>Ga0210040_10000033_pt1 | contig 383781 bp, 340 predicted proteins | sample CryGeyCG12114_NA_FD_185462 | JGI IMG/M metagenome (GOLD analysis project Ga0210040, IMG submission 185462) | Groundwater microbial communities from aquifer - Crystal Geyser CG19_WC_8/21/14_NA (SPAdes) (version 2) | ecosystem: Environmental > Aquatic > Deep subsurface > Groundwater | place...
TCCAATTGCGGACACTCAGCCGGCCCTAGCAACTGCCCGGAAGCGCTCGTTCGTTCATGTGCAACCTACGACTGCGAGTGGCCGAAAGCAGACCGGCCGCTCCGCCGCCTTAACGGCTGATGTCAGATATTGCTCAGCAAGCTCTCGCGTCTGGAAAGACCCACTAGCGGACGTTCAGGGCCTCTTTGCCGCTCACCAAAACCAGCTGTTCGTTCATGTTTGGCTGGTGTCTGCAGGGAGGCCGGAAATGGACGGTCGGCTGCTGGAAAGTGGAAATCGCAAGCGGACGCCTAGTGCGTGTCGTAATCCGCTCCTGCGGCTTTCCACCTGCTCGGATTGTGGGTGTTACATTTCCCCTGAACCTCAATCCTAACGCGCTGGATCTCGGGGCCGCCGCTGGCTTTGGGCTACCCTGGCGTATCCTTCAGGCCGACACCGCTGCCACCTGACAACATGTTGTTGGTCAACGCCGCTATTCAGCCGAGACGATAGGATGTTCGTATCGAGATCCGGACGGTGGCAGGCCTAGCCAATCCCAAACCAAATTCCACGGTCGATACGCGTCGTATCCGTTGTCAGGATTGACCTGTCACTAAGGAAAACTTCTACTGGCTTCCGCGTATGTCGAGAATGTCGGTCACAGCTCGCCGACCGTCCTGACGATCGAGCTGCACCACCACGTCAATCACCGACTTCGCGTAGGTCAGGGTGTCCGTGCGCGATAGTCCAAGTCCGGCCTGCATGACCATGAGGCCGAGCTGTTCAAGCGCCCCGGAAGGGGTGTTGGCGTGGATCGTACTGAAGGAGCCAGGGTGGCCGGTGTTGATCGCTCGCAGGAAGCTGACAGCTTCCGGGCCCCTGAGTTCACCGACAACTAGCCGATCCGGACGCAAGCGCAGCGAGGCCTGAAGCAGATCGTTAACTCCGACCCGCGCTTCTCCCTGCTCACCCTTCACTGCCACCAAGCCCAGGCTGGCGGCGCTTTGAAGCCGGATTTCGGGCGTGTCTTCGATCAGGATCACGCGCTCGGTTGAAGGAACTTCGCGTAGCAGCGCATTGAGGAAGGTGGTCTTGCCCGACGAGGTTCCGCCACTCACGAGGATGGTGCGGCGGTCGGCCACCGCCCGCTGCAGAAAGCCGAGCGGGTCGGTCAAGGGGTCGATCGGAGAGGATGTCGCCGGCTGCACGATTGGCCCGGATGCGTAGGCGGACAAGGGCAGGTCGACCATCCGGTGGCGGCGGATCGCCATGGCCCAGCCGCTGCGGGTCGCCGGCGGCGACACGAACTGGATGCGCGCGCCATCCGGAAGGGTGGCGGCCAGCAACGGGTGCTCTCGGCTGATGCCCTGATGCGTGGTCCGCGCCACCTGTTCGGCGAGGCGCTTGACGAGGAGGTCGTCGACTCCGGGCGCATCGACCCGCTGCAATCGCATGTCGCCGGCGGCTTCGATCCACACTTCACCACTGCCGTTGACGATAATCTCGGACACGTCCTCGTGCTGCAGCCACTGGCGGAACGGTCGCAGGTAGGCCGCAAGGTAGACGCCGCCTGCTTCACCCAGTGCAATGACGTCCGCGCCGGGGTCGGCTTCTTGCGCCGTGGTCACGGCTTGCCTGCGCCGCCGACCGTCGAGAAGTCGAGGTCGCGGGCGGTGAAGACGCGGATCGGCTGGCCTTGCCGGACTCGCACCGTCGGGGGGATCGACCCGTTCTGCTGCGCCGCGACGCTGGCCGCGCTGGCACCCCCGCCGGACATCAGCACCGATCCGCCGCCCGTTCCAATCGCGCTTGCTGCGCCCACGACCGACAGCAGCAGTGCCGATCCGAACCGCTTGAAGAAGTGGCCGTCGACTTCCCCGGCAAGACCGCTCTGCCCGGCCTCGTCGGTCCCCGGCGAAGCAATCGCAACGGACACTCCGTCGGGACGGATGAGCCGCGACCAGAGGACGTAAGCGCGGTTCTGCCCTGCTGCCAGCCCGCTCTTATACTGCCCCACAAGCCGCGACGAGCGCGGGATCAGGACGCGGCTGCCATCGAAGCTGCGAACATCCTGGCTGACGACCGCACGGACGTAGCCGGGCAGGTCGCTGTTGATGGCGGTTTCCAGCACCGCCGGAATAAGGGTGCCCTGGCTGACGGTGCTGGTCGGATCGACCATTCGCCTGGCCGTTGCCGTGTCCGTTGCCGAGGCATCCGCCCGCGCCGCGAAATCGTCCGCCCCCGGACCGGAGCGGGTTCGGGTCGCTGCCGTGACCGGCCCACTCGGCGGCGCATCCGCGCTCGCGGTGAGCACCGGACCCGATTCGTCGAACAACAGGGTGGGCGAGCGCAGGCGTTCGGCCATGCCGTTGGCAGCGGGCGCTTGTGGTCCCGCAGCCGTGATCTGGGAATAGCTCTGCGGCGGCGAGGAGAACACCAGCGAGCCGCCGGTCGGCTTGGCCGCCGCGTTTATGGCGGCCAGCTGCTCGGGCGAGGGCGGCGGCACTAGCACCGGCGTCGCGGGCGCGGCCGGGGCGGCCTGCGGCGGCTTCGCCGGAACCTGCCGTGCCTCGCGACCACTGCTGAGCCCAAGGAACGTCGCCACACCGAGCAGAACCGCCGCTGCTCCTCCGGCCGCCAGCCCGAAGCCTTCCTTGCGTGACGGTTGCGCCGCAACGGCGGGGTAGGCGACGCGGCTCGCCTCGATCAGCGCGCCCTCGTCCATGTCGCGGCGTGGATCAAACGGTACGAGCTGGCCGCTCAGACCAATGGGCGCATCGGCGTTCCCGCGCAGGCTCGTGCTGCTGTCAGCGGCGTTCACGGCGGTTCTCCGATTCAGCGGTTTGCACCACGTTTGCGCCCCGGCGTGCGGGGGTGACGACTGCCTGTTCCCGCCCGCGGCGGACGATGATCTGCTGGGGCAGGCCTTCGACTACGATGTAGCCCTCCTCGACCTTGTAGGCGACCGGGCTTTCCGTTCCGTCGGGAGCAGGAACCAGAATCGCCGGCAGCGCCGAATTTTCCGGCCAGCGCAGGTAGACTGCCCGGGCGTCGTCGAACACGCGCGACGGACGCAGGGACTTGGACCCGCGCGTCTGCCAGGCGAAGTTGAGGTTCAACGGCTTGGGCGGGACCACGGCGACTGCAACCTGGGCGGGCGGCGGCGGCGGTGCGGGCGGCGGCGGAACCGAGCCGGGGGCCGGGTAATCAGGATATTTAAAACTCAGAGTGTAGATCGGCTGCCCTGTCCGCGACGCCTCGAGGTCGAACAGGTAGGTGCGCCGGTCGGTCACCACCATCAGGTTGCTGCGCGCGCCGGCGATCAGCGGCTTGAGGAAAAGGTGATCGCCCCGCTTGTTGGGCGTTACCTGCCACGCGACGCTGTCGCCCACGGCTACATTCTCGATCCGCTCATCGGGGGCGAAGCGAATGGAGCTCTGATAACCTGGCTTGCCGATGAAGCGCACGACCTTATCCGGTGTGAAGAGAACGGACCGTACTCTCGGGTCCGTGCCCGCGCCGAGCGCCGGCGCGCCGAGCATGAGACAGACGAGCGCCAGCGCGAGATACTTCATGGGGTCGACTTTCCCGGAACGTGCGTGGGTGGCGTCCTGAAGCGTGCACCGACGCCGCGAACCCGGTGATCGGCCGCCGCGGCGGAGGGAGAAGCCTGTTCTGCCGAGTAGCTGCGGGCCGCGGAGGTCAGCCTCGGCGTGCGCCAATCGGTTGCCGACGGTGCCCCGACGTCATTGGCCGGTGCGCGAGTGGAATCGACGATGGCCCGCACCCGGTCGGAGGTCGGCTGCGCAGCCGCGGCCGCTGCGCCAGCCGGGTTCGCGACATCCGCGCCGGCAGCGGCCGCGCCGGTGGAAGCAGGGCCACGCCCGTTCGCTGAGCGCGCATCCGCTGCGTCGGCCGCGCTGCGCTCGCCAAGGCGCCAGCCCGCGACAATGGTCCCGCTTACCTTGAGCACCATGATCATCAGCGCGACGTAGACCGACGCGCCAAGGAACATGGAGACCGCGGCGCGCATGGTCACCGCTCCGCCGCTCAATTCGGTGACCACCGGCGCAAGCAGGCCAAGGGCCGCACCACCGATCAGAACGGTGAACAGCGGAACGATCGCGAACATGACCGCGCCCTTGAGCCAGCCGACGAACAACCCGTGCGTTCCACGAAACAGGGCAAGCACGATGAACACCGGACCGACCGCCAGCAGGGCTGCAAGTGCGATCCGCGCGACCAACAGCACCCCAACCGTCCCCAGCAGCAGAAGCATCGCCGCCATCCACAGCACGTCCCCGGCGGTCCAGCCCGCGGCCTGCGGCGGAGCCGGCGTGATGCCGGTCGCCGAAAGCGGCGCCTGCACATTCGCGGCCTCCGCAGCACTGGCGACCGCTGTGAAGAGCGTGTCGAGGCGGGCGGCGAACGCCGCGGTTGCCGACCCCGATTGCCCGGTCACGATCGACGCGATCTGGTCGGGCGCACCCGTGAGCAACGTCCAGACGACGCTCTGATAGGCAAGCCAACTGGTTGCAAAGGTCAGCACCAGACCGAGAGCCAGCATCCGCGGCGTCAACATGTTGAGGCCGATGCGGGAACGGCCGGTCAGCAGGTTGATCGCGAGCAGTCCCACGTACAGCGTCAGGAGGAGGGTTAGGGCGGTGCCGAGGCCGCCGTCGGGGCCGAATAACCGTCCGAACGCGGTGGCGGCGGCGTTGGCGGAAACGCAGTCAACGGCCCGCAGGGCGTCGGCGATGCCGGCTGTGCCGTTGGGGGTGAGGGTGGGACAATCGCTCATTCGGCAGCCTGACGAAGCACCGGCTCGTCATCGTCCCGGCCCGGCCAGCCTTCGCCGGTCAGATGCGGGTACCAGTTCGCCGGATCGTCGCCGTGAACGGCCCGCAGCGCGTCCAGCCGGCGGACGCTGGCTTCTCGCCCCGACAGCACGGTCAGGGTCTCGGGCATGCCCGCCAAGTCGAGCCGGACCACCACCGAATGGTTGGCATGCCGGACGAGAAAGCAGCGGCTGTGCGCCGGAAGCGCCCGGATCAGTTCAAGCTCATGTTCCGACAAGCCGAACCCGCCGCAATAATCCTCCGCGCGGGCCTTGGGATTGGGCATGAAGATGCCGGTCGCGGTCTGCTCGACGATGGCGCTGCTGATGCTGCTTTCCAGCGCATCGCGGGCCGACTGCGTGCCGAAACCGACAAGCGCGTTGCGTTTGCGCAAGGTCTTCATCCAGTCGCGGATGCGGCCGGCGAACACGGGATCGTCGAGCGCCTTCCACCCTTCGTCGATCAGGATCAGCGCCGGCTCGCCGCTCAGCCGCTCGTCGATCCGGTGGAATAGGTAGAGCATGGTCGGCGTGCGCAGCCGTGGGTTGTCGAGCAACGCCGTCATGTCGAACCCGACCAGCTTGCGGCTGAGATCGAGCTGGTCGTCCTGATGGTCGAACAGCCACGCATGCTCGCCCGCCCCGACCCACGGCGCCAGCCGCGAGACCAGGTCGCCTTCCTGCGGCCGACGGTTGCCGGCCAGCAATTCCCGGAAGTGCCGCAAGCGCCGGAAGGACGGATCATGCTCGAAGCAGGCATCGATCGCTTCGGCGACAATCCGGAGTTCCTCGCCCGAGTTGGCCTGCAGCAGAGTGCCGACCCAGTCGCGCAGAAAGGCGCGGTTGACCGGGGTGTCGGGCAGTTGCAGCGGATTGAAGCCGGTCGCCTGGCCCGCCGATAAGCGGGCGTAATGCCCGTCCATGGCCCGCACAAAGATCTCGGCGCCGCGGTCCTTGTCGAAGATCACCGTGCGCGGGGCAAAGCGCTGAGCCTGCGCCGCAAGAAAGTTCAACACCACTGTCTTGCCCGAGCCCGACGGCCCGATAACCGTGAAGTTGCCGAGGTCGTTCTCGTGAAAGTTGAAGTAATAAGGGGTTGCGCTGGTGGTTTCGAACAGCGCCGCCGCATCGCCCCAATGATTGCCTTCGGCCCGGCCGAGCGGAAAGCCGTGCAGCGACAGAAAGCCGGCGGCGTTGGCGCTGGAAATCATCGCGCGGCGCACGACGTAGGTCTCGTTGCCGGGGAACTGCCCCCAGAACGCGGGCTCCAGGTTCACGTCCTCGCGCACCGCCACTGCGCCGATATCGGCCAACGCTGCGCCGGCTTCCGCCAGGGCATCGTCGAGCTGCGAGAGGTCGGACACCCGCAGGGTCAGCGTCAGGTGGTGGTCGCCGAACGCGGAGTGGCCGGCGGCGAGGACGTCCTTGGCACCGAGCATCTCGCGCCGTTCGGTGGTCGCCTCCTCATCCGTCGCACGCAGGCGGCGGATGGCGAGGTCCATCCGTTCCTTGGCGATCTGGCGATCGGCCGGCGCAAAGCTTTCGGTCAGCACCAGGGCGTGCGGCAACCGAAGCAGGCCGTCGACCACGCCGGGACGCGTCGTCGCCGGATATTCCTTGATCGACAGAGTGCCGCAGAAGCTGCGGCTGGTAGGTCCGCGGGTTTCAAAAGCATCGAGCCCGAAGCTTACCCGGGAATAGGGCAGGTGGTGGCCAAGATCGACATTCGGCCCCGGGTCGAGGACCGGACGCAGATCGCCGTTGAACAGCGCCGACAGCAATTCCAGCGGTTCGGAGCAGCGGCCGCCCGGGCCATCGTAACCGCCCAGCACGCGGGCGCCATAGTCGTTCAGCCCGGCGACCAGGGCAGTTACCGCAGCGTCGAGATCGCGCGACGCCTTGGGATCGTGCTCCAGGGCCTTGCCCTTGCCGAACTTGCGCGCAAGCCGTTCGGGCCAGCCGGTCTTGCCGCGCGCGGGTCGCCGCACCAGGGTGAGGAACTGGTCGTTGACGAATAACCGGCGCCGGCCAAGACGCTCGCGCCAGAGGCCGTCCAGGTGCCTGGCGAAGGCCGGTCCTTCGACCTGAGGCAGGGCGGCCGAGACGGGCCGGCGGATGATGTGGCGGTAGAGAACGAAGCGCGCGTCGAGCGTGCTTCGAAGCAGCATCTCGCGGACTCCGTGGGCGTGGTTGAGTTCGTCCGCATCGGCGGTTTCAAACGCGATCCCGGGGACATGAATGGACCGCATCAGCGACCCGTCGCGAAGCTCCACCGTGCGCTCGTCGATCAGCCGCTGGTAGGGCAGCCGGTCGCCTGCGCGCTGCTCCTTGCGGGCCCACCTGGCGATTGCGCCAGAATCGGCCGAACGAGCGGTCATGGCGCGTAGCTGTTGCAACCCCAGCGCTTCCAGTTGCGAACACGCGGGCAGCGGCTGACCTTGGTCAGCCACAGGTCGAACACCCGCGGCTCGCGCAGGCAGGCGACATAGCCGGCGCCGTGCACCAGCAGCGCGACAGGCAACGCCAGAAAGGAACCGGTGATCAAGAACGCCTCGGTCGTGATCGCCGCGTTCAGCACGAAGTAGCTATAAGTCACGCCGGCAAACATCTGCGGCCGGGTAAGTGCACGGAATACGGGGTCGCTGTTGAGGCTGGCCACGGACCTAGCCCGTTACCGCTGCCGTTGCGCGGATACCGGAAACGATCGCCGCGGACCCGAACAGGACAAAGCAGCCGACGATCACCGTCGCTCCGAACCGCCAGTTGAGGCGCCCGGTCAGCATCATGAAGCCGACCATCGCCACCGCGATCACCGCGACGGCAGTTGCGACGTTGCCCAGCAGGGTCCCCTGCAACCAGCCCAGCGCGGCGACAATCGGGCCCGAGCCCTGCGGGTCGGCGGCCTGGGCGTTGGCAGGCGAAGCAACCGCCGCTAGGACGAGGGCGGCGACGGGCGTGATCTTCTTCATGGGTGTTTTCTTCCGAGAATGGCGGTGCCGGACAGGCGATCGACGATCGACCGGACGTAGGATTGGGTTTCGGCGATCATCGGAATGCCGCGGGCGCGCAGAACGCGGCCGGGCCCCGCATTGTAGGCCGCCAGCGCTTTTTCGATGTCGCCATTGAAGCGGTCGAGCTGCTGGCGCAGGTAGCGTGCTCCGCCGGCAAGATTGGCGCTGGGATTGGCCGGATCGACGCCGAGTTCACGCGCGGTCGCCGGCATCAGCTGGGCCAGCCCTATCGCCCCGGCCGGCGAGCGGGCGCCGGCCCGCCAGCGGCTTTCCTGCCAGACCACCGCTTCAAGCAGGGCCGGGCTGATCCCGTGGATCTCGGCCACCTGATCGACCACTCCGGCATAAGCGCGCGGGGCGGCCGAGGTGGCAACCGTGGTGATCGCGGCGGCGGGCAGTTCGATGCCGCCGACGGACTCGGCCTGGTCGGTGGGAGCAGATGGGACCGGCCGATCGCTGGCGCGGACCAGGATCGCGCCGTCAGCGGCCAGTTCGATCACGTCCGCCGAGGCGGCCGTGGCACTGAGGCATGCGGACGCCGCCAAGCAGACGCCGGCAGCGACCCGACCCGCCCGAGCGACGAGCCGTCCACGCTGCCCGCCGGCATTCTTGATGGCTGCGTCCGAGCGGATGTGGCCGTCCTTTCAACTGTTGTGATCAGCCCGCAGTGCTCTGGTTGATCGTGCCATTGACGCCGGCCGGGAAGAACCCGCCTCGGTTTACTGCTCCGGGATTGAGATAGACGATGTTGAGAACGTCTCCGGCGGATCGGCTGTAGGCAATCCCGTTGGCATCCGTCGGCACAATGTTCGAAGCGCCGTTGGTGCCCCGCACGCCTTGGTCGTCGTCGACCGGGTTGTCCAGAGCGTCGCGGGCGTCCGAGATCGCCACCGTCGCGTCGATCAGCGCGGGAGCGGCAATTCCCTTGGCGTAGAGCACCGTCCGGATGAGACCGGCGTGGTAGGCCTCGGCGCCCAGGATGCCGGCGGCGGCCGACAGGAAGGTGTCGCTCTTGAGCAGCGGCGAGGCACCCTTGTAGGCGGTGACCCCGACGTCCTCGAAGATGTAAGCGCCAAGCAGGAAATTCTCGTCGCTCGCATAAGGATCGAACGACTGCCCTTGGGTGATCAGGCCGGCAGCAACCGCCGCCTGGGAGAAGGGACCGGACGGAGTGGCACTGATGTCGATTGCCGGCTGGGCAACCGCCGCCGACCCGAGCGCCGTGCGGAGAAAGGCGACGTGCGCCCGTTCATCGGCGGCGATCTCATTTGCATACTGCCGCACCAGGGCATCGGTGAAATTGACTCCTCGCCCACCGGTAACTGCACCCTGGGTGCCAGTGCCGCCAAGCAGGGTGGTGGGAAGACCCGCTCCGGTTGCCGCGAAGCTGTAGAACTGAGCTTCGAGATATTCGAGATTGAGCGCGAAGTTGAGGATGTCGCCGTCGGACAGCCCGGTTGCCGGCGGAGGCGTGTTGACGTCGTCGTTGACGTCGAGGCCACGGCCGCTTCCGCCACCGCCGCCGCACGCGCTGACCGCCAAGGCCCCAGTGGCCGCGGCCGACATGCCGGCAATCTTGAGAAAGCCTCTACGATCCGAGCGGCGCTTGGCCTGGCGCTCGAACACTTCTGCGATGAGTTCATCCTGGTTCATGGCGACCGCTTTCTACTTGGTGGAGACTAGCCGGCAGTGCTGACGGTGATGTTGCCGTTGACGCCGTTGGGGAAGAAGCCGCCCTTGGGGACCGCACCATCGTTCAGGTAAACGATGTTGAGTACGTCGCCGGGGGTCCGGCCGAAGACTAGGCCGTTGGCGTCCACCGGAACGATGTTGCTCTGATCGCCGAGGGGCGCGATTCCTTGGTCGTCGTCGACCGGGTTGTCGAGCGAATCGCGGGCGGCCGAAATCTTTTCGGTCGCGTCGATCAGCGCCGGCGTTTGCATTCCCTTGCGGTACAGCGTCGTGCGGACAATGGCGGCGTGGTAGGCTTCCACCGCCAGGATGCCCGCGGCCGCTTCGGTGAACGTCTTGTTCCCCAGCAGCGGCGCCGCGCCCTTGTATGCCGTGACTCCGACATCCTCGAAAATAAACGCGCCTAGCAGGAAGTTCTCGTCGCTCGCATACGGATCGAACGACTGGCCCGCGCCGATCAGACCGGCCGCTCGGGCAGCGGTGGAAAAGGCACCTGCAGGATCGGTGCCGATGTCGATCGCGGGCTGCGAAACCGCCGATGTGCCGAGCGCTTGGCGAAGAAAGTTCACGTGCGCGATCTCATCCTGCGCGATCTCGCGGGCATATTGCGCCACCACCGGATCGGTCAGGTTGGCCGCGCGTCCCCCGGTCACTGCGCCTTGTGTGCCGGTGCCGGAGAGGCTTGAGTTGGGCAGGCCGGCACCGGTGACGGCGAAGCTGTAGAACTGCGCTTCGAGATACTCGAGGTTCAGCGCGAAATTGAGGATGTCGGCATCAGACACCTGCTGGGCCGAAACCTTAGTGCTGAAGGCTGCTGCGGCAATGCCCATTCCGGCGACCGCATAGGCACCGAAGGATTGAACAAAGGCTCGCCGATCCTCCCGTCGCTTGGCTCGAGCTTCAAGCACGTCGAGCATCAACTCCTGGTCGGCCATTTTCGCCTCCGCAATGTTCTGTCGGTGAAATTCTCGCTTAGCTGTCCGGGATTTAGGGTATGTTGCCAAGACCTTAGAATACCGGGTACGGTGGCGTACATTCAAAGCACGGAACTTGGTTGGATCAGGTTTTAGTTCCGGTCATCCGCTTGTTATTCGGTTGATCAGAAGAAGCGCTGTTCCTCCCAAGGCCATGGGGAGATGGTGCTTCATGACGTCGAGCGAGGCCGGCAAGGCGGCGCCCTGGTGCACAAATCGGCCCGCGAATTTCCTGAATGATCTTGCGGTCGCTGATCGCGCCGGCATCGAACCTTTCCTGGAAACGACCTCGGTGGCGCGCGGGTGTACCCTGTTCGGCGTGACCGACTACGGGGAGCATGTTTATTTCCCGCAAGGTCCGCTGATTTCCCTGGTCGGGGGCAACCAGGTCGAAGTGGCGTTGATCGGCAGCGAAGGAATCGTCGGCTGGCCCGCGCTGGTCGGCTGCAAGAGCTCGCCTTACCAAGCGATCGTCCGCGGCTGCGACGGAGTGGTGCTCAAGATGCAAACCGAGCGGCTGATGACCATCATGGCGGTGACGCCCAGGCTTGGGCTGGTGCTGCAGCGGTTCGTAAACGTCATCAACGTGCAGATGGCGGAAACCATTGGCGCCTATGCGCTGCATCGCATCGACATGCGGCTGGCGCGGTGGCTCCTTTTGCGGCACGACCGGCTGGGCGGCGACGAGATCGTCGTCCAGCACAACGAGATCGCCGACAACCTTGGCGTGCGCCGGGCCAGCATCACGGATTGCCTCCACATCGTCGAAGGCAACGGCCTGATCCGATGCAAGCGGGGGCGGATCTCCGTTCGCGATCGGAGCGGATTAGAGCGCCTTGCGGCCGGTTGTTACGGCGGGGCTGAGACCTTCTACCGAGAGGTCATCGGCGACTTCGGGAAGCGCGCTCCGACATCTCAATAAAGGAGGGCCGCCCCGCCGGAACGCCCTCTTCCCTGGTGCGCCCGGCCTAAGCCGGGCGGCCCCTGTTACCCGCGCTCGGGCGCCGGTGGCGGCGGTGGCGGCGGCGGCGGCGGAAGCGGGCAGCTGTCCGTCGCCAGGATCACCGAGCCGTCCGGGCAGGTCTGCGTCGCAGGCGGCGGCGGAGGGGGCGGTGGTGGCGGCGGCGCAGGCGGGGGTGGCGGGGCCGGCGGAGCGCCAAAATTGAAAATCAGGCTCGCCAGTAGCGAGTGGCTGCGGAATTTCTGATCGTAGCTGGTGAACAGGTCGGCGTTGGTCGTCTGGTTGACGATCACGGGCGTCGAGGGATTAAGGACAAAGCGGTTCGGATTGCCGACCAGGTTGACCGCGCTGTCGCCCGCCAGGTCCAGATTGCGGGTACGGAAGTAACGATACTTCAACCCGAGATCGATGTTGCGGCTGAGCGCGAAGCGCGCCCCGGCGATCAGCTGGTAGGCCCAAGCGTTGTCGCTGGCACCCGCGAACTTGACTCGGGCCCGGCCGACACCGCCACCGGCATAGAACGACAGGCCGTCCTCGTTACCGAAATCGAGCAGCCCGTTCACCATCCCCGACAGGACGCGCGCGCGGCCGTCGAGGGTGAAGTCGCTCGCCACCAGCGGGCGAATGCCGGGAGCGCCGGGATCGGGCGCGGCCGACGGACGGTTGAGCGCGGTGTTCAGCGCGCTCACGAAGTTCCCGTCGATCTCGAAATCGTTGAGCTTCGCCCGCTTGTGGCCAAGCTCTCCTTCAAGCCGGAAAACACCGAAGTCGTAGCCGACAATCGCATCCACATCGACGCCGCGCCGGTAATCGACGCTCAAGGCATTGCCGAAGGTGGCGTCCGCCGGACCCGCGGGGGCCGCCGGAGCGGCCGGCGTCTGCGTCGTGGTGAAGTCGACATCAATGTTGGCGTTCTGATCCTTGGGAAAGAGGACCCCACCTTCGATACCAAGATAGGGTTGGCCGTCTCGGGCGGCGGCGGGCGAAGCGACTGTAATCGCTACCGTCGCCAGAAGTAAGAGCTTGCGCATGGTGTCTCCTGTTTGAGGGGAACCCCCACCGCGGGCGTACAGGAGGATCAGCAGCAAAGATACCAAAGGATTGCAACGGGCTCGAATGCACGCCGGCGGAGCTCAAACCGAGGGTCGTGGGCTCTACCCGAGCTGGTCGGCCTGAGGCTCGGCCGGCGGCGCAGCTTGGCGTTTCGCTTGACGCAGATGCGTATAGTACATGGCCAGCAGCGCCAGCTCGAACAGCGCGTAGAGCGGGACCAGCAGCAGCAGCATGGAAACCGCATCGGGCGGGGTCAGCACCGCCGCGACGGCGCAGCGACCACGATCGCGTGGCGCCGCCGCTTGGCGAGTTGCTCGCGGGTGACCAGGCCCGCGCGCTCCAGGATCATCAGCAGAACGGGCGTCAAGAACGCCACGCCAAAGCCGAACAGGAAGCGGGTGACGAAGTTCAGGTAATTGCCGACGCCCGGCAATGCTTCCTGCTGGACGCCGCCGACATTGCCTTCGAAACCGAGCAGGAACTTAAGCGCCCACGGCATCGCGACGAAATAGGCAAACAGGGCCCCGGCGGCGAAGAAGAACGGGGTCATCAGCAGAAAAGGCAGAAACGCCTTCTTCTCCTTCACGTACAGCCCGGGCGCGACGAAGCGCCAGACCTGGGTCGCAAGCACCGGGAAGCAGAGCATCAGGGCGGCGAACAGCGCCACCTTCACTTCGGTGAAAAAGGCTTCAAAGATGTCCGTGTAGATGAGCTTGCCCTGCCCGGCCGCCAGCAGCGGCTGGACCAGCACGGAGAAGATCGGCTTGGCGAAGTAGAGGCAGAGGAAGAACGCCCCGAGCACCGCCGCCAGGCTGACTAGCAGCCGTCGCCGAAGCTCGATCAGATGTTCAAGCAACGGCTGCTTGGTGTCGTCAATGTCGCTCACGGCAACGGGCGGCCGGCATGGTCCGGTTCGGGCAAGGGCAAGGCGGGCTCGTCGGGGTCGGGTACAGGACCGGCGGGCGGCGGCGGCGGTTGTTCGGCGAGCGGTGCCGACCCGTCCACCGGAAGATTGGCCCCGGCGTAGGGCAGCGCGCCGGCCGAGAATTCGCGCATGATGCGCTCGTTCTCCTCGCGCCAGCGCTTTTCCATTTCCTCCAGCTCGGCTTCGCGCATGATGTTCTCGATGCCGGCGGTGAAGTGGCGGGCCTGGGCACGGATCCGGCCGACCCAGCGGCCGACGGTGCGCAGGGTGGATGGCAGTTCCTTGGGGCCGATGAAAATCAGCGCCAGCACTGCAACGATCAACAGCTCGCTGCTATCAACACCGAACATCGGCGGTATGCTCCGCCGTTAGCCGCGCAAATCCTGGGCCGGTGGCGGTGGCGGCGGCGGCGCGACCGGATCGGCGGCCCGCGGGTGCGGGGTCACCTCGATCGGATGGTCGGGTGAGCCCAGCCGGCCGTGTTCCCGCTCGTAACGGCGGCGCTGCTCGTCATCGTCGTCCGCCATGCCGTGCTTGAAGCTCTTCAAGCCCTTGGCCACGTCGCCCATCATGGCCGAAAACCGGTTGCCCCCGAACAACAGCAGCACCACGATCGCAAAGATCAGAATATGCCAAAGGCTGAAACCGCCCATATTGTCCTACTCCCAAGCTCCGCGTCTCAGCTGTTTCCATGACCGGCAGTGCCCACGTGAACCATCTCAGGATACGCGCGGTTGGGACAGCGTGCTCCAACTACAAGCGCCGCACGAAGGTGCGAGTCAATGCAGAGCAGGTTCATAACTCTCTTCGGTTTTCTTGCCGACACAAGCGTCTGGCGAAAGCACCCGGGTTAGTTGGCCCTTGCGGCGTCTCAGGGCAACGTGCTTCCATCATCTTGGACTTATCGGTTTGCCTCGCACTTTCCAAAGGCGACTGGGGACTGAGTACGCAGTCGTAGCTACGCCGATCACGCTCTTGGCGCATGCTCAGCAGTGAGAGCACCTGAACGAGCGGCTGGATCAATCGTCCGTCCGCCCGAAAGCTGCCGTTCCGCTTCCCACCAGTAGCAGACCCAAGTGAAGCTGAACGAAGGTCGGCTACGGGTCTGGATGGATCAGCCCGAATGGGCGCAACTCAGAGCTTACCGCTCTAGCCCGCGCGCCCACCCCCGACCAATCCAAATCAGGCAGCGCCTGCGCTAAGGGCCGGTCGATATACGGCGGCACGCCCAGCTCCCTGCTCCGATGTCGCAGGAGAAACTCCAGCTGGGGATCTCGCTCAAGCGTCTTGGCGAGCGCAGCCATCTGCGCGCCGACGCCGTTCGCCGCGCGCTCGTTCCCACGCTGCTCGGAAGCTTCATGGCGATTAGCAAGCTGACGCCAAGTTCGAATGAAGTGATCAGCTCTGACCTGCGGGTCGGTGCGGAAGCGGCTCTCCCAATTCCTGGCCTTGAGGGCGCCAGCTGTCCTCCCGCCGGCTGCATCGTCCACCATCTGCATGTCGGGGACGATCGCGGCGCGGAGATCACGCGCGCCACTGGGCCGCAGCTGATTGAGATCACCAGCTGCGGGATGCAATTTCGCCGTTTGGCGCGGACTTTCTGCCAAGCCTGCTGCCCTTAGGCGTACAATCTCGGCAGTCGCGTTGGACAGACGAACGACGGCATCGTGAAGGGACCGTTCGCGGGAGGGTGCTGTTCGCTCTGGGCGAGGTGCCAGAGTGAGACCATCGAACATCTCGACTTGCCGGGCCGGCGCAGCAGCTGACGGCAGGACGATGGCGCGCCGTTCGGCAAACTCCCGCGCGTGATCCAACGCCATGTCCTTGGCCCGCTCCCAAGAGAGAGTTCGGACTAGCTTGCCTGGTCGACAGAGTCGTCCTCGCCATCACGCAGCTGCACTGCTTAGCGATGGCGAGACAGCGCCACATAGGCGGCATGGCGATCCAGCCTTGGAGTGGCGAGCACATAGGTGCGATCCAGGGTCGCGCCCTGCGCGTTTTGAATGGTTGCGGCGTAGCCGTGGTCGACTTGAGCATAGTCCATTGAGGTCGAAGGCGACTTGCCAGCCCAATGTCCAGCAGCACCGCCATACGCACTGCGCTGACCCTATCCGCCCGCCCGAGGCTGCCGTTTCTTGACGCCCAGGCTCCGCTCGTTCTTGGGAAACGTGACCCGATCGTCGGCCGCAAACGCCCGCTCCCCTCGCTCGGTCCGGACTGTCACCTCCTCGCCCAGTTCGCCTCCCTCACGCAGCCGGTCACGGGCGAGCTAGTCAAGCTGTTGCACCTCGTCACGAGTGTGGCTGAGGATCACGCTCGATGAGCCCGGGTTGGCTTGGCGGTCACGGTCCAATCGCTCGATCAGATCGGCCCGGGCAGCGTCCCGGCTCGCTGCGCCTTGAAGCATGCGCTTCTGGTCGTACGCCTGCAGCGCCTCGGCAGTGCGGCCGGTGGCAAGCTGGCGGGTGGCGTCGCGCTGCCAGTCTTCGCGCTGGCGCCGGACCGCCGTCACCTCCACAACGCCATGGCGCTCGCTGATGGCCCGCAACGCGGCGCCGGCCTCGATCGCCTGCAGCTGCTCGGGGTCGCCGACCAGCACCACCTTGGCGCCGTGCTTTTCGGCCTCAGCAATTCAGCGTCCGTTCGGGAAGCGGTCACTTGCGGCTGCAGCGACTCAGAGGGTACGATCGCAAGCTACGGGGAAGCCATGTACTGAAGTCTGCGAAGCCGATCTGCGCAAAGGGTGCTTCTACGCCGGCCGGCGTTTCGACACGACTTGAAACACTTCTTCAACGGCAAAATCGAGATGTGATCGCTTGGCACGCGCGACCAGACGAGGCTGGGCGGCGCTTTCCCGACGTTAATGCCGCGATCGGCGCAATGTCTGCGCGAAGTCGGCGAACTACCGACAGTCGGCCGGCCAGTCCGCAGTTGATCCAGCACCAGCTCGAGCCCGCACTCGATAGTTTCGAAGAAACTCTGAACGAACAGGAGGCTGGTGCAGGTCTATGTGCGGGACCGCTGACCGGCGGCAGCCGATTCTCGGCTCTAGTCATGCTCTACTTAGTCGAGGACTGAGGTTGCCGAGTTGGCCGCTCGCCTGCTGCACGGCACGCGCGAGGCAGGCGAGCGCAGCGAGCCTGTCGGCATCGGCGAGCTCATGCCGGGCGAGATGGGCGACGTCCTGCACCCGAGCTCGGACTCGGCGATCACCGCGAGGCACCGCCAAGCAACGGCGAGGATCCGGAAGAGGCAAGCGACCCTCGCAGCGGAACGGGCGGACGACGGCGCGAAATCTCTGAAATGGCGAGATTTTTACGCGGTGGGGACAAGCGCGCGGAGGAGGCGATCGCCAGGCGCTATTATCGCGAGGCCGCGCTGCCGCTGGTGTGGCCCTCGCCTTCGTTGGTCTCCTGGTCAAACGCGGGTCCTGCCAAGTTCTAGAAGCTCGCTCCGCTAGCGGGCCTCTGACGCGGTCCGACCTTGCCTCTAGTTTGCGAGAAATCGTGTCCGAAGCGCTCCACCATTTTTGGCCGTGCAGCCTCTAGATGCCTCCCGGGGTTGCCACACCTGTCCCACTGAAATGGCTCCAAGGCGCTACAGATTTGCCCAGGGTCTCGCGAGCGATCGCGGAACGATAGCCATCAGTACAGGCCGATGGAGTTATCTAGACACGCCAGCGTCCGGACTCACCGGCCTTGGTCTCGGGTGAACTATTTCTTCAATAATCCAGACCTATGACTCAAGCTTAATGACGAGGACATAACTTGGAAGAACGCGAGCCGTGGAACGGAAACTTAATTATGAATAAGTCAGGGAAGCAGCACCGGAATTGAACCCGACCCATGCTTGCGGCCGGGCTGAACGCCGATCTTCTCACTCCATAACGACCGGCGACATCGGTAAGTGGACGATCCTTGCGCTTCCCTGCACCTCAAGCGCTGGGCTGGGGACGAGAACAATGGCCGTGTCCATGCACTGTAATGCGGTGCACGACGGTCCTGAGTGTTCCTCCTGGCCGAGAGTCTTGCTCAGCCCATCGCCAAGCTTCCGATCGAGCAGTGGAACGCGTGCCCACTATTGACCTAGTCCACAGCGCCCGACAAACTGAGCGAAGCAGAGCATGGTAAAGCCATGGTCTAGGATGCATACGGTTTTGCGCGCCGCTGGAAGGCGCTGGCCTACCCAAATTGAAGGTTTAAGATGCTTCATGGCCAAGCTTGAGGACGCGCGCCATCCAAGCCGATTGGAGCACGCAATCGACTTGCTGCGCATTCTTATCAGCCGTGATCTAAAGGTCAGGTATAAGCGCTCGCGGCTGGGCTTCGCATGGTCGCTCATGAATCCGCTGGCTCAGCTTTTGATCTTCACTTTCCTGTTCAGGATGGTGCTCCCACTCAATATTCCGCACTACCCTTCTTATGTCTTCATCGGCGTGCTCGCCTATAGCTGGTTCAGTGGCACGTTGATCAGCGCCGGCGGCTCGATCGTGAACAATCCGGAGCTGGTTCGAAGGCCGGGTTTTCCGATCGCCATGCTTCCAGTGCTGACGGTCGCCAGCAACGGCATACATTTCCTGTTGGCCCTTCCGGTTTTGCTGGCCTTCGCGGCCATCGACGGCGTCCCGCTCGGCACGTGCCTTATCCTTCTTCCGGGTCTGATCGCGTTGCAGTTCTTTCTGTTGCTGTCGTTGAGTTACCTGATCTCGGCAGCCAACGTGCACTTTCGTGACGTGGAGCATCTGGTCGGCATTGGTGTGATGTTGGGCTTCTACCTGACGCCGGTGTTCTACAGTGCCGATGCTCTACCCGCCACTTATCGGGTGATTTACGAGCTGAACCCGATGGCGAGCCTGTTGGGCGCCTACCGGGCGGTGATCGTTGAGGACCAGCTGCCGAACCTTACCTCCCTTGTCTATCTGTCGGTAATCTCCCTGTTGCTTTTTGTCGCGGGTGGAGTGCTCTACCGACGCACCAGCGCCACCTTTGTTGAACAGATCTGATGACTGCAGCCATTGCCGTGCGGGGGCTCGGAAAGCGCTTCAATCGTCACACAGGAGAACGAGCACACACGCTGAAGGAGGTGCTCCTGAGCGGGCGTCTCGGCGCCAGGGCGGAAACGTTCTGGGGCCTGCGCGATGTCACGTTTGATGTTGCCAAGGGGCGCACAGTCGGCGTGGTAGGAAGAAACGGCGCGGGCAAATCAACGCTGCTGCGCATGATCGGTGGGGTCGGCAAGCCGGATGAGGGAACACTGGAAACCCAGGGCCGGATCGGCGCACTTCTTGACCTCGGTGCCGGCTTTACCCCCGATCTGACGGGCCGCGAGAACGTGTTCATCGTTGGCGTTATCGCTGGCATGACGGTTCGCGAGTTAAACCGGAGGTTCGATGAGATCGTTGCGTTCGCCGAGTTGGAGAAATTCATCGACGAGCCTATTCGCGTCTACAGCACCGGCATGCGGATGCGGCTGGCCTTTGCAGTCGCCTCTTTCATTAACCCGGACATTCTCCTTCTAGACGAAGTGCTCGCTGTCGGTGACGCCCCCTTTCAGCGCAAATGCTTGGCGCGCATCGGGCAGTTCAAGGCTGCCGGCTGCACTATCTTTCTCGTTTCGCACGACGCGGCATCGGTCCGAGCCTTGTGCGATGAGGCCATCTACCTGCGCGATGGAAGATTGGTTGCTCACGGTCCAACTGACGCTGTCATGGATCAGTACGAGACCCCCAGCGCCATAAGCGACACGCGATTATCTCATGTTGAAGTCCCTGATGTGCAGCTTGCGGGCGGTTCGCTCAAGCTTGGCGTGAACCGCACCGGAACGCAGGAGGTGCAGATCGAGAAGGTTTCGCTGCTCAATCTGCAAGGCCGACCCACCCGAACGGTACCTTCGGGCAGCGGGCTCATCGTCGAGATCCGCTTCCGGGCCAGGAATGGAGATACCCCCTTCGTGATCGCCAGTGTAGGCATCAACTTGCCTGACGGCACGCCTTGCTTCGATACGAACACATCGCTGGCTGAAGTCCGGCTCAGGAGCGGCCCCGAACCGGCGACTGTAAGGCTCGCAATTGATCGCCTTGACCTTTCAGGTGGGGAGTACTTCGTCGATGTTGGCCTCTACCACCCTGATTGGGAGCGTTCCTTCGACCACCACGCACAGGCCTATCCCCTTACCGTCATCGGGGTCACGTCCGGAAAGGGTACTCTATATCCGCCATTCCGATGGGACATGGTCGATCAAGCCGGTTCGACAAGGCGGGCTGGGCCCGAGCAATCAGCCGGTCTGTTGTGACGCGGCGCTTCACCGAGACCAACTGGAATGCTTCCGCTCCGAAAGACGGCCGGCCGACGGTCGCATTGATTCCGGCCGGCGGCGAACTCTGGGAAGACTTCCTTGACACCATCGGCGTAGAGCTCAGCGACTTCTGCGCGGAGGGACCTGGCGGATGGATGCTCGGTTACCTTCAGGCGCTAAACCACGTCGGTGTTCGAACTCTACTCTTGTTCGTATCGGCACGCTTTGACGGGCCAAAGCGTTATCGCGATCCCCAAATCGGGAACGAAATCGTCGTGCTGCCCACCCCAACGCTTTATCGCTGCCTCCGCAATCAGCTACCTACCTATCGTAATCTCATGATGGTGGGGGCCGGCCATGGCGCAGTGAAGCGTGCCGCGGCCGTCGCTGGCTCCGCCTGGTCCTACTTCAGCACCCCGATGTCATCGATCGAGGCCGAGTTCAGGAGGCAAGAGGTTGAGGCTATTCTCTGCCAGGAGTACGAGTACTTCCGCTTTAACCAGATGTGCGCTCTTGGTCGCCGTATGAAGGTTCCTGTGTTTGCAAGCTTCCAGGGGGCGGACAAAGATCATAACCTTCTCGCACGTCGGCGTAAGCTCCATTCGATCCAGGACGCCGCAGCGCTGTTCATCGGGCCCTCGGGGGAAGCGGCCCGAGTTGCCTCCGCTTATAACGTGAAGCCGAAGATTAGGCGCGTCTTCAACCCGGTCGACCTCGAATCCTGGCATTCCGGCGGGCGCGATGAGGGCCGGCGAAAGCTTGGCATTCGCGAGCGAGACCGGGTTGCCGTTTGGCACGGCCGAGTGTCGATCCATGCCAAAGGCCTCGACATCCTCGCTGCAGCCTGGGCCCAAGTGTGCGCTGCAAACCAGCGCCTGGATCACAAGCTGCTTCTCATCGGAGCGGGTGAAGACTCGTCGGCGTTGACCGAGTTATTCGCAAGCTCGCCGAAGCACTCAGTCCTGCGCGTAGATCGGTACACGACCAGTCGGAGCGAGATCCGCGATCTCCTTGCCGTTGCCGACGTTTATGCCTTTCCGTCACGCCACGAGGGCTTTGCCGTGGCGCCAATCGAAGCAATGGCGTGCGGCTTGCCGATCGTTGCGGCGGATGCATCGGGCGTACACGACATGTTGGACGGTTCGGGCGCCGGGGTGGTCGTTCCCCGCGGCGAGGTGGCGCCCTTTGCACAAGCGCTTGGACGCCTGCTGGCCAGCCCGTCCGATGCAGCACGGATGGGGCTGGCCGCACGGCGGCGCGCGGAGCAGGCCTTTTCGCTCGAGGCGGTCGGCCGGCAACTCGGCGACGCGATGTTCGGGCCGAGTGGTTCGAGGCAGCACCGTGGGTAGGCGTTTCGAGCTTCCGGACAGGCTTTCCAAGTACCAGCCGCTTGTCCCCCCTTCGGATGCACCCGTCCGGCCGCTGTGGTCGGTGATGATCCCGACCTACAACTGCGCGGCGCTTCTTGAGCAGACCTTGCAGAGCGTCCTCGACCAAGCGCCCGGTGCCGAACTGATGCACATCGAAGTGGTCGATGACGCGTCAACGACAGACGATCCGGAAGCGGTCGTGAACAGCATCGGAGGGGGACGGGTCGAGTTTCATCGGCAGCCCGAAAACCAGGGCCACAGCCGCAACTTCAACACTTGCCTGCAGCGCTCGCGCGGCCGTCTTGTTCATCTGCTCCATGGCGATGATTGGGTCGGTCCGGACTTCTACCGAACGATGGGAGCCCTGTTTGAGCGCTTCCCCGCCATCGGTGCCGGCTTCTGCCGCCACACGATCACCAATCCTGACGGTTCGGCGCAGCGCATGTCCCCGCTCGAGCAGGAGGAAGCCGGCGTGCTGGACAACTGGCTTGATACCATCGCCGGCGAGTTGCGGCTCCAACCGCCGTCGATGATCGTCCGTCGCACAGTTTACGAGGCGCTTGGGGCGTTCGACACCCGAATGAAGAGCTGCGGCGAGGATTGGGAGATGTGGGTGCGCATCGCAGCCAACTACCCGGTCGGCTATGAGCCCACGCCGCAAGCCTTTTACCGCGACAATGCGCAGTCACTGACCAAACGCTCCATACAGTCCGGCCAGAACATGAAAGATGTTCGCAAGGCCACCAGCATCACCGCATCGTACCTCCGCTCGGGCACGGCAGCGGCCGCCAACCGCCGGGCCCGACGAAACTGGGCTGGTTGGGGACTGCACTGGGCGTGGTCGCTGGCCTGTGCCGGCGATTATCGCGCGGCGCTTGTTCAGCTGAGGGAAGCACTGCTCTGCGATCGTTCGCCACAAACGCTCCGACGCTCCGCCAGCACCGCGAAGCTTGTCTTCCGAGGCTTGTTGTCGAGTAGACGGGCGGCAGCGTGATGGACGGTTCTGGCGTTGAGGAACTGCGGCCACGGATCGCGCCAGTACCGCGTGGCATAGAGCGGCCCTTCTGGTCCGTGATGATCCCGACATTCAACTGTGGAGCCTACCTTGAGGAGACGCTGAAAAGCGTGCTCGTTCAGGACCCTGGCCCGGAGCACATGCAGATTGAAGTGGTGGACGATTGCTCAACGACGGGGGATCCGGGGGAAATTGTGCAGCGGGTCGGACGAGGGCGAGTCGCTTTTCACCGCCGAACCGTCAACGGCGGCCATCGCGCCAACTTCCGTACCTGTCTCGAGCGCTCGCTCGGCCACTGGGTTCACCTGCTGCACGGCGACGACGCCGTTCGGTCCGGGTTCTACGCCAAGCTCCAAGCGGGCATCGAAACGGCTCCAGAAGTGGGAGCCGCTTTCACCCGGTTCAGCTACATGGATGAACACGGTCTGGAATTCCTCGTCTCGGATTTGGAGCGCATCGAGAGCGGCGTCCTGGAATGCTGGCTTGAGCGCATTGCCGTTCGTCAATTGATCCAGACGCCATCGATCGTCGTGCGGCGCGAGGTATATGAGACATTGGGCCTGTTTGACGCTCGCCTCAGCTGGGTGGAGGATTGGGAGATGTGGGCGAGGATTGCCGCCCACTGGCCCGTCTGGTTCGAGACTGAGCCGCTGGCGCGCTACCGAATGCATTCACAATCAAATACCGGTCGTTATCTCCGCACGGGTGAGAACCTGCGCGATGTTCGTCGTGCTGTGTCGATCATCAACCGGTACCTGCCGGCCGCCACGGCAGCCGAGTTGAAAACCCGATCGCTGCGCTTTTGGGCGACTGATGCGCTTGAAAACCGGGCACGAGCTCTGGCCCGGGCCGGCGACTGGAGCGGTGCCCTGACTCAGGTGGGAGGAGCGGTCCGCTGCAGCCCTTCCTTCCCAATCGGTGTCAAGGCAGCAAAAATCGTGACCGTCATTGCCGGGCTTGCGCTTTGCCGGGCGATCCGCCCGATCGCCCACTGACGTCCCAAGATTGCAACGTCCCTGCGCCGAGCGCCAATCGAGAAATTGCCATGACTTTCAAGCCCACCGCCGTGCTAGACTTGGACGTAGCCGCTCTTCCCCCGCGCCTGTGCGAGCTTGAACGATTCGGTAGCGCCCTGGCTGTGCTGCGCTGGCGGGGTCGGGTGGTTGGGCAGGCCTTTTTCGACCTCCATGCCTCGGAGCTTGACCAGGAGACCCTCCTTGGATTGCTTCTGCAACATGCCGGAACCAGCTTCTGGGAGGCTTGGCTGCGCGATCACCTCGGCCTCGGGGACGCCTACCCGCCGGCCCCGGTCAGTGCGAGGGTCAGCGTGGCGATCTGCACGCGCGACCGGACGGAGGACCTCGAACGGTGCCTGACGGCGCTCGCTGCGCTGCCTCAGGATGGCCAACAGATCTGCGTGGTTGACAATGCGCCGTCGTCTGACGCCACCCGCCAGCTGGTGAAGCGGTTTCCCAACGTCACCTATGTTCTCGAGGCACGGCCCGGCCTCGACGTCGCGCGCAACCGCGCCTTTCAGGCGACCGAAGGTGAGATCATCGCCTTTACCGACGACGATGCGGTGCCGGATCCGATGTGGCTGAGAAACTTGCTTGGGCATTTCAGTGATCCGCTCGTGATGGCGTCCACCGGCCTCACGATGGCCCTGGAGCTGGAGCATGAGGCGCAGGTGAAGTTCCAGAGCTACGGCGGCTTCACACGCGGATTCAAGACAACCGTATTCGACGGAGGAAGTCACGAACCCCTGCTCGGCTGGCATGCCGGGGCTGGGGTGAGCATGGCCGTGAGGCGGTCGTTGCTCGACCTTGTCGGTCAGTTCGACGAAGCGCTGGACGCCGGTACGCCCACGCGGGCTGGTGGCGATTCCGACATGTTCCGGCGCATTCTCGCGGCCGGGTACCGAATCGTGTACGATCCAGCGGCGCTGTCATGGCATCGCCACCGGCGGACCGAGGAGGAATTGACGACTCAGCTGGTCGGATACGAGATCGCGGCCGGAGCGCTGCTAGGCAAGGCCTTGCTGCGCGATCGCAACCTGTCGACCTTGCCGCACGGGTGGCGACTCTTGCGCAGACGATCGCGAAGCACGTTGGCAGCGGCCGTTCGAAGAAGGTGGCCGGACATGTTCATGCATGTGGATTGTCTTCGCGGCTTGCTGGGGGGACCCTTGCACTATCTCAAGAGCGCCAGAGCGGCGGAACGGACCTGACATGACCTCGTTGCCTCCGGCGGTCAGCGTCGTCATTCCCACCCATAACCGGCGGGAACTGCTCGGCAAGCTGCTCGACGCTTTGGCTGGCCAGACCTGTCCGCCTGAAAGGATGGAGGTCGTGGTAGTAGCCGACGGCTGCCATGACGGTACGGCGGAGATGCTTGCCAACTACCAGGCGCCATTTGCCATGAAGGTCGTAGAGCAGCCGGGCTCCGGCCCTTCCACCGCTCGCAACGCAGGTGTCAGGGCTGCGACCGGCGAACTCCTTGTCTTTCTTGACGACGACGTTCTGCCTGGCTCCGACTTCCTTCAAGCTCACCTGCGCGCGCACCAGCGTATTCCGGGCGGTGTAGTCCTGGGACCCTATCCTCCCGTCCCTTATGCCTCGAGCAACCTCTTCCGTCTCGCGGTCCGCCGATGGTGGCTCCAGCATTTCGACGAGTTGGTCCGGCCCGGACACCGAATGACTTACCGTGACGTCCTTCTGGGAAACCTCTCCCTTACGACCTCGCTCTGGCACTCGGTCGACGGTCTGGATCCGCAGTTCGAGAAGAGCCGCGAAGACTTCGAACTGGGCGTCAGGCTGCTCAAGAGTGGCGCGCCCTTCCAGGTCGCCGCCGATGCAATGGCACTGCATTTCGAGCATGAAACCATGACCCTGCGCGGCGCCATGGCGCGGGCGTACGAAGAAGGGCGAAGCGATGTGCGGCTTGGTCGGAAACACCCCGAACTAAGACCGACCCTAGAGGTGGTCCGCCGGCGAAACCACGCTCGGCGCACAGGACGATTGGCCTACGCTCTGATTTTCGGTTTGGGTGGAACCCTGGACGGGATCATGCGCACGACCGCGAGGCTGATGGCTTGGTGCGACCGATACTCGCTCAGGAACCTTCATGGGCTTCTTCATGACGCGCTGAGAGGATACTGGTACGTTCGAGGAGCTGCCAACGAACTGGGTTCGGCAAGAGCATGGTCATCATTTGCAGACCTTTCAAAGTTCCAAGATCCCGAGCCAGTCACCATCGACATTGCTCTCGGGCTGCCCGCAGCTGAACAGGACCTGGATGCGGCGCGGCCATCCGCAGCACGGTTGATTTATGGACGAACTGAAATAGGCCTCCTGCCTTATGAACCCGCTGCCGAGCCTTGGCGCGGATCTCATCTTCGCCCCGCCCTGAGCGAGCGGTTGGCGGCCGCTTACCTGAAAGCGATGGCGAGGGGCGGACGAGTGCCCATTGCGCCATCGTCCCAACAAACGGCTCTTGCGGCCCGCTTTAATGCGCTTGCTAAGTTCTTTGGTCCGCCTGCCCCGGGCTATATGTGGCGGGAACCTGACGAGGTTTGGACCGCATCGCGAGTACCTTCCGGTTATCGTGAGACCCGATGACCCAAAGCAGGGCGTGCTCCAGTCGGCGGAAAGCTTTGTTTCCAAGGCGTTTGTGGATATCTCGGACCGCGCCCGGCGTCGGCCACTTGCCGGCCGTTCAGCCCACCGGGCAGCCCGACATCAATTATGAGCAGGTCGACAGGGTCGTCCGATCGCAGCAACGCGATGCCCGACGGGCCATCTGGTGCTGAGCGCGCAGCAGCCGGCACCAGCCAGGACCTCGACGATCAACATGAATTATGCGGTCGGCCTGCCCCGTCGGCCCAGGGATTGCCGCCTCACCCAGATGGCGGGGCAGGTAGAGGCACATCGTCGTACCCTGGCCAACTTGCGAATGGACGCGAACCTGTCGGCTCGACTGCCGCACGAACCCGTAGATCATTGACAATCCAAGGCCGGTACCTTCACCGATCGGCTCGGTGGTGAAGAAGGGATTGAACACACGTTCGATGATTTCGGGCGTCATGCCGGACCCTGTGTCGGTCACGCCCAGGCAGACGTACTCGCCCTCCGGGCGGCCCTGGTCTGCCGAAGGGCTTGCGCGGCCTCTCGGCGCTTGGTCTCGTCTCGCGCGACCTTGACCAAACCGCGCGATTGTCCTGCGCGTCCTACGGCAGGCAGTGAACCGATCCGTTGAGGAATACGTGCGAGCCGTCCTTGCGCATATGCCAGCGCTCGTCGTTGGCGCAGCCGTCGCGGGCGGCGTTGTCCAGTTCACAAACGTCGGCGCCTCCGGCCCGATCCTCTGGCGTGAAGATCATTGAGCCAGACTGGCCGAGCGCTTCATCGGCCGACCAGCCGAGAATGGCTTCCGCACCAGCGAACCCGTAGTGATGAATCCGGCAGGATCAGTTGTGAAGATACCGTGATTTCTGGCGCCTTCGATCACCAGCCGCAAATGCTTCTTGCTCAACACGAGAGCGGTCTGCTCCTTCTCGATCTTGCTTGCCGAGAGAACGGAATAGGGTTCTATGGCTCCAATGAGCGATGAAGGCTCCATTCCGGCCTTTCCTCTATTTGGAGGCGGTGAATCGGGCAGAAGGATTCGAGAGTTCGACTGGGAGAATACCAGTCTTGGCGCCTACCGCACCTGGCCGCAATCGCTCCGTTTTGCCCTGTCTCTCGTCCTGAATAGCAAGGACATCGCGGCGCTCTACTGGGGCCCTGAGCAATACCTGCTCTACAACGACGCTTATGGCGAGGCGCTTGGCGATCGCCACCCGGCCGCTTTCGGGCGACCGATGACGGAGGTTCTCCAGGACCTCGCCCCAACCTTGGGGCCGCAGGTAGCCGAGGCGCTACGGACGGGCGAAAGCTTCGTAACGAGGGACGTGCTCCTGACCATGCATCGGGAGGGCCGCGATCCCCAGACCTGGTGGACCTACAGTTTCAGGCCGATCCAAAGCGGCGAAGAAGGGCACTTCGCAGGAGTGCTGCTGCTTGCCACCGAGATGACCGAGCAGCATCGCGCTGAGCGCCAGCTTGCGAATGTCGAAAACCGCTGGCGCTCGCTCCTGCAGCAGATGCCGGGGTTCGCCGCGGTGCTGTCTGGCGCCGATCACCGTTACGAATACGTCAACGATGCCTACGCTGAGATTTTCGGCTCACGCGGCTACCTTGGTCGCAGCGTGCGTGATGTCCTCCCCGAACTCGACGGTCAAGGCGACCTTGAGGCGCTCGACCACGTCTACACGACCGGAGAGCAATTCTCTGCACAGGCGATGCCGCTGCGACTCGACGGCCACGGTGGCGTTCGCTTCCTCGATCTTCAGTATCAACCGACCCGCAATCATAACGGGCGTGTAACGGGGGTCTTCGTCATTGGGTATGAGGTGACTGAGCGAGTCCGCATTGCCAAACGGCGCGAGACCCTGCTCGCGCTCGACGATCGCCTCGGCGATCTCGAGGACTTGGGCGACCTGTCATTCGCCGCGTCCGAGCTTCTCGGCGAAGCTTTGGGTGTAGAGCGCGTCGGGTATGGAGAGGTGAGCCCGGAAGCAAGATCGATCACCATTAAGCGCGAATGGAGCGCACGCGGCTTCTCCAGCCTCGCCGGGGTCCACCACTTCGACGATTACGGCGATTACTTCGACGACTTGCCAAGCGGAAAGGCGGTGGCCAGCGCTGACATTCAGGTTGATCCACGCACGGCCGCGAAAGCCGGCTCGTTCGATGAGATCGGCATTCGGGCCTTCCTGGACGTTCCCGTCGTCGAAAAACAGGGCGCACGGTATCACAACTGTTCGTGCATTCGGCGCACCCGCGGGGCTGGACGGCCGATGAAATCGCCTTTGTACGGGATTTCGCCGAGCGGACGCGTGCTGCGGTCGCTCGGCGCGAGGCAGAGAACGGCCTGCGCGACAGCCAGGCTCGACTGGCGAATGCTCTGGCCAGCGCTAACCTTGGCACCTTCGAATGGAACACGGTCAGCGGCGACGTCGTGCTGGATGCGGATGCGCGGCGGATCTTCTGCCTTCCCGCCGAGGGTGCCATTCACGAAGAAGCAGTGTTCGGCCGTATAGCGCCGGAGCAGGTAGACGATGTTCGCTCCGCCGCCGGCGACTCAGCGCGAGATGGCGAACGCAACCTGCTCGCGACGCTGGTCGAGGCGACCGACGTGATGGTCATGGCCTGTGACCTCCAATACAACATCCTTGCGATCAACAAGGCAAACGCCGACGAGTTTGAGCTTATCTACGGCGTGCGCCCGGCGGTAGGCGACAACATGCTCGACCTTCTCGCCGACCAGCCCGAGCATCAGGCGCAGGTCCGGGCTGGCTGGGGTCGCGGCCTCGCGGGCGACGAAACCACCTTTGTGGAGGATTATGGCGACCCGGATCGCACCCGGCCCTATTACGAGGTCAAGTTCCGGACGCTGAGGAACGAGGTTGGCGAGCCGATCGGCACCTACCAGTTCGTCACCGACGTGACCCCACGATTGCGCGAGCAGGCGCAGCTCGCCGAGGCGCAGGAAGCGCTGAGGCAGAGCCAGAAGATAGAGGCGATGGGCAGCCTCACCGGCGGCGTCGCACACGATTTCAACAATTTGCTCACCCCGATCATCGGCTCGCTCGATATGCTGGTTCGGCGCGGTGTTGGCAGCGAGCGCGAGCGGCGGCTGATCGACGGGGCCTTACAGTCAGCGGAACGCGCCAAGACGCTCGTGCAGCGCCTTCTTGCCTTTGCCCGGCGCCAGCCGCTTCAAGCGACCTTGGTTGACATCCGGCGGTTGGTCGAAGGGATGACTGGTCTGATCGGTTCAACCCTTGGTCCGGCAATCGATATTCGCCTCGACCTTGCGCCTGACCTTCCGTCCGCCAAGGCCGACCCAAATCAGCTCGAGATGGCGTTGCTGAACCTCGCGGTGAATGCTCGTGATGCGATGCCGGACGGAGGCGAACTTACGATCGTAGCCGAGCGCGAGAGCGTCCACGGGCTGCATGAAGCGAGCATCAAGCCAGGGCACTACGTCCGGCTCCGTGTGACCGACAGCGGGAGCGGAATGGACCAGGCGACGCTGGCGCGCGCCGTTGAGCCGTTCTTCTCAACCAAGGGCATCGGCAAGGGCAATGGGCTCGGAATCTCGATGGTCCACGGGCTCGCCGCTCAACTCGGCGGCGGGCTGAAGCTGACTAGCGAGCCGCAGCGGGGAACAAGCATCGAACTCTGGCTGCCGATCAGCGCTACCGTCGCCGATGCGGACGAAGTTGCAACGGCGGCGGCGGCGCCGACGTCGGCGACGCGTGGCATCGCGCTCCTGGTAGACGACGAGGAGCTTGTGCGGATGAGCACCGCCGACATGCTGATTGATCTGGGGTTTGAGGTTGTTGAGGCCAGCTCGGCCGAAAAAGCGCTGGAGCTCATCAACGGGGGCGACGCCCTTGACCTACTCGTCACCGATCACCTCATGCCGGGGATGACCGGTGCCGACCTCGCGCGTGAGGTCCGAAGCATGAAGCCAGGACTGCCGGTGCTGGTAGTATCCGGCTACGCCGAGGTAGAGGGGATCGCCCCAGGGCTGCCGAGGCTCACCAAACCATTTCGCAATGCCGAACTCGCCGCAAGTCTCGCTACTCTGATGGGGTCTCAAGCGTAGGCATCGTGGGGATAGTGGCCGGATCTTCATTGCGCGAAGCCGGCGGTGTTCTTGCCAGTCGGGTCCGCGCCTAGGCGCCTTGCAAAAAACTGCACGGCAGCAAAGAATCGATGTACGGCTTGACCAAAGGACGGCTCGGCACGGCAAGCGCTGTTCCGCGATCACCTGAACCGGAGGTGAGAACGTCGGCTTGCCCCGTCACTTGTCCAAAGCCGCCGCTCTCGTCTCGGCCGTTGGCGCACCCAGTTATTCGTCGCGGCCGGGCACCAGTGCACTGGCAATATCGGGCCGGATCGCCACGGCTTACCGATGAAACTCGCCTTACTGCAGAGCAAGTCAGGCCCGTTACAGCCTTGGCAGGCTGATCGGCGAACCCGCTTGAACTATTGCGTGGGTCAACCTGCATTCGGCGCCCTGGAAGCGGGCCGAACGGACTCCATACTTGCCGGTATAGCAATCAAGGAGCACCCCGGTGATGGGTCGGCGGGCCATGAAAATCTTGCCAACCACGTCGCGCGCCCGCTTGTTGTCTGGCTCGTCCTGCAACGCCGCCACTGCGTGTCGTTGCGCATCCTGCAGATGACCCCTTTTCTGCTCAGCCTCGGCCAGCGAAGCAAGTTCGTCCGCATTGAGCGATCCGCCAGGCAGGCTCCGGAGAACCGCTGCCGCATCGGCGGGCCTTCCTCCATTCAGGAGCCGGTCCGAGACCTGGATCAGGTCGGATCGGGTGAGGAGCAAGTCGGCTGGCGCAGTGACGCGGCGCCGCGGCGAACGACCTTGGCGGCAGGCGGCGAGCCGGGTCGGTGTAAGGGGCGTATGCGCCGAGCCAGGCGTATCCGGGTGCGTCGGTTTCGAGCGATTGGCGCGCTGTCGAGCGCATGATCGAATGGCCATTTGCGCTGTTTTTGTCGGTGCTGAACGTTACGCGGCGCTTAGCGCCGAGGAGCTTGCCAGCAGCAGAGCCAATCCAAGGCGGATTGCGTGAACCATGGCGAAACTCCAAACCCACCGAATTTGAACCAATTGAGCGAGCCTCAGCCCTCAACCATCGTTTGCAAATCTGCTTACCAATGCGCCAAAAAGTTGAGCCACCCTTAGGCAGTCGACCGCGCAAACATGAGGAGCATGTGTCAAGCAAGCGCCCGAGCGCAGAGGCGCACTCGCCATGTTAGAACCTGATGGAGAGACCCGCGTAAGCCTCGACGTCCGCGGTCTCGCGCGTGAGGCCTAGGTTCACGCCAGCGTCGAGCTGGAGACTAGGCGCAACGGCGTAGGCGACAGCTGCGTCCGCTGAGGCCTGCTTGGCAGTGGTGCCCCGATCGAAGTTGAAGTTGGTCCAGATCTCGCCCGCGACCGTCAGTCGCGGAGCGATCGATGTGGATATATTCACGACGTTGACCAGCGCGACATGGCGACCACGCCCGTCTTCGTCAGCCAGCAAGTCGAGCTCCGGCCCAAACGTCACGGTCACTGGGCCGGAAACAACAAAGCTCACCGAAACGGCAATGCCTCCTTCCACCTTGCCGCTGCCGAGGCCCTTGCGAGCGGTCGGCAGTATCACAAAAGGAATGACGCCGGCCTGCACGGGGGCGCTGTCCAGGGTCAGCCGGTACTTGTAACGGACCAGCACGTCGCCGAAGCCCGAACGCCGCTCCGCGACGCTGTCCTGCTTAGCCCTGCTGCGAAGGTAAGGGGTAAAGCCGAGCTGCAAATCCGAGCGACTGGTCAGCCCCACCTTGACCAAGGATGAGCCCAGCATCAACCGCTCGGTCCGGCTGCCCCCTCCCTTGGTCAAGCTCCAGCCCACAGCGCCCGCTTCCAGCTGCACCTTGCCTGCAGGTACGGTGCACACGGCATTGGCCTTGGTCGGGCGATCGGTACAGATCGGTGCTTCTGCCGCCGATGCCGGTTCTGTCATCAACGCGAGCAGGAGCGCGCCTGACCGGACGAGCAAGCGAGGCCGGTTCATATGCGCAGCTGGCTGCCGAGCTCGACCACCCGGTTGGTCGGCAGCTTGAAGAACTCCATCGGGCTTTCGGAGGTCCGCATCATCCAGGCGAACAGCTGCTCGCGCCACAAGGCCATGCCGGGCTGCTCCTTGGCGGCGATCAGCTTCTGGCGCCCGAGGAAAAAGCTTGTCCGCATCAGGTCGAAGGGGGCTCCGCACGACCTGACGCGAAGCAGGTCTTCAGGCACGTCCACTTCGTCCATGAAGCCATAGCGCAGGGTCACCTGGTAGAAGCCGTCCCCAGCCGGTTGCATTTCTGCCCGCTGGTCCATGGCGACATGGGGAATTTCCTGCACCTGGACGTTCAGGATCAGCACCCGCTCATGCAGCACCTGGTTGTGCTTGAGGTTATGGAGCAGTGCCGAGGGGACGGTATCGGCTCCCGACGAGAGGAAGACGGCGGTTCCGCTGATCCGATGCGCCGAATGGACAGCCGACTTGATGAATATCCCGAGCGGCATGGCTTCGGTATCCAGCCGCTGGCGCACCAAGCGGCGTCCGGCCGCCCAGGTGGTCAGCACGGTGAAGATCGCGGCCGCGACCACCAGCGGAAACCAGCCGCCATCCGCGACCTTGGCGAGGTTGGAGGCGAAGAAGCTGCCATCCACCAGCGCGAACAGCCCGATGGTCAGCACGGCCAGCAGCCGGTTCCACTTCCAAACCTGGAAGATCAGGACCGCCAGCATGATCACCGTGATGATCATGGTTCCGCTGACGGCAATCCCGTAGGCGGAGGCCAGGCTGGTCGACTTGCGGAAGCCGAGCACCAGCAGGACCACCATCACCAGCAAGCCCCAATTGACTGCGGGGATGTAGATCTGCCCCGATGCCTTCTCGCTCGTGTGCTTTGTCCGCAGCCGCGGAAGGAAGCCGAGTTGCACCGCCTGGTGGGTGACGGAGAAGGCGCCCGAGATCACCGCCTGGCTGGCGATGATGGTCGCCGCCGTCGCCAGCACGATCAGCGGCAAGCGAGCCCATTCGGGAGCGAGCAGGTAGAAGGGGTTTTCGACCGCTGCCGGATTGCCGAGCAGCAGCGCGCCTTGCCCCATGTAGTTGAGCATCAGGCACGGGTAGACGAGCATCAGCCAGCTCAAGCCGATCGCCGTACGCCCGAAGTGGCCCATGTCGGCGTAGAGGGTCTCGGCGCCGGTGACCGAAAGAAACACCGAACCCATCGCCAGAAAGGCCAGCCTCGGGTCGTAGAGGAAGAAGCGCACCGCCCAATGCGGGCTGACGATGCCCACGATCTCCGGATGCTGAAGGATGTTGACGATCCCGAGAACCGCCAGGGCAGCGAAGTAGACCAGCACGACGGGCCCGAAGAGCGCTCCTACCTTGGCCGTACCCCGGGACTGAACCAGGAACAGGCCTATCAGGATGATGATGCTGATGGGCAGCACCAGGGTTTCGAACGCCGGGTTGATCAGGGTCAGGCCCTCTACGGCGGACAGCACCGAGATCGCTGGCGTGATCATGGCATCGCCGTAGAACAGCGCGGTTGCGAGGACGCCGAGCAGCACCAGCCCGTTTGTCCACCGCTTCCCACCGAGGTTGCGGGAGATGAGGGCGAGCAACGCTAGTGAGCCGCCTTCCCCACGATTGTCGGCCCGCATCGCAACGAAGACGTATTTGGCGGTGACGATCAGCATGAGCGACCAGAACACCAGGCTGAGCACGCCGAAGATGTGTAGCGGGTCCACCGCAAGCGGATGCGGGCCGATGAAGCTTTCCTTCATCGCGTAAAGCGGCGACGTTCCGATATCGCCGTAAACCACTCCAACCGCGCCGAGCATCAGCGCCGGCAGGGTATGCTTGCTTGGCGCAGTGATGGGCGAGGCGGCTGGAGCCGACGTGGATGATGCTAGGGTGGCCATGACCACCCTGATGTGATCGCTGGCCGCGTAAAGATTCCATATGGTTTGCGGTTCGCGGGCGTAAACAAGGAAGGTGGAACCGGCCGGCTGGTCTCGACGTCCGTGATCCGAGGTTGCACGTTGGCGGACATGGCTCACACGTTTGTTGACAGGATCGGCCGACCCTCAGGGACAGGCATCATCGGCTACGCGGGAGCATTGCTTGGCGTGGCGGCGTCCACGCTTGCCGGCCTGATCATCGCTCCGCACTGGGGCAGTTCGGCAATCGACCTCCTGTATCTTCCGGCCGTTCTGGCCGCAGCGATCCTGGGCGGACTCGGGCCCGCCCTGTTTGCGGCCGTGCTGGCGGTACTCGCCTACAACTTCTTCTTTCTGGCGCCCGTCCATACCTTCTGGATCTACAGCCCGGCGGATGTGCTCACGATCGTGGTCCTGTTCCTGGTGGCCGCAGTCACCAGTCAGCTGGCGGCCTCGGTGCGGCGGCAGGCGCAGCTGGCGGAGGCGCATGCTGCGCGCAAGGCGAGCATTGCCGGTCTGGCCCAGCGACTGCTCTCCTGTACCGGCGAGCCGGAGATCGCGAGAGTCCTCACCGGCGAACTCGCTCGGCTGTTTGATTGCAACGCCGTTGTGCTGTCTGGTGATGTTCAGCCGCGGCCCGTCGCGGCTGAACCGCATGCGAGCAACCTGACCCCGGGCGACATCGCGGCTGCGGCGAGCGTGGTGGCGACCGGCAAGCCTACCGGTCGCGGCCTGACCCGCGTTTCCACCGTCGACTGGCAGCTGCACCCCGTCCTGTCAGGCGAGAAGGTGCTATCGGTGGTTGCCCTGGCGCGGGACGACGGGGCGCCAGCGGTCAGTGCGGACCAGATCGAATTGCTCCGGAGCATGCTCGACCAAGTGGCTCTTGCCGTCGAGCGGGCACGTTTGGAAGCCGAAGCTCGCCAATTCGCCGCGTCGCGCGAGCGCGACCGCACCCGGACGGGTCTGCTTTCGTCCCTCGGCCAAGACCTTCTGCCGAGGGTGAAAGCGATCGCCACGAGCGTGGACGAGCTCCGCCGGAAGAAGACGGCGGATCGGGAACTCGTTTCGACGATCGGGTCCGAAGCTTTGCAGATCGAACGCTATATCTCGAACCTCGCCGAACTGGGTCCGGGGTCCGACCAGCGACCGATCGAAGCGGGTGACCTCACGATCGATCTTTTCCGGCGCAAGGTCTTGCGCGGAGGCCAGCAGGTCCGGCTCACTCCAAAAGAGTATGCCGTGCTCGCCGAACTGGCGAAGCATTCCGGCCGTGTACTTTCCCATGCCCACCTGCTCCGCGCCGCGTGGGGGCCAGCGCAAGAAGGGCAGAGCGAGTACCTCCGAGTGGCGGTGCGCGGCTTGCGTCAGAAGCTGGAGCGCAACCCTGGCGAGCCAACGGGCATCATCAACGAACCTTCGGTCGGCTATCGGTTGGCTGTCCCGAGCGACTGAGAGCTCCGCACCCCTAGTTCGCCAACGTCTGCTATCTTTGGCCGTGCTTTCCACCGGCAGTGTCGCGGACTGCTTGTGACTGATCAGTCCGATTCCTGAACCACAACGTCGCGCAGACCTGTCGTGTCGAGCGTAAAATGCCCATTCTTGGCAGCGAACATCGCGTTTGCTTGAGTAAATCCGCTGCGATCAGGAGTTCAGCGAACAAGGGTCCAAGTCCCGAAAGTGCCGACTGATATCGTCGGTGAACATCACAGTTAACGCGTCGCCGAGAAGGAGGGTTTGGCGAGCACCGCAATCCCGGCCTCGCCAAGGACAGCAATGCTGCGCGGCAGCTCGACGACCGAATTCCCGCAGGTGAGCTTGGGCGGAGCAAACCAGCCTTTCGGTGCAGAGGCCGTCCAGCCTTGCCCCACCTGAGCCAAGCACAAGCTGAGTCCCATCCGGAGCTGTCCACGTCCCTTCGTGCAACGGCACCGTCCAGCGGCCGGCGTCGGCCCAGTCACGGAAGCGTTCGCCATTGCTGCCTGGAAGCATGGCGACCTGAATTCGGCGCTGAATGATGATTGTATCGGTGGTCAGCTCGGCGACACGCGCTTCGGCGACGACCCGGGGAGTGAAGGCTGCGTTGGGGTCCTTGAAGCCGGGCGCGTCGAGCAGGGCCACAGGATGGATGAATGGGAGAATTGGCGGCGTCGCACCCGGAGCCTTACCTTGCCTGCCTGATCTCCAGTTGACGGGCACCAGTTCGCCGCCTGGTAAGCTTCGAAGCGGCCAACACCGTCCGCGTCGATGAGGCAGCGCAGCAGGAAGTTGGGGTCGGCCAGTGGCTTGCCGAAAATATTCTCGGAGGCGTTGGACGTGCACAGCTGCTGCTCGCCACCGAACCGAAACATGCGGAATGGCACCGGCGGGAGCTTCCTATTGGCCGTCGCAAGAACCTGGTCAGCAAGCGTGTGTGCCAGCGGGTCACAAGCTCGAAGCGCTCACGAGCGACAGGCTTCTACTTGACCACCGGCACCGGCATGGTCGTCGCAGCGCTGACAACTACCCGATCGAAGACCTTCGTGTCTTCACTCTTGATGGCAGAACAAATCGGCGCGTCCGCTGCTTGCGCTGTCACTGAAGACGGTGCCGCAAGCGCTGCGGCGGAAACTCTCAACATCTTCAACTCCCTCGGCTTTAACAACCCGTTTCACTCGTCCATATCGGGTTGCTCCTAAGAGAATCCGAAAGGGCAGCTACGATCATGTGTGGTGGGGAAGTTGATGAAAGTTCGTCTTACCGCCTTCGAAGGGTGAAGCAACGCGGCTGTTCCTGCTGGAACTGGAGCGCGACACCTGGGTGATTCAAGGCTATGGCAACACGTCCTTCTCGCTCGGTTCCTACAGCTTTGTGCTCCAGCCCGGAACAGTGACCGATCTAGGGGTCGTCGAGGCGGAAGCCGACTGGGCTGAACGCGAAGGCCCGGCAAGGTGGGCGACGTGTTCAAAGCCGCCTTGCTCGTGTCGCTGGCCAAGCGGCCGGCAGTCGCACCGCTGCGGGCGAGCTTCCGTCCTCGCGCCGTGACCGACATGCCGTTGCTGGCTGGGATCCTGGCCGAGAAGATGAAGCCGGTCAGCTTCAAGGCAGACACCAAGTTCGGCAATCACCTGGGCGGTCTGGTTAACCGGATCGAAGGAGTGAACGCGCGCTTGAAAATGAGCCGATCCGTGCTCTCGACCGGCAAAGCGATGTCATCTCGGTTGTAAAGCTCAGGGTTCACGATTCCTCGTTCAACGCGTCGAGGCAGATGCGGCGGGGCCGGCGACAGCCAATCGATCAAGAACGCAGACGTCGGAATGACTAGAACTGCACGTCCACGCTCGTAGCGAGCCAGGCTGTTGCGTTCTCCGGACCGGCAAGCTAACACTGAACCGTATGGTTCAGTGTTTGACGCATTCCCTCGATCTTTCATTTGCGGCGCTGTCGGACACGACGCGGCGCGGCGTGCTTGAGCAACTCGGCCAAGCGGACGCGTCGATCACCAACCTAGCCGGCAAATTTCACATGACCCTGACCGGCATGAAGAAGCATATCGCGATCCTTGAGCGGGCAGGCCTCGTCGTGACGGAGAAGGTCGGACGGGTGCGGACGTGCAAGCTTGGGCAACACGGCCTCGCGGCGGAGGCCGGATGGATCGAAGCGCATCGCAAGCTCTTCGAGGCGCGGTTCGATGCCTTGGACGAGATCATCGTCGAGCTGAAACAGGAGGAAGAAGATGGAACAGCAAACGAGTAGTCACCCCGGTGCGCAGAACCGCACGGCCGTTGAGCGAAAGTCCGATCGGATGCTGGCTGTCACGCGCCTGTTCGATGCCCCGCCGCACATGGTGTTCAGGGCGTGGGTCGAACCCGAGCTGTTCCGCCGCTGGTGGGTGCCAAAGGGCGCCGGCATTACGCTCGTGTCCTGCGAGATGGACGTCCAAACTGGTGGCAAATACCGCCTGGAGTTCGCCGCGGGCGGAACTGACACCATGGCCTTCCACGGCAGGTACCTGTCGGTGGTGCCAGGTAAATGCATCGTCTGGACGAACGAAGAAGAGGAAGAGGGCGCAGTTACAACCGTCACCTTCGAGGATCAGGGCGGAAAGACGCTGCTGACGTTTGAGGAGCGTTATCCTTCCAAGGAAGCGCTTGACGAGGCGATGGTCGGATCGGCGACCGGACTGCCCGCACAGCTCGACCAGTTGGACGAACTGCTGCCGACGATTGGCGAGTAGCCGCAAGCGAAATGGAGAAAGGCTGGCGCCGAATATCTCGGCCCCGCTTTTTGGCTGGCGCTGCTCTTCGACGTCGATCTTTTAGATCAGCGTTCGCTGCATTGATGCTGCCGTCCGCTCAGAGCGCGGCCCGGTAGTTGATCGGCTGGTGCCGGCGGCGGACGGCACCGCGGCGGAGGCGGTCGGGATAGGGCTGGAGCGTTCCAAGGGCGGGTTTGCCGAACAGATAGCCCTGCACGTAGCGGATGCCGAACAAGCGCAGCACGCCGAGTTCCTCCTCCGTTTCGACCCCTTCGGCCACGATTTCCGTACCCAGCCGGCGAAGCAGTTGAACGAGGCTTTCCAGGATGGCGCGGCGGCGATTGTCGCGGTCGATGCCGCGAATGAGGTCCATGTCGACCTTGACCATGTCGGTCTGCAGGTCGGCGAGGAGGTTCAGCCCGGCATGGCCCGCACCGAAATCGTCGATGGCCGTGCTGAAGCCGAGTTCGCGATAGGCCGCCACGATGCCGCGGATATGGGCGACGTCGAGTTTCTCGCTCTCCGTGAACTCGAAGATCAGCCGGTCCTGCGGGAAGCCGCTCTCCCGCGCGGTTTTCAGCGTCAGCTGGATGCAGGCCTTGGGCGAGTAGACCGCGTTGGGCATGAAGTTGATCGACAGCCTGGCGCCCGTGCCGACAATCCCGGCGGCGACCGCATCGCGAATGGCGGTGACCCGGCAGGCCTGATCGAAGCTGTAGATCTGCTCGTCGCCAACCTGTTGCAGAACAAAGGCGGCGCTCTGCCCATCGATGCCACGGATCAGCGCCTCATAGGCGAATACCCGTTCTTCCTGCAGGTCAAGGATCGGCTGGAACGCGGCGCGGGTGGGAAGCGGGAATTCCTTGGCGTCCTTGCAGCTCGCGCACGCGCGACGCGCCCCATCCATGTCCGTTCGGCTGGTCATGGGAGCGGCTTAGGACCGAGCGGTTAAGAAGTCGCCAAGCAGTCAGCCGAGCCGCTCGGCATGCCAGCGCAGGTGATCGGCCATGAACGTCGAGATGAAATGGTAGCTGTGGTCGTACCCGGGCTGGCGGCGCAGCGTCAGTGGAATGGCGGCGGCGGCGCAGGCCTGCTCCAGCAGTTCGGGCCTGAGCTCGCGGTCGAGGAAGGGGTCGGCGTCCCCGACATCGACCAGCAGGTCGGCCAGGCGGGCGCCGTCCTCGATCAGCGCCACTGCGTCATGGGCGCGCCAGGTCGGGCGGTTTGGGCCGAGATAGCGGGAAAAGGCCTTTTCGCCCCATGGCACCTGCGCGGGCGCGACGATCGGGGCGAAGGCGGACACGCTGCGGAACCGGCCCGGGTGGCGGAGCGCCACGGTGAGCGCGCCGTGGCCACCCATGGAGTGACCGGTGATGCCCTGTCGCGCCAGGTCGAGCGGGTACTCGGCGGCCACCAGCGCGGGCAGCTCGTCGGTGACGTAGCTCCACATCCGGTAGTTGGCGGACCAGGGCGCTTGCGTCGCATCGACGTAGAAGCCGGCGCCCAGGCCGATGTCCCAGCCCTCCTCGTCCGCGACGCCATTCCCGCGGGGGCTCGTGTCGGGGGCCAGGAAAGCAAGGCCGAGTTCGGCGCAGGTCGCGCGATACTCGCCCTTGTCGGTGACGTTGGCGTGGGTGCAGGTGAGGCCGGAAAGAAAGGTAACCAGCGGCACCCTGCCCGCCTCCGCTTGGCGTGGCACGAACAGCGAGAAGGTCATGTCGGTGCCGGTGCTGGTTGAACGGTGCTTGACCACCAACTGGCGGCCGCCGTGAGCTGGGGTCTCCGCCACGATCTCCATGCTTACTCCGCCGGTACCCGGTGCAGGGCGCACAGCTTGTTGCCGTCGGGATCGCGCAGGTAGGCGAGGTAGAGCTGCCCAAAGGCATTGCCGCGAACGCCGGGCGGGTCTTCGATCGCGGTGCCGCCATTGGCGACGCCGGCCGCGTGCCAGGCGTGGGCCTGCTCCGGACCGTCCACGGCGAAGCCGATGGTCGAGCCATTGCTGGGTGTCGCGGGCTGGCCGTCGATTGGCGGCGTCACCATGAAGATGCCGCCGTTGTTGAGGTAGATCAGCCGGCCCCGGTCATCGACCCGGCCGGGCTTCCCGCCGGTAGCGGTAAACAGGGCGTCGTAGAAGCGCCTGGAACGATCGATGTCGTTGGTGCCGACCATCACGTGACTGAACATGCTGTTTCGTCCTCTTAGTAGATCACCACCGAGCGGATGCTTTCCCCGGCGTGCATCAGGTCGAAGCCCTGATTGATCTCGTCCAGTGTCAGCACGTGCGTGATCATCGGGTCGATCGCGATCTTGCCGTCCATGTACCAGTCGACGATCTTGGGCACGTCAGTGCGGCCCTTGGCGCCGCCAAACGCGGTGCCGCGCCAGTTGCGGCCGGTCACCAGCTGGAACGGGCGGGTGGCGATCTCCTTGCCGCTCTCGGCCACGCCGATGATGACTGAGGTGCCCCAGCCGCGGTGACAGCATTCGAGCGCCGTGCGCATCACCTCCGTATTGCCGGTCGCGTCAAAGCTGTAGTCGGCGCCGCCGTCGGTCAGCTCGACCACCTTGGCGACGATCTCCTCGCGGCTCAGACCCGTCGTGTTAAGGAAGTGGGTCATGCCGAACTGGCGGCCCCATTCCTCCCGGTTGGGGTTGAGGTCGATGCCGATGATCCGGGCAGCGCCGGCCAGGCGGGCGCCCTGGATGACGTTGAGGCCGATGCCGCCCAGCCCGAACACGACCACATTGTCGCCGACCTGGACCTTGGCGGTGTTGACCACCGCGCCGACCCCGGTGGTGACCCCGCAGCCGATGTAGCAGCTGGTCTTGAAGGGCGCGTCCTCCCGGATCTTTGCCACGGCGATCTCCGGCAGGACGGTGAAGTTCGAAAAGGTCGAGCAGCCCATGTAGTGATAGATCGGCTGGCCGCGGTAGCTGAAACGGGTGCTTCCGTCGGGCATCAGGCCTTTGCCCTGGGTTGCGCGGATGGCGGTGCAAAGGTTGGTCTTGCCGCTGAGGCACGACTTACACTGGCGGCATTCGGGCGTGTAGAGCGGGATGACATGGTCGCCGGGCGCGACGGAGGTAACGCCAGCGCCGACTTCGCGGACGATGCCGGCGCCTTCGTGGCCGAGGACGGAAGGGAAGATGCCTTCGCTGTCGAAGCCGTCGAGCGTGTAGCTGTCGGTGTGGCAGATGCCGGTCGCCATGATCTCGACCAGCACCTCGCCGGCCTTAGGGCCCTCGAGATCGAGCTCCACGATCTCCAGCGGTTTCTTGGCCTCGAACGCGACGGCGGCGCGGGTCTTCACTTACTCGAACTCCACGATAATCTGGTCGACGGCGAGGCTGTCGCCGGCGGTGGCGGGGGTGGCCTTGACGGTGGCGGTCTTCTCGGCGCGGAGAATGTTCTCCATCTTCATCGCTTCCACCACCGCGACCGGCTGACCGGCCTCGACCTTGTCGCCGACCGCCACGTCCAGGCGGGTGAGGAGGCCGGGCATTGGCGCCATCAGGTAGCGCGACAGGTCGGGCGCGACCTTTTCGATCATGTGGCGGGCGAGTTCCGCCACGACCGGGGTCATCACGGTGACCCGGTGGGTGGCGCCGCGGGTGGTGATCTTCCACGAGCGGCCGTCCCGGGCGACCAGCACCGTCCGTTCGCGCGCGCCGATCCGGGCGCGGACGAGGCGCTGGCCGGGCCGGTAGTCGGCGTCGAACGCGTGGGGCTCGCCGCCGTCGACCACCACGCGGTCGAGCGAGAAGTGGACCCGGTGCTCGGCGCCACCGTCGAGCCGCACGACATGGTCACGAGCGACGGGAACGGGTCCGCCGAGCTGGCCGTCGACCTGCACGGCGCGGGCCTCGTGGACGCTGCCGATGAAGGCGGCGATGGCACTGAGGTCGGCGGTCAGCGTGTCGTCGAGCGGAGCGCCGTGGAAGCCTTCCGGATATTCCTCGGCGATGAAGCCGGTGGTGATCTCGCCCGAGCGGAAGCGCGGGTGCTGCATCAATGCGGACAGGAAATCGACGTTGTGGCCGATGCCCTGGATATCGAAACCGTCGAGCGCCTCGGCTTGGGCGTCGATGGCGGCTTCGCGGGTCGGGGCCCAGGTGATCAGCTTGGCGATCATGGGATCGTAGAACATCGACACTTCGCCACCTTCGAACACGCCGTCGTCGACGCGGACGACCGTCTGGCCGGCAGCAGCCCGCTCGTCCGCAGTCGCCGAACGCCCTTCGACTACGCGCTCCGCGCTCCGCTCAGGACGAGCGGTGGTGGCGGGTGGCTGGTAGCGGACGAGCCGGCCGGTGGACGGCAGGAAACCGCGGTAGGGGTCTTCGGCATAGACCCGGTTCTCGATCGACCAGCCGTTAAGCTTCACGTCGTCCTGGGTCAGCCCGAGTTCCTCGCCGGCGGCGACTCGGATCATCTGCTCGACCAAGTCGAGGCCGGTGACTTCCTCCGTCACCGGATGCTCGACCTGCAGGCGGGTGTTCATCTCGAGGAAGTAGAAGCTCTCGCCCGTGGGATCGGCGCCGGAGACGATCAGCTCGACCGTGCCGGCGCTGTAGTAACCGACGGCGCGGGCGAGGGCGACGGCCTGCTCGCCCATCGCCTTGCGCATCTGCGGGGTGACGAACGGCGACGGGGCTTCCTCGACCACCTTCTGATGGCGGCGCTGGATCGAGCATTCGCGCTCGCCCAGGTAGAGGATGTTGCCATGGCTGTCGCCGAGCACCTGGATCTCGATGTGGCGCGGCGATTCGATGAACTTCTCGATGAACACGCGGTCGTCGCCAAAGCTGGCGAGGCCTTCGCGCTTGGTCGCCTCGAAGCCTTCCCACACGTCCTGCTCGGACCAGGCCAGGCGCATGCCCTTGCCGCCACCGCCGGCCGAGGCCTTCATCATCACCGGAAAGCCGATGTCGGCGGCGATTCTGACCGCCTCGTCGGTGGTGGCGATGTCGCCGAGGTAGCCGGGGACCACGTTGACGCCGGCCTGCTTGGCCAGCTTCTTGGACTCGATCTTGTCGCCCATGGCGGCAATGGCGTTCGGCGGCGGACCGATAAAGGCTACGCCGGCGTCGGCCAGCGCCCGGGCGAAGCTCTCGCGTTCGGACAGGAAGCCGTAGCCGGGGTGAACCGCTTCGGCGCCGGTGGCGCGGACGGCGTCGAGTATCAGCTCGGCATTGAGGTAGGACTGCGCGGCTGGCGCGGGCCCGAGGCGGACGCTTTCATCGGCCATGCGGACGTGCGGGGCGCGGGCGTCGGCGTCGGAATAAACCGCGACCGTCTTGATGCCCATGCGCTTGGCGGTGCGGATCACGCGGCAGGCGATTTCGCCGCGGTTGGCGATGAGGATTTTTGAGAACATCAAACCTTATCCGACCTTGGAGGTGTGCGCAGAGCGAGGAAAGTCAGCGCGCTTGTTGCACACAGGAACACGAGCGAAAGCACAATTAAGAAAATCGCAAAGGGCGCGGAGCATTCCGCAGCGAGATCGCCGAAATCATGACACCGGCTTGCTTCGCGATCAGCCAAACTTACCGCAACGATACCGTAGCAAGCCCATGTCAGTAACAGGGCGAGGACGACGATGAACCGTTGCCTCACTCAGCCGCCTCGTCGAGCGGCGGCTTGTTGTGGCCCAGCAGGCGAAGCACCTCGTCGGCAGCGTCGGCAAGGTTGGTGCCGGGCCCGAAGATCGCCTGCACGCCCGCCGTGCGGAGCTCGGCATAGTCCTGCGCAGGGATGACCCCGCCGGCGACGACCTTGATGTCGGCGCGGCCGAGGTCGCGGAGGTGGTCGATCAGCTCCGGGATGAGCGTCTTGTGACCGGCGGCGAGGCTGCTGGCGCCGACCACGTCCACGTTGCTCCCGATCGCCAGCTCGGCCGCTTCGCGCGGGGTCTGGAACAGCGGGCCGGCGACGATCTCGAAACCGAGGTCGCCGAACGCCGAGCTGACCAGGTTGGCGCCGCGGTCGTGGCCATCCTGGCCCATCTTGGCGACCAGCATACGGGGCTTGCGGCCGAGCCGGTCGGTGACCGCTCGGGTGCCTTGCTGCGCGGCCTGCCAGCGCACGTCGGCGCGCTGGCCATAGATGCCGCTAACGGGCTCCGGCTTGGTGGCGTAGCGGCCATAAGCGCGTTCCAGCGCGTCGGAAATCTCGCCCAGTGTGGCGCGGGCGCGGGCCGCTTCGACCGCAAGGGCAAGGAGGTTCGCGTCGACTCGGGCGCCGTCTTCCAGCGCCTTAAGGGCGGCGCGGACCTGGGCTTCGTCGCGGTTGGCGCGAAGCTGCGCCAGACGCTCGATCTGCCCGGAGCGGACCCGGGCGTTGTCGACTTCCAAAATTTCGAGATGGGCCTCTTCGGGCAGCCGGTAGCGGTTCACGCCGACGATCACCGCGTCGCCGGTATCGACCCTGGCCTGGCGCTCGGCGGCGGCTTCCTCGATGCGCTTCTTGGGGAGTCCTTCGGCGACCGCCTTGGTCATGCCGCCGTGCTGCTCGACCTCGTCGATCAACGCCTGCGCGCGCTCCTCCAGCTCGCGGGTCAGCGCTTCGACATACCAGCTGCCGCCCAGAGGATCGGCGACCGCGGTGACGCCGCTTTCCTCCGCCAGGATCAGCTGGGTGTTGCGGGCGATCCGGGCCGAGAAGTCGGTCGGCAGCGCGATCGCCTCGTCGAAACTGTTGGTGTGCAGCGACTGGGTGCCGCCGAGCACCGCCGCCAGCGCCTCGACCGTGGTGCGGACGATGTTGTTGTATGGATCCTGCTCGGTCAGCGAAACGCCCGACGTCTGGCAGTGGGTACGCAGCAGCTTCGACTTTTCCGACGTGGCGCCAAGGTCGGTCATGATCCGGGCCCACAGGGTGCGCGCGGCGCGCAGCTTGGCCACCTCCATGAACAGGTTCATGCCGATGCCGAAGAAGAAGCTCAGGCGCGGAGCAAAGGCATCGATGGCGAGCCCCTGTGCGGCGGCGGCGCGAACATACTCCATGCCGTCGGCCAGCGTGTAGGCCAGTTCCTGCACCGCCGTCGCTCCGGCCTCGTGCATGTGGTAGCCGGAAATGGAGATGCTGTTGAACTTGGGCATCTCGGCGGACGTGTAGGCGATGATGTCGCTGACGATCCGCATCGAGGGTTCGGGCGGGTAGATGTAGGTGTTGCGGACCGCGAACTCTTTCAGGATGTCGTTCTGAATGGTGCCGCTGAGCAGCTTGCGGTCGATGCCCTGCTCCTCGCCGGCGACGATGTAGAAGGCCAGCACCGGCAGGACCGCCCCGTTCATGGTCATGCTGACGCTCATCTCGCCCAGCGGAATGCCGTCGAACAGCAGCTTCATGTCCTCGACCGAGTCGATCGCCACGCCGGCCTTGCCGACATCGCCCGACACGCGCGGGTGGTCGCTGTCGTAGCCGCGATGGGTGGCGAGATCGAAGGCGACCGACAGGCCCTTCTGCCCGGCGGCGAGGTTGCGGCGGTAGAAGGCGTTGCTCTCCTCCGCAGTGGAGAAGCCGGCGTATTGGCGAATGGTCCACGGCCGGCCGGCGTACATGGTGGCATAAGGACCGCGGGTGTAGGGCGCGACGCCGGGAAAGCCGCTGTCGATACCCGATGAGTCCTCGGGACCGTAGACGGTCTTGAGCTGGATACCTTCAGGCGTGGTGCGGGTCAGGTCGGCGCCGCGGGCTTCCTTGGCGGCGAGGGCTTTCCAGGCGTCGTGGTCGGTGGACATGGCGACAGGCCCTAACCCCAAGTGAGCCGGGCGAAAACCCCGCTCACCGGCCGCTGCGGAAGCCGAGCCCGAGCAGCAGGTCGGCGGCGATGAAGAACAGCAGCACGAACAAGGCCGCATTCAGCGCTACCAGCGTCCAGAAGCGGGCGTCGCCAGCCTCGGATCGGCGGAGCTGGGTGCGGTAAAGCGCGATGGTGCCGGTGCGCAGCGCCTTGCCGATCCGCAGCAGGACCAGCAGCGCCAGCAGCGCGCAGCCGGCGCCGAACAGTAGTTCCTCGCCGCGGCTGCCCATCAGTGGGCCTGCTTCGGGCTTTCCATATACTCCGTCAGGACGCCGCCCATATCCTTGGGGTGGACGAAGAAGATCGGTGTCCCGTGGGCACCGATGCGGGTCGGCCCGAGGATGCGGACGCCTTGCGCTTCGAAGTCGGCGCGGGCGGCGGCGATGTCCGGCACCTCGAAGCAGACGTGGTGCTGGCCGCCGTCCGGGTTCTTGTCGATGAACTTGGCCACCGGCGAGTCGGGGCCAAGCGGCTGAAGCAGTTCCACCTGCATGTTGGGCGCATCGATGAAGCAGACGCGAACGCCTTGCGCCGGGAGGTCGAACGGCGGGGATGACGGCTCCGCGCCGAACAGGGTAAGATAGTGCTCGAGGCTGCGCTCGATGGACGGGGTTGCGATCCCGACGTGATTAAGGCGGCCGAGTTTCATCTTTTCCCTACGTGCTTGGACGATCGATCAAAGCGGAATGTTGTCGTGCTTCTTCCACGGGTTCTCGAGGCTCTTGCCCCGCAGCTTGCGCAGGCCCAGCGCGACGCGGCGACGCGTCGAGTGCGGCATGATCACTTCGTCGATAAAGCCCATGCTGGCCGCGACGAACGGGTTGGCAAAGCGCTCTTCATATTCGGCAGTGCGCTCGGCGATCTCCTCGGGCGTCCTGCCGCGGAAGATGATCTCCACCGCGCCCTTGGCGCCCATGACCGCGATCTCGGCGGTTGGCCACGCGTAATTCAAGTCGCCGCGCAGGTGCTTGGACGCCATGACGTCATAAGCGCCGCCATAGGCCTTGCGGGTGATCACGGTGATCTTGGGCACGGTCGCCTCGGCATAGGCGAATAGCAGCTTGGCGCCGTGCTTGATGATGCCGTTATGCTCCTGCCCGACGCCGGGCAGGAAGCCGGGCACGTCGACCAGGGTCAGGAGGGGGATGTCGAACGCGTCGCAGAAGCGGACAAAGCGCGCCGCCTTCTTGGACGAGTTGATGTCGAGCACGCCGGCCAGCACCATCGGCTGGTTGGCGACGACCCCGACCGTTCGGCCTTCGACGCGGCAGAAGCCGATGATGATGTTGCCGGCGTGGGCCGGCTGAAGCTCGAAGAAGTCACCTTCGTCGGCGACCTTCCGGATCAGCTCGTGCATGTCATAGGGCTGGTTGGCGGACGGCGGGATCAGCGTGTCGAGGCTGTCCTCCTGCCGGTCCCACGGGTCCTGCGTCGGCCGCTCCGGCACGTCGGTGCGATTGGACAAGGGCAGGAAGTCGAAGAAGTCGCGCGCGGCCAGCAGCGCGTCGATGTCGTTCTCGAACGCGACGTCGGCGACGCCCGATTTGGAAGTGTGGGTGACGGCGCCCCCCAGTTCCTCCTGGGTCACGACCTCGTTGGTGACGGTCTTCACCACCTCGGGGCCGGTGACGAACATGTAGCTTGAATCCTTCACCATAAAGATGAAGTCGGTCATCGCGGGCGAATAGACTGCACCGCCGGCGCACGGGCCCATGATCAGGCTGAGCTGCGGCACGACGCCGGACGCGAGCACGTTGCGCTGGAACACCTCGGCATAGCCGGCGAGGCTGGCGACGCCTTCCTGAATGCGCGCGCCGCCCGAATCGTTGAGGCCGATCACCGGCGCGCCGACCTTCATCGCGGCGTCCATGATCTTGCATATCTTCTGCGCATGGCGCTCGGACAGCGAGCCGCCGAATACGGTGAAATCCTGCGCGAAGACGTAGACCAGCCGCCCGTTGATGGTCCCGGAGCCGGTAACCACGCCGTCGCCGGGAATCTTCTGCTCGGCCATCCTGAACTCGGTAGCGTTGTGTTCGACAAAGGTGTCGACCTCTTCGAAGCTGCCTTCGTCGAGCAGGACGCCGAGCCGCTCGCGGGCGGTCAGCCGCCCCTTGGCGTGCTGCGCATCAATGCGCTTGGAGCCGCCGCCAAGCCGGGCGGCTTCGCGCCGGCGTTCGAGTTCCGCAATGGTCGTGGTCATGGGGCAAGGCTCTTCGCCCCGCCGCGCCGCCAGGTCAACCGAACGCAATGCCGGAGTGGGCATTAACGTAGGTTGCGGTTCGCAACTTCTCACTCGGCGAATGACTGTCGCTCGAACTTCGGCAATTAGGATCAGACACGATGACCAAAGTGATCAGCAAGGCAAAGCGCGGTTTCGCGGCCATGGACTCGCAGCGCCAGCGCGAGATCGCAAGCAAGGGCGGCAAGGCATCGGGTGGCAATTTCGCCAATGATCGCAGCCGTGCGGCAGAGGCTGGGCGGGTTGGCGGCAAGACCAGCCGAGCACCGTCGATGGAACTCGCCTGATGGGCGAACGGAACCGAAACGCCTGCTAAGTTGTTCTTTGGTTTGGTTCGGCACGGCAGTAATTGCCGCAGCGCAGCATTCCCTGCCGCCCCGGACCCGGCCCTTGCGGAACCCGAATCGGCGAACCGTTGTTGTGTCGTAATCATCCGCGGTTTTGAAAGGTTTGCGCGCATGTTCGAGAAAGTCGGCGTAAAAGGGTCAGCGAGCTCTGCGGTTCCGGCGTTCTCGAACAAACGAACCACCCTGATCTGCTTTTCGCACCTGCGATGGGACTTCGTGTTTCAGCGTCCGCAGCATCTCATGAGCCGGTTCGCCAAGGCGCAACCAGTGGTGTTCTGGGAAGAGCCGCTGCCGGCGGAAAATGGTCAGGGCCCCTCGCTTGACGTGCGGGCGGCGAAGAATGCGCCTGGGCTGACCATTGTCACGCCGCGCCTTCCCGAAGGGTTGGAAGGCGACAAGCAGCAGACGGTGCTCAAGGGCCTGCTTGATCAATATGTGTCGACGCTCGGGGGCAAGTTCGTTCGGTGGTACTACACCCCCATGATGCTGCCCTTTTCGCGGCACCTGGACGCGCTGGCGACCATCTACGACTGCATGGACGAGCTGTCGGCGTTCCGCTTCGCCCCGCAGGAGCTGCTGAACTTGGAAAGCGAATTGCTGGAAGCGGCCGACCTGGTCTTCACCGGCGGCTATTCGCTGTATGAAGCGAAGAAGGCGCGGCACAGCAACGCTCACCCCTTCCCCTCGTCCGTTGACCGCAAGCATTTCGGTGCGGCGCGCAGCGGCATCGCCGATCCGGCCGACCAGGCGGAGATTGCGCAGCCGCGGCTCGGCTTCTACGGCGTCATCGACGAGCGGATCGACCTGGAATTGCTGAATCAGGTGGCGGCGCTCCGCCCCGACTGGCAGCTGGTAATGGTCGGCCCGGTGGTGAAGATCAGCGAAGACGACCTGCCCAAGCGGCCGAACATCCATTACCTCGGCGGCAAGAGCTACGACGAGTTGCCGTCCTATCTCGCCAATTGGGACGTGGCGATGATGCCGTTCGCCATCAACGAGGCGACCCGCTTCATCTCGCCGACCAAGACGCCGGAATATCTGGCGGCGGGCAAGCCGGTGGTGTCGACGCCGATCAAGGATGTGAAGCGGCACTACGAGAAGCTGGCCGGGGTGCGCATTGCATCCACGGGCGAGCAGTTCGTCGAAGCATGCGAGCGGATGCTGGCCATTGGGCAGGCCAATCCGGACTGGCTGGGCGAAGTCGACCTGGCGCTAGCCGACATGAGCTGGGACACGACCCAGGCCCGGATGGCGGCGCTGATCGAGCAGGTGGTCGAGCCGGCCCGCAAGATCGAGCGCCCGGCGTTCGGTTCGAGCCACATGACGCACACGCCGCGCGCCAAAAAGTATGACTATCTGATCGTCGGCTGCGGCTTTGCCGGTTCGGTCCTGGCCGAGCGGCTGGCGACCCAGCATGGCGCCCGCGTGCTGATGATCGACAAGCGCGATCACGTCGGCGGCAACGCCTACGACGAGCTGAACGAGCACGGCATCCTGTACCACAAGTACGGGCCGCACATCTTCCACGCGAACAGCGACGAGATCGTCAGCTACCTGTCGCAGTTCACCAAGTGGCGGCCATACGAGCATCGGGTGCTGGCGCATGTCCGCGACAAGCTGGTGCCGGTGCCGATCAACCGCACGACACTGAACACCCTGTATGGTGCCAACCTCAAAAACGACGAGGAGGCCGCGGCTTTCCTCGCTTCGCGGGCCGAGCCGGTGGCGGACATCCGCACGTCCGAGGACGTGGTGGTGAACGCCGTCGGCCGCGAACTCTACGAACTGTTCTTCCGGGGTTACACCCGCAAGCAGTGGGGCCTGGATCCGTCGGAGCTGGACAAGCAGGTAACCAGCCGCATTCCGACGCGGACCAACACCGACGACCGCTACTTCACGGATACGCACCAGATCATGCCGCTCAACGGCTACACCAAGATGTTCGATCAGATGCTCGACCACCCGCTGATCGACAAGGTGCTGGGCACGGATTACCGCGACGTCCAGAACGAGGTGCAGGCAGCGCACATCATCTACACCGGGCCGATCGACGAATATTTCGACTGGCGCTTCGGCAAGCTCCCCTATCGCTCGCTTCGGTTCGTCCACTCGACGATCGAGAAGCAGCAGTTCCAGGACGTTGCGGTGGTTAATTACCCGAACGCCGAAGTGCCGTACACGCGGATCAGCGAGTACAAGCACATGACCGGGCAGGAGCATGCGCGGACCACCATCACGCTGGAATATCCAAGCGCGGAGGGTGACCCTTACTACCCGATCCCGCGGCCGGAAAACCAGGCGCTGTTCAAGAAGTACGAGGCGCTGGCCGACTCCACCTCCGGGGTGACCTTCGTCGGCCGGCTCGCGACCTACCGTTACTACAACATGGACCAGATCGTTGGGCAGGCACTCGCCACGTTCCGGCGGCTGGACGAGGCGCGCACCAAGGTCGGCGCGTCCAGCAGGGAGCTGCGCCTGGCCATCTGAGCCAGGTTGGAGAGAGCATGACCGAGGATAACCAGACGACCACCCCGCTCGAATTATGGGGCGGGGTGGAATGCACGGTCGTCCGCATCGGCGACGAGTTCCGGGACCAGCTGGTGGAGACCGGCCATGCCTACCGCATGGCCGACCTCGACGCGATCGCCGAGCTGGGCATCCGCACGGTGCGCTACCCCATCGTCTGGGAGCGCGTAGCGGGCGACGATCCCGCCAAACTCGACTTCTCCTGGCATGACGAGCGGCTGTGGCGGCTGCGCGACCTTGGCGTTGAGGTGATCGGCGGGCTGGTCCACCATGGCTCGGGCCCCAAGTTCACGGACCTGCTCGATCCCCAGTTCCCGGCCAAGCTGGCCGATTATGCGGCGGTCGTGGCGGAGCGTTATCCTTGGATCGGCAAGTGGACTCCGGTTAACGAGCCGCTGACAACCGCGCGTTTCTCCTGCCTGTACGGCCACTGGTATCCGCACCAGCACAATTGGGGCGCCTTCATGCGCGCGCTGGTCAACGAGTGCGCCGCCTCGTTGCTGGCGATGCGCGCCATCCGCAAGGTCAATCCGGCCGCGCTGCACGTCACGACCGAGGACCTCGGCAAGACCTTTGCGACGGAGAAGTTGGCCTATCAGGCCTGGCACGAGAATGAGCGGCGCTGGCTCAGCATGGACCTGCTGGCCGGCCGAGTCGGCCAGGATCACGAGTTTCGCGGAACGCTGGAGCATGAAGCCGGCCGCGAGGTGCTCGACCTTCTCGCCAGCGGCGAGGGCCGGCCGGACATCTTCGGCATCAACCATTACCTGACCAGCGAACGTTACCTCGACGAGCGCACCAACCTTTACCCCCATGTGGAGCCGGGAACGAATGGCCAGGAGCGCTACGTCGACCTGGAGGCGGTGCGGATGCCGCACCTGGCGGGCCAGGTCGGGCCGGCCGCGCGGATGCGCGAAGCGTGGCAGCGTTACGGCATCCCGCTGGCGATCACCGAGGTCCATCACGGCTGCACGCGCGAGGAGCAGGTGCGGTGGCTGCAGCAGGTGTGGCAAGCGGCCGAACAGGTCCGCAGCGAGGGCGTGGACGTGCGCGCCGTCACCATCTGGTCGCTGTTCGGCAATGTCGACTGGCGCTCGCTGATCACCCGTCGGGAAGGCATCTACGACGTGGGCGCATTCGACACTCGCGGTGGCACGCCACGGCCGACAATGGTCGCCCGGGCCGCAGCAAGCCTGGCGGCCGGCAGGCGCGTCGAGCACCCCATCATCCAGGGCAAGGGCTGGTGGCAGCGGCCCGAGCGTTTCTACATCGGCGCGTCCGCAGCCGAGCCGCGCGACTTCGGGCACCATCCCCTGCTGATCACCGGAGCCACCGGCACGCTGGGGCAGGCCTTTGGCCGCATCTGCCAGCATCGTGGCCTGCAGCACGTCGTTACCGACCGGGCGGCGATGGACATCACCGACGCCGCAAGCATCGACGCGGCGCTGGACCACTTGCGGCCCTGGGCGGTGGTCAACACCGCCGGCTTCGTTCGCGTGCCGGAAGCCGAGCACCGGCAGGACGACTGCTTCGCCATCAACACGACCGGGGCCGAACTGCTCGCCGCTGCCTGCCACAAGCGCGGCGTCCCATTTGTGACCTTTTCATCCGACCTGGTGTTCGATGGCCAGCTCGGCCGGGCCTATCTGGAGCCCGATCCGACCAGCCCGGCGTGCGTCTACGGCCAGAGCAAGGCCGATGCGGAGGATCGGGTGCTCGGAATCGACCCGCAGGCGCTGATCGTCCGCACCAGTGCCTTTTTCGGACCGTGGGATCGCCATAGTTTTCTGTGGGGCACGCTGGACCGGCTGGCCAAGGGAGAAGATGTCCACGCCAGCGACAATGCGGTGGTCTCCCCGACCTACGTCCCCGACCTGGTGAATGCGACGCTGGACCTGCTGCTGGATGGCGAGGCCGGCATCTGGCACCTGGCCAACGAGGGCAGGATCAGCTGGCATGGCCTTGCCCACGACATCGCCGACCGCGCCGGATTGAGCCCTCGCAAGATCCACAACAGCGGCGGCGACAAGTCCGACAATTCGCTGGGCACCAGCCGCGGCCAGATCATGCGGCCGCTTGAGCACGCGCTGGGCGACTTCATGCGCTATGCGGAAGCGCTGCCAGGCAGGTAAGTGCCGGACGCCCAAAGCGACAGCAAGCGAATGTCCGCTTCGGGTGGAAAGCGGACAGTCAAGGACGCGCTCACCACACGGCGTCTAGAACCTCAACTCCCGCCCGTTGCAGCAATGGTTCGTTGCGCGAATTCACCTCAGGTCCAACACGCTGTGTGAACCGCATGAACGTGTGCTGGTCACGTTCTCTCAAGGCAGTGCATACTTGTTGAACTTATGCGGCGCTTAAGGTCTGCAGGCTTGCAAAGTGGTTTGGCTCCCACTCGGCTCCATGACGTTCGACAGCCTGATCAATGGCCCGCGCAAGCTTCTCATGTGCTTCGGAGCCAATTCGTGCCGCTGCCATGCCAGCCGTCTGCGTGCGCTCGACCGTCATCGTGAGCATCGACTTGAACTGCTCTCTCTGTTTGAGCGCCTCAACCAGTCCTTGGGCGTCACTGGTGACGCAGCGAGGCGACTGACCGCAACCGCCAAGAACAACCAACGCGCCGAGGATGAGGATGGGATGCTTCATGCCCAGAGCGATACCGCTGGAGTTTTACGGCTCGTTGAACGGAGCAATCTGTCTGCAATCTGTCGCTGGGGGACGTTGGCGCTGCCAAGTCGGACCCAAGCAGCCGCTCATGCTTTCTCCCAGGAGCGAGCATGAGGAGGGCGTCAATGGCATCATCGCACTGGCCGGAGCGACTGTATCTGGTGCGGCATGGCCAGAGCCAGGGCAACGTCGCGCGCGATCGGGCCGACGCGGAAGGGTTGGCGACCATCGGGATCGACCTGCGCGACGTCGACGTGCCCTTGTCCGACCTCGGCCATGAACAGGCCCGGGCGACCGGGCGCTGGTTCGCCGCGCTGCCGAGCGAGCAGCGGCCCGAAGTGATCCTCGCTTCTCCCTACCTCCGCACCCGGCAGACGGCCAAGCACATCTGCGAGGCCGGCGGGCTGGCCGCGGGCAAGTCGCGCACGGTGATCGACGAGCGGCTACGCGAGCGCGAGTTCGGCGTGTTCGACGGCCTGACCACCTTGGGCATCCGCGAGCGCTATCCGGAGGAAGCGGCGCACCGGAACCGGCTGGGCAAATTCTACCATCGTCCGCCCGGTGGCGAGAGCTGGGCCGACGTGATCCTGCGGCTACGCTCGGCGATGAACTCGATCAATCTTCATTATGCCGGGCGGCGGGTGCTGATCGTCTGCCATCAGGTGGTGGTGCTGTGCATGCGCTACGTCCTTGAGGAACTGGACGAGGAGCAGATCCTGGCCATCGACAAGCAGTCGGAAGTCCTGAACTGCGGTATTTGCGCGTTCGATTTTCAACCGCACGAACTCGACTGCGCGCCCAAGCTTGGCCTCTGGAACCATGCCGCCCCGCTCGAGGAGGAACATGCGCCGATCACCTCCGCGCCCGACAAGATCGTGGGCACCCGATGACCGTTGCGACGCTCGACGCCGAACTGCTGCGGCGCTTTCCGCTGCCCGAGGTCGGGTCGGGCGACAAAGACGCGCGCGGCTCGATCATGATCGTCGCCGGCAGCCGCGATGTCCCGGGCGCGGCGCTGCTGACGGCGGTGGCGGCGATGCGGGCGGGCGCGGGACGGCTGCAAATCGCGACGGTGGCGAGCGCCGCGCCGCAACTGGCATTCGCCATGCCCGAAGCAATGGTGACCGGGATGGAGGAAGCGGCGGACGGCGGGTTCGCCGCGGCTTGCATTGAGGAACTGGGCGAACGCGCCGCCAAGGCCGATGCGGTGATCGCCGGGCCCGGTCTGCAGAGCAACCAGGCCTGTGCCGCACTGGCCGCTGCGTTGCTCGGGAACGGCAACAAGGTCGCGCTGGACGCTGCTCTGCTGCATGCCCTGCCGGCGCGCACCGACGCCGCCAAGCGGGCCGAAGTGCCGCCCGTACTGCTGCCGCATGCGGGCGAGATGGCCAGCCTGCTCGGCTGCGACGAGGATGAGGTCGAGGCCGACCCGCTCGCCGCCGGACGGCGCTGCGCCGACCGCTACGACGCGGTGACGTTGATCAAGGGCACACAGAGCCATGTCGTGGCTCCGGACGGGCGCGCGTTCCACTATGCTGGCGGCGGGCCGGGACTCGGCATTTCCGGATCGGGCGACACGCTGGCCGGAATCGTCGGCGGGCTACTCGCGCGCGGTGCGGATCCGCTGACCGCGCTGCTGTGGGGCGTGTGGTGCCATGGGGAGGCCGGCCGCCGCCTGGGCGAGCGGGTCGGCACGCTCGGCTATCTGGCGCGGGAGATCCCTGGCGAGGTTCCCAAGCTGCTGTTCCCCTAAGGGAAGATCAGGCGCCGTACTCGTCGAGCTCGTCGCCGACCAGCTGCGCCACGTGCATGACGTTGGTCGATCCCGTCCGGCCGAAGGGGATGCCGGCCAGGATGATCAGTCGCTGGTTGGCGGCGGCAAGGTTGGTCCGCAGCGCCATGCGTTTGGCTTTCGCGACCATCTCCTCGAAGCTGTCGACGTCCCGGGTGTGAACCGCGTGAACGCCCCACACCAAGCCCATGCGACGGGCAACCGTCTTGCTGGCGGTCATCACCAGCAGCGGCGCCGGACCGCGCTCGCGGGCGATGCGGCGAGCGGTTGAACCGGAACTGGTGTAGCAGACCATCGCCGCGACGTTGACGGTGGTGGCGACCGTACCGGCGCTTTCCGCCAGGGCGTCGGCGGTGGTCCGCTCGGCCGGCGTAGCGGTGAAATGGACGCGGTCGGCGTAAGCTGCATCCGATTCAACCGTGCGACCGATGCGATCCATCATGTGCACCGCCTCGCACGGATAGTCGCCCGCGGCGCTTTCGGCCGACAACATCACCGCATCGGCCCCGTCGTAAATGGCGTTGGCGACGTCGCTGACCTCGGCCCGGGTCGGCGTCGGCGCGTGGATCATCGATTCCAGCATCTGGGTGGCGACCACCACCGGCTTGCCGAGTTCGCGGCAGCGGGCGACGATCCGCTTCTGCAGGGCCGGCACTTCCTCGGGTGGAAGTTCCACGCCGAGGTCGCCGCGGGCCACCATCGCCGCGTCGGCATGGGCGAGGATGTCTTCCAGCCGCTCGATCGCGGCCGGCTTCTCGATCTTGACCATCAGCAGGGCCTGGTCGCCGATCAGGCGACGGGCCTCCTCGACGTCCTCGGCCCGCTGGACAAAGGACAGGGCGATGTAGTCCGCCCCTTGCTCCAGCGCGAACTGGAGGTCGCTGCGGTCCTTCTCGGTCAGCGCCGGGATCGGGACCAGCACGTCGGGCACGTTGACGCCCTTGTTGTCGCTGATCCGGCCGCCGACCTCGACAATGGTCTCGATCCGCTCGGGTCCGACGGCTGAAACGCGCAGCCGGATCTTGCCGTCGTCGATCAGCAGCCGGTCCCCCTCGCTGACCGCTTGGAACAACTCCGGGTGCGGAAGTTCGGCCCGCTCGGCGGTGCCGGGCTCGCTCGACCGGTCGAGCAGGAAGCGGCTGCCGGTCTCGATCTCGGCCCCGCCGTTCGCGAAGCGGCCGACCCGCAGCTTGGGCCCTTGAAGATCGAAAAGGATGGTGGACGGGCGGCGCGATTCCTCTTCCAGGGAACGGATCGCCTGGACCAGCTGCGCCTTGGTCTGTTGATCGCCGTGGCTCATGTTGATCCGGAACGCGTCGGCGCCGGCCGACATCAGCTTGCCGATCATCTCCCGGCTGTCGCTCGCGGGTCCGAGGGTGGCGAGGATCCGTACCTTGCGCCCACGCGGGCCGACCACCTTCGTCACTCACATCTCCCTTGTTGCGCGACGGCCATAGCCGCTGGGCCGCACTGTTCAACCGCTTGTAAGAGGCGCCGCCGCTCGCCTAATGCCCGCGGAGCGAAAAACGGCAAGCGGGGAATTGGGGAAATGGCGGACGACAACGTCTCGGCAGAGCAGCTGCGGCTGTTCATCGAGCGCATCGAGCGGCTGGAAGAAGAGAAAAAGGGCGTCGCGGACGACATCAAGGATGTCTACGGTGAGGCCAAGGCGACCGGGTTCGACAGCAAGATCATGCGTCAGATCGTGCGCCTTCGAAAGATGGAGAAGCACGCTCGCGACGAGCAGGACGCGCTGCTGGAAACCTATCGCAACGCGCTCGGCCTGCACTAGAACGGCGCTGCACAAGGAGCTCAAACGGCAATGGCCGGCCATTCCAAATTCAAGAACATCATGCACCGCAAGGGCGCGCAGGATAAGAAGCGCTCGGCAATATTTTCCAAGCTGAGCCGCGAAATCACGGTTGCGGCCAAGATGGGCCTGCCCGATCCCGAGATGAACGCCCGGCTGCGCGCCGCCGTGCTCGCGGCCAAGGCCCAGTCGATGCCCAAGGACAATATCCAGCGGTCGATCGACAAGGCGGCAGCGGGCGATGCCGAGAGCTACGAGGAGATCCGCTACGAGGGCTTCGGTCCCGGTGGAGTCAGCCTGATCGTCGAGGCGCTGAGCGATAACCGCAACCGCACCGCCACCAACGTCCGGACGATCTTTTCCAAGAACGGCGGCAACCTGGGCGCGTCCGGCTCGGTCAGCCATGGTTTCGACCGGCTGGGCCTGATCGAATATCCCGCAACCGTCGGCGATGCCGACAAGGTGCTGGAAGCGGCGATCGAGGCCGGCGCCGACGATGTGGAGAGCGACGAGGACGGTCACCGCATCTGGACCGGCATCGACGGACTGCATGAAGTGGCCAAGGCGCTGGAAGGCAGCCTGGGCGACGCCGACGCGACCAAGCTCGCCTGGCGCCCGCAGACCCCGGTCGAGGTCGGCGAGGACGACGCGGCGCAGCTCATCAAGCTGATCGACACGCTCGACGAGGACGACGACGTCCAGACAGTGTGGGGCAATTACGAGATCAGCGACGCGGTGGCGGAGAAGCTCGCCTGATCATCCTCGGCCTGGATCCGTCGCTCAGCTGCACCGGCTGGGGAGTGATTCGGGCCGACGGCAACCGCCTGGGCCATGTCGCCAACGGTCAGGTCAAGACGCCCGCGTCCGCGCCGCTGGCCGAACGCCTGGTGCTGCTGGCGAATGCGCTGGAGGCGCTGATCGCCGAACACCAGCCGGTGGCGGCGGCGGCCGAGGAGGTGTTCGTCAACAAGAACCCGGCTTCCACCCTCAAGCTGGCCCAGGCGCGCGGCGTGGCGCTGATGTGTGCCGGGCGGAGCGGGCTGGTGGTCGGTGAATATGCCGCGAAGCTGGTCAAGAAAGCCGTGGTCGGCACCGGCGGTGCCGCCAAGGACCAGGTCCACGCCATGGTTGCTCGGCTGCTGCCAGGGGCGGCGATCGCGGGGGAGGATGCGGCGGATGCGCTGGCCGTGGCGATCACCCATGCCCATCACCTGGCGAGTGCGGCACGAACCAACTTGCGCTCACCCTAAGCTTGTCGAAGGGTGATGGACGGGGCGCTCGCGCCTGGACAGGCAGGGCGTGAGCGCGGGGGAGCGGCAGGGTGATCGCAAGACTTTCGGGCGTTTTGATCGAAGCCACCGCCGACAGCGCTGTCGTGGACGTGAACGGCGTCGGCTATCTCGTGCTGTCCTCCGGCAAGACGCTGGACGCCCTGCCCCCAGCCGGCGGCAGTGTGGTGCTGCTGACCGAATTGCAGGTGCGCGAGGACAGCATGACCTTGTTCGCATTCGGCTCGGCGGCCGAGCGGGAGGCGTTCCGGCAGCTGACGTCGGTTCAGGGCGTCGGCGGTCGGCTGGCGCTGGCCATCCTGTCGATCCTCTCGCCCGACGAGCTGTCCCGAGCGGTGTCCGCGGGGGACAAGGCGATGATCGCGCGGGCGAGTGGAGTGGGCCCGAAGCTGGCGCAGCGCATCGCGCTGGAGCTGCAGGGCAAGCTCGGCCTCGCCGCCGGTGTCGCACCGGGCATTCCGGCACCCAGGGGCGGAGCCGCGGCCGACGCCCTGTCGGCGCTCGCCAATCTCGGCTTCAAGCCGGCCGAAGCAAGCGCGGCGGTGGCGGCGGCGAGCGAGGAACTGGGTCCGGCAGCGACGCTGGACGCAATGGTCCGCCTCGCCCTGCGCAAGGCCGCCAAGTAGCCGGACGCGATAGGGGCGCCGGCACCTGGCCGACGCCCTCATCACGAATCCAGATCTGGTTAGAAGCCGACGCGGAGGCCGACCTGCGCGTTGGTTTCGTTGCCTTCGTCCTTGCCGACCGTGGTGCCGAGCTGCACGTCGACGCTTGTCCCCGGGAGGATCGCTGCGCTCGCGCCCCCGGCGACCCGGCCGTAGAGCTTCTTGGACTGGTTCTCGAGCGCCCAGCTGTTGACGATGACGGGCGCGGACGTCTGGGCAAAGCGGATGGTGCGTCCGTCGCCCGAGAACTCCTTTTCCAGGCTGGCCTGGACGAACGGCTTCAGGCCGACTCCGCCGCCGGCAAAGTCGCCGCGCGCCTCGATGCCGAGGTTACCGGTCACCGCCTTCACCCGCTGCCTGCCGACGTTGAGCGTCAGCGCGGCATCGCCCTCTTCCGTGTAGCCGTCGATCGTTGCTCGCGCATAGTCGAGGGCGACAAACGGACCGGCGCGCACGATGCTGAGCGGCGCCAGGTAGCCCGCCTTGGCACCGGCCACCACATGGTGACCGTCGACATCGCCGCCGACCGGCAGGACCACGCCCGTACGGTCGAACTGGTGCTTGGTACGGCCATAGCCGACGTGGCCCTGCACGAACGCCGGACCAATGGCATAGCCGGCGTAGCCGCCGACCTGCCAGGTGCGCGCCTTGCCGTCCGCGGCGCCCGTGTGAAACTTGGTCCGGCCGTGGCTATACCCGCCGGCAACGCCGATCAGGCCGTTGCCGCCGAAGCCGAGCTCGACGCCCGCAGTGACGCCGACGGCGTCGATGTCGAAGCCGTTGGTGCGGGCGGTGCTGCCGGCATCGCGGGAGAAGGCGTCGCCCTGTGCGAAGACGCGGAGCCCTTCCGCAGCCTCACCGTCACGTGGGCTGCCGGTGTCGAGACGACCCTCCAGCGTGCGGGCGAACTGGCGGGCGGTGTCGAGCTGCAGGTCGGACGGAGCGCCGAGCACCAGCGGGCCCTGGAGCTGCGCGGCGACGTACTGCCCGACGATCTGGAAGCCGTCAGAGCTGAGGTGCAGGTTGTCGACATAGAACAGGTAACCGTCGCAGCCCGAGATTACGTTGGCCTGGGTCGCCGGACACACCAGGCCGTTCGGCACGCCATAAGCGGCCGGGTTGGTCTGCACGCTTGCCAGGAGTGCGGTGAGGTCGAGATAGTGGACGGTGGCGCCGTTGGCGGCGTAACCGGCGAGCAGGTTCTGCACGGCCGTGTTGTAGGAAGTCGAAAAGGTCTGGCGGGTCGCCTGCGCCGCCGGATCGTTGCCGATCTCCGGCAGCAGCGCGGTGTTGCCGGCCAGCACGCTGAAGTTCTGCGCGCCGACGCCAACCAGCCGGTTGAGCTGCGTGGTGGTGGCATTGATCGAGTCGGTCACCGTGCGGCCGTTCGCCAGACCCTGCTGGAAGTAGCGGGCGTCGTTGCCGCCGATCGACACGGTAACGAGGTCGTTGGCATCGAACGTCGGAGCGCCGTCCGGGAAGGCCGCCAGTTGCGTGCCGACGTTGAGAAACTGGTCGACCTGGAGCTGAAGGTCAAAAAGCGAGCCGCTGCCGCGCACGGCCGAGGCACCGCCCACGGCGAAGTTCTCGGCCGAAACGCCCAGGATGGTCGACAGCGTATCGACATAGTTGGTGCCGCCCGAAAAGCGGCCGGTCGGGTAGAGGCCGCCTTGAAAGGTGAGCGGGTTGAGGCCGGTCAGCTGGAACAGGTTGCCGTCGTCGGCATAGCTGTCGCCGAAGGTGACGATACGGTCGACCTGCTGCGCGGACGCGGGGGTCGCGGCCGCGGCGACCCCGAGCAGGCTCGCGCCAAGCAGGGTGCTGCGGAAAAACTTTGTCATGGTTGTATCAGCCCTCCCACGCCGCGAGACATGCGGCATCAACGGCGTCGGTATGGCCGGGCGGAAGCGTGACTGACAAGTGACGCAAAGGTCACATCGGGCCCGAGATATGTTCTACTGTCCGAGCGCCTCGGCGTCCGCGGGATCAAGCAGGTCGTGCGTTTCCGGATGTCGCTTCATGTAGCTGGCGAAGAAGGAGCATTGGGGCACAACCGTGAGGTCGCGCTTGCGGGCCGATGCGAGCGCCCCTTTGATCAGCCGGGTGCCGATGCCCTGCCCTTCGTGGCCTTCGGGCACGACCGTGTGCGGAAAGACGATGCGACGCCCCTCGAGCCGGTATTCGGCGATCGCGGTCTCGTCGTCGCCGAGGTCGAGTTCGAAGCGGCCCGCGGCCTGGTTGTCGACGACATCGCTCATCGGCGTTCCTTCCCCAGGCGGCTCATCAGGATGGCCGCGCGGGTCGCCTGCAGTGGGATGGTGGACAGGTCGACCCGTTCCTCCGCCGTGTGATCGCCGCTGCTGGCTGGGCCGAGGCCGACCAGCCCATCGACGTCCGCCGCGACGAAGCTGATGTCCCCCGCGCCGCGCTTCACGGGATCCAGCGCAGGCATGGCAGGCAGCCCGAGGTCGGCGTTGACGCGGTTGAGGCGGTCGAGGATCGCGCGGTTGCCGGCCGTCGGCGCCATGGGCGGATAGCCTTCCTCGAACACCAGTTCGGCGCCGGTGACGCCGGACAGGCGATTGCCGGCGACGATTGCCTGCATTCTGGCCTGGACGCGGGCGATCTGCTCGGGGCTGAGCGCGCGCAGGTCGCCCCGCGCGACGGCGACGGGCGCGATGATGTTGGGCTTGCCGGTGGCTTCGATCCGCGCCTTGCCGGAGTCGAAGGACGCGGTGGTGCCGCCGCCGACCAGGCCGACGTTGAACGTCAAGTTGGGCTCCTGCAGCTCGCGCCGGAACGCGTCGAGGATGCGGGTCAGCTCGTAGATTGCACCATGGCCGGAGCCGCCACCGACGCCGCTCGAATGGGCACTGCGGGCGCGCACGGCGAGCACCCAGTCTTGCGCGCTGCGGCGGGCGATCGAGCCCATGTCCTGCCCATTCTCGCGGACCAGCCCCTCGAAATCGAGCGCCACGTCCGCGGCTTTGCCGGCGGCGAGGAGGTCGCGGCGGGCGAGCGCTTGCGGGCTGCCGGCATCTTCCTCGTCGCCCGTCAGGAAGACGGTCACGTTGGCGCCGCGCAGGGTGCCGGCGGCCTGCATGGCGCGAAGCGCGGCGATCATGACGGCGACGCCGCCCTTGTCGTCCGAAGCACCCGGGCCGTGACCCTTGTTCCCTTCGCGCGTGAAACGCTGAAACGGGGAGTCGGGCTCGAACACCGTGTCGAGATGGCCGATCAGCAGCAGGCGCTTGGCCCCGCTCCGGCCCTTGTGCGTGGCGACGAGGTGGCCGGCGCGGCCGGTCTCTCGCAGCGGGATCCAGCGGACCTGGAAGCCGAGCGGTTCCAGTTCGGCGCGCACCATGCGGCCGACCGCCTCGACGCCGGCAAGGTTGAGGGTGCCGCTGTTCTGGTTGACCATCCGTTCCAGCAGGGCGAGCGTGCGGTCCCCTTCGGACTGGACGGTGGCGGCCATGTGCTGCTCGGCCGGCGTCAGCGCGGCGGTGGCGGGGGTCGCGGCAAGCAGGAGGGCGGCGCCCAGCGCCAGCAGGCGGCGGATCATCCGACCACCAGGCCACGGCATTCGCCGAAACCGATCGGGACCGCGCCGTCCGCTTCGGCGCGGGCGGTGAGAATGAGTTCGTCGCCGTCTTCCAGAAAGCTGCGCGTCTCGCCGGTGGGCAGCTCGACCGGCCGATTGCCGCCCGCGCTGATCTCCAGCAGCGAACCAAGGCCACTGTCGCTGTCGGTCGATAGGGTTCCGGTGCCGATCAGGTCGCCAGGCTGGAGGTTGCAGCCGTTGGCGGTGTGATGGGCGACGATCTGGTTGACCGTCCAGTACATGGCCGCCGCTGCGCTACCCTGGCTGAGGCGATAGGCCGGCTGGCCGGCGTCGCGCATGCGGGCGGTGGAGAGCAGGGCTTCGACGGTCAGGCCGAGACCCGGAGCCGGGTCGGCGTCCTGAAGGTAGTCGAGCGGTTGCGGGTCGCCATCTGGCCGAGCCATGGCAGCCATGCGGAAGGGCTTCAGCGCTTCGGGCGTCACCATCCAGGGCGAGATGCTGGTGAGGAAGTTCTTGGCCAGGAACGGTCCCAGCGGCTGATATTCCCAGGCCTGCAGGTCGCGCGCCGACCAGTCGTTGAGCAGGCAATAACCGGCCACATGGTCGCTTGCCTCGCCGATCGGGACCGGGTCGCCCAGCCGGTTGCCGCGGCCGATCCAAACGCCGAGCTCCAGCTCGTAATCGAGCCGGCGCGACGGGCCGAAGACGGGTGCGTCCGCCTCGGGAGCTTTCCGCTGGCCCGAGGGGCGGATGACCGGCTCGCCCGACGCGCGCACGCTGGACGCACGGCCGTGATAGCCGATCGGCACAAATTTGTAGTTGGGCAGCAGCGGCTGGTCGGGCCGGAACTGCTTGCCGACATTGGTCGCGTGGTGGATGCCGACGTAAAAGTCGGTGTAATCGCCCACCAGGCACGGCAGGTGCATGATCACTTCCGACTGGCCGATCAGCATCGGCTCGACGTCGTCGCGGTAACGGGCGTCGCTCAGCAGCTCGGACAGGCGCTGGCGGAGCGCCCGGCCCTCGCCATTGCCGCGCGCCAGCCAGGCGTTGAGCAGCGGCAGGGCGAGGTCATCGCGCCATTCCTCATCGAGCAGGTCCGCGGCCTGGGTCAGGTCGAGGACGAAATCGCCGATCGCCACGCCGATCCGGCGCCCCGCCCCGTCGGCGCTGAACACGCCCAGCGGCAGGTTCTGGATGGGGAAGTCGCGGTGCCCGTTGGCGTTGTCGACCCAACTGGTCAGCGCCGCATCGTGGGTATGGTCAAGGCCGATCATGGCAGGCGCGCTTTCGGAAAGTCGGCCCAGGCGAGGTCATAGTCGCTCTGCGCCTGGCCGAGGGCTTCAGCGGTGACCTGAAACGGCCAGCAGCTTTCGATCATGAAGGCCATGGTGCCGCTGATTCTGGTGGGCTTCAGCTCGGCTTCGGACGCCTTGCGCCAGGTGTCCACGTCCGGACCGTGGCCGGCCATGAGGTTGTGCAGCGACAGGCCGCCGGGGGAAAAACCCTCCGCCTTGGCGTCATATTCGCCCGTCAGCAAGCCCATGCATTCACTCATCAGATTGCGGTGGAACCACGGCGGGCGGAACGTGTCCTCCCCCACCATCCAGCGCGGCGGGAAGATGACGAAATCGACGTTGGCCCGGCCGTGCACGGATGAGGGCGAGGTCAGGACGGTGAAGATCGACGGGTCGGGATGGTCGAAGCTGACCGTCCCGATAGCGTTGAAGGTGGCGAGATCGTAGCGCCACGGCGCAAGGTTGCCATGCCACCCGACCACGTCGAGCGGCGAATGGTCGAGGGTCGTGACCCACAGTTCGCCGCCGAACTTCTGGACGACCTCCGTCGGCTCGTCGCGATCCTCGAACGAGGCGACGGGTGTCTCGAAATCGCGCGGGTTGGCGAGGCCGTTGGCCCCGATCGGACCCAGGTCGGGCAGGCGAAACGGCGCGCCGTAGTTCTCGGCCACGTAACCGCGGGCGGTACCGTCCGGGAGCATGACCCGGAAGCGAACGCCGCGAGGAACCAGCGCCATCTGGCCCGGCCCAACCTCCATCCGGCCGAACTCGGTCAGGATGTCGAGACGCCCGGACTGGGGCAGGATCAACAGCTCGCCGTCGGCCGAGAAGAACACCCGCCTGGCCATGTCCGCAGTGGCCGCGTAGCGGTGAACCGCCACGCCTTCCAGTTCGAACGGCGCGCGATTGAACACGGCTGTCGCCAGGCCGTCGACGAAGTCGGTCCCGGGTGCCGGCTCGGGCAGCGGATCCCAGCGCAGGCGGTTGGGCGCAAGCGGCTCGGGCCCGGCGTCGGCCTTGAGCCGGGGCGCGCCTCCGTAGCGCGTGAACGGCCGGTGGTCGGCGGTCGGGCGCAGGCGATACAGCCAGCTGCGGCGGTTCTCGTGCCGGGCCATGGTGAAGGCGGTGCCGGACAATTGCTCGGCATAGAGCCCGAAGGCCGGGCGCTGGGGCGAGTTGCGGCCCTGCGGCAGCGCGCCGGGCACGGCTTCGGTCGCGAAGTGGCCACCGAAGCCGGTGAGGTAGGCGGGCGTGGCGTTGCTCAGCATGGCCCCGCCTTACGCCCGCTGTTCAAGGCTGGAAAGTCAGCCATTACCCCAACTCGTTCCAGCATCCATCCCGGCGACCGCACCGTGGGGTAACCAGTTGGTCCCTGAACGAGATTTGGGTGACGACCGGTGGATCGTCAGTTGACGTTGACGTTGATCGAGTCCGGCACCTTGATCTCGGTGGTCTTGCCGCCAAAGCCCAGGCTGTCCCGGAACATATAGGCGAGCAGCAGCAGGGCGATCACCAGGATCACCGCCGCAAGCACGCCGCCGCTTCCACCGCCGCGATCGGTCTCGACAATGGTGGTCCGTTCAACGGTGCCGCCGTTGGTGTCGTTGATCCCGTCGTTGTTGAGATCGGCCATGGGAATACCCTCCTGTTGTGCTGCCGTAACGAACGCCAACCGCTACAGCTGGTTCCAGCTGTCCCACGGCGGTTCAGTCGTTGGCGGCGTGCCGCTTGCGCGGGGCGGCCGGGCTGGCCAGCTCGTGGCACACGAATTGGCCCTTGATCGACTGGTTGAAGAAGCGTCCCTTGGAAGGCGCGGCGACGAATCCTTCGGCCACCGGCGCCGGCACGCCAAGATAGAGAAAGCGGCGGCCGGTCGTGAAGCACAGCTCCAGGGCCCGCTCGTCCGGCCAGTAGCGCGCATCCCGGATCAGACTCGATGCCATGAGTGGCAAAACGCAGCTTGGCGGCGGTGGATTCACCCGGTGCGACGGAGCGATTCAGCGGCGAGTCGAACCGATATGCTCAACGGTTTGGTAACGTCGATCTGTGATGTCGGTAGCGCAAACGCACGAATCGGAACCGCCGCATGGATAATTTTCGCGACTTCGCCAATGAGCTCGAGCCGGCTTTCGGCAGCCATGCGCCGGAGGTGCCGGACGAGGCCGACGGCTTGGATAGTTCGGACAATGCGCGGCTGCAGGTGCGCGCCTACAATCACTGGACCTCGCTGCTCGACGGCCGGGAATTTCCATCAATCGAGGACCTGGAGCCGTCCAGCATCGCCGACTTCGCCAAGCACAGCGCGCTGCTGGATTTCACTACCGGGCCGGCCAGCGCCACGGCCGCCTACGTCGGCACGGAGCTGCGCCGCGAGTGCGACATGGACGCGGAGAGCGACAGCCTGGCTGAGGTGCCGTCGGGCTCGTTGCTGTCGCGACTGGCCGGTTATTACCCGCAGATCCTCGACAGCCGGGCGCCGGTCGGGGTGGAGGTGACCTTCGCCAACCAGCGTGGCCAGGGCCGCTGCTGCCGGGGGATCCTGATGCCCTTCTCATCGGACGGCGACACGATCGACTTCGTCTACGGCGTGTTCAACTGGAACGACGCGGACGTCGCGGCCGAGCCGGTGTTCGCCGGCGAGCAGCTGCAGTCCGACCTGGTGGAGCATGACGTGCTGGAACTGGGCGAGGAACACAGCTTCGCCGCGGCCGACCAGCCGGACGCGCCCGAGCTGACCGACAAGGACGAATTTCTGGAACTCGATAATCCGATCGACGCACCCGAGCTTAGCGACCACGCTGGCGCGGAGGAGCCCGCGGATTGCGCCGACCACGTGCCGGAGGACTCGATGCGGGTTCTGCGGGCCGTTCTCCCCCAGCATTCGGAGGCTGAATTACCGGCGGAGCCGGAGGAGCCAGCCGCCCAATTGGCTGAACCCGAGATCGGATATCTCCAGCCTGAGCCCGAAGCCGTGCAGCAGCCGGTAACGGAGATCAGCTGGCACGAGCAGGAGCCCGCCCCCGAGGACGAGGAAGCCGAGCTGGTGGAGTGGCTGGTCGCTGCCCGGGCTACGGCCGAGGACGCCAAGGCGGCCGACGGACGCAGCCGCCAGGCGCTGTACCGGGCATTGTCCGAAGCCTATGACTTCGCCTGCGCCGCGGCCGATGCCCCGGACGAGTATCAGCGGCTGATGGACGACAGCGGGATTGTGCCGCAGGCGCGGGCCCCGATGACTCCGGTGGTCAAGCTCGTGTTCGGCGCCGACTACGACAAGGCGCGACTGACCGAATATGCCGCAGCCCTGTCGTTCGGATCCCGCCAGGGCGTCGAACGCGGCGGGTTCCTGGATTTCGTAGAGGGCACGGACGGCGGCCTCAAGGGCCTGGTCGAGGCGGAGCGCAAGCTGCGCCGTCCCGACAGCCAACCGGCCGGAGAGTGGCGGGAGCAAATCGCCAGCCGGTTGCGGGTCGCGCAAGCGCGTCCGTTGGACAGCCTGGCCGGCAATGGCGAGTTCGCCCTGGTGCTGGTGCGCCGCGACGCAACGGGCGCCGTCGCGCCGATCGCGGCGGTCAGCGACCCGGCCCTGCTCGACAAGGCGTTGAAGAAGGCCGCGAACTAGCCAGACGGCTTGTCCGGTAAGGCGTGGCGTCCTAAAGGCCGCGCCGTCTCTCACAGCATCGGACCAAGCCCAGCATGTCGGCAGCTGATCGCGTCTCGCGCCCCCACGAACAAGAGTTGCGCGAGGCGCTGACCAGGGGCGCGCTGCCGGGCGAAACGGAGAACTTCACGGTTGAAGAGCAGGCGGAAGCGGCGGGGTTCGTCGCCGATGTCGCCCAGGTCCGTCGGCCCGGCCAGGTGGCGCTGAGGCTGCAATCGATGGGCGGCGAAGCGGGCCGCCGGATGATGCGCCTGGCGATCGTCAACCACGACATGCCGTTCCTGGTCGACAGCGTTGCGGGCGTCATCGCCGGGCACGGGCTGACCGTCCGCCGGCTGCTCCACCCGATCGTGGAGATCGCTCGCTCGGCCGACGGCGAGCTCCAAGAGGTCGGCAAGGGCAAGCCGGAGTCGATCATCTACGTCGAGCTGGATCGCGCCGATGCCCGCGGCCGGCAGGAACTGTGCAGCGAGATCGACACCGTGCTCGGCCACGTTCGCGCGGCGGTCGAGGACTGGCAGCCGATGGTCGCGCAAATGGCGGCGGACGCCGCCGCGCTCGAAAGCGACGATCCGGAAAACGCCGCCCTGCTGCACTGGCTGGCGGACAATCACTTCACCCTGCTCGGCCATGCCGAGCTGGACGCCGCCGGCACCATGACCAGCTCGCGCGGCATCCTGCGCGGCGAGCGACTGCAATTGTGGGATGCCGACTTCGATGCGGCGACGGGCGAGCAGCTCGGCGGTGAGCAGCGACGGGTGCTGATCCTCAAGGCGGACCGGGTTTCACCGGTGCATCGCCGAGTGCCACTGGACGTCGTCATGGTGCGGCGGACAGACGGCACCGTGTCGCTCCACACCGGCCTGTGGACCAGTGCCGCACTGCGCTCACCGCCGCTGACGGTGCCGGTGCTTCGCCGCCACCTTGCTGCCCTGGACGACGAGTTCGGCTTCACTCCGTCCAGCCACGGGGCCAAGGCGCTGGCGCACGTCATTTCCAACCTGCCGCACGACCTCCTGGTGTCGCTCGACCCCAGCGAAGTGCGCGCCGCCGCCCTGACCGCCATGAGCCTCGCGGACCGGCCGCGCCCGGCGCTGCTGCTGCTGCCCGGCGCCCTTCGCCGGCACCTGTTCGCGTTTGTCTGGCTCCCGCGTGACGAGCTCACCACGACGCGCCGGCTGGCGATCAGCCGGATGATCGAGGAAGCGGTGCTGTCGTCGGTCAAGAGCTTGGCGATCGAGTTGGGCGACGGCGACCTGGCGCTGATCCGCCTGACGCTCGGCTTTGACCCGTCGCGGCCGCTGCCGGACGTCCGGGCGCTGGATCGCCAGCTGGTGGAAATGGTTCGCGGCTGGGGCCCGTCGGTGGAAGGCGAGCTGGTGGAAGCGGTCGGCAGTGGGCGGGCCACTCGCCTCGCCCTGTCCTACCTGCCCTGCTTTCCGGAGGCCTATCGACTGCGCATCAGGCCGGACGAGGCCGCGGTCGACATCCTGCGGGTCAGCGCGCTGGACAGCGACGAGCAGCGCGGCGTTCGCCTGGTCCGTTCGGCGGCCGAACGGCCGGGGCAGTTGCGGCTCAAGATCTTCCGCAAGTCGAGCATCGTGCCGCTGTCGGACGCCGTGCCGGTGCTTGAGAACTTCGGTTTTCGGGTGCTTGAGGAACAGCCGACCGCGCTGGGCGACGGCAACCTTGGCCACATCCACGACTTCCTGGTCGCCCTGCCCGACGGCGACGATGCCGATGCGCTGCTGACGCGGGCCGAGGTCATCGAGGGCGCGATCGCCGCGGTTCTGGAAGGCCGCTCGGAGAACGACGAGTTCAACCAGCTGGTGCTACTGGCGGGATTGGACCCGCAGCCGGTGGTCTGGCTGCGCGCCTGGTTCCGCTACCTGCGCCAGACGGGGGTGGCCTACAGCCTGGTCACCATCGTGGATGCGCTGCGCCGGTCGCCGGTGGCGGCGGTGGCGTTGATCAGCTGGTTCACCGCGGCGCACGATCCGAGCCGCTCGGACGATCGGGGGCGCGCGGTCGAGGCCGCCCGCGGGGCGTTCGACGAGGCGCTGCAATCGGTCTCGGCCATTGATGACGACCGCATCCTGCGGCTGTTCCGGGCCGTGGTCGAGGCGACCCTGCGCTCCAACGCCTTCGCCCCGGCGGCGGCCGAGGCGCTGGCCTTCAAGCTCGACCCGACCAAGGTGCCCGGCCTCCCCGCGCCGATCCCCTTTCGCGAGATCTGGATTTATTCGCCGCGGGTCGAGGGCATCCACCTGCGCGGCGGGCCGGTCGCCCGCGGCGGCCTGCGCTGGTCCGACCGGCGCGACGATTTCCGGACGGAGATCCTCGGCCTGATGAAGGCCCAGCTGGTCAAGAATGCGGTGATCGTGCCGACCGGCGCCAAGGGCGGCTTCTATCCCAAGCAGCTGCCGCCGATGAGCAATCGCGATGCGTGGCTGGCGGAAGGGACCGAAAGCTACCGCATCTTCATCCGCTCGCTGCTGTCGGTCACCGACAACATCGTCGACGAGGCGGTGGTGCATCCGGACGGCGTGGTAATCCACGACGGCGACGATCCCTATTTCGTGGTTGCCGCCGACAAGGGCACGGCGACCTTCTCCGACGTCGCCAACCGGATCGCGCTCGACCGCGGCTTCTGGCTCGGTGATGCGTTCGCCAGCGGCGGGTCCAACGGCTACGACCACAAGGCGATGGGGATCACCGCCAAGGGCGCCTGGATCTCGGTCCAGCGCCACTTCCGCGAGATGGGCGTTGACGTGCAGAGCGAGCCCGTGCGCGTGGTCGGCTGTGGCGACATGTCGGGTGACGTGTTCGGCAACGGCATGCTGCTGAGCAAGAGCCTGAAGGTGGTTGCGGCGTTCGACCACCGCCACATCTTTATCGATCCGAATCCCGACCCCGGGGCAAGCTGGACCGAGCGCAACCGCTTGTTCGAGCTGCCGCGGTCGAGCTGGGACGATTACGACCGCACGGTGCTGAGCGCCGGCGGCATGATCGTTCCCCGCACGCAGAAGCAAATCGAGCTGACGGAGGAAGCGCGGGGGGCACTGGGGATCGAGGCGGCAACGATCGATCCGACAGCGCTGATCACCGCCATCCTCAAGGCGCCGGTCGACCTTATCTGGTTCGGCGGCATCGGCACCTATGTAAAGGCCTCGACGCAGGCCCACAGCTCGGTCGGCGACCCCACCAACGACGTGCTGCGGGTGGATGCGTCTGAGCTTCGGGCCAAGGTCATCGGCGAAGGCGCCAACCTGGCGATCACCCAGGCCGCGCGGATCGAGTTCGCAAGCCGCGGCGGGCGGTGCAACACCGACTTCATCGACAATTCGGCGGGCGTGGACTGCTCGGACAATGAGGTGAACATCAAGATCCCGCTCAATCGCGAAATGCGCGAAGGGCGGCTGAGCCTGGAGGATCGCAACGCGCTGCTGGCGCGGATGACGGACGACGTCGCGCACCTGGTGCTGGAAGACAACCGGCTGCAGACCCTGGCGATCTCCATTGCGGAGAGCGGCGGTGCGGCGGCGCTGCCTGCGCAGGTCCGCACGCTGGAACTGCTGGAAGCGAGCGGGCGGCTGGACCGCCGGGTCGAGGGGCTCGACGCCAGCGACGTGCTGCTGCGCCGGGCGACCGAGAACCGCGGGCTGACCCGGCCGGAATTGAGCGTGCTCACCAGCCTGTCCAAGCTGGCGCTGCAAGACGCGGCCGAGGACCTGCCGCTGGCCGACGATCCCCTGCTGCTGGAGCAGCTGATGGCCGCCTTCCCACCGGCCATGCGCGATACGCAGCGTGCGGCCATCTTGGCCCACCGGCTGCGCGGCGAGATCCTGGCGACCAAGATCGCCAATCGCTTCGTCAATCGTCTGGGACCGAGCGCGGCGCTGGACCTGACGGAAGAGGAAGGCGCCAGCCTGGCCCAGGTGGTGGTGGCCTTCCTGGCCGCCGAGCACCTGCTCCAGCTCGACCTGCTGTGGGAGCGGATCGATGGCGCCGACGTCAGTGAGGAAGGCCGCCTGGAGCTGTTCGCCACCGCGGCGCAAAGCGTTCGCGCGCACATTTCCGACATTCTGCGCAGCAACGCTGGAGAGACCAGCGTCAGCAAGCTGGTGGCGCTGCTCCAACCCGGCCTCGACAAGGTCAATGTCGCAGCCCGCTACATCATCCGCGAAGAGGTCCGCCACGAGGCCGACGCCCGCGAGCAGCGTCTAGTCGGGCTCGGGGCGAGCCCGGAGATCACTCGCGGCCTGGTCAAGCTGTACGAGCTCGACGGCGTCTTCGGGGTCGTCGCACTGGCTGCGCGTAACGGCGCGGACGAACTCAAGCTGGCGCGGGCCTATATTCGGCTGGGCGAGTCGTTGGGGATCGATTGGGCGACCAGCCAGATCGGCCGCTTTGCCCCATCCGATCAATGGGAACGGTTGCTGGTCGCCGGCCTGGCGCGTGAGTTCGAGCAGCTGCGGCTCGACTGGGTCGCCCGCAACCCGGGCGACGATCCGGAGGCGGCGGTGGAGCGCTGGTGCGAACGCCAGGCGCCGCGCATCGCGCAGTTCCGCCGGATGGTCGACCGGGCCCGCGCGGCGGGCAGCCCAAGCGTGCCGATGCTGGCGCAGATCGCCAACCAGGCGCGGATCCTGCTGGCCCGCTGATGACCCGCCTGCTGCTGCTGACGCCCGACCCGGACTATCCCGAGCCGTTCGCCTGGGCGTTCCATGTCCAGGCGGAGGCGCTGCGCGACGCCGGGGCCGAGGTGACCGCGCGGCCGTGGACCGCGGCCGGCGAGTTCGACCCGTTCGACGCCGTGCTGCCGCTGATCGCCTGGGGCTACCACCTGCGCTACCCCGAGTGGCTCGCCTTTCTCGACCGCCTCCAAAGCGAGGGTCGGCGGGTGATCAACCCGGCGCCGCTGCTGCGCTGGAACAGCGACAAGGCCTATCTGGCCGAGTTCAACCGGCAGGGCATTCCGACCGTACCGACGCTCGAAGTTGATCACCTCAACGAGGCGGCCCTCGCCGCCGCCTTTGGCACGTTCGGCACCGACGAGGTGGTGGTGAAGCCGCCGGTGTCCGCCGGTGCGAGCGGGACCTATCGCCTGCGCCAGGGCGATGGCGCGGCGGTGCCGGAGGACGTGCACGGGCAGCGCATGATGATCCAGCCGTGGCTGCCGACCATCCAGACCACCGGCGAATATTCGCTGATCCTGCTGGGCGGCGAACTCAGCCACACGGTGGTGAAGCGGCCGGCGTCCGGCGACTTTCGGGTGCAGCCGACCTTCGGCGGCGATACGGTGGCGTGCGCAGCGCCGGCCGGTGCGCTCGAACTGGCGCGGCAGGCGCTGGCCGCTGCGCCGGCGCAAGCCACTTACGCCCGGGTCGATCTGGTCGAGGCGCCCTCGGGCGAGTTGCAGGTCATGGAGCTGGAGCTGATCGAGCCGGCGCTGTTCCTGCACTGCGCCGACGACGCCAAGCCCCGTTTCGCCCGGGCGATCCTGTCAGCCGCCGAGCGCCCGTCCGAATAGCCACTGCCGGATGGCGGAGGTCAGGTTGGGCGGGTCGGGAACGTGCAGCCGGGCTTCGTCGATCTGGGCCACCAGCGCATTGACCGGCAGCGCCGAATCGCGGGCGGCGATTTCCAGCGCGCTCCAGAACAGGGGTTCCAGGCTGATGCTCGTCTGGTGACCGGCGATCAGCACGCTGCGCTTGACCGGCGGGGCGTAGGTGAGGGTTTCCGGCAATGGGTGCTCCGCCGTCGATGCTGGTGGTTCAACGCCGGAGTTGTGGTGAGGTTCGGCGCTGAACGACGACGCGGATTGAATTGGCGGCGACGACCGAGGTTCGGCGGCTCTTCGCGTAGCTCCCCGAGCTTCGCTCGGCTTCGCTGCGCTCGGCGCCTCACCTAGTACATATGCTGGCCGCCGTTGATCGACAGGGTCGACCCGGTCACGAAGCCGGCATTCTCGTCGACCAGGAACGCCACGCCACGCGCGATCTCGTCCGCCCGGCCAAGCCGGTTGACGGGAATCCGGGAAACGATCTTGCCCAGCACGTCCTCCGGTACCGCCGCCACCATGTCCGTGTCGATGTAGCCCGGAGCAATGGCGTTGACCGTAACGCCGTTTCGCGCGCCTTCCTGCGCCAGGGCTTTGGTGAAGCCATGGATGCCGGACTTGGCCGCCGCATAGTTCACTTGGCCGTACTGGCCCGCCTGCCCGTTGATCGAGCCGATGTTGACGATCCGGCCATAACCGCGCGACTGCATGCCTTCGAACACCGCCTTGGCCATGTTGAAGCAGCCGCCCAGGTTGGTGTCGATCACGTCCTGCCACTTCTGGTGATCCATCCGCTTCATGGTCGTGTCGCGGGTGATGCCGGCGTTGTTGACCAGCACGTCCGCCGGTCCGAGGGCTTCTTCGACTTCGCGGACCCCGGCCTGGCAGGCCTCATAGTCCGACACGTCCCACCTGAATGCCCGGATCCGTGTGCGCTCCGTGAAGTCGCGTGCGCGCTCATCGTTGCCGGCGTAATTGGCCGCCACCGTCATGCCCATGTTGCGCAGGGCTACGCTGATCGCCTCACCGATCCCGCGCGTACCGCCGGTCACAATTGCTGTTCGTGCCATGATGCTCTCCTCCGCGGACGAGCCTATGCGCCGTCCACCCACCCGGCAAGTTCGCGCATCAGCACGGCATCGAGCATGGCCATCCCCTCGTCGCTGTCGTTGAGGCAGTCGAGCCGGGCGAAGTGCGTTCCGCCGGCGTCAAGGAACGTCTCACGCCCACGGATGCCCAGTTCCTCGATCGTCTCGATGCAGTCGGCCGAGAAGCCGGGTGCGGCGATGGCGATCTTGGTCACGCCCTCGCTGGGCGAGCGAGCCAGCACGTCCTCCGTCGCGGGCTGCAGCCACTTGTCGCGGCCGAACCGCGACTGAAACGCCGTATCCGTCTGAATGCGGAGCCGCTCCGCCACTAGGCGCGCGGTCTTGCGGCAGTGGCAATGGTAAGGGTCGCCCTTGAACAGCGTCCGTTCGGGCATCCCGTGGAAGCTCAACAGCAGCCGGTCGGGGGTGAAGTCGAGCATCGCCAACTGCCGCTCGATGCTGGTTGCAACCGCCCCGATGTAGGCCGGCTCGTCGTGATAGGGCGGCAACGTACGCAGCGCCGGTTGCCAGCGCATCTCGGCCAGGGTGGCGAACACCATGTCGTTGGCCGTGGCGGTCGTCGCCGCGCAATATTGCGGGTAGAGTGGCGCGGCCAGGATCCGCTCGCACCCCGCCGCCTTCAGCTTCTCGATGGCCGGCCGGATGCCGGGATTGCCGTAGCGCATCGCCCAGTCGACGGTGACACGCTCGCCCCAGTGACCCTGCAACGCCTCGGCCTGGCGGCGGGTAATGGCGGCGAGCGGCGAGCCCTCATCCGTCCACACCTGCCGGTAGGCGTGGGCCGACTTGGCCGGGCGCGTCCGAAGGATGATGCCGTGGAGGATCGGCTTCCACGCGATCGGCGGGATCTCCACCACCCGCCGGTCGGACAGGAACTCGGCCAGGTAGCGGCGCACGGCGGGTGCCTCGGGCGCGTCGGGCGTGCCCAGGTTGATCAGCAGCACGCCGACCTTGCGCGGCGGAATGGACGGGTGGTCGGCGGGCGGGATCATCCGGCCGACATCGGGTCGAACGGCAGAACGCGCAAGCGCCGTCCGCCGGCCGCCGCTACGGCATTTGCGACAGCTGGCGCGAGCACGGCGGCGGACAGGCCGCTGAGGCCGCCGGGCGCGGCGGCGCTGGGAATGACCTCCACCTCGATCCGCGGGGTGTTGGCCAGCGTCGGCGCCACCCCGCCGCCAGACCGCAGCAGGCCGTCGCGGAAGCTCGGTGCGGCGGCGCGGGCATAGGCCAACGCCCCGATCAGCCCGCTTTCGACCTGCTGGCGGACCAGTTGCGGATTGACGGCCCGCCCGCAATCCACGGCGCACACCAGCCGGTCGACCGCGACCTGGCCGTCGCTGCCAATCGTGGCGCTGGCGAGCAAGGCGACGTGGCTGCCATAGGCCGAATGCGCGGCGAGCCCGAGGCTGCTGCCCGCACCGCCGCCGTCCCACCCGCCGATCGCCGCAGCGGTGGACAGTACCCGGGCCAACCGCGGCTTTCCGGCCAAGAGGGAGATGCGGAACGCCAGCGGCTCCGACCCGACCTGGCGGGCGAGTTCGTCGAGGAAGCTTTCCCGCGCGAAGGCGGCGAACAGCCCGTCCTGCCCGCGCAGGTAGCCGGTTGCGATCGGCAGGTTGGGCTTGGCGGTGCGGATCTCCACCTGCGCAATGGCGTAGGGCGACCGCGGCCAGCTCCCCGCCACCTGTCCGACCAGCGCCGTTGGCCGATTGTCGGGACCGAGCTGCGCGCGCAGCCGGGCGTGGGCCGGGGCCAGCACCGGGTCTACAGCGCGCGCATGGGCCGGGGCCAGGGTCACCTGCACCGGCCGCTTCAGGCGCCGCGCCAGCTCGGCGGCGATCGGGGCGGCGGGATTGTCCATCGCCCGGCCATCGGGACCGCCGACCGGCAGCGGAAAGAGCTGCCCGCCTCCGACCGCCGCCAGCGTGGCATCCGGCCGCTGCGTGGCCACCCACAACTCGAGCCGGCCGTCCGACCATCGCGCGGTGGCGCTTGGTGGCTCGAGGGCAAGATGCGGAACCGGCGCCATGCGATATTCCGCGGTCACCGTGCGGCCGGTCAGCGGCGGCAGGTCGTTGCTCGCCAGCGCCGCGGCCACCGACTGCCGGATAGCCTCGTCGTCACCGCCTGGGGAACGAAACGCGGGAGCCGCCGCGGCGAGTGCCCGGCGGGCCGCCCAACTGCTCGGAGCGACCGCCGCGACCCAACCGTCCCCGCGCTGCAGCCCCGCTGCGTTTCCCACGGCATCGCCAACCAGCGCGGCGGCATAGACCAGCCCCGGCAGCCGGACGTCGGCGGCGAAGCGCAGCGAACCGTCCGCCTTGGGCGGTCCGTCGAGCCGCCGCAGCGGCTGTCCGACCACGCCGGCCGGCCGATTGCGTACCGCCGCGTCCGTCGGCGGCGACAGCCGCGCGGCCGCTTCGGCCAGCTCGCCGAACGGCAGCCGCTTGCCTTCATGGCTGACGAAGCCGTCGAAAGTGTCGCACTCGGCCGCGGCAACCCCCCACCTCCGCGCCGCCGCCGCACACAGCATAGCGCGGGCGCTCGCTCCCGCCTGCCGCAGCGGATCGGCAAAGGCGCGGATGGAAGTGGCACCGGCGGTCACCCGCGCCCGCTCGTCCGTCAGGGGATTGCCGTAGACCGGGGCGGCCGGTGCCGGGATCACCGCCACCGCCTTCCAATCGGCGCCGAGTTCGTCGGCGAGTAGCTGTGGAAGGGCGGTCCAGATGCCCTGCCCCGTTTCGACCTGCGGCACGGCAACGGTCACCTGGCCGTTGGTGCCGATCTTGAGGTAGTGGCCGAAGACCTGCTCGCCCTCGCCCAGCGGCAAGCCAGGCGCGAACCGGCGCGGCCAGGCCGCCCAGGCGACGACCAGCCCCACCCCGGTGCCGCCGCCGACCAGCAGCGTGCGGCGATCAAGCTTCATGCCGGGGATTTCAAGCGGCGTACTGGGCCTTTAGCGCCACCCGGTCGATCTTGCCGGTGCCGAGCCGCGGCAGGCTGCCGTCGGCGAAGATGAAGCGCGACGGGATCTTGAAGGCGGCAAGCCGGGGCTCGAGAAAGCGGCGCAGTTCCTCCTCGTCGAGGTCGGCGCCCTCGGCCGGCAGCACCACGGCGACCGCCACCTCCCCCAGTCGCTCGTCCGGGGCGCCGAACACCGACGCCTCCGTGACGCTTTCATGAGTGTAGATGGCCGCCTCGACCTCGACCGGGCTGATATTCTCGCCCCCGCGAATGATGATGTCCTTCTTGCGGTCGACGATGAACAGGTAGCCGTCCCCGTCGAGGGTGCCGATGTCGCCGGTCTTGAGGAACCCGTCGGCGGAAAAGGCGGCGAGCGTCGCATCCGGGTTCTTCCAGTAACCCTTGATGTTGGCGGCCGAGCGGATGGCGACCTCGCCCCGCTCGCCCTGCGGCAAGTGGCTGTCCTGCGCCCCCAGGATCGCCACTTCCACATAGGGCAGCGCGCGGCCGGTGGAGGCCGGCTTGCTGACGTAATTGCCCCAGTAATTGCCGCAGCCGACGGCGTTGGTCTCGGTCAAGCCATAGCCGAGCGCCGGCTGCGCCGTCTCGAAGCTGTCCTTCAACCTTTGCACATGCGCCACCGGGCGGGCCGCTCCACCGGCCGCGATGTCGGTCAGGCTGCTGAGGTCGTACCGGTCCCGGTCGGGATGGTTCATCATTTCCAGGCTCATGGTCGGCACCCCGACGAAGTAAGTGATGCGCTCCCGTTCGATCAGCCGCAGCGCCTCGCCGGCGTCCCACTTGGGCATCAGCACCATGCCCCGGCCGATCACGAAGCTGTTCAGCAGCACCGGCACTTCGCCCGTGACATGGAACAGCGGCACGTTGAGCAGCGTCTTCGGAGGGTTTTTCGGTCCCTCCCCCATGCTCTCCATGATGCCCAGCAGGCACATCAGGCTGGTGGCGTAGGTGTAGACGCCCTGGCACACCGCCTTGTGCGTCGACAGCGCGCCCTTGGCTCCGCCGGTCGAGCCGGAGGTGAACAGGATTGTGGCGTCATCATCCGGCCCGACTTCCGGCAACACGGTGTCGAACGACGGGACGTCGTCCAGCAATGGCGCAAGCGCCTGCCCGAGCGGCTGGTCGACCTGCAAGGACACGATCGGCCACGGCCCGCACGCTGCACCGATGCGCTGCGCCCGCGGCGGGTCGGCCAGGATCAGCTTCGGCTCGGTCAGCTCCAGCGCGTGCGCCATTTCATGGCTCTGCCACCAGCCGTTCAAGAGCGTGGAGATGCCCCCCGCCTTGAGGATTGCCATGTGGCACACGATCCACGTGGGACAGTTGCGCATGGCGATGCCGACCCGGTCGCCCTTCTGGATGCCATGGCGGGCCACCAGCGCCCGGGCGAGGTCGTCGGAAACCCGGTCGAGGTCGGCGAAGGTCAGCCGCTCCTCGCCCGCAATCACCGCCTCGACCTGGCCGTTCAGGGCACAGAATGTCTTGAAGAACATTGGCAGGGTCGCCGGAAAGTTGGTCACCACCGTCCGCCCGAGCTCGTCCTTGCCGAGCACCACCCGTCCGCCCGGCCCGGTGATCGCCGCCAACACCGCGTCATAGCGTTGGTCGAGTTCACTGGGCATCCGGCTCTCCTTGGCGTTTGGGGCAGGGGTCCTTATGAGGCGGCCCACAGCAACGGGGAAGAGGTTTCGATGAGCCTTTTGGCATATGCGGCGAACGGGATAGCGTGGACGGACCTCCACCTGTCGCCGGTCGCGCTCGACCTCGGCTTCTTTCAGCTGCGCTGGTACAGCCTGGCCTACCTCGCCGGCATCTTCCTGGGCTATTGGTACATGCTGCGGCTGATCCGGGAGCCCGGCGCGCCAATGGCCCGCCGCCATGCCGACGACCTGGTGTTCTACGCCGCGCTCGGCGTGATCCTTGGCGGGCGGATCGGCTATGTCCTGTTCTACCGCCCTGTTTTCTACCTCCACAACCCGCTGGAAATCGTGAAGCTGTGGGACGGCGGCATGAGCTTCCACGGCGGCGTGGTCGGCACCAGCCTCGGCATCCTCTATCTCGCCTGGAAGCAGAAGCTGAACTGGCTGCGTCTGCACGACTATGTCGCCTGCGTGGTGCCAATCGGCCTGTTCACCGGCCGCCTCGCCAATTTCGTCAACGCCGAGCTGTGGGGCGCCCCCACTACGGTGCCGTGGGGGGTGCGCTTCCCCGAACTGGTCGCGGGTGTCACCGTGCTGGGGCCCCCGCGCCACCCAAGCCAGCTGTACGAGGCGCTGCTGGAGGGTGTCGCCCTATTCGCCATCTTGTGGTGGATGTTCTGGCGCACCCGTGCCCGCTACGAACCCGGCCGGCTGGTGGGGGCCTTTCTGCTGTTCTACGGGCTGTTCCGCTTCGGCGTGGAATTCATCCGCGAGCCCGACGCGCAGCTGGTCGAGTTCGCCCGCGCGACCGGCCTGCACATGGGCCAGTGGCTGTGCATCCCCATGATCCTCGCCGGACTGTGGCTGTTCCTGTCGGCCAAGGGCCGCCGCGAGCGGGTCGAGCCGATCGTCGGCACGGAGAGCGTGGCCTGAGGTGACCCCGCTCGAACGGGCCCTGCGCGAGCGGATCCGGAGCGAAGGCCCGCTCACGGTGGAGGCCTTTATGGAGGCCTGCAACGATTACTATTACGCGACCCGCGATCCCCTGGGCGCGGCCGGCGACTTTACCACCGCACCCGAGATCAGCCAGATGTTCGGCGAGCTGGTCGGCGCGGCGCTGGCCGACGTCTGGGCGCGAGCCGGGCGGCCGGCGAACGCGCGTTATGTCGAGCTTGGCCCGGGTCGCGGCACGCTGGCCGGCGACGCTCTGCGGGTGATGCGTTCGGCCGGACAGACGCCGCCCGTCCACTTTGTCGAGACCAGCGCGACGCTGCGGGCGGCGCAGGGCGCGGCGGTGCCGAACGCGACCTGGCACGAGCGGATCGACGACCTGCCCGGCGACGGCCCGCTGCTAGTGGTCGCCAACGAATTCCTCGATGCCTTGCCGATCCGCCAGTACGTCGGTGAAACCGATCGACGCATCGTCATCACCAGCGGCCAGCTCGCCTTCGACCGCGACGGCGAGATCGTGGAAAGCTCGCCGGTCCGCGACGAGGCGGTCCGCGCCCTGTCGGAGGGGCTGGTGGCGCTCGGCGGCGTGGCGTTGATCATCGACTATGGCCACGGGCGAACCGCGCCAGGGGACACCCTGCAGGCGGTGCGGCGCCACCGCTTCACCCCTGTCCTGTCCGATCCGGGCGAGCAGGACCTTACCAGCCACGTCGATTTCCAACGGATCGGCGAGGTCGCGCGGGATGCCGGAGCCTCGGTCAGCGGCCCGGCCGAGCAGGGCGCATGGCTGGAACGGCTCGGAATTATGGCTCGCGCCCGGATGCTGGCCAACGCCGCTCCGGACCGCGCGGCGGAGATCGAGGCTGCCCGCGCCCGGCTGTGCCGGCCCGATCAGATGGGCAGCCTGTTTAAGGTGCTTGCCATCCGCTCGCCGGAATGGCCAACGCCGGCCGCACTATGACCATCCGTCCCGCCACCGCCGCCGACCTGCCCGCCATTGACCGGGTGTTCCGAACCAGTTTCTGCGACACGTTCGCCCATCTCTACGCGCCCGAGGACCTGGCCAGCTTCCTGGGGCAGTTCACGCCCGCTGCCTGGCAGGCGGAGTATGACGACCCCGCCTTCACCTTCCAGGTCGGCGAACGGAACGGCACCGTGCTCGGCTATGCCAAGCTCGGGCCGGTCAAGCTGCCCCACGTCGATCCGCACGGTGCGATCGAACTGAAGCAGCTGTACCTGACCAAAGAGGCGCAGGGCACCGGGCTTGGCCGCCATTTGATGGACTGGGTGATGGACCAAGCGCGCGCACGTGGGGCTCGGCGGCTGGTGCTGTCGGTGTGGGAAGACAACCAGCGCGCCCAGGCTTTCTACCGGCGCTACGGCTTCGAGGATCGCGGTCCTTATGCCTTCATGGTCGGGAGCCAAGCGGACCAGGATCGCGTCTGGGAAGCAGCCTTGTGAGCGTGCGCGTGAGCCGCGCCGGTGCCTTGAGCGGCGTTCCCCACGGCTTTCTCGGTCGCCAGGGCGGCGTCAGCCAAGGGCTGATGTGGGGTCTCAACTGCGGCTGGGGCAGCGGCGACGATCTGGCGCTCATCGTCGAGAACCGCCGCTGCGCAACCGAGGTCGTCCTGCCCGGCGCCCGCATCGTGTCGCCGCATCAGATCCACTCCGCCGACGTGGTCGAGGCTGGCGAGTGGCCCGACGACGACCGGCCGCGGGCGGATGCGGTGGTAACGGATCGTCCAGGCCTCCTGCTCGGCATCCTCACCGCCGACTGCGCGCCGGTCCTGTTCACCGATACAGAGGCTGGCGTGGTCGCCGCCGCCCATGCCGGCTGGAAGGGCGCGCTGGCGGGCGTCACCGACCGGACGCTCGACGCCATGGAGCGATTGGGCGCCCGGCGGGAGCGGATCGCCGCCGCCGTCGGCCCGTGCATCGCCCAGCGCTCATACGAGGTCGACTGGCGCTTCCCCGACCCCTTCCTCGCCGCGGATCCGTCGGCCGAGCGCTTTTTCAGCGAAGGCCCCTGGGGCAAGCCGCACTTCGACCTTGAAAGCTACGTCCTGACGCGCCTCGCCGCGGCGGGCCTCGGCCGGGTCGAGGCGCTGGGCGAGGACACTTACGCTCAGCCCGACCGTTACTACAGCTACCGCCGCGCCACTCACCTCAGCGAGCACGCCTACGGCCGGCAGATCAGCCTGATCGGCCTGCCCGCCTAGGCCGCTTTGCGCTCGGCGATCCAGCGGTCGATCTTCTGCTCCAGGATCGCCAGCGGCAGCGCGCCGGTCATCAGCACCTGCGCATGGAATTCGCGAATGTCGAACTTCGGCCCGAGCTCGGCCTCAGCCTTCTGCCGCAGCCGCTGGATGGTCAGCGCACCCAGCTTGTAGGCGAGCGCCTGGCTCGGAATGGCAATGTAGCGCTCGACTTCGGCCGTGGCGTCGGTCCGGCCCATGTCGCTGTGCGAAAGCATGTAGGCGATCGACTGGTCGCGGGTCCAACCCTTGGAGTGAATGCCGGTGTCGACCACCAGCCGCATCGCCCGCAGCATCTCGTCGCTCAAGGTGCCGAAGCGCTGATACGGGTCCTTGTACAAACCCATGTCGTAGCCCAGCGTCTCCGCGTACAGGGCCCAGCCTTCGACGAATGCCGTGTTGCCGCCGAACCGCATGAACGAGGGCAGCCCCTGGTTCTCCTGTGCCAGGCTGATCTGGAAATGGTGCCCCGGCGCGCCTTCGTGCAGGTAGAGCGTGGTCATTCCCGGGGTAGTCCGCGACGGCAGGTCGTAGGCGTTGAAGTAGAAGATGCCGGGCCGGGTGCCGTCGGGCGTGCCCTGCTGGTAGGAACCGCCGGCCTCGAACTTCTCGCGGAACAGCTCGTAGGAGCGGATCTCGAGCGGCGCCTTGGGCAGGGTCGAGAAGTATCTCGGCAGGTCTGCATCGACCTTCTTGCCGATTGCGTAATAGCGCTGCGTCAGCGCTTCACGGCTCTTCATCTTCAGCTTCGGGTCGGTGCGCAGCCGGTCGAAGAACTGCGCCAGCGTGCCGGTGAAGCCGACCTCCGCCTTGACCTTCTCCATCTCGGCAGTGATCCGCGCGACTTCGCTCAAGCCCAGCTGGTGGATCGCTTCGGGAGTCATGTCGAGCGTGGTCGTGGACTTGACCAAGTAGCGGTACAGCCCGTCGCCGCCCTTCATGCTCGACAGGCCGAAGCTGTCGCGGGCGGCCGGCAGATACTCGTCGCGCAGGAAATCGCGGACCCGGGCCAGCGCGGGGTATATCTGGCTGGTGATCGCGATCCGCTGCGCCGCGCGGAGCCGGCCCTGGTCGGCCGCAGTGATCCCGACCGGAAACTTCTTCACCGGCCCGTAGTAGCTGCTGTCCTGCGGTCGCTGCTTGAGCTGCGTGTCGAGCTGCTCAATCATGTTGCGGACAGTCAGCCTGGTGTCGAGCACCCCGCTGGCCATGCCCTCGCGCCAGCGGCCGATCGCCCGGTCCATGTAGGTGACGAAGTCGGCGTGGCGCTTGAGATTGTTCTCATAATCATCGAGCGTCTTGAACGGAGCTCCGCCCTGACCGCTGGCGAAGGTGGGATAGAAGGTGTGAAAGCCGAAGAAGTGGTTCATCGGCCGCACCCGGGTCAGCGCCAGCAGATCGGGCTGGAGCCCGCGAAGGGTGTCCTCCGTTGAAAATCTGAACACGTCAAAGGCGAGCTGGTCCGTCTGGTTCAGCACCGAGCGGTCCACCTGCTCCAGTTGGGCGAGGTCCCTTTCCGCGGCCGCCTTCTCCGCCGCGAAATAGGCGTTCGAGATGTTGTCGCCGAGCCGGTCGGCGAAGCGCATGTTCCCGCGGAACAGCGCGTTCAGCGGATTGCGCTCCAGGCTCGCGTCGTCACTCGCCTTGAAGATGGCGAACAGCTTCTCATGCTCGCTCGCCGCAGTGGCGGCGGGCGCGGCCGGTGCTTGGGCCATCGGCAGCGGCTCGGGCGCGGCCACCGGGGCCGGAGCGGTCGAGCAGGCGGCCAAGGCCAGCAGGCTGGCGGACAGAAGCAGGCGGGTCATCGGCAGGGCAGGTCCTTAAAGGCGTGGATCGCTCGTCGCCAAGCGTTGCCGCCCGTGTGACGGCAACGGCCCGTTCAATCAACGGCGTTCAGCGCCTGGCGAGGGTTCATGCTTAGCGCAGCGGCTTGCGACCGAACGGCTTGCCCTGGGGGATCAGCAGAGTCTCGATCGGCTGCGTCTCCACCGGCCGCGGCGAACGGGCAGTTTCCTCTCCCGCAGGCTTGCCCAGGCTGCGCCCGACCAGCACCTGCCGTTCAAAGGCGCTGCCTGAGCGGACGACTGGCTCCATGCCGCCGTTCGGGCGCAGCAGGTCGTGCACTGCCGCGGCACGTTCCGCCTGGTCGGCGGCGCGCGCCGCGCGGCTGTCACGGACCCGCTGCAGTGCGTCCTGGCTCGCCTCGCCCTGAGCCAAGGCGGGCGCGGCCGTCACCAGTGCGATCAACAAGCCGAACAAGCGCATGAGCATGGGTGTGACGTAATTCCTGGCGGCTGAGCAGGCGCTTAACGCTTCGGTGGCGCCATCGGCGCGGCTGCTTCCGCCATCATCCCGGCGGCCCGCGCGATCGCGCGCAGGATGCGGGGCTGCGCTCCACAGGCGCAGCGGTTCGGCAGCGCCGCCACCTGCTCCGGGCTGGGCCGCGGGCTCGCCTGCAGCAGCGCGGCAATGGCCATGATGAACCCCGGCTCGCAAAATCCGCATTGCGTCACCTGTTCGGCCAGCCACGCCTGCTGCACCGGATGCGACCGGCCTTCGCTCAACCCTTCAATCGTCGTGACCACGCTGCCCTCCAGCGCCGACAACGGAAGCTGGCAGCTTCGCTCCGCCCGGCCGTCGACGATCACCGTGCACGCGCCGCAACCGCCGTCGTCACAGCCATGCTTGGCGCCCGTCAGGTTGGAGGCTTCCCGCAGCGCCCACAGCAAGGGCGTCTGCGGGTCGAGCCGATAGTTCAGCGCCTGGCTGTTGACGGTCATCCGGGTCATTGGGCGTGGCTAGCGTGGGCGGACCCGACCTGCCAAGAGCCGGACATGGCAGTGGTGCAAACCGCGCGCGGCGCGATCGGGATCAGCGAGGCAGGCAGCGGCGGAACCCCGCTGGTGCTGCTGCACGGCGTCGGCTCCGACAAGAGCGTGTGGGCACCGCAACTGGCGCGCTTCGGAGCGAAGCGGCGGACAGTCGCGCTCGACTATCCCGGTTATGGCGAGAGCGCCTTTGCGCCGGCTTCGACGCGGGACGATTTGGCGGCTGCCATGTGGGCCGGGGTCGACGAGCTTGGGATCGGCGTGGCTCACCTGTGCGGCCTGTCGCTCGGCGGGGTGGTGGCGATCGCCATGCACTCCCAGCAACCGGAGCGTTGCGCTTCGCTGATCCTGGCCGACAGCTTCGCGGTGCATCCGGAGGGCCAGGCCATTCACGACCGCTCAGTCGAAGCGGCGCGTGCGTCGGGTATGCGCGGGCTGGCCGAAGCCCGCATCGACGCCCTCCTGGGCAGCGCTGCGAACCCGGCGCTCCGCCGGGAGCTGGTTGAGACCATGGCCGCCATCGATCCGGCCGCTTACGAACTGGGCGCGGCGGCGGTGTGGCTGGCGGATCAGCGCCAGCGGGTGGCCGCCATCCGCTGCCCGGTGCTGATCCTGTGTGGCGCCGATGATCGGATCACGCCGCCGGCGCTGAGCGACGATCTCAAGGATCGCTTGCCGCATGCGGCCCTGGTCGAGATTGCCGGCGCCGGTCACCTCAGCAATGCCGAGCAGCCCGCCGTGTTCAACCGGGTCGTGGACGCATTCCTGGCCGGGACGGAAGCGGCCGATCAAGCCTAGCGCACCGTTAACCATGCCGCTTAGGCCGGTGTTGGCCCCACGCGCGCTAAGCACGTTCATGCGCAGAACAAGCTGCCAGCCACTGACCCGAGCATGGGAAGCAACCAGCGGCTTTTCAGAGTTGCGGCCCGGAGGTCAGGTGCTGGTCTCGGCTCCCGCTTCGGCCGAAATGCGCTAAAGGCGAACCATGCCGTACCGAACCGACAGGCGGGACCGAGGAAAGGCGCTGGGCCTGGTTGTCGCCGTGCATGCGGCGCTGGGCATCGCCTTGCTCGCCGGGTTGAAGGGGCCGGAGCTGGTGCGGGCGGCTGAACAGCGCCTCACGCGCATCACCATTTCGCTGTCACACGCGCCGCCGCCGCCGCCAAGCATCGCTGAGGCCAAGGATGATCAAGGCGCCCCCGACCGGGTCGCCAAGGCCGCTCCGATCGTTGCGCCTCGTCCGCCTCGGCGAGTTGTTGTCCGCTCGCCGGTTCGCACCGCCACCGAGCGCAGCCGCGTGCCCGGAGCGGACGTAACGTCCGGAGCGGGTGCGACCGGCGGTCCCGGGGAGGGTGCCGGCGGCAGCGGAACCGGTTTGGGCGGCGGCGGACTTGGCGGGCCGGGAGGAGGCGCCGGCAGCGGAGCGCGCTGGCTCGGCGGCGGCCTGACCCGTGGCGATTACCGGCGCATCCGGGCGTTCGAGGTGCCCAGCGGCAGCGCCGTGTTCTCGATCACCGTCAGCCCCGACGGCGCGGCGGTGGATTGCCGTCCGGCGCGGTCCAGCGGCAGCCCGCAGCTCGACCAGGCGATCTGCTCGCTCCTGCTGCCGCGAATGGCCTTCGCCCCGGCGTTTGATCGAACCGGCCGCCCAGTCATGGACCAGGTCACCTATGTCGCGACCTGGTCGCGTCTGTAGCGCACAAGCAAGTGCCGGCCGCACTGGGCGACCGGCACTTCTTTAAACCAGCCGGCCCGCGTTGAACGAGCCGATCAGTGATCCGCGACTTAGCCGCGCTCGCCGCTACGGACGGGAGCGCTGTAGGTCGGAGCCGGAGCCTGCGTGGCACCCTGCGGCGGGGCACCCTGGTAATACTGGCCGTTGTAGACGTAACCGTCGACCTGACCGTCGTTGTTGTTGTCGGACCAGATAGCGCCGGCGAGACCGCCGACCACCGCACCGGCAACCGCGCCGCCCAGGACGCTGACGCCCGGGATCAGGGCACCGGCGGCAGCGCCCAGCGCCGCACCGCCGACCGCGCCAGTGGCGATGGTGCCGGTATTGCTGTCGTAACCCGACGGCTGACCCTGGTAATATTGCCCGTTCTGGACGTACCCGTCGGCCTGACCGTCATTGTTGCGGTCGGCCCACACGGCGCCCGACAGGCCGCCGATAGCCGCGCCAACGGCCGCGCCCGCGATCGGGCTGATACCCGGAACAACGGCACCGATGGCAGCGCCGCCAAGGCCGCCAACGGCGGCACCGGTGGCCGCATCGGACAGCGTGTCGTTGCGCGGCGTCGTGGCGCACGCACCAAGCGAGATGGAGCTGGCCAGCATAAGGGCCATCGCGGTTTTCTTCATATGCCTTCTCCCGAAATAAAACGGCAAACCGTGCTCCCCCTGTTCCGAACGGACCGGAGATGGCGCACAAAGTCAGCGGTCGTTGGAACGCCGCCGTAAAGTATATGGTTCCGGTTCGGCAATAACCTCCCCGGGCTTAGCGGCGGAGCGCTCCGCAGCAACGGCCAATGGGGTGGGAAGGAGCAATGGCGGAGACGGAGGGATTCGAACCCTCGGTACGGGAATCCCCCGTACGGCGGTTTAGCAAACCGCTGGTTTCAGCCACTCACCCACGTCTCCGGATGCTCGGGCCGGTGCGGCTTAGCGGAGGCTGCGCACGGGTTCAACCGCCCGTAGCGGCCCATTGCCCGCCCCCGGCGAGTTTCATTCGGCAGCTCGGTCCGCCAACCACGAGATTATGTCGTCTTGTCGACACTAATCATGCTCTAAGTCCTTATAATGTAAGCTATTGCCGTCGGTTGGAACGTTGGCGTAATACTCGGCCCGGGAGGGCGTTGCCGCATGCGGTCTCTGCTCGCCTGTTTGACAAAAAGGGTGCGCATGGACCTGCCAGTGGACAGCTTGCCGACCGATCCGCTCGACGCTGCGTTCGCCGGCAACCGGTTGCTGGCCACCCTGACGGCGAGCGAACGGGCGCTGTTCCAGGCCAACATGACGATTGTTGAGCTGACGCCGGGCGATTCAGTGCTGACGGCGGGTGGCATGGTCGACCGGTCCTTGTTCCCCTTCGACGGCCTGATGGTATCCATGATCGTGGAACTGGCCGGCGGCCGCTCGGTGGAGGTCGCGTCCATCGGCAAGGAAGGCGCCGTCGGCGGTGTGGTCAGCGCCGGCGCGGCGCCCGCCTTTACCAACGGGGTGGTGCAGATCGCTGGCCGGGCCGCCGCGGTGCCGATGACCGTGCTGCAGGAGGCCAAACAAGGCAGCCCGCACCTGCAGAACCTGTTCTGCCGCTATGCCGATGCGCTGCTGGCCCAGGTCATGCAATCGGTCGCCTGCAACAGCTTTCATCCGATCGAGGCCCGCTCCGCCCGGTGGCTGCTGCACGCCCAGGACCGCGTGGGCGGGGATCGCCTCGCCTTGACGCAGGAGAGCCTGGCCGGACTGCTCGGCGTGCAGCGGACCACCGTCAACGCCGTGGCGCGTGTGCTGGGGGAGCAGGGCCTGATCGCCAATCGCCGGGGCGCCATCCAGGTCACCGACCGGGCCGGCCTGGAGCGAGCCGCGTGCGAATGCTACGCCAAGGTCGAACGGCACTTCGGCTCCATCCTCGGACCCGACGGGCGTGGCCGTACCGACCGGAACCGCAACTAGACCAGGCGCCAGCCCAACCGCTTGCCCGCGTGAAAGGGGACCAGCGTCGATCCACCGGCCGGCAGTCGGTCTTCAACCGTCACCTCCGCCCGTTCCAGCCTGATCGTACCCTCGTTAAGCGGCAAGCCGTAGAAACGGGCGCCATGTTCGGCCGCAAACGCCTCGAACCGGGCCAGCGCGCCTTCCGCCTCGAACACCGCCAGGTAGCTTTCGAGCGCGTGGGGCGCGTTGAAGATGCCAGCGCATCCGCAACCGGACTCCTTGGCTTCGCGCCCATGCGGGGCGCTGTCGGTGCCAAGAAAGAACTTGGGGCTGCCAGATACGGCCGCGGCCCGCACCGCCAGCCGATGCCGTTCCCGCTTCAGCACCGGCAGACAATAAGCATGCGGTCGCAGGCCCCCGGCAAAGATCGCGTTGCGACTGAGGTGCAGGTGCTGCGGCGTGATCGTCGCCGCCAGCCGCTCGGGCCCTCCTTGGACGAACTGCGCGGCCTCGGCCGTTGTGATGTGCTCGAACACGATCCGAAGCTCGGGGAAGTCGCGCAGCAGGCCGGTCAGCACCCGGTCGATGAACACCGCTTCCCGGTCGAAGATGTCGATCGCCGGATCGGTCACCTCGCCGTGCACCAGCAGCGGCATGCCGATTTGCTGCATCCGCTCCAGCGCCGGATAGATGTTGCGGATGTCGGTGACCCCATGCGCGCTGTTGGTGGTGGCGCCGGCCGGATAGAGCTTGGCGGCGACCCACACCCGATCGCGATGCCCGCGCTCGAGTTCGTCGGGGCTGGCCTCGTGCGTCAGGTAGCAGGTCATCAGCGGCTCGAAGCCGGGCCCCGCCGCCGTCCGGATGCGCTCGCGATACGCCGCCGCGGCCGCAACGGTGGTCACCGGCGGCACCAGGTTGGGCATCACGATCGCCCGCGCGAACTGCCGTGCGGTATAGGGTACCACCGCCGCCAGCAGCTCGCCGTCGCGCAGATGGAGATGCCAGTCGTCGGGCCGGCGGATGGTCAGGCTTTGCGTTTCCACGGGAGGCTTCCTAGCTTGAGGCCATGCGTGCCACCACCCTCGACGATCGCGCTGTGCTTCGCCTGTCGGGGGACGACGTGCGCGGCTTTCTTCAGGGGCTAGTGACCAACGATGTCGCCGGTCCCCTGCCCGTCTGGGCCGGCTTGCTGACGCCGCAGGGCAAGTGCCTGTTCGACTTCATCGTCTGGTCCGAAGCTGACGACTTCCTGCTCGACTGCGAGGCGGCGGTGGCGGACGAGCTCGTCAAGCGCCTGGCCATTTACCGCCTGCGGCGCGCCATCCGGATCGAGCGCGACCAGAACCTGGCCGTGCACTGGTCGCCCACCGGCGAGCACGGCAGCGCCGACCCGCGCCTTCCAACCCTCGGCCGCCGCTGGCTTGCACCGCCTGCCGAGCGCGCGTCAGGCTGGCTCGAACACCGCCTGTCGCTGGGCGTCTGCGAAGGCCGCGCCGAACTTGGCGACCTGCTCTGGCTTGAGTGCAACGCGGCCGAGCTGAACGGCGTCAGCTTCACCAAGGGTTGCTACGTCGGCCAGGAGAATACGGCGCGCATGAACTGGCGCAGCAAGGTCAACCGCCGCCTGGCCGTGGTTCCCGCGACGGAGCCCGGGCCGCGAACCCGCGCCTTCTACCCTACGCTCGGTCTCGCCGTGGAGCATCGCCGCCTTGACGACCTTGCCGGCCTGACCCTGCCGGCCTGGCTCAGCCAGGCGTTGAAGGCCGAGCCGACCAGCGCCTAGGTCGTCACCTCGCGCCGGCGTGACGTCGCGATCCGGACCAGCGCGACGATCCCGATGCCGGCCCAAATCACGTTGAGCACGGCCGACGGCCACGCCTTAAAGTAGCCCGAGTTGATCACGAACCCGACGGCGCCGACCACGTTCATCCATTGGTAGAGCGGACTCCGGGCGGTCACCTTGCCAGCCGTCAGCAGCGCGTAGCCGCCCAGGATCAGCAGGGCGGCGAGCCACCCGGCCACATCCACCAACAGCTTCTCGGTCACGCCGCCAGCTTGCGCAGCACGTAGGGCAGGATGCCGCCGGCGTGGAAATATTCCAGCTCGTTGTAGGTGTCGATCCGGCACCGCGCCGTGATGGTGCGGATCGACCCGTCATGCTCGGTCACCGTCACTTCCACGTCCTGCCGCGGTTTGATGTCGGCAACGCCCGTGATGGCGAAGGTCTCGGTACCGTCCAGGCCGAGGCTCGCGGCCGTATCGCCATCCCTGAACTGCAACGGCAGCACGCCCATGCCGACGAGATTGGAGCGGTGGATGCGCTCGAAGCTCTCGGCGATCACCGCTCTCACGCCCAGCAGGAACGTGCCCTTGGCTGCCCAGTCGCGCGACGAGCCGGTGCCATATTCCTTCCCCGCCAGCACCACCAGCGGCGTGCCCTCGTCGCGGTAGCGCATGGCCGCGTCATAGATCGGCAGCTGCTCGCCCGACGGAATGTGCCGCGTGAAGCCGCCCTCGATGCCGGTCAGCATCTTGTTGCGGATGCGGATGTTGGCGAATGTGCCGCGCATCATCACGTCATGGTTGCCGCGCCGCGCGCCGTAGCTGTTGAACTCCTGCCGGCTGACCTGATGCTCCTGCAACCAGCGGCCGGCCGGGCTGTCGGCCTTGATCGACCCCGCCGGGGAGATGTGGTCGGTGGTGATGCTGTCGCCGAACACCGCCAGCGCCCGCGCGCCATTGATATCCTCGATGCCCTTGGGGGTCATGCTCATGCCCTCGAAATAGGGCGGGTTGGCAATGTAGGTGGAGCCGGCCGGCCAGCGATAGGTGTCGCTGCCCGTCACCTCGATCCCGCGCCAGCGCTCGTCACCCTTGTAGACGTCGGCATAGCGGGCGCGGAACAGGTCCGAGTGGACGTGCGCGTCAATAAGGGCGCGGATTTCGTCGTTGCTGGGCCAGATATCCTTCAGGTACACCGGCTGGCCGTTGCGGGCGGTGCCGATCGGCTCGTTGACGATGTCGCTGCGGACGGTGCCCTTGAGCGCATAGGCCACCACCAACGGTGGGCTGGCCAGGTAATTGGCCCGGCAGTCCGGGGACACGCGGCCTTCGAAGTTGCGATTGCCCGACAGGACGGAGACGGCAACCAGGTCCTGCTCGTTGATCGCCTGGCTGATCGGCTCGGCCAGTGGACCCGAATTGCCGATGCAGGTGGTGCAGCCGTAGCCGACCAGGTCGAACCCAATGGCGTTCAGGTCCTCGCTGAGGCCGGCGCGATCGAGATAGTCGGTCACCACCTGGCTGCCGGGCGCCAGGCTGGTCTTGACCCACGGCTTGCGGTCCAGCCCGAACTCGCGCGCCTTGCGGGCGACCAGGCCGGCGGCGATCAGCACGCTCGGATTGGAGGTGTTGGTGCAACTCGTGATGGCGGCGATCACCACGTCGCCGTTGCCGACGTCGAACTGTTCGCCGGCCACCGGCACGCGCGGATCGTGGCCCTTCTTGTAGGTGTCTTCCAGCTCGGCGTTGAACTGGTTGTCGACCTCCCTCAGCAGCACCCGGTCCTGCGGCCGCTTGGGCCCCGCAAGGCTCGGCTCGACCGACGACAGGTCCAGTTCCAGCGTGTCGGTGAACAAGGGGTCGGGCGTGTCGGCATCGCGCCACATGCCCTGCGCCTTGGCATAGGCCTCGACCAGCTGAATGCGCTGCTCCTCGCGGCCGGACAGGCGCATGTATTCGATCGTGCGATGGTCAACGGGGAAGAAGCCGCAGGTCGCGCCATATTCCGGTGCCATGTTGGCGATGGTGGCGCGGTCGGCCAGGCTCATGGCATCGAGGCCCGGCCCGAAGAATTCCACAAACCGCCCGACCACACCCTTGGCGCGCAGCATCTGGGTGACGGTCAGCACCAGGTCGGTGGCGGTGATGCCTTCGGTGAGGCTGCCGGTCAGGCGGAAGCCGACCACTTCGGGGATCAGCATCGACACCGGCTGGCCCAGCATCGCGGCTTCCGCCTCGATCCCGCCGACGCCCCAGCCGAGCACGCCCAGGCCGTTGACCATGGTGGTGTGGCTGTCGGTCCCGACCAACGTATCCGGATAGGCGACCTCCTCGCCGCTCTGGTCGGCTGAGCTCCACACCGTCTGCGAGATGTATTCGAGGTTCACCTGGTGGCAGATGCCGGTTCCCGGCGGCACCACCTGGAAGTTGTCAAACGCCTGGCTGCCCCACTTCAGGAACTCGTACCGCTCGCGATTGCGGGCATATTCGAGGTCCACGTTCTGATCCAGGGACTTGGGCGTGCCGAACTCATCCACCATAACCGAATGGTCGATCACCAGGTGCACCGGCACCAGGGGGTTGATCTTCTGCGGGTCGCCGCCAAGGTTCTTCATCGCGTCGCGCATGGCGGCGAGGTCGACCACCGCCGGAACGCCCGTGAAATCCTGCATCAGCACCCGGGCCGGGCGATACTGGATCTCCCGCGCGATCCGCCGCTCCTTGAGCCAGTCGGCCATCGCCTGCAGATCGTCACGCGTAACGGTGGTCCCGTCCTCGAACCGGAGGAGATTCTCCAGCAACACCTTCATCGAGTAAGGCAGGCGCGACACGTCGCCCAACTGCTCCGCCGCCTTCACCAGGCTGTAATAAGCGTAACGTTTGCCGCCGGCCTCCAGGGTCGAACGGGTGGACAAGCTATCCTGGCCGGTAGGGATCATGGGGGCGCAATCCTGATAGGTGGCGGGTGAGTTGGCGCGGCCTTAGCAAGCCTGCCGAACCCCCGCAAACATAGGGGTTTAAACCTTGGATTTCACCCGGCTGCGATGCTTGGCGGCAGCTTGTTCGACGGCCGCCTTGGCCGTTTCGCGCTCTTGGGCATCGCCCGCCCGTTCACCCTGCGCTTCGATCGCCTGCTTGGCTTCCTCCTTCAGCTCGGCGATCTGCTCTTCCTCCAGTTCCTCGATCCCGACCATCTCGTCCCGCGCCCGCTTGGTCGCCTTGATTAGCTCATCCAGCTTGGCGTGCATGGCCATGTCGCGGCGATGGGCCTCCCCCTCCCGCTCATACTGGCCGTTCAGGACCATCTGGGTCAGCGTGATCGCGATCACCGACAGTGCGGCGGTGAGGGATTCGGCGTGCCAGCCCAGCGCAAACCACAGGATGCAGAACGCGATTACCCCGACCTGCATGTAGGGATGGGCAAACAGCTTGGATGTCCAGTCGGAGATTGCATCCCCGATCGCCACCAGGCGGCTCTTCTTCTCGCTAGCCATTACGCAGCCCAAACGATCCCCTCGCCGAACCGTTGCATGCGGTGGAACAAAGCTTCGACAAAGGCATTGTTAACTTTGCAAAAGAGTTGACGGGGACAGGTTCATGATCAGCGCTCAGGACTATTGCCGCCGAATGGCCGCCCTGGCCCGCGCCGAAGCTGTCCGCAGTGGCACCGGCGTCCCCGTGTCGCGCTTCTCCGAAGTGGCGCTGGCCCGCCGCTGCGCCGCCGAACCGGCCGTTGCGGGTGTCGACCCGGTCATTGCCAGCCAGAACAAGGGCGTCTGGCTGCTCCGCGCCTAGATCCAGCCGCGCCGTTTCAGATACCACAAGGGACCGATCGCGCTCAGCGCCATCAGGGCCAAGGCCGACGGATAGCCCCACGGCTCGTCCAGTTCCGGCATATGGTGGAAGTTCATCCCGAATATGCCGGCGATCAGCGTCGGCGGCAGGAACACCAGCGCCGCCCAGCTGAACAGCTTCATCGCCGCATTCTGCTCCACACTGATCAGCCCCAGCGCCGCATCCAGCAGGAAGGTCATATTGTCGCCCAGGTAGCCAGCATGGTCGAGCAGCGCGCCGGCATCGACCTGCAGGCTGGCCAGATGGTTGCGCACCCCTGTGCAATCCGCCTGGTGCAGCCGGCTTGAGCCCGTCAGGAAGCTCAGAAAGCGAACCGCGCTGACCGTGGTCTCGCGAATTCGTGCCAGCAACGATTGCGCCCGGCCGATCCGGGTCAGCATGGCGGTCAGCTGCTTGGCCGGGATCCGCCGCTCGTCCGCATCCTTGGCGAAGATGCCGCCCGAAATGTTCTCCATCTCCGCACCCGACGCCTCCAACTCGTCCGCCAAGCGGTCGATGATGCTGTCGACCAGGCCGACCAATGCGCTCAAGGCGTCCCCTACGAGCGCCGGTTCCTGCCGCACATGGGCGGCAAAGGCCCGCACCGACTTGGGGCTGGCATAGCGGATTGTCACCAGCCGGTTGCCGGCCAGCACGAACCCGATCGGCTCGGCCGTGGGCTGCCCTTCCTCCACGCCGCGCAAGGTGCTCAGCGTCATGTAAAGCGCGCCGTTGCGTTCGTAGAGCCGGCTGGACGGCTCGATCTCCAGGAGGTCGTCGCGGGTCGGCACCGGCATTCCCAGCAGCTGCTCGACCAGCTTGTCCTCGTCGCGGGTCGGCTCTTCCAGGTCGATCCAGGTCGCGCTCGGCGGGATCGATCCCTGCCCGGCGTCGAGCAGGCTTCCATCGCAGCTTGGGCCATAGGTACGAAGCATGGCGCTGTGTCCGCCGCCGACGCCCGCTTGGCAAGCCCCGCCCGCCCGTCTAGCCCTGCCGCCACCATGGCTGAGGCCCACCCGCACGACTTCCTGGGCGCCGCCCACGAGCGCAACGAGCGCCGCACCCGCTTGGTGGTGGTGCTGTCGGCCGTCATGATGGCTGTGGAGATCACGCTCGGCACGCTGACCGGATCGATGGCGCTGGTCGCCGACGGCTGGCACATGGCGACCCACACGCTAGCGCTGGGCATTTCCGCCTGGGCCTACTGGCTGGCGCGGCGCTGGTCGGCCGATCCGCGCTACAGCTTCGGGACTGGCAAGCTCGGCAGCCTGGCCGGCTTCGCCTCGGCCCTCGGGCTCGCCGCGGTCGCGCTCGGCATCGCGTGGGAGAGTGTCGGCCGCTTCCGCGAGCCGCTCGACATCCAGTTCGGCGAAGCGCTGGTGGTCGCGGTGATCGGCCTGTTCGTGAACCTCGCCAGCGCCGCCCTGCTCGGCCACGGCGACGGGCATGACCAGGGCGGTCACGACGACCACCATCACGGCGGCGGCCACCATCATGATCACAATCTGCGCTCGGCCTACTTCCATGTTCTGTCCGACGCGCTGACCAGCGTGCTTGCGATTGCAGCCCTGGCCGCTGGCTGGTGGTTTGGCCTCCGCTGGCTCGACCCGGCGGTGGGCATCGTCGGGGCGCTGGTGATACTGATCTGGAGCCGCAGCTTAATTCGCGACACGGCTGCCGTGCTGCTTGACCGCGTGCCGGACGAAGCGCTGTGCGACGGTGTCCGCCAGCGGATCGAGGGGCCGGGGGATGCCGCCATTCACGACTTCCACATCTGGCAGGTCGGTCCCGGCCGCTATGCCGCCATCGTCGCGGTCGCCGGACCGGTCACCGCCGCCGAGGTCCGCCGCCGGGTCGGCCCCGACCCGCGCCTGGCCCATGTCACGGTGGAGGTCGGGTGAGCAAGACGCACCGGGCGCCAAGCTCCGGCCCTGCCGGCAAACAGGCCGCCGCCAGCCTCCTGGTCCTGCTCGCCACCGCGGTCATCCTATGGCTGATGGGCCGCCCGCCCATCTGCACCTGCGGCCGGATCGAGTTATGGGGCGACGTTGGACCGCAGCAGAGCCAGATGCTGCTCGACTGGTACAGCTTCAGCCACGTCATCCACGGCATCCTGTTCTACGCTGCCGGCGCGTTGCTACTTAAGAAGTTGCCGGTCGAGCGCCGCCTGCTCACCGCCACCCTTCTCGAAAGCGCGTGGGAGCTGGTTGAGAATTCCCCGGTGATCATCAACCGCTATCGCGAAGCGACCATCGCCCTGGGCTACCGCGGCGATTCTATCCTCAACTCGGTCAGTGACATCCTGCTGATGGGCCTGGGCTTCTGGCTCGCCCGGCGGCTGCCGGTGTGGGCGACCGTCATGCTGGTGGTGATCCTGGAACTGATCCCCCTGGCCATCATCCGCGACAACCTGACGCTCAACATCTGGATGCTGCTCGCTCCCAACCATGCCGTCCGCCACTGGCAGGGGGGCGCGTGAGCGGAGAAAAGCCGCTCGTCAGCGGTTGTTACGGCCATGCGTAGACTCACCGCCCTGCTCCCTCTCGTCCTGCTTGCCGCCGCCGCGCCCGCCCAAGCGGGCGACGTGTTCGCCGGCCTCCACCGCCATGCGCTCAACACCCCGCTGTCGCTCAGCAGCGACGAGGAAAGCGGCGTGGACCTGTCGCTCGGCTACCGCTTCGACGGGATCGCTGGCTCCCGCTTCCAGCCGTACGTCTTCGGCGCGCTCAACAGCAACGGCGACACCAGTTACGCGGCGGCGGGTCTAAGCTACCGCTTCGGCGACCGGCTCTACCTGCGTCCAGGCGTCGGGCTCGCCATCCACAACGGCTCGGCCCGCAAGTTCGAAGTCCCGCGCAACGGCCGGATCGAGTTCGGAAGCCGGGTGCTGTTCGAGCCCGAACTGGCCGTCGGCCTCCAGGCCAGCGAGCGGCTCGGCATCGAGGCGAGCTTGGTCCACCTCAGCCACGCGCAGCTGTTCGGCGGCCAGAACCCGGGCATCGACAACATCGGCCTGCGCCTAAACTGGAAGCTCTAGCGCCCCAGCATCAGCTCGGGCTTGACCACCCGGTCGAACGTCGCCTCATCGACCAGGCCCAGCTCGACCCCGGCTTCCTTTAGCGTCAGCCTGTTCTTGTGGGCATGCTTGGCGATGGTCGCCGCATTGTCGTAGCCGATCTCGGGCGCCAGCGCCGTCACCAGCATCAGGCTGCGCGACACGAGCTCCCCGATGTGACCCTCGTTCGCGATGGTGCCCTCGATGCAGCGCTCGGCAAAGCTGACCATGGCGACCGACAGCAGCGAGACCGAGCGGAGGACGTTGGCGCCGATCAGCGGCATGAACACGTTCAGCTCGAAATGACCCTGCATGCCGCCAACGGTTACGGCTTGGCCGTTGCCGATCACCTGCGCGGCGACCATCGTCAGCGATTCGACCTGCGTGGGATTGACCTTGCCCGGCATGATGGAGCTGCCCGGCTCATTCTCCGGCAGGCTCAGCTCGCCCAGCCCTGAGCGGGGGCCGGAGCCGAGGAAGCGGATGTCATTGCCGACCTTGGTCAGCGCGACCGCCAGGGTAGTAAGCGCGCCATGGAAAAAGACCAGCCCGTCGCGGGCGCCCATTTCCGCGAACTTGTTGGGCGCGGACCCGAAGCGAGTGCCGGCGATGTCGCTGATCGCCGCAACCATATCCTCGGCCCAGCCCTCCGGTGCGTTCAAGCCGGTGCCCACCGCGGTGCCGCCGATCGCCACCTTGCGCAGATTGCCTTCCAGTGCGCCTTCGATCCGCGCGCGGCACGAGCGAAGCTGCGCGGCATAGCCGCTGAACTCCTGACCCAGCGTCAACGGGGTTGCGTCCTGGGTGTGGGTGCGACCGATCTTGACGATGTGATCCCAGGCCTCGGCCTTTTCCTCAATCGCAACGGTCAGTCGCTCCAGCGCGGGCAACAGCTCGTGCTCGGACGCCAGCACCGCCGACACGTGCAGCGCGGTCGGGAAACTGTCGTTGGAGCTCTGCGACTTGTTGACGTGGTCGTTAGGGTGGACCGGACTCTTGCCGCCACGCGTGCCCGCCAGCGCTTCGTTGGCGAGGCCTGCGATCACCTCGTTGACGTTCATGTTGGTCTGCGTGCCGCTGCCGGTCTGCCAGATCGACAGGGGGAATTGGTCGTCATGCTCGCCGCGGACGATGGCGGCGGCGGCGGCTTCCACCGCGTCCGCAAGCTTGGCGTCGAGCCCGTGCCGACGATTCACCCGGGCCGCCGCCTGCTTGACGATCGCCTGCGCCCGAACCAGGCCGATCGGCATCCGCTCGCTTGTCCCGAACGGAAAGTTGCCCAGGCTGCGTTGCGTTTGTGCGCCCCAGTAGCAGTCGCCCGGAACCTCGATCGGTCCGAAGCTGTCGGTCTCGGTGCGGGTCTGGGTGGTCATGATTTATCCTTCTCGTATCGTCATGCTGAGCTCGTCTGACCGGCGGCCACGATGTTCCAGCACCAATGTCGAGCAGGCGCCTAGCGGGGGAACAGCGGTGGAAACAAGCACGTCCTGAACCGGCCAGGGGCTCAGGATGACATGTCTGCGCTGCTTACTTCTTGCGCGTGAAGTCCACCGAAACGACGTTCGATCCGTCCTCGGCGGGCTTGGCCACCGGCGCGTCGTTCTCCGGCGCTTCCGGTTCCTCGTGCGGCGCGCCGTCGGCGCCGTTGGCCTGGAACTTGAGGCTGAAATCCACCGCTGGGTCAACGAAGTCGGTCACCGCCGCGAACGGCACCCGCAGGGTCGCCGGGACTCCGCCGAAGCTCAGGCCAATGGAGAATTGGTCGGTGGCCACCTTCAGGTCCCAATAACGGTGCTGAATGACGATGGTCATTTCGTCCGGAAAGCGCTGGGCGAGATGCTTGGGGATCTCGACACCCGCCATGCGGGTCTTGAACGTGATGTAGAAATGGTGGCCGCCGGGCAGCGAACCGCCCGCTTCCACCGCGCTCAGCACCCGTCCGACCACATCGCGCAGCGCTTCCTGCACGATCTCGTCATAGGGAATCAGGCTCTCGGGCGTCTCGTCGGCCATCGCGGACCGTGGTAGCGGGGCGGCAATCAGGGTCAACCGGGGATTTATGCAATGCCGATCGATCACACTCAGCCATACGACGAGGAAAACGTCTTTGCGAAGATCCTGCGCGGCGAACTGCCGGCCAGGAAAGTCTATGAAAACGAGCATGCGGTGGTGATCCACGACGTCAGCCCGCTCGCCCCCGTTCACCTGCTGGCCCTGCCCAAAGGCCCGTACGTCAGCTGGGACGACTTCTCCGCGCGTGCTTCCGACGCTGAAATGGCGGCGCTGACCCGCGCGGTGGGTGAAGCCGCGCGGGTGGTCGAGGCTTCGGCTCAGGGCTACCGGGTGCTCAGCAATGTCGGCAAGCGCGGCGGCCAGGAAGTGCCGCACCTCCACCTCCACATCTTCGGCGGCCAGCCACTTGGGGCCATGCTGGCGCGCTAGGCGCTTGCCCTGAGCACTTTTGCCGCTAGGCTCCGCCGCAACAGGAGTTCCAGGGGACCTTTTCCAACATGGCCACGACACCACAACAGGACGGCATCTTCGGGCGCGTGAAGCCGCTGGATGCCATCCTCCGGACTGCGGAGAAGAAGGCGCTGCACCGGACGCTTGGCGCGTTTCAGCTGACGCTGTTCGGCATCGGCTGCGTGATCGGCACCGGCATTTTCGTGCTCACCGCCGCCGGCGCCCAAAAGGCCGGCCCCGGGTTGATGCTCGCCTTCGCCATTGCCGGCGCCATCTGCATCGTGGCCGCGCTTTGTTACGCGGAAATCGCGGCCATGATCCCCGTGGCCGGCTCCGCCTACACCTACACCTACGCCAGCATGGGCGAGCTGTTGGCCTGGACGGTCGGCTGGGCGCTGGTGCTCGAATATGCCGTTGCGGCCTCCGCGGTTTGCGTGGGCTGGTCGGGCTATTTCACCGGCACGTTCCTCAACCAGACGTTGGGGATTCAGCTGCCCGCGTTTCTGTCCTCTGCGCCACTGGCGCTGGGCGGCGCGCCCGGCGGTTTCATCAACCTGCCCGCGGTGCTGATCGCCGGGCTGATCACCTGGCTGCTGATGGTCGGCACTACCGAAAGCGCGCGGGTCAATGCGGTGCTGGTTGCGATCAAGGTCACCGCGCTGACCGTGTTCGTTGCCCTGACGCTGCCGTCCGACCAGTTCCAAGCCGCTCGCTTCAACCCTTTCCTGCCTGCGGGCGTGTTCGGCGGCTTGGGCACGGGCGTCGGCGCAGTCGGTGCGGCGGCAACCATCTTTTTCGCCTACGTTGGCTTTGACGCGGTCTCCACCGCCGCCGAGGAAACCAAGAACCCGCAGCGCAACGTGCCGATCGGCCTGATCGGCAGCCTGCTGTTCTGCACCGTGTTCTACATTCTGGTTGCGGCGGGCGCGATCGGCACGGTCGGCGGCCAGCCGATCATGGGACCGAACGGTGTGCCCTTCCCCGCCGGGTCGGAAGAACTCGCCCGTCAGTGCGCGACCTACGCCGCCGATCAGCTGCCGCTGGTCTGTTCCAACGAGGCGCTGGCGCATGTCCTGCGCCAGATCGGCTGGTCGGGAGTCGGCAATGCGCTTGGCTATGCCGCGGGCTTTGCGCTGCCCTCGGTGATCCTGATCCTGATGTTTGGCCAGACGCGGATTTTCTTCGTGATGGCGCGAGACGGGCTGCTGCCGGAGAAGCTGTCGGCGGTCCATCCGAAGTGGAAGACCCCCTACCGCGTTACCGTCATGACCGGCATCGCCGTCGCGTTTGGCGCCGCCTTCTTCCCGGTCGGCCAGCTGGCAGACTGGGCCAATGCGGGTACGCTTTACGCGTTCATGATGGTGGCGATCTGCGTCATGATCCTGCGCCGCACCGCGCCCGACGCGCCGCGTTCGTTCCGCACTCCCGTGCTGTGGCTGGTTGGCCCGCTGACCATCGCCGGCTGCGTGTTCCTGTTCCTGAACCTGCCGTGGCAGGCGATCATGGTGTTTGTGATCTGGGCGGTGCTGGGGCTGCTGGCCTACTTCGCGTACGGTCGCCGAGTGAGCCATCTCGGTCGCGGGATCGTCGAAGTGCACGAGACTGAAATTGCGGAAATCGAACCACGCATTCCTGGCGTGGATGATCACGGCGCCCCGCGAAACGCCTGATCGCCGATCAGTGCAGGAGCAAAAGGGGGCGGTGCCGGGAACGGCGCTGCCCCGCTTCGTTCAGGCGAGCAATTCCCCCGCCAGCGCCTTGAGGTCCGCTTCGGGCCGCGCGCCATAATGCCCGATCACCTCCGCCGCCGCGATCGCGCCCAGCTTGAGGCATTGCTCCAGGCCCAGCCCGCGCGCCTGCCCGGCCAGGAAGCCGGCCGCGAACAGGTCGCCAGCGCCCGTGGTGTCGACCAGCTGCTCGACCGGTTCGGCCGCGACCCGCGCCCGTTCCTCGCCGCGCACCGCGACCGCCCCGTGCTCGCCGTCCGTCACCACCAGCAGCGGAACGGTGGGCGCCAGCTTGGCGATCCCGGCTTCGAGGTCGGCCTTGCCAGTCACCGACGCCAGCTCGGCCGCATTGGCGAACAGGATGTCGATCTTGCCCTCCCCCGCCAGCTTCAGGAAGTCAGGCCCATGGCGGTCGACCACGAACGTGTCCGACAAGGTGAACGCCACCCGCCGCCCGGCCGCCTTGGCGGCGGCGATCGCCGCTTCCATCGCCGCCCGCGGCGCTTGCGGGTCCCACAGGTAGCCTTCGAGGTAGAGGATGCCCGCATCGGACACCGCGCTGTGGTCGATCACACTGGCATCAAGCAGCTGCGCTGCGCCCAGGAACGTGTTCATGGTCCGCTGCGCATCGGGTGTGACCAGGATCAGCGACCGGGCGGTTGCCCCGATCTGCCCACGCGGCGGGACCAGGAACTCGACTCCGAGGCTCTGAACGTCATGGCGGTAGATCGCGCCAAGCTGGTCATCCGCCACCTGCCCCATGAAGCCGACGCTGCAGCCGAGCGCCGCCAGTCCCGCGGCCGTGTTGCCGGCCGACCCGCCCGACAGCTCGCGCCCCGGTCCCATCACTCGGTAAAGCCGCTCGGCCTCGGCTTCGTCGATCAGCCGCATGGAACCCTTGGTCAGGCCCTGTTCGGCCAGGAAATCGTCGGATGCGTCGACGATCACGTCGACAATGGCGTTGCCGACGCAAAGCACGTCGAAGCGGGGCTGGGTCATGGCTGGTCCTGGCTGTGAGGGAAAGGCGCGCGGGTAGCGAGCCGCCGCTTGCCAGTCCAGCCGCACCGCCGCAAACAGCGACCCATGCGTATCCTCCTGCCTATCACCGCAGCATTGACCCTGGCCGCCTGCGCCACCGCCCCGCGGCAGCCCGCCGTGCCGGTCCCGGCCTCCCGTCCACAACCGCAGCCGGTGCAGCGCGGCGACCTGATCGGCTTCACCGTCGATCAGCTTGGCGGCCGCTTCGGCGCTCCCACCTTTCAGGTTCGCGAAGGGGCAGGCCTCAAGCTGCAATGGTCGGGCCCGGCCTGCGTCCTCGACACCTTTCTTTATCCGGCGCCGGGCACGGCCGTCATGCGCGTGACCTATGTCGACGCAAGACGGCCCAGCGGCGATCCCGCCGATCGCAACGGCTGCATCGCCGCGCTCGACACCGCCGGCTGAAGCTGCACCGCGGCCCACTCGGCCGCTTCCGCCACCACCGGATCATCGTCGCCGCGCAGCGCTTCCACCCGCGGCAGCAAGGTCGGATCAGCGCTGTTTCCCGCTGCCACCAGGCAGTTGCGCAGGAATCGTTTCACCCCGATCCGCTTGATCGGTGAACCGGCGAACAGCTCGCGAAAGCTCGCGTCGTCCAGCGCCAGCAGGTCGCGCAGCTTGGGCGCGGCCAGTTCCGCCCGGGGCAGGAACGCCCGGTTGGCCTGCGCCTGGGCCGCGAACCGGTTCCACGGACAGGCCGCCAGGCAATCGTCGCAGCCGTAGATGCGATTGCCCATCGCTTCGCGGAACTCGACCGGGATTGGTCCCGGATGCTCGATCGTCAGGTAGGACAGGCAGCGCCGCGCATCGATCCGCCCGGGTCCGTCGAACGCCGCCGTCGGGCAGGCCTGAAGGCACCGCGTGCAGCTGCCGCAATGCGGCTCGGCCGGGGGATCAGGCTCAAGCTCCAGCGAGGTGAAGATCACTCCCAGGAACACCCAGTTGCCGTGCGTGCGGCTGAGCAGGTTGGTATGCTTGCCCTGCCAGCCGATCCCGGCCGCCGCACTCAGCGGCTTTTCCATCACCGGCGCGGTATCGACGAACACCTTGAGCTCGCTCGGCACCGCCGCAACGATGAACCGCGCCAGGCCCTTCAGTGCCTTTTTCACCGTCTTGTGATAGTCCGCGCCCTGCGCATAGACGCTGATCCGCCCCACGTCCGGCTCGCCGGCCAGCGTGCGCGGGTCCTCGGCCGGCGCATAGCTCATCGCCAGCGCGATCACGCTCTGCGCCTTGGGCCACAGCGCCTGCGGGTGCGCCCGCTGCTCGACCCGCTCCTCCATCCAGCCCATGGTCCCGTGCCGCCCGGCCGCGACCCACTGCTGGAGCGCCGCTCCGGCCTCCGGCACTGCATCCGCCCGGGCGAAGCCGCACGCCACGAACCCCAGCCGCTCGGCCTCCGCTCGTATCGCTTCCTTAAGGCTTGCCGGGTCAAACACTTGCCCTCACTACAGGCACAGCCCCACTTCTGGCGAGACAGGATCAGTGCTTCAGCAAGCCCGGCACAGCGACACGGCGGTTCTCGCCGAGGACCTCGTCAAGGAGTTCGGCAACAAGCGTGCGGTGAATGGCGTCTCGCTGCAGGTGCCCACCGGCAGCATCTACGGCATCCTGGGGCCCAACGGCGCCGGCAAGACCACCACCATCCGGATGCTGCTGGGCATCATCGATCCCTCGTCCGGCCGCCGCACCCTGCTTGGCCGCTCGGCCCCGCTCGATGCCGCGCGCGAAGTCGGCTACCTGCCCGAGGAACGCGGCCTCTACCCGGCGATGACCGCGCGGGAGGCGATCGCCTTCATGGGCGCGCTGCGCGGCCTGCCGCTCAGGGAAGGTCGCCGCCGCGCCGAGCGGATGCTGACCGAACGCGGCCTGGTGGACTGGATCAAACGCCCGATCCGCACCCTCTCCAAGGGCATGGCCCAGACCGTGCAATTGCTCGGCACCCTGGTCCACGACCCCAAGCTGATCGTGCTCGACGAGCCTTTCTCCGGCCTCGACGCGATCAACCAGGAGAAACTGGAAGCGCAGATCCGCGAGCGGGCGGACGCGGGCGCCACTATCCTCTTCTCCACCCACGTCATCGCCCACGCCGAACGGCTGTGCGAGCGGATCGCGATCATCGCCGGCGGCACCGTCGCGTTCGAAGGCGCGGTCGACGAGGCCCGCGGCAAGCTGCGCCCGATCGTCCAGCTGACCACCCGCACCGAGGCCGGCCCGTGGCAGTCCGCCATCCCGCCCGGCGCCCGCCGCTCCGGCCGCGGCTGGACCTTTGAGCTGCCCGAAGGCGGGCCCGAGCCATTGCTCAAGGCCCTGATCGACGGCGGCGCGGGAATCGAGACCCTGTCGATTGAGCGCCCCGGCCTGCACGACGCCTTCGTCGCCATTGCCGGCGAGTCCGCGGTCCGCGACATGGACCTTGGCGGAGCACCCGAATGAACCTGCCCCGTACACTCGAAGCGGCACTGGTCATCGGTCGCCGCGATTTCACTGCCACCGTAGCGTCGCGAACGTTTCTCTTCTTCCTGTTGGGCCCGTTGTTCCCGATCCTGTTCGGCGGCCTGTTCGGCAGTCTTGGCGCCAACATCGCCAGCCAGGCGGAGCGGGCAACCGTGGTGGTTCTTGGCAGCCCGGCCGACACTGCCCGGCTGACCGCCGCGCGCGACCAGATCGCCGGTGCGGTGGATCAGCAATCCTTGCCGCGCCTGCGGGCCGTTGCTCCCGAACGGGACATCCCGTCGCAGATCGCCGCCCTGCTTGCTTCGCCGGACCGCCCCGTGGTGGCCGTGCTGCAAACTCCCTTTGAACGGCCGCGCCTGACCGGCAAGGTTCGTCGCGGCGACGGCCTTACCCGCGAGCTCGCACTGGTGATCGCGACCGCGCACACCGGCGGATCGCTCCCCGAACTCGACGTCCATTCCATCGCTCAATCCTCAGGCAGTACGGCCAGTGCCCGAGCGATGACTGCTCACGCCGGCCAGGCCCTGCTGTTCCTGCTCACCCTCCTCCTCGCCGGCATGCTCCTGAGCCAACTGATCGAGGAGAAGTCGAACAAGGCGATCGAGGTGCTCGCCGCGGCCGCGCCGGTGGACGCCATCTTCCTCGGCAAGCTGTTCGCGATGCTGTGCGTCAGCCTGGTCGGCATTCTCGTGTGGGGCATCTGCGCGGCTGGTGCCGTGCTGCTGCTCAGTCATGGAAATCTGTCGGCGTTGCCGGCACCGGCGCTCGGCTGGCCCGGCTTCCTCCTGATGGCGCTGGTCTATTTCTGCTTCGGCTATCTGCTGATCGGCGGCGTGTTCCTCGGCATCGGTGCGCAGGCCTCCACCGTGCGGGAAGTGCAGACCCTGTCGATGCCGATCACCATGTCGCAGCTGATGGTGTTCGCCCTGTCCTCCACCGCCGCCGCCGATCCAGGCAGCCCCGGCGGGCTGGCCGCCGCCGTGTTCCCCTTGTCCTCGCCCTACGCAATGCTGGCGCGCGCGGCGGAGGACGAACGCTGGTGGCCCCACCTGCTAGCGATCGGCTGGCAGATCCTGTGGCTCACCCTGATCCTGCGACTTGCCGCCGCGGTGTTCCGCCGCTCGGTCCTCAAGAGCGGCCCACGGCGCCGCTGGTTCGGCCTGGGCCGGGCCAAGGCGGCCTAGGCCAGGACCGCGCGCGCTGCTTCCGTCAATTGCCCCATCAATGTCCGATGCGGAAACGGTCCGTGGCTGATCCGGGCAACGCCGGCGCTTGCCCAATCGGCCTTGGACGGAGCACCCGGAAAGGCGATCAGGTTGAGCGGCAACGGCACCTCGCGAACCACCCGCTCGACCTGGGCCGGCTCGGCCAGCCGCGGCACGAAGAAGCCGCTCGCGCCGGCGTCCGCGAACGCCTTGCCGCGCTCCACCACCTCGTCCACCAGCGCCGGGCCACCTTCCGGCGCCTTGATGAACAGGTCGGTGCGGGCGTTGATGAAGAACTCGGGACCGACCGCGTCGCGGATCGCGCGGATGCGGCGCACCTGCTCCTCCACCGGGTGCAGCCCCTCGCCCCCGACCACCTGATCCTCGAAGTTGCAGCCGACCGCGCCCGTTTCCTTGAGCGCCAGCACGTTGGCCGCACCCTCGTCCGGGTCGGTCGCATAGGCACCTTCGAAATCCACCGTCAGCGGCAGGTCGACCGCCGCCATGATCCGCCGGGCATTGGCGAACACATACGACAGCGGCACCCGTTGCCCGTCGCCGAACCCGGCCGCGTCGCCGACCGGATGGCTGCCCGTCGCCAGCGCCCTGGCTCCCGCCGCCGCCACCGCCACCGCGCTGCCCGGGTCCCAGATGTTGTACAGCACGAGCGGATTCCCCGGCGCGTGCAAAGCCGCAAAGGCGTCGAAGCGGCTCATCGGCCTAGTGAACGAAGCGCGCCACCACGTCCCGGTAGGATCGCGACACCTTCACCTGTGCGCCCGAGTCCAGCACCAGGAAGCATTCGCCGTTGGTGTGCGGCTTGACCTGCCGGACCAGGTCCAGGTTGACGATGGTCGACCGGTGCACCCGCTGGAAGCGGCGCGGGTCGAGCCTCTTCTCCAGGTCCTTCATGGTTTCGCGCAGGATCAGCGTGTTGTCGCCGGTCTGGATGCACATGTAGTCGCCGGCCGCGTCAATCCGCTCGATCGTGTCCACGTCGACGCGGAAAATCTGGCCCTGGTCCTTGATGTTGATCATCTTCTCGAACCGGTTGGAGGCGTGCGGCTCGACCGGCCCACCTTCGGCCAGCTCCTCCGCCGCCTCCGGCGCATGCTCGACCAGCGCTTCCTTGAGCCGCTCGACCTCCTGCGCACCGCGCTTTTCCGACAAGCGCTGGCGCACCCGCTCCATGGTCGACGCCAGCCGGTCTTCCTCCACCGGCTTCATCAGGTAATCGACTGCCTGCGCCTCGAACGCGCGCAGCGCATGGTCACCGTAAGCGGTGACGAACACGAACAACGGCGGCTCGACCTCCATCAGGCCCTGGATCACGGAAAACCCGTCGAACCCGGGCATCTGGATGTCCAGGAACACCAGGTCGGGCTTGTGGGTCTTGATGGCCCGGATCGCCTCCCGGCCGTTGTTGGCGGTGGCGATGACCTCGACGTCGTCATGCGCTTCCAGCCGCAGGCGCAGGCCCTGCGTCGCCAGCGGCTCGTCGTCGACCAATATGGTTCGGATGCTCATGGGACTCCTTGGTTGATCTGAGTAGCTCATGCCGCGGCCCCCGGCGCGGCATCGAGCGGAATGTCGACGGTAACGCTGAACCCCCCATGCTCGTTCGTTCGGGTCGCAAAGGCATGCGCTTCGCCATAGGCTTGCGCCAGCCGGTCCCGGGTATTCGCCAGTCCGACCCCGGTCGACTGGGTCGCGACCAGCGATTCATGCTCGCCGCCGCCGTTGTCGGCGACCTCGATCCGCACGCGATCGCCCTCGCGGGTCGCCAGCAACCAGATGTCCGCCCCGGTCTCGCTCGGAGTCACGGCGTATTTGATCGCATTCTCGACCAACGGCTGCAGCAGCAGCGAGGGCAGCCGAACCCCGATGGTCGCCGCATCGATCCGGAAATGCGGCCGGAGGCGATCCTCGAACCGCATCTTCTCGATCTCGAGGTACAGCTTCAGCGTTTCCACTTCCTGGGCCAGAGTCACCTGCGCCGTCGGCTCGTTGGCCAGCGTGTAGCGCAGGAACGACGACAGCCGCGCCAGCATCGCATTGGCCCGCTCGGTCTGCTTCAGCAGCACCAGGGTGGAGATGGAATTCAGCGTGTTGAACAGGAAATGCGGGTTGAGCTGGTAGCGCAGCATCGCCAGCTGCGCGCTCGACGCCTGGCTTTCCAGCCGGCCGCGCTGGTCGATCTCCTCCTCCAGCAAGAGGTAATAGTTGATCCCGTAGTAAAGCGCCGACCAGGCCGCCAGCAGCGCGAAGTTCAACAGGATCGCGCCGAAGCTCTCGATCCCGAACGGCCGCGCGCCCGGCTTGACGAAGGTCGCATAGCTCCACGTCTCGATCACCGAAAAGGCGGTGGAGGCCAGCACCACGGCCGCCAGGCTCAGGATCACCGTGTAGATCGCCCGCATGGTGATCAGCCGGCGGAACAGGGTCCCCATCAGCAGCGTCAGCGAATAGCCAGTGGCGGTCAGCAGCAGGGTGTGGACCACGAACATGGCCGGCATGGCATTGGCCACGCCCGACAACGAGCGAAGGATGAAATAACCGGTCCAGCCGGCCGACTGCAGGATCCAGAAGGCGCGGTTCTTGTCCGCAAAGAACGGCACGTCCAGCCCGACCGTCTTGGCGATCGGGCCGCTGCGGGGCCGAAGCGCGCGCGGCCGCCGTTCGGCATTGCCCCGGCGCCGCACCAGCTTGGGCCGCTCGGCCGTCAGCACCGCGCCGTCGGTCGCCATGGAGTTGCCTGTGTGGGAAGCCGCATGGCACCGATATAGCGGGGCTCGTCCGCCATTGCGAGCGACGCGGCGCGCCAGTGCTGCCGCGGGCTCGGCCGCCGCTTCCACCTCCGTTCAGCGCGGGTTACAGCACCGCCGCCACAAGGAACCCGCATGACCCGCATCCTGCTCCTCGCCGCCAGCGCCCTGGCCCTCCCCGCTGCGCCGGCGATCGCCCAGCCCGCCACCGCCGGCCAGCAGGTTGCGCCGGTACTCGCCACCGCCGATGCCGTGGACCCGCACAGCTTCGCCCGCCCGCGCGAGGCGCGCGTCAGCAACGTCATGCTGGACCTCACCGTCGACTTCGCCGGCCGCACCGTTGGCGGCACCGCCACCCTCGACATTGTCCGCCGCACGGCAGCGCGCGAGATCGTGCTCGACCGCAAGGGTTACGACGTGCAGGCGGTCACGGACCGCGCCGGGCGCAAGCTCGCCTTTCGCTTCGGCCCGGTCGACAAGGAGCTCGGCACTCCGTTCGTCATCACCCTGCGGCCCGACACGAAGCAGATCCGCGTCGCCTACCGCTCGCGCCCCGATGCGTCCGCATTGCAATGGCTCAGCCCCACCCAGACCGCCGGCAAGCGCCAGCCGTTCCTGTTCAGCCAGGGCCAGGCGATCGAGAATCGCAGCTGGGTCCCGACCCAGGACTCGCCCGGCATCCGCCAGACCTGGTCGGCGACGATCGGGGTTCCTGAAGCTCTGACCGCCGTGATGAGCGCGCCGGCGAAAGCCACCATGCCCATTCTCGAGCCGGGCATGCGTTTCTTCTCCTTCCGCATGGACCATCCGGTGGCGCCCTATCTTATCGCCATCGCGGTCGGCGACATCCGCTTCCAGCCCCTGGGCGCGCGCACCGGCGTGTGGGCCGAACCGGTCACCCTGCCGGCCGCCGCGCGCGAACTGGTCGACACGGAAAAGATGGTCGACGCGGCGGAACGGCTGTTTGGTCCGTACCCGTGGGGCCGCTACGACATGATCGTCCTGCCGCCGTCATTCCCCTACGGCGGGATGGAGAATCCGACCCTTACCTTTCTTACCCCGACCTTTATCGCCGGCGACCGAAGCCTGGTCAGCCTGATCGCGCATGAGCTGGCGCACAGCTGGTCGGGCAACCTCGCCACCAACGCCACCTGGGCCGATTTCTGGCTTAACGAGGGCACCACCACCTACGCCGAGCGCCGCATCGTGGAAGCGCTCTACGGGCCCAGGGTCGCGCGGCAGCAGGTGGCGCTCGGCATCGACGCGCTGGGCAAGGCAGTGACCGACGCCGGCGGCCCGACCGGCGCCGACACCCGCCTCCACATCGATCTTCGCGGGCGCCACCCCGACGAGGGCCTGACCGACATCGCCTATGAGAAAGGCGCCGCCTTTCTCCGCACGATCGAGGCCGCGGTCGGGCGCGAACGGTTCGACAACTTTCTGCGCGGCTGGTTCAACCGCCACGCCTTCCAGCCGGTGACCTCGGCCATGTTCCTGGCCGACCTGCGGGCGAACCTCGTCCGCGGCGATGCGGCGCTGGAGCGCCGGCTGCAGCTCGACCGCTGGGTCTACCGGCCCGGCATCCCCGCCAACGCCGTGCCTGCCGATCCGCAGGCGTTCGCCGCGGTTGACGCCGCTGTGGTCGCCTTCCCGAATTCCGGGTCGCCAAGCGCCGCCTGGGCCGACTGGACCACCGACGAGCGCCTGCGCTTCTTGCAGCGCCTTCCGCGCAAGCAGTCGCCAACGCAGCTCGCCGCCCTGGACCACGACCTCGGCCTCACCGGCACGGGCAACAGCGAACTCCAGTTCGCCTGGCTCGATCTGGCGGTCGCCAATCGTTACCAGCCGGCACTTCCGGCGCTGGAACGCTTCCTCACCAGCCAGGGCCGGGGCAAGTTCGTGCGGCCGCTGTACAACGCGCTCGCGGCCGATCCACAGTGGGGCCGGCCGATTGCGACCCGGGTCTACCGCCAGGCGCGGCCGCTCTACCATCCGCTGGTCGTGCGCGATCTGGACGCATTGAAGCTTTAACTCCGCCTCAACTCCTTTGCGCTAATCCACGCTCACCCGGGGGCGTAGAAGCGAGGCCACGTGTACGAGGCACCTGATCGATACAAGCGCATGATTGCCGCCCGGCTCCCGGACGGCGAATCGGTGGCGGCCGCGGCTGCGGACCAAGAGCGGCTGGCGTCGCCGCTCAAGGACATCCAGCTGCTCTCGCGCGGCCAGCTGGCGCCGTTCTTTGCGCTTGCCAACCTGGCTGCCGCCCTGCTGCTCACCGCCGCTTTATGGGGATCGCCGATCACCCAATGGCTCCTGCCGTGGAGCTTGATCGTCGGCGCCGCCAACATCATCGCCATGCGATGGGCGCAGCAGCAGGCGGTGACCTGTGTCGGCCGCTCGGGCAAGGCCGTGCCGGTCTGGCAGCTCACCGGCGACGTGCTGGTCCGCGCTGCCCTGTGGCTCAGCCTGCCACTCACCATCTTTCCCTCGCTCGATCCCGCAGGCCAGATGATTGCCGCGTCCATCATTGCCGGCGTCGGCGTGGCCGGGCTCGGCTTGGTGGTGGTTCCCGCCTGCGCCACGGTCTGGATGTGCTCCTTCACCTTCGGGCTGTGCGCCGCCTTGTTCTTTGGACGTGCCACCATTCCGTTCCAGCACATGCTGTCGATCGCCTTCACGCTGGGCGTGTCGATTGTTGGCGTCCTGACCGTCGCCCGCTGGGCCTTTCGTCAGCTGAAGGCCAATGCCGATTATGGCTCGCAGAGCGAAAGCGCCTCCCTGCTCCTGCAGGAATATGAGCAGCGCGGCGTAGGTTGGCTGTGGCAGATCGATGGCGACAACCGCGTCAGCTATATCTCCAGCCGAATGAGCGCCCTGCTCGGCCGGCCCTCGGGCCAGCTGCTCGGCCAGTCGCTTCCCGCCCTGCTCGGCGGCCATGCCGAACTCGGCGGTGTGCTGCTCGCCAAGCAGCCGTTTCAGAACCTGGAGATGGAGCTCAAGAGCCCCCATGGCATGCGCTGGATCAGCATGGCCGGGGATCCGATCATCGACACCGCCGGCCGCTTTGAAGGCTTTCGCGGGGTCGGCTCCGACATCACGGATATCCGCCACACGCAGGAGCGGCTGACGACCCTGGCCAACATGGACGTGCTCTCGGGCCTCCCCAACCGGGCCCGGGTCCGCCAGTTGCTGGGCGATTCGCTCCGGGTGGCGGTGAGCAGCAGTGTGCCTTGCGCCATCATGTTCCTCGACCTCGACGGGTTCAAGCCGGTCAACGATACCTTTGGCCACCCCAAGGGCGACGCCGTGCTCCAGGCAGTGGCCAAAAGATTGTGCGACCAGGCGGGCGCGGAAGGCACCGTCGGCCGCATGGGCGGGGACGAATTCGCGGTCGTCATCCCCGACGCGCAAAGCCGCCGGAAGGTGGAGCAACTCGCCGACCGCATCATCGCCGCCATCGCCGAGCCTTACTCCATCGACGGCACGGAGATCCGGATCGGTGTCTCCGTCGGTGCCGCCTTCGGCCCCATCGACGGCGCCACCGTCGACGACCTGATCCTCAAGGCCGACCTGGCGCTGTACCAGGCCAAGGACGCCGGCCGCGGCGTTGCCCGCTATTTCAGCCGCGAACTTCAGTCGGAGCAGGACGACCGGGTCCGCCTGGAAGCGGACATCCGCCAAGCGCTCGAAACCCGCCAATTCTATCTGGCTTTCCAGCCGCTGATCAGCGCCCGCACGCAGAAACTGGTTGGGTTCGAGGCGCTGATCCGCTGGAATCATCCGCAGCGCGGCTTCGTGCCCCCAACGGCCTTTATTCCGATCGCCGAAGAATGCGGTCTGATGGCCCAGCTCGGCGAATTCGTGATCGAGGAAGCTTGCAAGGCCGCCGCGTCCTGGCCCGAACCGATCACCGTGGCGGTGAACATCAGCCCCAAGCAGGTCATCCTGCCGTCGCTGCCCAACTCGGTCGCGCAGGCGCTCGCCCGGCACAAACTGCCCGGCAACCGGCTGGAACTGGAAGTCACCGAAGGCGTGTTCCTCGACGACGACGCGCGCACCCTGGCCGTGCTCGGCCGCCTGCGGGCGCTGGGCGTCGGCATTGCCCTGGACGACTTCGGCACCGGCTATTCCTCGATCGGCTATCTCAACAAGGCCGTGTTCCATAAATTGAAGATCGACGGCAGCTTTGTCCGCGAAGCCGGCAACAAGGCCGGTAACGTGGCGATCATCCAGTCGATTGTGCAACTCGCCAAAAGTTTCCGGATGTCGGTCACCGCCGAAGGCGTGGAGACCGCCGAGGACTTCGAACGCATGCGCGAGCTCGGCTGCGACACCATCCAGGGCTATCTGTTCGGTAAGCCGCTGAGCTACGAGCGGGCCAACCAGATGGTGCTGGGGCTCGGCGCCAAGAGATTAGCGGGGTAACGCGAGAGCGCCGAGAGACGCGAAGCCGGTCGGCCAGCCTGCCCGAAGCGACAGGTCTGACGTCACGGGGTTCATCCCCGTGACGACCTCCAAGTTCTGAGAACCAGAACTACCGCCCCGCCAACCAAGCTCCAGTCTCGCTCTTCACCCGCGCCTGCTGCGCCAGCCGGGTCTGGATCCGGTCAACTGCCTGCTCGATCGGCCGGCGGTCGTCCTTGCCCAGGTTCGCATTGGCATAAGCCTGCAGCTTGGCGACCGTCGCCGGATCGTCGCTTCCCGACGCGAGCCCCGACAGGAACCGCGACCGGCCGGAGATGTCGACCAGCGAGTTGACCTCAGCCAGGTGCGCCAGGACGAAGTCGAGCGCCAATTCCGGATGCTCGTCGGCGACGGCGCTGATCATGCCGGCGCTGACCGTCTTGCCCGGCTCGTCGGTCAGCGCAAGTTCCAGTGTCCGGCGCGCGAGCGCTTCATTGCCGGCCGCCCCGAGCAGCTCGTAATAGGTCGTCCGCTCGACCGACCCGCGGGTGCGCTGGGCAACGCTACGCAGCTGGTCCCACCGGGCCTGGTCGGCGTTGCGGGCGACCACGCCGAGCCAAGTCGACTTGAGCGAGCCCGGAATCGCCTGCGGGTCCCTCTGCCAGGAGGCGAACAGGCGGTTCGCCTCCGCCACGATGGCCGGGTTGCCGACCGCGCCCAGCGAGCTGATCAGCGCCGGGCGGAGGGTGGCGTCGAGCACCGGCTCACTGGCCCGGGGCGCCAGTCCGATCCGGCTCAGGCGAGCACCGAAGCGGCGCTGCATCTCGGCCGCTACCCGGGCCTGCGCGGCGGCGTTGCCGCCCAGCGTGTCATGCAGTCCGGCCCACCGCGCCACCGCCCAGGCCGCCACCCGGCCATTGGCATCCTGCGGCAGCGCGGCCAGCAGGTCGAGCGCGCGCGCCATCGGCTGATAGCCGGTGTTCGACAGCGAATTGGCGTTGGACAGTTCGCCATATTGGTCGGCCGGCGACAGACGCGCGAAGCCACCCAGCAGCGCCGCCGCGCTCGCCGGATCGTACATGGTCCGATAGTAACCGGTCTGGCCCGCGTTCAGCAGCACCGCACCGCAGCCAGGCACCTGCATGCGTGTGGTCGGCCCGCTGGTGACCACCTGCACCACCGGCCCGCCGTTCACGCTCGCCCGCACTGGCACGCTCCAGCTTAGCGGCCGCGCGCCCACGGCTTCGCGGCGGTCGCTTGCGAACTGGCTTTGCTGCAGCTCCAGCGTCGTTTGCCCGCCTTCGCAGCGGACGCTCGCCAGACGGATCAGCGGCACGCCCGGCTGGGTGGTGAACTGCCGCGCCACCGCGGTCAGTCCCTTGGCGCCCGCGCCCTCGACCGCCGCCCACAGGTCATCGGTCCGGGTGTTCCGGAAGGCGTGGGTCTTCATGTACCGCCGCAGGCCCTCGCGCCACGTGTCCGATCCGGCGAAGCCCTCCAGCATGGAGATGACCGACTCCCCCTTCTGGTAGGTGATGGTGTCGAACGCCTGGTTGGCCTGCTCCACCGTCCGCACCTGCTGGATCACCGGGTGCGTGCTGCGGAAGCTGTCCAGCCCGATCGCCGACTCACGGGACTGGACGGCGTCCACGTCGGCGCCCCAGTCGGGGTGGAAGTGCCGGGTGGTGCGGTTCTCCATCCAGCTGGCGAAGCCTTCGTTGAGCCACAGGTCGTCCCACCAGCCCATGGTAACCAGGTCGCCGAACCACTGGTGCGCCATCTCATGCGCTTCGACGGAGAAGATCGCCTGCCGCTCGGCCGGGCTGGTGATCGCCGGGTCCTCCAACAGGATGCGCTCGAAGGTGAAGATCGCGCCCCAATTTTCCATTGCGCCGAAGAACTGCGACTGGCCCGGGCCAGCGACATTGTCGAGCTTGGGCAACGGGTACGGGTAAGCGAAATAGTCCTCAAGGTGAGGCAGGATCTGCGCCTCGGACTCGAGCGCGAAGCGAGCCTTGCTCGCATTGCCGCGCGAGGTGACGACCCCGACTTCCTTGGTGCCGGCCTTCATGGCGATCCGTTCAAGGTCGCCCGACGACAAGAACAGCAGGTAGCTCGACATCGGCGGCGTGCGCCCGAACCGCACTTCCTTGAAGCCGCCCGGTACGGCACGGCTTGACGCGACCGGCATGTTGCCGATCGCCATGTCGGCCGCCGGCACTCGCGCCGTGAGGTCGAATGTCGCCTTGTAGTCCGGCTCGTCCCAGCCGGGGAACATGCGGCGCGCATCCGCCGCCTCGAATTGGGTGAACAGCGCCCGTGCGGGCTTGCCCTCAAGATTGGTGTAATCAAGCGCGAACAGGCCGTTGGCCTGCGTATTGATCTTGCCCTGGTAATCGACATCCAGCGTATAGCGGCCGGGCGTCAGCGGGCGAGCGAAGGTGAAGGTGGCGGTCTGCGCTTCCTCGTTGAGCGCCACGGTCGCGGGCATCGCCGCCATCCGTCCGCGGGCGATACTCGCCCTGGTGATGGCAAGGTCGGCGGCATTGAGCGTCAGGGTCCGGGTCGTGACAAGCACCGTCAGGTCGATGTCGGCGCGCCCGTCGAACCGCAGCCGCGCCGCGTCCGGCGTGATGGTCAGGCGGTAGGCGTCGGGTTTGGCGCTGCGCGGCAGCTGGGTCGGCAGGCCGGTGTCGACCGTGTCGGCGCGTTGCGCCTGGGCGGCGGCGAGCGGCAGGGCCAGGAGGACGGTGGAAAGGAGGAGGGGGCGCAGGCGCATGGGTAGGCTCCGATGAAGTGTCTCAATCCCTTTGGCGGGGTTCGGTCGGGCCGCCAAGCCTTCGGGCGAACGCGCAGGTTTCCTCGCTGCCGTGTTCGGGTTAGCGTGGCCCCATGGCGACCACCGGGCCACCATTTTCTCGACGCGCCACCGACGGCGTTCCGGGCTTCGACTTCGGACAGGTGCTGGGCATCGCCGATGCCTTGCCCATGCTGCTGGTCTTCATCGACCGGGAGCAGCGCTATCGCTTTTGTAACAAGGCGTTTGCCGAGTTCTTCGAACGGCCCCGGACCGAGATCCTTGGCCGGACCATGCTTGAGGTGATCGGTGAGGAGGCCTATGCCGCCCGCTTGCCCATGCTCGAAGCAGCGTTTCGGGGCGAGCGGCAGTGGTTCGCCGCCGACTTCCAGCATGCCGCCCGCGGGGCACTCGCGCTTCAGGCCGAATATATCCCGCAGGTGGTTTCCGACGGCTTCGTCCGCGGCGTCATCATCATCGTTCGGGACGTAACCGAACAGCGGGTCGCCGAACGCGCCCTGCGCGAATCGGAGGCGCGCTTCCGCCGCATTGCCGATTCGGCCCCGGTGATGATGTGGGTCACCCGGCTCGACCGCAAGCGGGAGTTCGTGAACGAAGCCTATCTCGATTACACCGGCATGACCCGGGAAAACTTCGCTCAGCACGAATGGCGCGACTTCATCCACCCTGACGACTGGGATCGGGTGGTCGCCGAAAGCATCGCCGGCGAAGCGAGCTTGCAGCCCTTCACCCTCCAAGCCCGCTACCGCCGCCACGACGGCGAGTGGCGCTGGCTGCGCAGCGTGTCGCGGCCCCGCTTCGGTCCGGGTGGCGAGCTGGTCGGCTTTATCGGCGCGGCGTTCGATATCACGCTTGCCAAGCAGGGCGAGGAGCAGCTCAAGGCCTTGGTTGCCGAGCGGACGGCCGAGCTGACCGCCAGCGAAGCACGCTTCCGGGCAGTGTTCGACAGCGCGCTGGAGATGATCTGCCTGCTGTCGCCGGATGGCCGCTATGTCGAGATGAACCGGACGGCGCGCGATTTGCTCGGGCTTCACCAGGATGCGATCGCCGGCCGGTTTGCCTGGGAGCTGCCCCCGCTCGCCCACGATCCGGCAGTGGTTGCTGAAATCCGCTGCATGATCGAGCGGGCGGCCGCCGGTGCGACGGCCGAAAGCGAGCTCCAGGTCCGTGTCGGTGGACAGACGGTCACCCATCTGGCCTCCGTTAAGCCGGTACTCGGTCCATTCGGCGAGATCCTGTATCTGGTCGGCGAGGCCCGCGACGTCAGCGAGCTTCGCGGCGCTCAGGAACAGCTCCGCCAAAGCCAGAAAATGGAAGCGCTCGGGCAGCTGACCGGCGGCATCGCCCACGACTTCAACAACCTGCTGACGGTGGTGGTCGGCAGCCTTGACCTGATCGCCAAGCGCGAGGGCGACCCCAAGCTCCAGCGCTACGCCCAGAATGCGCTGGAGGCGGCCGAGCGCGGCGCACGGCTGACTGCCCAGCTGCTCGCCTTCAGCCGGGTGCAGCGGCTGGAGGTACGCCCGACCTTGGTGGCACCCCTGATCGAGAACATGCGTCCCTTGCTGCGCAACGTCCTTGGCCCCGGCATCAGCAAGGAGTTCCGGCACGACGGCGAGCAGATTCCGGTCCTAGCCGACCCCACGCAGCTTGAACTGGCAATTCTCAATCTCGCCATCAATGCCCGCGACGCCATGCCGGAGGGCGGCACCCTGTTCATCCGGACGGCCACGCTGACCGTTTCCGCAAACGACCCCGAGCTGGACGACGGCGACTATGTCGAGCTCAGCATCGCGGACACCGGCACCGGCATGCCCGCCGAGGTGATCGAGCGCGCCTTTGACCCCTTCTTCACCACCAAAGAGGTCGGCAAGGGCACTGGCCTGGGCCTGTCGATGGTCTATGGGGTCGCCCGCCAGTCGGGCGGCACTGCCCGCATCCACAGCGCGCCCGGCGAGGGTACAACCGTCAAGCTCTACTTCCGCCGCGCGGTCGAAGGCGCCGCGGTCGCCCCGGACGAACCGCACTCCCCGGCGCCGCGCAACGCTGCGCCGATTGCGGCCTCCGTGCTGGTGATCGACGACGACCCCGACGTGCGCGGCTTCATCGCCGCCACCCTGGCCGACCTCGGCTACCGGGTTCGCGAATCCAGGGACGGGCGCGAAGGCCTCCGCGCCTACCGCGAAAGCGTCCCCGACCTGGTCATCCTCGATTACATCATGCCCGGCCTCACCGGAGCCGACATCGCCCGCCGAATCCGCTCCGCTCGGCCGGACCAACCGCTCCTGTTCGTGTCGGGCTACAGCGAAACCGAAGCCATCCGCCAGGCCGCCCCCGGCGCACCGCTGCTCGCCAAGCCGTTCCGCGCCGAGGCCCTCGACGACGCGGTTCGCGCCGTTCTTGAAGTGCGCGCCTGAGCCGAATGCGTCCAACTGCCCGCCCGGGACGTTGGACGGGGCAGGAGAACCTTCCTTATGTTCACGCTGGCACTGCTCGCCGTCGTCGCCTCGGCGCCCGGTCTCAACCCCGCCGCGGTTGACCTGTTCGAACGCGACCCCGAGCTCAAGACGTGGGCCATTTCGCGGTTCGACCTCAATGGTGACGGTTGGCTGACCAGCTTCGAAGCACAGCCCGCCTTGCAGTTCTTCAAGGAAGTTGCGGACGCCAACCGCGATGGCCGCGTCACCGTGCACGAATACGGCCAGGCCAAGGCGATCATCGCCGCCCGCTCCGCCGAACTCGCCACTGCCTCCGCCACGGAGCCCGCCAGCCGCTAGGATCGATGGTCCGGGCGCCTACTCCGGGTCCAGCACATAGCCGCGGTCGCGGACGTTGCGCACCAGCTCGACTTCCCCATCCGCATTCAGCACCTGCCGCAGCCGCCGAAAGCAAGTCCGCACGTTGGACATGTCCAGCGACCGCCCGGTCCAGACCAGTTCGGCCAGCTCGTCACGAGTGAAGACGTGGTGCGGACGCCGCATCATGGCTCCCAGCAGCTCCACCTGAAAGGTGCTGAGCCGCAACAGGCGACTGCCGCGCCAAGCCTTGAAGCGCGCAGGGTCGAGGGTCAGGTCGCCGTGGCGAAGGATGCTGGTTTCTTCCGCCGATGCGGAACGAAGCGTTTCCAGCCGCGCCCACAGCCGGACAACATCATCGTCCATCACCGGGTCGCCGTGAAGCAATTCGGCGGCACCCGCCCGGAAGTAAGCCTTCGGCTCCAGGAAATCGGCGGGGACCCAGGCGAACAGCCCCATGCGGCTATTGCGGGCCAGCGGCTGGGCTGCCGTGAGAAGCTGCAGCACCCAGGACTGGTCGCCGGCGGTTCCAACCACGGCGCCGTCGGCAACGCCCTGCTCGATGGCCCCAAGGCAGTCGGCGACGCCCGTGCAGCGACTCCAGCGGACCTTGGGGTCGCTGAAAGGAACGGCCGCTCGCTCTTGTTCGCCGGTGCAGAGAACAAGATGCGTTGCGCTCTCGAAGATGCCGGCGCTCGCGGCCGGCGCCGCATCGTACTTCATGAGCGAACGTAGAAAGCAAGCAGGCAAGTCAGCGCTGATACTGGATGATGTAAGTTCGATGACAAACATCAGCACCATCGAATTGAATGACTGCAATATTACGTTTCCATGAAGCGGTCGACTTGCTTCCGATTCTCCGTGATTAACCGGTATTGCAACAATTCTGTCGCGACTCCTTCCTATTGCCGGCCCGACCACCGCCGGGGTGGAGGTTAAGGACATAAAACAAGATGCCGAACGATCTTTGGGCCGGAGCGCTTGCTCCGACCACCATTCGCCGTACGCTGGTTGCCGTGCTGCTGACCGGCGTTGCCGCACCGGCGCTGGCCCAGGCGGGCCCGACGACGCCCGAAAGCACCGAATCAACGGCAACCGGCCAAGCGGCGACGTCGCCTGGCGACGCGGCGCAGGCGGCCACCGCGACCGGGGGCAGCGACGCGGCCATGTCTGATCAGACCCAAGGCGACAGCACCCCCCAGGCCGATGGCGGACAGCTGCAAGACATCGTGGTCACGGCCACCAAGCGCGAGACCAACCTCCAGCGCACGCCGATCGCCATTTCCGTGGTCAACACTCAGGCGCTGGAAGACCGCCACGTGCAGAGCCTGGCCGACCTGGCCGACGGTTCCGTTCCGGGGCTACGCGTCGCCACGTTCGAAGCGCGCCAGTCGGCCCTGACCATCGGCATCCGCGGCATCGTGCCCCTGGACGCCAACCAGCCCGCCCGCGAGCAGGGCGTCGGCGTCTACGTCGACGGCGTGTACCTCGGCCGGCAGCAGGGCCTCGGCGCGGCGCTGCTCGACGTCGAGCGAATCGAGGTATTGAAAGGTCCGCAAGGCACCCTGTTCGGCCGCAACACGGAGGGCGGCGCGCTCAGCATCATCACCAAGGCGCCGACCGGCCGCTTCGGCCTGCGCGCCAGCGCCGGCGTCGGCAACTACGGCAGCTACAACGCCAACGCCCATGTCGACCTAGGCTCCGCCGGTCCGTTCAGCTTCAAGGTCGACGCCGCGCTGGACCACCAGGACGCCACCACGAAGAACCCGCTCGATGGCCAGACCGGCTGGAATTACTTCAACCGCAAGGGGCTCCAGGGCAAGATCCGCTTCCGCCCGTCCAGCACCTTCACCGCCGACCTGTCGGGCGATTGGGGCAAGGACGAGAACACGCCCTTCTATTCACAGCTGCTCAACTACAATCCGGCCGGCTACCCGGTTGGGCCACTGACCGGCACGCTGCCGTCCGGCACCATTCGCCCACTCCCGCCGATCGTCGTGGTGGAGGGCGAGGACCGGATGCGGACCGCCGACCTGGGCGTCGTCCAGCAGGTCAGCACCGACAAGACCAAGGGCGGCGCGCTGACCCTGCGCTGGAACGTCCTGCCGGAACTCGAACTGCGCTCGATCACCGGCTACCGCGAAGTCAGCGTCGACCAGTGGGACAATAGCGGCGGCGCGCACCGGCCGCCGCTGTTCACGCCCAACGGCCTGTTCAGCCGATATTCGCTGTCCTACCTCGAACAAAGCCAGTGGAGCCAGGAGTTTCAGGCGGTGGGTCGGCTGGCCGACCAGCTCGATTACGTGTTCGGCCTCTACTACTTCCGCGAGAAAGCATTCGAGGAAGCGGCAACGCCGAACAGCGCGCGCTGGAACGCCACCGGCACGGACTATACCATTATCGACTCCTGCACCGGCTCCAGTGGGTTCGGCTGGGACCGCGAGTGCCGCAGCATCGATCGCGGCAGCCGCGCCCGCTCCAAGAGCAAGGCGGTCTACGGCCAGGCGACCTGGACTCCGCCGCAGCTCGAGGCCTTCCACTTCACCTTGGGCGGCCGCTACACCGCCGACAACAAGACGGGCGAGCTGTACCTGCGCGCCAATGCCCCATCGCGCTGCCCGCTGACCGGCCCTAATCCCGTGCTGTGCAGCTTCACGCAGAAGACGCACCGCTTCAATCCGCTGGCGGTGGTCGCCTATGACGCCAGCCGCGACATCCACCTCTATGCCAAATACGCGACGGGCTACCGCTCGGGCGGGGCGAGCTCGCGCTCGGTGACCTACAATCAGTTCGGGCCCGAGGACGTGAAGAGCTACGAGGTCGGCGCCAAGACCGAGCTGTTCGATCGCCGCGTCCGGCTCAACGTCGCCGCCTACATGATGCGGCGCAAGGGCACTCAGGTCGACTTCTCCACCATCGTCAACAACGGCACCAGCAACATCAATTCGGTGGAAACGATCAATGCCCCGGGGACGACCAAGATCAACGGGGTCGAGGTGGACGCGATCGCCCGGGTCACCGACCAGCTGCAGCTGTCGGCGTCCTACGCCTATACCTACACGCACGTGCCCGATGCGGCCGATCCGTTCCGCCCGGGCAGCCCGCTGGTGCCGGTGTTCATCCCGTTCACGCCGCGCAATGTGGTCAACGGCGCGGTCGATTACGAGCTGCCGATGACCCTCGCCGGCGGCAAGCTGCGCTTCCACCTGGACGGCAACTACAACCAGGCGACCCAGACCTTTGCGGAGTTCGCAACCAAGAACGACAGCTCGTTCATCGTCAACGGCCGAATCGCGCTGGCCGATGTCGCGGTCGGGACCAGTCAGCTGACCTTCTCGCTGTGGTCGCGCAACCTCTTCAACGAAACGCACGTCTATCGCCGGGATCCGACCAACAGCCTGCCCAACCCGCTGACCGGCAGCGTATCGGGCGTGCTTGGTGATTACGGCAACTTGAACGCCCCGCGCACTTTCGGCGCCGAGGTGTCGGTCAGGCTGTAGCCTCGATCTCCATGGGTGCACGCGAAGCGGCGCTTGTCCTCGGACAGGCGCCGCTTTTCGTTGTGGCACGGATCAACTCCGCCAAGTGGAGGACCGTCCCATTGCAGACAGTTTGACAGCTGTGTGACAATATGGTTGCTGTTCGGAGACAACAATCTTGGGAGACGTCGCATGGGCAGGATCATCGGGATGGCGGCAGCGCTGGCCGCTTCAATGGCGGGGGTTGCTGCGGCGCAGCCCGCGAACGTGCTGGTGGTCGAAGGCGGCCGGGCACCCGCGGACCACCAGCGGGTCGTTCGCTATGGCGATCTGCGGCTGGCTAGCGTCGGTGACCGGCAGGTGTTGCGGGAGCGGATCGGCCTGGCGATCGCCGACCTGTGCGACCCGTCGCACTTCTCCGTGGCCGAGCCGCAAGGCTCCATGATGTGCGCTAGGCAGGCCTGGACCGACGTGGAGCCGCGGATGAATCAGCTCACCGCCCGGCTCGCCTCTCGGTAATCAAGGATCTGAACTTAGGAGACGTCACGGGATGAACCCGTGACGTCGGTCGTGTCACGCTTGCCGCCATGCGGCTCGCACGCACGCCGGCCGAGGCTCGCGCTTTCTTCGCCTTAGCTCCCGCTTGCTGCGGCAAGCGCTCCCTTAGGCTCGGGCGCTCACTCCTCCCCCATCCTGAGCGCCGCGATGAACGCTTCCTGCGGGATCGACACGGAGCCGTACTCCCGCATTCTTTTCTTGCCCTCTTTCTGCTTCTCCAGCAGCTTGCGCTTGCGGGTCGCATCGCCGCCGTAGCATTTGGCGGTAACGTCCTTGCGCAGCGCGGCGATGGTTTCGCGGGCGATGACCTTGCCGCCGATCGCGGCCTGGATCGGGATCTTGAACAGGTGGCGCGGAATCAGGTCCTTCAGCCGCTCGCACATGCCCCGGCCGCGAGCCTCCGCGGTGCCGCGGTGGACGATCATGCTCAGCGCGTCGACCGGCTCCGCGTTGACCAGGATGCTCATCTTCACCAGGTCGCCCTCGCGGTGGCCGATCTGCTCGTAGTCGAAACTGGCATAGCCGCGGCTGATCGACTTCAGCCGGTCGTAGAAATCGAATACCACTTCATTGAGCGGCAGCTCGTACTTCACCTGCGCCCGCCGCGTGGAATCGCTGGTGCCCACGTACGTCAGGTCGGTCTGAATGCCGCGGCGGTCCTGGCACAGCTTCAGGATCGTGCCGAGATATTCGTCGGGAACGTAGATGGTGGCGGCGATCCATGGCTCCTCGATGCTTTCGATCCGGTTGGGATCAGGCATATCGGCCGGGTTGTGCAGCTCGATCGTCTGCGCTTCCTCCGTCTTCGAATGCGACAGGTGGATGCGGTACACCACGCTCGGCGCGGTGGTGATCAGGTCCAGGTCGTACTCGCGGGTCAGCCGCTCCTGGATGATCTCCAGGTGCAACAGCCCCAGGAACCCGCAGCGAAAGCCGAAGCCCAACGCCGCGCTGGTCTCCATCTCGAAGCTGAACGATGCGTCGTTCAAGCGCAGCTTGTAGAGCGAATCGCGCAGCTTCTCGAAATCGGCCGCGTCGGTCGGGAACAGGCCGCAGAACACCACCGGCTGGACCAGCTTGAATCCGGGCAACGCTGTTGCCGTGGGCCGCCGCACGTCGGTGACCGTGTCGCCGACCCGCGCTTCGCTGATCTCCTTGATCTGGGCGGTGATGAAACCGATGTCGCCCGGCCCGAGTTCGTTCAGTTGCTCGATTTTCGGACGGAAGCAGCCGACCCGGTCGATCAAATGCTGGGTCCCCGCGGCCATGAATTTGACCTGCGCACCCTTGCGGACGACTCCGTCCAGCACCCGCACCAGGATCACCACGCCCAGGTACGGGTCGTACCAGCTATCGACCAGCATGGCTTTGAGCGGTGCGTCCGGGTCACCCTTTGGCGGCGGCACTTTGGCGACAATCGCTTCCAGCACCTCGTCGATGCCGATCCCGGCCTTGGCGCTGGCCAGCACGGCGTCGGACGCGTCCAGGCCGATGATCTCCTCGATCTCCGCCTTGACCTTGTCCGGCTCGGCGGCGGGCAGGTCGATCTTGTTGATCACCGGCACGATCTCATGGTCGTGCTCGATCGACTGGTAGACGTTGGCCAGCGTCTGCGCTTCCACCCCCTGGGCCGCGTCAACCACCAGCAGCGCGCCCTCGCATGCCGCCAGGCTCCGGCTCACCTCGTAGGCGAAGTCGACGTGCCCCGGCGTGTCCATCAGGTTGAGGGTGTAGGTCTCGCCATCTCGTGCGGCGTACTCCAGCCGCACGGTCTGCGCCTTGATGGTGATCCCCCGCTCCTGCTCGATCTCCATGTTGTCCAGGACCTGCCCATGCGTCATCTCCCGCGCGGTCATGCCGCCGCAGCGCAGGATCAGCCGGTCGGCAAGCGTCGACTTGCCGTGGTCGATGTGAGCAATGATGGAGAAATTTCGGATGCGGGAGAGGTCGGTCATTGGGCCGCGCCGCTAGCAGGTCGGTGGAGCCCTGTCATGCGCGGCTGTCTTCGCCCGACCTTCCCGTCGCGCGTTTCCTGGGATCGGATCAGGCGGCAACTGCTGCGAGGCCCGGCCGCCCGTCGAACTCGACCGGTGGTTGATCGAAAGGCATTGCACCCGGCTTTACCCGTTCTACCATCACCCGCATGCAACCTGGCTTCGGAGCCTTATCCACCATGACGTCCCTGTCCCGTCTCGCAATCTTCCTTGCGGGAACTTCCGCCCTCGCCGCTGCCGTACCGTCGCCTGCCGCGCAGGTCGCCAGCCCTGCTCCAGCAATGGCGGAGGTTCGTCCAGCGCCGCTCAGCTCCCTGGTTCGCCAGGTATCGATCCCCAACACGGTGTTCAGGCTGGCCAACGGGCTGACCGTCGTGGTGCACGAGGACCGCAAGGCCCCGGTGGTCGCCGTCAGCACCTGGTACAATGTCGGGTCCAAGGACGAGCCCCGCGGCAAGACGGGCTATGCCCACCTGTTCGAGCATTTGATGTTCAACGGCTCGGAGAATTTGTCGGGCGACTTCTTCACCTATCTCCAGCAGGTCGGTGCCACCGATTACAACGGCACCACCAGCTTCGACCGCACCAACTACTTCCAAACCGCGCCGCGGGGCGCGCTGGACAAGGTGCTGTTCATGGAAAGCGATCGCATGGGCTACCTGCTCGGCGCGCTGACGCAGGAGAAGCTCGATAACCAGCGCGGCGTCGTCCAGAACGAGAAGCGCCAGGGTGACAATCGGCCCGGCGGCCTGGTCTTCTACGAAGTGCTGGAGAACCTGTTTCCCGCCGGCCACCCTTATCACCACACCACCATCGGCTCGATGGCCGACCTGGACGCCGCCAGCCTGGCGGACGTGCAGAGCTGGTTCCGCGGCAATTACGGCCCCAACAACGCCGTGCTGGTGCTCGCCGGCGACATCAATGTCGCCGAGGCGCGCCCGCTGGTCGAGAAGTACTTCGGCCCCATCAAGCGCGGTCCGGTCAACGTCCCGGCCAAGGCCGCCGTACCGGTCGCGGCCGCTCGTCCGACCATTGTCATGAAGGATCGGGTTGCGGCCACCCAGATCATGCGGTTCTGGCCGGTACCGGGCCTGCTCGACAAGCAGTCCACCGTGCTCGACCTGGGCGGCTCGGTGCTGGGCGGCCTGGCCTCGTCGCGCCTCGACAATGCGCTGGTCCGCAACGAGAAGCTGGCGGTGACCGTGTCAGCGGGCAACCAGTCGTTCCAGCGGGTGGGCCTGTTCTCGGTCCAGGCGACCGTCAAGCCCGGCGTCGACCCCGCCACCGTCGAGAAGCGCCTCGACGAGCTGATGGCCGACTTCATCCGCACCGGCCCCACCCCCGATGAGCTACGCCGGGCCGCGACCCAGGCTGTCGCCGGCGAGATCCGCGGGCTGGAGCAGGTCGGCGGTTTCGGCGGCAAGGCCGTCGCCTTGGCCGAGGGCCAAGTCTATGCCGGCAACAGCAACTTCTACAAGCAGGAGCTGAACGAGCTGGCGGCGGTGACCCCGGCGCAGGTTCGCACGTCGTTTGGGCGCTGGCTGACCCGCGCGCCGCTCAAGATCCGGCTGGAACCCGGCGAGCGTCCGCCATACCAGGAGGCCGCGATCCGACCGGCCGGCACCGCGGCGGCGGCCGGCTCACCGCCGCCCTCGACCAAGCGCACGGTCCCGGCCGTGGGCCAGCTCGCCAGCCTCGACTTTCCCGCCGTGGAACGGGCGCAGCTCTCCAACGGCATTCGCATCACCTATTCCCAGCGCACCGCCGTGCCGATCACGCAGATGGCCCTGTCATTTGATGCCGGCAGCGCCGCGGATCCGGCCAACCGCCGCGGCCTCCAGGGCATGACGCTGAGCCTGCTCGACGAAGGCGCCGGTGGCCTTTCCTCGCAGCAGATCGCCGAGCGCCAGGAGGAGCTCGGCGCCGAAATCTCGGCGGGCGAGTCCCCGGACCGCAGCACGGTCTATCTGTCCGCCTTGAGCGCCAACCTGGCGCCCTCGCTGGACCTGCTCGAAACCGTTATCGAGCAACCGACCTTCGCCCCGGCCGAGGTCGAGCGCGTCCGCACCCAGGCGCTGACTGGAATCGCCCAGGCGCAGAAGGACCCCAACCAGATTGCCAGCCGCCTCCTGCCCGGCCTGCTGTACGGGGCCAACCACCCCTATGCGTCGGTCGGGGCGGGCGATCCGAACGCGGTAAAGGCGCTGACCCGCGACGACCTAGTCGCCTTCCAGCAGCGCTGGCTGCGGCCGGACAATGTCGAGGTGTTCGTCGTATCCAACCTGCCCCTGCGCGACCTGGTGCCGCAGCTTGAGCAGCGCTTTGGCAGCTGGCGCGCGCCGGCGTTGGCCAGGGGCACGAAGCAGTTCACCGCCCCGCCCGCACGTCCGGCTGCGCCGCGCATCGTGCTGGTCGACCGTCCCGGTTCGCCGCAGTCGGTGATCCTCGGTGGTCAGCTCACGCCCGTCGATCCGCGCAGCGACATCGTGCCGGTGTCGAGCGCAAGCGAAGTGCTGGGCGGCAACTTCCTGTCTCGCATCAACATGGACCTGCGCGAAACCAAGGGCTGGTCATACGGCGTCCGGTCGAACTTTCAGCTGAACCAGAACGCGGCGCCATATTTCATCAACGCTCCCGTTCAAGCGGACCGCACGGGCGAGTCCATCGCTGCGCTCAACCAGCAGCTCAAGGACCTGCTGACCGGCAAGGGCGTCACGGGGGAGGAACTCACCCGCCTGGTCAGCAACAACGTCGATGCGCTGCCGGGCCGGTTCGAGACCAGTCAGGCGGTGCTCGGCGCGTTGATCAGCAACTCGCTCTACGGCCGGTCTGACAATTATTACGAGCAGCTGCCGGCCAAGTACCGCGGGCTCACCGCAACCGGCCTTGATGCCTCGCTGAAGCAGGCGATCGATCCGAATGCCTTCGTGTGGGTTGTCGTCGGCGATGCAGCCAAGATCCGCCCGCAGCTCGACAAGCTCGGCTATCCGATCGAGGTAGCTCAGCCCAAGTGAGACAGCAGCTCGATCGGCCGGGGCGCTTCGCGTTCCCGGCCAATCGAACTTGGCTAAGGACTTACCCGCGTGACGTGACCCATCTTGCGTCCGGGCCGCGGCTCGCCCTTGCCGTAGAGGTGCAGGGTAGCACCCGGCTCCGACACCAGTTCCGGCCAACAACCAGCGTCCGCGCCGATCAGATTGTCCATGCTCGCCCCGGCTCCGCGCAGCGCGGTCGAGCCCAGGGGCAATCCGCAGATGGCCCGGATGTGCTGTTCGAACTGGGACGTCGCCGCGCCCTCGATCGTCCAATGCCCGCTGTTGTGCACGCGCGGGGCGATCTCGTTGACGATCGGCCCGTCCTTGCAGGCGAAGAACTCGACCGTCAGCACCCCGACATGCTCCAAGGCGTTGGCGATGCCGTGGGTCATTCGCCGGGCCAGGTCGGCGTGGCGGCGAACGGCAGCCCCGGCGGGAACGTTGGAGCGTCGCAGGATGCCGTTCTCATGACGGTTCTCGGGCAAGTCGAAGAACGCCGTGTCGCCCCGCAGCCCGCGCGCAACGATCACCGAGAATTCGGCGTCGAAAGCGATGCCCTTCTCGGCGACGGCCGGCTGCTCCCCGATTTCGGCCCAGGCTCTCGCGGCCTCGTCCGGTGAGCGCACCCACGCCTGACCCTTGCCGTCGTAGCCGTATCGCCGCGTCTTCAGCACCAGCGGGCCGTCGAGGTCGGCCACCGCTTGCCTTACATCATCCAGATCATCGATCGCCCGCCAAGGAGCCACCCGCGCACCGGTTCCCTCGATAAACCTCTTCTCTTTGGCCCGGTCTTGCGCAACGGCCAAGGAACGCGCTCCCGGTCGCAGCTTGGCCGCAAGCGCTGCCAGCGGCTCCACGGCCAGGTTCTCGAATTCATAGGTGACGACTTCGCAACCCGCGGCGAAGCGGACCAATGCCTCCGGATCATCAAACGCCGCCCGGGTGAACTGCGCTGCCACGTCGGCGGCACAAGGCCCCTCGTGTGGATCGAAGATGTTACAGCGGTAGCCCAACTGCGCCGCAGCGACGCTCAACATGCGGCCGAGCTGGCCACCCCCGATGATCCCGATGGTAGCGCCGGGCGCGATCACTCGGGGCTCTCGGCCACCGCCTCGGTCTGCTTGGCACGCCAGGCGTCCAGCCGGCCCGCAAGGGCGTTGTCGGCCAGCGAGAGGATCGACGCCGCGAGCAATGCGGCGTTGACCGCGCCGGGCTTGCCGATGGCCAACGTTCCCACGGGAACTCCGCCGGGCATCTGCACGATGCTGAGCAGGCTATCGATCCCGTGCAGCGCCCTGCTCTTCACCGGCACGCCCAGCACCGGCAGGCTGGTCATCGCGGCCGTCATGCCCGGCAGGTGCGCCGCCCCGCCGGCTCCGGCGATGACCACCTGAAGACCGCGAGCGCGCGCGTTCTTGGCATAGTTCACCAGGCGATCGGGGGTGCGGTGGGCGGAAACGACCTTCACTTCGTGCGTGACGCCCAGCGCATCCAGGGTCTCGGCCGCATGACGCATCGTCTCCCAATCGGACGAACTGCCCATGACGATGCCAACCAGCGCATTCATTTGCTCGCCTTACGGAAGGGTGTCCCGCCGTGCAACGCTTGGGCGCAAAGGGGGTTGGAAGGACTCTGCAATGTCATCGAACTGAGTTATGAAAATGGCTCCACCGCTCGGATCTACCGCCATGGTCGATGTGCTCAGTGCCGATCCCAAGAGCTTGTTAAAGGAAATCAGCCGGCTTCGCGGTGAAGTCGCGCAATTGCAGGAGCGAATCGAGGATCTCGACCGGCTGGCTCACCATGACAGTCTGGTCCCGCTGCTCAACCGCCGGGGGTTCGTGCGGCAGTTGGAGAAGCTGATCGACCGCACCGATCGCTACGGCGACGGCGGCGCCATGCTGTTTATCGACGTCGATGGGCTCAAGATGGTCAACGACAGCTTCGGCCATCATGCAGGCGACGCGGCGTTGGTCCATCTGGCGAAACTGCTGATCGGCGGGGTGCGGCAGAGTGATTGCGTGGCGCGCTTCGGTGGCGACGAATTCGCTGTCCTGCTGGAGCGAACCGATCCGGACCAAGCCATCGACACGGCTGCCCGCTTGGTCGACCTGATCGCCGGAAGCGAGTTCCGTAGCGATGGTCACGTCATCCCGCTTTCGGCCGCAATCGGTGTCGCCATGATCGAGCCGGGCGATGGGGCCGACCAGGTTGTGATGCGAGCCGACCGTGCAATGTACGAGGAGAAAGCCGCGGCGTAGCGGCTTACGCCAGTTTAACCGCGCTCACTCAAGTAGTAGCGGTCCTGCACCACAAGGTTATCCCCAAGCTCGTAAACGATGGGTTGCCCAGTTGGGATCTCCAGCCCAACAATGTCCTGGTCCGAAATACCCGACAGCTGCTTTTCGAGGGCCCGCAGCGAATTGCCATGGGCCGCAACGATCACCTGCTCGCCGCGCTTGAGCGCCGGGACGATCTCCGCCTCATAATAGGGCAACACCCTGGCAATCGTATCCTTGAGGCTTTCCGTCGCCGGCACCGTCACCCCAGAGTACCGCCGATCACCCTGCAGCGATGCATAGGCGCTGTCGCTCTCCAACGGTGGCGGGGGCACGTCGAAGCTACGCCGCCAGACCTTGACCTGTTCCTCGCCAACTTTCGCGACCGTCTCCGCCTTGTTGAGGCCAGTCAGCCCGCCATAGTGCCGCTCGTTCAGGCGCCAGTCCTTGGTCACGGGCAGCCACAGGCGCTCCATCGATTCCAGCACCAGGTTCAACGTCTTGATCGCCCGCTTCTGGACAGACGTGAAGCAGCGGGCGAAGTCGAACCCGCGTTCCGTCAGCAGCAGGCCGGCCGCGCGCGCTTCGGCGACGCCAGCCTCGGTCAGGTCGACGTCCCACCAGCCGGTGAAACGATTCTCCAGGTTCCACTGCGACTGGCCGTGGCGAAGCAGCACAAGTGTAGGCATGCGTCAGGCCTTCAGGTCGGGGAGGATGGCGTGAAGAGCACCAAGACAATGGTGCGCGAGGTATTTCGAGCGCTCGGCGCTCCAGCCGTAGAGCGGATCCGGCAAGTCGAAGTTATCCTTGAACGGCATCTCCAGCGTCATCGACAGGCAGCCGTAGCGCTCGGCGAGCTGCGTCGTGGACATGCTCATGTTGGCCTCGCCCGGCGCCGGGACCTCGTATCCTTGCGCCGTCTGGAAGTCCGGACAGAGCTGCTCGAGCAGCTCACTGAAGCGGGCGAACAGGCGCGACTGGCGCTCGGTCAGGGACGGGATGCCTTCGAACCCGGCCAGGAAGTTGGCGGGAATTGCTTCGTCGCCGTGAATGTCCATGGCGAAATCAGGCGCAGCCGCGTCCATCGCATCGCGAACGCCCAGTACTTCCGGGCTCTTCTCGGCCGATGGGGCATGCCACTCGCGATTGAGGTTCACGCCGACGGCATTGGTCCGCAGGTGGCCCCGCTTCGACCCGTCCGGGTTCATGTTGGGCACGATGTGGAAGGTGACCTCCCGCCGAAGCACGCGGGAAACAGGATCGTCGGGATCGGCCAGCTTCTCGAGTGCGCCCTCCATCCACCATTCGGTCATGCTCTCGCCCGGATGCTGGCGGGCGTAGATCCAGGCGGTCAGTGGTCCTTCGCCGACCGTCAGGCAGTCGATGTCCTGTCCATCCAGGCTCTTGCCAAGGCTGCGGTAGGAGAAGCCTTCCAACTGCGCGAAGCTGCTGACCAGGTCATGGTGCCGCTCCATCGAATAAGGCGCGAAGTAGGCGATCCATAGCAGGTCGCTGTCCGGCGTCAGCCGAATGGTCAGCACGCCGTCGATGTAACTGGTGTCCGGCGCGAGGCTCCAATCCTCACGGTCATAGCTGACCCGCGCCTTGTAGTCGGGCCAGCCGTGCGGATAGGCGCTTGCCCCGCAGTTGATGATGCGCAGCGTCACCGCCTGCCCTGCGGCGCCAGCCAGCCGGAAGTGAAACCATTGAAAGAAGTCGCTCATGTGGTCGGCAACGATCTCCAGGTCGATCGTCGTGCCTTCCTGCTTCACGACCCGGATGTTGCCCGAGTCAAAAGCGCTTGAAATCGTGATGCTCATGAGCCTCGCTGGTAGTGGTTAGTGGCAGTTGATCCGGTTTGCGCTCTTACGGGCCGCGACTTGCGCCGTCAGCAAGAAAACGTCTAGCGGACTCCCGGGCGGCGGGTGTTGAGGAACAGTGACCATAGCAATGTCCCCAAGCGACCGTCCCACCGTTCTCGTCACCGGCGGCGCCGGCTACATCGGCAGCCACGCCGTTCTCGCCCTCAATGACGCCGGCTGGCCGACCGTCGTGGTCGACGACTTGTCCAACGGTCGCCGCGAGGCGGTGCCCGCCGGTGTGCCATTCCTGAGGGCCGACATTGCAGATCGCCCGACGATCGAACCCTTCCTCAGGGAGCAGGGTGTCGGCGCGATCATGCACTTTGCCGGCTCGATCGTGGTTCCCGAAAGTGTCGAGAACCCGCTCAAATACTATCGCAACAACACGGTCGCGACCCACAGCCTGATCGAGACGGCGGTGATGGTCGGCGTGCGCCACATCCTGTTCTCCTCCACTGCCGCCACCTATGGCGCGCCGGAGCGGGTGCCGATCGAGGAAACGGACCCGACCCGCCCGATCAACCCCTACGGTAACAGCAAGCTGATGAGCGAGGTCATGCTCGCCGACTGCAGTGCGGCGCACCAGTTCAACTACGGCGCGTTGCGCTACTTCAACGTGGCCGGTGCCGACCCACAGGGCCGCTCGGGCCAGGTCGGCCGGGGCTCCACCCATCTGCTCAAGGTCGCCTGCGAGGCGGCGATCGGCAAGCGCTCCCACGTGGATGTGTTCGGCACCGACTATCCGACGCCCGACGGCACCTGCATCCGCGATTATATTCATGTGTCCGATCTGGCCGATGCCCACGTCGCCGCGCTTGGGGCGCTGATTGCCGCACCGGAGGAAAATCTGACGCTCAACTGCGGCTACGGCCGGGGCTTTTCGGTGCTGGAGATGCTGGACGCGCTCGACCGCGTGAACGGGACGCCCGTGCCCCGCAAGGTCGGGCCGCGCCGGGCGGGCGATCCGCCGCAACTAGTCGCCTCTAACCGCCGCTTGGTCGAACGGCTCGGGTGGACCCCGCGCCACGACGCCATCGAGGACATCATCGGCACCGCGCTCGCCTGGGAAAAGCGGCTCGCCGAACAGGAGTAATGTCAATTTCCAAGTCACTCGCCTGCGCACCGCTCGCCGCCCTTGCCCTGCTCGGCGCGGCTCCGGCCCCTCAGCCGGCGCCGGCCTCCCCGGCGCTGACGGCCGCTGCCGACCGTATTCGCGGCCACGTCGAGTTCCTAGCCGACAACTTGCTGGAAGGGCGCGCCGCCGGAACCCGTGGCCACGAGATCGCCGCCAGCTACGTCGCCAGCGAGTTCCGCGCGCTCGGCCTTCGGCCGGCCGGCGAGAATGGCGGCTGGTTCCAGCGCGTACCGCTGCGCCGGGCCAGCAACGACGGCACGCCCACCGTGACCCTGACCGCCGGCAGGCAGGTCACCCGGCTGGCCTGGGGCACGGACGTCGGCGTTCGCCCAAGCCTGACCGAGAAGACCCGCAAGCTAAGCTCGCAATTGGTGTTCGCCGGCTACGGCATCAGTGATCCCGCGCTCGGCATTGACGAGTTCAAGGGCCTGGACCTCGCCGGCAAGACGGTGGTCGTGCTGCAAGGCACGCCGGCCGGCCTCGACACGGAGGTCGCCGCCCACCTCGGCTCGGTCAAGCCGCAGATGGCCGCTCGCGCCGGCGCCATCGGCCTGATCGAGATCGGCCAGTCCGGCACAAGCTCACGGATCGGCCAGTACTCTCGCGGTTCCGCAGTCGACTGGGTCGACGCGCAAGGCATTGTGGGCAGTAACCCCAAGGGTCTGCGCTTCCGCATGGCACTGTCCGATGCCGCCGCCGCTCGTCTATTCACCGGCACCCCGCGCACCCTGGCGCAGGTCCGGGCCGACGCCGCCCGTCGTGGCGCTCGCCCGGCCGGCTTCCCGCTGACCGGCACCATCGGCCTGGAAGCCAACTCGCGCTGGGAGGATTTCAGCAGCCCGGAGGTCCTCGGCCTCATCCCCGGCTCCGACCCGAGCCTTGCCGCCGAGCACGTGCTGCTGATGGGCCACCTTGACCATCTGGGAGTCAAGAAGGACGCCAAGCCGGGCGAGGACGCCATCTACAACGGCGCGCTCGACAATGCCGCGGGCGTCGCCACCATGCTGGAGGCCGCGCGCGAGTTCACCACCTCCGGCCAGCGCCCGCGCCGCTCGGTCTTGTTCATCGCTCACACCGCCGAGGAACTCGGCCTGCTTGGTGCAAGCTATTGGGCGGCCCACCCGACCGTGCCGATCACGCAGGTCGCCGCTGCGGTCGACCTCGACATGCCCATGCCGCTATATCAGTTCACCGAAGTGGTCGCCTTCGGGGCGCCGCACAACACGGTTGCCCGCACGGTCGCCTCAGCCGCTTCGACCATGGGCCTGACAGTCGGGGTCGATCCCTTTCCCGAGCAGTCGATCTTCGTCCGCTCCGACCATTACCCCCTAGCCAAGCGTGGCGTTCCGGCCATCCTGATGTTCACCGGCTATGGCGCCAATGGAAAGCCCTATTGGGACAAGTTCTTCGCCGATCGCTATCATCAGGTCGGCGACGACTTGAGCCAAGCCATCCTGTGGGACGCCGCCGCGCGCTATGCCGAACTGAACTACCGCATCGCCCGCCGCCTCGCCGACGACCCCGAGCGCCCGCGCTGGTACGCCGACAGCTATTTCGGCAAGGCGTTCGCGCCGGGTCAGGCCAAGGCTCGACGTTAGCGCTTACCTTGACTCTCCCGCACCCGTCACATAAGCGCCTCGCCGAAGCTCGTTTTGCGAGCGTCAGCTGACAACCAGAACAAAGAGAAACGGGCAGGCCCGGCCATGAAGATTCGCAATTCGTTGAAGTCGCTGAAGGATCGTCACCGGGACTGCCGGGTGATCCGCCGCCGCGGCCGCACCTACGTCATAAACAAGACCAACCGCCGCTTCAAAGCCCGCCAAGGCTAAGCGCCGAATCGACGCTATTCAGCTCGTCGCATTGTCGTCACGCTCCATCGTCCATTGGCCATTAAGCTGTCCGTTCCTATATGGAGTGGAACAGGAGCCACATGACGATGAGTACCTTTCTTCGCACCTTGATCCCGGTCGCCGGCCTTGCCGTCGCGGCCGCCTTCGGTGCGACTGACGCCCAGGCGCAGCAGGGTGCAAGCCAGTGCACGTCGCCCCCGGGCATGAACTACATGATCTGCAACGGCCAGCGCGTGCCCAAGGGTGGCAATCGCGTGGCAAGGCCTGACGGCGGCTGGCGTGAAGAGCAGCGCCAGGGACCCTGCATCGTGGTCAAGGAAAAAACCGCACAGGGCGAGTACAAGGAAACGCGCCAGTGCAATTAAGTCACTGAGCACCGATCAGGACAGCAAAGGGCCGCGGGCGACTGCGGCCCTTTTCTATTGCGCCTTCGTGCTCGCCGGAGCGGTCCGAGCAAGCCCGCGTGCTACGCGCCCTGAAGGGTCGGCCGCGATCCGGCATTCAGGCAGCTTGAACTTCGCCATGTCCTGGCACGGCCGCACCTGCGCGCTGCCGTCCGGCCCCACGAAGATGGCCCAGTTCCGATTGCCGGTGCACTCGGCGGTCCACATCGACAGCGTGTTGAACTCCTGGACGTAGCCGGAGCGGATCACGCGACGGCAGGTCATGCCGCTGTCCTGAATGGCGCGCTTGAGCCCAATGTCGCGGCCCAGCGTGTCGAGCTGGTGCAGCCGGTCCTGCTCGGGACTGCGCACGGCGATCTGCTGCTCGTTGGTCTGCTGTGCTGCATGCTGGTCCCCGCAAGCCGCGAGGCCCACAAGAAGCACGGAGGTGGCGATCAGGCGCATGGCGGTCCGTTTCATTCAGTTTGCATCCTAATAACGAAGCTGGACCCGGCGGGCTGCCTCGACTGCGAGCTCCCGCGCTTCCTCGATCGTTGCGCCGCGCGTCAGGGCCACGCCCATGCGGCGGTTCGGCAGTGCGCGCGGTTTGCCAAACAGGCGCAGCTCCGCCCCGGTCGCGAGCGCCTCGTCAATGCCGTGAAACGTATACCTATCGCCATCGCGGTCGGCCAGGATCACCGCCGAAGCAGACGGACCAGAGAGCGTGATCGGCGCCACTGGCAGGCCCAGAATGGCGCGCAGGTGCAGTTCGAACTCGTTCGGCTGCTGGCTGACCAACGTCACCATCCCCGTGTCGTGCGGACGCGGGCTCAGCTCGGAAAAAATGGCACGGTCGCCAGCGATGAAGAACTCCACCCCGAACAGCCCGTGTCCTCCCAGTGCCTGGACCACCTTGGACGCCTGCTCCTGCGCGGAGCGGAGCGTCACGGGCGCGAGCACCGCAGGCTGCCAGCTTTCCCGATAGTCACCGGCTTCCTGCCGGTGGCCGATGGGTGCGCAGAAGTGGATGCCGTCGGCGGCGGCCACGGTCAGCAGGGTGATCTCCGTATCGAACGACACCCATTCCTCGACGATCACCCGCGGCCGGCCGCCGCGCATGTTGGCAACGGCGTGGTCCCATGCGGTACCGACCTCGTTGGCCGTCCGGGCGGTGCTCTGGCCCTTGCCGGACGAGGACATGACCGGCTTGACCACGCACGGCAGGCCGACCGCTGCTGCTGCCGCGACCGCCTCCGCCTGGCTCTCCGCGAACTGGTAGCGGCTGGTCTTCAGCCCCAGTTCGCGAGCGGCGAAGTCCCGAATGCCGTCGCGGTTCACGGTCAGCTGCGCCGCCTTGGCCGAGGGCGCCACCCGCCAGCCCTCCGCCTCCAGCTGGACCAGCGTCGCGGTGTCGATTGCTTCGATCTCCGGCACGATCACGTCCGGCCGGTGCTTCTCCACCGCCGCCCGCAGCGCCGCGCCGTCGAGCATGGAAAATATCTCGTGCGCGTCCGCCACCTGCATCGCCGGTGCGCGGTCGTAGCGATCGCAGGCGGTCACCTCGCAGCCCAGCCGCTTGGCGGCGATGGCGAATTCCCGGCCAAGCTCACCCGAGCCCAGCAGCATCAGTCTGGCAAGCCACATGGGCACGCGTTAGCAAGGCTCACACCCATGTGTCATCAGGAGCGCCCATGCTGAGCCTCATTCTCGCCCTTGCCGCCGCCCCAGCATCAGCCGGGAGGAAGCCGCTCACTCCAACCGAGATCGTCGCCAAGGCGCCCACCTCGGCGTGGCGGACGATCGCGCCCGAGGACCTGCTGGTGATCGAATACGATGGCGGCGGCCGGACCGTGGTGCAGCTCGCGCCCAGCTTCGCACCCGTGCACGTGGCCAACATCCGAGCGCTCGCCAACGGTGGCTATTGGCAGGGCGCGGCCATTTATCGAGTCCAGGACAATTACGTCGCGCAATGGGGCACCAACGACGACAAGAAGCCGCTGCCAGCCGGAGTGAGGGCCAAGCCGCCAGCCGAATATGTCCGGGTCAGCCGTGGGCTCGCCATCCGGCCGCTGCGCTTTCCCGACGCTTATGCTGTGCGCACCGGTCACGCGCAGGGCTGGCCGGTCGCCCAGTACCGCAACGGCAGTGTCAGCCTGACCCATTGCTACGGCACCGTCGGGGTCGGCCGGGACCTGGCTCCCGACACCGGCATGGGCGGAGAGCTGTATGCCGTGATCGGCCACTCACCCCGCCAGCTCGACCGCAACATTGCGATCGTCGGCCGGGTGGTGGAAGGGATCGAGCAGATGGCAGTGCTCCCCCGCGGCACGGAGGCGCTTGGATTCTACAAGGAAGGAACGGTCGCGAGGAAGATCACCTCGGTCCGGCTCGCTTCCGCCATGGCGCCGACCGAACGGCCCAGTTTCGAGTATATGGCGGAGTCCAGCCCGAGCTTTGCCGCCTACGTGCGGGCCAGGGCCAATCGCAACGACGAATTCTACCGGGTCGCGGCCGGCGGCGTGGACATATGCAATGCGCCGGTGCCCGTGAGGCGGACACCGGCGCCCGAAGACACCCTGTTGCGATAGTCTCCCCTCCCGGCGGGCTGGCGCGGCAGCGGATGGCCGCCGCCGGCGCGCTGGTCGCCGCTGATGCCGGGGGGAGAGTTCCTTCAGGCTGCCCAGGCCTGTTCGCTGTTGCGGTTACGATGCTGGATCACGACCGGTGGATTGTGGTGGCGGGTGCTCGCTTCGGCCAGCGGCAGAGCCGTGGCGCAGAAGGCACACTCGGCCGAAACCCGACCGATCAGCCAGTGAGTCCGGCCGCAGCCCGGGCAGTGATTGACCTCATGCTCGCGATAGACGGCGTGATAGCCGCGCGTCGCCGGGTCATGCCTCAGGCCAAGGTCGCCGAGACTCGGGAAGTTCGACATGGATACGATCCTTTCGACCCGCCCAACGCGGACGGTGACGATATGGTTTCAATTGTCCTAACGCGGGATGGCGGCGCTAGAGGCTGCGCAACGCCTCGGCCGGGCGGGCGCGCAGCGCCGGCCAGGCGGTAACCAGAGCCACGACGACCGCCACTGCAATCCCCGCCAGCGGCAGCCCGACGAGGCTCGCCCAGTCGGGCCGGAACGGCAGCTTGAACCACGGACCGACCACCGCCCAGCCGGCGAGCGTCCCGAGCAGCAGGGCGGCCAGCGCAATGGCGCCGCTCATCAGTCCGAACTCGATCAACTGGGCCGTCAGTACCTGCCGACGTGTGGCGCCGACGAGTTTCAGCAGCACGCTTTCGCGCGCCCGGCTGGCGCGCGTCGCCGCCACGGCTCCGGCCAGCACCGCCACGCCGATCAGGATGGCGAGGCCGGTCGCAAGCCGGATCGCCGCGTCCATGGCATCCAGAATGGTCTGGATTCGCTCCACCACTTCAGACACCCGGATGGAACTGACCATCGGCAGCTCGGCCGCGAGCGCCCGTTCGAAGGACGCAGTTGACCGGCCCTGTCCCGGCGCGACGGTCGCCATCAGCGTGTAGGGCGCCCGTTCCAGCGTGCCCGGCGAGAAGATAATGGCGAAGTTGAAACCGAAGCTGCGCCAGTCGATCTCCCGGAACGACGCGATCCGCGCCTCGATGGGCCGCCCGAGCACCGCCACCGTGATCCGGTCGCCGACCTTGAGGTCCAGCGCCTTGCCCGCGTCGGCATCGAGCGAGACCAGCGGCGGCCCGCGATAGTTCCTTGGCCACCACTCGCCGGACACCACCCGGTTGCCGGCCGGCAGCTCGGCAGCGAAGGTGAGACCGCGATCGCCACGCAGGATCCAGGCGCCCTCCGGAACGGCCCTCATCGTGGTCACTGCCTCGCCGTTGACCGCCGTCACCGGCCCGCGCAACGACGGCACCAGCCGCAACTCGGATCCGGGCAGCGTCTGACTTGCCAGCGCCCGGAAGCGCCCCTCCTCAGCGGCGGGAATATCGAGCATGAATAACGCGGGCGCCTTTTGCGGGACGGTTCCGTGCAGCTCGTTGATCAGGCTGGAGCCGATCGCACTCAGCGCGACCAGCAACGACAGGCCAAGCCCCAAGGCGATGCTCAATCGGACGGTCGCCGACCCGGGCCGGTGCAGCGCCGCGATACCCAGGCGAGTGACGGGCCCGCCCCTTCCGCCAACCAGCCGCGCCGCGCGCTTCACCAGCCAGCCCAGTAACGCGAACAAGGCAGTCAGCCCGGCGGCGGTCAGCAAGGCATAGGAGGTCAGCTCGCGGCTGGTCGCCGTCGCCAACGCCAGACCAGCCGCGGCAAGGATCGCGCCGGCGGGAACCAGCAAGGAGCCCGACCCGGTTTGCCCGGCGGCCGCAACGTCGCCGCGCAGCACCGTGGCGGGGCGCTCGTTGACCGCGCGGGCGAGCGGACGCCAGGCTGCGGCCAGCGTGATCAGCAGGCCGAACGCAGCGCTCAGCCCCAGCGCGCCCCATTGCGGCGCCCGCTCCGGCTGGATCGGCAGCAGGTCGGCGGTGGCCTGGCCGACGAGGGCGGGCGTGAGCGCGCCCACCGCAAGCCCGAGCACGATCGCCGCCCCCGCCAGCGCCGCGACCGCCAAGCCCAGCATCAAGCCCAATTGCCGCCGCCCGGCTCCGACGATCTTGAGCACGGCGATGCTGTTGCGGCGGGACGCGGCAAAGGCCGCGATGGCGCTCGCCACCCCGATGCTGCCGATCCCCAGCGCGCCCAGAGCGATCAACAGCAGCAATTGCCCGACATTATCGACGAACCGGCGTGTACCGCCCGCCGCATCGCCCTTGTCGACCGCCCGCCAGCCGCCGGACGGGAAGCGCCCCTGGAATGCCTTGCCGACCGCCACCCCATCGGCATCGGGTGGCAACAACAGCCGGTAACCGCTGGTGTAGAGGCTGCCCGGCTGAATCAGCCCGGTCGCACGCAGCCCTTCGGGACTAACCAGTGCCGGCGGAGCGAGCGCGAAACCCGACACGGCCGGCAGGTTTCGGATCACGCCGCTGACCCGCAGCCGCGCGAAGCCGACCTGGACGGGCGATCCGAGCCGCAGCCCCAAGCGGTCCGCCAGCTCGCGCCCAACCGCCACCTCGCCGCCACCGGGCATTCGGCCCCGGTCGAACTCAACTTTGCCGGCGAGGGGCCAATTCCGGCCGACAACCGACAGTTCGGCCAGTGCACTGCCGCTCGGCGCCACGAGGTTGGCGCGCGCCGTGATGCTCTCTGCCACTGGCCCGAGCCCCGCCAAGGCCGCCTGCTCCGCCGGCGTCGCCGACCGCTGCGCGGTGCTCAGCAGCAGGTCGCCGCCCAGCAGGCCCCGGCTGTTCTGCGCCAGTGCCGAGCGGATCGAACTGGACAGGCTGGTCACGGACGCGAGCCCGGCAACGGCGATCGCCAGGCACACCAGCAGCAGCCACAAGCCCCCGATACCGCCGCGCAGGTCGCGCCGGGCCAGCGCCCAGGCGTTCATGCGGTGACGATCCGCCCGTCGGCAATGCGCACAATCCGGTCCGCCCGTTCGGCGACCGAAGGATCGTGGGTTATGACCAGCAAGCCGGCTTGCGCCGCCCGAACCCGCTCGAACAGCAGGTCGACGATCTGCGCGCCGGTTGCACCATCGAGGTTTCCGGTCGGCTCGTCGGCCAGCAGCAGCCGCGGCGCCGGGGCGGTTGCGCGGGCGATCGCCACCCGCTGCTGCTCGCCGCCGGACAACTGCGCGGGATAGTGCGTCAAACGGTGACCCAGTCCGACTGCTTGCAACTCGGCCGCGGCCCGGCCCCGCGGATCCGTCACTCCCGCCAGTTCCATCGGCACCATCACATTCTCGAGCGCGGTCATGGTCGGCAGCAGATGAAATGCCTGCAGCACGATGCCGATGCCCTGCCCGCGCAGCCGTGCGAGCGCATCCTCATCGAGAGCGCCGACATCCTCCCCGAGCACCCGCGCGGTCCCGCCGCTCGCCCGCTCCAGCCCGGCGACGACCGCCATGAGCGAACTCTTGCCCGATCCGGAAGCGCCCAGGATCGCGACGCGCTCGCCGCCGTCCAGACGGAAGTCGATGCCGCGCAGAATCTCGGTCCTGGCGTCATCACGGCCAAGCGTCAGGCGGATAGCGGTGAGATGGATCAGCGGCTCGGCCATGTGCAGGCGGAGCTAGGGACGTTGAAGGCGGGCGGCAACGGCCTAGATTGCCATATATGTTCAAGCCATTTCTGCTGCCCTTACTCGCCGCCGCCATTCCCGCCGCCGCTCCGGCACAGACCGTCGCCGCGCGTGAGCCGTTCATTCTCGCCCTTGGTGACAGCCTCACGGCTGGTTATGGGCTGGGCCGCGGGCTCGGCTTTGCGCCTCAGCTCGAGGCGGCCCTGCGCCGCCATGGCATCCAGGCGACCGTTCACGATGCCGGCGTTTCCGGCGACACCAGCTCTGGCGGTCGCTCCCGCCTCGGCTGGACGCTCGACGGCCTGCCGCGCAAACCCGACCTGGCGATCGTCGAACTGGGCGCCAACGACATGCTGCGCGGGGTCGATCCGGGCGTGACGGAAGCCAATATCGACGCGATCGTCGGCGAACTCGACAAGCGCGGCATCCCGGTGCTGGTCGCCGGCATGCTGTCCGCGCCCAATCTCGATCTGCGCTATCGCCGCCGGTTCGACGGCATCTTTCCTACGGTCGCGCGCAAGTATGATGCGACGCTTTACCCGTTCTTTCTGCAGGGGGTGGTTGGTAACCGCTCGCTCAGTCTGCCCGATGGCGTTCATCCGAACTTCGAAGGGATCAAGCGCATCGTGACCGGCATTCTGCCAACCGTGCAACGGGCGCTGGCCCGCGCTCGCTAGCGTCTAACGGGCAAGCAGTCCCGTGGTGTCGATCGGTGCGGCGAACTCGGCGCCGATCCGGTCGCCGTCGCACCAGCGCACCACGGCATTGGCGCGGTCACGACCAGGCAGGATCAGCCACACCCGCGCGCCGATCACGAACTCCGCGGCGCTCTGAGCCATGAAGCCGGTCGCCGAAATGTTGAGCACCTTGGCCTCACAGCCTTGGCTGCCCAGCTCACGCACTCGCCCGTGAACCGCGACCGAGTGGCGGTCTGCGCGACGCCGTTCGGCCGCTTCCCTGTCCTCACCGGCAATGCGCGCGTCGAGTGACACGTTGCACGACTCCTCGCCGCGCGGCCAGGCATCGCCTACCGGGTCGGTCATAACAAACTTAGCGTACGAATCCATGGCTTGGTTCCTCTCGGATTCACCAAGCCTGGCGCCGGAGCTCTTAAGGAACGGTTGGCGCGAAGCGTGGTGTGGCGCGTGTGCGACACTGTTCCGGGCGGTTCATCTTTGGTATGGGTTCCGGAGGGCATTGGCGGCACGTGGCACGCAAAGTTGCGTCGGTAAACAACAGGTTGGGGGACAGATGAACGCGCGTTTGATGAGTGTCACGCTGATGGCGTCGGCAACGGTCCTTCCGGCAGTCAGCTGGGCGCAGACGGCAGGCAGGCCCGCCCCGGCGCCCGTGTCCGCAGCGACCGTCAGGACGGCACAGCCGATGGCTCCGGCGACGGCCGATCCGCTCGCTCCGACGACTTCGGCGGCAACCCCGGCGGCGCCTCTGCCTCCGCCTCCGGTGGAGATGCCGCCGCCGGCGTGGCCGGTCAACGCCGCCCAGGACCTGCTCACCTATGTCAGCGCAATCGGCCGTGAGGGACTGGATCCGCGCGACTACAATCCCGACGGGCTGCAACTGGCGATCCGCGGCGGTGATCCTGCCACCCTCGCGCGCACTGCGACCGACAGCTTCCGCAAGGTTGCCCGCGACCTCGCCCTTGGCCACGTGCCGCGCTCCGCCCGAACCCAGTGGTTCGTCGCCGACCCCGACCTCGACGTCACCCGCTCCGATCAGCTGCTGGTGCAAGCGGTCAGCGGTGGCCGCGTGGCCGACATCTTCAACAGCCTGCTGCCGACCCATCCGCAATATGGCGCGCTTCGGCACGCCCTGACCGTGGCCGCGCCGGGTGACACGGCTGCCATCAACAAGATCCGCACCAACATGGATCGCTGGCGCTGGCTTCCGCGCGACCTTGGGCAGAAGTACGTCATCGTCAACGTGCCGGGCCAGTTCGCGACCCTGGTCGAGAACAGCCAGACCCGCTGGAAGCACCGCGCGATCGCCGGCGCCACCAGAACCCCGACGCCGTCGCTGTCGGTCAACGCCACGGGCGTGATCCTCAACCCCTGGTGGGAGGTTCCGGCCAGCCTGTCGGGCGAAGTCGCCGGCAAGGGTGGCTATGTCGCGGTGCGCGGCAAGGACGGCAAGGTCCAGCGCTGGCGCCAGCCGCCCGGCGGCCGCAATGCACTCGGCAAGATCAAGTTTGTCATGCAGAACCCGCATAACATCTACCTGCACGACACCAACAACCGGGGCCTGTTCGACAGCCGAGCCCGCTTCCTCAGTCACGGCTGCATCCGTACGGAGAAGATCCTCGATCTCGCAGCGGAGTTGCTGGCCGACGATGGCGGCGAGTGGACGCAGGAGCGGATCGACTCCACTCTGGCCAGCGCCAAGACGGTTCAGGCCAACTTCGTGAAGCCGGTGCCCGTCTATATCGTCTACTTCAGCACCGCCGCGCTGACCGACGGCAACCTCGTCCAGTATGAGGACCTCTACAAGCGCGACGGAGCGGTCATGGCGGCGCTCAACGACCGAGCCCAGCCGGGGGCAGCGGTGACCAAGACGGCTTCTGCCAAGTAAACCGATTTTCGGGTGAGGAGGACGTCACGCGAGTGGATCGCGTGACGTCGAATCGTATCCGGCGTACCGGCACGCTGGCCGTCGCTTCGCGTCTCTCTAGGCAATCTTATCCGCGTAGATCATCCGGCCGCCGGCCAGGCGCCGCATCACGTCCCACTGGCTGGCCTTGCTGAACGCGAAACAGCCTTCCGACCGGCCGAGCTTGCCGTGGGCTGCGATCATCTCCGGCTCGGCGTACCAGGCGTTGTGGATCACGATGGCGCGCGACTCGGCATTGTTGTTGGACCAGTCGAGCCCGCGAACCCTCATCGAGAGCCCGTATTTGCCCTGATAATATTCACCGGTGGAATAAGCGCCGTTGCTGGTCGCTTCCGAGCCGGGCCGGTTGGAGAACATCTCCACAAAGCCCGAATGGTCAGGGTCCGACCCGCGGCCGTGCGCCACCAGATGGCTGTCGACCCGCCCGTTCATCAGGTCCACCACGTGAAACCGAGCGTCGCGGCTGGCGGCCGAGAAATCAACAATGCCGATGGTGTCGCGGGCGGTCACGCCGCGGTTGCGCACGTGCGTGTCGAGCGCCGCCTTGGCCTTGGCCAGCAGGTGCGGCTTGAGGCCTGGAAACGCTGGGGCAGCGGCGGCCGGCACGCTGGCCGGGGCCGGAGCCGGCGGCAGCAGCGGAGCGCGGGGAAGCGGTGGCGGCGCGAACACCACCCCTGGCAGGCCAGCGGTGCTTGCGGCGCCCGACACCATGACGGCTCCGGCCCCGATTGTACCCCAGCGCAGCATATCCCGGCGATTCATCTGCATTCGAGACCCTCCAGAAATAGATGATCCCTATATCACTCAATGGGTTAATCGCCGATAACTACTTTGCGCAGCACCGGTCGGCCCAGCGCGAGTCCCACTCAATTCGTCCGTTCGGGTTCAGGGCTGCTTGGGTTGAAAAGGCTGGCTGGCTCCTTTATGGGCCCGCCCACGCGGCGAGCCGGTTGTTGGCCGCTGCAAGGTTTATGGCGCAGCTGTCCGGCGTGGCAAATGTCTCGCGGAAGCTGTGCATGCCCCCTCCTCGGGGCACAACAAGAACAAGGAGCGGCAAGAACTTTTATGCAGATCATCGTTCGCGACAATAACGTCGACCAAGCGCTGCGCGCGCTCAAGAAGAAGCTGCAGCGCGAAGGCGTTTATCGCGAAATGAAGCTGCGCCGCCATTACGAGAAGCCGTCGGAAAAGCGTGCCCGCGAACGTGCCGCCGCCATCCGCCGGGCCCGCAAGCTGGAGCGCAAGCGGGCCGACCGGGAAAACGCCCGCTAGGCCCAGCCGCGACTCGGGGCCGCTCCACCCAGGAGCGGCCCTTCGTGTATCTGTCCTTTTTCCTTCACCGTCCGAAAGACCGCCCGTGAGCGCCACCCAGGTTCCGATCCGCCCCATCGCCCGCGCCACCCGAGTGCGGGCCACCATCGGCTTTGTGCTGGTGCTGCTTGCCGGATTGCTGCTTGCCTGGTTCGGCGCCGGCCAGCTGCGCGGCGAAACCACCTCCAGCGGGCTCCAGTTCCGCACGGTGCAGGCCGGCGAGGGACCGCAGGTGACCAGTCAGGACGGCGTGCTGATCGAGTATGAAGGCCGGCTGCCTGACGGCACCGTGTTTGACACCACCCAGGGCAAGGGCGCCGTTCCCATGCTCGCCGGCCAGGTCATCCCCGGCTTTTCCGAAGCGCTGCAGAAGATGCAAAAGGGTGGTCGCTACAAGATCCGGATCCCGGCCAAGCTCGCTTACGGCGCCAGCCCGCCGCCGGGTAGCCCGATTCCGGCCAACGCCGACCTCAGCTTCGACGTTCACGTCGTGCAGGTGGTGGCCAACGCCGCCCAGATGATGGGCCAGCTGCCCCCGGGTGTCGATCCCAGCGCCGTTCCGCCCCCTCCCGGACGGTAAGTCTGAGCATCAATCAGGCGGCTCGTCCGCCACGGCTTCACCGCCGTGGCGATGGCGCGCCCATTGCTCCAGGCATACCTTGATGCTGGCCAGGATCGGATCGGCCAACAGCAGCCCCAGGAAGCCGAACAGCGCCCCGAACACCAGCTGCGCGGCCAGCACCATCGCCGGCGCCAGGTCCACCGTCTTGCGGGCGATGTAGGGCAACACCAGGTAGCCGTCGATGTTCTGCACGGCAAAGTAGACGAAGATCGCCCACAGCCCCGTGCCGTTGCCGGCCGAAAAGCCGACCGCGACCATCAGCACGCCCGAGACGATCGCCCCGATGTTGGGGATGAACGCCAGCGTTCCGGTGATTAGGCCGAGCAGCGCCGCGAATGGGACCCCGCCCAGTGCCAGCATCACCCAGGTGAACAGCCCTTCGAACACCATCCCGACCAGCCGGCCGAACAGCAGCCGCCGGAGGTTGTACCCGACCCGTTCGATCAACCGGTAGAACAAGGACCGGTGCTTCAAGGGCAGCATCCAGGCGAAGCCCCGGTCGTACAGGCGCGGCTCGGTCGCGAAGAAGATGCCCAGCGCCAGGATCAGCACCGCGCTGGTCAGCGCTCCCAGCGCGCTTCCGACCGCACTGGTCAGCCGGCCGACGGACCCGACCGCCTGCTGCAGGAGCGCGTTCGGGCTGCCGTTGCTGACCAGCCCGTGATTGTGGCCCCAGGCGAGCAGCCGCGACGCCTGCGCCTCCACCGTTGCCCGCAGTGCCTCGAACTGCGCGGCGAAGGTGGTCCCCGCATACCACAGCAGCCAGCCGACGAACGCAAGTCCGGCCAGGATCACCAGCAGCAGCCTGAAGCCGCGCGGGATCGGCAGCGCCCGCCCGAGCAGCCGCGCGCCGCCGTCCAGCAGCACGGCGAAGATCAGCCCGCCGATGATCAACAGCAGCGGCTGGGCCAGGAAGATGACCCCGGCGACCGCCAGCGCTACCGCCGCCCACACGCTGGCCCGCTTGAGTTCGGTCAGGACCAGCGGGTCGCGGATCTCGGCGGGGCCGGGCTGCTCGACGTGGCCGCCAGGAGCTTCGGGCACCGCGCCCGCGCTCAGTTCTGCTGATGCGCGCGCAGGGACGTGCCGGCGCGCCCGGAGCGGAAGGCCTCGAACCAGCTGGCCGGGTTCAGCACCTGGGTGGTGCCGTCCAGGCTGAAGGTGATGAACTCAGCGCGGCCACCGATATTCTCGATCGGCACCGGCCCGCCCAGACCGCCCGAGGCCGAATCGAACCGGCTGTCCGCGCTCTTGTCGCGGTCGTCGCCCATCAGGAACAGGTGGCCGGCCGGAACCGTGGTCCGTTCGAAGTTGTCGCCCGGGGAGAGACCGACGTCGATGGTGTTGTAGGTCACCCCGTTGGGCAGCGTTTCGCGCACGATCGGCAGGCGGCAATAGCGGTGGCCGTCGGCGGCCTGCACCTGGAAGCCCATGAACTCGAACCCGCACGGCGCATTGGGGTCGACCGGGATCATCGCGGGCGGCAGGATCTGGCGGCGCACTTCGGTGCCGTTGATGATGAGGTGCCCGGCGCGCACTTCGACCGTGTCGCCGGGCAGTCCGATCACCCGCTTGATCCAGTCCTCGCTGCGGCCCGGCGGAGTGACGATCACGATGTCGCCGCGCTCAGGGACCTTGCCCCACAGCCGACCATGCATCGGCGGCAGGGTCACGCCCCACGACGCGGTCGGATCGCGCAGCACCAGCGAGCGGACAATGCCGACCGGGTTGGGAATGGTCGGGCTGACCCACGACCAGCCATAGGCGTATTTGCTGACCACCAGCCGGTCGCCCTTAAGCAGGGCCGGCATCATGCTTTCGGACGGAATGTAGAAGGGTTTGGCGATGAAGCTGTGGAACACAAGCACCGCCAGCAGCACCCAGAACAGCCCCTTGATCTCGCGCCACAGGGCCGATCCACCCTTCTGGTCGGCGCGTTCCGCCGGCGCCGGCATCGGCGCGGCATCGGAATCGGCGGTCAACGTGGTCTCACTCACTCAGGGCTCCAGCTTGCGGGCTTCCAGGATCACAAAGGCCTGGGCCCAGGGATGATCGTCGGTCATCGTCAGGTGGACCTCCACGGCGTGGCCCGGCGGGGTAAGCGCGTCAAGCCTCGCCCGGGCGCCCCCGGTCAGAACCAGCGTGGGCTTACCGGAGGGTGCATTAACGACTCCGATATCCTTCATGAACACGCCTGCCTTGAAGCCGGTGCCGACCGCCTTGGAATAGGCTTCCTTGGCCGCAAACCGCTTGGCCAGCGTGCCGGCGGCGGTGAACGGCCGCCGCGCCGCCTTGCGCTGCTCGACGTCGGTGAACACGCGGCTGAGGAAGCGCTCGCCGAAGCGGTCGACCGAAGCCTGGATCCGCTCGATGTTGCACAAGTCGGAGCCCAAGCCGATGATCACCGCGCGGCGTCCATCAGTTCGCGCATCCGTGTGACACTCGCCTCCAGGCCGATGAAGATCGCTTCGCCGACCAGGAAATGGCCGATGTTGAGTTCCCTCACCTGCGGGATGGCGGCGATCGGGAGCACGTTGTCGAAGGTCAGGCCGTGGCCGGCGTGCGGTTCGATCCCGTTCTTGGCGGCCAGCGCGGCGACATCGGTCAACCGTTTTAACTCCCCACTCCGTTCTGCCTCGCCGAGATGGGCGAAGCGGCCGGTGTGAAGCTCGACCACCGGCGCGCCCAGGCGCAAGGCGGCGTCGATCTGCCGCTCGTCGGGCTCGACGAACAGGCTGACCCGGACGCCGGCGGCGCCCAGCCGGTCGATGAACGGGCGCAGGTGGTCGAACTGGCCGGCGGCATCGAGCCCGCCTTCGGTGGTTCGTTCTTCCCGCCGCTCGGGCACGAGGCAGGCGGCGTGGGGCCGGTGGCGAAGCGCGATTCCCAGCATCTCGTCCGTCGCCGCCATCTCCAGGTTGAGCGGCACCGGCAGTTCGGCCGACAGGCGCGCGATGTCGCGGTCGGTGATGTGCCGCCGATCCTCCCGCAGGTGGGCGGTAATGCCGTCCGCCCCGGCTTGGCACGCCAGCAGCGCGGCCCGCACCGGGTCGGGATAGTCACCGCCGCGCGCATTCCGGATGGTCGCGACATGGTCGATGTTGACGCCGAGGCGCAGTTCCCGGTTCACGCGGCACCGTCGGAAGAGGACAAAAGGGACACGTAATCGCCGTCGGCGACCACTGCGCCCGGAGCTGCGCCCTTGCCTGGGGAACACAGCAACAGGGGCGAGCGGGTGCGCACTGCCGAGGACATGACGGCAGATTTCCTACTTTGCAACGACAAGCCGCGAGCTCAGGCGACCGCCCGGCTGCCCGGCTTGACCGCCGGGATCGCCTGAAGTTCGGGTGGCAGGGCGTCGGGCTGGTAGGTCGGCACGTCGAGCCGCAGCAGCGGCGTGAACGGCACACCGAGGTCGGCCTGACCGTTCGACCGGTCGACGAGCGCCGCCGCGCCGATCACCTTGCCGCCGGCCGCGGCGATCGCCTTGATCGCCTCCCGACTGGACAGGCCGGTCGTCACCACGTCCTCGACCAGCAGCACCTTCTGCCCTGGCTCGAGCGCGAAGCCCCGGCGCAGCTCGAAGGTGCCGGTCGGCCGCTCAACGAACAGCGCCGGAACGCCCAGCGCGCGGCCCAGCTCGTGACCAATGATCACACCGCCCATGGCGGGTGAAACGACGACCCCGACCAAAGCCCGTAGGTCGGCCGGCAGTCGCCCGGCCAGCGCCTGCGCCAGCCGCTCGGCGCGGCGCGGGTCCGTCAGCACCCGCGCGCATTGCAGGTAGCGCGAACTGCGCAGCCCGGAGGAAAGAATGAAGTGCCCGTCCAGCAGCGCCCCGGCTGCCCGGAATTCGTCAATGACCTGTGCTTCAACCATTGCGCCGTCCCGCCCGTGTCGCCGCCTGATAGAAGCTGCCCCACCGGCCTTCAACCAAGTGCGAGCGAGGCGCTTGAGAGAGTGGCACTCTGTTCCTATAAGGCCGCCGGTTTCCGTTTCGCCGCGCGTCACCCGCGTCGGCGCGTCACTGACCTGAAGGGTAGCAATGAAGTTCTCCGCATGGGTTCTCGCCCTGGCCGCTGCCGGGCTCTCACCACTGGCAGCGCAGACGGCGTCGCCCGCCCCTGAACCGGGGACGGTCAGCGCGACCTCGACGCCGACCCCGACCAGTGGCCAGACGAGCCCCAATGCGAACACCGGTACCCCGCCCGCGGCCCAGCCGATCCCGGCGGCCGGCGCGGTCGCCGACCCGACTCCGGGTGCAAGCGCTGTTGCTCCCGGTGCAGCGGGGCAGCCCGCCGTCGCCGGACCCGCCTTCCAGCATGCGGTGCCGACCCAGGGCATCGGCATGCCCGACGGCCGCATGGGCACCCAGACCCAGGTCACGCCGATCGGCATCGAGGCCTCGTCCTTTCACAACAACTGGCTGCTGATCCTGTGCGCGGCGATCAGCCTGCTGGTGCTGGTGCTGCTGCTGTACACCATGGTCCGCTTTCGCCGCGCCGCGCATCCGACGCCGTCGCGGACCAGCCACAACACCTTTGTGGAGGTGATCTGGACGCTGCTGCCGGTGCTGGTCCTGGTGGCGATCGCCATTCCGTCCATCCGGCTGATCCGGCACCAGTACAGCCCGCCGCCCGCCGACCTGACGATCAAGGTGATCGGCAACCAGTGGTACTGGACCTACCAGTATCCGGACAATGGCGGGTTCGAGATCGTCTCCAACATGCTCAAGGAGAAGAACGAGGCCGCTGCCGGCACCCGCTTCCGGACGGATGCGGACGGCCCCCGCCTGCTGGGCGTCGACGAGCGGATGGTGATCCCGGCCGGCAGGACGGTGAAGTTCATCGTCACTTCCAACGACGTCATCCACAGCTTCGCCTTGCCGGCCTTCTGGGTGAAGATCGACGCCAACCCCGGCATCCTCAACGAGACCTGGGCCCGGGTCGACCGTCCCGGCGTCTACTTCGGCCAGTGCTCCGAGCTGTGCGGCGCGCGCCACGCCTTCATGCCGATCGCGATCGAGGTGGTGACGCCCCAGCGTTACGCCGAGTGGGTCGCCAGCAAGGGCGGCACCATGCCCGGCGCGCGTCCGGCCCCGACGGCCGACAGCACGGCGGCGACCACCGTTTCCCCGACGGCGGTCACTCCGGCGGCCGCCCCGACCCCCACCACCGGCAATCCAGCGGGCGCAGCTCCGGCTGCTCCCGGCAACACCCAGCCCAGCGTCGCCAACCGCGCGACGGACAGCAATCAGTAAAGCGGAAGACCAAACCAGATGGCTACCACCGCAAACTCCCTTCCGCTGACCGGGGCCGAGGCCTCGCACGCGCATGACGACCACCACGCGGACCACAAGCCGGGCTTCTTCGCCCGCTGGTTCATGTCGACCAATCACAAGGACATCGGCACCCTCTACCTGATCTTCGCGATCACGGCCGGCATCGTCGGTGGCGCGATCTCCGGCATCATGCGGGCCGAGCTGGCGCAGCCCGGCATCCAGTACCTGACCATGGGCTGGCCGATCGGGGCGGGCAGCGCCAACCTCGACGAAGCCTATCACCACTGGAACGTGCTGATCACCGGCCACGGTCTGATCATGGTGTTCTTCATGGTCATGCCGGCGCTGATCGGCGGCTTCGCCAACTGGTTCGTGCCGATCATGATCGGCGCGCCCGACATGGCCTTTCCGCGGATGAACAACGTCAGCTTCTGGCTGATCGTCCCGGCCTTCATCCTGCTGCTCGGCTCCACCATGGTGCCCGGCGGCAGCGGCCTTGGCGCCGGCACCGGCTGGACGGTCTATGCGCCGCTGTCGACGTCCGGCTCGGCCGGCCCGGCGGTGGACATGGCGATCTTCGCCCTCCACCTGGCGGGCGCCAGCTCGATCCTGGGCGCGATCAACTTCATCACCACCATCTTCAACATGCGCGCGCCGGGCATGACCCTGCACAAGATGCCGCTGTTCGTGTGGTCGGTGCTGGTTACCGCCTTTCTGCTGCTGCTGGCGCTGCCGGTGCTGGCGGGCGCGATCACCATGCTGCTGACCGACCGCAACTTCGGCACCAGCTTCTTCGATGCGTCAGGCGGCGGGGACCCGGTGCTGTACCAGCACCTGTTCTGGTTCTTCGGCCACCCCGAAGTGTACATCATGATCCTGCCGGCGTTCGGCATCATCAGCCAGATCGTCGCCACCTTCAGCCGCAAGCCGGTGTTCGGCTATCTCGGCATGGCCTACGCCATGGTCGCGATCGGCGTGGTCGGGTTCGTGGTGTGGGCCCACCACATGTTCACCACCGGCCTGGACGTGAACGTGAAGATGTACTTCACCGCCGCGACCATGATCATCGCGGTCCCGACGGGCGTGAAGATCTTCAGCTGGATCGCCACCATGTGGGGCGGCTCGATCTCGTTCGAGACGCCGATGCTGTGGGCGATCGGCTTCATCTTCCTGTTCACGGTGGGCGGCGTGACCGGCGTGGTGCTCGCCAATGGCGGCGTCGACAACTACCTGCACGACACCTACTATGTGGTGGCGCACTTCCACTACGTGCTGTCGCTGGGTGCCGTGTTCGGCCTGTTCGCCGGCTTCTACTACTGGTTCCCGAAGATGTCGGGCAAGATGTACAGCGAGTTCCTCGGCAAGCTGCATTTCTATGTGATGTTCGTCGGCGTGAACATCATCTTCTTCCCGCAGCACTTCCTTGGCCTGGACGGCATGCCGAGGCGCTATCCCGATTATCCGGACGCGTTCGCCTACTGGAACAAGATCTCGACCATCGGCTACATGATCACGGCCGCCGCGGTCGGCATCTTCTTCGTCAACGTCATCTGGTCGCTGGCCAGGGGCAAAAAGGCTCCTGACAACCCGTGGGGCGCCGGTGCCACGACGCTGGAATGGACCCTCCCCAGCCCGCCGCCATTCCACCAGTTCGAGACTCTGCCCAAGATCGACTGATCAAGCGCCCTTCTCGAATCGGCAGACGCCTCGGCTTCACCGCCGGGGCGTTTTGCTTTTGGAAGGTGCCGGACGTCCGCTTTTGGCCCAATGCCGACGCTATGCCGGAACACCGAGCAGGCCTTGTCGGCCAACTACCGTCCAGGCCGTAGCTAGTGACGGAACGTCCGGCCGGCCCAGCCATTGACTCATTCCTGAGGCGGCAACCGATCCGGCGCCCGGCTACTCGGAGATCACCATGAACTATCGCGCTCTTGCCGTTGTTGCGGCTTCCACCTCCGTTGTCATGCTCCCTTCGGCCGCTGCCGCACAGGACAGGACCTATGTCGCAGGTTCGCTCGGCTACACCTTTGCCGACGATTTCGAGACGGACGTCGGGGTCGAAGCGAGCCTCAAGAACGGTTATGCGGTCACCGGCGCAGTGGGCCGCAGCTTTGGTCCGCTGCGCGGTGAGCTCGAGGGCAGCTATCGCCGAAGCAAGGTGGACGAGGCTCGCGGCCTGGGCGTCGTCGTGGAAGGCAACGGCGAAGTGTCGGCGCTTTCCGCCATGGCCAACCTTTACTTCGATCCGGCTGTTCAGTTCGGGCCGGTGAAGCCGTATGTCGGCGGAGGCATCGGCGTGTCACGCTTCAGGGCGCGTGACGTGGAGGCCGTTGGAATTCCCAACCTTTCACCACTGAGCGGAAAGGAGACGGGCTTCGCCTGGCAGCTGATGGCCGGAGCGGGTCTCGCCCTTTCCGAGCAGGCGACGCTCACCGCCGGTTACCGCTACTTCGCCACGCCTGACGTCAAGGCCAACGTCGCCCCGCTCGGGTCGGTCAGGGTCGACGGGCTCGGCCTGCACGCAGTTGAGGTGGGTCTCCGCTTGAGTTTGTGACGCGAACCAGAGTTGGCGCGGTGAGTGACCAAGGGCCAGTCGCAGGGCGATCCTCTCAGCCGGTAGCACCGCACCACGACCCAATGTCCCGCGGCTGTTAAGCCTGCCACGACTTCCTGCCCGGTGCGGAGTTCCACACCCGCCAGGAGGTCAGCCACTATCTCGCGGGCTGCGGCTACAGGGTGGAGCACCGCCAGGACGACCCGCGGCCCTGGGTTCGGCAAACGCTCTACGCATCGTCCATGACGCAGCCCCGACTTGACCGGGCGCCCGCAAGCTGGCCGTGACCAGTGGCGGTGGCAGCATCGCCATCCGGCCGAGCGCGCAACTCGGGTAAGGACGTCTTTCTTCTTGCAACGGCCGTAACGGAGCGCTCCACTACCCCCATGCGCATCCTCCTCGCCCCCGCTCTCCTCCTGACCCTGGCTGCCGTCGGGCCGATCGACCCGCAGCGGATCAAGGCCGACGTCCGCACTCTGTCGTCCGATGAGTTCGACGGCCGCGGCCCCGGCGAGAAGGGCGAGGCGCCCACCATCGCCTTCATCGCGCGGCAGATGGCGGCGGCCGGCCTGCAGCCCGGCGGCGAGAATGGCGGCTGGACCCAGGACGTGCCGCTGGTCCGGCTCGACACGCTGCCCGGCGGCCGGCTGACCGTCCGGACGCGGAGTCAGGCGATGGCCCTGCGCGACGGGCCGGACCTCGACATCAACCCGACCAATCCGGGTCGCACGACGCTGGCCGACGCGCCGCTGGTGTTCGCCGGCTGGGGGGCGCCGGACCCGGCGCGGGGCTGGGATGCGTTCGCGGGCGTGGACGTGCGCGGCAAGGTGGTCGTAATGCTGGCCGGCGATCCCGACGGGGAAGCCGGGCGCGATCTCGGCTTCAGCGGCCGCGCGCTGGTGTTCGGCGGCCGTGGCGGGGCCAAGGCGGCCGCCGCGGCCAAGGCCGGCGCAGTGGGCGTGCTGTTTATCCACGAGGAGCAGGCCTATAGCTGGCCTTACAATCAGGTCGGCGGCAGCATCCGGGTGCCGGCGTTCAGCTACGCGCCGCTGAAGCCCAATCCATTGCTGTTCAGCGGCATCGTCCGGCGTGAAGCGGTGCTGCCGCTGCTGGCGCGGATGGGCGTCACCCTCCCCGCGCTCAAGCGCCGTGCGCGCAGCGCGAGCTTCCGCGCGATTTCCTTGCCCGGCAGCGTCAGCGTTGACGTGACCAATCGGGCGACGAACGTGGTCAGCCATAATGTGATCGGCGTCCTGCGCGGCGCCGCGCGGCCGGACGAGACGGTGCTGTACGGTGCGCACTGGGACGCCAACGGGCACAACGGCCCGGATGCGACCGGCGACGCGATCCGCAACGGCGCGGTCGACAATGCGACGGGGACGGCCGAACTGCTGGAGGTCGCCCGCGCCTTTGCGGCCGGGCCGAAGCCGCAACGCTCCGTCGTGTTCGCCGCCTGGACCTCGGAGGAGAAGGGCCTGCTCGGCGCCGAGTGGTATGCCCAGCATCCGCTCTACCCGCTGGCGCGGACGGCCGGGGTGATCAACCTCGATCCGCACGTGGTTCTGCCGGCCGCCCGGGACCTGGAACTGATCGGGCCCGGCCAGTCCGACCTGGAGGCCATGTTGACGCGCGCTGCCGGCGAGCAGGGCCTGCGGGTCGTTCCGGAGCCCAGCCCGGAGGCCGGCTGGTACTTCCGTTCCGACCACTTCCCGTTCGCGCAGCGCGGCGTTCCCGTCCTCGCCTTCCGCGCCGGTCGCGACCTCCGCAACGGCGGGCGAGCGGCCGGGCAGCGGATCGTGTCGGCCTATAATGCCCGCTGCTACCATCAGCCCTGCGACGAGTTCGACCCGAGGTGGACCTACGCCGGCACGGCGCAGGAGGCGCTGGCGGCGTTTCGGGTCGGGCAGCTGCTGGCGAACGGCCGCAGCTGGCCGGGCTGGGCGGCGGGCAGTCCGTATGCGGCGGCTCGGGCGGAAAGCGCGGCCGAGCGGCGTTAGGCGGCGGGGTCCACTCGGCGGGCGGCGCGAATCACGATCCCGGGTTCCAGCATCTGGCCCTTCATTGAGCCCTGCCCCTTGGTCGCCGACACCGGGCTGGCGAGGATCGACTTCACCACATCCATCCCCTCCACGACCCGGCCAAATGCCGCGAAGCTGTCGCCGAAGGTGGTGATCGGCCCGGCCAGGATGAAGAAGTCGGACCGGGCGGTGCCTGGCCCCAGGTTGGCCATGGCGATCGTCCCCGCCTCAAGCTTCAGCCCGGTAGCCGACGGCGGCTCGTGCTTGACCGGCGGGTAGAGCAGCCGCGCGTCCTTGGTGATGCCGGCCTGAATGAGGCCGTTGCCGGCACCATAGGGCATGGCCCGGTAGAAGGTGATCCCGTCGAATCGCCTGGCATCGACATAGCGCAGGAAGTTGGCGGTAGTGGCCGGCGCCCGGCCGCGGTCCAGGACCAGCACGATGCGGCCCTCAGCGGTATCCAGCGCGACCCGCACCAGGTCGTCCTGTGGTGCCTGGGCGGATGGCGGCGGAGCGGCCTGGGCCGCCGGGGTGAGCGGAGCCAGGAGGCCGAGCAGCAGTGCGATTCGACGGTTCATGAAATGATTGTACCCTGACGCAGGCAGGGGTCCAGTTCCTTTCCGAGAAGGCCCACTGGGCTCCTGCTTTCGCAGGAGCACAAAGCTCTCTATATGCGCGGCACCAATGCCGAGCCTTGCCGCCACCGATCACCTGCCAGCCGACTGGCGGGACCTGTTCGCGCTTACCAAGCCGCGGGTGATGACGCTGGTCGTCTTCACCGGGCTGGCCGGACTACTGGCCGCGCCCGGGCACATGAACCCGGTGCTGGCCTTTACCGCCATCCTGTGCATCGCGCTTGGCGCCGGCGGAGCGGCCGCGCTCAACATGTGGTACGAGGCCGACCTCGATGCGCAAATGCGGCGAACGGAGAACCGGCCCCTGCCCGCCGGCCGGCTGAACCGCCAGACCGCGCTCCACTTCGCAGTCGGCCTGTCCGCCACCTCCGTGGTGCTGATGGACCTGGCCGCCAATCACCTGGCCGCGCTGATCCTGGCCTTTTCCATCTTCTTCTACGCGGTGATCTACACCGTCTGGCTGAAGCGCCGCACCCCGCAGAACATCGTGATCGGCGGCGCCGCGGGGGCCTTTCCGCCGCTGATCGGGTGGGTCGCCGCCACCGGCCGGGTGGAGCTGCTGCCGACCCTGCTGTTCCTGCTGATCTTCCTGTGGACTCCGCCCCATTTCTGGGCGCTCAGCCTGTTTGTTCGCTCCGACTATGCCAAGGCCGGCGTGCCCATGCTGCCGGTGGTGGCGGGGGTCGCCAATACGCGTAAGCAGGTGTTCCTCTACAGCCTGCCGATGGCCGCCGCCGCCATCGCGCCGTGGCCGCTCGGCCTTACCGGAGCACTTTACGGGCTGGTCGCGGTCGCGCTGACGGCCGTGTTCCTGGTCCTGGCCGCGGCCGTGCTCGCCAACCGGGCGACCGAGCCCGCCGCCATGCAGCCGGAAAAGCGGCTGTTCGCGTTCTCCATCATCTACCTGTTCGCCCTGTTCGGCGCCGTCGCCGTCGACCGCTGGTTGCCGGTATGACCGACCCCCGTCCCGAGGACGAGATCGTCCGTGCCCGGCAGCGCGGCGGCGCCCGAGTCACCGCCATCCTGCTGGTCCTGTTCGTGGTGCTGGTGTTCTTCATCACCCTGGCCAAGCTGACGGTGAACCGGTGACGACGCTGGCTCAGCCGGAGCATGACCGGCGCAATCGCCGGGTGGCGCTACGCTCGGCGCTGTTTGTGCTGTTCATGCTCGGCCTCGCCTTTGCGTCCGTGCCGCTCTACCGCGCCTTTTGCCAGGCCACCGGTTATGGCGGTACGCCCCAGCGGGCCGACAGCGCCCCGGGCGCGGTCGCGGGCGAGATCGGCGTCCGGTTCGATGCCAACATCAATCCCGCCTTGCCGTGGGAATTCAAGCCGGAGCAGACCACGGTCAAGATCCACCCCGGCGAACGCACCACGATCAGCTATTTCGCGCACAACATGACCGCAAAGACGACCACCGGCCGGGCGATCTTCAACGTGACGCCGGAACAGGCCGGGCAGTATTTCAGCAAGATCGAGTGCTTCTGCTTCACCGAGCAGACGCTTCGCCCCGGCCAGCGGGCGCACATGCCGGTGGTGTTCTTCGTTGACCCCAAAATCCGCGAGGACGAGGCGACCAGGGATATCCACGAGATCACGCTGAGCTACACATTTTACCCGGTGGCAAATCCGGAAACCGCCAGCTAAGAACCGCGGTAAAGCACGAGGGAAGCACGACCGAACATGGCCGCGACCAAGAACCATCCGTACCACATCCTTCCGCCGAGCCTGTGGCCGTTCGCCGGCAGCATGGCCGCCCTGTTCCTGACGGGCGGCGGCGTCATGTGGATGCACGAGAACCCGTACGGCAAGTTCGTGTTCGCGTTTGGCCTCATCGGCGTGCTGGCGGTGATGTTCAGCTGGTGGCGGGACGTGGTGCACGAAAGCCGCGCGGGCGATCACACGCCGATCGTGCAGCTTCACCTGCGCTATGGCATGATCCTGTTCATCGCTTCCGAAGTGATGTTCTTCGTGGCCTGGTTCTGGGCCTATTTCGCCAACGCCCTGTTCCCGAGCGCGGTTGAATCGATCGGCGCGCAATGGCCGCCCAAGGGCATGGAGGTGCTGAACCCGTTCAGCTTTCCGCTGCTCAACACGCTGATCCTGCTCTGTTCGGGCACTACCGTGACCTGGGCTCACCATTCGCTGATCAACGGCGACCGCAAGGGCCTGAAGACCGGCCTGTTGCTGACCATCGCCCTGGGCCTGATCTTCAGCTGCATCCAGGCGTACGAATACATCCACGCGCCCTTCTCCTTCTCGTCCGCGCACGGGACGGAGGAGAGCCCGGCCAACGTCTATACCTCGACCTTTTTCATGGCGACGGGCTTCCACGGAGCCCACGTGATCATCGGCACGATCTTTCTGATCGTCTGCTACGTTCGGGCGAGCAAGGGCGACTTCACGCCGCAGAAGCACTTCGGCTTCGAAGCGGCGGCCTGGTACTGGCACTTCGTCGACGTGGTGTGGCTGTTCCTGTTCGTCTCCATCTACGTCTGGGGCGGCTGGGGCGCTCCGGTTCACGGGTGAGCCAAGACGGCGAGCGGCAGGAGCCCGATGCGCTCAAGGCGGCGCTGACCGGGACCTGCCCACGCTGCGGAAGGGGCCGGCTGTTCGCCGGCCCCGTGCGTTTCGCGGATCGGTGCGGCGCATGCGACCTCGACTTCACCCAGTTCAACGTCGGCGACGGACCCGCCGCCTTTCTCATCCTGATCGTCGGCGCGGTGCTGACCGTGCTGGCGCTGGTGACAGACGCGGCACTGGAGCCGCCCTGGTGGGTTCATCTGATCTGGCTGCCGGTCGGCATCGCGCTGACGCTGGGCGGGTTGCGGCTGGCCAAGGCGTGGCTGCTGGGCGCCGAATATCGCAACCGGGCACACGAAGGGCGGATCGTGTCATGATCCGCCGCCTGCCGCTCATTCCGACGTTGCTGGTACTGGTGGCGGCCGCGGTGATGGTCGGGCTCGGCGTCTGGCAGCTTCGCCGCGCCCACGACAAGGAGGCGCTGATCGCCCGCTATGCGGCGGCGCAAGGATTGTCGCCGACCGTGTGGCCGACCCGCCCGGTGGGCGACCAGGACCTGCCGCTGTTTCGCCGGGCGACCGGCCTGTGCCTGCAGCCGGTCGCAAGCAAGGCGGTCGGCGGCCGCAACCGCAAGGGCGAAAGCGGCTACAGCCACTGGGTCGATTGCCGCACCGGGGGCATGGAAGGGCCGGGCATGCGGGTCGACATCGGCTGGTCGCGTGACCCCCGTGCCGGAGGCGGGTGGACGGGTGGACCGGTCGGCGGGGTGATCGGTCCGGACGGCGAGCAGCGCATGCGGCTGATCTCCGACCGTGGGCTGGCCGGGCTGGAGCCGAGCGCGGTGCCGGACGTCGCCGACGTCCCCAACAACCATCGCTCCTACGCCTTTCAGTGGTTCGCCTTTGCGCTGACTGCGCTGGTTATCTACGCGCTGGCGGTTCGGGCCAAGCTGCGCGGGCCGCAGCAGTGACCGCGTCGCTGCAGCACTTGGCGAACGGGCTGACCGTAATCGCCGACCCGATGCCCGGAGCGCAGTCGGCGGCGGTCGGGCTCTATGCCGCCGTGGGTTCGCGGCAGGAACCGGTGAGCAAGGGCGGGCTCGCCCACATGGTCGAGCACATGGTCTTCAAGGGCGCCGGGCAGCGCGGCGCCCGGGCGATCGCCGAGGCGATCGAGGACGTTGGGGGTTCGCTCAACGCCTGGACCGCCCGCGACCAGACCGCGTTTCATGCCCGCGTGCTGCCGGCGGACGTGGGCCTGGCCGTGGACCTGATCGCCGACCTGGTCCGCGCACCCTTGTTCGACCCGGCCGAACTGGAGCGGGAAAAAGGAGTGATCCTGTCCGAGCTGGGCGAGATCCGCGACAATCCCGAGGACCTTGCCGGCGACCTGTTGTTCGAGGCGGCGTTTGCCGATCAGCCGCTCGGGGCCCCGGTGATCGGCCGCGAGGAGTCGATCCGCGGGTTCGAGGCGGCGGACCTGCACGGCTGGCTCAACAGCCAGTTCACGCCGGGCCGGCTGCTGCTGGTTGGCACCGGGGCGGTCGATGCGGACGCCCTGCTCCGCCTGGCCGAGCAGCGGTTCGGCGACCTGCCGGCCCAGTCGCCGGCCGCCCTGCCGCCGGCGTCGTTTACTGGAACAAGCCGCTTGCTGCCCCGGCGTACCGCCCAGGCGCATTGGCACCTCGGCTGGCAGGCGCCGAGCGGCGCCGACCCGGCAATGCCCGCCGCGTCCGTGTTCGCCCAGGCGATCGGCGGCGGCATGTCGTCGCGCCTGTTCCAGCAGCTGCGCGAAGAGCGCGGCCTCGCCTACTCCATCTATGCGTGGACCCAGGGGTTCGCCGACACCGGCATCCTGGCCGTCAGCGCCGCCACCGACCGGCAGGATGCGGGGGCGGCCCTGGCGCTGGCCCGCGACGTCGTGGCCGGCGCCGCCGACACGCTGGACGAGGCGGAAGTGGCCCGGGCCAAGGCACAGATCGAGGCGTCGCTGCGGATGAGCATGGAACGGGTGCAGGGCCGGGCCGACCACCATGCCCGCTCGTTCGAGCTGTTTGGCCGGCTGGTCGAATTGGGGGAAAGTCTCGCGGAGCTGGCCGCGGTGGACGCGGCGGCGGCACGCGAAGCGGGCCAGCGGATGCTCAGCGGACCGGCGGCGCTGGCCGCCGTTGGTGGCGGGCGCCTCGCGCTGGCCGCATGAGCGGTCTCCTCACCCTGGTGGCCGAGCCGTGGGACGATTGGGGCCTGATCGACTGCGGCGGCGGTCGCAAGCTCGAGCGCTATGGCAACGTGCAGGTGATCCGGCCGGAGCCGCAGGCGATGTGGGCCCCCGCAACGGATGAGTGGCAGGCCGATGCCGAGTTCCTGCCGGGCAGCGACGAGGATGGCGGCGGCCGGTGGGTGCACAACCGCCCGGTGGCGCGCAGCTGGCCGCTCGCCCGGGGCGCGGTCCGCTTCCATGCTAGCCTGACGCCATTCCGCCACCTGGGCTTCTTTCCCGACATGGCGCCGCAATGGGACTGGATGCGGCAGCGGGCGGATGCGGCCGAGGTGCTCAACCTGTTCGGTTATACGGGCGTCGGCACGTTGTCGCTGAGCGAGGCCGGCGCGCGCATGGTGCACGTGGACGCCTCCAAGAAGAGCGTGGAGGGCGGACGGGCGAACGCCGAGCTGTCCGGGGTGACTGACCGGCCGATCCGCTGGATCGTCGACGACGCGACCAAGTTCACCGCGCGCGAGGTCCGGCGGGGCCGGCGCTACGACGGTATCCTGCTCGATCCGCCCAAGTTCGGCCGTGGTCCGACCGGCGAGTTGTGGCGGTTGGAGGAGCATCTGGCCCCCTTGCTCGCCGATTGCCGGATGCTGCTGGACGAGCAGAGCCGCTTTCTGGTGCTGACGGTCTATGCGGTGAGGATGAGTGCGCTGAGCCTCGGCGAGCTGTTGCGGCAGATCCTCGACGACCTGGGCGGACGGGTCGAGTGCGGCGAGATGGCGGTGCGCGAGGAACGCCGCGGTCTGCTGCTGCCGACGGCCATCTTCGCGCGCTGGACCCGCAACTAGGTCCGCAGCGCGCGCACGGCGGCACCGGCGGCGAACGGCGCACCGGCCACCAGGAACAGCGCGGTCGCGGCCTCCAGCTTGAGGGCGCCGGTTTCGCCGCCGGCCGCGGACGCGCCAAAGATCAACAACGGCACGGCCAGTGGGAGAAGCAGCAGGCCGCCCAGCGCCGATGCTCCGCGCAGACCGGCAGTCAGGCTCGCTACGGTAACCGCCAGGGCGGCCAGGGCGGGCGTGCCGATCGCCAGGGTGAGCAGGCTGCGCGCGAGCAGCGGACCATCCAGCCCGAGCAGCGCGGCCCCGGGCAGCGCGGCGAGCAGCAGCAGTGGCCCGAAGGTCAGCCAGTGACCGACGATCTTGGCCGCCGCGACCACTTCCGCCGGAATTCGGCGGATCGCCAGCTGGTCGAGCACGCCGTCGGCCCGGTCGGGCTCGACCAGCCGCTCGATCGGCAACAGGGCGGCAGTGAGCGCCGCGATCCACAAGGCGCCCCCGCCGATCCGCGCCAGCAAGCGGGCGTCCGGGCCGACCGCGAACGGGATCACGGTGGCGACCAGCAGGAAAAAGGCGACCGGCAGCCAGGCGGAGGCGCCGAGTGCCCGGCGAACCTCGCGCGCCACGAGAATGCCGATCATGCCGCCAGCTCCAGCGTCCGCCAGTCGCCGGTGGGAATGGGCAAGTGCGACGCAAGGAGGACCGCGCCGCCGGCCGCGCGATGATCCGCAATGGCCGCGGCGACCGCCTGCATGCTGGCGTCGTCGAGCCCGTTCAGCGGCTCGTCAAGCAGCCACACGGGCGTTCCGGCCGCGAGCACTCGGGCGAGCCGGGCGCGGCGGGCCTGCCCGGTCGAAAGCAGCCGGACGGGCACGTCGGCCAGATGTGACAGGTCGAGCGCCGCCAGCGCCGCCCGTAGCTGCTCGCTATCGTCCAGGGCCGCCCACAGCCGGAGCGCACGCAGCAGCGTCAGTTCGCGGTCGAGCGCCAGCGCCTCGTCGGCCAGCGCGACGGCCGATCCGGCAACGGTGCCGGCCAGCGGCTTCAGCAACCCGGCCGCGATCCGCAGCAGGCTGGACTTGCCCGTCGCGTTGGGGCCCCGGACCCACAGCCCTTCGCCCCGACCGAGCCTGACGCTCAGCCCTTCGAACAACAGCCGTCCGCCACGCCAGCAGGCCACGTCCGACAAGGTCAGGAGATCGCTCAACGCTTCTCGTCTTCGAGCGCGTGCATGTCATCGTCCGAAAAGCCGAAATGGTGGCCGAGTTCGTGGATCAGGATGTGCGTGACCAGCCGCTCCAGCTGCTCGCCGTCGCCCGCCCATTCGTCGAGGATGGGACGCCGGTAGAGGATGACCTTGTCCGGCAGAGTTCCGCTGTCGGCGATGCTCTTCTCGGTGAGCGGCCGGCCGGAGTAGAGGCCGGTGAGTTCAAAGGGATCGTCGAGCCCCAGCTCGGCCAGCGTTGCCTCGTCGGCAAACTCTTCGATGGCAAGGACCACGTGGCGGACGTGCTCGGCGAAGAGTTCTGGCAGACGCTCGAGCGCGCTGCGGGCAATGCCCTCGATCTCCTCGGCGGAGGGTGGCGACCCGAAGCTGCGCATGAGCGTCGTCTATAAGCTCGCAGGGGCGAGGCCAAGCATTGCCCTCCACGCGGCGCCCGACTAGAGGAGCGGCCTTCCAGCGCATGCGGAGCGGTGGCCGAGTGGTCGAAGGCGCTCGCCTGGAAAGTGAGTATACGGCAAAACCGTATCGAGGGTTCGAATCCCTCCCGCTCCGCCACACAGTCTGAAGGACTCACTATTGCGCGGAACCCTCAATCCATGAAGCGCGCAGTTCTGCGCCGTTCCCTGGATTTATCGTAGTCGGAGACGCTGTCGTTAGGATCCGGATTGAGCGCAAACCCGCTCCCTTTCTCCGCCGAAGTTCAAGGCAGTACGGTTTGCGATTCTGCCAGCACCAATAAACGTGCACCCGCGGTTATCTAATAACGACATCCTCTGGTTCGTAACCAGCTCCCTTGCTGGCGCTCGGCAGCCGTCCCGAACGCGGACGTTCGGTCAGCCGGACCTAGTGTCTGCTGCGGGTGGGAAGCGGAACGGCAGCTGTCGGGCGCGTAGAAGGCTTAAACCGACGCTCGTTCATGAGCGCTGCTGCGTCGGCTAGAGGTGAGCAATCCATCGGATCGCATCGCCCGCGTGCGAGCAGTTTCCAATTGATCCTCCACGTCAGTGACAGGCCCTGCTCGTCTAAACGGAGAGGAAAGCGGTCTGCGGCTTCATCGGGCGCACCATGCCTTTGCCGAGGAAGCGATCAGGCGCACAAGTTGGTGCGAGCAATCCAGAGACCTAGCCCTACGACCAAGGCTAGTGCGACGACGATGATAGTGATACGCGCAGAAACCGGCCACTTGTCCTTCCAAGTGAAACTCTTCTGCTCCTGCAACCAATCGATTTGCGTCTCCGCGAACAGTTTATAATGGGCATACCATCCACTCAAGCAAATCTGTTTACTCATAGTGGTGGAGTAGTAGTGGGCATCGATGGCGTCGAAGTCAGACTGCGCAGCAACAGTGCCTGCGCCCGATTGAACGCTCAGGTAAAGAGACTTAAATCTGTTGTAGACACTCAACTGGCTGTTCGCTGAACGCTCATATTCCTCGGCGCGATAGTACGATATGTAGAGGCTGGCGATGCCCGCGATGACCAGGATCGCGGAGGGCAGCTTGGCGGACAAGGGGTCGTAGATTAACGCGAACACACCTACTGCAAGGGAGACGAAGCCGATCCAGCCCGGCCCCTTGCTCACGATGTCATAGGTCGCGAACGTCTTCTTGACGCCGAAGAGGACATCGTAGCCCTTCTCCGCGATCAGCCTCAGCAGCCGGTCCTTGTCCATCAGGCTTCGCTCTCATCTACGATTGGGACGTGGATGCGATCCTTGGCCACTACCACACCATCCTGGACTGCGTAACAATCCACGACATGCTCGCCACGGAAATCGGATTTCTCCTTCTTGGCCTTGCTCCCGCTGTCAGGCTCAATCTGGCCGCGTATCTTGTCCAGCCTGATCGCCTCCGATCCCCTGTTGAGCACCTTCCAATAAGCGTGATAGATGCCCTTGATGTCTTCGTTTGTGATGTAGAACTTCAACGACTTGGACCGGTAGACGTTCAGGCGCTTCATGGCGGCGCCCCGCATGGCACGCAGGAGGACCGTCCTGAACCCGTTCTGCTTGACCTCACATTCGAGGCGCAGCGAGTAGCGGATATCCACGGGGAACATGTCCTCGATGAACTCCTCGGTATTCGTGGCAGTGTAGCTGGCTTCGGTAATGTAGGCCTTCTTGATCTCCGTCGTATCCGAGAGCGGATAGCCCCGGCCGAACAGCTTACGCCAGCGATTGTTGGCCTTGGCATCCTCACCAGCGGCAAGGGCCTTATCGGCTAACTCCAACCCCTTCTTCGCCTTGCCCTCAAACCGCTTGTGGACCTTGACGTGCTGCCCGCTGCCGAGCGCGAGATACCGCTCCTGCTTGAGCTGGTTTGACAGGTACTCCAGGAAAGTCTCGCATCATCTGTCCGCACGTCGAGAACGTCATCTTGTCGAAGGCGGTGGTGGTGAGCAGGAAGTTGTGGGCGAGCGTGTCGATCACCAAGCCGTTCATCGCGACTCCGTGCTTGTTCTTCCAAGCACGGGTCATTTTGCAGAGTCGCCGCATGTTGCCGTTCTTGTCCGCATCGACAGTGCGCGTCGCGTTAATCTCTTCACGGGGTTTGGTTAGCCGATAACAGCCGCCATTCTTGGTGTAAGGATACCAGAAGCCCTGTTCGTCCTCGAACACCGGCTGCACTTCGACCTTGAAGTTCTTGTACTTGCAGACGACCACGAGGGTATCGACATAAACCTCAGTGGTTTTGTAGCGGTCCTGTATGGCATCCGCCGTGTCGCGCAGTAGCTTGTATGGGTTATTCTTATAGATGTCCCACTTCCCGTTCGGCATGATGTAGAGCATGTCCAGATCGGAGATGCCCCGGATGCCAGTCCAGCGCCCATAGGAGCCAACTTGCAGGCTGTTGGCCGTGCGGCTGTCAGTATCGCGAAATTGGAGGTTGCAGGCCCTCGTGACCTCACCATAGCGCAACGCGATGATGTCCTCGTTGTCGATCGCAATGTTCGAAAACGCGTCTTGAAATCGTCCGTCCTGCTGATGGTCGCCTTCCGTTGCTGCGCCCGTTGGTGCCCCCACCACGGCGCCGTTGTTGCGGCCAAAGATGGTTAGCGGTCACGTTTTGTTCAACCTTCGACACAGTCAGGCGCGCGACCATCGCGGCGTCGAGAACGCTCCGGACGTCCCCAAAACGTCGTCGTCAACGACGAGGCTTACGGGGTCGATCGCTGCCACGCCGTTTCCCCTCACTCCCGCCACTGTCGTCCATCCTCAACGCGACGACGCTCCGCATTTAAAGTGAGCGTGTAGAGTCGAGTGCCTTAACGGCTGGCGGAAACGGTCAGCGGCACGGCGACGGTGCTATTGCCGGTCACCATTAGGGACTGCCGCGATCGCATCGACACTGAAGATTATGTTTCCCAGGAGTCCTCGTCTTCCCGGATGGAACGATCTTGCGCCGCCTCGCATGTTCGCTTTCCGTTTCGAAAGCCGATACGCTGGTGATCCGCCGAAGCCGAGAGGTCGCCGATGCGTCTGGAATCCGTGTATGCCCGCTTCTACAAGTCGTTCAACTTTGACAGCGTCCGCAAATCGCATCCCGATGCGAAGCCGGAGGCCTGGGATCTGATCGCCGGGGACTTTTACCCCTACGTCACCATCGCTATCGATCCGCGCATCACCGCCGTCGTCGGCGCGAACGAATCCGGCAAGAGCCATCTCCTCGGTGCGATCAAGAGCGCCATCACGGGTAAGGACATCGAGCAACGCGATCTCTGCCGGTACTCCCCGTTCTTCAGCGTTGAACGTGGAATGACGTCTTGGCCGCATCTCGGCCTGAAATGGTCGTCTATGAACGCGGAGGAAGTCGCGGCACTAAGATATGCGGTGCCCGAGGCGCCCGCGGACATTTCCACCTTCCACATGTTCCGCGAAGGTCCCGATGTGCTCCGCTTGTTCTTTCCGAGGAAGAACGGCGAGCCGACGGAGATCGGACTGACTGGTGCGGCCGCCAAAAGCTTCGGTCACGACTTCCTACCGCGCCCGTTCGAGATCAAGGCCGGCGTGGGGCTGCCGAACGCAGTGCCACTGGCATGGCTGCGCGACGAGATCGCACCCTCTTCGGCGCTCGCCACTAGACGTGGCCGTGCGGCCTTATTGGAGGCGGGAGCCTTCGTTCTCGACAACCTTCCTGCCGACGCGCAGCAGTTCGCCGGTATCGCTTCAACCCTATTTCCCCGGATCAGTGGCTACCGCACTTCACGCGGGGCCGCGGTGACGGACGAGGATCCGAAGGCGCTCGGCCTTGCTCGCGACCTCCTCGTCAGGCTGGCACTGGTTGACCCGGACAGGCTCGCAGACCTGGCCAAGGCCATCGAGGATGGAGACGATGGACATGCCAACGCCTTGGTCGCCAGGATCAACCACCAGTTGGCGCGTCACCTGAACTTTCCGAAGTTCTGGGTGCAGGACCGTGACTTCGCGATCAAGGTGTCGCCGCGCGACGTCGACCTAGTGTTCACCATACAGGACCGCACCGGCACGGAGTACACTTTCGCGGAGCGGAGCCACGGCCTCAAATACTTTCTCTCCTATCTCATCCAAGCGCAGACGCGCGAGCCATCGGCCGATCGCGCGGAGATATTGCTGATGGACGAGCCGGACGCGTTCCTCTCTGCCGAGGCGCAGCAGGATCTGCTTAAGATATTCGATGGCTTCGCCCATCCAGAAGGCGACACGCGGCCCGTCCAGGTCGTCTACGTCACCCATTCGCCCTTCCTTCTCGACAAGAACCGCGCCGAGCGGATCCGCGTCCTCCAGAAGGGACGAGCGAGCGAAGGCACCCGCGTCATCCGCAACGCGTCGCGCAACCACTACGAACCGCTTCGCTCGGCCTTCGGCGCGTTCGTGGGGGAGACCGCGTTTATCGGCTCCTGCAATCTCCTGGTGGAGGGAGCCGCCGACCAAGTCCTGCTCGCCGGCGCATCGCGGCTTATCCGTGCCGCAGTCGGTCCAGGCCGCGGCGACAGCCTCGATCTTAACCGCATCGTTATCGTTCCCTGCGGGTCCGCTGGACAGATGCCCTACACCGTCTACCTCATACGCGGACGCGATACCGAGAAGCCGCCAGTCATCGCGCTGCTGGACGCCGACCCCGCGGGTCGAGACGCCGCGAAGGCACTACGGGGCGGCGAGAAGCGGATCGGGCGCCTGATCAAGCCTGAATACGTTCTGGATGTCGCGACCGTGATCGAGCCCGACCAGAACGGACGTGTGCCGGTCGAAATAGAGGATTTAGTTCCGACAGCGCTGGCCGTTCGGGCGGCCAACGAGTATTTCCGCGAAATCGAGGAATTCCGGGGCGAACGCCCCGCAATCTTCACGATCGCGGAGCTTCCAGCGCCGCTGTCCCCCGATGAGTCGGTGTTTGACGCCCTGAACACACTGGCGAAGGCACGCGGCGGACACATCGACAAGATCGGGTTCGCGCGTGCGGTGATCGGCATCTGCGAGAAGGAGGGGGCTGACGATACCGACGTGGCCGCTTTCCTCACTCGTATGCGGCCATTGTTCCGGAAGCTGACGGAAACACAGCGTGCAGCGGAACGCGACGCCTCGAAGGCACGCATCTCCTCCCTCGTTGATCGCCTGCAGAGCAATTTCCGCCGGGATCATCCGGACGTCGCCACGACCGAGCAGGCCCTCCACCTTCTCGAAGACGTAGCAGACGTCTTGGACGATTCACGGGAAGCCGACGCCGTCAGAACCCGACTGCTGCAACTCCGTCGTGATTTCGCGCTGGATGACCACGAGAGGCTGGCGATCGACCGATATGACGTCTTCCTTGTTGAACTGGCTGGACTGAAGCACAGCTTCGAGCATGTGGAGGGGCAGCAGTTGGACGCGGTCACAAAGGACGGTACGGCCGCGCCCGAACCCAAAGCCGTCGCTACGAAGGCTCGAGCAGCAAGGAAGACACAAGCAAATGAGAGGCAGGTCCGAACAGCGCGTCCGTCGACGCCACGGCGCAAGGCTACGGATCGCAACGGGTCCGGCACCGATAGCTGAGATCGTCCCTCCATATGCCAGCATCAAAGTGGATCAGCGGCGTGAAATCGCTCCAACGCGCTTGGGGCAAGTGACTCCCTGAACGCGACCCGAAGGCCCGGACCGCGGCGGCTTCACGCTACATTTCCCGTTACCGAGGATTGCTGGCGATCTACCTGACCACGGTCTCGGTGTCGGCTGCAGAGGCGGCGCATGGCGGAGCCGAACTCCACAACTTCCACTGCCTCTACAGCTGCCCGATCGGGGCTCCGGGCATCGTCGACATCGTTCACCAAATCGCGACATCGCGAGTAGAAGCCCGGCGTGGAAAGCCCTCCGTTGCAAAGATGAATGGGTGTCCGAAGTTGGGGAGGGTGCAGGGGGGCGTGAACGTCCGAGTATGGGTCTCATTGGAAGTTAGCAAGGCTGGGTTCCCGCCAAAAACTGCGACATGCACGCATCGCTAGCACCTTCCCGATTGTGGCCCTCACTCAGCTTCCGGTTTTAGGTAGAGCGGACCTCAGGCCGTTCGTTGGCACCTGCCCCTGCGCGATCCACTCCCGCTCCGCCATCCACTTCGCGAGCTCGGGTCCGGAGGCAAAGAAGCGGGCCTTCTTCCCACGCAGCCGCAATGCGAGGGCCTCGTCAGCCTTCGATGTGCGCATTGCCGATGGGAGCGCTATGTCGACCTGCGCCCTGACACCTGGCCAGTCCTTCACGCCGATCACGCCCCCCTCGTCCGGGACCCGCGCTTCCAGCCGCCGGGCGTAGACGCTGAGCCGCCGGTTCGGCTGCCAGAACTCGAAAAAGTATCCCGGCCAGCGCTCTGCCCGGTGTCTTCCCCAACCGCCGAAGATGCCGCCCTCAACTTGGTTGCCTAGGCGGTCTCGGAGAGTGGGATCAAGCGCGCGGGCCGCATTGGTGATCCGCTTCCTTGCCTTTAGTTTCGTGCTGGTGCTCGCAAAGACGAAGCCGACCGACGCAAAGCGGTCCGGCGCCGCGCGAACCAGCTCGAGAAGCGATCCTGCCGCAGGCGGACGAGGCATCGGCGGCGGCTGGCTGCGGAACACCGAGTTGGCCCAGTCGAGCTCCGACTGGCGAACATGCTGAGCATCTTTGAAGATTCCCTCGAACCACATGGCAGCCTTTTGCCACGGCTCGCTCCCGGCCTCATGGAATGTTCCAGCCTCGACGTTGCGCTGCGCCACTCCGTTATGACCGATTGCGGCTCGGGTTGCGTTGGCCGATCCGACGACAAGTCCACGATCAGATAGGATGACCTTGGCGTGCATCGACAGGGCATGCTTCAGCCGATCGCTGCGCGGCGCCCCGAGATCCTCGAGGGCAGCGGGCGATGTCGACCCCATGGAAATGTCGCAGATTATCCGAGCGTCACGAGGCACGCCTGTTGGAAAAAGTTCGGCAACCCCCTTCGGGGTCCAGAAGGCCACCGTACACAGGACTTCACGCCCGGCTGCAACCTCGCGCATCCTTCTGCCGAGATCATCGTCAAACAGGAACTCGCCAACCCCTGCCACCGCCATGTCCTCCCCTTTTTGCGCCTTCGTCAGTATCACGATCGCCGGCATTTACGCATCTTGTAGAGATCAGGCTCTCTCGCGGCCTCCTGCCTCCCGCAGGAGCCACGTCGCATGGAACAGGATGCACCAGCCAATCTCGCTGAGAACGCCGAGCATCCCATCGAAGTGTTCCTCTGCCTTCGGTTCCGGGTAGTGACCGACCGAGTCACTGAGTTCGACGCCCTTGGCTTCGAGATCCCTTGCCAAAGCCAGCGCATTGCCGAGTGACACCTCGTGTCCAAAGATGTGGGCAAAATCGTTGCGGAAGTCGTTGAACCGGTCGAGCGCCGCCTTGTCGTCGTCGCTGATAACCCCCTGCGTTTTCAGCAACTCGGATTTCCCGGGAAACGACAGGTTGTAGATCTTGTCGTCCGTCCGGAACATGCTGATCATCTCAATCATCAGCGCCTCGAGCGCGAGATGGATCTTCATTACAATCGCGATGACCTCGGGGTCGTTGCTCAGAATCTGGCCAGATATGATGTCGTCGAGTTCGACGTCACGCCTCGGCTTACGCATCTGATCTCCATTCGGCTCTTTGGGTCGAGGGGCCGATAGAGTTGGCAGCCATCCCGCACCAGTTGTTGCTGTCAGCCCGCCACGCCTGCGTCTTGTCGGCGCAAGTTGCTCCGGAACTGCCGGTACGTGCCCGAAATTGTGACCTTCTCGTAACCTCCTGATGAGTATACCTTGTCACCAAGAGGGCCGGGGCGACAGCTTGTATCATCTCATTCGACTTGCGAGAGCGGATCTCCTTGCGGACCTTTGATTTGGTCCGGTCATCATGCAGCCAAGGATTGTCACTCGGTGTCGCATGAACCGATCGGCCGCCTGTTCGAGATCACACTGCGAGCTGGCTCGAAGGCGGCAGTTCGGGCCTTCGTCGCCAATGGCGCGCCGCTCGATGCTCGGGACGCCACCGGCCTGACACCGCTCATGATCGCTGCCAGCCGCGGCCACGTCGAATGCGCCCGCATGCTGATAGAGGCCGGCTGCGATCTTTCCGCGCGGGATCGACGGGGCGACGATGCCATTGCGCATGCCCGACAGGCGGGCTGCCGGGATTTGGTCGAGCTGATCTCAGAGGCTGGTGGTGCGCCGCCTCGTGATGCATCGGTCGGTGCGGGCGGCGTCGAGTCGATCAGGTCACATCAGGTGACAATTGAGGTCCCCGGCGTAGACACTGACGATCGAGTGCCGGGTTCAAACATCGACCCGGACATCAATCCGGGTATCGGTCCGTTTTCGCAAGAGCCCTCGACCGAGCACGATCTCAATTGCTCCTTCGTCGAGAAAGCCGGGGCCGACGGCGCCGTGATCGAGGAGGCGGAAGGAGTACCTGCGCCGCCCGGGTCCGATGCAGCGGACCCGCCGCGCGACAAACCCTTCGAGGCGTCGAGCGACTTGCCAACCTTCTTCCGGGTTGACACCGGCCAGAGGCGGTCCGGACCATCAGACCCGTGCGGCATCGTACTGACCGATGACTCTGTACAGCCCGCCGACGCGATCTTCAGTGCGCGGGTAAGCCACGGGGCGGACGCTGCTGACGACGGGACCAGCGCTTCCGATGGCGGCACCCCCGTTACTGCCTTCGACGACTGGTGCGAGGACATTCAGCCGGAGGCGCCGCGGCAGAGCCATTCCACACTCCGTGAGGCGGCGGGGGTCCAGCAGGGGATAACAACCTTCGGCGCAATTTCGTTAGGCGAGGACTGGTCGGAGACGAACCTCTCCCTTCCGCCAGGACGAGCGGCTGCGGCAGAGGAGGAGCTGCCTGACGGACTGATGGCCGAGGCGTACCGCCTTATCGTCCGCGCACTCTCGACCGGCTCGATGACGCCTCCATCAGCTTCGCATCCAGCCCTTTCGACTGACACTGAGGACTTCGATCGGATCATCTCACGAGTCCTGGGCGATGCTGGCCTGCGCTGGCACGGCTTCGATGATCCGTGGACGGACCTCGTTGCTCACAGCGAGGAGGGCGAGGAGAACCTCAGGTCTGAGGCCACTCGCTTGCTTGGCGATTTCGAGGACGCTCTCGTCGAGTTCTGGCGCTCACCGCCCGTAACCCGGCTCATTGACGGCCTGACCCGACTGACGCGCGAGCAGGAGGACAACCTCTTCCTCGTCAGCGGTCAGGCCTTGGCGGATGCATCGCTGCAGATGGCCCGCAGCGTGGAGGTGCTGGGCTTCATCCTCGCGAGCGATGCCGCGATCCGCGCCGGTTCGCTTGCCTTCAGTTCGATGAGCCGTCTCGAGATAGACGTCGTTGACGGCGATCGGGACGAGATGGATGACGAGGCTGAACCAGACGCGACAGAGGCGCATGGGGAGGTCGCCTTCCCGGCTGCCTATGAAAGCGCGATCAGCGTGATTCGCCGCATCCGCGCCGCTGCGGCCCGGGAGCCGGACACTCCGCTGGACGTGCGGTCCTGCTCCTCAGCGATCCGGCAGCTGGCCCTTTCGCATGGTTTCCTCGCCAGTCTTTGCAGCGGGATGGCTGACGCCCCGGGAGCGTCGGAGGCCGTTGCCGCGGTGAGGTCGGCGCTTGAAATAGTCAGTCGCGCCCACGCAAGGCTCGCCGAGGCTCATCTGCCGCACGTCCGCGACACCGCCCGCTACTTCGCCGGTCGCGGTCTTGATGAGGATGACCTCATTCAGGAGGGCACCATAGGCCTGCTACGGGCGGTCGAGCTGTTCGAGCCCGAAAGAGGCTTCAGATTCTGGACTTACGCTCAACTCTGGGTGCGTCAGGCATTGGGTCGTGCGGTTGCGGACAAGGGGAGACTCATCCGGATCCCGGTCCATGTGTACGAGCGCTGCCGTCGCGTCACGGGGCGCTCGGCGGAAATCGAGCGCGAGACAGGCGTCGAGCCCAGTTCTGATGCACTCGCGGCAGCCCTCGATATGTCGACCGGAGAGGTAGCACGCCTGCTCTATTACGAGCGATTTACGCTAATTTCGGAGCAGGATGACGTCGCCGAGCTTGAAAGTACGACTGCATCGCCGAGCGATGAGAATGATTTGAACTCAATCGTGAACGCAGCGCAGCTTCGGACGGCGATTGGCATTGCACTGAACCATCTTGAAGCTCGCCAGGAACGTGTGCTGCGTATGCGCTTCGGCCTGAATCTCGCGACCGACTACACCCTCGAAGAGGTCGGTGAGCAGTTCAAGGTGACGAGGGAACGCATTCGGCAGATCGAGGCGAAGGCACTTGGCAAACTCAGACGGCGTCGTAACCTCCGCAGCTTTCTGAGGTATTGAGATGGCCGGACGTTCAGCGCCACCCCGCGCGGCTGCTCTCGTTGAATCGCTCCGTGGCTTGGGCTATTCCACCTCGACGGCCGTAGCCGACATCGTCGACAACAGCATCGCCGCAGGTGCCGAGACCGTTGACATCCGGTTCCATTGGGTGGGCGATGCCAGCTGGATCTCCATCCTTGACGACGGGCGGGGGATGTCGGCAAAGGAACTGGACTCTGCGATGCGGCTTGGGGACCGAAATCCTCTCGACGAGCGCACACCTGGTGACCTCGGACGTTTCGGATTGGGGCTCAAGACCGCTTCCTTTTCGCAGGCTCGCAGCCTGACGGTGGCCAGCCGATCCGAAGGGGTAGCCGTGGAGTGCCTCCGTTGGGATCTGGATGAGCTTGCGGCGTCCGCGGACGACGGCTGGTATCTGCTGGAAGGTCCCCGAGGCGGTTCGGACGGCCTGCTGTCACCTTTGGAGGGGATGTCCAGCGGGACGCTTGTCCTTCTCGAAAAGCTCGATCGTTTGGTCACCCCGGGCTTCGGCAGCGACGATTTTCTCGAGGTCATCGATCGCGTCGAGCAGCATCTGGCGATGACGTTCCACAGGTATCTCGAGGGCTCGCGACCCCGCCTTCGTCTCCTGCTCAACGGTAGCCAGGTCTCGCCGTGGGACCCGTTCATGACCGATCACCCGAGCAAGCCGTGGTGCCGGCCCGAGATCGAGCTGGCCACCGGCCGGGTTCGGGTGCAGTGCCACGTGCTTCCACACAGGGACAAGCTGTCGGCACAGGAGCAGGCGCGGGCGGCTGGTCCGGATGGCTGGAATAGCGCTCAGGGCTTCTACGTCTACCGCAACGAGCGTCTCATCGTGGCCGGGAGCTGGCTCGGACTGGGGTCCGGCCGGCACTGGACCAAGGATGAGGCGCACCGCCTCGCCCGCATCCGCCTCGACATTACCAACGACGCGGACACCGATTGGAAGCTCGACATACGCAAGTCCACGGCACGGCCGCCGGTCTGGCTGAGGAAGCCGCTGACGCGCCTCGCCGAGGAGACGAGGACGCGCGCGCGTCAGGTGTTCGCGCATCGGGGGTCCCCCTCGGCAACAACGAGGGCCGGTCCGGTCGCAATGGCTTGGCAGGCCGTTCGCACGTCCGGAGCCACACGTTACGCCATTGCCCGCGATCATGAGGCAGTTCGCAGCCTCATGGCCGCCGCCCCGCAACTGGCCGGTCACATCGAGCTGGTGCTCAGGGTGATCGAGGAGACCGTTCCGGTTCAGCGTATCTGGCTCGACACCGCCGAGGATCGCGACACCCCGCTCACCGGCTTCGCGGGCGAACCCGATGATGCGATCGTCGGCGTGCTGCGATCCATGTACCGTGTCCTTGTCGCGAAGAACGGTCTCTCGTCTGCCGAAGCTCGCGCCCGCCTCACCCGCACCGAGCCCTTCGACCAGTACCCCGCCCTTGTCGCAGCCTTGGGTCAGGCGACCCCCGCCGATGGAGTTTGACGTCCCATGTCAACAACGGCAGTTGCGAATGCGCTCAATGTCATCAAGTTCGCGCAGACGCTCCTGAAGGACGACGACGCCGCTGCGACGCCGTCCCTGATCGATGCGAAGATCGACCTGATATTGCAGATGAACCCGAAGTGGTCCGTCGATCTCGATCGCGAGCACGTCGTCGACGAGCTGATCCGGCGGTCGAGCCAGTGGGTCGGTCGCGACACCACGCTGAAGGACAATGCCGGGCACGACGCCTGGCTCGTCTCGGCCCGCAAGCGCGACTGGCGATACTGGCAGCGATACCGCGAGTGGATGGAGCCCAAGCTCTCCGAGGCGGCCACGGACGGACTCGACCGCGCTACCGACCACATCCTTGGCCTGCTGGAAGATCCTGAGCGTAGAGGTGCCTGGGACCGGCGCGGTTTGGTGGTGGGGCACGTCCAGTCGGGCAAAACGGGGAACTACACGGGCCTCATCTGCAAGGCCGCGGATGCTGGCTACAAGATCATCATCGTGCTGGCGGGTCTGCACAACAACCTGCGGTCGCAGACCCAGATGCGGCTGGACGAGGGCTTCCTTGGATTCGAGACGAAGCCCTCCGTCGACGACCTCCGGCTGATCGGCGTCGGCAAGATAGACGCGGACCCGGCAATCAGACCGAACTTCGCCACCAACAGGTCCAACACCGGCGACTTCAACGCCGCGGCGGCGCGCAACCTCGGGATCTCGCCGGAGCAGCGTCCGTGGCTGTTCGTCGTGAAGAAGAACAAGACCGTCCTTGAGCGCCTGAACCGCTGGATCAGAAACCATGTTGCCAATGCCGAAGAGGAGGGCACCGGGCGCCGCATCGTCACCAACCTTCCACTCCTCCTCATCGACGACGAGGCGGATCACGCGTCGGTAGACACCGGAGTGCAGACGTTCGACGAAGACGGGGTGCCGGACGAGGAGCACCAGCCCAAGGCCATCAACCGGCTGGTGCGGAAGATCCTGCACTCCTTCAGCCGCTCGGCCTATGTCGGCTACACAGCCACGCCGTTCGCCAACATCTTCATCCACGAGCGGGGACGGACGCGCGAGGAGGGCCCTGACCTCTTCCCGGCAAGCTTCATCGTGAATCTGGGCGCGCCATCGAACTACATCGGACCTGCGAAGGTGTTCGGCAGTCAAGGCGCGGACTTCGACGGCATCCCGCTGGTCCACGCCGTGTCGGACTATCAGGAGAGCGAGACCTACGGCTGGATGCCGGCCAGGCACAAGAATGGGCATGTCCCCAGACACGAGGGCGAGGACGCCATGCCGCCGTCGCTTCGTCGCGCCGTGCAGTCATTCCTGCTCGCCTGCGCCGTCCGCAACCTCCGGGGGCAGGCCGACGAGCACGCCTCCATGCTGGTTCACGTCACGAGGTTCACGTCCGTGCAGCAGGCGGTGACCGCCCAGATCGAGCACTACCTCCGACAGGTCCGTCAGCGGCTCTCGCGCCTGGTCGACCACGAGGGTCTCGTTACCGAACTCCACGAGCTCTGGACGAACGACTTCGAGCCGACGAGCGCGAGGATACGCGCGGTCTATCCCGACGAGGCGACCGGCGGGGCCGAGACTTGGGAGGACGTGCTCGACCTCCTGCCCGAGGTCGTTTCGGATATTCAGGTGCGGATGATCAATGGCACCGCCAAGGACGCTCTGGACTATGCCGACGGATCCGGCCTCAAGGTGATCGCTATCGGCGGGGACAAGCTCGCGCGCGGGTTGACGCTTGAGGGCCTGACCACGAGCTACTTCCTGCGAGCGTCGAAAATGTACGACACCCTGATGCAGATGGGGCGCTGGTTCGGATACCGGCCGGGCTACCTTGACCTCTGCAGGCTCTACACCACGAGCGAGCTGATCGAGTGGTTTCAGCACATCTCGAGGGCGGCCGAGGAGCTCCGGGAAGAGTTCGATCTGATGGCCGCGAGCGGAGGGACGCCGCGGGACTACGGCCTGAAGGTGCAGTCGCACTCGACGCTCATGGTCACCTCGCAGCTGAAGATGCGCTCCGCCCGCAACCTGATGCTCTCCTTCAGCGGCCAACTCCTCGAGACCGTCGTCTTCCACCGTGATCCGGCGCTCCTCGAGGCGAACCTGTCGGCCGGGCGCAATCTGCTGAAGGCACTTGGCCCGCCCGAACGCGACCCTTCGCGCACCCGGAGCGGCACCCAGCAGGAGTGGAAAGGGTTCGTCTGGACTGGCGTTCGGCCCGACGCCATCGTCGACTTCCTTCAGAGCTATTCCACCCATCCGGGGGCGCACCGCGTCGTCAGCCCGCTGATCGCGGAGTTCGTCGGGTTGATGGCCGGTGCGGGCGAACTGACCGACTGGACCGTCGCGCTCATAGGTGCGCGGGACGGTACCGAGCATGAGGTTGCCCACGGTATCGTCGGGACGATGCTCAAGCGTACGATGTCGAGTGACATGGACGGCCGCTACTCCATCGGACGTCTGCTGTCCCCCCGGGACGAGTCCATCGATCTCGAGGAGGATGCCTGGAACGCTGCACTCAGACTGACGAGGAAGGCGTGGGCGCGGGATCCCGGAAGGTTGCAGCGGAAGGAGGAGCCCGACACGCCCAACGGTCCTGCGATCCGCGAGGTCAGGGGCTTCGGCGCCGCGGGCGTGGCAGCCCGCCCCGAGCGCGGGCTCTTGCTGCTGTACCTGCTGGATCCGGAGAAGAGCGGGATGGAGGCCGGGAGCCCGCCCATGCTCGCGTTCGGCATCAGCTTCCCCGGCAGCAATGCGGGCCCGAAGGTCGAGTACAAGGTCGATAACGTCTACTGGGAGCAGGTCTATGGTTCTGCGGAGTGACGAGGAGCTGAAATCGGTCTGGCGCGCCCTGTCGAGCACCGAGCAGCTCGAGGGCTGGCGCATGATCGTGCTGCGACGCATCGGCTCATGCGAGCTGCACGCCGCGCGTCGCTTTCCCGGCAACGAGGAGACGCTCCTTGTCGGCTTCCCCGATGCGCGGCTGCCGCCCTCACGGCAGCTGCCAGTCGGGCGTGGCTTCGAGGTGACACAGGTGAAGATGCCCGGAGATGTCGCCGACCTTGTGACGATCGGCCTCGTGCGCGAGCCTGCGGGATCACTGGAGCTGTTTGAGACGATGGCGGAGGACTGCATCCGCGTACTCGAACGCTGCAGCCATGCGACGGTCGGGACGATGCTCGAGCAGTTCATCAAGCGCGTGGTTGCGTGGCAGGAGTTCATGCAGAAGCCCCGTGACGGGCTGCTCTCCCCAGAGCAGGAAGTCGGTCTGGTCGGCGAGCTGCTGACGCTTGATGAGCTGGTGCATGCCGGCGTCCCCGCCCCGGCATGCGTCCAGGCGTGGGAGGGACCCATCGATGGCGTGCACGACTTCGTGCTCGGGCCCGGAGCCATCGAGGTCAAGACCTCCCTAGCGGTCGCCGGTTTCCCGGCGAAGATCGGGTCGATCGAGCAGCTGGACGACGCGTTCCGCCAGCCGCTTTACCTAGCTGCCCAGAGGCTGGCCGTCGTCGCCGAAGGTGAGACGCTGCCCGCGATGATCGATCGTCTGCGCGCGCTGTTTGGAGACGCTGGCGGTGCGGAGCTCTTCGACCGCCGGGTGATGCATGCCGGCTACCTCGACATGCATGCCGACAGCTACACCCGAACCTTCGCCTTGGTTCAGACCCGCCTGCTGCACGTCAACGCGGCCTTTCCGCGGATGACCCCGGCGATCGTCGGGCCGGCGATACGCCGTGCGTCGTACGAGCTCGACGTTGACCTCGTAACTGCCCCGGATGTGGCGCTGCACGATGCACTTTCCTCATTGGGGGCAATGTAAGCATGAACCTCGACGAGTTTCTCAGGAACACCCACGACCGCGTCCGTGGCGAGGTCGCGGAGCGTCTTCAGGATGCGGCGCTGCCTTATCCCAACGACGAGCTGATCTTCTCCGAAGTGGTCATGCAGCACATGGCAGATGTCGGGATGGCAGATGATCCGGTGGTCTGCCATTATTCCGGCAAGGTGGGGAACGCGAATCTGCGGCTCGCCGGCTACGCGCTGTCTGAGGACGTCGACACCCTGGACCTGTTCGTCAGCCTGTACAGCGGGTCGGACGTCCTGGCCGCCATCCCGGACGTTGAGGTAAAGCAGGCCGCGCAGCAATGCCTTCAGTTCCTGACAATGTGCGTCGAGGGGAAGCTGGCGCCCAAGCTCGACGCGACCAATGACGCCTTCGAGATCGCGACGCTCATCGAGAGCTCGTACCAGACCCTCGACCGAATACGTATCTTCGTGCTGACCGACCGTCAGTCCAAGGCCAAGAGCTTCAAGCCGAGGGACATACGGGGTCGCACTATCGCCCTCGAGGTCATGGACATCGAGCGACTGCATCGGCACTGGGCCGAGGGCAAGCCGCGGGACGAGCTGGTGGTGAGCTTCGAGGAGGTGAGCGGTGGCGCGCTGCCTTGCGTCTATGTTCCCGGCGAACTTTCAGGGTACGACTATGCCTTGACCGCGATACCGGCCGAGAGCCTCTTTACCCTCTATGAGAAGTTCGGCCCCCGCCTCCTCGAGGCGAACGTCCGGTCGTTCCTCAGCGCCGCCGGCAAGGTGAACCGGGGAATCCGCGACACCCTCAGGCAGGAGCCCGAGCACTTCATGGCCTTCAACAATGGCATCGTGCTGGTTGCCGACGAGGCCCGCGTTGGCCGTGCGGAAGACGGGTCCGTCGGGCTGTCCTGGCTCAAGGGAATGCAGATCGTGAATGGCGGCCAGACCACCGCGTCCATCTACTTCACGAAGAAGCGGTCCCCCGAGATCGACATCAGCCGCGTGCGGGTGCCTGCCAAGATCATCATCCTGCAGTCCGAGGATGGTGGCTCCGAGGAGCAGATGATCTCCGACATCTCGAGATACGCGAACAGTCAGAACAGCGTGAAGCAGTCGGACCTCTCGGCCAACAAGCCCTTCCACGTGCAGCTTGAAAAGATTGCCACGACCACGTTCCTCCCGAACGGCGTCGGACGCTGGTTCTACGAGCGTGCGGCGGGCAGCTACAACGTCCTCCTGGCTCGGGAAGGGACGACGCCGGCCAGGCTTCGCCAGCTGAAGGAGGCGATCCCGCCCTCGCGCAAGATCTCGAAGACCGACGTCGCCCGCTTCTTCAACGCCTGGGACTGTCGCCCGCACGACGTCGCTTATGGCACCCAGAAGAACTTCAACAGGTTCATGGAGGATCTGGCGGGCGGGTCGATGAGCATTCCGGACCCGCTGACGGTGGGCTGGTTCAAGCAGCTTGTCGCCATGGCGATCGTCTACAAGGCCGCGCACCGGATATCCCGTGCGAAGCACTTCCAGCAGGCGCAGGCGAACATCGCCGCCTATCTCGTCGCGGTCGCCTCCGACCGGTTGGGTGATCGAATGAACCTTGAGCGGATCTGGGATCGGCAGGAGGTGTCTCGCCAGCTGCAGGAGCAGCTCGAGCGTTGGTCGCTCGAGGTCGAGGCAGCGCTACGGGAGAACGCCGGAGCGCGGATGATTTCCGAGCAGGCGAAGAGGCCGGAGTGCTGGCAAGCGGTCAGGTCCAGGGATTTCAGCGCGGTGGCGAGCGGGATTCCGGAGCTCGGATGAGGGCTGCGCGCCTTCACTGAGGTCACCGCAGCGCGCGGATGACGACCTCCGCGATCTGGCGCGCAAGGAATGGTGGCACAGCGTTGCCGACCTGCGTGTACTGCTGGGTTCGGTTACCCTCAAAGGCGTAGTTGTCCGGAAAGGTCTGCAGCCGCGCCGCCTCCCTGACCGTCATGCTGCGGCATTGCAGCGGGTCCGGGTGGACGAAGTAGTGCCCGTCCTTGGCAAGGTGGCACGTGACGGTCGTCGAGGGCTCCTCCCAGCACTGGACGCGGAAGCGGTCGGCGAACTTTCCGCTCGACCAGTTGCGATGATCAGGGGCGAGGGCCGCGGGAAAGTCCCGAGCCTTCGGGGATCGGCCCAGGATCTCGCCGTGGACCGCAGCGAAGGCATAGCGCGCGAGATCGCTGCGCATGTGGGCCCGGGCCTCGTGGTTGGGGAGGTGGTGCATCCGCTGATCGACAATCCAGTCCGCCAGAGCGTTGTTACGCACCGCCGCCGGCGCGGTGGCGCTGATCGGCGGCGCACAACCGGCCGACTGGATCCGTCGTGCGTATGATGCGAGGGCCTCGGCGACCCTGTCGAGATCCTCGTCCTCCTCTTCGAAGGCGGCCACAGCGGCGAGCTCGAACGCCGAGATCACCGCGGACCGCCAGGCGGGCGATGTGTCGAGACCCCGACTGATCCGGCTACGGAGCGCCGGCATGTCGCGCAGGACGTCCGACACCGAGGTCATTGCCGTCGAGGGTTCCAGCTGGAGCGACCGCCGGATGTCGGGGGTCAACCGCTCCGCGATGTCCTTCCTGAGACCGAAGAGGATTACCCGGTGGCGCCTCTGCGGAATGCCGAAGCGCTCTGCGTGTATCACGTTCTCAGGACCGCTGCCGCCGGTGGCGCCGGTCAGGGGAAGGATGGTGTAGCTGTCGGGCGCGCCGCCGGCCGAACGCAGGTCGTTCACGACGCGGTCGAAGATGTTCACGGCGTCGATCTTGGCCGAGAGAAAGCCCTTCACATTCTCCATGACGAAGGCGGCGGGCTGCAGGCGACCGAGGATCCTGATGTATTCGCGGTAGAGGAAGTGCCGATTGTCCCTGCTCGCCACGTAGTCGAGCTTGCCGACGTTCCTCGCACGGCCGACGAGTGAATAGGCCTGGCACGGAGGACCGCCGACCAGGACCGCAGCACCCGCGGCATCCAACCGGATGCGGTCCAGCAGGGGGTCGATGAGATCTGCCGATCCGGGAGCGCCGAGTTCGAGCTGCACTGTCTCGGCGCAAGCGGCGTCCCACTGCCGAGGATAGGCGGTGATGAGCTTCTCGCGGTCGGTTCTCGTGGCCAGATAGTCGTAGTATTCGGTCGGCACCTCCCCGCCGAACTGCCGGACGAAGCTGCGGAGGCGGAGCGTCGCGAAGGCGGAGGTCTCCTTCTCCACTGACAGCGCGATGTCGAATGCCGGTGTCCCATTCGCGTCGCGCGCCGCCGAGAAGCCCTCAGCGAGGCCGCCGGGTCCGGCGAACAGGTCAACCACCTTGAACATCTCAGTCCGTCAGTCCGATCTGGGAAAAAGCAACCGGCGCCTTACCAGGTCTCTCCGGTTCCTCCATGGAGAATCGATGGTCGACGTCGTAGACCCTGCCACCCGCTCCCGGATGATGTCCGGCATCCGGGGCGCGAACACCCGGCCCGAGGTCGAGCTCAGGAGGGCATTGCACAGACTCGGCCTGAGGTTCCGGCTGCACGATCGCAGTCTGCCGGGCCGCCCGGACATCGTGCTGGCCCGCTGGAAGGCGGTGATCCTCGTCCACGGATGCTTCTGGCATCGGCATGGCGATTGCCGGTACGCCACGACGCCCGCGACGCGGCCGGAATTCTGGATTGCCAAGTTCGACGCGAACCGTGTCCGTGACCAGCGCGCGGTGGCTGCCCTGAAGGCTTCCGGCTGGAGGGTCGCGATCATTTGGGAATGCGCGTTGCGCAAGGGAGGCGCGCCCGCCGTCGCGGATGTCGTGAGGGCGTGGCTTGTGGGGGACAAGGCGCTCCTTGAGGTTCCGTTTCAGGTCTCATGACCCGGTTGCCAGCCGCTCACCGCGGCAGGAAGATATCTCCTGATCTGCTCACTCCAGGCCGCAGAGATGGCTTCCGGAGCAGTGAGCACCCCGCCATCGATTTCCTGACGCTGCCCGCCGTCGAGAATCGCGTCGATGCAGGCCGGCGCAAGGAAGGCCAGCCTGATGACCCGAGCGATGTATGACGACGATATCCCTTCCTCACGCGCGAGGGTTGAAACATCCACGTGACCTTCGGCGAGCTTGTTCCACCATCTGCGAGCCTTCAGCAGCAGATGAATCAGAGTTGGATCGGGGGACCTCTGAGTCACCCCCGACCCGCTGGGCTGAATCAGCCTTACCGCCCGGCCTGTCCGGGTCAGACGGACAGGCGCATCGATGGTCAGGATATCAGTGACGTTCTCGCAGGCGCCGACATTCAGCAGGTTTGCCAGTCTTGTCGTTGCCACTTCGATTGCCACTCGATCAGTGAGCACACGGACTTGAGTAACGACTTCTACTTGCCGTCGCAGGCCACCTTGCCGCAGCTCGGCGGCAACTGCAGTGCAGCGAGCAGTTAAGCCCGGCAGCATGTCGGGAGAGATCGCGATCCCCGCGCGTGCGACCAGCATGATCGGATCATCGAACAGGGCAGCAAGCTGCTCAGCTACCAGCATCTCGATCTCGCGAGCTGGCAACCGAGTGGGTGAGTGAGTCTCGTCTAAGCTACCATGCTGCAGTGCCCGGCTTACATAATAGCGATAGCGCACCTTTCCCTTGGAGGCATGAGCCGCCACAAGCGGCTCGCCAGCTCCGTCCACAATCATCCCAGCGAGAAAGCTTGGACTCGCGGAGCGCACCCTTCGCTCACCTTGAACGTGATCCGCCAGCCGTTCCTGGACCAGCTGCCACGTTGCTCGATCCACGATCCCCGGTTGCTGGCCGGCGTAGGTCTGTCCGCGATGGACGATATCGCCAACGTAGACCGGGTTCTTCAGGATGGCGTAGAGCTGACCGCGGCTGAAGCCGCGGCCACCGAACCTGCGGCCGGCGCCAGAGATCCTTTCAGGTGACCTCGCCCCTTCGGCTGCCAGTTGGTCGGCCACGATACGGACGTTTCCCAGCTCAAGGTAGCGCCGGTATATGTCGCGAATGACCTCTGCGTGGTCCTCCACGATGGCGAGGCTGCGACCGTTCGGCTGGTAGCCTAGTGGCGGATTGCCGCCCATCCACATGCCTTTTGCCTTCGACGCAGCAATCTTGTCGCGGATGCGCTCTGCCGTGACCTCGCGTTCGAACTGTGCGAACGACAGGAGCATGTTGAGCGTGAGCCGCCCCATGCTCGTCGTCGTGTTGAAGGACTGGGTTATCGAGACGAAGCTGACGCCTGCCGCGTCGAACGCTTCGACGAGCTTCGCAAAGTCCAGCAGCGAGCGGGTCAGCCGATCGACCTTGTAGACCACGATTATGTCGATCTGGCCCGCAGCGACGTCCGCAAGCATTCGTTTCAGGGCAGGTCGCTCCAACGTACCGCCAGAGATGCCGCCGTCGTCATACTCGCTCGGCAGTGGCGACCACCCCTCGCTGGCCTGGCTCAGAACGTAGGCCGCGCAGGCTTCGCGTTGTGCGTCGAGGGAATTGAAGCCCTGCTCCAGACCCTCTTCACTCGATTTGCGGGTGTAGATGGCGCAGCGCACCTTCTTCATGCTGCTGCCTTCTGCTTGAGACCGAAAAAGGCAGGTCCCGACCAGCGGGTGCCCGTAATGGCACGGGCGACTTCGCTCAGGGATCGCCACTCGCGATCGTTCCACTGGACGGCCCCGTCCTCGCTGATGAGCGCGACATGGATGCCGCCATTCCACTCGCGGACCAGTCGCATGCCGGGCTGAACAGGGCTTGTTCGGGTCTTCGCCGCGGCAAGCTGAGCCAACCGCTGCTGGGTCTTGCGCGACAGCCCACCAAGCGCCTTGGCCTGCAACTCATAGGCAAGCGCCAGACGGAGCAGGCTCGGGCTGACCCGTGGGATCGGCGCTCCGGTGACCTCCTGCCACCGTCTGCGCAGCTGCGCTGGCGACATAGTCGCCAGCGCAGCCACTTGCTCTTCTACCGAAGGTCGCATCACGCAGCCTCAGCGATGCGATAGCAGGCCTCCTCACCCCGCTTGAGCTTCTCGACAGCATGACCTTTCTTGCGGACGCCGGTCAGAGCTGCTCGCGTGGTGTGTGGCAGCCAGCCCGTTGCCTCGACCAGCTCGGCAAGAGTTGCGCCTTCGGTGCGCCCTAGCAAGCTCAGGACGAGTTCCGACTTTGTGTTTGGCCGCGAAGCGGGCGCCTCCCGGTCGAGCTTGGAATTCCGTGCCATGGGTGGTCTCCTTTGATCGGCAGCGGCAACAGTGCCGGCCCACCACCCGAAGCCCCTCCGGTTGAGCCGGTCGGGGCGTGCAGCCGGCGTGTCCGGGCTGCGTTTCACGGGACCACCAATGCTTCGTTCGGACAGCAAGTCGACGGCGAATGACGAGCACTTCCTCTTTTCTTCGCCTTCCCAGAAGCTGCGTGTGGACTTGCCGCAACGCAAAGAGCCGTAGGCGCCGGGTGGAAGACCAGACTGATGACATTCGCGGCCTGATCGATGGCCTCTGCACCTGGGCAGGCATGATCATGGAAGACGTGAGCAGCGTCGCCATCCTCCCCCAAAGCGCGAGCGACACCGTGTCCAGGGTTGAGAAGATCAGAGCTGCCGCAGCTGACATCGCGGCTTTGGGAGAAGCTGCTGCCGTGCTGCTGCGTCGAGGCGAAGTCCCGCCCTGCCATTGAACCGAGGTCCGGCTGCTGCAGCCGATGAGTGACAATTCGGTTGACTAGCCGGCGTTCCCGAGCCTTCCCCGATGTCACTTATCGTCGATAGAGAGGTTGTGCTTGTGAAGACGAAAAGCTCGCCGGAGGCCCCTGCTTACGCTGCTCTTAAGCCCTCGGCCGCCGCCGCTCCGGCTTGCCTATTCGAAGGGGTTGAGGCTGCGGTGTCCGAGGCGCTTGGAGTCGAGAGCCTCAGACGTCGTTCCGCCTTGCACGCGCTGGGCAGGCCTGCGCAGGTCCCGCGTGGGTCCGTTGCGGTAGCGCTTGACGCGATTTCGGCCAACTGGAAGCGGGGCGCCCGAGCAGGTCTGAGAACAGCCTCACGGGAAAATTGGCGCTGGTGCGCGCCGCAGACTTTCATCGGCGTGAAGAATCGCAGCCCCGAGGTGGTGCTGGAACGCGCGATCGCCTGAGCATTCAGTGCAGCAGGTGGCGGAGATTGGGCGAACCAGGTCCCGGTTGCCTCAGGCGTTCTTCTGCCATCGGCGGAACGGCGCCGGGCGATCGATCTCGTCCACAAGCGCGCCGACGGACATTTCGAGTTCATTGAACTGGAGATCGCCAGTGACACACCACTTTACGCTGCCTTCGAAATCATCAGCTACGTCGGTATCTGGCTGCTGAGCAGAGATGGCGGGCGCGGCAAGGCGCTGCTCGAAGCAAAGCGGATCGACGCCCGAGTGCTGGCTCCCGCTGCTTATTACACACCCTTCAGCCTCGGTCCGCTTGAGCAAAAGCTCAACCTGGAGCTCGAGGGATACGGAGCACGCTACGGCACTGCTCTGAGCTTCGGCTACGATGCACTCCCGGACGGCTTTGAACCGCTCCCCCGCTATGATGATGCCGATGTCATCTCCTTGATTACCGGACGCTGGCAGCTCTGAGATGCGACTCCGCATCCACCATGGCGCGGCCGAGACTGGTGGCAACTGCATCGAACTCCTGAGCTGGACCAGCCGACTGCTGTTGGATCTCGGCCTGCCACTGCAAGCCGGAAGCCATGAACTTCCTCCGGCTGCGGGGAAACTAACGCAATCAGGCCACTGCAGGCAGTTTGTAGCTGTGAGATCGAGTCAGGCGCAAACCTTGCTATAGATAGCCTCGAACTCGGTCGTGTCGGTGCTTGGCGACAAGATACCCCCAAATATCTCTCGTGTGGCTGGCGTTGCCCAAGACTGCGGATCGATCACGACGGCTCCCTTGCCACGTTCGGCGACGTAGAAATTGCGGAAGCCGATGTATCCGCCCATGCGATTCTTTGCGTTCACCTTGCCACAAACGTAGTCGAGCTTCTGAATGACCTCCGCAAATTGTGCAGAGTCTGGATCAGTAAGTGATTGCTTTACCGCCGCTTGGGCTTCGCGTTCTGCACTCGAGCAGGCGCTCACCTGAAGCGCCGCGCCGAGCAGCAGGGCCTTCTGGATCAAGAGACGCGAACCTCTCGATGGCGAACTTCGCTGTGCCGAGCAGCGAGCGGAAGCTCCGACAACGGTGTTTTCTTCAAGAGAACACATGCATGCTCCTGTAGACTATCAGTAGCATACATTGATGCGCGGCGACTTTCTGAAGTCAACGCATTTGTCACTGATCGTCTGTAGATGCATCGTCGACATCCGGGCTTGTTGCCGCGGTGGACATTCGCGAGCGCCTAGGTCTGAACCTCAAGCGGCTCCGGGCGAAGCACGGCTGGTCACAAGAGCGCTTCGCCTTCGAGACTGGTGTCCACAGAACTTACATCTCGGACCTGGAACGGGGAGCGCGTAACCCTTCGATCCTGCTTCTGGAGAAGCTGGCAGCGCCGCTAGAGGTTCCTGCATCCGTGCTGATCGCCGAGCCAGAGTAAGCAAGATTTCGTGAGGGCCGTGGGCGGTGAAGGGTTTGGCGCCACTAGAACAAGCGACCAAACTGAGGTGAGCCGATCCTGGAACCGTATAGTTGAGCCACAGAAAGCGGGGTTGGTTGATCATCGTTCATCATTTCGTAGCAGAAGAACCCTTCGGACCGACGGCTCCGAATCCAATTAAGATACTGGATGATGCTGTCGATGATGTCGTCATGCTTTGCAGCCGGAAACCCAAGCAATTCCGTCAGGCATTCCTGAAGCCAGTCAGCTTCTTTCGGCAGGAACATGCGGCGGTTCTCGATCAGTGCCGAGGCCATGCCAACCCGCACGCTCTTGGAGTCCTTCGCCTGGATACCTGACGTGACGATGTCGCCTCTGAAATGCCTGAGATCCTGGAGCAATCCAGTGCCGGACCCTGTGTCCTCAATCAGCAGGCGCTCGGGACGGTGGCGGTCCCATTGCTCGATCACCTTCGCACGAAGAGTGGGGTAATCGCACCGAGCCCGAAACAGGTCGATGAGGTAATGATTGTCTCCGACCGAAAGCCAGGTTGTCAGCACTGAATAGTCGTTGGAGGGCTCTGTTTTTTGAGCCGTATCGAGGCTCTGGATGATCTGGCCCTGCGAGAGATCCGGCGCTGCAACATACTCGCACAGCCACTCACGCCTGATGGCATTGCCCTCGTCTGGGACGGGTGCCTGTTGATATTGCGCCTGGAACGCCCCTGACCCCATTGCCACCCTATCTCGGCTCAAGATCTCCAGCGTCTCCCGGTCGGGTTGCAGCAGATCATCCTTCTTCCGCAGGTGCACCCGGCCATCTCCGGTGGGAACCGCGGCATCCTCCTCGGCGATCGCTGCAAGCTTCAGCTCGGTCCAGCCATCTTGCGCAAGCAGATATCCTGCCAGATCATCCTCGTGGAGGCGCTGCATCGCAAGGACGATCCGGCCCTTGATCTTGTCGTTCAGTCGGCTGTGGAGGGTACCAGAGAAGAAGGTGTTAACTCGCTCCCGCAGGGTTTTCGAGAGCGCGTCCTCCGCCTTCAGTGGATCGTCGATGATGATCCACTCGGCTCCAAAACCCGTGACCGAGCCCCCGATCGAGGTCGCCAGCCGGGTTCCTCCGAGCGTCGTCTCGAGATCTGTCTCGGTCCGCTTAGCAAGCACGGTGCGCGGAAAGGCTGCCCTGTACCACTCACTTTCCATGATCCGCCGTGTGTCCATCGAGTGCCGCCGTGCAAGGTCGTCGTTGTAAGAAACGCACATGATCCTGACGGACGGGTCCTGGCCCAGCAGGAAGGCCGTCCAAGCAACCGAGAAGGTGATCGACTTCAGGGAACGGGGCGGCATCGTGACAATGAGCCGGGGAGAAGCGCCGGAACGGCACTGCGAAAGAGCATGGGCCATTGCCTCGTGCAGCCACGTCGCGGACAAGGACTGACCAGGGTGAAGGACCGTGAAGGACTTGCAGAGGAAGCTCTGGAAGTCCCGTCGCAGGATTGCTCTTAAAGCTTCAGGGGTCGCAGTCACTGCGCGTCTCCAATCTTCGGCCGAGCTCGAGCCAAGTAAGCGCTCAGGATAGCCTCGTCTTCGTCGCCAACATCGTTGAAGCTCAACGGCTGCTGATCGGGTTCAAGAAGGCGAGCGATCAGGCTCAAAATCAGGTTCGCTGCCCGGGCGTCGCCCTTGATTCCGCGGGCTGCCAAAGACTTCAGCAAGGCTCGCTGCTTGGTAATCCGTCTTGGGGTGCCGCCCTCGTTGATCTGGATTATCTCGGCGAGTTCCGCCATTAGATCGGTCTTGAGGTTCAGCGTCCCCTTTTTTCTCCCACTTGGATTGCCTGACTGCCCCTTCTTCCAGCGCGTAGCCACAGGCGGTCGCTTGTAACCCACGCCGTCTCTCACTGCGTTACCTCCGACGTTGATGCCTCTGTATCGTCAGACCCGGTCCGATCAGCCCTTTCCACTGCGACTTCGTCGAACGATTGGCCCGTTTCGGAGAGAGTAGCAGGGCCGCCGGTGATCTGCTGCCAACGACGGACTGCCGTGTCGACGTAGTGGCGATCAAGCTCGATCGCTGCTGCCCGCCGACCGGTCCGCTCGGCCGCCAAGATGGTCGTTCCCGATCCCGCAAATGGATCAAGGATCAGCCCCCCGCGCTTCGAGCAGTCACGGATTGTGTCGGCAACCAAGGCAACGGGCTTCACCGTGGGGTGCGCGGCGAGGTCGGCATCGCGGGTCCGGCCGAACGTATTTACGCCCGCATAGTCCCAGACATTTGTACGATACCGACCCTGCCGCCCTAAGTTGACGTTGTTGATGTGAGGCGCGGTGCCGCTCTTGTAGACCAGCACCAGCTCGTGCTTCGAACGGTACAGCGATCCCATCCCACCGTTGTTCTTGTTCCAGACACAGAGAGATTTCAGCTCCGTGTAAGCTGACGCGCCAGCTGCGAGAATTTCCTGAAGATGTCGCCAGTCCATACAGTGGAAATGAATCGAGCCATCCGCACTGAAGCGGCGAAGGTGAACCATGTAGGTCGACAGGAAGGCTGTGAATGCCTCTGGCGACATCTCGCCCGCTGCCATGGCGAACTCCGCGTGCGCCGTCCGGCCCAGGCCTGACACGTGACCCTGAATCGGCACGTTGTAGGGCGGATCTGCAAAGATCATCTCTGCAAGCTCGTCATTAAGAAGCCGCTCGTATGAGCTCTGTTCGAGTGCACTCCCGCAAAGGAGACGATGATTGTCGAGGATCCATAGGTCTCCTTGCCGAGTGACGGCCGGAACTCCTCGATCGGGCAAAGCGAGTGTTTCTGCGCTGTCGCCGTGCACGATGGTGGGCTTCTCGAGGAGGATGTCGACCTCAGCGGTGTCAAATCCTGTGAGTTCGACCGGAAAGTCTATTGCGCAGAGTTCGGACAACTGGCCGGCGAGGAGCTCTGGATCGAACTCGGACATGTCTCCAAGCTTGTTGTCCGCTATCGCCAACGCCGTCTTTTGCGCCTTGGTAAGATGCTCCAGCCGAATGCAGGGTGCGGTCGCCAGCCCAAGAACTATCGCGGCTTCGAGCCTTGCGTGACCGGCAAGGATGACAAGCTGCTCATCGACGAGGATAGGATTCGTAAAGCCGAACTCGGAGATTGCCGCCGCCAGACGGTTTATTTGGCGGTGTGAGTGAGTGCGAGCGTTCCTAGGATCCGGTCGTAGGCTCGAAGGCTCCAGATGCTCCACCACGAAGGCCTGCTGCAAACTCGTATGGGTCATCATGATCTGCTCCACGGATGATCACCGCAGAAGCCGGTGACCCCTTACGTGGCTAATCAACAATCAACAGAAACGCCCTTTGACTGCACGTCCGCGTCGTAGCTGAACCCAGCTCGATGGCTGATGTTGGGCGATTGCCTGACCGTCTGGTCAGCTGCATCCCGTGTCTGAGCAGACGGTTCTAGTCAGTCAGCCTCCAAGCTGGCGAACAAAAGGCTCGAACCCAAGTTATTGCTTTCGTACGGCTACGATTGGCTGGCGATGCTCCAAAACCATCCGAACCGCCCGACAGACCCCTAACGTTTCTTCAAGATCCAGGCTCCCGTCGCCAGCGAATTGCGGTCGTTTTGCCTGCCAGAAGATCTCGTTCTCTCGGTCTTAATCCATACCGGGCACGTTGCCAGTAAGCACCGACTTCCCACGCTTATCCTCGAGGGCGAAGCCAACCCTGAAGATATTGTCTTCCATGTCCGCGTAGAGCCAGAGCTGCTCGGTCCCGCGTAGAAAGAGGCGGGCGAGCCAGTTCTCATCTCAGCAGACATTCGGATGAGGGTTCGAATACGAACTCTCGTAAGAAGGGCTCAGGGCCTGTAAAGAAGGCGGCACTTGGGCGCCGGTTGTCCCAACCAGAAGGCTGGAGGTGGGAGCTCCTAGATGTCCGATGCCGTTCCGTTTGAGCTGACTGATCCGGCGATCCGAAAGCTGCTAGTGCGGGCTAAGAGGCTGGGCTTTGTAACGGTTGGCGAACTCAGCGGAGCGCTGCCGCAGAATCAGGTCACATCTGAGCAAATCGAAAACATTCTGTCCGCGATCGATGACATGGGCGTCCAGATTGTCGAAAATGAGCAGGAGTATACGGACAAGGACGAGTTTGAGCGCCGGCGGGTGACATTCCGTGCATGCATGACAGAGCTGCGCGCGGTGGAAGCTCAGCGGTGGGGCATCCTTACCCGTGAGGAAGTCGACAAAGCGCAGCGTCACTACGGTTTGTACACCCAGCAGATCCGCGAGGTTCAAGACAGCCTCGTCCGGTCGAACACCATGATCGTCGCCGAAAGCGACCTCGCAAAGGATGGGATGCCGCGACCCGGAGTGCTCCCTCGGCGGAGCTACGATGATCGAATCGCGCAGGCGGCGCCGAACGATCCTCGGCAACTCGAAATCTCGTTGGACGAAATTGAGCAGTTCGGGCCGCGATCTGAATTCGCCTTGCAGAAACTCGGGATCATGAACCCCAATGCATTGCTGAAACTCGGGGACCTTGCAGAGGCGGAGTCGTTCGACGCGCTGTTTTGGGTTGCTGGCATGCAGTCAACCGTGTCGAGTCTCGCAATGAAGCGCTTGACCGGTTTCGTTACCGATGTGTCACTCGAACTAGCGTGCGGGCTCAAATTGCTGGGCGAGGACGACACCCAGTTCCTCCGGTCGTGGCGGGCAAGCCAGGATTATGTGCTGCGCTGGCCCGAAGTTCAAAGTTACATCCGTGAAGCACGCGTCGGACAGCAGGCGTGGCTTCGGCATTCGGGAAAGATGCCCATCGGGGCCGACTTTCCGTGGATCGCGCATAACGGGAATTCCGGCCCTCATCTAGCAAGCTCTCAATTCGATGGGTGGCGAGAGTGGGCCGAGTGTATGGCTTGGTATGTCGACGAGGCCAGAGCGCTTTATGGTATCGACTGGGATCAGGAGGGTTCGCAGGAACGGAATGAGGGCGCCGAAAGTGAACTCCAAGAATTGCTTATCCGCTGGTTCGATCCGTCTCCGCCCCCAGCATTTCAGACGATTGAAGACCGATGCGCGACCTTTGCGGGAAGTGTGGTTCGGCGCGACCCGCTCACGGTAACGTCTGCCTCGCCCTTCTGGACAACTGTTTCAATTTTTCCGGAGACGGTACGGAGAATCGAACGGCTGGATGTCGATGGTCGTACGAACGGCGCTGCACTGCCATACAGTCTGGAATCAATTGGCGTTCTGTCGCTCTATCGTCAGGCGGGCAGCTTCAACATTCCGACAGGCGTCAAGGAAATCGACAAAGTCGACGTAGATGAATGTTCGCTCTATCTTCCGGCCACCATCAAGAGAGTGGGTGAACTTGAACTCCACATAGTTGAGCCAAATTGCTACAGAGCTTTGGGAGTAGAGCGATATGATCTCGTCGATCTGGCCTTATCGGACTGCGCGTTCCAGGAAGGTTTGCTGGAAATCGGAACGTTGAAAGCCGACTGTTCCGATGTTGCTTTGCCCTCATCTCTCAAAGAGATTGAAAGCTTGATCTTCGAAGACACACTCTTCGACCCAGAAATCGACGCGAGCGACCGAAAGCCGAGCTCTCTCACCTGGAAGGAGGGTGCGACGAGACTCGGCTCGCTTACCCTCGGGGAAACATATATGCTACACTTCTCCAGATCATGAAGGTAATTGGTACGGTCCGCTTGCGCACCCGTGCGCGGTTACGGATGTTCGCGACCACGATCATCGAGGGCGACATTGAAGTGGCAACTGGCGCGATAATCGAGCGCGTCGAGGCTTGCGGGATCGAAGCTTAATGGGCCGCAAGGCCTTCTCGCTTGCATCCTTGAGATACCTCGGCGGCGTTAACGGCGGCGACACGCGCGGCTTAAAAGGTGACCTGAGTTTCTGTTGGTTTACAAGGGGCCTTCGTTGCATTTCCGAACGATGCGACGGCTTACGAAGCAGATCTTGGACGCTACCTCCAGTCGGTGGCGGAACGCGACATATATGGGCAAGATATCGGCCTGATCGCAGGATCGCTGCGCGCGCGGGGCCTGAAACCCCACAGGGTGGCAATTTGGAGCTTGGCACGTAGCCAGATGACTGACGAAGCCTCATGTGCTGGCACCTCCGAGTAGAGATCTCCGAGCATGGCACCACGCTCCAGGGCATCGGCCAGAAGCCGGCTGTGCGATTGCTCTTAGCTGACGCGCCGAATCCGCGAAGAAGATCACTTGCAACCTGAGCAGCTTGGCCGTCGGGCGACCCCGCTCCGTGGCACGCCAGAGAGCGTGAGATCACCTCCCGGACTCAGAATTGCACTGTCCTCACTATTTCGCTTCATGTAGACGTAGTCGTCATGATTGCTCGGTGCCCTAAGTGCGGTCGAACGGGATTGCTCGAAGGGCTCACCATCGGTGTAGCCAACGATAATCTGATCACCGTAGCAATGGCGAAAGCCGTGGAAGTACCCGAAGGCTTCCGCGTCATCGTTTTCGGCTGGCAGTCGCCCTACGAGCACTTGTGTTGCATGCAATGCGGAGTTCCGGCGGAACGAGCTTCAGCTTGGTAGCTCTCTTCGCAGAACCGGCAGGCCACCTAGGAGCCGAACTACATGCGCGGACAATGCAGGCTATCCGGCGGAGCTAAGCTAAAACCTTTCTGATGTTCCGGACAGCTTGTTCGGTCTCGGCCGAAGCACGCGAACTAAGCCCTCGTCCTTTCGCGACCCCACCGCAACATCGGCTTGTCCAGGAGGGCTTGGCTAATCCCCTGACGCCCAAGTCATCGAAGCTGAAGATCAGCGTGAGGCTGACATGCGACCGCCAGCGGCTTAGTCATCCGCCCGCTATTTCCTTGAGCGGCACGCTTGCGTCGGCCAGCCGTTCGGGATCGACCCACGCGCGCGACGTCACCAACGCCCGGCCTTGAACATAGTCCTTCACCATGTTCACGCAGTCGAGCGCGATCACGCGTCTGTCTTTCAGGTAGACGACTGAAAAGGCGCGGATCGCCGGATCGCCACGCAGCACCGCCTGGTCGTGGCCGGTCGAGAGCCCAACTGTTTGCAACTTGAGGTCGTACTGGTTGGACCAGAACCACGGCACTGCCTTGTACGGGTCGTTGGTGCCCGTCAGCGCCTTGGCGACAACGATCGCTTGGTCGTTGGCGTTCTGCACGGATTCGAGGCGGATGGTCGCGCCGTCGGCAAAGACGTTGGCGTGTGCCGCGCAGTCGCCAACGGCGAAGATGCCGGGCAGTGAAGTGCGGCAGAGTTCGTCAATAAGGACGCCGTTGCCTCCCGCGGCGCCAGCCGCGAGTAAGGGCTCGACCGCTGGAACGATACCGATGCCGACGATCACCATCTCGCACGGCAGTACCTCACCGCCTGCTAGGCGCACACCCTGAACTGCGCTGCCCTTCTCCTCGATGCATTCAACGGTCACGCCTAAGCGAACGTCCACCCCGTGCGCACGATGCTCCTCTTCGAAGAAGCGTGACAAGGGCTCACCGGCGACGCGGGCCAGGACGCGGTCGAGCGCCTCGAGTACCACCACCGGCTTACCCAGCTTGGTCAGCACCGCCGCTGCTTCGAGACCGATATAGCCACCCCCCACGACGACCACGCGTGATACGTTGTCAAGCTCGTCAATCATCCGATCGACGTCGGCACGGGTACGCACACTATGAACACCCTTGAGGCCATGCCCCGAACAGGTCAGGCGCCGCGGTCGGCCTCCTGTCGCCCAAACAAGCGAGCCGTAGCCGATGCTACTGCCGTCAGCGAGGGTCACCCGATACGCTGCGGGCTCCACCGCCATCACGGTGCGACCGAGTAGCAGCGTGATTTCACGCTCTTCGTAGAAGCTCTCTGGCCTGATTAAGATGCGCTCGAAGGGCTTCTCACCCGAGAGATATTCTTTGGACAAAGGCGGGCGTTCGTAGGGCGGCTCGGCCTCATCGCCGAGTACCGTGATGCTGCCGGCGAACTTGCGTTGCCGGAGCGTTATGGCAACCTGCGCGCCTGCGTGTCCGGCACCTACAATCAAGACATCCGAGAAGGTCATTTGCGGGTTGCCGTTCGAGAGGGCATTGCCGAGACAGGTCGATCAGGCGACCCGAAGCTAGGTGGCCGGCACTCGAGGAAAGCAGCGACCCCTTCTCGGCCGTCGGCTCTGGCCGCGCTCTCGCCGATCATTGCGGCCTCCGCGTCGAGGTGATCCGTGAACCCGACTGCCGCGCCACGCAAGAGCAACGCGCGGCTGGCGCCGATCGCCATCGTCGACGCCTCGGCTAGATCATCGGCAGCTGCCGCCCCTTGGGCAGCTAAATCAGCGTGGGGTACCGTGCGAGTAACGAGCCCGAAGGCCACAGCTTCATCAGCGGAGAGGCGCCGATTGCCGATGATCATCTCCTGCGCGCGCCGCACTCCGATGAGCTTGGGGAGGAGCCAGGTCAGACCTCCGTCTGGCGTCAATCCGATGCGCGTGTAGGCGGCGGTGAAATGGGCCACATCCGCTGCGAGTACGACATCGCCAATCGCCGTGAGGCTAAGTCCCGCACCTGCTGCCGGTCCGTTGACCAGCACGACGAGTGGCTTCTCCATCATCGCGAAGGAGGTAACGGCTTCGTGCAATGTTCTCGCCAGCTCGGACAGAAAAGTACGCCTGTCGGTGGCCGCGGCGAATGCATGAATGTCGCCTCCGGCACAGAACATCTTGCCTTGGCCCGTAAGCACGACGCAACGCACTTGCTCGTCAAGAGCAACCTCGCGCGCGACATCCCGCAACTGGCTAGCCAGGTCCATGTCGATCGCATTGCCTTGATCCGGACGATTCAAAGTAATCGTCACGACAGCTTCGCGGGTGTCCAGTAGCAAGCTGTTCATTTCACGGCCCCGAAGCTATTTGGAACATTAACAAGACTTAACGAGCAATTGTCGACACTCCGCATCACGAAAGGGCTTCGACGATGGTCGCGTTCGCAATCCCACCACCCTCGCACATCGTCTGAAGACCCCACCGGCCGCCCCGCGCTCGCAGTGCGTGAACAAGCGTAGCCATCAGCTTCGTTCCCGTCGCACCGAGTGGATGACCCAGCGCAATAGCTCCGCCATTAACATTCACCTTGGTCGGATCTGCCTCCACTGCACCCAACCAAGCCAACGGGATTGAGGCGAAAGCTTCATTGACCTCGAAGAGGTCGATGTCGCTAAGGGACAAACCGGCGCGCTCAAGAATCCTCCGAGTTGCATTGATCGGCTCTTCCAGCATCACCACCGGATTTCCGGCAGTAACGGCGAGCGCGTGGACCCTCGCAATGGGAGTGAGGCCGTGCGTCTGCAGCGCTCGCTCGTTGACGATTAGTGCGGCGGACGCGCCATCCGCCATCTGGCTTGCGTTCGCCGCGGTGATCGTTCCGCCCTCTTGGATGGGCCTGACGTTTGCCATCGCCTCTAGCGAGCCGTCGAAACGGATGCCCTCGTCGTCGGTGATGACCCTTCCGTCGGCGAGCGTTACCGGAACAATCTCACGTTCAAAGACGGATGCCGCCGACGCCGCCGCGGCCCTTCGATGGCTTTCCAGGGCGAAAGCATCCATCTGCTTGCGGGAAAAGCCGTACTTATCGGCGATCATCTGCGCGCCCGCGAACTGGCTGAACTCTGCAACCGAGTAGCGCTCCTTGATGCGAGCACTTAGCGGCCCCTGTCCAAGCTGCGCCTCCGCCGCGAGGCGGAAGGGAGACCCCATCGGCACGCGAGTCATCGACTCGACGCCACCGGCGATGACTACGTCTTGGGTTCCCGACATCACCGCCTGCGCCGCGAAGTGTAGTGCCTGCTGCGATGAGCCGCACTGTCGGTCAATGGTCACTGCAGGAACGGATTGGGGCAGAGCGGATGCGAGCACCACCGACCGGGCTATCTGATTCGACTGCTCGCCAATTTGGCTGACGCAGCCGAGGATCAAGTCGTCGATCGCTGCAGGATCAATGCCCGTCCGCTCCAGCAAGGCGTCAACGGGAGCCGCGCCCAGATCGGCGGGGTGCACTTCCGAGAACGCACCTTTTCGCCGCGCCCCAGGCGTCCTCAGAACGTCAACAATAAAGGCTTCTGCCATGCCAACCATTTTCCCTTGTAAGATGCCGCTACCACGCTCGAGTAGCAGTCCAATGCCCTGCCCGGCCCAGACGCGCATGAACGCCAATGCGTATGCCCGCAGGCGCGCACGCGACCTTCTTCACCGAGACCTCCACCGGCAGGAGCACGTGGGCAGAGCTCTGTTAGAAGTATTCTTGCCAGCTTGGCTTGCGCAGCCGAGGAGCGCATCCTCGACCAATTCCAAATCGAGGCCGGCCTTGCGCTCCGTCGATGAACGTAGAAGAACTCTGGCGCGAGTGCCGGCGCGCACGTCACAAAAGCAGCGTTTGGCTTGCCGATCGGACTGGGAGCCGCATCGCAGATGGGACAAGGGGTTCATGCGGCTGCTCGAGGACGAGTGGTCCGCTTCTCGATACGCTTTTCGTTGATGGTCGAGCGAACGACCCGGTCGACGTAGATGCCAGGCGTGTGGATGCAGTCGGGATCGAAGGTGCCTGCCGGTACGATCTCGTTGGCTTCCACTATCGTTAGCCGGCCCGCCGTCGCCATGCTCGGGTTGAAGTTACGGGCCGTCTTGCGGAACATCAGGTTCCCCGCGGTATCGGCGCGCCATGCCTTAACGATGGCAAGATCGGCCCGCAGCCACGTCTCGCGGACATACTCCTCGCCTTCGAAAAGCTCGGTCGGCTTTCCCTCGGCAACAATCGTACCGACCCCCGTCTTGGTGTAAAATGCAGGGATGCCGGCCCCGCCCGCTCGGATCCGCTCAGCGAGTGTCCCTTGAGGGTTGAGTTCAAGCTCGAGCTCTCCGGAAAGGTACTGCTGCTCAAACAGCTTGTTCTCGCCGACGTATGAGGCGATCATCTTCTTGATCTGTCGGCTCTCCAGCAAAACCCAAAGGCCAAAGCCGTCCGCACCGGCATTGTTGGAAATCACCGTAAGATCCCTCACCCCGGCCGCTCGAATTTCCGGGATCAGACTTTCGGGATTGCCCGACAGGCCGAAGCCGCCGGACATGATCGTCATCCCATCGAACAGCAGACCGTCCAGCGCCGCCTTGGGGCTTTCGTAAATTTTGTTGCTCATGCCTGCTTCGTCGGCATCATCTCAGCGATTACCCCTTCAACGTCGAAACGAACAGGCTCCACCACGCGCTTGTCGGAACAGATCGAGCCCTTCCACACACTTCCCTGCGCCTGGATTGCGGAAAGCATCAGCCTGCACGCCTCAATCTCGGCGGCGGGACGCAAAGGCTGCATGGCACGATCCGTCAGCCGCTGTGGATCAAGGTCATGCTGTCGGATCCGAGAGCCGCTCCTGCCGGCAGCACTCCGCCGGGCAATCGTCGCCGCCGAGCACGTTGCACCCTCCGTCGAGCCCTGCCAAACCACATGCCTAAGTCGCAAACGACCTTCCGCGGGTAACCCAATGGACCTCGCGCGAGCGATCAAGCTCAATCCCCGCCCCCTTGGCTGAAGTGTTGGTGCTAACCACGAAGCCCGCCACCAGCATCCGTCGTTTCGCCGCCAGGATCTAGGCGAAGAAAAGGATTGCGAGCGGCGTCTTGCTTATCGCCTACATGGCCACACTGACGGTGCGGGCCTTCAACTGCGCGCGCGTTCGACGGTCGAAAGCGGAGCGCCCGGTGCCTTCGCATCATACCTCCATCGGCGGCAGGTGCCCGGGCCGAGCGCCAAGCAAGATTGTCTTCGTTTCCAGGTAAGGATAGAGACCTTCCACTCCTCCTTCACGACCAACACCCGACTGCTTGAAGCCGCCGAAGGCAATGGTGAAGTCGACTAGGTGTCCGTTGTGGCCAACGGTACCGGTGCGGATCTGCCGCGCGACTGCATAGGCGCGATCGACGTCGTTGGTGAAGACCGCTCCGTTCAGCCCAAATTGGCTGTCGTTGGCAATGCGCACGGCGTCGGCCTCGTCCTTCGCTGGGATCACAGACAGCACCGGGCCGAAGACCTCCTCCTGCGCAATCGCTGCTTGATTGTCGACGCCTGCGAATACTGTCGGCTCAATGAAGAAGCCACGACGTAAGTGCGCGGGACGCCCACCACCGGCAGTGGTGCGGTAACCATCAGCTTTGGCGTTCTCGATGTAGCCCTCTACGCGGTCGCGCTGCCGGCGGGTCGCAACCGGGCCCATCTGCGTCGCCGCGTCAAACGGGTCGCCGACGACGACCTTCTTGAAGGCAGCGCCGATCGCGTCAGCGACCTGATCGGCACGGTGATGCGGCACCACCACTCGCGACAGGCAGGCGCATACCTGCCCGCTCATGTCGCAAGCGCGCGCGGCGAGCTCATTAGCGGCGGTCTCGATGTCATAATCGTCGAGAATGATCGCGGCTGACTTGCCGCCGAGCTCGAGCGTGTAGCGCGCCATTCGCGCCCCGAGGATCGAAGCGATGGTGCGCCCCGTCGCCGACGAGCCCGTGAAGCTGATCTTGTCGACGTCGGGACTGCGTACGAGCGCCTCGGACGCCTCGCGATCGGCGATCACAACGTTCAGCACGCCTTTCGGCAACCCGACCGCCTCCGCGGCCTCCGCCATCAGCAGCGCATGGCCCGGCGCCTCAGGCGAGCCCTTGATCACCACCGTGCAGCCCGCGATCAGCGCCGGCGCCACCTTGAAGGCAGTAATCATGATAGGACCATTCCAGGGGATGATCGCGCCAACCACGCCAACCGGCTCCCGCACAAGCAGCCCCGTCTTGGCACCCGAGACTGTCTTATGCTCCTCCTCGAAGGGGAAGGTGTCAGCAAGCCCGGCATAGTATCGGTACAGGTGCCCGGCGCCTGGCGCGAAGGCGGTGGCCACCGAGTGGAGAATGCCCATTTCGTTTGGCCAGATGTGGGCGATGTCGCCCGAACGGCGCGTCAGCTCGTCAGCGAGCTTGTTCATCCACTCGGCACGCTCATTGTGGCTCATCCGCGGCCAAGGGCCCGTGTCGAATGCCTCGCGCGCTGCGGCAACGGCGCGGTTCACGTCAGCCTCCTGCGCGCTAGCCACTTGGACGTAGAGCTCCTCCGTGCTTGGCGAAACCACGTCGATCAGGGCGTCCGTCGAGGGATCAATCCACTCGCCGCCCACGAAGATGCGAGTCGGCTGGGTCAGCGGTGCCTGGAACTGCGTCGCCATTCAATCTGTCCTCTCGCTCCTGAGTTCGATAATCGCTCTTGCGTTCTATTATCGCTATCATTAGCCATCAGTTCTATGTTGGCAAGACCCGGCAGGAGAGGATCATGACGCAGCGTTCGGCCATCGTGACGGGTGGAGCAAGCGGCATCGGCAAGGCTTGTGTAGAGGGGCTAGTCGCTGAGGGCTGGGCCGTAACGATCGCTGACCGCAATCCGGACGGCGAGGTACTGGCCAAGTCGATCCGCGATGCGGGCGGCAGGGTGCAATTCCTCGCGACAGATGTTTCCGATGAGGCGAGCGTCAAGGAAATGCTAACTGCGGCGGTGGGCACGTTCGGTCAGCTTCACGGAGCGATCAACTGCGCTGGTATCGTCGGCTCGTCCAAACCGATCCACCAGATTGATACCGCCGCCTGGGATCGCGTTCACGCGATCAATCTGCGCGGAATGTTCCTGTGCCTCAAGCACGAGATCGCGGCGATGTGGGAGCACAAGCACGGTTCGGTGGTTGCAATCTCGTCGGCGGCATCGATCAAGGGCCTGCCTTGGAGCTCGGACTATTGCGGCTCCAAGGCCGGCGTGGACGGCATGGTGAGAGGGGCCGCGATGGACTGCGCTGAGCAGAACATCCGGGTCAATGCAATCTTGCCCGGCGCGACGGTGACGCCCTTGGCGATGAGTTCTACCAACGCCAATCCTGCGCTGGCGAAAACGCGGACCCGGCCAATGGGGCGCATGGCTGATCCGTGGGAAATTGCGAGCGCGGCGCTTTGGCTGCTGTCTGACGGCGCGAGCTTTACCACCGGCATTTCAATGCCCGTGGACGGAGGCATGGTGATCGCGTGAAGGACGCGCCCTCGGTACGGCTCGACGGCAAAGTTGCGCTTGTGACGGGCGGCGGTGCCGGGATAGGGCGAGCAATTGTCGAGGCCTATGCGGCGCTCGGTGCGCGAACGGGGACGATCGAAATCGATCCGGCGCGTGCTGCTGACCTGCGATCCGCACTCGGCGAAGACCATCTCGTTGCTGAAGGGGACGTCCGCTCGGCTGACGTAATCACATCAACGTTTTCGACGATCGAGGAGCGGTTCGGAAGACTCGACATCGTCGTCAACAACGTTGGCGACAGCCTGGGGCTACGCGGCTCCTTTGCCGATCGGAACGAGTCCGACTGGGATGCGCTCTACGCGATCAATCTCAAACATGTTTTCGCCTGCACGCAAGCAGCGCTGCCGCTGATCCGGACCGGCGGCCGCGGCGGCAGCATCATCACTCTTTCGACGATTGAGGCGTATCGCGGAGCCCCGCCCGCCGCGATCTACGCCGCGTTCAAAGCGGCAATCAGCGGATTTACTCGCTCGATTGCTCTTGAGTTAGGCCCCGAGCGTATCCGGGCCAATATCATCGCTCCTGAAACCACCGAGACACCACAGGTGCCAGTGAGTAAAATGATTGCCCCTGACCACCATGATCAGATCGAACGCTGGATACCAATGGCTCGCTTCGGAGAGCCGCGCGACGCTGCGGGCGCTGCGGTGTTCCTGGCGAGCGAATTGTCAGAATGGGTGACAGGGACCACGCTCCACGTTGACGGGGGGGCGCTAGCGGCCGGCGGATTCTACCGCACGCCGTCCGGGGAATGGACAAATTTTCCGGTGGTGAGCGGCACCGGAATCGGGTGGCGGCCGCCTGCTTAGCGCCCTTTCCACATCTCAAGGCACTCCGACTTCATTGCCAGCGCGCTCTCGCGCAAGTTCTCCCATTGCCACCAGATGGGGTGATGGAGGTACGTCTCCCGATTGCGCTAAGCTTTAACGAGGCTCGGCTCGTCTTATCTTCCGCCGCGCTTCTTGGTTCCTTGTGCCGCAAGCGGCGCGCGGACTAGGAGGCAGTCGGCCCAGGCAAGCACCATCTTACCGGAATGAGTGCCGGCAACGATACGTTGACGATAGTATTCTCCTGGTGAGCTCGTGCCCTGAGCTTGCCCCTCGCAAGACGCCCGCTCGTTCTCCCCTCTTATCACGCAGCAGATTGGTTTTGATCCGCCTTAAAGGCGTCCGGGCCATATTTCGTTCTTGCCCAGGTTGATCCCGTTGAGCGTTTTCCAAACGAGCCTAATCATCGGGGCCACTCTTGCTCGTCGACCCGGCGCTAGCGGTAGCTCAGAGCGTCTTCATCCTCGTCAGGGCCGCATCGTACGCGGCGGCGAGGCGCTCAACCAGTTCGGCAACGGGCGGCACGTCGACAATTGTCCCAACTCCATGCCCGCCGCTCCAGATATCGCGCCACGCCTTGAGTTGTTCGGGAAGGTTCGGCTTGAACACGCCTAGCCGCTCGGGAAGGGCTTCCGGGTCCAAGCCGGCGCCGGCAATCGAGCCGCGCAGGAAATTTGCCGAGAGGCCCGAGATGCGGTCGGTCGTGAACACGTCGGCCATCGTCTCACTGACCAGCAAGGCCTTGTACTGGTCCGATGCGAGCGATTCCTGGGTCGCTGCGAATCGGGTGCCCATATAAACGAGATCGGCGCCGAGCGCCCGGGCTGCGGCCACCCCTTGCCCGTCCGATATGCCGCCGCCGAGCACGATTGGACCGTCCCAGAAATCGCGCACCTGCGAAACGAATGCGAATGGATTGGCGTAGCCGGTGTGCCCGCCCGCTCCCGCGGTCACGAGGATCAACGCGTCCACACCGGCCTCGATGGCTTTCTTGGCGTGACGAAGCGTGGTGACGTCGTGGAAGACCAGACCCCCGTACTCATGGATGCGCGCTGCCGCCGCGGCAGGGCTCCCGACGCTGGTGATGACCACCGGTGGTCTCATAGCCTCTATCAAAGCAAGATCGCTCTCATAGCGCGAGGCGCCAACGCTCTGGACGATCAGGTTTATCGCGAACGGCCGATCTTCAAGAGTTCCCGCGATTCGTTCCAGCCAACCCTGCAGCTCCTCGGGGGTGCGGGCGTTGACCGATGGAACGGCGCCGAGCACTCCTGCCTGACCAGCCGCGATCACCAAATCCGGGCCCGAAACCAAGAACATGGGTGCCGCGACCACCGGCAATCGCAACCGGTCTTTCAGCTCGTCAAAGGTCACTCCGCGTTGCTCGCGCGCGCAAGACAATCGGCTACCGCATCCTGGAACATGCGGATCTGCACCTCCATGCCGCCGAGCTGGACGTCCTTCATCGTGCCCGAAGCTAGACCTTCCTGGCACATTGCGGCGGCCCAGTAATCCTCCTCGCCGAACACCGTCGCCATCAGGTCCATTGACTTCTGCAACCGGGCCTCGGCGCGCTCAGTTTCCGGCTTCTTGGGCGCGAGCAGATAGTAATCTACCGCGCACTCGTCGACCGCGATGGGCCGAACGATACCGAGGCTCGTGTAGTGCGGGCTCACCACGATGATCCCGTTGGGGAAGCCGATGTAGGAGAACACCATGATCCAGCGCAGCTCGTCGTGGCGATCAGTAATCAGCTTGCGCTCGAAGTTGCTGCGATGCGCGGCGTTGCGGATGTGCGGGCCAACCCGATCAATTTGGTTCTCCGAGTCGACGGAGAATTGCGCCAATGAGTCCTTGTGCAGCCGCGTGACGTGGTAGGAGTCGAGCATCGAATCCATCACCAGCTTCCAGTTCGCCTTGACCGAAAAGGTGGCATAATGCGCAAGGTAGCTGGTACCAAAGCCAAGCGCGTCAAAGTCTTCGGCCAACTCGCCCGCAACGGCGGAGAAGTCGAACTGCTTTTCAGGGTCGAGGCCGACCCAGATCAGACCGCCCGCTTCACGCGAGGGCAGCTCCAGCAACCCCAATTCAGACTTGGGCAGCCCAGGGAAGATTTCCGGCCGCGGTAACCCGATCAGCTTGCCATCGAGGTCATAAGTCCAGGCATGATACGGGCAGACTATCCGCGGCGCCTTCTCGGTCTTCGCAGACGTGCAAAGTTTCATGCCGCGATGCCGGCAGACATTGGCGAAGGCCTTGGCAACCCCGTCCTTGTTGCGGGTCAGCAAGACCGGCATGCCGGCGATCGTCACCTGGTGGAAGGTCTTGGGCTCGGGCAGCAGGGCCGAGGGCGCGGCGATCACCGGCACACTCTTCCACACCGCCTGCAGCTCGGCCTGATACCGCTCCGGATCAGTGTAGTTGCTCGCCGGGATCGCGTCGCGGACCTGCGGAAAGCGGCAGTCGGCGAGCTCGGGCATCGCGTCCAACAGGCGCTTCTGCCCCGGGGTAACGGTGCCGCCACCGGCGAGGGGCGAGGGGCTGACGATCTGGTCCATATTATCTCCGTCAGACGGTTTGATGGTGAGGCGTCCCAGCTTGGGCGAGGGAGTCCTCCTCGATTTGATCAAATGCGAAGCGCGCGGCGCGCTCCTTGTGCGCCGTCGAGCTGCCGTAGAGCTGCTGGCTTAGTTTCGCGCGCTTGAGAAAAACGTGACACGGATGTTCCCAGGTGAATCCCATGCCGCCGTGGAGCTGCACTGCATCGCCGCAGAACGCGGCATAGGTATCGACCGCATAGGCCTTGGCGCTTGAGGCGGCCGCCGAGGCGTCCGCGCTCCCCGCACTCAGCAGCGCGCCAGCATGGCGCGCGAGTGCGGCGGTGGCCTCGATCTTCACCTTCCAGTCGGCAGCGCGATGCTTCAATGCTTGGAACGAGCCGATCGGTCGGCCGAACTGCTCGCGCACCTTGAGGTAATCAACGGTCAGTTCGAGCAGCGCCGCCGCGCCGCCGACCGCGTCGCACGCCAATCCCATCGCAGCATGATCGGCAAGCGCATCCCACGCCGCCTCATCGAGTGCCAGCATCGCGGCGGGCGCGATCTCAACCGCGTCCAGTTCAACTCGGCCGATGCTGCGGGTGAGGTCAACCGTCGGCCGCGCGGTGACGATGATGCCCGGCAAATCGGCTGGCAACAGCGCCAGCCCTATCCGTGCCGCGCTGCGCACCGGCACTAGCAACAAGGTCGCGACGTCAGCTAGCGGAACGTGATCGAAAACCCCCGACACCCGGTTGCCCGACCCAATCATGGCAGACCCCTGATCGGGCAAGACGACCGCAACCAAGCATTCTCCCGCCATGATTGCTGGCAGCCAGCGCGACCGAGTCTCGGCGTCACCATGCGCGGCAATCGCCATCGCCGCCATCATCGTCTCGAGGATCGGCACCGAAGCGAGCTGACGCCCCAATTCCTCATAGAACACACCCAGATGAGCCTGGCCGAGCCCCAACCCACCCTGTGCCTCTGGAACGCAAAGGCCCAGCCAGCCGAGCTCTGCCATTTGCTGCCACAAAGCGCGGTCCAGTCCGCGGCCTTCCTCACCCGGGATCTCAATCGCTTCGCCGGCGCGGTCGGCGAACACGCCGCGCACCGCTTCACGCAGTTCCTCGATGTGCAGCGCCTCGCTCATGCGCTTACCGCGCGGATCGCCACCGGCGTCTGCTCGGCCCAGCGCTGTCCCGCAATCGCCAGAGACGACGCGGACAGCCCACCCGCTTCCGCTTGCAGCGCCCGGATGCGGTAGGTCCAGAAGTGCAGCAGATGCTCGAGGGTCACGCCCATGCCGCCGTGAAACTGGTGCATGTCGAACATCAATCTTTGGATGCCGAGCTGAGCGTGGCAGGCAGCGATGTCGGCGTCGGCCGCCTCGCCGCTCCAGGCCGCCTTCATCGCCAGATAGTAGGTCGCCTTCGCCCAGCCGTGGCGCTGCGCCAGGCGGTGCTGCACTGCCTGGAACGACCCAACAGGCCGCCCGAATACGTGACGCTGCTTAACATAGTCGATTGTGAACGCGATCGCCGCATCGGCAGCCCCCGCAATCTCGGCAGCGATGCCGACCCTCCACCATTGTCGTAGTGCCATCCCGGCTCCTCGCACCCGCTGGGCAGCCTTGAGGTCGGGCGCCGTCGTGAACCGCCCGTAGGGGAAAGCGTAGATGCTCTCGACGCGCTCAACCGATTCCGACTCGACCGCCAGCATGGCGACATCCTCGCCGCAATCGATCAGCAGCGTCCCGGCGATCGGCAGATTGCGGATGGCCTTTGCTAGCCCAGCCGCGTTCGCAAGCGCTACGGGTCCCGCGAACCGCTCGCCCGGCAGCGCCAGGGGTGCGACCAGCCCGGCCCCGATCGTGTCCAGCGCCGACACGCTCTTAGCCGCCTCAAACGTGACGAGCGCGCCTTCCAGTGCGCCAATCTCGCGCGCCGCATCGAGAAAGCCGCTCTCGGCCAGCAAGGCTTGCAGGTCTGCATCGTGCCAAGCGTAGCTAAACCTTTCGGCTTGCGGCAGCACAGCATGATCCGCGAGGATATCTTGAAGCCCGGAGACGAGCGCCTGCTGGTCCTCGGTGAGTTGCAGGTCCATTTCAGCCCCTCGGCAGCCCAAGACCGCGCTGCGCGACCAAATCGAGCTGGATCTCGTTGGTGCCGCCGGTGATCCCCGCGGGCACGTTGATGCGATAATAATCTTCCAGCAGCGTGTCGCCGCCGGCGAGACAGTCGGGAACGTATTCGGCGATGAAGTTCATCATGTCGCTCACCGCCTCAAGCGAAACGACACGCGACAAGTTGGCATCGGTGCTCGGTGCCAAGCCCTTTACCCGTTGATCGACGACAAGATAGGTCATCATCCGCGCGCCTTCAAATTCGGCGACGATGTGGCCGGCGCGAGCGCGCACAATCGGATCGTCATCCCAGCGCCCCTCACGCTTCAGCTGGGAGACCGCAAGGTCCAGCGCATGAAGCCCGGTGTGATAACGCGGTACGCCGACCCGCTCATAGGCGAGCGCATGTGTCACGATGTCCCAGGCCTCCCCCTCTTCGCCGACACGGTTGGAAGCGGGGACGCGCACGTCAGTGAAGAAAACTTCGTTCAGATGCCCCGGCTTGATGAGGCCGGGAAAACTGGTGACGCTAATCCCCGGCGTGTCCATCGGGATAAGGAATATCGACACGTCCTTGCGCCCCGGACCGGTTCGCGCGAGCAAGAAGCACCAGTCGGCAGTACGTGCATAGCTCGTCCAGATCTTCGAGCCGTTGATGACGTACTCGTCACCATCGCGCTCGGCGCGAGTCTTCAACGCCGCAAGATCGGTGCCGGCATTGGGCTCCGAGAAACCCTGGCACCAGATCACCGTACCACCCGCGATACCCTTGACGTGCTGCTCCTGCTGCTCGGGCGTGCCGTAGCGCATCAGCGTCGGCCCGATCCAGTTGACATTCATGTACTGGGGCCCGCGCGGCTCGCCCGCGCCCTTCATTGCCTCGCCGAGGATAAAATGGTCCCAGTCGGCGCTGTTGTTGCCGCCAAACTCGGTCGGCCAGTGCGGCACCAGCAGGCCCCGCTCGGCCAGCTTGGCGCAGAACTCGCGTGAAAATTCAACCTGTAGGTCGGAGGCGTAACTCTCCGGCACATAGGTGTCATCCCAATCGTCCGGCAGCAGTTCATCGAGCGCGAGTTTAACTCGCTGACGATACTGCTCCTGTGCAGGCGCCCACGCGAAGTCCATCAGGCGGCCTTCGCCTGCGGCTCGCGCGGCAGGCCAAGCCCGCGCTCGGCAATGATGTTGCGCTGGATCTCCGACGAGCCGCCGGAGATCGTCCACGCCCAGGAGTAAAGAAAATCGTGCATCCAGTATCCGGTCTCGTTGGCGCCGCCCATCAGAACGGCCTGTTGATGCTGGGCATCGATCCCGCCGATCGCAACGCCGAGTTCGGTAAAGTCGCGGAGGAGATCGCTGTAGTAGAGCTTGATGATTGAAGGCTCGACGCCGATAGCCGCGCCTTGAAGCACCGCGGTCAGCTGATTGTTGACCAGCAGGCGCAGCGCTTCGATGCGTGTGTGGATGTCGACCAGCCTGCGGCGGATCTCGTCGTCCTGATAGGGCACGCGCCCGCCCGATTTCGGCGCCCGCGCATCGGCGAGCAGCAGCCTGAAGCCCTGCCGCATCCGCTCGGCAAGTTCGAGCACCGACAGTCCGCGCTCGGACGACAAGGTCGCCTGTGCCACCGCCCAGCCGCCGTTCTCCGGTCCGATAAGATTCTCCGCGGGGATGACCACATCGTCGAGGAAGATTTCGTTGAAGTGCGAAGCGCCGGTCAACTGCTTGATCGGCCGCAACGATACGCCCGGCGTCTTCATGTCGAGGATGAAATAGCTGATTCCCTTGGTCTTCGAGGCTGCCGCATCGGTCCGCGCGAGCAGCAGGCAATAGCTCGCTTGGTGCGCGTTCGATGACCACGTCTTCTGGCCGTTAACGACATAATGGTCACCGTGCCGCTCGGCCCGCGTGCGAAGGGAGGCGAGGTCGGAACCGGCATTGGGCTCCGAGAAGCCCTGACACCAGATCTCATCACCGGCCAGCACCGCGGGCAGGTGGCGTTTGCGCTGCTCCTCGGTGCCCCAGTGCAGAAGTGTGCCAGGCACATGGTGCAAGGCGATGAAGTAAAGGATCAGCCGGGGGGCCCCGGCGCGGGCGATCTCCTCGTAGAGCACGATCTGCTCGGAGAAGGAAAAGCCGCTTCCGCCCCAACCCTTCGGCCAATGCGGCGCGCCATAGCCGCCCTCCATCAGCTTGCCGAACCACCACTTCTGAAAAGCGACGCCCTCCTCCTCGCTGGCACCAAGCATCCGCTGCCGCCAGGCGACTGGGAGGTTCTCGGCAAGCCAAGCGCGGACCCGCAAGCGGAACGGTTCGAGGCGGTTGAGGTCTTCGATCATTGTCAGCCACATGCAAACGTCAGGGTGGCGAATGTCTGAACCTTGCCTGCCGGTTCCAAACTCCGACACCCTTCCGTTACAACCCTTCCCTCACCTATAGACGTGCGAATAGCGCCCTTTTGTTACAGTTGGTACCGATGATGCCTTTGTCGTGCAGTGTCAACACGCCCGCACCAATTTTGCGCACCTAAGCTGTGCGTTTATCGTTCGTTTGCGCTTTATAGCAACAAATGTTAGCCGCTGTCGTAAATGGATCTGGCGGTAATGAGCGCGGTTGAGCGGCTGCTCGCGATAGAGGCGATTCGCACGCTCAAGGCACGTTACTTCCGCTGCGTCGACACCAAGGACTGGATCGGTCTCGCCCAAGTATTCGCCGCCGAGATTGTTTTTGACCGGGGATTCGGCCACGCCGTGCAAGACACCGTGAGCGGCGAGTGGAGCGTCGCTCCGCCACCGCGATCGGTGCTCGTTCACGGTCGAGGCGCCGTTCTGGCGATGGTGCGCGAGGCGATTGGCGAGGTCGCCACGGTCCACCATGGCTACAACGCCGAAATCCACATCCACAACGCTGACGTGGCAACCGGGATCTGGGGAATGAGCGACGAGCTACGCGACCGCTCGGGCCAGCTGATCCTTGCTGGCCACGGCCACTACCACGACACCTACTGCCGCACCGACGATGCGTGGCGCATCTCGGCGTCGAAACTCACCCGCGTTTCAATCGTCCTCGGTGGCGGCATTCGCCAATAGGAGAAGATTATGGACCTCGGATTGAAAGGCCGCCGCGCGATCGTCTGCGGTGGTAGCAAGGGGATGGGCCGCGCCACGGCCCGCCGGCTGTCGCTCGAGGGCGCGTTGGTCGTAATCGTCGCCCGCACGCCCGCCACGCTGGTCGAGGCCGCCGAAGCGATAACGGCGGAAAGCGGGGCTCCGGTCGAATTCTTCACCACCGACCTCACCATCGAAGCGGGCCGCGCCGCCCTGGTCCGGGCGCATCCCTTCCCCGACATCCTCGTCGCCAACGCTGGCGTGCCGCAGGCTCAGGTTCCCTACCAAGACCTCTCGCGCGATGAGTGGCTCAAGTGGTTCGACGTCCACTTCTTCTCCGCTATCGACCTAGTGTACGCCTATGCGCCAGGTATGTGCGACCGCCGTTTTGGCCGCATTGTCAACATCAGCGCCAATTTCATCAAGTTCCCGCAGGTGGGCGTCCCTTCGCACGCTGCGCGCCTCGCACTCGCGGGTGCCCTTGCCTCCCTGGTGCGCGAGGTTGCGCCGTTCAACGTCACCGTCAACAGCATCCTTCCCGGCCTGGTCGACACCGACGCGCTGCGCACCTCGCTTCAGCACCGCGCCGACGCGCGCGGCGTCCCCTACGAGACGATCGAGAAGGAGGTTCGCATCCGCAATGCCGCGGATCGGATCTCGGATCCGCAGGAGGTAGGAGACCTGATCGCCATGGTTTGCGCAGCGCAGATGGGCTTTGTCACCGGCCAGAACATCGTCAACGACGGCGGCGCGTTCCAGGGGCTGTTCTGATCGCCGAGATCCCGGAAAGGTCGCCCTTGTCGCGGGATCATCGAAAGGCCTTGGCGCCGCCGTCGCCAAGTACCTCGTTCAAGCCGGCGAGGCGGTAGTCGTCAACTACGCCTTAGACGCTGTCGCGGCGGAGTGCGTCGTCGACGACATCAGTGACGACGGCAAGGCCAGCCCGTCGACACCGAAGACTATAAAGGGCTTTAAGATCCTTCTCGGTCATTCCCAAGTCGTTGCGATGCGAGCTGCCTCGACGTGCTCGTCAGTAACGCGAGCATCTGCCCCGATGCAGGCTCAGGTGCGCATGTTGTCCTCATCGGGCCCGCGATACGCACAGTCGCGCCGAGCAGGCGAGAAAAGCTGCCCCTGCCCTATGCAAGCTGGGTGAAGCGGAAAGGAGGACGAACAGAACCTCGACTGCAATCAATTCCGCCGCGGACTCAGAACACCTCGGCGGGTCGCGCGAAGTCCAAGTCCGCGCCGCTCTCTTCCAGCGTGGTGCCGGCGGCCACCAGCACTTCTGCGATCTTCTCCGCGGCCCAAGCCTTGCGCTTGAACAATGTGTCGGTTGGAAAATGTCCCTCGGCGGACTTGTAGTCGCGGAGCAAGACTTTTGCGACGTTGCCGAGGTGAAGCTCGGTCACCCCGTCCGCCACGCCCTCGTGCAGCGCGATCGCGAGATGTCGACCAAAATGCATCTCGGTCGAGAGTCCGATGGAGCCGTGGAGATGCAATGCCCGCAGCGTAACGTCCTGCGCGACTTTCGCCATGGCAGCCTTTACCGCCGAGATCATCTTGCGCCCCTCGCGTCCATGTTCCTTCTGCTGGTCGAACATCCATGCGACGTGGAGCACCAGCAACCGGAACTGGAGATATTCGACATAGCTGTTGGCGATATCCATCTGCACCGCTTGGCGCGTCGCGATTACCTCGCCGTATGACTCTCGGCTCAGCGCGCGCTCGCCCATCATGTCGATCAACTGCTTCAGCCTGCCAATGGTGCGCTGCGCATGGTGTAGCCGTCCGCCGCCCAAGCGCGACTGTGCCACCTTGAACCCCTGGCCCACCGGTCCCAGTCGCAGCGAGTCTGGGACGCGCACGTCGGTAAAGCGGATCCACGGATGCCCGCCTTCCCCGCGCCGATCACAGAACAACCCGATGTTTCGGACGATCTTGAACCCACGCGTGTCTGTGGGCACAATGAACATTGTCGCCCGGCCGTGTGGTGGGGCTTCGGGATTGGTGACCGCCATCACGATCATGAAGGCAGCATTGTTTGCGCTTGAGGCGAACCATTTGTCGCCGTTGATCACCCACTCGTTGCCGTCTCGGACCGCAGTCGTGCGGAAATTGGTGGGGTCGGAGCCGCCCTGCGGCTCGGTCATCGCGTAGCAGGAGAACACGTCCTGCGCGAGCAGCGGCTTCAGGAATCGCTCCTTCTGTTCGTCGGTGGCGAACATCGCCAGGATCTCGGAATTACCGCTGTCCGGTCCCTGGCAGCCGAACACGACGGGTCCGAAGCCGGTGAAGCCGAAACGCTCGTTTATGTAGGTCAGCTTCACCGCACCAAACCCCTGCCCTCCGAGGTGCTCAGGTAGGTGCGCCGCCCACATGCCCTTGGCTTTCACCTCCTCCTGCAGCTTGCGAATGATCTTGCGGAGGCCAGTGTTGCGGTGATCGTAGGGTGCGTCCTTGTCGTAGTCGTAGAGATATTCGAGTGGGTAAATCTTCGTCGCGACGAAGCCCTCCATCCAGTCGAGCTTCTCCTGAAACTCGGGCTCAATTGAGAAATCCACCACCTTGTCTCTCCTCTCCGTTCAGGCGCACCAGCCGCCGTCGACCGTCAGCTCTGCTCCCGTCACGTAGCTGGCGCCGTCAGAGGCGAGGAAGATTGCGGTGCGCGCGATCTCCTCCGCCTCGGCTACGCGCCCCATCGGGACCTGGGCGCCGACTGACGTCTTGCTCCCGGGCGCGGCGGCATCCTTGATCATCGACACGTTCACTGCGCCGGGTAGCACCAAGTTCACCCGCACCTGGTCCGCCGCCAACTCTGCGGCTGCGTTGCGGGTAAGGCCACGCAGCGCCCACTTGCTTGTTGAATAGCCGACCAGCCCTGGCACTGCTTTCAGCGCCGAGATCGAGGCAATGTTCACGATCGACCCGCCCGACCGTGCACGCATTGTCGCAAGCACCGCCTGTATGCCGTTCAGCGCGCCAATCACATTGACTTCGAGATAGCCGCGCAGGCGGTCTGGCGTCATCGCCTCGATCGTATCCCGGCCAGCAATACCGGCATTATTTATCAGCGCATCGACCCCGCCGAACCGCTCGGTCGCGAGGTCAACGACCCGCACCCATGCGGCAACTTCAGTCACGTCATGCTCAACGAACAGGGCGTCTTCGCCAATCGCATCGGCCAACACCGCACCCGAGGGATCGCGATCGGTGAGGACGATTTTCCCGCCCTCCTGTGCAATCAACTTGGCGGCAACGCGGCCCTGCCCGCCGGCGGCGCCGGTGAGAATCACTACCTTGCCGGCGAGCGCACCTGTCATCCGGTCGTTCGCCCACCATCGACCGGAAAGGCGTGCCCCGTCGTGAAGGTCGCGTCGCGGCACAGGAACAGCACCGCCCGTGCCACCTCTTCCTTTTCCCCTACGCGGTCCAGTGGATGCTTGGCCAGCGCGATCGCGGCGCGCTCGGGATGCTCGGCAGCGAAGCGCAACCACATCTCGCCGGTCGTCGCGCCGGGGCATACAACGTTGACGCGCACCTTGTCCTTTGCGGCCTCAAGCGCCGCGCCGCGGGTGAGCCCGATCACCGCGAACTTTGCGCCGGCATAAGCGACTTGGAAGGCGCTCGGGATCAGCCCGGCCGCCGAAGCGCAATTGCAGATCGCTCCGCCTCCGCGCGCCCGCATCGCAGGGATCTGGTGCTTCATCGACAGAAAGGTACCGCGCGCGTTGATGTCCATCAGCGCGGTAAACTCTTCAAGCGACAGCTCTTCGAGCGGTGTCACTGACTGGTTCAGCCCGGCAGAGTTGAAAGCGTAGTCCAGGCCACCGAATGCCGCGACCGTCCCTTGGACCGCGGCGCGAGTGTCGTCTTCGTTGGTGACGCTGCCGGCGAAGGTGATGCAGCGCACGCCGCTGGCTTTCACGACTTCTCGCGCAGCTTCGTTGCGATCTGTCCGGCGCGACAGGATCGCGATGTCGGCGCCCTCCCGCGCAAATTGCAGCGCGGTGGCCAGCCCGATGCCGCTATTGCCGCCGGTCACGAGCACGCTCCTGCCTGCGAGGCTCATTCTGCCGCCTCCGCCCGAGCCGGGAAGTGGCGCGCCAGGAACTGCAGCACCCCGGCGTTGAACACATCGTTGCGATCGCCCGCGACCATGTGCCCCGCACCGGCGACATCAAGGCTTTCGAGGCGTGGCAGCACCTCACGCAACGTGTCGATGCCTTCATCGTTTACGACATCGCTGCTCATCCCGCGTATCAGCAATACGGGTACGTCTTGCGCCTGCCTCGCGCCTTCGATCGTCTCGGCGAGCTCAACGAGTTCCACGTCGATCTCGCGCCCGAGGAACGCCGGGTCCCAGTGCCAGCGGAATCGCCCATCGGGCTGCTCGCGCAGGTTGCGTCTGAGCCCGTCCAAGTCCTTGGGCCGGCGTCGATGCGGATTGTATGCGGCGATCGCGTCGGCGACTTCGTCCAGGCTGTCGAAACCTTCAGGCCGCTGTTGCATGAACGCACGGATGCGAGCGACGCCTCGCGGATCCGGGCTGGGAACGATATCGACCAACACCACCGCGGAGGGCCGCATCCCTTCAGCCATTGCTCGAAGCGACGTAGCGCCGCCCAGCGAAGCGCCGACCAGCGCTATCGGTCCTGCGAGACCGTCGACCACTGCCTTCAGGTCCGCCGCCGAATGCTTCAACGAATAGCCGCCTGGCCCCGCCCAATCACTTTCGCCATGCCCGCGTGCGTCGAAATTAACGACGCGGTAACCGGCCGCAATCAGAGCCGCGCCCGCACCCATCCAGGAGAAGCGTGTCTGGCCGCCGCCATGCATCAACACCACGCCTGGTGCGCACGGGTCGCCCCCCACATCCGCGGCGAGCGTCAATCCGTCTCCGACCGAAATGCGCTGGGTTTGCACCCGCTCAGACGCGCTCGATGATGGCAGCAGGCGCAAGGCCGCCCGCCGCGCACATCGTAACTAGTCCCACGCCCAAGTCTTGGCGCTCGAGTTCATCAAGCAAAGTCCCTGCCAGGATCGCGCCCGTTGCGCCGATTGGATGCCCTAGCGCCATTGCCCCGCCATTGACGTTCACCGTTTCGGGATCGAGGTCTAGGTCGCGCATGAACTTCAGCGGCACGGCGGCGAATGCTTCGTTCACCTCGAAGAGGTCGACATCGCTGAGCGCCATGCCGGCTTTCTCCAGCACCTTCCGCGCTGCCGGCACCGGTCCGTTCAGCATCAAGGTTGGATCGTCGCCTACTGTCGCGACCCCGCGCACCTTGGCGCGCGGCTTGAGACCGTGAGCCTTGGCGTATTCCGGCGACGTCAAAAGAAGCGCCCCTGCGCCATCGACTACGCCAGAACTGGTTGCGGCAGTGTGCATGTAACAGATCTCGGTGTCGGGGTATGCCTCACGCAGCAGCGCACCGTACGTGGTACCGTCGGGATCAATCTGCCGATCGTAGAACGCCCCGAACGCCGGCTTGAGAGCGCCGAGCGCTTCGGCACTGGTCTGTGGGCGCGGATACTGCTCGCGGTCGAGCAGCACCGCGCCGCTGGCGTCCTTCACGGCGATGAGCGAACGGTCGAACCGCCCCTCGTTCACCGCCCGCGCGGCGCGCTGCTGGCTTGCGAGCGCCAGTGCGTCCAAGTCCTCCCGGGTGAAGCCCTCCAGGGTTGCGATCAGGTCGGCGCAAAGCCCTTGGTGCGGCTGCGGAATCTTCTTGCGGAGGGCAACATTGCCCGAGTCCATCATGAACTCGCGCTGTAGCGTGCGCGTGTGCGACATCATCTCGACGCCACCCGCAATAACCACGTCCTGCGCGCCTGACATGACACCCACGGCCGCCAAGTTCACCGCCGTCAGGCCCGATCCGCAGAAGCGGTCAAGCGAGAAGCCTGGAACAGTAACAGGGAACCCAGCGTCGAGCACGGCCATGCGTGCAAGGTTCAATCCCTGCCTTCCCTGCTGTGTGTTGACGCCCGTAACGACGTCCTCGACATCCGCGGGATCCAGCCCAGTCCGCCCGACCAAAGCCTGCAGCAGTTGCGCTAGAAGCTGCTGCGGGTGAACGCTCGCGATCGCACCTTCGGCCTTTCCAAGTCCTCGTGGCGTGCGCACCGCGTCGATTATCCAGACTTCGCCCACGCTCTTCCCTTTCATGCAACTTAGTTCGATAGTCGCTCGGTTGTTCGATGAGGCGATCGGTCCTGTGGCCGATAGTTAATTCTGTCAAGCGCCACCCGTGTGCTGCGTGCGCGCCACACGTTTTTGGAAAGCAGCAGGCTTGGTTGACACCTTTTAGGGGGGAACATATGCATGGACGTTCTACGAACGTTTGAGCGATTAACGCTCAGCTTCGGGTGGGGAGGATCGGCTATGGGCCTTTTGGATCGTAACTTGCGGTCGGTATCCGCTTGCTGGAAGGCTGCGCTTTTGGTCAGCGGCTCAAGCTTCGCATCGCTTCTGTTCGCATCGGCGGCATCGGCGCAAACCGCGCCGGATCAGCCCGTCGATCACCCGCAGGAGGCGGCGCAGGTGGAGGCAGTGCCGGCTGACACGAGCGGTGACATCGTGGTTACCGCGCAAAAGCGGTCCGAGCGCTTGCAGGACGTGCCGATCTCAATCTCGGCGGTGACTGGTACTGCGCTTCAGGAGAGAGGTCTCACTCAAGTCTCGCAACTCTCGCAGAGCGTGCCGGCGCTGCGCATCGACTATGCCGGCAACTCGGTGCAGCCGACCATTCGCGGTGTGGGCAGTCAGGTCGCTGGTCCAGGTTTCTACTCGAACATCCCAATCTACGTTGACGGCTTCTACATCCCGAGCCCCGGCTCGTCCGATCTTGACCTGGTTAACATAGCCAGCGTCAGCGTGTTGAAGGGCCCGCAAGGAACGCTCTTTGGCTACAACGCTACCGGCGGCGCGATCCAGGTCACTACTCTGGACCCATCGCAACAGACGGAGGCCCTGTTTCGCGCCAGCTATGGTTCTTACGCGCAGTCGTCAGTCGCCGGGTATGCGTCGACCGGACTGGCGCCGGGCGTGGCGCTGCTGATCGCGGGCAACTACGATCACGGCAACGGCTTCATTCGCAACATCGTCACTGGTGAGAAGCACATCGGCGAGTACCGCCGTTGGTCAGGGCGCGCCAAGCTGAAGATCGATCCGTCTTCAGACGTCAGCTTTACGCTCGCATACGGACACACCGATTCCGACGATCCCTACACCAATCTAACCAATGCACGCGACGGAATGACAATCGGCACGATCATTCCGGGCAACATTATCGCCACGCGTCGCGGAGACGTTTCAAATAACGCCCCAAATTACGTGCAGGTCGTTACCAACTCGTACACGCTAACGAGTCGGTTTAACCTTGGCTTTGCTGACCTGACCTCCTACACTGGCTACCGTACTGACAAGGTAGATCAGGGCCTAGAGTACGACGTTACGCCCGCCAACATCTATGCGGCGCAGTGGACCATCCCCGACAAGACGTTCACACAAGAGCTCAATTTAACCTCGAAGAGGGGCCGTCGGTTCAACTGGGTGCTGGGCGCCTTTTACATGCACACTCAAAATGTTTATAACTATGCGACCAATACCCCGACTTCGACCGAATTCGACGGCAGTCCGTACAATCCGCTGTTCACCAGCAAGAACACCAATAATTCATATGCGCTCTTCGCCGACGCGACGTACGAGGTGATGGACAACCTTTTTCTGACTGCGGGCGGCCGGTACAGCTGGGACAATCCTCGGTTGTCGTTCAATCTTTTCCCCTTCAACTTGGTTGGCGAAGGCGGGACCAAGTTCAAGGACTTCTCACCGCGCGCAGTGGTGCGTTATCAGATCACGCCACGGTCGAATATTTACGGATCTTGGACCCGCGGCTACAAGGCGGGCACACTGCCGGGCTCGTCCTTTTCCCTGGATCCAGTGCTGCCAGAGCACATCGATGCCTTCGAAGCGGGATACAAGATCGCCAACGGCGGCTTGCGCCTCAACCTCGCGGCATTCTATTATAATTACCGCGACATTCAGGTGACTGCTTACGGCGCGAACGGCGCCAGCATCACGCGGAACGCGGCCGCGGCGCACATCTATGGCTTGGATGGCGACCTCAGTATCCGGGTTTCGCGCGCCTTCGACGTCACGCTGAGCGGCGCCTACACGCACGCGCGCTATGCGGAATTCCCGGACGCGATCGGCTTTCAACAAGTTACGGACCCGACGTCGGCAGCTTTCGGCCAGTTCGCCGCGATCAACATCTCGGCGACGGACTTTCCCGTTCAACGAACGCCCAAGTTTTCAGGGAGCATCGGGGCCAATTACCGCCTGAATCTGGCTGGCGGTAGCAAGCTGACGTTCAACAGTAACCTCTTCTACACCTCGAAATTCTACTTTGACGCCGTGAAGCAGCTGCCGCAGGACTCCTATGCGCTGCTCAACCTGAAAGTGACGTGGACGGACTCATCCGATCACCTCGACGTCTCGGCGTTCGCCACCAATGCGACCAGTACCAAATACCGCACGCAGAACTTTACCGACACTTTCGCCAGCCGTCAGGTCTGGGGCGAGCCGGCGGTGTTCGGCGGGCAGCTGACCTACCGCTACTGAAGAGGCAAACGGGCAGTGCGTCAGCAATGATGGGTCAGCTGGCCGCGTCGATGCTCCCGGATAACTTCAAGCTCGACGGGCGTACGGCGCTGGTGGTCGGGATTGGTCCAGGGATCGGTCAGGCGGTAGCGCACGCATTCGCCGCCGCAGGCGCACGCACCATAATAACCGCTCGCCGCGCCGATGCAGTTGAAAGCTTGGTTGCGGCCGTTCGGCAAGCTGGTGGGACGTGCGAGGGTTTTGTCGGCGACATCACCGATGCAGGGGCGCGATCACGCGTCGTCGCTTCCGCGGGTCCGGTCGACGTAATGTTCTACAACGCTTACGCAATTGGCGCTGGTGGTGGTTCGGTCTTCGACCTCGCCTCGCCGCTCGACACATCCGAGGCGGACTGGATGGCCTGCTATCGCACAAACGTGCTAGCCCCTTTTGAGCTCGCCCGGGCGCTGGTGCCGGGCATGGCTGCGCGCGGTCGTGGCAGCCTCACCTTCGCACTTGCGGCTGCGGCTTTTACCCCCATCCAGCCGGCGATCGCTTATGGCGTCACTAAGGCCGGCCTGACAACAATGGTTCAATATCTCGCCGAGGCCTGCGGCCCGGCAGTGCGGGTGAATGCGGTGGCTCCGTCCAACATAGAGGTCCCGGGCCGTCCCGAGCATCTGCGTACCGCAGTCACAGGGTTCCCGCTTGGCCGGATGGGCGATCCTGCCGAAGTCGCGGCGGCGGCGCTATTCCTCGCCAGCGAGGCAGCGAGCTTCGTAACCGGGCAGGTCATCCACGTCGATGGCGGTCGCGTAGCAACCGCCCGACGCTAGTGCCAACGAGGCGAACGCTTCTCCGCAAAGGCTCGAGGACCTTCGACATAGTCGGGCGAGGAACGCATGGCCACCACTGGCGGCCAGCCAAACTGAGCGCTCATCGCTTCAGACAGCGGCAGCTCGGCACCACGCGTGGCGACGTGCTTGGCGGCGCGAATAGCTGCCGGGCCGCAGCTCGCGATCTCCTCCGCCAGAGCCAAAGCTTTCATCACCTCATCGCCGGGCTCCGTCACCTCGGAGATGAAACCGAGTCGCTCTCCCTCGCACGCGGCGATCGATCGGCCTGTGAGTATCAGTGGCATGGCGCGCTTCATGCCGATCGCCCGCGGCAGCCGCAGCAGCCCACCAGCGAGCGCTGCCATCCCGACCTTCGGCTCGGGCAGGGCGAAGCGCGCATGCGCGCCGGCCACTACGATGTCGCACGCAAGCGTAATCTCGAACCCACCGCCATAGGCGAGACCGTTCACCGCCGCGATCACCGGCTTGTCGAGTTCGAAGCGGCGGGTGAGCCCGGCAAAGCCGCTCACCGGCATGTCAAACGGGCGCCCTGCAGCCTGCGCCTTGAGATCATTACCCGCGCAGAACGCTCGTTCCCCCGCGCCGGTGACGACAGCTACCCACATCGCATCGTCCGCGGCAAAGGCGTCGAACGCGGCCGCTAGTTCGGCGTGCGCCGGAGCGTGAAGCGCGTTTGAAACCTCCGGCCGCTCGATTGTTACAACGAGCGTCCGTCTCTCCGCCTTCGTGGAGATGAAGCGATAGTTGCTCACATGCGTATCGCGCCGTCGAGGCGAACGTGCTCCCCGTTCAAGTAGCTGTTGCGGCACATCTCAAGCGCCAAGCTGGCGAACTCCTCGGCGTGACCCAGTCGCCGCGGGAAGGGCACACTGTCGCCGAGCTGCTTGCGCAGTTCGGGCTTCGCGGTGGCGAACAGCGGCGTGTCCATGATGCCTGGCAGGATCGTGTTAACGCGGATGCCCTCGCGTCGCAGGTCGCGTGCGATCGGCAACGTCAGCCCGACGATGCCGGCCTTTGATGAGGCATAGGCGGCCTGCCCGGCCTGCCCGTCGCTCGCTGCCACAGATGCGGTCGATACTATCGCGCCTCGCTCGGCGTCGTCACCCACCGGCTCAAGAGTCATCATCCCCGCCGCGCATTTCGCAATCATGCGGAAAGTGCCGACTAGGTTGAGCAGCACGACTTTCTCGAACTGATCGATCGGGAAGTGACTGATCGCACCCGTCTGGCGGTCGCGACCGGCGGTCTTGAAGGTGTTGCCGCGGCCGGCACAGCCGATCAGAATTCGTTCCTGGCCAATCGCGGCTCTGGCCTTCGCCAGCCCTGCATCAACGGAGGCGTCGCTGGTGATGTCTACCTCGCAGAACACGCCACCAAGCTCGCTCGCGATGCTCCCACCCCGATCATGATTGAGGTCGAAAATCGCGACTGTCACGCCCTGAGAGGCGAGCGCCCGCGCGCTTGCCTCACCCAGACCACTGGCACCGCCCGTCACCACTGCAGAACATCCATCAAGCTTCATCCAGCACCTCCTTCAAGAGAGCGCGAAGCGGCCGCGAGCCGCTGCGACATGATCCACACGACCAGCCCGGCAAGCAGGACGCCCGCCGCGCACAAATAGATGCCGCCGTAACCCACATAGGATCGAAGCGGCACGTAGATCAGCGGTGCCGACGCGCCTCCGGCATAGATCAGCGTCGTCGCAAGGCTGAGCGCGGTGGGCATGCGCGCCGGCTCCACCCTCCGCATGATCAGCGTCATGGCCGACGGCGTGCACAGGCCAAGCGCCACGCCGCCGCAGATCATCCCAGCGGCGGTAGTTGCGAGCGAAGGAGAGACGGCGCACAGTGTCGTTCCGGCGATGAACATCGCCTGCGACAGCACGATGGTGCGCGCGAGCCCCAGCGCCGCCTCAAGCCGTCCAAAAATGATGTTGGTCGCTCCGAGCGCCATCGGCATGATCGCGCACATCGCCGCCAGAACGCCCGGCTCGCCATGGCCGCGCCAGTCGAGCAGGAACACAATCTGGACGTTGAATAGATTGCCGGTAACGACCATCACCAGCAGCAGGCCATAGGCGGGCAGCGCAGGCAGCAGAGTACTCCAGAAGCCGCCCGTCACCGCGCCCACAACTCGGGGTTGCGCCTCCGGAAGCCGCCCGGTCATTACCAGTGCCAACCCGATCAGGGCCAACCCGCCATGCAGCGCGAATGGAGCGCGCCACGAAAGCTTCGCCATCGCGGCCGCCACGAAAAGGAACAGGACTGCGGTAAAGGCGCCAACTGCCAGGTTCCACCCCATCATCTTGGCTCGTCCGCCATCGTTGTACCGCGCGGCGATACCGAGCCCCGCACCCGCCATCAGCATGCCGCCGGCCAGCCCCAGCAGCAGCCTGGTCGCAAGCAGCGGCAGGGCCGAATCGACCACCAACCCCGCCGATCCGGCGAGCCCGAATATCAGCCACCCGGCGGCGAGCGTGGCACGAAAGCCGAAGCGCGCCACCGCGGCGGCGGTAAACAGCCCGGCAAGTCCCATGCCGAAAACCGCGAATGCAACCGCCGCCTGTGCAATCGCCTCACCAGCCGACCCGCCTCCGAAGTGCGCAGCCACCTGCGGTAGCACTGGCGGCAGCGCGTCATAGACCATCGCCGGGCCGGCATTGCCGCAGCAGATCGCCGCCATGGAGAGGAAGGCCTGGAGCCGGCTTTCGCGCGCTGCCATCATCCTTTCGAAATCTCCAGTGTGTTCCTATAACGCACCTCTGTACACTATCGTTAGGTCTGTTGTCTCGCGTCTGCAAGTGCGTGGCGGGCCGGCGGCTTCGCTCCCCAACTGACACACGTGCAATGGTTGCGGAGCGGCTCGGGAGCCGACCGCATTTCCGAAATACGCCGAGTTAGTCCGTTGGCGCCGACATCGCCGCCGTCAATTCGGCGACATGCGGCGGCCGGCGTAGGTGCATGCCGCCATCTGTGTGGATTGTCTGGCCCGTAATCCACCCGGGGGCGGTGCCCAGCCAGGCCACGGCTTCCGCGACCTCCTCCGGGCGTGCGCAGCGGCCGAGCGGCACTTCGACGGCCACGATCGGCCCGGCTCGGGGATGATCGAGGAGGTGCTCGGCAGCAGGAGTCGAGATGGGGCCTGGGCAGACCGCATTCACCCGAATTCTGCGCGGGGCATACTCGAGGGCGGCGTAGCGCACTAGCGTCTGCACGGCGGACTTGGCACTGCCATAGGCGACGTAGCCCTCCCAGGGATTGGTCGCCGCGATCGAACTCATCAGCACGATTGATCCGTTTTCGTTCATTGCTCTAGCGGCATGGCGGACGAAGTGGAGCGGCGCATCGAGGTTCAGGATCATGCAGTTGCGCCAGGTCTCGGCGGAGATGGTGTCGATCGAACCTTGCACGCCGGCGCCAGCGACCAGCACGCCGCAGTCGAGTCCGCCTTCCGAGGCCGCCGCCGCACAGAAGGTCGCAACCTCCTCTTCCACCTTCGCATCACAGATCAGTGGGGTGCCGCCGATTTCAGCAGCCAGTTTCTCGACTCCCTCGCGTCGCCTTGCCCCAACCGTTACCGCGAAGCCCCGCGCTGCCAGCGCGTGCGCGATCGCCCAGCCGGTGCCGCCCTCCTCCGACGCACCCAGCACCGCTGCCCGCTTGGTCCGCTCGCTCATTCGCCTCTCCTCGCGCTTGCCTCACCGTAATACCGAAGCTATCGGTTCGATAGTCGCGCGACCGTTCGCATATAGGATGTATGATGGGCAAGATCTTCATAACCTGTGCGGTCACGGGCAATCACACCACACGTGCCCAGCACCCCGGCCTCCCGGTCACGCCGACCGAGATTGCCGAAGCCTGCCTCGCTGCCGGGGAAGCGGGAGCATCAATCGTCCACATTCATGTCCGCGATCCGGAAACCGGCGTTCCGTCGATGCGGCTCGACCTCTACGAAGCCGTTGTAGCGCAGATTCGCCGCAACGATCCCGCCCTCGTGATCAATCTTACCACCGGCCCGGGTGGCCGTTTCCACCCTAGCGAGCACGATCCGGTCGTGCCGGGGCCGCGCACCAACCTTCTCCTACCCGAAAGGCGGGTTGAGCACATCGCCGCGCTCAAGCCGGACATCGCCACGCTCGACCTCAATACGATGGTATTCGGCCGGGAGGTGGTGATCAACGTGCCGGACAATATCCGTCGCATGGCGAAGGTGATGCGGGAGGCGGGTGTCCGACCCGAGCTCGAGCTGTTCGACACCGGCGACATCTCGCTCATGCACGATCTGTTAGCCGACGGCACGCTAGACCCCGCGCCGCTCTGCTCGCTGGTGGTGGGGATCAAGTACGGTTTCGTACCAACAATCGAGATGCTGCTGCTCGCGCGCTCCTTGCTGCCGATCGACGCAATATGGACCGGCTTCGGCACCGGCCGCCACGCCTATCCGCTGCTGGCACAGTCGGTATTGGCCGGCGGCAATCTGCGGGTCGGACTTGAGGATGCGGTCTACATTTCCAGGGGTACGCTGGCACCTTCGAACGCAGCAATGGTTCAAAAGGCAAAACGCATCGCCGAAGACCTCGGGGCAGAGATTGCCGGCGCGAACGAGGTTCGCGAGAAGCTTGGGCTCAAGCCGTCAGGTCGTCCGGATTTCGCGGCCTGAGCCGCTTGTAAACGCCGCTGCCGCGCAGCACCGGCGTGGCGCCGACGTGAAGCATGGCCTGGGCGAAGCAGGTACCGGCGCCGATGCGGGTGATCGACACACGTGCGTCCACCCAGTCGCCACGCGCCGCTGGGAACAGGTAATCGAGCGTGATCGATATCGTCGGAAGCGGTGCAGGCAGATCGGAGATGGCTCGAATGCCGCGGGCGAGCGCGACGTCCAGTAAGGTCGCCAGCATGCCGCCGTGACAGATCGGTCGAGGATTGCAGTGCCGCTCCTCGACTCGCATCCCGAAGCGCACCGACTCTCCCGCTAGCTCGTCCCGGGTCATGTACAGCGGACCTACGAGATCGGCAAACGGCCCGCACCCCGTCACCAACTCCCAGCGGCGCCCGTCGTCGGGAACCCCGGTCATCCGCGCAATCCCCCGTCGCAGCGCAAGATCACGCCGCTGACAAAGCTCGACGCCGGGCTCGCTAGATACAGCGCGCTGGTCACGATCTCCTGCGGACGCCCGGGTCGCGCGACTGCGTTGGGGGCCGACTCGCGCTGCTCCTCGCTCCAACCTTTTGAGATGTCGGTCAGGAAGGGTCCGGCGGCGATCGCGTTGACGCGGACCTTGGGGGCATATTCTTGAGCAAAGGCGATGGTCATGGCGTTCAGAGCCGCCTTGGCCGCGGCATAGGCCACCACGCGCGGCATCGCCTTCCACGAAGCGCCCGACGAGATGTTGATGATCGACCCGCCATCGCCCGCCGCCATCCGATCGGCCACCAGCGCCGCGAGCCGGAAGGGTCCCTTGAAATTCAGGGCGACAACCTTGTCGAACAGATCCTCGCTCATCTCGTGCGACGACTGCGAGGGGCCCATCCCGGCGTTGTTGATGAGGATGTCCAGGCGCCCGAACGCTCCATAAGTCTGTTCGACGAGCCGCTCGACCGCGCCCCACCTGCCAGCGTGAACCGACAGTGCCAGCGCACGGCGCCCCTTGGCGCGAATTTGGCCGGCCGCCTCTTCGCACGCTTCGATCTTGCGACTGGCGACGATCACGTCGGCGCCGGCATCAGCGAAGGCGAGAGCCATCTCAAGTCCCAAGCCGCGCGAGCCTCCGGTAATAAGCGCGACTCTGCCAGTCAGGTCGAACAGATCGGTCATGCCTAGTCCTCAGGTCAATGTCAGCGCGCGCTCGAAGAGCGCGACTGAACGGGCATGGAAACGCTCGCCCGTCTTCCGGTCCGCCATGCCGGCGAACGATCGGGCATGCGTTCCTTCGAGCAGGATCGCGAGCTTGTAGCACGCCAAGACGACATACCAGTCGATGGCCGATAGATCTCGGGCACTGCCGGCACGATAATAAGTCAGCAGGTCGTCAGCGCTCGGGAAGCCGTCCCACGGCTCAATCTTCATCGAGGTTGGATCGTCCGGCCGAGGCCAGGTGGTCAGCACCCAGCCAAGGTCGATGAGCGGATCGCCGATGCTCGCCAGCTCCCAGTCGACGATAGCGGCGAGGTCGGGGGCGGAATTGGAGTAGAGGACGTTGGCAAGGTGATAGTCGCCGTGAAGGATCCCGGGTGTAAAGCTCGCCGGCCGGTTCGCTTCGAGCCAGGCACCGATGCGCTCCACCCCCGGCAGAACGTGCGGACCGGGCCAGCCAGCATGTTCGACATAGCCGTCGAGCTGCTTTCTCCAGCGCCAGACTTGCCGCTCGAGATATCCTTGTGTCCGGCCAAAGTCGGCAAGACCGAGGGCTTTGTAGTCGAGGCGGCCCAGGCGGATGATGCCGTCGATGAGGGCAAAACCCATTGCACGGCGGATCGCAGGATCGCTCGCGTGCAGCGCCGGCATGCCGACTGTCACGTTGAACCCTTCAATCGGCTCCATCAGGTAGAAGGAAGCGCCAAGCACATCTTCGTCTGGACTGGCGGCGAGGAGGCGGGGGTGCGGAACGTCCGTGCTTGCAAGCGCCTCCAGCACGCGCATCTCGCGTCGCATCGTCTCGTTGGCCACCGGCCGCGGGTGCACGGAGGGCCGCCGCAGGACATAGCGATCGCTTCCACGGTCGAACATCAGGATGAGGTTCTGGGTGCCGCCAGGAAGGAGGCGTTCGCCGGTGATCGCTCCAGCGCCGAGCCCTCTGTCATCCATCCAGTCAGCCAGCGCCTCGACATCGACGACCTCACGCCACGCCTCGCTGGTCATCACCTCTCCCTTGCACAGCGTGCGATTACTGCGCAGCTCGTCGTTATTCGACCAGCGGGCAGGCTGCTGTCAAGACTGCTGCGAGCATCAAGACCGGGATTGTCAAAGCTGAGGATGTGCCGTACATCGCACGGCCGTCACATAGTCGCACATTAACAGGCAGCGCTGCGGTGCTCAGAGCGAGAGGGCCGATGACATACAGCTTCGAGCAGCATAAGATCACCGGGGCGATCGAAGCCGACGACGAATATTGGCGGGGGCTTGAGAGCGGCGTCTTCCAGCTGCAACGTTGCGCGTCCTGCCAGACCTGGACGTGGCCCGCCCACTTCCGATGCGGGCATTGCGGCTCCTGGGAATTCGAGTGGGTTCCGCTGCCGGCTAACGGTTTGGTGTTTACCTACACGCGCACCCGCTATGCATTTGACCGCGTTTTGGAGCGCAAAGAAGACGTGCCCTATGTCACCGTGGTGACCGAGATCCCCGCGGCGAACAACGTGCGCGTCATGGGTTTGCTGAAGGGCAGCGAGCAGGGTCTTACGATCGGCGCTCCGGTGAAAGGTGTGATCGAGCCGCCCAGCCCGAAAACCAAGAACTATCCGTCGATCCGCTGGGAGCTCGACCTCTAGGTCCGCCAGCAGGAACACGAATCCGAGGGAGAGAGACGTTGAGCAAGATGCGTGGCGCGACCGCGGTGGTCGGGATCGGCCAAACTCCTTACTACAAGCGCGGCACCTCGCCCGAGCCCGAGCTGAAGTTGGCAATCCGTGCCATCACGCAGGCTGCCGACGATGCTGGCATAGACGTTCGCAACATCAACGGCTTTGTTTCCTACGCCTCCGAGCGGAGCGATCCGGCCAAGCTGATGCCGGCGCTCGGCACCCGCGAGTGCAAGTTTGCCTCACTGGTCTGGTTCCACGGCGGCGGTCTGCCAGCAACGCTCAACCTGGCGGCGCAGGCGATCATGGCGGGACAGGCGGACATCGTCGCCGTTTATCGCTCAATGGCTGAGGGAAGCAGCCAGCGGCTGCGTGTGATTGTCGCGCAGAACGATACCTCAGCGCAATATCTCGTCAACGGACTGGATTCGCCGGCACAGATCCTGGCGCTGCGCGCGCAGCGAATGATGGAGTTCCACGGCGTACCTCAGTCGGCGCTCTACGCTACCGTGCGGGCTAGCTACTATCATGCAAGTCACAATCCCCGCGCGTACGGTCGAAACACCGAGATGAACGAAGACGTGTACCAACACGCACGGATGATCTCCGAGCCTTACCGCCTGTTCGACTGTTCGCGCGAGAACGACGCTGCCGCCTGTGTGCTGGTCGTCTCGGCCGAGCGAGCCGAGGCTCTAAAGCAGAAGCCGGCCTACATCCTGTCCGCCCCAATGGGCACAATGGAAGGGGGCGGCGCGCTCGAAGAGAATTGGCGACCATACTATTCGACCGCGGGACAGGTGGAACTCGCCGAGCGACTGTGGCGGGAGTCCGGCTACGGCCCCAAAGACGTCGATGTCGCCCAGATCTACATGAACATGAACTCAATGGGTATCGGCGCCATGATCGATCACGGGTTCTTCACCATGGAGGAAGCCGGCGATTTCTGCACTTTCGAGAACCTGACGGCGCCAAACGGCAAACTGCCAATCAACACCTCGGGCGGTGATCTTGGCGAGGGGTTCATCCACGGCATGGGGCTGATACCCGAAGCCGTGCGCCAGATCCGCGGCACCTCGACGAACCAAGTGCCGAACGCAAAGCTGTCACTTGTCAGCGGCGGACCGGGTGACCTGATGAGCAGCACCGCGCTACTGGGTGACGCCGAAACGCTGTAGAAGTCGAGCCAGGCCTGATGATCAAGAGCCACAGCTTTGCTGATCGCGTGATCCTCGTCTGCGGCGTCGCGCGTGGCGGGATTGGTGGCGCAACGGTCCGGCTGCTCTCATCGCTGGGCGCCACCTTGGTTTGCGTCGACCGTACACAAGCTACTCTGGACGGCGTTCTAGCTCAGATTCAGCGCGGGCACGGCATCGTCGCCGACCTAACCGACCCGGCGCAGACCGATGGGCTGATCGACGGCGTTGTTGCCACTTTCGGACAACTCGATGGCATCGCCAATGTTGCTGGCGGCTCGCGTCCGGGTGACTGGCGGCCACTTGTCGACGTGGAGACGACAGCGTTTCGCGAGGTCGTCAATCTGAACCTCGAGTACGTCTTTCGGATCTGCCGCGATGCCGCCCGCTCCGCGATTGCGCGTGACGCACCCGCGGCGATGGTCAATGTCAGCTCAGTGAGCGCGCTCAACTCCGCGCCGATGCATGGCCCTTATGGTGCTGCAAAGGCGGGCATGATCGCTCTCACCCGCACGATGGCGTTTGAGTGGGCAAGACACGGTATCCGCGTGAACTGCGTATCACTTGGCGTAGTGCCGTCTGAACGCGTGACCGCCACCGGGGTAAACCCACAAAGGCAGGCGCCGGAGACCACGAGCGATGTCGTTCAGACCAGTGTCGACGAGCTGGCTAACGCGATTGTGTTCCTGTTGAGTGATCTCGCAAGCGGGATTACCGGCCACAATCTGATCGTGGACTCAGGCGTAACTACCCGCAATGCCGTGCTGTCGATGCGCATGAACGCAGCAAAAAGAGTCCGACCATGATGCATTTCACAGTTAATCGCGCGCTCAAATGGTGGACGATCGATCAGCCTGACCGCGTCGCGCTCGACTATGAGGGCGAGGCCGTTACCTACGGCGAGCTATACGCCTGGTCGCTGCGTATTGCCGCTTGGCTGCAAGATGAGGGTTTGAGACCCGGCGATCGACTTTCCACCGTGGCGGCCAACTCGCTGGATTATGCCGCGTTGATCGTCGGGATCGCGTTGGCTGGCGGCATCCACGCGCCCCTTACGTTTCGCGCCAGTGCTCGAGACTTGCGCCGATCGCTTGACCTGCTCACGCCGACCCTGCTGTTCTGCGACAACGAGCGGAAGGATTGTGCGAGCGAGGCACTCGGCGGCACGGAACAAAGCAAGCTGCGCTCACTCGATGTGATCCGCCCGCTGCGCAGTGCGCCCGTGCCGCCGCCCGCCTTTGAAGCGAAACCCGAAGATGCGCTCTTCATCATCGGCACCAGCGGCTCAACCGGCTTTCCCAAGGGGGTCGTATACACGCAGGGCTCGACGATGATGTACTCGGCCGAGTTCGCGATGATGGAGCCCGCGACTGGCAATGGCGGCAGCATTCTCGCCGCAGGGCCGTACAGCTCGTCTTCGGGAACGCTTCTGCTGTTTCAGTTCCTGTCGGTCGGCGCGACGATTTACGCGCAGAACAAGTTTACGCCGGGGCTCGCGCTGAAGATGCTGCAGGAAAAGAAGATTACCACCTTCCTTGCGTCGGTGATTTTCTGGGAGCGGATAGCAGCCCTGCCCGAGTTCGATAGAGCAGATCTATCGACCTTGAAATTCTCTCAAATAAGCGGGGCGCGCGTGAACCCGGCGCTGATCGCCCGCTACCGCGAGAAAGGGCTGGTGCTGCGCCAAGCCTATGGCTGCACCGAGGCAGGCGGTGCCTGGGCAGCGCGCGACAACACCAGCACTGTCGCGCCAGAGAAATGCGGCCCCGGCGCCATGTTTAGTGACTACCGTATTGTCCTGGCTGACGGTTCGATCGCGCCACCGGGTGAGCCTGGCGAGATCCTGATTCGCAGCGCGGGGCTGACGGTCGGCTATTGGAACGATCCCGAGCAGACCGCCAAGGCGTACAAGCAAGGGTGGTTTCACTCGGGCGATCGCGGCGTGATGGACGAGGACGGCAACCTCACCTTCATTGATCGGATTAAAGACATCATCATTTCCGGCGGGCTGAACATCTCGGCGATGGAAGTGGAAGGTGCGATTGCCGAAATCGATGGAGTCGAGGAAGTCGTGGTGATCGCCGCTCCGGACGCCGAGTACGGCGAGACGCCCCTCGCTGTGATTCACGGCGACCTCGACCGGCTCGATGCACAGGCCATCGTAGCGCACTGCCGCACCGCACTCGCCAGCTACAAGGTACCGCGCTATGTGGCACTTGAACGCGAGCCACTGCCACGTCTGCCCTCGACGAAGATAAACAAAGTGCTGCTGCGCGAGAAATACCGGGAAGCGCCAGCGTTTCTCGAGAAGGTGCGATGACTTCGCTGGCCAGCCGAGTCGAGGGTTTACGGGCAGAGCTGGAAAACGGCCTGCTGATCCTGACGCTGGATCGACAGCAGGTGCTCAACGCGCTGACCCGCAATATGATTGATGAGCTGCGCCGGTTATCCGAGGCGGCCGAAGCCAATCCTGAGGTGTTCGCGATTGCGATCACCGGCGCCGGCCGCGCCTTTTGCTCTGGCCTCGACATCAGCCTGCTTGCCGCCGCAGCGAACTCCGGAGGCGCCACCGCGCGGCAATTCCCCATGGGCGAGATCCCCGGCTTGTTTGTGCACCTGCTTGCCTGTCCGAAGCCGGTGCTTTGTGCGTTGAACGGCGTGGCCGCGGTGGGAGGCTTCGTGCTGGCAATGATGTGCGACCTGCGCTTTGCCTCCGTTAACGCGAGCCTCACTGCCGGCTTCAGCAATCGCGGCCTTCCGGCTGAGCATGGCACCAGTTGGTTGCTCCCACGACGGATTGGCGCGGCTCGGGCGCTCGACTTCATGTGGCGGTCCAGCAAGGTTTCCGCTGTTGAGGCGCTTGAGATCGGGTTGGTGGACCGCGTTGTGCCTGCCGGAACGGAACTGGACGCGGTGCGGGCGTACGTCGCCGATCTCAAGTCCCGCTGCTCGCCACGCTCCATAGGCACGATCAAGCAGCAGGTTTACAGCCATCTTGATCTGAGCTTCCGGGCCGCTGTGGAGGACTCCTTCGGCCGGGCGATGGCGGGCCTCCGCCATCCAGACATCGCGGAGGGTGCGCGCGCGTTCATCGAAAAGCGGTCGCCAGTCTTTCAGGCGTGGGACGGCGAGTGACCGGCGCTCGAGTTCTGCTGTCGGTCGATGGCTCCGTCGCGACTGTCACGATCAATCGGCCAGAGGCACGTAACGCACTGCTGCGTGGAATGGGCGGAGAGATACACGAAAAGCTTCGATCGGTGGCGGCGGACCCAAGGGTGCGAATATTGGTCCTCCGTGGAGCCGGCATCGACTTCTGCCCGGGCGCCGACCTCAAGGCCCGGAGCCATCCGGGCGAACCCGTGCCACCACCGGATTTCGCAGCCTATCAGGTTAGTGTGTTGCTGCAGGAGATGCCGCAGGTCACGATCGCCGCCGTTCGCGGTGCGTGCGCCGGTGCTGGCCTTGGCTATGCCGCGGCTTGCGACCTGCGGGTGGGTGACGAGAATTTGCGCATCAACACTGCCTTTCTCGACGTCGGTGTTGCAGGCGACATGGGCGTGCCATGGACTCTGTCTCGGCTCATCGGACCAGGCCACGCACGCGACCTGATGTTCTTCCCTCGGAAGGTCAGGGCAGCCGAAGCGCTCGCCATCGGGCTGGTCCAGCGAGCGTGGCCAGACGAGCGCTTTGAAGAGGAGCTCGCCTCGCTGGTGGGACGGCTGGCGGAAGCAGCACCACTGGCGCTCACGGCGATGAAGGCTAATTTCGTGGACGCCGACAGGCTTGATTTCCGTGGGTTCGTCGCTCTCGAAGCGGAACGACACATTCGACTTTTGCGAAGTGAAGACAGATCGGAAGCGTTCACCGCATGGGTAGAAAAGCGTCCAGCCACCTTCCAGGGGCGCTAGGTCTTCAGTCGAGGTCGATGATCTCGGCGGCCAACGACGCTAGATCAAGTACCGCGCAACTGCGCACGAATCCGTGATCGGCCGGCCGCCCCTCTCCAACGGAACCGGGGTTCACTACCAGCACGGAACCGATTTGCCGGATCAAGGGTCGATGCGTGTGGCCATAGAGCACAAGATCGGCGTGGACCTCGCCAAAACGGCCGAAATCGCGATGGGTCGGCGATACATAGGCATGCATCGATGGCCAGGGCGTTGAGTGAACGAGCAGCAGCCTTTTATCGTTCAGGCTCACCTCCAGTTGAGCTGGGCGAGCCGCCAGCCAGTCCGCAAGTTCGGCGTCAACACCGGCTCCTGAGCGCCCCGATCCAGCGAAGAAGACTTCCTCGTGGTTTCCGACGATAGTCACGGCATCTAGGTTGCGCAGAAGCGCGACCGTCCGATTTGAAAATTGTGCTTGGTTGATGCTGTCGCCCAGACAGAGCAGACCATCGATTGAGCCCATGGCGGTGAGGGCTGCTTGCAAGGCGTGGTGCTGCCCATGAATGTCTGAGACGATGCCGAGCCTCACGCGTTGCCGCGGTCAGCATTCGATGCCGCGGCGTCGGTAGCGTCGCGGGACAGGCGTTCAGCCATGAACGCCGGACCTCCCCTCCAGATTGGCCAGAGCCCCGCCTGCACCATGGCGAAATCGACATCCGATCCGCGCATTACCACGTCCGCATCTTGCAAGGCGAGTGTCTCGGCAAGGATCGGCTGTAGCAAACGTGCCTCGATCGCCGCTTGCGCGATGCCGTCCCCGGCAGGCAACAGCGATGGTGGAAGCCCGAAGGCGCGACCGGCGGCCGCGATGTCGCCTTCGGGGACTCCATCAGCGACCAACGCAGCGACCGACGCAAAAATCGTCTCTTTAAGCCGCTCGAGTACGCCCCCGATCGCCGGGGTGACGAAGATGGCGGGTCGCTTCTTTGCTCTGAGCAAGGCAGCGACCTGCAACGCTGCCGACGGCAAGGTGCGAGCGCCGACAGCAATCTCGGTTACGTTCTCGACCTCTGTCACTCCAACCATTGTCTCGGGACGTTTGACCCTTCCGGCCATCTCCTCGAAGCGATCAAGGAAGCGCGTCGCGACCACCACGTCGGCGTCGCTCCTGTCGAGCGCGGCAACATACTCATCGAAGCTTCCGTCGCTGTCGATCACGGCCAGAGAGCCGCCAGACGGCTTCTCGCGTTCGGCGCCGGGCAGCTTGCCTGCGGCGCGCTCGGCGAAGAACAAGTGCCGCTGCGCTGCCGATTCCGGGCTGGCCACCAGAGCGCGCGAAATCGCCCGTTCGCGCTCAATGCCTCGATCGAACGGCAGAGTGATGGCGGCCTCGATTGCCTCCAGCACACCGGCGGCCGCCTTCAGGCCGATGAAGAGCTCAGGATGCCTATCGCGGAAGGCGGCGAGAAGCGGCCGAGCTTGATCGATCGACAGGTCTGTCGACATGTCGCGGATGCGAGGGAGAGCGGCGTCGTCTTTCAGCAGGTCTCGCGCAAACGCAACCGCACTGTCCTCCAGTGTGTCTTCCGGGACGATGGCGTCGATCAGACCCAGATCACGTGCCTCTGGCGCCGTCACGTGACGCCCTAGGCCGATTACCTCGATGGCGGCTGCAACTCCGATGAGGCGCGGCAGACGCTGTGTTCCACCGGCGCCAGGCAGCAGGCCGAGCGCGACCTCGGGCAGCCCGACGACCGCCGACGGCACGGCGACGCGATAGTGCCCGGCGAGCGCCAGTTCGAGACCGCCGCCCAACGCGGTGCCGTGGATGGCGGACACAATCGGCTTCGGTGACACCTCGAACTGAGCCATCACGTCGCCGAGCAGCGGTGGGAGGATCGGCTTGCCGATCTCCGTCACATCTGCGCCGGCGAAGAAGGTGCGCCCGAGGCAGATGAGAACCATGGCAAGGGCGCTCTCGTCGGCGATCGCGCGCGCTACCCCTTCTTGGAGAGCGATGCGGACCTTGTGGCCAAGGGCATTAACTGGCGGAGAGTCAATGGCAAGGACGGCAATGCCGTCCGTTAAGCGGTAGTTCGCGATATCTTCGGACGTCGCCATCAGTGTCTATCCTCCTTCATCAGGCGTACTTGACGGCACCGGGTGAAACAAGCGAGAAGTCCGATAACTGAACACCAGAGCGAATATCGCACCCTTGTTGCTCAGGAGGACCGATGAGTCTTGACGCGTCGATAAGAACCTCATTGTTGTTGCCGGCGATCTGCGCGCCCATGATGTTGGTTTCGGGCCCCGAACTGGTGGCCGCGGCCTGCAAGGCGGGTGTGATGGGAGGGCTGCCGCGACACAATGCGCGGAGCCGAGAGGAGTTCGGCGGCTGGCTGGCGTCAATCCAAACCGAGCTCGATGCTTGTCGCGAGGCAGAGCCGAATTCGGTGATCGGGCCCCTGGCAGTCAATATCACGGCGAAGCGCGCGATGGCGGAAATCTTGCCGGACCTCGACCTGTGCATGGGGCATGGTGTCACGCATTTCATCACCGCTCTGGGCGATCCGGCTGATCTGGCAAGCGCAATCCACGATCGAGGCGGAACGATCTGGCACGACGTAACCAGTCTCCGGCACACTGAAAAGGCAATTGCAGCCGGAGTTGACGGGCTGATCTGCATCGGCAGCGGCGGCGGCGGGCATTCTGGGACGCTCAACGCCCTCGCCTTTCTGCCGCGCGTTCGGGCGATGTGGGACGGGACGATCGTCTTCGCCGGGAGCGTCTCGACCGGCTCGGCAATTCGCGCGGCTGAGGTGCTGGGTGCGGACCTTGTCTATCTCGGCACGCGCTTTATCGCCACACAGGAGTCCCGGGCGCCCGATGAGTACAAGGCCATGCTGGTAGAGGGAAGCTCGACCGACCTCGCCTTCACTCCGCATGTCTCCGGTGTGGCGGCGAACTGGCTTAAGCCGTCTCTCGCCCGGCATGGACTGGAAATCGAGACGCTGGCCACTCCGGCACCGAGCTACGGCCATCTGCCTGACGCCATCCGACCCTGGCGGGACCTGTGGAGCGCGGGACAGGGCATCGATCTAATCAACGACCTGCCTGATGTCGCAACGCTCGTGGGGCGGTTGCTTCGCGAGTATGTAGCAGCTTGCGCCCTGCCCAGCATGGCCGACGTTGCCCGAGAGCGCGTCCTTGGCTGACGTTGCTGCCCTTGTTGACGGATCAGCCGACCCGATCGTTATCGCTGACTGCGGCGCCGTGCGCTTCGTCGTCCTCAACCGCCCGGACGCGCGGAACGCGCTGACGCGGGCCATGCGCGTCGAGTTCGCGCGGCTGCTGCTAGAGGCCGATGCCGATGCGGCGGTCGGCGCCATGGTGCTGACCGGCGCGGGCGGTTGCTTTAGCGCCGGTGTCGATTTGAAGGATCGAGTTCCCGGCGCGCCGGTAGAGCCCAATCCAGGGGTGGCGCTGCGGAGGCTGACCAAACCGATCGCCGCAGCGATCGACGGTCCGTGCATCACCGGCGCGCTTGAAATGGCACTCTCGTGCACCTTTGCTCTCGCTACGCCTGCGGCCCGCTTCGCAGACACCCATTGCAAGGTCGGACTGTTTCCCCGCTGGGGCGGCGGCGCGTTGCTGACCTCGGCGATCGGGGTGCGAAGGGCACGGCAAATGATGCTTACCGGGGGCTTCGTCGATGCTCACAGCGCGCTTGCGTGGGGCCTCGTCAACGAGATTGTCCCTGCGGATATCTTGCTTGAGCGAGCCGCCCACCTCGCCGGCGCGATGGCGACTCAGCGCGCAGCAAGGCCACGGTCGTTCGACCTGCACGCCGAAATGCTGCGCCGCATCGACGGGCCACGAGAAAGCACCGTGATCGAGCGCGAGCTGCTTGCCCGATACGATCGCGAGACCGCACAGGAGACCCAATGACCGACACCCGCACCGCGCCCCTTGCGCATCCCGACAAATTGTTCATCGGCGGCGCCTGGGTGGCACCGCACGGAACAGGCAGCTTCGACGTTATCAGTCCCGCGACCGAAGAGCGCTACGCCACCGTCGCCGAAGCGAACGAGGCTGATGTAAAATACGCCATTGCCGCCGCACGTGAGGCGTTCAACAGCGGGCCGTGGCCCCACCTTCCCCCCGCGGAGCGCGCCGACTGGCTGCGCAAGCTGGCCGACGGCATCGATGCGCGCGCTGCCGACTTCGCACAGATCTGGCCCAACGAGATGGGCATCATCTTCGGAATGGCGCAAGCCATGTCGGGCGGCATCTCCTTCACTTATCGTAACTACGCCGATATCATCGAGCGGTTCGCTTTCGTCGAGGAACGCCCCACCGTCTCGGGTGCGAGATTGGGTCTGATCGTTCGCGAACCAGTCGGCGTTGTTGGCGCGATCGTGCCGTGGAACGCGCCAGCGATGCTGATCGCGCTGAAGGTCGCGCCCGCACTGGCGGCGGGGTGCACCATCGTGCTCAAGGCCTCGCCCGAGGCGCCCGGCCACGCGCTGGTGTTGGCCGAGGTGGCCGAAAGTATCGGGCTGCCCGCAGGCGTGCTCAACGTCCTGACCGCTGACCGCAAGGCCGGCGAGGTTCTGGTGCGCGATCAACGTGTCGACAAGGTGAGCTTCACGGGATCGACCGGAGCGGGATCGCACATCGCCTCAATTCTGGGTGAGCGGATGGCGCGCTACACCATGGAGCTGGGCGGCAAGTCCGCGGCGATTGTTCTCGACGATTATGAGGTCGAGGCGGCGGCGACAGTGCTCGCCAAGCGCGCAGCGGACATGACAGGCCAAGTCTGCGCCGCTCTGACTCGCGTCGTGATCCCGAAGACGCGGCATGACGCGATGCTTGAGGCACTGAGTACCGCCTTCGCCAAGGTGAAGGTTGGCGATCCCTTCGATCCGGCAACCAGGATGGGGCCGCTTGCCACTGCCCGCCAGCGCGAGCGCGTCGAGGACTACATTGCGGGTGCGATAGACAGCGGCGCGCGGCTCGGCACCGGCGGCGGGCGCCCGGCCGATCTGAGCCGCGGCTTTTTCGTCGAGCCAACCGTCTTTGGAAACGTTGACCCAGCATCACGGATCGCGCGCGAAGAGGTATTCGGCCCGGTGCTGTCGGTCATCGCGGCCGAGGACGAGGCTGACGCGGTTCGGATTGCCAACGACAGCATGTTCGGGCTGAACAACGCAGTGTTCACGGATGATGCCGAGCGCGCATACCGCATCGCGCGTCAGCTGCGCTCCGGAACCGTCGGCCACAACGGAATGCGGCTGGATTTCACGATCGCTTTCGGCGGGTTCAAGCACTCGGGGGTAGGCCGCGAAGGCGGCGTCGAGGGGCTGAAGCCGTACCTTGAGATCAAGACGGTGCTGCTGCAGGGCCGCCCAGCGGCAGTGCCGGCGAAGGAAGCGTGATGGCCGACTACGACTATATCATCGTCGGGGCTGGTTCTGCCGGCTGCGTCGTTGCCTCCCGCCTAAGCGAGGACCCGAACACCCACGTGCTGCTAGTGGAGGCGGGCGGGAAGGATGATCACCCCTTTATCCACATGCCGCGAGGCCTGGCCAAGGTGATGTCGAACCTCAAATACATCTGGCCGTTCACAACCAAGCCAGAGGCAGCTTCGAACAACGTCGCCGAGAGCTGGGCACGAGGTCGGACGCTCGGCGGATCGAGCGCAATCAATGGAATGGTCTATGTTCGCGGGGCGGCTGCCGACTATGACCGGCTAGCGCGGCTGACCAGCGATGATTGGAACTGGGCGAATATCAGCGACTCTTATCGAGCAATGGAGGCGCACGAGCTAGGCGCCGGGCGGACACGAGGCGGGCGTGGGCCGCTGAAGATCAGCCTGCCCGAGGATCGCGGCGGCAAGCTGGCTGAAGCCGTCATTGCCGCGGGCGAGGAGATGGGGCTCGAGCGGATGGAGGACATCAACGATCCAGCCGATCGGGAGCGCGTCGGCTATGCGCCGCGGACGATCTTCAAGGGAAAGCGGCAAAGTGCGGCAGTGGCTTTCCTCAGGCCAGCGATGGCGCGGCCAAACCTGAGTGTGCACACCCATGTTACCGTCGATCGTGTCACCTTCGATGGCCAACGCGCCACGGGGATCACCGGCACGCGCAACGGAGCGCCTGTAACCTATAACGCGCGCGAGGTGATCCTCAGCGCGGGCGCTCTCGCCAGCCCCGCAATCCTGCAACGGTCAGGGATTGGCGATGCAGCAAGGCTAGCACAGCTCGGCATCGACGCGGTCGCGAACAATCCGGCGGTCGGCGCCAACCTGTTCGAACATCGCGGCATTGTTTTCCAATGGACGGTACCCGATAGCCTTTCGATGAACCGCGCGTTCCGCGGTCTCGGCCAGATCGTCAGCGGCATCCGCTACTATCTGACGCGGAAGGGCGGTCTGGCCGGCGGAGCCTATGACATGGCGGCCTATGCCAAGACCGACCCGGCGCTCGACCGGCCCGACCTGCAGCTCCTCATGGCGCCCTTCACCTTCGATTTCACCCGGCTGCCGATTCGGGTTGAGGGGCACGGCGGACTTAATATCTGCGTCTACAACATTCGGCCTGATTCCCGCGGTACCGTGACGATCGCCTCGCGCGATCCCGCCGCGCTTCCTGATATCGCGCCAGGGTACAAGACGCACGACGACGACCGCGCCATCGTGCCCAAGATGTTCGCCTATGTGCGCCGTTACGTGCAGCAGCCGCCCCTCGCGGCGCTGATCCAAGCCGAGACACGGCCCGGCCCGGGGTTCGTTTCGGTCGAGGAGATCGAGGGCGCGCACCTCCAGTTCGGCTACACCAACTATCACGCGTGCGGAACATGCCGGATGGGGAACGACGCCGCGTCGGCGGTCGACGCCGAGTTGAAAGTGCGCGGCACCGAAGGGCTGCGGGTCGTCGACACCTCGGTCTTTCCGTTCATGCTCGCCGGCAACACTCAGGCGCCGGCGATGGCGATAGCGTGGCGCGCCGTCGATCTGATCAGGCGCGGATAGACCAGTGCCCGCACCGTGCTTGCCGCTATACAGGTCTCACAGCACGTGCAATAATCGCACGAAGGAATATATCTTAGGGGCTCTGGATGGCGCGTGGGGCGGAAGTTTCCGAGAAAGCGGAGAGCGGCGAGACGAAGCAAGGGGAACGCTTGCTTCGAGATGTCGACCGGATGGGTGGCTTCGCAAAGGGCTTGTCGGTCATCGAAGCTTTTGGGCAAGGCCGGAATCGGCTGACGATCGCCGAGGTGGCGCGGCTGAGTGGGCTTGACCGCGCTTCGGCGCGGCGATGTTTGCTGACGCTCGTGGAAAAGAAGTACGCAACCAACGACGACCGCTATTTCGAACTGACGCCGCGCATTCTGAAGCTTGGGCATTCCTACCTTGCAGCGTCCCTGCCGCGGTTGATCCGGCCATCCCTGGATACCCTAGCCGACCAGTTGCGGGAAAGCTGCTCGGCGGCGGTGCTCGACGGGACCGAAGTAGTGTATATCGCCCGCGCCTCGCATCACCGGATCATGGGCGCCGGATTGCACCCGGGCAGCCGCCTGCCGGCTTATTGCACCTCGCTAGGCCGGGTTCTACTGGCCGCCCTCCCCGAACCGCAGGCCAAGGAGGTGATCGAGGCGACCGACCGCCAGGCGTTTACCGACAGAACGCTCACTTCCACCAAGGCGCTCATGACCGAGATCAAGCGCGTGCGCGAGCAAGGACATTCGTTCATCGACCAGGAGCTCGAGACGAACTCGCGCTCGATTGGCGTTCCCATCCGCAATTACGATGGCAATACTGTAGCTGCAGTGACGGTGGGCCTTCATCTCTCGCGCAGCTCGCCCGAGCGCTTGGAGAGCGAGATCCTGCCGGCGCTCTACGACATGCAGAAGCAATTGGCAGAGATTTTGCCTTGAAGCCGGTACGCCGCTCTCCGGCCGTGTGGGGCACATCGGGAGAGGGTGACATGCCATATGCCCTGCTCGGCGCGTCCGGGCTAGCCGTCTCGCGCCTGGCGCTGGGTGCGATGACCTTTACCGGCGGCAACCACTCTAATCCGTCGATCAACAAGGTCGACCTGTCGCTCGCGGACCGGCTGGTGAGCCTGGCGATCGAGGGGGGAGTCAACCTGTTTGACACCGCCGACGTCTATGACGCCGGGCAATCGGAGGAGGTGCTCGGCGCGGTACTGAAGCCGCGGCGCCACGATGTCGTGATCGGCACCAAGTGCGGCATTCGTAGTGGCGCGACCTTGACGCAATCGGGATTGTCCGCGCGGCATATTCATGCGTCGATCGATGCTAGCCTGAAGCGGCTCGGCACCGACTACGTCGACATCTTTATTGCGCATCGCAGCGATCCCCTCACCCCGCTCGAGGAGACGCTCGCCGCGCTCGATGCGGTCGTGCGCGCGGGAAAAGTGCGGTACCTGGGCTATTCGAACTGGCCGTCGTGGCGCGCGGCCACTGCGGTGGAGATGCAGCGCACCAACGGCTGGGCCCGGTTCACCCACGGACAGATGCACTATTCGCCCCTCATTCGCGATGTAGAGCGCGACACGATCCCGATGATGGCGCATCATGACCTCGGTCTGACTGTATGGAGTCCGCTCGCCTGGGGTTTCCTGACAGGCCGTGTCACACCAGAGAACCTCGGCTCCCAGGAGCACCGCTTCCGCGACCAGATCTTCGAGTTCGATCTGGCGAAGGGGTTCGGGCTGGTGGACGTGTTGCGCGGGATTGCAGATGCGCATGGAGTGACGCCATCGCAGGTAGCTCTGGCGTGGCTGCTTGCGAAGCCCGCAGTTTCAAGTGTGGTTCTCGGAACCACCAAGTTGGAGCAGCTCGGTCACAATCTCGCGGCGCTGAAGGTGAAGCTCTCGGACGACGATCTAGCGGTGATCGACGCAGCTATGCCGGCCGTTCCTGCCTATCCTGACTGGTTCGAGCCTAAGTTCGCGGACGGGCCGCTGCTCAAGGCGCTTGGCCGAGCCTAGTCCTCCGGCGCGATCTGGACGGTTAGACCGTCGAGGCTCGGGCCAACCTTGAGCTGGCAGGACAGGCGCGAGTGCTCGGTGCGGTGATCGGATGAGTCGAGCAGATCGTTCTCGTCCTCGCTCATCGGCGGAAGGCGATCAGCAAAGGCGGGATCAACGTAGACGTGACAGGTAGCGCAGCTAGAGCAGCCGCCGCACAGCGCCAGCAGCTCGTCAATGCCGTTCTCGCGGATGACTTCCATCACTGACAGGCCATCCTGTCCCTCGATGTGCCGTCCTGCGCCATCGCGCTGAATGATGGTGAGATGCCGCATGGATCAGCTGCCCTTGAACTGGGGTTGGCGCTTCTCGATGAACGCGCGCGCGCCCTCGGAATGGTCGTCTGTGAAAAGGGTGAGCTGGTCGTACGCGAGCGAGGCCTCGAAGGCGCCAGCTGTCATCTGCTTGATCAGAAGGTTCACTGACATCTTACCATAGGAGATCGCCAGCGGTGGCCCCGAGGCGAGGCGCTTCGCATAGCCGTCAACGAACGGGTCAAGCTCAGCGTCAGGCACGCAATAGTTGATGAGTCCGATCTCCGCCGCCTTTCTTGCCTCGATCGGCTCGCCAAGCATGAGATATTCCTTGGCCTTGTGGAAGCCGAGGAGCAGCGGAAAGAAGGCCGCGCCGCCGTCGCCCGGGGCGATGCCCATGCGGACGTGCGAATCGCAGAACTTCGCGCCCTCGGCGGCAATCACCATGTCGCAGGCGAGCGCGATGTTGACGCCCACGCCATACGCCGGGCCGCGAACCTTGGCGATGATGGGTTTCTCGGCGTCGAGCATGCCCCAGAACAGCCGGCGCGCGCTGCGGAACGGCGGGCGCCCCTTGCGGCCCGACTGGTTCTCGCTGTCCTGTAAGGACAGATCGGTCCCTGCGCAGAAGGCCCCCCCCTCGCCCGTCAGCACGACGACGCGGATGTCGTCGTCCATGTCAACGTCATCCCAAATCCGCTCGATCTCGCGGTGCATCGGGCGTGACACGGCGTTCTTGCGGCGCGGGTTGTTGAGCGTCAGCGTGGCGACGCCGTCATCGCGCTTGGCGATCTTGATCCACTCGTATCGGCTAGGGTCGATCGCAGGCATTCCTGTCCTTTCGTGGAGCGGCGTCAGGCGCGAGTTAAGATCATCGGCAGGACGCCGATCCCCTGACCGAGTCCGGTGGTATATTGGATCGCGCGACCACCACCGACCCGGAACGACGCGAAGGCGGTCAGCAGCTCCTCCATTGCAATGCGCAGCTGCGTCTTTGCCACGAGAGAACCGACGCAGCGATGATGCCCGGCGCCGAAGCCGATGTGCATGTTCGGCTTGCGCGTAGCAACAACCTGGTCAGGACAGGCGAACTTGGCCGGATCGTGATTGGCTGCACCAAAGGCGATCAGCACGGAATCGCCTTTCTTGAGCGACGTGCCCGCAAGGATTGTGTCCTGCGTCACCTCGCGTCGGAGATAGGTGGACGGCGAGGCGAAGCGGACGATCTCTTCGCTAGCGAGGTCGATGGCGGCGGGATCGTCGCGCAGCCGCTGCGCCTCTGTCGGGGTCTCGGCCAGCCACTTCATCATCGTCGCCATTGCGATCGCGGTCGTATCGAACGCCCCGGTGAGTATTTGGCGGACCATCGACATCTGCTCCTCGCTCGACAGCGAACGTCCCTGGAAGGTTCCAAGGACAATGGCCGAGACAACGTCGGCATCAGCATCCGTGGCGGTTCGGCGGCGCTCGGCAGCGACGCGTTCTGAATAAGCCTTGAGCCGGTCAGCGGCACCGGTCGGCCTGCGAGTGGCAACCTCCCGATGGAGGCCTTCCACCATGCCCTCTAACTCGTGCGCGTCGCTACGCGGCAAGCCCATGAGGTCAAGCGAGACGAGAATCGGCAGCTTCCTAGCGAAGACGCGGACGAAGTCGATGCTCACGCCTTCGGGAATGTCGCCGATAAGCCCGCGCACGATCTCGCGAATGCCGGGCTCCATGGACTCGGCGTAGCGCGCGGAGAGCCGCGGTGCCATCAAGGCACGATAATCGCGATGCTCAGGGGCGTCGGTCTCCGCGGGAATGTGGCGTGTGCGCACGCCGCGCGCTGGCGGCAGATTGATGCCTTCTGCCGACGTGAAGATATCTGGCTTGGTGAGCACTGCAAGCGCATCCTCGTAGCGCGCGGCTATGTAGTAGCCCCCGTAATTCGGGCAGTGCACCAGCCCCGGCGTATCGCGCATCTGAGCCCAAAGCGCTTGAGCACCGTCATGCGCGTCGGGGGCATGAACGTCGAAGCTATGCAGCGTTTGAGCCATCAACATCCCTGGCCAGCTAGTAACATATTCGACCAATTGATCCTTATCCGCACATACTGCGAGCTGCTCGCACAATGTCAAGCTATTGCGCAGTCAGCCCACCATCGACGATCAGCTCGGCACCCGTGATATAGCTCGCATCATGGGAGAGCAGAAAGGCGATCGGCGCGCCGAGTTCATCGGCTTCGGCAGTGCGGCGCATCGGCACAGCGGCTGCCGTGGCGGCCGAGTCGCCGGCGCCGTCCGCACGCGCAACCTTCTGCATGTCGGTCTCGGTCACACCGGGGTGGACCGAGTTCACCCGAATGTTGTCGGCGGCACACTCGAGCGCGAGCGTTTTGGTCATGAGCCGCACACCGCCCTTGCTCGCTGAGTAAGCGGTGCACCGCCGCATGCCGATGATACCGGCGGCAGAGGAGACGTTGACGATCGCACCGCCTCCGCTTTGCGCCCGGAACTGGGCGATGATTTGGCGGCAACCAAGATAGACGCTCGTCAGGTTCACGGCGATCTGCTTGTCCCACTTTGCCAGATCAAGATCCTCGATCATCGCCAACACGGTAATGCCGGCATTGTTGACCAACCCGTCGATACGACCGAACGTCGCCACGCCGGCTGCAATGGCGGCAGCCCACCTGGTCTCGTCGGCGACATCGTGAAGGACATGGATCGCCTCGGCACCAATGCCGGCTAGATCGGCGACGCGGTCCCGCAGAGCGGCTTCGTCGATGTCGGTGAGGATGAGCCGCCCGCCTTCGCGAGCGACACGCTTGGCGGTCGCAAAGCCAATGCCGCGGGCAGAGGCCGCACCGGTCACCATGATCGTCTTGCCGTCGAAGCGCATTGGGAGCCTTTCAGGTGAACCGCTGGGCCAGTTCCGCGCCGATCATGTTCCACAGCGCCGCATCGGGCAGTGGTCGCAGCACCGAGCGGTCGACCAAGTCGATCGAACGGCGGTCGAGGTTGGCGAGCGTGCCGGCCAGGCTGCGGCGAAACAGCGACAGGATGCTCGACACTCCCGCCTCACCGCCCGCTGCGAGTCCCCAAAGGTAGGGCCTCCCGACCAGTACCGCTCTCGCCCCAAGCGCCCGAGCGCGAACAATGTCAGCGCCGCGCCGCACCCCACCGTCGATCAGCAGCTCGAGCCGACCCTCGACCGCTGCAGCGATTTCCGGCAGAACCGACAAGGTCGAAGGCACCCCATCGAGCACCTTGCCACCGTGATTCGAGACGATGCAGCCATCAATGCCCAAGTCGGCTGCGTGCAGCGCATCGGCCACGCGCATCACGCCCTTGAGCACCATCAACCCCGGCCAGCGCGAGCGGATCCAGGCGAGGTCGTCCCATCCAACTGGAGTCGCGGTGAGCAAGGCGCCCGCATCCTGAACGCGCGACATGGAGCCATCGGCACGGCGCGGGGCGTTAGGTGCGGGCATCGCCAACCCTCCGCGCAGCAGCGACCACAGCCAGCGCGGCCGCGCCCACGCCTCGGGAGCGAATCGGATCGCCGCGCCAAGACTCATCGTCTCTGGCAGGGAACGCGCGACGCGATCGGCTGGGCCAGTGCCGGCGAGGTCAGCGGTGACGACCAGCACGCGGCAACCCGCCTCACGCGCGAGATCGATGCAGTACGCCGCACCCTCACGCCCGTTCATCATGTAGAGCTGGAACCAAGTATCGGCATTGGCGGCGACAACGTCGCCTGCCGGCGAGCCGCACCAAGTGCTGATCGCCACCGGCACCCCGGCCTTCGCAGAGGCCCGCGCCGCGCCAAGCTCGCCATCAGGATGGATGATACGCACGAAGCCCGTGGGAGCGATCACCAAGGGCATGGCCACCTTGCGCCCGAGCAGGTTAGTCGAGAGGATCGGCGCACTAGCTTGCGGACAGGTAGGCGGATCGAAGAGGACGCGCCGGAACGCCGCCTCGTTGGCAGCGCAGGTCAGCTCCTCTTCCTTGCCCCCCTCGACGTAATGGTAGACCGCCGCCGGCAGGCGGCGCCTAGCAATGATCCTAGCCTCCTCAACGCTGCTGAAAGGTCTCACGAGATCAAGCTCATTCCGCCGTCGACGATCAAGGTCTGCCCGATCATGTAGCTCGACAACGACGAGCAGAGGAAGACGGTCGGTCCGGCCATTTCGTCCGGTGCAGCGGTGCGCCGCATCGGAATCCGGCGGACCGCCTTGGCAACAAGCGCCGGGAAATCGTCCTTCGCTCGCCCCATCTTGGTCTCCACCAACCCGGGGGCGATGCCGTTCACGCGAATACCCGACTTTATATACTGCATCGACAATGCGCGAACGAGGCCCAGCAGCGCCGATTTGGAGGCGGTATAAGCGGGCTGATCGTAGATCGTGCGGAATGCGGCAAGAGAGCTGACGATCACGATCGCGCCCTTGCTCTTGGCGAGCAATGGCCGAAAGCGTTCGGCGCAATCGAACACCGAATTGAGGTTCACCTCGACGACCTCGCGAAATAGATCGCTGTCATATTCCGCGCCGTCCCAAAAGGTGAGCGCGTGGCAAAGCACCAGCGCATCGAGCCTTTCGAAGCCGGGATCCCAAGTGGCAAGGGCCGCGCGGTCGCGCAGGTCGAGCCGGGTATAGCCAAGACCGGTCATGTCGCTGACGTCGTCGGCGCTATAGTCTGCCGCGGCAGCACGCGTGCCGGTAACGTGCGCCGCGGCGCCGTGGCCACGGAAGCGCCGCGCGATGGCGTTGCCGATGCCGCTCGAACCGCCGATGACGAGCGCCCGGCGACCGGTGAAATCAAGTGGGTCCAGGTTCACGATCTCCGCGGCTTGCTTGACCCGCCACGGGAAAAACCGCGGCCAAACTGGCTCGAAGAAGGATATGGGCCCGTCATCTCCCCCGCGACCCGTCGCCTGGCTCAGTACCGAACGGTCGCGGAAACGCCGACCATTGCCGGATCACCCCAAGTCTGGCGCGCCGAGTAGCTATCGATCTGGCTGTACGCGCGATATTTGCTGTCGGTCACGTTGGTGCCGAACACTGACAGATCGACATGGTCCGTCGGATCGGTCCAGGTCGCACGCAGGCTGACGATTTCGTAGCCCGGCTCGGGCAACTGCTTCACCGTATCGAAGTAGAAACTATCGGTGTGGAAAAGGCTCGCGTTGAGCACCAGACGCCCGCCGCCGACGTCCAACCCGTAATTGGCCGCGATCGTCCCTGCGAAACGCGGGGTCCGCGCCACCGGAAAGCCGGTGGCGTTGATCCCGATGTTGAGGAATCGGCCGTAAGTGGCACTCGCCGGATCGAGGTTCTGCTGAAAGCCGATGGCGTCCGGAAAGTCCTTGTATCGCGCATGGACATACGCACCGCTCGCTTCAATGCTGAAGTCTGGCGTGATGTTCACTGTAAGGTCGCCATCGATTCCGTAGATTTCGGCTTTGGCGGCGTTGCGGGTTACGCTGGCGCCGTTGGCGCCAAAAGCAGTGATCTGGATGTCGCGATAATCGTAGTAGTAGCCGGCGATGTTGAAGCGAACACGGCTGTTCGCGATCTTGTAGCCCAGCTCGTACGCGTCGATCTTTTCCGGATTGATCGGGTTCAGCGAGAAGCCGGACCCCGGTAGCGTGCCCGACTTGTAGCCCTGCGTGTATGACGCATAGACGCTGGACCGGGGCGTCAGCTCGTAGCGCACCACCGCGCGGGGCGAGAAGTTCTTGAAAGTCACTCCGCCCGACCCCGTCGCATTGGACGGTATCAGTTGATAGTCGAGGTAGGGTTTGTTGATCGAGTAGCGTCCACCAGCAGTAAGGAACAGGCGGTCGGCGACTTCGTAGGTCGCGTCGGCAAACAGCGCGTAGGACTTGAGGTTGTTGCGCGTGTCGAACAGCCGGTTGAATGGCGCACCATAGCCGTCCGCGGCAGTCGGCGTGTTGGTATCGAAATGGTAAACGTCCGTCGTGTTCATGTAGAACGCGCCAAGCACCCAGTTCAGTGGACCGCCCGGCTTTGACGTAAGGTTGAATTCCTGAGTGAACGTCTTGTCCGGGATGTCGGTCTGCACCGAGTAGATGTTTGCCGGAGTGGTGTCGTAATCAAGCGCCTGCTGAATGTGATCCTTGCGATAACCGGTATAGGAGACAAGGTCGCCGAAGCCGAGATCGAAGCGGCTGGTCAGGGTGAAGGAGTCGCTCTCGATCCGGAACAGCGTCGGGCCGAGCCCGGCGAACTCGCCCCGATCGGTGACGATAATGTTATCGGGAACGCGAATGCCGACCGTGGCGCCGTTGCGCGCGTTGGTGAGCACCGCGCGCGGGTTGTTCTCGAACCGGTGGCCGTAGGCAAAGGTGAGACTTACGGCGTCGACCGGATCCCAGCGGACCTTGGTGCGCACATTCCAGCGATGAAAACGGCCGGCGTCATCATCGCCAGTGACGACATTGCGAATGAAGCTGTCGCTGCGCTCGTAGGATGCGGCGATATCTGCCGCGAGCGTCGGGGCGATACCGGCCGACCCATAGAACGCCGCCGCCAGATGGTTGTACGATCCGTAGCCGACGCGCGCGATCATCGTTGGTGTTTGCTGCGGTTCGCGCGTGTTGAGCTGGATTGCGCCGCCTGTAGCATTGAAACCGAACAGGGTGCCCTGCGGCCCCTTCAGCACGTTGACGCTCGAAATGCTGATCAGGTCGAAGTCCGACGCTCCCGGCGTCGGGACGTAGTAGCCATCGATGTAGACCGGAATGTTCGAGTAAAATCCCGGCCCCGCCACCAGGCTTCCTATGCCCCGGATCGACGGCTGGATATTGATTCCGGCGTAGTTGATCCGCAGCGCGGGGATGGACTGCGGCAGCTGGGATACCTGGGTCAGGCCTCGCGCCTCAATTTGCGCCGCGGTGATCGCCTGAATCGAGATCGGCACGTCCTGGAGCCGCTCGCTACGCTTCTGCGCGGTGACGATGATGTCCCCGCCAGTGGTAGGGTCGGGCGCGGCTTCGGTCGCGGCGCTCTCCTGTGCCGTTTCCGTCGTCGAACCCGCAGTCTGCGCGGCGGCCCCAACCGGCGTCAGAACGGTGCAGGCCAGCAGGCCGGCTAGCTGTCCAACACGCCCGGCGGCAAAGCAGTTGCTCCTCATCGCAGCCCTCCTCGCGTTCGTTAATCGAACTATTGTGCTTAGTTTTGCGCTCCACATTCGGCCCTGTCAATCGAGCTTCGACTAACGCTTGTTGATTATCGCGCGACCGTTCGATAAACGGCAACGTCCCGTGCGGTGACGCGGGTCATTGGGAGGCGATCATCGTGATTGATCCGGAGAGCCAGGGCGGGCACGTCGCCGCGGTGGACTGGCGAAGCTGGCTGATCGCCGTCCTTCTCGCCGCCTCTTATACAATTTCCTACCTGGATCGGCAGGTCATCAGCCTTTTGATCAAGCCCATCCAGGCAGCGTTGCATATCTCTGACACGCAGTTCGGCCTGCTTCAGGGAGTGAGCTTTTCGCTGTTCTACGTCGCGGCGTCGCTGCCGCTCGCCTGGCTGGCTGACCGCACCCGGCCCTCGCGCGTGATGAGCGCCTGTGTCGCCTTCTGGAGCATAATGACGATGGCCTGCGGCTTCGCAGGCAGCTTCGCCCACATGATGATGGCGCGGATTGGCGTTGCGGTCGGCGAGGCTGGTCTGACGCCGGCGGCGCTCTCAACTCTTGCCGACCGGTTCGACCGACGCCGAATCGCAACTGCCACCTCGCTGTTCATGCTGGCCCCCTTCCTGGGCGGCGGGCTTGCGCTGGCTGCAGGCGGCGCGCTCTACAAGTGGGCGCAGGGACTCGACCGGGCGCATATTGCGCTCGTGCCCGGCATAGCCGCCTGGCAGCTGGTGTTCGTCCTTGTGGGGGCGGCCGGGCTGATCCCCGCCATACTCCTGCTCCTGATTGTCGACCGCAAACCGAAGGACAAGGCGCCGGAGCAAAGTCGGTTCGGGGAGGTCTTCGCCATGCTGCGCCGCGACTGGAAGGTTTACGTGCTTCATCAGTTGGCCATGGCAACGGTGATGGTCGTCCTCGCCGGGTACGTAACGTGGCTGCCGGCCGCCATCATGCGGTCAAAGGGCATCGATGAGGCTCAAATCGGTGCTCTGTTTGGTCCGATTTACCTCATCTGCGGCGCCGCCGGCACGCTATCGGCCGGCTTCGTGGTGATGCTGCGCGCCGGCGACGATCCAGCGCGTACCGTCTGGCGGTACATGCTGGCGATGTTGCTGCCGCTCTGGCCGCTCGCCGCCTTCGGTCTAACCACCACGTCGCTCGAAGGCGAATTGGCGATGATGGGTGCGGCGCTGTTTCTCATCAGCTCGGTAACCAGCCTTTCGTCGTTGCCGTTCCAATATATCACGCCGCGGCACCTGCGAGCGCAATCGATGGCAGTCATGGCGATGGTGGCCGCTCTCTTTGGCACCGGGCTGGGACCCGTGCTCGCAGGCATTCTTAGCGACCGCCTGACGGGCTTCGATCATCCGCTGTCCGCCGCCCTGTCGCTGATCGGGGCGGTTTGCATTCCGATGGCGATCGTCTTCCTAGTGATCGTCCAGCGCGAACACGCCCGGCGCCGGCTCGATATCCTGTACGCGCCAAGCCAAGTTCACGAAGTACCCGCGCCTGATGCGGACTTGTCACGACTTTCTCCGGCAATCTCATGAGGAAACTTTGGCAACGCTGATGCTGCTGCCATCGTGGTAGGCGACGCTTCGGGCCTAGGCGCAGCAACTTGCAGGGGTCTCGCCGTGCGCGGCGCACGGCGCGATCCGCTGGACCGGAATGATCCGCATGGCAGTGCTCAGCGACGCTTCTGTATTTGACACCTCCGAGTAGCAGCCGTTAACGTCGTAACTTCTGTGCGGCTTCCGATCACGCACGGCGTTCGAGAGGGCAGGAGTGATGGCGACGATGCTGCGCGAAAACGTTCCGGATCACGTGCGGGACGATCAGGTTTTCGACTACGACTACATTGCTGACTCGCGCATCAACGCCGCCGGGGACGTGCAGCTCGGCATGCACGCTCTGCACGCGGAGGCGCCCGACGTCTTCTATTCGCCGCGGAATGGCGGCTTTTGGGTGATCACCCGCCTAGACTTAATGTCGAAGGTGCTCGCCGATACCGAGCATTTCTCGAATCGCGTGCTTGAAATACCCAGGATCTATTCGGATAACCGCATGATCCCACTCAATCTCGATCCTCCCGAGCATCTGCCGTTTCGAATGGCGGTGATGAAGCATTTCGACCAGAAATCGATACGGGCGATGGAACCGCGGCTCCGCATCTGGGCAAACCGACTGATCGACGCGGTGATCCAGCAAGGCCGCTGCGAGTTTGTTGCTGACATCAGCGCGCCGTTCCCAGTCTCGGTCTTCATGGAGTTGATGGGCTATCCGCTCGAGCGTTTCGAGGAATTCCGCACGATCGTCCACGAGTTCTTCCGCCCGGACATCTCGCCGAACGACCGGGTCGGTGTGCAGAACCAGATCATCACCATTGTAGCAGAATATTTTGAGGAACGTCGGCGTGAGCCGAAGGATGATCTCCTCTCCAAGCTGCTTAATGAGAAGATACGCGGTCGCGATATCACCAGCGATGAGCTTAATTCTATCGGTTTCCTGTTGTTTCTTGCGGGCCTTGATACTGTTACAAACACTCTCAGCTTCAGTTTCAACCACCTCGCCAAACGGCCCGACCTCCAGGAACGCCTTGCGGCAGACCCGGAGGTCATTCCGGCCTTTGTCGAGGAGTCCCTGCGTCGTTTCTCGATCGTACAACAGCCGCGCATCTGCAAGAAGGACGTCGAGCTGTTCGGGGCTCAGTTCAAAGTAGAGGACATGGTCGTCTGTTCGCTACCCTTGGCTGGCATGGATGAGCGCAAAAACGCAAATCCGGAGCAGTTCGACCTTGATCGCGAAAAGCGTGCGCACATTGCCTTCTCCACCGGCCCACACACATGCATCGGCAACTTCCTTGCCCGGACCGAGATGCGCATCCTCACCGAAGAATGGACCAAACGGATTCCGAGCTTCGGCATCGTTCCCGGGACAGAGGCTGAGTGGCGGGCAGGCGGAGTAGCCGCGTTGTCCAACGTGCAATTGAAGTGGTGAGAAGCGGCGGCTCTGAGTGGAACAGTCTTGGCTGCATCACGAAGGTGCCGTAGTCTGCCCCACCAAAGAGCACATGCTCCAAGTGTGTGAAGGTAGGGTCAAGAACGAGAAGGTAGTTCCGTGCTGGAAGATAACTGCCGCGGCAACATGGGATACGTGGACGATAAGAACAGCGGGCAGGTGGCCCCTCGACTGGGATCGTGACATCGCTAGGGCGAGCTTTGGGGGTAATAACCCCCCACGAAGTCGCGCGCGATGTCGCGCGCACCCGTCAACCATGGGAGAAAGGCGCAGCCGAGATCGGGACCTTCTCGGCGAAGCACCGGAAGCAATTCACACGGTGAAGTCCGTTTTAGGCCTTCAGAAGTGTGAATCGAACTCGCAAAAGCAATTGAGCTCTCCGATCAATCCTGGAAGGAACAACGATTGGCAACCTAGATCCGACTTCTCACAGGCTCGTCTCGCAAAGGCTTACTCTCAATTACATCGATTGGGGCAATCCTGCAGCGCCGCTCGTGGTGCTGGTCCATGGCGGCAAGGATCATGCTCGCAATTGGGATTGGGTGGCCCAAGCGCTTAGGGATGACTGGCACGTGATCTGCCCCGACCTGCGAGGACACGGCGACAGCGCTTGGTCGCCGGATGGCAGCTACTCGATGCCATTCTACGTCTCGGACCTGGCGCAGCTCATCGACAAGGCAAGCGATGCTCCTGTGTCGATTGTAGGACATTCGCTTGGCGGTGCGGTTGCGCTGCGATACGCCGGGACCTTTCCGGAGCGTGTGAGGCGGATTGCGGCGATCGAGGGCCTTGGTATCTCGCCCTGTGACAGCAAACCCAAGACGCCAGTGGCGGAACGCTGGCGCGAATGGATGAACGAACGGCAAGCGCTCTGCGCCCGTGCACCTCGTCGCTACGGCACTCTCGAAGAAGCTCTCGCACACATGCATGCGGCAAACTTGCATTTGTCAATTGAGCAGGCGCAGCACCTCACTACACACGGCACCAAGTTCAACGACGACGGCACCTACAGCTGGAAGTTCGACAAGTACGTGCGCTCGACGTTTCCCATCAGCATCAAAGATGATGAACTACACGAGCTTTGGTCCAACATCGAGTGTCCTGTCTGGCTCGTGCATGGCGCGGACAGCTGGGCCCGTCACCCAGGTAGGGACGGGCGAGCAACTCATTTCCGGCACGCTGAGGTGACCAGCTATGAGCGCGCTGGCCACTGGGTGCACCATAATCGGCTCGACTGCTTTATGAAGGATCTCAAGGCTTTTCTGATGACGGACTAAGATGAATACGTAGCACAGCTTCCACGGCAACGTTTGCCCGCGGCTTATTGTGAGGAACTAGCGTTGATCCAGAAGCGACCAGCGCAAGAGGGGCTTAGCCTCCACATCTAAACAGCGTGGGCCGACCGCACCCGATACCTGCTTTGCTGTACATAATTCCCTGCTGTGCAAGTCGGGAATTCCTTCCCGCTCACGACAAGTCTCGCGGTTTTGCTGCGAACTACCCTCTCATATGGCATTCAACGTGGAACTTCCCTGCAGATCTCCCTGCATGCAGTGATTATTGCGAGAGAGCGGTTCGCCGCAGACTGGTTCCACCGCCACACAGTCTGAAGGACTCACTATTGCGTGGAACCGTGACTCCATGAAGCGCGCAGTTCTGCGCCGTTCCCTAGATTTATCGTAGTCGGAGACGTAGTCGTTGGAATGTGGATTGAGCGCGGACCCGCTCCCTTTCTCCGCCGAAGATCAAAGCAGTACGATTTGAGATTCTGCCAGCATCAATGACCGTGCACCCGCAGTTTCGAATAACGACAACTTCTAGTTCGCACTCAGCTCCCTTGCTGGCGCTCGGCAGCCGTCCCGAACGCGGGCCTTCGGTCAGCCGGACCGAGTGTCTGCTGCTGGTGGAAAGCAGACCGGCTGCTTTCGGGCCCGCACCGGCAGAAAGCAGACGTTCGCTGGTGCCGTGCCCGGATGGCCGGTTAGCGCCCAAACTGGTCATATCGGGCCACCTCGAGTGGCAGTCGTAAGCGGACGTCCGTTCAGCGATGGGGAACTGTTGGCATCTGATCGGTAGGAACATTGAGTTTGCCAACCCATCGGGCGAGAAGGTGTTGAGCTTTGCAGCGCATCTGCGTTTGCGCGCCGCCCAACAGTTCTCATGCAAAGGTCTCAGATGAACCGGGCTCCTTTGAATGCAGACCTTGTTCTCCGCCGCAAGCCGCGGCTGACGGGGTGGCTTGGGCTTGGCTGGCGCATTGCCGTTATGCTCGGCCTGCTAGCGGCTCTGGTGCTGATACATTGGGTCGAGCGGGATGGCTTGAAAGACATGCATGATCAGCATGTCAGTCTGATCGATGTTGTCTATTTCACCATGATCAGTGCCACCACGACGGGTTATGGCGACATCGTACCAATCACGGATCGAACCCGCCTGTTCGATGCGATACTGGTGACCCCGATACGCATATTGTTTCTCCTGATTTTAGCCGGATCCGCTTACCAGTTCGTCGCCCGCCGCTCATGGGAGCGTTACCTGATGAAGAGAATACAACGCGAGCTTACCGGACACATCGTTGTCGCGGGTTTCGGCACGAAGAACAGCCGTGCGGTTGAGGAACTTCTTGCTGGTGGGAACAACCCGGCTTTGATTGCAGTGATCGACAACGACGAGGAGCGATTAGAGAGCGCGCAGGCCCTTGGCTGTACATGCCTGAAAGCGGATGCCACGCGAGATGCTACCTTGACGGCTGTCGCCATTGAGCGAGCGAGGTTGCTGATTATCTCCGCCGGTCGAGACGACACCTCGATTCTCATTTGCCTTACCGCTCGACACCTGGCCCCGGATGTCCGCATCAGTGTGGCCGTCAATGCCGAGGACAATGAAGTTCCCGCGAAACGCGCCGGCGCGGATGTTGTCGTGAACCCGCTGAATTTCGCCGGTCTGCTGCTGGCGACCACCTTCGGGAGTCAGCATGTGGCTGACTATCTGGGAGACCTCGCATCGAACGACGGTAAGGTTCAACTGATCGAGCGTTGCGCTCGCCCGGACGAGATTGGTCATTCACTGCGCGATCTCACCGGCGGTCTCGGGTTACGGATCATCCGGAACGGAGTAGCTTACGGCTTCTGGCGACCGCAGGCTCAGGTCCTCGAAGAGGGTGATGTCTTAATGGAGATCGTCCCGCGCGTAGAGTGAACGATGAAGGAGAAGATGCGGGCATGGGGGACGAGGGAGCGAGCCGCAACGACCTTGCCGAAGACCGCACGATCCTGGCCAACGAGCGGACGTTCGCAAGCTGGATGCGGACCAGCCTGGCGTGCATCGCCATCGGCATCGCTTTTGAGCGGCTGTTCAGCGAACTTTCGCCACCCTGGCTACCCCGTGCAATCGCCACCGGCTTCTGTCTGCTCGCCGTGCTCGTGATCGTGCTGGCGGAGCGGCGCGCTTCGGCCGTGTTGCGGCGGCTCAGCCCTCATCTTGTGGCATCGGCGCAGGTCGTGAACCTGCGACTTTTCACCGCGCTCGTCTCGGGCGGTGCGGTCACCCTCGCCGCCGCCATGTGGATGGCAGCCAGCACCGGCCGCTAAGCGTTGCTCCACTCGGCCAGCAGTTCGCCGGAGGCTGCCTCCATCCGCACCTGGTCGATGCGAACGGATACGAGGCACGTCGGCGGTCCGATCACCGCATCCCCCATGCAAGTGATCACCCGGCCGCCAGGCGTGCGCTGCAGGCGCCCTTGCAGCACCAGGTCGACCGGTCCGGGCCGGGTTGCTTCGGCAAGCTTCTTCGTGAGCCTGTAAGGCCGTTGCTGACGGAGGGCGGATCGCGCGCGATCTTCGGAATGAAGTTCGACGATGCCCACGGTGGGCAAGGAGGTGGGCAGCTCCTCCCGCACCTCGTCCACCGTAGCCGCTTCGCTCGCCGGTGCCGAGGTCTCGTGCTCGGCCAGCAAAGAGGGAGGACAGGCCGCCTGGAGCAGCCACGGCCGCGGCACCCAAAATCCCTCCACGGCCTCCACCCGCACGGTGGCGGATCCCATCATTAGCCGAACCGCCGGGCTTGCTCCGTTGATGTCGGGCTTCGCCTCGACCTTCAGGACCCGGGTCTCGGGATCGAGGGACGAACGAAATCTCGGTGCCGACTGCTGGCAAAAGCGAATGCGGAATGAGAAAGTTCGACCGTCGAGCGCCTGCGGCCCGGCACTCTCCCCTTCGATGCCAGCCCCGAACCTGCTCGCTGCTTCGATCACCGCAAGCAGGACGTCGCGGCGGGTCAGCGGCTGCTCGACGACCGGCAGCTCGGGCGCGGTGGCGTTCGCCTCTGGTAGGCCCTCTCCAAGGTTGTCGGCGCTCCCACTTGCCGAGCGTTCGCCGCAGCCGACCAGCGAGAACAAGGCCAACCCGACAATGATGCGTGGAACACGGGGCACAGGGAGCGCATAGCACCTCGACGCACTGACCGCACGTTCTTCGCCAGCTGGTCTTATGCAACATGAGGGGTTTCCGGACGAACATGAGCGCGAGCCAGATATTCACCCTGCTGGTGCTCGTGGCGGTTGTGGCGGCGCTCATATGCGACCGCGTGCGCTCCGACGTGGTAGCGCTCGCGGGCGCTGCCCTGCTTCTCGTGGCCGGAGTGGTCAGGCCGGTTGAGGTTCAGGGCGCCTTTGCCTCGCCCGCGATCATTGCGCTCGCCTCGCTATTCGTGATCGCCTATGCGATGGAGCTGTCCGGGCTGCTCGACGCCGCGATCGAGCGGTTGAGCCAGCTGTGCCAGCGGATAGGCCGGGCCGGGCTATGGCTGATGATTGTGCTGTGCGGCGGTGCATCCGCCTTCCTCAACAACACACCCATCGTGGTGCTTGCGGCCCCGGTGGTGCGGGACGTTGCGGAGTCGCTCGGCTTCTCGGCCAAGCGTTTCCTGATCCCGCTGTCCTATGCAGCCGTGCTCGGCGGATCGTGCACCCTGGTCGGCACCTCGACCAACCTGCTGGTCAACGACATGGCCTCCGTCGCCGGCCAGCCACGCTTCGGGATCTTCGAGATCACACCCGTTGGGGTAGCGGTGGCGATCGCGGGCGGTCTCTACTTGCTGTTCTTCAGCAAGCTCCTCATCCGCGGGGAGGAGAGGCTTGAAGATGCACTCCCGCCCGGTGCGCTCGACGACCCCGGGCTTGCCGGCGGCCAGGTCGGCACAGCGCTGTCCTTCGCCGTCCGCAGGCCTTGGCGGCCGGATCGGGCTGCGGCGTCGCTTCTGGTATTCGTTGGTGTAATCGCGGCCGCCGCCTCGGGGCTGGCACCCATCGCCGCAACTGCGTTTGCTGGAGCCGTACTGCTCATTCTCATGCGGGTAATCACGGCCGACGAAGCCTACCAAGGCCTTCGGCCAGACGTGCTGATGCTAATTGCAGGCATGGTGGTCTTGGGCATCGCGATGGAGGAGACTGGGCTCGCGCAAGCTGCAACCGACCTGCTCATTGCGTCGCTGAACGGCGTCAGCCCGCTGGTGGCGTTGATCATCCTCTATGGCGCGACCCTGTTCGCCACCGAGATACTGTCCAACGCAACGGTTGCCGTGCTGTTCACGCCCATTGCCGTGTCCTTCGCCGAAGCACTAGGCGTTAGTCCGCGCCCTTTTCTCGTCGCCGTGATGGTCGCGGGAAGCGCGGCGTTTGCGACGCCATTTGGCTACCAAACGAACGTCATCGTCTATCGAATGGGAGGCTATAGTTACATGGACTTTGTCCGCCTCGGCATCCCTCTGAACCTCATCACCTGGGTAGTGGCCGTTCTGGCGATCCAGCTTACCTTCCCCTTCTGATCGGAATTAGTTCAGGTCTGACATCCAAGCTGCTCCAGGTCGCGCCTAATCCTCAGCTGCTCGCCGGCGGCGGCTGTGACTTCGAACCAGGCCGCTTCCGCTCCTCCGACAGCAGCTTGACGAGCTCGCGACACTGCCGCCCTGGACCACGACGGAGAACAGCACCACCGCATAGGTAACGGCCAGGATCGCCGTCCGCGCCGGTCCTTCAGGCAGCGACAGGGCAAGCGCGATGGAGATGCCGCCGCGCAGGCCGCCCCAAATCAGCGTAGGGAGGGCTAGCCTGCCTAGCGACAGGAACGGGCGAAGCGCCGCAAGCGGAAGAGCAACGGCAAACGCTCGCGCCACCAGCACCAGCGGAATGGACAGCGCGCCGACCAGCAGCAGGCGAGGGTCGGGCGCGATGGCGATCACCTCCAGCCCGATCAACAGGAACAGTACCGCGTTCAGCAACTCGTCGATCAGCGCCCAGAACTTCAGCACGTGATCACGGGTGGTGTCACTCATCGCGAACTGCACGCCGGCGTTGCCGATCAGCAGCCCCGCCACTGCCATCGCCACCGGCCCGCTGACATGAAGAAAGCTGGCAAGGCTGTAGCCACCCATCACCACCGCCAGTGAGATCATTAGCTCCACGTTGTATTCGTCGATGGAGGCCATGGCCTTGAAGCCGAGCCAGCCCACGGCCAGGCCGAGCAGCGCCCCTCCGCCCGCCTCGACCAGAAAGGCCTCGGCCGCGTGACCGATTGTGAAGGGCTCGGTCCCCAGCGCTGCCGCAAGGAGGATGGAGAAAACCACCACGCCCACGCCGTCGTTGAACAGGCTCTCGCCTGCCACCGTCGCCTGCAGGGTGGGCGGAACTGCCGCGCGTTTGAGCACGCCCATCACTGCGACCGGATCGGTCGGGCTGATCAGCGCTCCAAACACGAAGCACCAGAGTAGCGGTACCCTCACGCCCAGCGTGGCGGCGAGCAGGTGAAAGCCGCCGCCAACTATCAGCGTCGACAGGAGCACGCCGACGGTACTCAGAATCAGGATCGGCCATCGCCCCCGCCGCAGCTCCGCCCAGTCGACATGCAGCGCTCCGGCAAAGAGGAGAAAGGACAGCATTCCGTCCATCAGCGTGGCATGGAAGTCGATGCCTGAGATGAAGGCGGACACCTGCTCGGCCAGCGTGCTGGAAGGTAGCAGCTGGTCGATCGCGATGACCAGGAGCGAGGCCACCGCACCCATGATCGTCAGCCCGATGGACGAAGGCAGTCCGAGGAAGCGGTGGTTGAGGTAGCCAAGCAGTGCCGCAAGCGCGATAAGGATGGCGGCGGCGTCGAACGCACTCAGTGCTGGTAAGGGCATCGGGGCGGTCTAGGCAAGTTCGGTGGGGGGCGCCACACGAAGGAGTAAGATGTTCTTTTCCGGATTTGAAGGTATCGGTCGAACGCTGGTCGTGGGTCTGTCTGCCTATGTTCTGCTCGTGCTGGTGCTCCGGCTTACGGGCAAGCGCACGCTGTCCAAGATGAATGCGTTCGATTTCGTCGTCACCGTGGCCCTGGGTTCCACGCTGGCAACGATCCTTCTGTCCAAGGACGTGGCGCTTGCCGAGGGCGTAAGCGCCTTCCTGCTCCTGGCCGGAGCGCAGTATGCGGTAACCTGGACGTCGCTTCACTCGGCCCGCTTCCGAGGCTGGATCAAGGCCGAGCCACGTGCGCTGCTGCGAAATGGGGAGATCCTGCCCGCCGCCTTGCGCGCTGAGCGGGTAACGCCCGACGAAGTGGAGGCTGCCATCCGCGCTGCGGGCTATCCCGATCAGGCCGCGATTGCGCTGGTCATGCTGGAAACGGACGGAAGCATGAGCGTCGTGCCGCAGGGCCGCGAGTGAGCCCGTGGAGCTGAAGGCGCGCTGGCTCGATCTCGTCGACAACGTCCGTGAAAGCTACTGGTTCGTGCCGTCGCTGCTCGCGCTGGCGGGCTTTGGGGCTGGGTTGCTGCTGGTCTGGTTGGACGCGCTGTCGGGCGATGCCTGGATGGGACGGTTTGAATGGTTTTACGGCAGCCGTCCCGCCGGTGCGCGCGACCTCCTGTCCACGGTCGCGGGTTCCACGATCACGGTGGCTGGGGTGGTCTTCTCCATCACGTTGGCCGCCGTCACCTATGCGTCCGGCCAGTACGGCCCCCGCCTGCTCAGCAACTTCGTGCGAGACCGGGGCAATCAGGTCACGTTGGGGGTGTTCATTGGCACCTTTCTCTACTGCCTAATTGTGCTCCGCACGGTTCGAAGCGCGGAAGAGGCGAGCGCTACGACGGGCGGTACGGTGCGTGACGCCTTCGTGCCGAACCTCGCCATCTTCGGCGCGGTGGCACTCGCGGTCGGGTCGATCGGCGTGCTCATCTACTTCGTCCATCACGTGACCGATGGAATCCACATCAACAACGTTATTGCGCGAATTGGGCGCGACCTGCTGTCCGACATCGCTGATCGGAGCCGGAACCGGATGGGGTCGGAGCTGGGCGAACGGGACGGTAATGGCCTGGGCCACCTGCCGGAGAAGACGCCCGCGACGGAAGGAGTGCCGATCGGGGCGCGCAGGACGGGTTACGTCGAGGCGCTTGACGAGAAGGCTCTGGTGGAGGTCGCCGCGGCGCACGAGACGCTGCTGACGGTGCTCGCGATACCCGGTGACTTCGTTCATCGGGGGCGGCCGTTGCTGCTTGCCCAGTGCCTGGATACGGCGAAGATTGATGCCTTCGAGAAGTTGTTTTCGATCAGCCGCAAGCGCTCGGATCGCCAGGACTTGCGCTTCCCCCTGACCGAGCTGGTGGAGCTCGCCGCCCGCGCGCTGTCGCCAGGGGTCAACGACCCTTTTACCGCCATTGCCTGCATCGACTGGCTGGGCGCCGCGCTTGACGACCTTTCCGCCATGCCGGTGCGATCGGGTACCCTGCGCGACCAGGCAGGAAAAGCGCGGGTGATCGTGCAGCGCCTGGAGTACGCCGATTACCTTGAGGTCGCGATTGCCCAATTGCGACCTTATGCCGCGGATGACGAGAACGTGGCGGCCCATCTCGACCGCACGCTCGACGGGGTCCGGGAGCGAAGCACGAATGCATGCCATCGCGCACTGATCGAGGCTGAGCGCGTTCAATTGGCGCAAGCATCGCACAGGGCCAAGGAGCATCGATGACACGAACGGGATCAACTTCGCTGCCAGCTGGAGAGCCCGGGATCGTCAATGCGAACGTAAACCTGATCTGGAGCGCGGTTGACCGGTTGCTCGACGGATTCCTTGCCATGCTTCCGCTGCTCTTCGCCGGCCTGGTCGTGTTTGTGGTGCTCCTGTTCGTCGCCAAGGGGGTGCGCGGCCTTGTCACGCGTGCGCTTGCAAGGTCGTCCAACCAAAGCGCGGCAATTGCGATCGGTCGCATGCTTTAAGTCTTCATGATCGGTATTGCAGTCCTCATTGCGATCACCGTCGTGTTTCCAAGCATGACTCCCGGGCGGCTGGTCTCGACCCTGGGCGTCGGCGGGGTGGCGATCGGCTTCGCGTTCAAGGACATTTTCCAGAACCTCCTCGCCGGCATCCTGTTGCTCCTGCGCCAGCCATTCCGGGTCGGCGACGAAATCACCACCGGCGAATTCACCGGCACGGTGGAAGCGATCCAGACCCGCGCCACCTTTGTACGCACCTACGACGGCCGCCGCGTTATCATCCCCAACGGGGATGTCGGCAGGCGCAGCACCCCCGGCAACAGGCGGACGGGCAGCGGGCCCATGCTCCACGGGCTGATGCTGGCAAGTCCGAGCACCGCCAGCGCTTCCCATTGCTGGGTACCGAGCAGCCTGCGCCAGGAACGCTGCTGCAGTTGTTCGTGCAGCGTGAGGCCGGACAGGGCGTTCAGCGCATTGTTGAGGTTGATCAGCAGCTTGCCCCACAGCACGGCGCCCATGTCGGGCGCGGTGTCGAGGGCGAGGTGCGGAACGGACAGTGCCTCCCCGACGGCCGGCCGGCCGGCTTCGATCACCAGCGCGCCCGAGGTGCCGCGATGGAAGTGGCCCGTCCCAAGCTGCACCACGTTGAACGGGACCATGCCCGCCAGCACCGTCCGACCGGGCAGTTTCGAGCGCAGGGCGGCGGCGTTGCCGATGCCGTTCTGGAGGCTGACCACGACCGCTTGGGTTGGCGAGTGGGCGGCGATCAGGCGAGCCATGCCGCGGGTGGCGCCGCTTTTCACCGTCACCAGCACGATGTCGGCCGTCGTCAGTGCCTGCGGGTCAGTGGCAAGCGTCAGCGCGCCGGCGGGGATTTCCAGCTCGAGACCGTCGAGGCTGATCAAGTGCAGGCCATGCCGGCCGGCCGATGTCGGCCGCGACCCGCTCCCGGCACAGCAGGGCGACGTCCCGGCCGGCGGCAGCAAGCAGGCCGCCGACATAGCAGCCGATGCTGCCTGCCCCCGCAACGACGATCCGTGGTTGGCTCATGCCTGCCAGCCTGGGCTTCACCCTGGGCCGTTGACAAGCGAAGGCTGAGCCGTGAGACAGGCCGGCATGGTTCGTGGTCGTCCTTCCTGTTCGCAGCACAGCGTTTGGCGCTGGTGGCGGCCCATGACCTCGGCGGCGCGATGGCGCTGGCGGTGAGCTGATCGCACCAGACCAACTCCCCCAGTCGCTGCTTCATCGGCCCGCCTCTCCGGCGGGCTTTTTTGTTTATTCGAGGTTTTTCGATGCCCACCGCCGCCGCGCTCCAGCCCCACCTGCCGGAGGACCATGGTCCGGTTCCGAACCCACTGCCCAAGCTGCTCACGGGGGAGGATCTGACGGCCGACGAGAGCCAGCACCTGTTCGAGCGGCTGGTGCTCGGACGCCTGGAACCGGCGGAGATCGCGGGCATGCTGATCGCGCTCCGAATGAAGGGCGAGACGCCGGAGGAGATGATCGGCGCGGCCCACGGCTTGTCGGACGCCGCCCTGCCCTTCCCGCGGCCGGACTACCGCTTTGCCGATTGCTGCGGCACCGGCGGCGACGGCGCGGGCTCGATCAACATCTCCACGGCGGCGGCGTTCGCGGCGGCGGCGTGCGGGTTGCCGGTGGCGAAGCACGGCAATCGCTCGGTCAGCAGCCGGTGCGGTTCGGCCGATGTGCTGGAAGCCCTGGGCGCGCGGCTGGAGCTGCCGCCGGAACAGGCCCGGGCGGCCCTGGACGCGACCGGTTTCTGTTTCCTGTTCGCGCCGGCCTACCATCCCGGCATGCGCCATGCCGCAACCGTGCGGCGGCAATTGTCCGTGCGGACGGTGATGAACCTGCTCGGCCCGTGCGTGAACCCGGCGCGGCCGCCGGTGCAATTGCTGGGGGTGGCCGACCCCAAGATGCTGCGGCGCATCGCGCTGGTGCTTGGCGCCGTGGGCGTCGAGAACGCGTTGGTGGTGCATGGCGGCGGGCTGGATGAAGTGGCGCTGCATGGCGAAACGCGGGCCATCCGACTGCAGGGGGGAGCGCTGATCGAGCTGGAGCTGACGCCCGAGCAGGCCGGGCTGGAACGCGCGCCGCTTAAGTCGTTGATGGGCGGCGATCCGGCCGAGAATGGTGCGCGCCTGCGGTCCTTGCTCGGCGGGCACGGAAGCGACGCGGAGACGGACATGGTGGCGCTGAACGCCGGGGCGCTGCTGATGACCGCTGATGTCGCGGACGACCTCAAGGACGGAACGGCGATGGCGCACGCGGCCCTGCGGTCGGGCGCGGCGGGACGGGTGCTCGACGCCTTCGTGGAGGCGAGCCGTGGCTGACGTGCTGGGCGAGATCGTCCGCCACAAGCGCAGCGAGGTGGCCGAACGACTGCGCGGGTTCGACGGCAGCACGGCCGAGCCGAGCCGGCGGTCGCTGCGCGATGCCTTGGCACGGCCTGGAGCGCGGTTCATCACGGAGGTGAAGCGCGCGTCGCCGTCGGGCCATCGGTCCGTGCACTCGGTCGAGACCGCCGCGCGGGCCTATGCGCCGGTGGCCGATGCCGTAAGCGTGCTGACCGACCAGCGGTTCTTCGGCGGCTCGTTCGAGGCGCTGCGGACGGTGCGTGGGCTGTTCGATGGGCCCATCCTGGCCAAGGACTTCGTGGTCGATCCGCGGCAGGTGGTCGAAGCCCGGCTGCACGGGGCCGACGCCGTGCTGTGCATGCTGTCGGTGCTGGGCGACGAGGACGCGCGGGCCGTGATGGCTGCGGCCGGACGGCTGAGCATGGACGTGCTGGTCGAGGTTCACGACGAGGCGGAGCTGGGCCGCGCGCTGGCGCTCGGCGCGAAGATCGTCGGCATCAACAATCGCGACCTCAAGACGCTGACGACCGACCTCGCCGTCACGGAACGGCTGGCGGCGCGGGTGCCGGCGGACGTGCTGCTGGTCAGCGAGTCGGGCGTAGCGACGCGGGCGGACGTGGAGCGGCTTTCGCGGCATGCGGACGCCTTCTTGGTCGGGTCGTCGCTGATGGCGGCCGGCGACGTGGGCGAGGCGGTTCGGGCGCTGGTGTTCGGACGGGTCAAGGTGTGCGGGCTGACGCGCGAGGAAGATGTGCTGGCGGCGGCGGACGCGGGGGCGACCTATGCCGGGCTGATCATGGTGCCGGGCACGCCGCGGGCGTTGTCCCTCGATGACGCGGAGCAACTTGCCGGCGCGGCGCGGCGGGCCGGGGTGAAGCCGGTGGGCGTGTTCCGCGATTCGCCGGTGGGTGAGGTGCTGGCGGCGGCCGGTCGGATCGGCCTCCATGCGGTCCAGCTGCATGGCAACGAAAGCCGCGACGAGGTGGCGGCGGTCCGTGCCGGCGTTGGCGGCGAGGTCTGGACGGCGGGTGCGACCGAGCGGGGCGGCCATCGATTGCTGTTCGACAGCGGAGCGGGCGGCACCGGACGGGCGTTCGACTGGACGGACATCGCCGACCACCCCGACAAGGGACAGGCGTTCCTGGCGGGCGGAATAGGCCCCGACAACGCCCGTGCGGCGCAGCGAACGGGAGTGTACGGGATCGATGCGAGTTCGCGGCTGGAGTCGGCGCCGGGCCACAAGGACCCGGCCCGGGTGCGGGCGCTGTTCGACGCGCTGCGGCTTGGGAAACGGAAAACAGCATGAAGCATGACGGACGGTTCGGCCGCTACGGCGGCTGTTATGTGCCCGAGATCCTGGTGCCCGCGCTGGAGCAACTGGAAGCGGCGTTCCTGGAGGCGGAGGCCGATCCCGATTTCGCCGCCGAGCTGGAGGAGCTGCTCACCACCTATGCCGGGCGGCCAACGCCGCTGACCCGCTGCCGCAACCTGGCCGCGGGCACGCCGGCGCGCATCTACCTGAAGCGCGAGGACCTGTTGCATGGGGGCGCGCACAAGACCAACCAGGTGCTGGCGCAGGGCCTGCTGGCCAAGCGAATGGGCAAGCGGCGGCTGATCGCGGAAACGGGTGCGGGCCAGCATGGCGTCGCGACCGCGCTGGCTGGTGCGCTGTTCGGGCTGGAAACCCAGATCTACATGGGCGCGGACGATGTCGCCCGGCAGCAGCTGAACGTATTCCGGATGGAGCTGATGGGCGCCACCGTGATCCCGGTCACCGCCGGTGGCCGGACCTTGAAGGATTCGGTCAACGAGGCGCTGCGCGACTGGACGGCGAGCTTCCCCGACACGCATTACCTGCTCGGGACGGCGGCGGGGCCGCATCCGTTTCCGACCATGGTGCGGCAGTTCCAGCGGGTGATCGGCACCGAAGCGCGGGCGCAGGTGCTGGACGTCGAGGGCCGGCTGCCGGACGCGGTGGTGGCCTGCGTCGGCGGCGGATCGAACGCGATCGGCATGTTCAGCGACTTCGTGCCGGACGAGGGTGTGCGGCTGATCGGGGTCGAGGCCGCGGGCAAGGGGCTGAGCGGTCGCGAGCATGGCGCCACCATCCTGCGCGGGTCGCACGGCATCCTGCACGGGACCGAGACCCTGGTGCTGCAGGACTCGGACGGGCAGGTCAGCGACAGCTGGTCGATCTCGGCCGGGCTCGACTATCCGGCGGTCGGGCCGGAGCATGCCTGGCTGAAGGAGAGCGGGCGGGCGGAGTATGTCGGAATCGAGGACGGCGATGCGCTGGCCGCGTTCCAGGCCTTGGCCCGGTCGGAGGGGATCATTCCGGCGTTCGAGAGCGCCCATGCGCTGGCCCACGCGATGGTGCTGGCGCGCGGGGCGACGGAGGAGATGGTGATCGTCGTCAACCTCTCGGGGCGGGGGGACAAGGACATGGCGCAGGCGGTGAAGCTGTTGCAGCCGGAGGCCGCATGAGCCGCTACGCCCAGATGTTCCAGCGGCTGCATCAACGGGCAGAGGGCGCGTTTGGCGGCTTCCTGATGCTGGGCGATCCGGACGTGGCGACCAGTGCAGGGCTGCTCGATGCGCTAGTCGAGGGCGGCGCGGACATGGTGGAGGTCGGGATCCCGTTTTCCGATCCAGTGGCCGACGGACCAGTGATCCAGGCCGCGGCCGACCGGGCGCTACGGGCCGGGGTGCGGGTCGACGACTGTTTCGGGCTGATCCGGCAGTTCCGGGCCAAGCACCCGGCGGTGCCGGTCGGTATCCTGACCTACGCCAACCTGCTGGCTGCGCGCGGGCGCGAGCGGTTCATGGGCGATGCGGCCGCCGCGGGTGCGGACTCGATCCTGGTGGCCGACGTGCCGAGCATCGAGGCAGCGCCCTATGCGGCGGCGGCGCGTGCGGCCGGACTGGAGCTGGTGATGATCGCCGCGCCGAACACGCCCGAGCCGGTGATCCGCCGCATCGCCGAGCTGTCGGGCGGCTACACTTATTGCGTGGCCCGGGCTGGAGTGACCGGCACCAGCGCGGCGCTGGCGCTGGATCACGACCGGCTGTTCGCGCTGCTGGCCGACGCGGGAACGCCGCCGCCAGTGCTGGGGTTCGGCATTTCCACGCCCGACCAGGTCCGGCAAGCGCTGGCCGGCGGTGCCGCGGGCGTGATCGCCGGGTCCGCGCTGGTGAAGCTGGGCGCGGACGCAGCGGCGCTCAGCCAGCTTGTCAGGACGATGAAGGACGCTACTGCCCGGCCCCATACGGAAAGGGAGAGCTAATGGCCGTTTCGCTTACAGGCAGGACCGCAATCGTCACCGGAGCCGGCGGCGGCCTGGGCCGGACCCATGCGCTGCTGCTGGCGCGGGCAGGCGCCCGGGTGATCGTGAACGACGTGCCCCAGAGCCTCGCCAATGCTCAAGCCGTGGTCGAGGAGATCCGCGCTGCCAGCGGCCAGGCCGACGCGGTCGGGGCCTCGGTGACCGACGAGGCCGCGGTCGCCGACATGATCGGCCGGGCCGGCACGGTCGACATCCTGGTCAACAATGCCGGAATCCTGCGCGACAAGAGCTTTTCCAAGATGGACCTGGCCGATTTCCGGCTGGTGATGGACGTCCACCTAATGGGCAGCGTCATCTGCACCAAGGCGGTGTGGGACGGCATGCGCGAGCGCAACTACGGGCGCATCGTGATGACCACCTCGTCCAGCGGGCTGTACGGCAACTTCGGCCAGTCCAATTATGGCGCGGCCAAGATGGCGCTGGTCGGCTTCATGCAGACGCTCGCGCTGGAAGGCGCCCGAAACAATGTAAAGGTGAACTGCCTGGCCCCGACCGCCCGCACGGCGATGACCGAAAATCTGCTGCCGCCGCAGGCGCTGGAACTGCTTGGGCCCGAATATGTCAGCCCGGCACTGCTGGCGCTGGTGGCGGAGGATGCGCCCACCCGGACGATCCTTTGCGCGGGCGCACAAGGGGTCGAGCAGGCGCATGTGACGCTGACCAAGGGCATCTCGATCAAGGGCCTGGACGACCTCGACGCCGCGCAGGCGATCATCGACCGGCTGGGCGAGATCGGGGAGCTGGCCACCGCAACCGTGCCCGGCTCGGGACTGGAGCAGGGCCAGGTGGAGTTGGGCAAGGCGCTCGGCGGCTGATGGGCGAGCCCTGGCATCCGGCCAGCTGGCGAAGCGCCCCCGCGGCGCAGCAGCCGGTTTATGCCGATGCCGGGGCGCTCGCGGAGGTGGAACGGCAACTTCGGGCTGCCGCGCCGCTGGTTCGAATCATCGAGATGGATCTGCTGAAGAACCGGTTGGCCGAGGCGGCCGCCGGGCGCGCGCTGCTGCTTCAGGGTGGCGACTGCGCCGAGACCTTTGCGGAGCCGGACGTTGCCGGACTGGCCAGGCTGTTCGACCGACTGGCGGCCACCCTGGAGCCTGGCGCCGGGGTGCCGATCGTGCGGGTGGCGCGCATCGCCGGTCAGTTTGCCAAGCCGCGCACGGTGGACGGCCGGGTGTGGCGCGGCGAGATCGTCAACGGCCGCGACTCGCTCGAACCCGATCCCGGGCGGATGCTGCAGGCGGAGCGTCACGCTCGAGCGACCCTGGCCCAGCTCCCGCCCGGCCTGTTCGCCAGCCACGAGGCGCTGCTGCTGCCCTATGAGGAAGCGCTCGTCCGCCGGGTCGACGACGGCCGCTGGGTCGGGCCTGCCCACCTATTGTGGGTGGGTGAGCGGACCCGGCAGAGCGACGGTGCGCACGTGCGGTTCCTGGCGGGCGTGGCCAATCCGGTCGCGGTCAAGCTCGGCCCGGCGGCGACGGCCGAGGACGTGGTGCGGCTGGCCGAGCGGCTCGATCCCGCGCGAGAACCGGGGCGGCTGACTTTCATCGTTCGGCACGGCGCGGCGGCGATCGGCCGCATCCTGCCGCCGTTGCTGCGGGCCGCCCGGCGAGCGGGGTTTCCCGCCTTGTGGATCAGCGACCCGATGCACGGCAACACGGTTCGCGGCGGCACCCGCAAGCTGCGGCGGCTGTCCGACATGATCGCGGAAGCCGAGGCCTTTGTCGCCATTGCCCGGGCCGAAGGCGTGTGGTCGGGCGGGCTGCACCTGGAAATGACGCCGGAGCCAGTCGCCGAATGCAGCGGCGGCCGGGAAGGCGAAGGCTGGACCAGCGCCTGCGACCCGCGGCTCAACCCGGACCAGGCGGCCGAGCTGGCCGGCGCCTTTGCCGCCGCGCTCGGCCGGAGGGAGGCGGCCTGAAACTCGTCGGTCGCCCGTCCGGGCCGCTCGCCGGCCGCTTCGCCGTTCCCGGCGACAAGTCGCTGTCGCACCGGGCGCTGATCCTTGGCGCGCTGGCGACGGGCGAGACCGTCATCGCCGGCCTGCTGGAAAGCGATGACGTGCTGGCCACGGCTGCCGCCTTGCGTTCTTTCGGCGTTCGGGTGGAGCGGTTCGGGCCGGGGCGCTGGCGGGTGATCGGCGGGCCGTGGTGTTCGCCGGAGCAGCCGATCGATTGCGGCAACAGCGGCACGGGCGTGCGGCTGCTGATGGGGGCCGCGGCCGGGCAAAGCGTCTCAGCCAGCTTCACCGGCGATGAATCGCTGCGCCGCCGGCCGATGGGCCGGGTGCGGCAGCCGCTGGAGACGATGGGTGCGCGGTTCGACGGTGGCGACACCTTGCCGCTGACGGTGATGCGAGGAGTGAACGGCGGAATCTCCCACCTGAACGTGCCTGCCTCCGCGCAGGTCAAGTCAGCGGTGCTGCTCGCCGGCCTCGGAACCGATCAGCCGGTGGACGTGGCCGAGCCGGTGCCCAGCCGCGACCACACGGAGATCATGCTAGCAAGCATGGGCGTGGACGTGGACGTGGAGCGCGACGGCACGACCGTGCGGCTGGGCAAGCGGCGGACGCTGAGCGCAGCCCTGCTCGGCATTGCCGGCGACCCCTCCTCCGCGGCGTTCGCGCTGGCGGCGGCGGCGATCGTGCCCGGCTCGGAAGTGACCGCACCCGACGTGCTGCTCAACCCGCATCGCAGCGGCTTCGTCATGGCGCTGCAGCGGATGGGCGCGGACGTGGCGCTGGCTAATGTGCGCGGCCAAGGGGGCGAGACGATCGGCGATGTGCGGGTGCGGCACGGGCCCATCTTCGGGGCCGAGTTCACGGCCGAGGAGATCCCGTCGATGATTGACGAGATCCCGATCCTGGCGGTGGTCGCCGCATTTGCTCGCGGCGAGACGCGGATCGAGGGTCTGGACGAGCTGCGCCACAAGGAAAGCGACCGGCTGGCGCTGATGGCGCGCGGCTTGGCGGCGTGCGGCGTCGATGCGCGGGCGGATGGCGATGCGCTGGTTGTCCACGGCGGTGCAGTGCGCGGGGGAGCGGAGGTCGGAACGGCAGGCGATCACCGGATCGCCATGGCGCACCTGGTACTGGGGCTTGGCGCGGAGGAAGCGGTCACTGTCGGCGAGGCCGAGATGATCGCGACCAGCTTCCCGAGCTTCCGCGAGGCGATGCGCGCCATCGGGGCCGACGTGGCGGAGGTGCGATGAGCTGGAACAGCTTCGGCCGGCTGCTGCGGTTGACCACCTGGGGCGAGAGCCACGGGCCGGCCATCGGCTGCGTCGTGGACGGCTGCCCGCCGGGATTGGCGCTGGACGAGGAGCATGTGCAGCAATACCTGGATCTCCGGCGGCCGGGGACAGGGCGGAACGTGTCGCCGCGGCAGGAGCCGGATCGGGTGCGGATCATGTCCGGCGTGTTCGAGGGTCGGACGACCGGAACGCCCGTCGGGCTGCTGATCGACAATGTGGACGCGCGGTCCAAGGACTACGCCGGGCTGCCTCCGCGCGTCGGTCACGCCGACGCGGCATATGAAGCCAAATACGGCATCCGCGATCCGCGCGGCGGCGGTCGGGCGAGTGCGCGGGAGACGGCGATGCGCGTGGCGGCGGGGGCGATCGCGCGGTTGGTCATTCCCGAGGTGACGGTGGCGGCCCGAGTGGTCGAAGTCGGTGGGGAAGCAGACGCGGAGCGCTGGGACGACCTGCTCGACGCGGCGCGAGGAGACAGCGACAGCCTGGGGGCGGTGATCGAGTGCGTGGCGACCGGCGTGCCGCCCGGCTGGGGCGCGCCGGTCTATGCCAAGCTGGATGCGGATCTGGCGGCCGGGTGCATGGGCATCAACGCGGTCAAGGGTGTCGAGATCGGCGAAGGCTTTGCCGCCGGGCGGGCAAGTGGACGGGCGAGCCTGGCGGCGATGGCGGCGAGCGGGATTGACGGGGGTATTTCGACCGGGCAGCCGATCGTGCTTCGGGCGGCGTTCAAGCCGACCTCCAGCATCGGCATCGGCGGGCGGCACGACCCATGTGTCGGGATTCGCGGCGCACCCGTAGTGGAGGCGATGGTCGCGCTGGTGCTGGCCGACCACAAGCTGCTGCATCGCGCCCAATGCGGCGGCTGATCAGTGGCATTTGAAGCGGTCGAACGGCTCCAGGCAGTCGCGGCAGCGGTACTGGCTCTTGCACGGGGTGGAGCCGAAGCGGCTGACTTCCTCCACATCCGAGCTGCCGCATTGCGGGCACTGAACCTCACCCGAGGGTCCGGGCGGAGCGATGCCATAGCGCTTCAACTTGTCGCGGCCCTCCGGAGTGATCCAATCGGTGGTCCACGGCGGGGTAATAGCCGTTTCGATCCGCACCTTGCGGTAACCGGCGGCGTCGAGCGCGGCGCGGACCGATTGTTCGATCGCGAGCGTCGCCGGGCAGCCGGAATAAGTCGGGGTGATCACCACCCGTTCGGCCGAGGCGTCGCGGACGATGCCTAGGTCGACCACCGAGACCACCGGGATTTCGGGATCGGGGACTTCGCGCAGGACGTCCCAGAGCGATTGCATCAGACCCGCTCGACCACCAGCGCGATGCCCTGGCCGACGCCGATGCACATGGTGCACAGCGCATAGCGACCGCCCGTCCGCACCAGCTCCTCAGTGGCGGTCAGCGCCAGGCGGGCGCCGCTCATGCCGAGCGGGTGGCCAAGCGCGATGGCGCCGCCGTTGGGGTTCACGCGCGGGTCGTCGTCGGGGAGCCCAAGCTCGCGCAGGACGGCTAGGCCCTGCGCGGCAAAAGCCTCGTTGAGTTCAATGACGTCCATCTGCTCGAGCGTGAGGCCGAGCCGCTTGAGCAGCTTCTGCGAGGCGGGGGCTGGCCCGATGCCCATGATCCGCGGCGGCACGCCAGCGACGGCCCCGCCGAGGATGCGGGCGCGCGGCGTCAGGCCGTGGCGGGCGGCATGCTCCTCCGACGCGACGATCAGCGCCGCGGCGCCGTCGTTGACGCCCGAGGCGTTGCCGGCGGTGACCGTGCCGTCCTTGCGGACGATCGGCTTCAGCGTTGCCAGTTTGTCGAGGCTGGTCAGGCGCGGGTGCTCGTCGCGATCGACGCTGGTGACCTCGCCCTTGCGGCGGGGGATGTCCACGACGGCGATTTCCGCCGCCAATCGCCCATTCACCTGCGCGGCGGCGGTCTTTTCCTGGCTGCGGAGGGCAAAGGCGTCCTGGTCCTCGCGGGAGATGCCGAAGTCGTCGGCGACATTCTCCGCCGTGTTCGGCATGGTGTCGTCCCCATAGGCTTCGCGCAGCTTCGGGTTGACGAAGCGCCAGCCGATGGTGGTGTCGTAGATCTCGGCGTTGCGGTCGAACGCCGACTGGGCCTTGGGCACCACGAACGGCGCGCGGCTCATGCTTTCGCTGCCGCCCGCGATGATGAAGTCCTTGTCGCCGCCGCGGATCGAGCGGGCGGCCATCGCTACCGCGTCCAGCCCTGAACCGCACAGGCGATTGAGGGTCACGCCGCCGCTGTGGTGCGGCAGGCCGGCGAGCAGACCCGCCATCCGCGCCAGGTTGCGATTGTCCTCCCCGGCCTGGTTGGCGCAGCCGAGAATGATGTCGTCGAGGCTCTCCCAGTCCGCACCGGGATTGCGCTCCATCAAGGCGCGAATCGGAATGGCGGCGAGGTCGTCCGCCCGGACGCTGGACAAGGCACCGCCGTAACGCCCGATCGGGGTACGCACCGCATCGCAGATGAAGGCTTCGGTCATTCCGCCGAGATCACTCCGCGCCGGATCTGGTCCAACTCGATGCTTTCGAACAAGGCCTTGAAGTTGCCTTCGCCGAAGCCTTCGTTGCCCTTGCGCTGGATGATCTCGTAGAAGATCGGACCGATCACGTTCTGGGTGAAGATCTGCAGCAGCAGCCCCTGCCCTTCGGTCGGCGCGCCGTCGACCAGGATCTTGCGCTTCTTCAGCTCGTGGAGCGGCTCGCCATGGTCCTTCACTCGGTCGTCGAGCAGGTCGTAATAGGTGTCGATGGTGTCCTGGAACGGGATGCCGCGCTGCGACAGGATGTCCACGCTAGCGTAGATGTCGTCGGAGCCGAGCGCGATGTGCTGGATGCCCTCGCCGCCATATTCGCGCAGGAACTCCTCAATCTGGCTCTTGTCGTCCTGGCTCTCGTTCAGGGGGATACGGATCTTGCCGCACGGGCTGGTCATCGCCTTGGAGAACAGGCCGGTGACCTTGCCCTCGATGTCGAAGTAGCGGATTTCGCGGAAGTTGAAGAGCCGTTCGTAGAACTCGGCCCAGTGCGCCATGCGGCCCCGGTGGACGTTGTGGGTCAGGTGGTCGAGATAGACGAGGTGGGCATTGTCCGCCCGCACCTTGGCCTCCCAATTGTCCTCGAAGCTGAACGCATCCTCGTAGAACGAACCGGTCGAGCCGTAGCGGTCGACCAGGTAGAGCCGCGAACCGCCGATGCCCTCGATCGCAGGCACGCCGAGGCCGCCCTGGCTGGCGTCGGTCGCGCCGAGTTCAAGCGCGCGGGCGTGGGCGGCCCGGGCGTCCTTGACGCGGAAGGCCATGGAAGCGGCGGCCGGTCCGTGATCGCGCGCGAAGTCGGCAGCGTGGCCTTCGGCGTGCGCGTTAATCAGGAAGTTGATGTCGCCTTGCCGGTGGAGGGTGATGTCGTGCGTCTTATGACGGGCAACGGCGGGAAAGCCCAGCTTGTCGAACAGCGAGCGCAGCAGCTGCGCGTCAGGGGCGGCAAACTCGACGAATTCGAAGCCGTCGGTGCCCATCGGATTCTCGAGACCGAGCGGCGACAGTTCGGCGGTGGCAGTGGCCATGGTTTCTTGCTCCTCCTGCCGACCCAACTGCTCCCCGCGCCCGCCTATTTCAAGGCCGTGGGAAGGGGACAAAGAGGACAGCTACACCCGCCTCCCCCGCCTGCCCAGGCGGGAGAGGCGCGTGGAGAGGTTCAGCGGATAAGCCAAGCGAGCGGCTGTAGGACAGCGAATAATGCGTTGCGCCAGGCCTGTGGGACCAGGCCCGACGATGCTAGGAACCGGCGATGGAGATCCCCGATCACTGGACCCGTGAGGGCGATGCGCTGGCCAGGAGCTTGCGCTTCGCCGACTTCGCCGAGGCTTTTGCCTTTCTTACCCGGGTCGCGCTGCATGCCGAGAAGGTCGACCATCACCCCGAGTTCACCAGTGCCTGGAACCGGGTCGATTTGCGACTGACCAGCCACGATGCCGGCGGAGTGACGCAGCGGGACGTCGACCTGGCGCAGGCGATCAACCTCCTGGCGGAGCCTCCTGATCGGCCATTGGACGTTCATCTGCCATCGCGCTAGAAGGATGGCCATGACGCACCTGCCGACCGCCGCTGCCCCTTATTACCCGCCCGAGGTGGGGATCGGCTGACGCGTGTTCTAACGAGCACCGTCATCAACCGCCCCGCCCGACCTCAGGTCCGGCGGGGTTTTTCATGCCTGGAGAAATCGCCATGTTCCGAACCGCCGAACCAGCCGCCACCGAACCTCCCGCCTGGGCGAGCCACGTCGTCGACCAGGGCTGGAAGGGGTTCACCGCCGCCGAACACGGGGTTTGGGATCGCCTGTTCGCCCGGCAGAGCGAGCTGCTGCAAGGGCGCATCGTCAGCCCCTTCCTCGACGGCCTGGAACGGCTTGGCCTGGCCGAACCTGGCATCCCCGAAGTCGGCCGGCTGAACCACAGGCTATATTCGCTGACGGGCTGGCGAGTGGTGGCGGTGCCCGGCCTGGTGCCCGACGAGGCGTTCTGGGCGATGCTTGCCGACCGGGTGTTTCCGGTCGGGAACTTCATTCGCACGTTGGCGCAGCTCGACTATCTGGAGGAGCCCGACTGTTTCCACGACATCTTCGGCCACGTGCCCCTGCTGGCGCACGCCGGGATGGCCCATGCGATGGAGGCGATGGGCCGGTTCGGAATCCGGGCGATCGCCGCCGGTCAGGGCAAGCAGGCGGCCAGATTGTACTGGCACACCGCCGAGTTCGGGCTGTGCCGGGAAGGTGGTGAGCTCCGCATCCTCGGCGCCGGGCTCGCCTCCAGCTTCGGCGAAGCCCTGGCCTGCCTGGAGAGCACGCAGGTCGAGCGGCTACCGTTCAGTCCGGCGGCCGCCGTCGCTTCACCTTACCGCCATGACGCCATGCAGCCGCGATATTTCGTGGCTTCCTCGCTGGACGAGGCGGTTGCGGCCCTGACGGCCGCTGCTCAGTAGTGGCCGGCCAGCCGTTGGTTCTTGCGATAGCCAAGGATGGCGCCAACGACGGCGCCGATCGGGATGCCGACAATCGGCACCGGAATGGCGATCAGGGCGCCAACGGCGGCATATTTGGCGATGCGCTTGTTGTCTGAGGTCACGACTGTTCCTTTCGAGTCTTCGAGATGCTCAATCCCTGGCCGAACATCTCCGTTCCGAGCGGCTCGCTCCCGCCGAACCAGATGACGTGGCGGGTGTGGTCGGCCAGGTCATCGCCGGTCGAGGGATGGGCGAACACCGTCAGTCCGTCGCGGCCGAGCGCCAGCCAGGTGGCGACCGCGCCGAAGCGCGCCGTCGGCACGGTCAGCTGGACCGACCCGCGCGGATGCGGACCCACCGGGCGCGGGTGGAAATGGCCGACCGCCGCGCCGAAGCGCCGCTGCACCTCGCCCGCGACCGACCGAGCGCGGTCGGCTTCGTCCGCGTCGAAGTAGAGGTGGACGTGGAAGTCGCGGATGCGGCTGGCCGGATCGTCGGTCATCTCCTAAGCCCCGATGGTGGTTCGTTACGCTGGAGGTAAGGTGGCGATCTGGCACGGCAAGGAGTTCGACCTCGCGAAGCTGACCCGACTGGGTGAGGCGAGCATGCCGGGGCACCTAGGGATCGAGTTCGTCGAGATCGGCGACGACTGGCTCAAGGCGCGGATGCCGGTGGACCGCCGCACGCACCAGCCGTTCGGCCGCCTGCATGGCGGCGCGTCGGTGGCGCTGGCCGAAACGGTGGCGTCAGTCGCGGGCATGCTGACGGTCGATCCGGCGGAAAAGGTGGTGGTCGGGCTGGAGATCAACGCCAACCACGTCCGGGCCGCGCGGGACGGCTATGTGTTCGCCGTCGCCACCGCCGAAGCACTCGGCCGCACCACGCAGGTCTGGACCATCCGGATCACGGACGAGCGCGACAAGCTGGTCTGCCTGTCACGGATCACGCTGGCGGTGATCGCCGCGGGGCAGGCATGAGCGCGCGATCCGCCAGGAAGCGCGTGGTCTCGTTCACGACGGCCCGGGTCCCTTCGGCCGACACGGCGAACCCCATGTGGGTGCAGGTAAGCTCCACCGCCTGATCGCTTTCCTGCGGCAGGCCGTAGGCGGCACGCGGGGCGACGATGCCGTCACGCCGCGACCACAGGGCGAGGGTCGGAACCGGCGGCTTGCGGTGGTCGCGCATGATCGGCGGCTGGTCGACCTTGTGGCCCGCCACCAGCTCGTACATGCGCCAGACGTTGTTCCAGTGCGGATCGCCGCTGAACGGCGAACCCAAGGTCACCACCGCGAGGGCCTCGTCCGGCACTTCGCGGGCCAGCTCGCGAGCGAAGACGCCGCCCAGGCTCCAACCGACCAGCAGGACCGGGTCGCCGCCGCTGAACTCCTCGAACCGCTCGCGCAGGCGGGCGATGAGGTCAGCCGAGGCGCCGGTGTTGAGCCCCTGATCCCAGCCCTCCACCCGCCAGCCGGCGTCGGCAAAGGCCTGGCGCAGCGCGGCGGTGGAGCGGTCGCTGGCGAGGAAGCCGGGAACGACCAGGCATTTGGGCCCGCCTTCCGGCCCGAGTGGTCGCACCGGAGCCAGCCCCTTCCACGCGCGCGGCAGGAAAGCGGCAACCTCGGCAAGGCGCGCGGAGGCTGGGGGCGGGCGAGTGTCGAGTTCCATGCTGCAGTGCAACGTACCACGGCCCGCTTTGGGGCCACGGCGGCGAAACTGCTTAAAGGTACTCACCGCTCATCAGTGGCTGCAGGACCTCCGGCAAGCGGACTCGGCCGTCTTCCGTCTGGTGGTTTTCCAGCAGGGGCACGAGGATGCGGGGGCTCGCCAGCGCGGTGTTGTTGAGGGTGTGGGCAAAGCGGACCTTGCCGTCCGCGTCGCGGTAGCGGAGGTTGGCGCGGCGGGCCTGCCAGTCGTGCAGGGTCGAGCAGCTGTGGGTTTCGCGATACTTGCCGAGGCTAGGCACCCAGCTTTCGATGTCGTTCATGCGGAACTTGCCCAAGCCCATGTCGCCGGTCGAGGTTTCGATCACCTGATACGGGAGTTCGAGGTCGGTCAGCAACGCCTCGGCGAGGCCCAGCAGGCGGGCGTGCCAGTCGGCCGAGACCGCCTCGTCGGCTTCGCAGATGACGTATTGCTCGACTTTCAGGAACTGGTGGACGCGCAGCAGGCCGCGGACGTCGCGGCCGGCGCTGCCCGCTTCGCGCCGGAAACAGGGGGAGTAGCCGGCGTACAGCACTGGGCCGGCCGACAGGTCGAGGATTTCGCCCGAGTGGAGCGAGGTCAGCGCCACTTCGGCCGTGCCGGCCAGCCATAGCTCGTCGTTGGGGAGCTGGTAGGTCTCCTCGCGGTGGCCGGGGAACTGGCCCTGGCGGACAAAGGCGTCTTCGCGGGTCAGGGCGGGAACCGTCATGGGGGTGAAGCCGGCGGCGGAGAGCTTGGCCAGCGCCCAGTTCATCAGGACGCCTTCGAGCAGGGCGAGGCGGCCCTTGAGGCAATATTGGCGCGAGCCGGACACCTGGACGATGCGGGTGAGGTCGGCCCAGCCATTGCGCTCGATCAGCTCGACATGGTCGAGCGGGGTGAAGGAGAAGTCGCGCGGAGTGCCTTCCTGGCGGACGACCGTGTTGAAGCTCTCGTCCGGGCCGACCGGGGCCCCGGCCCACGGGATGTTGGGCAGGCGAAGGAGGAGTTCGCGCAGCTCGACGTCCTTGATCGCCAGTTCGGCCTCGAGCTCGGCGGCGCGGGCGCCCGCTTCCTTGGCGCGGCGGCCGAGCTCGGCCTTTTCCGCGGGCGCGGCGGACTTGAACCCGGCGCTGATCGCGTTGCGCTCGGCGCGCAGGCGGTCGATCTCGGTCTTGAAGCCGCGCACGTCGCCGTCCAGGCCGAGCAGCGCGTCGAGGTCGACCGAGACGTTCTTGGCGGTGCAAGCCTCGGCCACGGTTTCACGGTTCTGGCGGATGAAGTCGAGGCTGAGCATGGGCGGGCCGATGCGCGAATTGCGCCCCTCGCGCAAGTTCGCCTAAGGCCCGCCGATGCCATCCGGTCTCATTGCCCTGCTCGACGATGTCGCCACCATTGCCAAGCTGGCGGCGTCGAGCGTCGACGACATCGGCGCGGCGGTCGGCAAGGCCGGCAGCAAGGCCGCGGGCGTGGTGATCGACGACACCGCCGTTACCCCGCGCTACGTTACCGGGCTGACCCCGGACCGGGAGCTGCCGATCATCGGCAAGATCGCGGTCGGCTCCCTCAAGAACAAGCTGCTGATCATCCTGCCGGTGGCGCTGATCCTGTCGGCGATCGCGCCGTGGGCGATCACGCCCATCCTGATGCTGGGCGGATGCTATCTCTGCTTCGAGGGCGCGGAGAAGTTGTGGGAAAAGCTTTCCGGCAAGCATGGCGACGAGGAAGAGCTGCTCGACTGCGACGACCCGGGCGAGCTGGAGAACCGGCAGGTGGCGGGCGCGATCCGGACCGACTTCATCCTGTCGGCGGAGATCATGGTGATCGCCCTGTCGACGCTGGACGCCCAGGGCTTCTGGCTGCGGGCGTTCGCGCTGGCGCTGGTCGGTGTGGTGATCACGATCGCGGTTTATGGTGCGGTCGGGCTGATCGTGAAGCTGGACGACATCGGGCTGCACCTGGTGAAGCGCGGGGGGAGCCTCAGCCGTTGGTTCGGACGGCTGCTGGTGGCGGGCGTGCCCAAGCTGCTGGCGGGACTGTCGGTGATCGGGACGGCGGCGATGCTGTGGGTCGGCGGGCAGATCCTGCTGCACGGGCTGGAGGTGCTGCATGTCGGCGAGGCATTGCCGCACCTGGTCCATGACCTGGCGCACCGCGGAGCGACGCTGATCGGCTTCTGGGTGCCGGTGTGGGAGTGGATCCTGACCGCGCTGGGCGGCGCGGTGGTCGGCATTGCCGTGGGCGCGATCGTCGTCGCGGTCCTTCATGTCCTGCCCAAGCGCAAGCCGGCGGTGGCGGGGGGCGCGCACTGACCGCGCTGACTGTGTTCCTGGGCGGCGGGATCGGGGCGGTCCTGCGGCACGGGGTCAACCGGCTGTCGACCTGGGTCGGACTTGGCTTTCCGATTGGCACGATGACGGTGAACGTCCTCGGCTCCTTCCTGATGGGGCTGCTGGTGGGGTTGCTGCCGGACACGTCGCAGGGCTGGCGGCTGTTCCTGGCAACTGGGGTGCTCGGCGGCTTCACCACCTTTTCGGCGTTCAGCCTGGATGCGCTGGCCCTGTGGCAGCGTGGAGAAGTCGGCCCCGCGGCATTGTATGTGGCCGGCTCGGTGCTGCTGTCGCTGGCCGCGGTCGCGCTCGGCGCGGTGGCGGCGCGGCTGTTCTAGCCCCAGGCGAGTCGCCCCATTGACTCCCCGCCCGGACTCGCGGGAATAAGAACAAAAGTAGAACATGAGCGTTGCGAGTCGTGTGGAAGGTGGACTGTCCCTGGTCCCCGGCGGAGAACCCGCGCGGGTTGAAAACGGCGGAGATCCGGTGCGAACCGGAGACAAGCCGGGTGGGGACGAGCGTGCCGCTGCCCTGCCCTTCCCTGACGCGCCCACCCTGTCCGAACTGTTCGCCGCTTCCCCCCGCGATGCGGGCTGGGCGGGGTTCCTGGCGCTTCAACTGGCGGCGGGCCCGCTGCTGTGGGTGCAGGAGCGGATGGCGATCCTGGAAGGCGGGCGAGTCCATCCGGCCGGGCTCGGGCACCATGCCGCCGGGCTCATCCATGTCGAGGCCCGCGACGCCAGGGCGGCGCTGTGGGCGATGGAGGAGGGCCTGCGATGCCAAGCCCTGAGCGCCGTGGTCGGCGAGCTGTGGGGCGACCCCGCGGCACTGGACTTCACTGCGACACGGCGGTTGGCAGTGGCCGCCGAACGCCATGGCGTGGCCGCTTTTTTGATTCGGCTGGGCGGTCACGCCAACCTCAGCGGCGCTCGCCAGCGCTGGCGGATCGCGAGCGCGCCAAGTGCCGTTCATCCGCTCGATGGAAAGGCACCCGGCACGCCGCGGTGGGATGCGGAGCTGTTTCGGGCGCGGGGACGGGCGCCAGGGCGCTGGGTGGCCGGCGATGACGGGCAGGCGCATCTGCTCCCTGTGGTTGCCGAACCTCCCGGTGGAGCGCTGGGCAAAGGCGACCGGCGGTTCGGTTGAGGAAGCCGTGGTGCTCACGGTCGAGGCGCAGCACGGGCAGTTGATCCATGCCGCGACCCAAGCCGCGCTGGAGCGGGGGGCGCGGGTCGGCGGCCGGCTGACGGATGCCCGGGCGCTTGATCCGGCGCTGGAGGCGGTGGCGGCGGACATCGCGGGAGATTCGGCCTGGCTGCGAGCGCTGGCGCGGTGGGCCGGGCGCTGGTCGCCGCTGGTCGAGGTCGATGGAACAGACGGGCTGCGGCTGGACGTCGCGGGGGTGGCGCACCTGTTCGGCGGGGAGGAGCGGCTGCTGGCCGACCTGGCGGCGCGGGTGGCGGCGCTGGGCTTCTCGAGCCGGGCGGCAATCGCTCCGACCGCCGGCGCGGCGTGGGCGCTGGCGCGGTTCGGACGGGGCGCGCTGGTGGTCGGCGAGCGGCAGGTCGCCGCCGCGCTGGCGCCGCTGCCGGTCGCGGCGCTGCGGCTGGATGCCCGGGCGACTCATACGCTGGTGCGGCTGGGGCTGAAGCAGGTCGGCGACCTGGCCGGCGTGCCGCGCAAGGGCTTGGCCCGGCGCTTTCGCGAAGCCGACCACCCACTGGATGCGCTCGACCGGGCGCTGGGGCGCAAGGCCGAGCCGCTGACCGCGGCGCCTGAGGACCCGCCGCCGCGCGCGCTCCTGCCCATGAAGGAGCCGGTGGTCCATCCCGAAGCGGGAACCCAGGCGCTGACCCTGCTGGTGCCGCGGCTGGTGGCGGAGCTGGAGCGGCGCAAGCTGGGCGTGCGCGAGCTGCTGCTGCTCGGCTACCGGGTGGACGGCAGTGTCGCCGAGGCCCGCGCCGCCACCTCCATCCCGACCCGCGAGCCGGGGCACCTTGCGCGCCTGCTGGCCGACAAGGCCGCGGCGCTCGACCCGGAGTTCGGGTTCGACGCCTTTGCCTTGCAGGCGGCCTGGTGGGAACGGCTGGATGCGGCACAGGAAGCGCTGGTCGGGGAGCCGTCGGGCGAGGCGGAGCTGGCCAGGCTGGTCGACCGGCTGAGCGTCAAGCTGGGCCCGGACAAGGTGCGGCGGCCGGCACCGCGGGAAAGCCACCTGCCCGAACGCGCGAACGGGTGGGTGGCGGCGGTGGCATCACAAGGCTCACGCCCTTCGACTACAGCCTTCGGCCTCCGCTCAGGACGGGCGGATAACTCGCCTGTTGTAGGGGATGGGCGACCGAACCGGCTGCTCGACCGGCCGGAGGCGATCGCCGTTATCTACGCCACGCCCGAAGGCCTGCCGCGCCGGTTTGTGTGGCGCCGCCGAGTGCACGACATCGCCCGCGCCCAGGGGCCCGAGCGGATCGCGCCCGAATGGTGGCGGGAGCGATCCACCGCGCGGCTGCGCGACTATTACAAGGTGGAGGACACGGACGGCTGCCGGTTCTGGATCTTCCGCCAGGGCCTGGTGGGCGACGGTCGCGGCGGGGCGCCGGACTGGTTCGTCCACGGCTTGTTCGGGTGAGTCGGGGCGATGCCTGACAAGGAGGGTTTCGCCCGCCGCAAGCTGGTGCGCGAAGGGCCGATCGAGCCGATCCCGCCGGCCACGTTCGTCGAGCTGGGCGTCAGCACGCCGTTCAGCTTCCTGCGCGGGGCGTCGGACGCGATCGAACTGGTGCTGACCGCTTTCGACCTGAAGATGGATGCGATCGGGGTGGCGGACCTGAATACGCTGGCGGGGGTCGTGCGGATGCACAGCGCGTGCAAAGGCGCGGGGCTGCGGCCGCTGATCGGGTGCCGGCTGGTGGTGGAGGTGCTGCAACGTCCCTCGACTTCGCTCGGGACGAACGGGAGAGGGTTGCTCACCCTCGTCAGCAAAGCACCCGTGGAAGTGGAGGAGCGGACTGCCACCCTCCTCGCCTACCCGGTCGATCGCGAAGGCTATGCCCGGCTGGCGCGGCTGCTGAGCCTTGGGCAGGGCCGGGCGGAGAAGGGCGAGTGCCGGCTGACGCTGGAGGACGTCGCCGACACCCAAGAGGGCATCGCCTTCATCGCCTGGCCGGACGAGGAGCTGGACGCGTTCGAGGCCGTGCTGCCGCTGCTCACCGAAGCGCTGCCGAGCCTCCGCCACATCGCTGCCGCCCACCTCTACCGCGGTGACGACCTGGCCCGGATCGAGCGGCTCGACCGCCTGGCGAAGGGGATCGGCGGAACCATCCTGGCCACCAACGACGTGCATTACCACGAGCCGGCCAAGCGTCCGCTGCAGGACGTAATGACCTGCATCCGGGAGAAGACCACGCTGGCCGAGGCCGGCTACCGGCTCCACGCCAATGCCGAGCGGCACCTCAAAGGTCCGGACGAGATGGCGCGGCTGTTCGAGCGCTGGCCGCATGCGATCCGCGCCACCCGGGAGTTCGCCGATGCGCTTGGCTTCAACCTGGACGAGCTCCGCTACGAATATCCCCGCGAAAGCGTGCCCGACGGCCGCTCGCCGCAGCAGCAGCTGGAGCACCTGACCTGGATCGGCGCGTCCCGGCATTGGGGTACCGACGGGGTGCCGGAGCGGATCGTCGCCCAGTTGCGCCACGAGCTGAAGCTGATCGCCAAGCTGGACTTCGCCCGCTACTTCCTGACCGTCCACTCCATTGTCGACTTCGCCCGTTCCTGCGAGCCGCCGATTTTGTGCCAGGGGCGCGGGTCGGCAGCCAACAGCGCGGTCTGTTATTGCCTGGGCATCACTGCGGTCGACCCCAGCACCACCGACCTGCTGTTCGAGCGCTTCATCTCCGAGGAGCGCAAGGAGCCGCCCGACATCGACGTCGATTTCGAGCATGAGCGGCGCGAGGAGGTCATCCAGCACATCTACGCCAAATACGGCCGCGACCGGGCCGGCCTGGCCGCCACCATCATCCACTACCGCCCGCGCTCGGCGATCCGCGAGGTCGGCAAGGTGATGGGCCTGTCCGAAGACATTTGCGCCGCCATCGCCGGGACCATCTGGGGCTGGGGCGAGGACGTCACCGAGACCCATGTCGCCGAGGCCGGGCTGGACCTATCCGACCCGCACCTCGCCCGGGTGATCAAGCTCGCCGAGCAGCTGATCGGCATGCCGCGGCACCTGTCGCAGCACGTCGGCGGCTTTATCCTGACCGAGCGGCCGCTGATCGAAACAGTGCCGGTCGGCAACGGCGCCATGCCCGACCGGACCTTTATCGAGTGGGACAAGGACGACATCGAGGAGCTGGGCATCCTCAAGATCGACGTGCTGGCGCTGGGCATGCTGACCTGCATCCGCAAATGTTTCGAACTGGTCGCGGCGACGCATGGCGAGCAGTGGGACCTCGCCACCGTTCCCCGCGAGGAGCCGGGCGTTTATGAGATGCTGTGCCGGGGCGACTCGCTGGGCGTGTTTCAGGTCGAGAGCCGGGCGCAGATGAACATGCTGCCCAGGCTCCAGCCGCGCTGTTTCTACGACCTGGTGATCGAGGTGGCGATCGTCCGCCCGGGGCCGATCCAAGGCGACATGGTCCACCCATTCCTCAAGCGCCGGCAGGGCAAGGAGCCGGTGGTCTATCCCCGGCCCTCGCCCGAGCATGGCCCGGCAGACGAGCTGGAGCGGATCCTGAAGCGCACCCTGGGCGTGCCGGTGTTCCAGGAACAGGCGATGAAGATCGCGCTGGACGCGGCCCGGTTCAGTTCGGAAGAGGCCAACCAGTTGCGCAAGGCAATGGCGACCTTTCGCAGCCGGGGGACCATCGACCTGCTGCAGGACAAGATGGTCGAGCGGATGGTCACCCGCGGCTACGAGCGCGAGTTCGCCGAACGCTGCTTCCACCAGATCCGCGGCTTCGGCGAATATGGCTTTCCCGAGAGCCACGCCGCCAGCTTCGCTCACCTGGTCTATGTGTCGAGCTGGCTCAGGTGGCGGTATCCGGCGGCGTTCGCCTGCGCATTGCTCAACAGCCAGCCGATGGGCTTCTACGCGCCGGCCCAGATCGTGCGCGATGCGCAGCTGCACGGGGTGGCGGTGCGCGAAGTGGATGTGAACGCAAGCGGGTGGGATTGTTCGCTCGAAGCTTCAGGACGAGCGTTAGAGGCTGCGCCAGCCCTCCGCCTCGGCCTGCGCCAGGTCGAGGGGCTGCGCATCGCCGACGCCGCCAGGGCCGCCGCCGCCGCTCCCTTCGCCACCGTGGAGGAGCTGCAGACCCGCGGGCGGGTGCCGCCGCATGCGATCGAGCGGCTGGCGGAAGCGGATGCGTTTCGCTCGATCGGGCTCGACCGGCGGCAGGCGCTGTGGGAAGCGCGGGCGCTGAAACCCGTGCCGGAACTGCCCTTGTTTGCCGCCGCGGCCGCGCGCGACGAAGGCGAGGAGGCCGAGACCGCCACCCTGCCCGCCATGCCGCTGGGCGAACATGTGGTCAGCGACTACCAGACCGTGCGCCTGTCCTTGAAGGCGCACCCGATGCACTTCCTGCGCGATCATTATGCCGGCCGCGGGTTCGTCCGGGCAGTGGACCTGCGCGACATCAAATATGGCCGGCGGGTCAGCCTGGCCGGGCTGGTCCTGATCCGCCAGCGGCCGGGCAGCGCCAAGGGCGTCTGCTTCATCACGCTGGAGGACGAAACGGGGGTCGCCAACCTGGTGGTGTGGCCGGACGCCTTCGCCGCTCAGCGCAAGATCGTCATGGGCGCGCGGCTAATGGTGGTGCACGGCATTGTCCAGCATGACGAAGCGGTATGCCACCTGATCGCCCAGCGGCTGGAAGACGACAGCCCGATGCTGCGCACCTTGAGCGACGCCACCCTTGATCCCCAATTGGGCCGCGGCGATGGCGCCGGCCCGGCGCGGCCGCCGATGGCCCGCCACCCGCGCGAGGTGACCGCCATTCCCAAGGCGCGGGTGATCAACTGTCCGACGCATTAGGCCGAGCGCCACATTTCTGCCGTTCTTCGGCAAGGCTGCGCTAACATTGGGGTTGCTAGAGAACCGCCATGAACAAGATCTTCACGCCAGTCCTGGCAGCCGCGCTGGCGCTGGTGCCGACCACCGCCCTGGCCGCGTCGCCGTTGGAAGGGTTGTGGCGCAACCCCAAGGGCAGCGTGATGGTGCGGATCGCACCGTGCGGCCAGCAGCTGTGCGGCAAGGTCGTCCGGGCCAATGCCAAGGCGCGCTCCAAGGCGGCCGAGGGCGGCACGGAGCAGTTGGTCGGCACCACCCTCTTGAGCGGCATCAGCCCGACTGGCGCCAATCGCTGGAAGGGCCGGGTCTTCCTGCCCAAGCAGAACACCCATGCCACCGGCAACCTGCGGCTGACCGGCCGGCAGCTGACCGTTCAGGGGTGCCTGCTCGGCATCATCTGCAAGGACCAGACCTGGATGAAAGTCGGCTAGAGTTCGAAGCCGCCGCTCAGGTCGCCGGCGAGCACCGCCGCCTGCAGCGCGGCCATCTCGTCGGCCCAATAGCGGTCGGCTTCCAAGTGCGGGCTGATGGCGCGGACCTTTCCGTGCAGCTCCTGCAAGGGCGCACTGGTCTTGAGCGGCGCATGATAGTCGACGCCCTGAGCGGCGGTGATGAGCTCGATGGCGACCACACCGGCGGCGTTACGGACGATGCCGGCGGCCTTGCGGGCGGCGATCGGGGCCATGGAGACGTGGTCCTCCTGCCCTGCGCTGGTCGGAATGGAGTCGACCGACGCCGGAAAGGCGAGGCTCTTGTTCTCGCTGACCAGCGCGGCGGCGGTGACCTGGGGGATCATCAGGCCGCTGTTGACCCCGCCGTCGTCGACCAGGAAGGCCGGTAGCCCGCTCATCTTGGGGTCGACCAGGACGGAGGTGCGGCGTTCGGACAAGGATCCGACTTCGCAGATAGCCATGGCGATAATGTCGGCGGCGAACGCCACGGGCTGAGCGTGGAAATTGCCGCCGCTGATCGCCGAGTCCTCATCCTCGAACACGAGCGGATTGTCGGTCACCGCCGCCGCTTCGACCGTCAGGGTACGGGCGGTGTTGGCGAGGAGGTCCAGGGCGGCGCCCATCACCTGCGGCTGGCAGCGAAAGCTGTAGGGATCCTGCACCCGGCCGCAGCGATGGTGGGAGGCGACGATCGCCGACCCGTCGAGCAGCCGGGCGATCTCGGCGGCGACCCGGATCTGGCCCGGCTGGCCACGCAGGGCGGAGATGCGCGGGTCGAACGGCTTGACGCTGCCCTTCAGCGCATCGACCGACAGCGCTCCGGCGCCCAGCGCAGCGCCGAACACCCGCTCGGCGGTGAACAGGGCGTCGAGCGCGATGGCGGTGCTGAACTGCGTACCGTTGATCAGCGCCAGTCCCTCCTTGGGCCCGAGCACCAGTGGCGCCATGCTCAACCGCGCCAGCGCGTCCCCCGCCGGCAGCCGTTCGCCGGCCAGGTCGATCCAGCCGTGCCCCATCAGCGCGGCCGCCATGTGCGCCAACGGCGCCAAGTCGCCGGAGGCGCCGACGCTGCCCTGCGACGGGATCACCGGCATCGCGTCACGATCGAGCAACGCCTGCAGCCCGTCGATCACTTCCGTCCGCACGCCGGAAAAGCCGCGGCCGAGACCGAGCAGCTTCAGCGCGATCATCAGCCGGACAACGTGGCGGGAGGTCGGTTCACCGAGGCCGCAGCTGTGCGACAGGATCAGGTTGCGCTGGAGTTCGGCCAGCCGATCATGCGGGATCCGCTGCTGGGCGAGCAGGCCGAAGCCGGTGTTGATGCCGTACACGGTCTCGCCCCCGGCCACGATGCGCGCGACCGATGCGGCGCTGGCCCGGATGCGACCCATGGCGGCACCATCCAGCCGGGCCGGCTGCGCAAGCCAGAGTTGGCGAAGAATGGCGAGGTGGACGGCTTCGGGGTTGAGGAGCAAGGGCATGGTGCCGGCGCTCTGCCAGATTGTCGGCCGTGTTCCCAGCACAAGAGAAAAGGGCGCCTCCGGGTGGAGACGCCCTTTCCTTTGCTTAATGACCCAGCTTGACTAGCGCTTGTCGTTGAACAGCGCGCCGCTGTCGCCGTCGGCGCGGGTACGGTCGGCGTCGGACAGGCCTTCCTCTACGTCGACCTTGGTGTGGCGAACGGTGTCGTGGATCTGCTCGGTACGCTCGGTCGCCGTCTTGCTGACGACGACCTCTTCCTTGACCCGGGCTTCCTTGCCGACGACGGCTTCCTCGGCCGTTTCGCGCATTTCGATCGTCCGACCTTGCAGCAGGCCATCGTCCTTGAGCTCGGCGGCGTCGAGCTTGCGATCGACCGGCCGGCGCTCGACGTTCACATGCTCTTCACGCAGGGAGACGCTTTCGTCCACCGGCACTTCTTCGACGTAGGAACGGACGCGGGCGCCGCCGCGGCTGACTTCGCGCTTTCCGACCCGCAGCTGCTCCTCGATGATCGGGATACGCTGTTCCTCCGTGGCGTTGCCGCGCTCGCCGGTCATGCCGGTCGACGACGCGCCCATTGCGGAGGAAGCGCTGCCGGTGGCATTGCTGGTGGAGCCGGTCGCCTGCCGCGGCTGATAGCCCTGCCAGCCTTCCTGGCGCCACTGGTTCTCCCGGCTGTCGAAGTCCACGCTGCTGGACTTGTCGAGGATGTCGCAAGCGCGATCCGCCTGGTCTTCGGACACGCTGGCAGTGAGCAGGAAGCCGCCGCGGCGGACGCCTTCCTCATAGGAATGACGGTCTTCGTCGGACACGAAGGCGTCCTTCAGTTCGGCCCAGAACCCACGGCCGCCACCTGAGCTGCTCGAGTTGCTCGAGCCCGAATCCGCCGGCGAATATCCGGTGTCGGCGTAGCGTTGCGACGACGGGTCGCTGCCGGAGCTGCCGCCCATGCTGCTGGCGCTGCTGCTCGACTGGTCAACAATTCGGGCGTCCACGCCCATGCTGCTGCGCAGCTCTTCGCGAGCCGATTCCGCTTCATTTCGATCGTCATACATGGCTGTGATGGTACGCATTGCGTTACTCCTTGTTCGGGCTGTTTGCGCCCTTTGAATCCTCGATCACCACGCGCTGGGACCGAAGGGTAACCGGCGCTTCCAAGCGCTCGGTGATGACTTCCCGGGTGACCCGGATTTCCTCGACCAGGAACAGCCGCTTGACCAAGCGCTCCTCGATCACCGGCACGATCAACGTGTCGCCTTCTTCCCGGATTGGCGGTACCTCCTCGATCTCTCGGTTGACGACCGTCCGTTCGATCTGGGCCTCGCTGTGCCGGAGCAGCTCGGAGACCTGCTCCGTGCGCTCCTCAGGCACTGTGCTCACCCGCACCCGGCCAGTCTCAACCTCTCGCCGCTGAACATTAAGGCGTTCTTCGACAACGGGAATCACTAGCCGTTCGGGCTTATCGGTCATGTCCCGCGGGCACCTTCGAATGAAAAGGGAGATGCCTGACGAACCCTTCGCTCGCGCACTTGTTGCAACTGTTTCGGTAGCGGTTCCGCGAACCGGTCCCTGTAAGCCGCCGAGTCGAACCTAGCCGAGCATCGGCAAGTCGAGGCCCTGGTCGCGCGCGCAGGCGGCGGCGTCCCCATAGCCGGCATCGGCGTGGCGCATGACGCCGGTGCCGGGATCGTTCCACAAGACCCGCTCGATGCGGCGGGCGGCCTCGTCGGTGCCATCGGCGACGATCACCATGCCGGCGTGCTGCGAATAGCCCATGCCGACGCCGCCGCCGTGGTGGAGGGAGACCCAGGTCGCGCCGCTCGCGGTGTTGAGGAGGGCGTTGAGCAGCGGCCAGTCACTGACAGCGTCGCTACCGTCCTTCATCGTCTCCGTCTCGCGGTTAGGGCTTGCCACGCTGCCGCTGTCGAGGTGGTCGCGGCCGATGACGATCGGAGCGCTGACCTCGCCGCTGCGCACCATCTCGTTGAAGGCGAGGCCAAGCCGGTGGCGTTGGCCAAGGCCGACCCAGCAGATGCGCGCGGGCAGGCCTTGGAAGGCGATCCGCTCCCGCGCCAGGTCGAGCCAGCGGTGCAGGTGCGGGTCGTCGGGGATCAGCTCCTTGACGCGCTGGTCGGTGCGATAGATGTCCTCCGGGTCGCCCGACAGCGCCACCCAGCGGAACGGGCCGATGCCGCGGCAGAACAACGGACGGACGTAGGCCGGCACGAAGCCGGGGAAGTCGAAGGCGTGGGCGACGCCGGTGTCCTTGGCTTCCTGGCGAATGTTGTTGCCATAGTCGAACACCGGCACGCCCATCTCCCGATAGGACAGCATCGCCTCGACATGGCGGGCGATGGCGATACGCGCCGCCTGGGCGACGGCGGCGGGGTCTCGTTCGCGCATCTCCTGCCATTTCGCGACGGTCCAGCCGATCGGCAGGTAGCCGTTCGCCGGGTCGTGGGCGCTGGTCTGGTCGGTCAGCGCATCGGGGCGGATGCCGCGGGCGAGCATGTCGGGAATGATCTCGGCCGCATTGCCGAGCAGACCGACGCTGGTCGGCTCCGTGGCACTGCGGATGATCTCCAGCGCTTCGTCGATGCTGGCGGCGCGACGATCGAGGTAGCGGGTTTCCAGCCGTTTCTCGATCCTGCTTTCCTGGCACTCGATGGCGATGCAATGGGCGCCGGCCATTACCGCCGCCAGCGGCTGCGCCCCGCCCATGCCGCCGAGGCCAGCGGTGAGAATCCAGCGCCCCGTGAGGTCGCCGCCGTAATGCTGGCGGCCCATTTCGGCGAAGGTCTCGAACGTGCCTTGGACGATGCCCTGCGTGCCGATGTAGATCCAGCTGCCGGCTGTCATCTGGCCATACATCATCAGCCCGGCGCGATCGAGCTGGTTGAAATGCTCCCAGGTCGCCCATTTTGGGACGAGGTTGGAGTTGGCGATGAGCACGCGCGGTGCGTCGGGGTGGGTGCGGAAGACGCCGACCGGCTTGCCCGACTGGACCAGCAGGGTCTGGTCGCCCTCGAGCCGATCCAGCGTCTCAACGATCTTGTCGAAGCACGCCCAGTTGCGCGCGGCGCGGCCGATGCCGCCATAGACGACCAGACTCTGCGGGTCCTCCGCCACCTCGTCGTCGAGGTTGTTCTGGAGCATCCGGACTGCGGCTTCGGTCAGCCAGCTTTTGGCGCGCACGTCATTGCCGCGGCGGGCGCGGATCCGGCGGCTGTTGTCCCTGCGATCGTTCACTCAAGGCCCCCTAGCAATCCACGCCGGCGAGCATTCGGCGTTCGGGGCCTGGGAGGCCGATCCAGTAACCGAACTCGGCCGGGTCATCGATCCGCCAGGCGGCGAGGTCCGCGACCTTGCCGGGAGCGACGGTGCCGACCTGGTCGTCGATGCCGAGGGCCTGGGCGGCGTTGACCGTCATGCCCGCGAGCGCTTCTTCTGGCGACAGGCCGAACAGGGTGCAAGCCATGTTCATGGCAAGTTGCGGGTTCAGGAGCGGCGAGGTGCCGGGGTTACAGTCGGTGGCGATCGCAATCGGGACCCCGGCGTCGCGCAACATCTGCACGGGCGGGAGCTGCTTCTCGCCCAGCGCGTAAAAGGCGCCGGGCAGGAGCACGGCCACCGTGCCCGCCTCGGCCATGGCGTCCGCGCCGTCGGAATCGAGGTGCTCCAGATGGTCGGCCGACAGCGCCCGGTAGCGCGCGGCGAGCTTGGCGCCGCCGCGGTTGCTGAGCTGTTCGGCGTGGAGCTTGACCCGGAGGCCGTGATCCTCGGCGGCGACGAACAGTTGCTCGATCTCGTGCGGCAGGAAGCCGATGCCTTCGCAGAAGCCGTCCACCGCAGTGGCAAGCTGAGCGTCGGCAACGGCGGGCACCAGTTCGTCCACGGCCTGGCGAACGAACTTCTTGCGATCCGCGCCGGGGGGCAGGGCATGAAGGGCGAGCAGGGTCGGCGAGATGCGAACCGGCTCTTCCTCCGCCAGGCGCTGTGCCACTTGCAGCAGGCGAAGCTCGCCCGCGACATCGGAGCCGTAGCCGGACTTGATCTCCACGGTGGTGCAGCCGCCGACCATCAGCGCGCGGAGGCGCCGGCGGGAGGATTCGAGCAGCTGGGAGTCAGTCGCGTCCGCCGTGGCCCGGACCGTGGACGCGATGCCCCCGCCCGCCTCGGCGATCTCCTGGTAGCTCGCTCCCATTCGGCGCAGGGCATGTTCGGCCGCCCGGGTGCCGCCGAACACCAGGTGGGTGTGGCAGTCGACCAGGCCGGGCGTGACCCAGGCGCCGTGCATCGGCACCACTTCGCCGACCTTCATGCCGGCCATGTCCGTGCGCTTGCCGATGCGCACGATCCGGCCGCCGGCGATGGCGATCGCAGCGTTGCGGACGATTCCCAGCGGATCGTCCCTCGTCGGCACCATGGTGCAGACATGACAGTCGGTCAGCAGCCGGTCCCACATGGCGCTGGCCTTAGGACCTTGCTAGGCCGCGATGCAATGACGAGCGCCTGGCCCAATCTGTCCGAATTGCTGGAAAGTGCACCCGGTGCGCCGGTCGGTTGGGTGGGCGCGCCGCTTGGCGCCGGATCGGTGACGCCGGGCCGGTGCGACCTGGCGCCGGGCGCGCTCCGCCAGGTGCTGCGCCGGATCGGTCGCTACGATGTCGAACGGCGGTCGGAACTGGGCAGCGCCATCCACGACCGCGGCGACCTGGCGCTGGACGGCTTGACCATCGAGCAGGCGACCAGGCCGGTGCGGGCGGCGGTGGCGGCCAGCGTCGCCGAGCATCCGCTGACCCTGCTGGCGGGCGGCAACAATGCGGTGACCCGGCCCGGCGTGCTGGGGATGGCGGACGCGCTCGGGCTGCCGCTAGAGCAGGTTGGGCTGATTACGCTCGACGCGCATTTCGACCTGCGGGAGACGGCCGGGGGCCTGGGCAACGGCAATCCGGTGCGGGCACTGCGGGAGGATGGCCTGCCCGGGCGCAACATCGCGCAGGTCGGACTGGCGCCGTTCGCCAACAGCGCCGCCATGCACCGCGATGCGCTTGACGGCGGTCACCTGGTGATCGTGGCGGACGAACTGCGCCAGAGCGGCGGGACGGCGGCTGCCGAGCGCGCGCTCGATCACCTGCGGCATTGCCCGGCGATCCTGGTCGACTGTGACATCGACGTGATCGATCGGGCGCAGTTTCCGGGAGCTCCGGGCGCCCGCCCGGGCGGGATCGCCAGCCTGGACTTCTTTGCGGCGGTGCGGCGGCTGGCGGCCGACGTGCGGGTGCGGGTGGTCGACCTCACCGAATGGGACCCGCCGCTCGACCCGACCGACCTCAGCGCACTGACCGCCGGGCGCTGGCTGGCGGAGGTGCTGGCGGGGTTCGAGGCGCGCTAGGGGGCGCGGCTGCGAAAGGTGATCGAGAAGCGCAAGGTTTCGTGCGCGGGGATGCCATGCTCCCACCCGCGCCGGACCTCGCCCGACAGATGGTAGGCGCTGCGCGGCGGCAGCGGCACCTTGACCCGTTCGAACCGGCGTTCGCCCAAGCGGCGGCGAAAGGTCATGGCAGTGGCGCTGCCGAGCGAGACACCGACCACATGCTCGAACACCGGCCGGTCCTTGTGCCAGCCGATCCCGGCGCCCGGATCGTAGCGGATCAGCAGGGCGCGGACGAGGTCGTTCGCCGCCAGTCCCGCGAAGTCTGCCGCCCGCTGCCGAAGCGGCTGGAGCCAGTCGGGGATCGGCTCCGTTTCGCGAAAGCTGCCATTCACGAAATCATAGCGCCAGCCGAAGCTGTGGGTCAGGCGCTTGCCTTCGTGGCCGTGGAACTGGAAGGGCGTGAGCGGGACTTCGCCGATGCGGGCGATCAGCTCGGCCTCTTCGGCCGGCGTGACCAGCTCGTCGCGTAGGTCGAGCCCAGCGATCAGGGGCGCATCGAACAGCACGGCTACCGCCCGAGCAGGCCGTCCAGTTCGGCCGGCGTCAGGGCGTGGCGGAGCTGTTCGCAACGGCACTGGTCGGGGCGCTTGTCGGGACGGCGGCGGAGCAAGCGCGTGCCGTGGCGGAAGCGGCCGGAGGTGACCTGGTCGTACAGCACCTCGATCACGATTTCGGGCCGGAGCGGCTGCCATTCCGACACCCGGTCGCGCGCCCAGCGGCTGGCGACATCGGGCTTGTTGCCGGTGAAGCCGGGCGGCTCGACCAACGCCTGGAGCTCCGGAGTCCAGCTCTTCTTCTCCGCCGCCTTGAACGAGGAGCAGAAGCCGACATGGTTCAGCTGCCCGGCGTCGTCGTAGAGGCCGAGCAGCAGTGAGGCCATGGTCGCGCCGGTCGGGTCATAGCGGAACCCGCCGACCACGCAGTCGGCGGTGCGGTGCTGCTTGACCTTGACCATCGCCCGCTCGCCCTGGCGGTACGGCTGGTCGAGACGTTTGGCGACAACGCCGTCGAGCGCGCCGCCGCTGCGGTCCAGCCAGCCGAGTGCCTGGTTGCGGTCGGCGGCGGTGGGTGAGAGGAGCAGCGCCGAGTCAGCCTGGGCCGCCACGAACTGCTCCAGCGCAGCGCGGCGGTCGGCGAGCGGTTGGTGGCCAAGCGACTCGCCGTCGAGCTCGAGCAGGTCGAAGGCCATCAGCATGGCCGGGGTTTCGGCGGCAAGCTTGCGGATGCGGCTTTCGGCTGGGTGCAGGCGCATCTGCAGGGCGTCGAAGCTGAGCCCGCCCCCGGTGACGATGATCAGCTCGCCGTCCAACAGGAAGCGCTCGGGCGTCAGCCGGGCGATCGTGGCAACGACTTCCGGGAAGTAGCGGCCGAGCGGCTTGCCGGACTTGGACCATAGTTCGACGGTGTCCCCGTCACGCAGCGCGAGGCAGCGGAAGCCGTCCCACTTGGGTTCGAACTGCCATTCCGGCCCGGCCGGCAGCTCCTGCGCCAGCAGCGCCTCCATCGGCGCGGCAGGTGCGGCGGAATCCGTCATGAGTGCAGCTCGACCCAGGTCGGCGCATGGTCGCTGGTCTTGGGCAGGGCGCGGACGCTGCGGTCGACCCCGGCCCGGTCAAGGCGTCCAGCCGCGGCGCGGTTGAGCAGCAGGTGGTCGATCCGCAGGCCCGCGTCGCGCGGAAAGGCGTTGCGGAAATAGTCCCAGAACGTGAACAGCCGCTCATCGGGATGGAGATGCCGTAACGCGTCCGTCCACCCCTGCCCCAGCAGCCGGCGATAAGCCTCGCGCGCCTCTGGAGCGAACAGGGCGTCGTCGGTCCAGCGCTCCGGCTTGTAGACGTCCGCGTCCTCCGGGATAATGTTGTAGTCGCCGGCCAGGACCACCGCCTCGGCCACGTCGAACAGCTCGGCCGCGAGCGTTTCGAAGCGGGCCAACCAGGCCAGCTTGTAGTCGAACTTGGGGCCGGGCTTGGGATTGCCGTTGGGGGCGTACAGGCAACCCACCAGCACGCCGCCGACCGCCCCTTCGATGTAGCGGCTTTGTTCGTCCGTCGGGTCGCCCGGCAGGCCGCGGCGGGTCTCGACCGGGGTGCAGCCCTTGCCCAGCAGGGCGACGCCGTTCCAGCTTTTCTGGCCGAGCCAGATGGCGCCGTAGCCAGCCGCCGCGATCGCTTCGAGGGGGAATTTCTCGGACGGCGCCTTGAGTTCCTGCAAGCACACCACGTCCGGCGCGGTGGTGCTCAGCCAGTCCAGCAGCACCGGCAGGCGGCCGTTGACGCCGTTCACATTATAAGTCGCGATCCGCATGCCCCAGGTGAACAACTCTCGCGCCAATCGGCTCCGCCGGGCCCTGGCAAGGTTTTCTTAGTCCCGGCGCCGTAAATTGCGAATGATGTCAGATCTCTTCGAGTGCCTGTTCGAGCTCCCAATGCTGTTGAGCAGCCGGACCATGCGGTGGCTGCTGATTGGCGCGCTGCTGCTGCTGGCTGCCTTTGAGATCCGGATACTGGCGACCGGCGTGTGGCCGAACATCGGCTCGGCTCCACTCGGCACGGGCTGCCGATACTGGACTGGATTGAGGCTGGTGTACCGTGACGACCTCGACGGGCTGCACTGTCCGTTGAGCATCGATGGTTCAAGCGAACGGCCCGGAGTGAGTTCGCGCCCGTAGCGGATCAGGGCGGTGCGCCGGTCAAGCCGCTGACCATCCCCGGCCCCCAGAAGTCGGCGGTAAAGGTCCAGGTCGCCACCAGCACGAACAGGCTGGCGGCCAACAGGGTCCCGGTCGCGGCCATGCGGAAGGTGGTTCCGCCGCTTCCGCCACGAGCGCGGATGAACAGTTCCGCGACGGCCAAGTTGGGCAGGTAGAAGAAGAAGGTCATGACCTTGTCGAACGGCCCAGAGAAGTCGTGCGCGTGGCCGGCTCCGTCCGCGGCGAGGAACCAGAAGCCATACTCCATGCGGTAGAGCCAGGATCCGACCACCAATGCGAACAGTCGGATCGCCCAGGCCCGATGCGCTTGCGTGCGGCCCTGCCGGGCGCGGGCAAAGGTCAGGACGGCAGCAGCGGCGACCAGCATGCCGTACAGTCCGAAGCCCAGGTCCATAACCGGTCCGCCGATCGTGCCCTTGGAAAGTATAAAGGAGAGGCCGCCGAGTCCCGCCAGCCCGGCGCAAACGACGTAGATGCGGCCGACCCACCGGTGCAGCGCCGGCGCGCCGCGCCGCACCGCCCCGGCCAACTGGATCGGGCCGAGCAGCAGCAGCGCTCCTCCGGCCAGGAAGTGCATGCCGATGGACAGGTTGGCGAGCAGCGCCTGCGGGTCGTGCAACCCGGGCAGCGATTCGTTCCACCGCGCCGCCGTGCCGGCCACCGCCAGGCCGCCGAAGAAGAGCAGGATGTAGGCGCCGAAGATCGCCCCGCTGACCCAGCTGGCCGCCACCAGCAGCAGCCCGCTCCAGCGCAGCGCTGCGCCCGGACGCCCCCGTCCTTCCCCAACGAACTCGGCTTGCGAAATCGATGCCATGATGTTCCACCCACGAGCGCCATAACATAGCGCGACCGGGAGCCGGATTTCTACCAGGGCGATTTACCGCAGGAAGACGAAAAGCAACCTTTTCAATCTATGTTGCAGATCGGCATTCTATTCTGAGTCATTACTGGCTTGGGGCCGCTCAGGCGGCGGTCCGCGAAGGCGTTTTCAGTGCGAAAGGCCGGTCATGGCGACGTACACGAATCTGGAATACTTCAAGCAGCGGGCTCAATCGGAACGTGCCCAGGCGGCGGCGAGCATGAACCCGGCGGTCGCTGCCTGTCACCTGGAGTTGGCCAGGCGGTACGATCTCCTGATCCGTCAAGAGGACGCGGAGGAGAAACTCGCAACCGCGATCGCCGCGTGATCATGCTTGACCCGGCGATGGAACGCTATCGCCTCAACGAACGGCGTGAGCGGCAATTGGCGCAACAGGCGACCGAGACCACGGCGGTCACGACCCATCGCCTGAGCGCCGACCTTTATGCCGAACTTCGCCGGCACATCGAAACGGGCAAGTGAAGCTGGAGGCAATCAGCCCTCCTCCGCAAGATCGCCCTGCAAGCTCGACCCGATAGCGGTGAGCAGGCCCAGCGACCGGGCGAGCGACGCCGGAGTGTCGCCTAGATCGGCCGCCACCTCCTGCTTCACTTCCGCCGCCACCGCGACAATCTCCACCGCGTTGCCCGTCGTGATGACCTTGCGGGCGATCAGTCCGTGCAGAAGGCTTTCCAGCAGAAGCATGGCCGCCTGACCATGAGGATCCGGAACGGGAAAAGCGCTGCGGATGCGGTCGTTGTCGTTCAGCAACTCAGTCATAGTAAGTCTCCGCATCAGGCGAGAGTAGCGAACTCTCAGCCGCCGGAGCCTGGTGAAGTGGGCCGACGATCCAAAGGTCATAGGGGAAGTCTGGCCGAAAATCTGTTACCAAGATCAACAATGGACTATAACTTCAAACAATGTTTATTGGGGCGGCGGTGTGTGACGGTGCAGCATGGCTAACCAATTTATCAGAAAGCTTCGCGGCTTCAGTGAATTGGGGGCGAGCGACATCGAGGCGCTCGAGCTTGCAACCTCCAAGGCGCGCCGGGTCTCCGCCAAGCAGGACCTGATCCGTGAAGGCGATCGGCCAGGCCGGTGTTCGTTATTCTCGAAGGCTGGAGCTGCCGCTACAAGATTCTCTCCAACGGCACGCGCCAGGTGCTGGCCTATCTGATGCCGGGCGATGCCTGCGATCTGCACGTCGGATTGCTGGCGGAGATGGACCACAGCATCCAGACGCTGACGTCCTCGCTTGTCGCCACCATCCCGAGGGAAGACTTCAGGGACCTGTTCGACAGCACCGACCGATTGCGGAGGCGATGTATATCGCCCAGTTGGTGACGAGGGAACCATGCGGGCATGGATCACGAGCATGGGTCGCCGGGCAAGCATCGAGCGGGTCGCGCACCTGATGTGCGAGCTATACGTCCGTGCCTGCAATATCGGGCTCAGCGTCCACCCGCACTTTGAACTGCCGCTGTCGCAGCTTCTTCTCGCCGATTCGCTGGTAATGACACCGGTTCACCTGAACCGCGTTCTGAAGGAGCTGCGGGCGCAAGTAGCGATGACCCTGAAGCGGGGCAGCCTGCTGATCATTGATATCAGCCGCTTGATCCGCATTGCCGGGTTCGACGACACTTACCTACACCGCCGGATGCGACGGGTGGCTTGAGCTATCTGGCGCGCCCGGCGGGCTGATCTTGCTCCGCATGGCGGTCGAGGGATGAAGCGGTGGCTGCCACCAACTTCATCCGCCCGGCATCATTCCAGCAGCCGTAGCCTGAGCTTATTGCTCGGCAGCCTCCGCTTCGGCCTTGGTCTTGTGGCTGATGCCCTGCTCCTCGGCTGGCGGCGAGTAAACGGTGAACAGCTTCAGCGGCTCGTCGCCCTTGTTGATGATGTTGTGCTTGGCACCCTTGGGGATGATGACCATGTGGTTGGGCGTGACCTTGCTCCGGCTGCCGTCGACCACCGCCTGGCCCTCACCGGCGACGAAGAACGTCGTCTGGTCGGCGTCGTGAGTTTCCTCGCCGATGTCCTCGCCCGGTTCGATGCTCATCAGCACGACCTGGCAGTTTTCATCGTAGTAGACCTCCTTCTGGAAGTTCTTGTTCTTGGAGGCGAGGTCAATAATGTCCTTGTTGAAGGTCGGCACCGGTAATCTCCTGAGTTTGCGGGTACATCGAATAGCGCCCTGAGGCATACTGACGCCTTGGTCGCTCCGCGTCCCACCAACGACCCCTGCCGAGGAAAGCTCCAGTTACGTTCCTCGACACGCGATGGCTCGGCACCACGATGCACTTCGAACAACCGCGGCAGGCCACCGCTGAGACTGCAAAGATATGGGTGCACCGTTTGTAAAGGGTCGCTCCTCTACATGGGCTTCAGCCGGGGGGCCGGGTCCGGATCGAGCGCTCCTTTCTGCTGCTCTCCGGACCCACAGGCTGTCGGCGCTAGGCACTGACAAGCTAACCTGTGCTCCAGAAGGGCACACGCGCAAACGGTAGACACCCTTAACGTTTGCCTTGCATGGCGGGACACGCACGGAAGCCGGGCTGCCGCTGCGACATGTGGGGCCAGAAGCTCGGCCCTGGCCTGGCTGGTGGCCGAATGACTCGGCCAATGGCTGCCCAGCCTGAGCGAGGGGGAGCGATCCTGACGCTGCCGTTTTCCGGATGCGCTAAACGTAGGCGAGGGTAGCCGATGGCGGACCAGCCGGGATATGCACCAAGCAGCTCGCCCCATCCCAGATTTCGGCTGCGGCACCGCCACATCGTTCACGCACAAGCTCGATTGCTTGGCTCAAGCGTATCGGCTTGCAGCCAGATGCAATCGACATCGATGGACGCCTGTTGGCCAATGGGCAGTCTGACGATGTCCGTTTCACGCTCCCGAGCTGAACAGTGCTCAAAGGGGAGAAGGCCGACGGGCGGTCCGCCATTTGGCGACAGGTGCCTTCAATCGTTCAAAACTCATTCGGCCCTCGTCCAGGTCGAACTGCTTGCCGGCGACAGACCAGCGTTCCAGAGGGCACCCGGACGGATTATCGGGAGTGCTAGTTGCCGCTGCTTCACCCGGTAACCGCTCTTTCGACACGCTGATCTTCGACAGGTGCCCGCAGCTGCGCGTGTAACCCCGCCACCCGCCAGATCAGCTTGAAGCGTCCACGGAGCTGCCGCTCGACGACCCCCCTCAGGCCTGCACCGTGAAGCACGCGCCGGTACTTCGGTGCGGGTCGACCTCCATGTTCCCGCCGATCTGTTGCAGCAGCGAATGGACAACGCGCATGCCCAAGCCGCCCTCCGTTCGCTCCCTTGCGTTCCAGTCCGGAGCCAGGCCCCTGCCTTCATCGCAGACGGTGAGCGACAAGCCTCCCGAGGTCCGCGCTCGCAGCGAGACCCAAACCGGGCCACTCTCCTCTCCCGCATACGCGTACTTGATCGCATTGGTGACAAGCTCCGTTGCGATCAGGCTAAGCGCGACGGCCGTGCGGCTAGGCACCATCAGCCCCGGGTCGGCCTCCACCTCCACTTGCCGATCCGCACTCGCGACACTTCTCGTGAGGTCCGAGCAAAGCTGTTGGAGGGTCTGGCCGAGATCGACCATCTCTGCATCGCTGGCCTGCTGAAGGCTGTCGTGCACGCGAGCGACGCTCATCACGCGGGCATAGGTGTCCTCAAGAGCGTTCTTGGCCTGCGTGTCCGTGACCTGACGCGATTGCATCAGCATCACCGCAGCGACGATCTGCAGGGAGTTCTTGACCCGGTGGTCGATCTCCCGCGCCAGCAGGTCCTTTTGATCCAGCGCCTGAGCAAGCTCCGTCTGCTTGGCCGACAATTCCGCGATCCTCCGGCCCTGGCGGATCGCCACGACCTCCACCGCCGTGGCAAAGGCGGTCGCCGCATCGATGTGCCAACTTGCCCAGGGCTCCGCCTGTCCCCGCCGCTCCTCGACCCATCGTTCGAAGGAGCGACGCGGAAGCACCGTACCCGTCACCGTATCAGCCAGAACCGGCTTGCTGGGGTCTCCGCCCCAGTTGATCGTCGCGGGTACTTCGGGTCGGAACCACAGCAACAGATTGCGACGCTCGCCGTCAACAAAGACGGCGAGCAGACCCGAGGCGACCTCTCGAAATTGCTCTGCCCCTGACCAATGCTCGGACAGGTCGGCCGTCGCAAACACCGGCTGGTCTGCCGGTAGCTCCTTGCGCAGCCAGCCGACCAGGCCCGTCAGTTCTGCCGCCGGCGGAGTCGCGCCAAGCGTCGCAATCCGGTCCCCGTCGACAACCACCGCCCCTTTCGCTCCGAAAAGATTCAACAGCGTCGACCTGTCTTCCCCTGGAACCGTGAGAGTGGCGACGAAGTCTTCCGAACCGGCCAGTTGGCGAAGCAGCGTATTCTGGTGTTGAAGCAACTCTTGCTGCTCTCGCCAGGCAGTGGTGGTTGCCAGTTCGTGCACCCGAAGAGCGAAGGCATCGGTAACCAGGCCCGCCAAAGCGCGAGACTCTGGGGTGACGTAATGCGGCTTGCGGCAGTGACCGATCACCAATCCCCACAGCTTGCCTTCAACTGTGATCGACACAGACATCGATCCGTTGACGCCGAGATTGCGCTGATATTCAAGATGGATCGGAGACAAAGCGCGTGAGTAGGCCAGGCTGAGATCGACCGGCGGCTGGTTGCTGCTCAATGGTTCCGCGACCACTGCGGCGGCGACCGCATCTCGATCGACGACAAAGCGTGCCGGCGCACGAACGTACAAGGCGCGTGCCTGAGCTGGGATGTCGGAGGCAGGGAAGCGCAGCCCTAGCAGCGATGGGTAGGTTTCTTCGCGGCTTTCCCCGACGGCCTCGCCGTTCCAATCGTCATCGAACCGGTAAACGAGCACCCGCTCGAACCCGGTCAGCAGCCGCATTTGCTCCGCACAAACCGTTGCGGCGTCACTCAGCGTCTTGGCTGCGCGGAGCTGAAGCACCGCATCCTGAGCCTGGGCGGCAGTGGCCGCGCCAAAGTCCTCGGGCCGCTCAGCCAGCATTTCCAACTCGAGGATCAGCCGTTCATCGTGGAGGTGTGCGTTCGCCTCGAAGCGGCGTTCCTCGGGACCGAGGCGAACAATGACCCGCCACGGCCGGCCGGCTTGCCGGAGCCGACCGTCGTTGAGCGATGCAACAAGCTGCCCGGCAAACGGGGGTGGAAACACGTCCGACACAGTCCGCCCGATCACGTCGGCGACCTGCAAGCCGATCGCATCGCCGACATTGTCGCTGCATGCGACAACCTTGAGGCTGGCGGGATCGATGGCCAGCATGACCACATGGGGCTGGACCGATCCTGGGACATGGATCGGCTCACGTTCGCAGATATCGGAATCCACCGGCTCCGACCGACGCCGGCGGTCAACCGTGTCCTGCGCGGCGTCGGAAGCAATACGCTGTCGACTGGGCTCCAGCAGAGCAACGGGCTGGATCAGGATCCAATAACGATCGGGCGTGCGCGAAGCTTTCAGCGTGACTTCAACCCGGGCGGGCTGGTCGAAACCGAATACAAAGCCGAACGTCACGCCGAGGTCGTTCCTGCGCACCCCGTCAAGAAAGCGACCGTGAAAGGCCGGAAGGTGGGTGCAGGGCGCTACGTCGCGGAAGAAATCACGTCCGATAACCCGGTCTCTGGACCGACCGGAAAAGCGGCTCTCCGCGGCATTGTAACGAAGGATCCGGCCCGCTCCATCGACCTGGATCACTCCAAAGGAGAGGTCATCAAGTTCGTCGTCCGACAGATCATCGATGTCCACAGGTTCAACAGCGCTGGTCAATGCTAATTGGTCCTCGGTGAACGTCTGCAATCTGTGGATCTCCGGGGGACTAGGAGAACAGCAAGCTCTTGATCAAGCTGAAAAGTTTAGCAGCGCCGGCCTGGGGGCAGCTCGCCGTTCAGCCAGCTTCTTGCCAGGCGTGGGGCCAGTACAGCCTCGCTAAGTTTTTGGGGAGATTGGCGCCGTGGCTGTGCGGATGCGTTCCAAAGTGGCCGCGCAGAACATGGCCACTTGTCGCCACCGCTGCGGCTGTCGAAACACCAATCTTGAGCGTTTCATTCCTGATCCGGTGCACCGAGAAAGACTGCAAATCTCATTGAAAAACTCCGTGCAAGGTACAGTATCAGCCCTCCGCCATGACCCAGCTTCAGAAGTTTGACAGTTTTACTCCCAATTCGTTTTTTCAGCTGCTTGCGGAACATCGGCGTCTCTGTTTGAATGCGAAGAGTTCAACACCAATCTCGGGGGATCGGGTGTCCGGTGGTAAATTGCTGCTTCTTGTTGAAGATGAGCCTCTCATCCAGTTGCTAGTGGAGGATGTGCTCAAGGCTGAGGGATATTCGGTCATAACGGCAGACAATGGCGCGGAAGGTGCCACCGCCGTTGAGTATCTTGCTGCCCAAACATCAGCGATCATCACCGATATACGCCTCGGGCCAGGACCCAATGGGTGGGAGATCGCCCGGCAAGCAAGAGTGCGGATGCCGGAGCTTCCGATCGTCTTTATCACTGGTGACAGCGCTCACGAATGGCCATCGCACGGGGTGACCAGAAGCATCGTTGTTCAAAAGCCGTTTAGGCCAGATCAAGTTCTGAAAGCGGTAACGGATCTTCTTCAAGCTGCTTGAGCTCAGCGCATCAGGTAGAGCTGCGCGCCTGCTTCAGCCTGACTCGCTCCGCTTCCAAGTCTGCGTGAGGTTCGGATTTGGTCGCAATGGAACAGCTGGCGGAATGCGACTGGGGTGAAGGTCAGTCCCGCCGATCACTTCGTCAACGTCCAGAGTGTCGTCGCCGATCGCCGCGGCAACCTGTGGGTGCTCGATCCGGGAGCGCCCAATGCCGAGAAGGTGCTGCCGGGCGCGGCCAAGCTGGTGCAGATCGACCTTCGCACCAACCGGGTTGCGCGGATCTACCCGTTCAACGACCAGGTTGCGCCGGCCGACTCCTACCTCAACGATGTGCGCTTCTCGCCGGACGGACGACACGCCTTCATGACCGACAGCGGGCGTGGCGGGCTGGTGGTTCTCGACCTTGCCAGCGGTTCCGCCCGACGCTTCCTCGACAGGCATCCCACGACGATGCTGGACCCGAATGTCCAGGTCATGGTGGATGGCCGACCCTTGCGCCGACCGGACGGCCGGCAGCCGATGTTCCATGCGGATGGGCTCGAACTCAGCGCGGATGGGCGGCATTTGCTGTGGCAGGCGCTGACCGGCCGGACCATTTACCGAACGCCGGTCGCCGAGCTTACCCGTCCTGGCGCGACCGACGCAAGTGTCGCTGCAGCCGTGCAGCGGGTGGCCGACAACCGGGTTGCCGACGGCTATCTCCGTCTGCGCGACGGCCGGCTGCTTATCACGGCGCCCGAGGACAATGCGGTGCGTGCCATGGCGGCCGATGGCGCAATCTCCACCCTGATCCGCGATTCACGACTGCGGTGGCCTGACAGCATGGCGGAGGCTCCCGACGGCAGCCTACTGGTCACTGCGTCCCGCATCCAGGACAACGACTGGTTCAAGCCCGATGGACGCCCAGGCGTCCAAACGCAGCTGTTCCGTCTCCGGCCCTGAGCGCCCAGGCGACTCAAGGAAGCACCGCCGCACTGGCGCGGCCATCCCGACCTCGCATCGGCACGTGCCTCAGCTTACTTTGACCAACCTCCAGACACGGGAGTGTTCATGTCCTTCCTGCGATACCATCCTGCGGTCGAGCAGATCGACAAAGACGAACCCGCATTGTTTCAGCACATCGCCGATACCTTCAAGGAGGTCGGACGAAAGGTTGAGGATAACGAAGGCGCCGCGTCACGCGTGTCGCATGCCAAGGCAACGGCGCTCCTGACCGGCGAACTCACGATCAGCCGGGGTCTGCCAGATGAGCTGGCGCAAGGCCTTGCCGCTGCCCGCGGCCGTTATGAAGCGCTGGTCCGCTTCGCCCAGGGGCCAGGCGAAAACCTCAACGATCGGGTTTCGACCCACCGGGGAATGGCGATCAAGCTGCTTGGCCTGCCGGGAGCATCGATCCCCGAAAGCGACGAGCCGGGGACCCAGGATCTTGTGCTGGATGCGCGCAGCCGAGCGTTCATCAACTCAACGGCCGCTTCGTTCTTCGCCAACCTGCGCGGCGGTGTCTCGCACGCTCCATCCTTGCCCGAAGGCGTCAAAAGTGCCGTCTCCAAGGTCGCGCTTGCCACCGAGAGCGCGCTTGAAACCGTGGGCCTGGAAGCGAAGACCCTTGGCTTCTTCGGTCATCCTCCGCTGCACCCATTAGCCGAAACTTATTTCAGCCAGGCACCCATGCGCTGGGGAGATTATGTCGCCAAGGTCGGGGTGTACCCGACCGAGGCGACCTGCAACGGCCTGGCGAGCCTGAAGGTCGACAACAAGGACAACCCCAATGCTTTCCGGCAGGCCATGGTCGAGCACTTCGCCGCCAACGGCGCCGAATTCGAACTGCGGGTTCAGCTTGCGACCGACCCGGAGGTCACGCCAATCGAAGACGCCTCCAAGGAGTGGCCGGAAGACGCGACGCCATATCAGGTCGTCGGCCGCCTGACCTTGCCGGCGCAGCGGGCTTGGACGCCGGAGCGCAACGCTTACTTCGACAGGCTTAGCTTTCGGCCGGCACACAGCCTCACTGCGCACCGTCCGCTTGGCCAGGTCATGCGAGCACGTCTGTTCGTCTACGAACAGCTCGCGTCCTTCCGGCAGCGGGAGATTGGGGAAGTGCCGGCACATCCCACCACGATCGCCGACCTTCCAGCCTGATCCGAGTCGTCCCCGCGTCGCCTTTCGAGACAGCGCGGCGGACGACTTTGTCCCGGGCTCCTGAGCTTGCTCAACAATATGTTCGAAAGTTCACCCTTGAGGTTCCTCTAGCCTGTGGCAGAGGGCGATCATGGACAGCGCCCTTGTTGTAAGTCTTCGTGGCCGCATTGCCGAGCTGGAGGCTGCCGACCGGCAGCGGCGGGCGATTCTCGAAAGCGTCGTCGACTTTGCGATCATAGTCACCGATCACGACGGCACGGTCACCGACTGGAACAGTGGCGCTGAGCGCATTCTGGGTTGGTCGTCCGAGGAGATGTGCGGCCAAACCGCCGAGCGCTTCTTCACCCCCGAAGACCGGGCCGAAGATCGGGTTGGCGTCGAGATGCGCTGTGCGCTGGAACACGGCCGCGCGAGCGACGAACGCTGGCATCTGAAAAAGGCTGGTTCGCGCTTCTGGGCCAGCGGCGAGATGATGCCGCTGCGTAACGACGCCGATCAGCACATTGGCTACGTAAAGGTACTCTGGGATCGCACCGCCCAGCATCAGACCCGGGAAGCGCTGGCCGCCACCGAACATGCCTTGAGGCGTGCGCAGGAAGCCGGCGGGGTCGGGGTTTTCACGGTCGACCTGGTGGATCATACGATCCATCCAACGCCGGAATTCTGTCGCTTGTACGGTCATCCCGAATGCGACGACCTGCCCGCAGCCGAGTTCGAGCGCCTGATCTTGCCCGAGGACGCCGCCCTTGTCTCGAATGCGGACACTCGGGTGCAGGGCAACGCACCTCTTGACGTGGAATATCGCATCCGCCGGGCTGATACGGGCGAGATCCGGTGGATTGCCCGCAAGGCCGAGATCGAGCGGGACGAAGCGGGCCGGCCGGTCCGCTTCATTGGCGTCGCCAGGGATGTAACCGAGCAGCGAACCGCCCTAGCGGAGCTGGAAGGTCGCGAAGCGCAACTGCGCAGCTTTGCGGCAGAGCGAAATTTCATCATTGACCTGACGGCGCGGCAGCTGGTTGAAACAGATCCGGACCGGATCATGTCCTTGTCGGCCCGAGCTCTGGGCGAGTGGCTCGGTGTTAATCGGGTCGGCTTCTATCGCATGACCGGCTCCGACACGCTCCGCTATGGCGCCAGCTGGACTGATGGCACCATGACTCCCCTGCAGGGCGAGCAGCCTGCTGACGATTTCGGCCGGCGCATCGATGCGGCGCGCCACACCGGGGCGATGCTGTCGTTCAGCGACAGCCGGCACGATCCGGAGGGCGGTTTGGAGCCGCTGGCCGATCGCGGGGTGCTGGCCGGCGTGTGCCTGCCGCTGCAGACCAACGATCGCTGGTATGCCGGGCTGTACGTTCACAGCGGCGCCGTCCGCCCGTGGTCCACGGCGGAGATCGCCCTTATCCGGGAGGTGGCGGGGCTGACCTGGCTGGCGGTGGACCGGGCGGAAGCACTGCTGAGGCTGGAGGACCGGGTTACTCGCCAGGACGAGCACATCGTCCGTGTATCCGGCGACCTGCGCGAGCAGCGGGAAGGCCGATCGGCGGCCGAGAGCCAGCTTCGTCAACTCCAGAAAATGGAGGCGGTCGGCCAGCTTACCGGCGGCATCGCACACGACTTCAACAACATGCTGGCGGTGATCATCGGCGGGCTCAACCTTGCCGACCTTCGGCTGGCGCGCGGCGACACCGACATCAAGAAGTATCTCGATGGAGCAATGGAGGGCGCAACCCGGGCTGCGGCGCTCACCCAGCGCCTCCTCGCATTTTCGCGCCAGCAGCCACTGTCGCCCGAGCCGATCGATGTCACTCGCCTGGTAACCGACATGTCGGGTCTGCTTTCGCGCACGCTGGGCGAAGCGATCCGGCTCGAGATGGTCGGTGGAGCAGGCTTGTGGAAGGCCAAGGCCGACCCGAACCAGCTCGAGAACGTCATCATCAACCTGTGCGTCAATGCGCGCGACGCCATGCCTGGGGGTGGCCGGCTCACCATCGAGACTACCAACATCCATGTCGACGACGACTATGCCACCGACGTCGATATTCGCCCGGGCCAATATGTCATGATCGCGGTCAGCGACACCGGCACCGGCATGTCGGAAGAAGTGCTCGCCAAGGCCTTCGATCCCTTTTTCACAACCAAGGGCGTCGGCAAGGGCACCGGGCTGGGCCTGAGCCAGGTGTTCGGCTTCGTGCGTCAGTCAGGCGGCAACGTGCGGGTCTATTCCGAACTCGGGCACGGCACGACCTTCAAGATCTTCCTACCGCGTTATTGGGGCGACGCGGTCCCGACCACTGGAAAACGCCCGGGCGGCCAGGTGCGCCGCGGCGAGCCCCATGAGATCGTCCTGGTGGTCGAGGATGAAGACCGGGTGCGCAATTTCTCGGTCGAGACGCTACGGGAACTCGGCTACACGGTGATCCACGCGGCCAGCGGCCCGGAGGCCTTGTCACTGATCGACTCCGGCCAGGACGTGACGCTGCTGTTCACCGACATCGTGATGCCCGAGATGACCGGGCGCCAGCTTGCCGACCTTGCCTGCGAGCGCCTGCCACACCTCAAGGTGGTCTACACCACGGGCTACACCCGCAACGCCGTCGTCCACAATGGCGTGATCGATCCCGGTACCAACTACCTCGCCAAGCCCTTCAACATCGATCAAGTGGCGACGATCATTCGAACCGTGCTCGACAGTGATGATTGACGGGTCGGGCAGCGCGCTAATCTGAGCCGCGGGTCGGCGGCACCGTGGTGCAGCGATATCAGTGGAGGTGCCGCGAGGAACCAAGATTTCCAGCGGAACTCCGACCAGTTCACAGCGATTGAGGAGCCGAAGACGGAGGACCGATGCTCCAGCATGTTCCCGCGCCGATCGGCCGGGCGCTTTCCCATGTTCGCGCCGGGCAAGCGGCGCTGGCTGTCAACCGGCCGGCGTTTGCCGACCTGCCCGCATTGATCAAGGTCAGCAGCCCGGAATTCGGGCCTGATGCGTCCCTTTCCGCTCGCCACACGGCCGATGGCGAGGGTCGCTCACCGTCGCTGTCGTGGCGCGCAGACATGCCGGCAGTCTCGGTCGTGCTGATCGTCGAGGACGCCGACAGTCCATCGCGCCAGCCCATCGTCCACGCAATCGCCTGGAAACTTCCGCCGGCCGGCTCGCTCGACCCGAGCGATCTCCATCGCCATGGTCCCATCGCCGTCGGCACCAACACCTATGGGCGGCTTGGTTGGCTGCCGCCGGATCCGCCGACCGGACACGGGCCGCACGCCTACGTCTTTCAGCTGTTCGCGCTCGACCAGGAGTTGCATTTCCCCGAGCCGCCAGGCCGGACGGCCCTCATCGAAGCCATGCAAGGTCACGTTGTCGCCACCGGGCGGCTGACCGGCACCTACGAGCGCCCAGTTAGCAGCGGAGGCTGGCTGCCGCTGCTGGCCGGCGCCGGCGCAATCGCCCTGACGCTGGCGGTCATGGCCCGACAAAGATCGCGAACGACCGGAGAACACGCATGAAGCTTGCGCTGCTTGCCTTCACATCCCTGACACTGGCCACGCCCGTGCTCGCCCAAAGCAGTCCCGAGGACAACGACAAGCAGCGCGTCGACGCCCACTTCTACGAATTGACCCCGCGCAAGCCCGGTCCCGATTTCGCCCGCCAGCTGCGGCTTCCGGCCGGCTATCGGGTGAGTAGCTGGGCCAGCGGACTGGGCAACACGCGCATGATCGCGCTGTCCCCTGCCGGCGACGTCTACGTCAGCCGCCGATCGGAAGGCGACATCATCCGCCTGGCCGACCGCAACAACGACGGCCGCGCTGACGGACCGCCCGAGGTGGTGGTCAATCGCCCGGGCCTCCACGGGCTGACGATCGACGGCTCCACCATGTACTTCATGACCGCGCGCGAGGTATTCCGCGCCCCGATCCTCGCCGACGGCCGACTGGGTCCGGCCGAAACGCTGATCGACGACCTGCCGGACGCAGGCCAGCATCTCAACCGCACGCTGGCGGTCGGCCCGGACCGGATGCTCTACATTTCGACCGGCTCGACCTGCAATGCATGCGACGAGTCCAGCCAGGAGAATGCGACCATCCTGCGCGCCAGCCTGGACGGCAAGCGGCGCGAGATCTGGGCGTCGGGGTTGCGCAACACGATCGGCTTCGGCTGGCATCCGCGCACCGGCGAACTGTGGGGCTGGGACCAGGGTATCGACTGGCTCGGCAACGACCTGCAGCGTGAGGAACTGAACCGGATCGAGCGCGGCGCGCGCTATGGTTGGCCCTATGTGTTCGAGAACGGCCGCCGCAATCCGCAGGACGAGCCGCCCGGTGGACTCTCCGCGGCCCAGTGGGCGACCGCTTCGACCGACCCGGTCCTCATGCACGTCGCGCATAGCGCCGGCATGCAGATGGCCTTTCATCCTGGCGGCGGCTTTGGTCCGGACGCGGCCGGTGATGCCTTTGTCGCCCTTCGCGGCAGCTGGAACCGCAAGCCAGCATCCGGCTACGAGCTGGCCCGAGTCCGCTTCGACGCCAGCGGCCGGCCGACCCGCATCGAACCGTTCGTGTCCGGGTTCATGAGCCGCGACGGCACCGCCCAGTACGGACGCTTGGCCGGCGTGGCGGTCATGCGGGACGGATCGCTGCTGTTTTCCGACGACGCCAACGGCATCCTTTATCGGATCACCTATCCGGGCGCGGCCGGAACAGCCGCAGCCTACGCGCCGCCCTCCGGCCCGGCGTTGCAGCAGGCGGCCCGCGGCGCCAACGTCCCGCTCGCCCTGCAGCGGCCCGAAACCCGTGCGGGCGGACGCCGTCCGCTGCGGCCAACCGCGAGCTTCGGGCCGAACGACGCCATTCCGCGCGACCACAGCGAATATGGCCTCGGCATCTCACCGGCGCTGAGCTGGGCCGCCGTCCCACGCGCGGCGTCCTACGCCCTGATCGTGGAAGACCCGGACGCGGCCAATCCCAAGCCGGTGGTGCACTGGGTCGCGTGGAACATCCCGGCCGGCACCATCCGGCTGCCGGCCGGACTGCAGGAACGCGACCGGCTGACCGGCCCGCAGATGGAGGGGCTGATGCAGGGCGCGACCTCGCACGGGTCGGTGGGCTGGTACGGACCGCGGCCGCCCAAGGGCGACAAGCCGCACCATTATCACTTTCAACTGCTGGCGCTTGATCGTCGCCTTGAGCTGCCGCTGGGCGCCACTCGCGACCAGTTGCTGGCCGCCGCGCAGGGCCATGTTCTTGCGACCGGCGAGTTGGTGGGGACCTACGCGGAGCCAGCCGGAAACTCCGAACACTGAGGCGTTCGGCGGCGCTGACTTGTCATCGCCGCGCATTGGCGGCAGCGGCCGAACAGCCCGACATGGTCCTCCGCTAACCATATCCGGTAGTCGTCAGGTAACCTCCGGTCGGTAAACCGGATCAGGGCGGGGCTTCCTGTGAGGTCCAAAGATGACTGGGTTTGGTAAGCGTGTCGGTGGCGGAAGGCGCTCCAGCGGCCGCGTTTCTGCGCCGTTGATGGCGAATGTAACAACAAGAGCGAAGCGGCATGCAGCAGAGCTGATCGACATCTCCGCGACGGGCGCCAGGCTGCGTGGAAACGATTTGCCTTCTCACGGTGACGATGTTCTTCTCGCGGTTAAACGTGTTCGGGCGTTTTCGGGGGTCTGCTGGCGCGACGCTGGTGACTCTGGCCTCCAGTTCGACGAGCCTCTCTCTCAGGAGGCCTTGGTCGACGTTCATCGGGAAGTGGCAAAGGGGAGCGGGCGTACCGCTGGCGATGCGAGCAGCCCTGGACGTTTGGGTCGCTGGAACGGCGCGATAGCTCGATTCAGCAAAAGACGACCACGCAGCAAGGCTGCTTCCGCTTAGGGCAAGTGATCATGCCAAGCTACAGGATCGTTATCGTGCGAACGGATCGCACGGTCTGTTACGAGCACTTCACCGCATCGGACGATCCGTCTGCAACCAGCACGGCGTTGAGTTTCGACCACGCTCCTACCCTAACCCTTACGTCGGAGGGCCGGGTTGTTGCTCACAAGCGAGCGGGCCTCTGGTTCATTGAACCGTTTGAACTCCGCTATCATCCCTTTGAAGTGTAGGGTGGATGGCAGCTGCGGTTAGTTGCTTCGCAGGTTATCAACGCCATCCGGTCGTCTTTATCCACCTGCGCTTATGTCCGGGCGCGGACCGGCTGTCCGATCGCTGAAGGCGCGCGCGATTAACTTCAGCGTGCAGCAAGGTGTTGTTCCGCTGCTAAGTGATCGGTTCGCCGCCGAGCTGGTTCGGCATGCCGAGGCTGCGGCAGACGGCTCAGGATCGGTGCTGGACGATCGCCATCGCCGAGGGAGGAGGGCGCGTTGTGAGCGCGCCCTCCACAAATTACATCTTCTTGGTAAGCATCGAGGCGATTTCGTACATTTCTTCGGGCGCGTAATTGGGCGTGAACACATTGGGTTGCCCCGCCAGCTCCTGAATCTTGCCGCCGTCGGGCATGCCCACGACGACCTCCAGGTTACCGGGAGGATCACCTGGCAACGCAACCTCATCGTTGCTCCAGATACCCTTCATCTCCTGATAATCGTCTGGGCTGAACGTGTAGAGCCGACGGTGCGACCCCTCGTCCAGGTACTTCTGAGATTCCGGAATCTTGCTCAGGTCGATGTTGGGTGTGGGCAGCATCTTCTTCAAATCGACGCCCGTGAGCTTTTCGATCGCAAGCGCATAGCTGTGGGCGTGCACCGATCCACGAACCAGCAGATACCCACAAACTTCACGGCCGGTAGGATCGCTCAGCGTTTCGTAGACGCGCAGCTTATGGAGACGGGCACCGCATTCGAGATGAAAATTGTGGAGCAAATCGGTGATCACGTTACCCGTGGTGGTGACGAAATCGTTGTTCCACGAACGCCCGTTACTATCCGTCGGCGTCGCACCGCCCGCGTTGGACAAGAACGAGGCCGCCAGGCGGATGTCTTGCATCAGCTCCTGTGGCGCGCCGGAAATGTCGCCGCCGTCGCTGAGGTCGTCGCCGTCCGGCCCGTTGTTGAGCATTCCCACGCCGGCAGACACGAGCTCGACATGGCCGAGTTCCTCTGCGGTGATCGACGCCACCAAGCTGTAGAAGGGGCGCAGCTTGCTCTTGGAGCGGAAATTGAAGCTCTGGAACATGTAGTTTCCGAGCGTGGACATCTCGCCATACTTGCCGCCGAGAAGTTCCTGCAGCGCGGCGCCGGCGTTTGGGTTCTTCTCTTTAGGGGCGGGCAGGTCGGCCTGCAGCTTGTCGACGCGCATAAACATCGTTTTGGACCTTTCGAGGAAGAATGATTAACCACTCAGCTGTTGGGAAGGTTGCTTACGCTGCACCGCAAACGGTCGAGGGTGCCGCCGTTGCCTCGGTGAGGGAAGGCGTTGCACCTCGTGAGGAACACGCAGGAGGTCGCATGTCCGACGATCATGCCGATGATGGGGACAGCGGCGAGTGGGTCCGCAGCCGAACTGGCCACGAAACGCCGGTCCGCAGGACTGCGTGAGCCGCAGGGACTTCCTCGTTAAAATGACCAGTCACACGGAACAAGGCCGACCACGACTGCTTCGGAATCCTTCAACCATTCGGGTTTCTCGCCAGCCCGGATGATCGCACAGGCGGCTTATGCAACACGACTTACCAGCCTGCGAGAGTAACGCCTGAACATTCTCCGATCGCCTGTGCTTGCCGGTCCGAATTGTTCTAGAAGGGCGATCATGAAGAACCTTAAGCACAAACATTATGACGAGCTCATGGAGCCGCTCCAGGCCGAGTTGGTGAGGATGGCGCACTGGGTCGCGGCGACCGGGCAGCGGATGGTCGTCCTGTTGGAGGGCCGGGACACGGCCGGAAAGGGTGGCGCCATTAAGGCGATCGCCGACAACCTCAACCCCCGTCAGTGTCGGGTGGTGGCGCTCGGCAAACCGAGTGAAGAGGAGGCGGGCGAATGGTACTTCCAGCGCTACGCCGAGCACCTGCCGAGCAGGGGCCAGATCGCGCTGTTCGACCGCAGCTGGTACAATCGCGCAGGTGTCGAGAAGGTCATGGGCTTCGCGAGCCCTGACCAGGTCCAGGCATTCCTGGCCGCGGTTCCGCAATTCGAGAGGATGCTGGTCGACGACGGCATCATCCTGTTCAAATATTGGCTGGCCTGCGACCAGGAGCAGCAGGAGGAGCGCTTTGCGGAACGCCTGTCCGACCCGCTGAAGCGCTGGAAGCTGTCACCGATCGATGAAGCGGCACGCCTTCACTACGCCGACTATACCGCCGCCCGGGAGGAGATGCTGAAGGCCACGCATTCGAAGCATGCGCCGTGGACATTGATCGACTTCAACGATCAGCGGCGCGGACGATTGACCCTCATCCGTGACCTTCTCGATCGGCTTCCCGCTACCCAATGCGAGCCACAGCCAATCAACTGGCCGCCACTCGGTCAGGAGCCGCTGCGCGAGGAGTTTGGCGTGCTGAGACCGATCGCTGCTTTCGAAGAGGATTGAACCACCCCAGTCAGGCCAACGACGATGCCGCGGGCGAAGCCGCGTTGCCCTGTCCGCCAGCCGAGCCTCACCCCGCCGAGTGAAGGCTACTCTCGTACGATCAGTTGAAGCCCAGCAAAGCAAATAGAAGCGTGTTGCCGAACGCGCGCCAGAATAGCGGATTGGCCGGCCGGGCTCTGTATCTGTCCAACCTCACCTACCTTTCGGTCGCGGTTTCGACGAGCGCATAAATGCCGAAATCGATGAAGCTCAGCATCAGGATGCGCTCTGTCACTTCGAGCCCTAAGCAAGTCCGCTGACAGGTCTCGGCTACGATCAGCGTGGAGCCTGAGCCCATGAACGGCCCGTACAAAGCTTGCCCATGCTGAAGTTGTTCAGCGTCGGCTTGCGCGTGCATTCGACCGGCTTCTGGGTGCCTGAACAATCTCAGCATCCTGCGCCTTCGACGAGATCGGCCATACGGCGGTCTGCTTGCCATCCCCCGACGAGGCATCATTGGTGCTGCGCCGTGCCGCGTACCAGCACGGCTCATGCTGTCAGTGGAAGTGCCCCCGAGAGAGTACCAGCCGCTCCTTGGTCCAGATAATCTGGCTGCGGATGTCGAACCCTGAAGCCGCGAGGCTGTCGGAATAGCCCGATGCAGTCGGTAAGCTTCCGGTGTGCGCCTTATTAAGTGGTTGTTCGCTCGTATGGCCTTTGGCAGCTGTGTTTGCTCGCATCGTTGATCGAGCCTCTAGCACGCTGATCGATGGGCTGGCGTTGCGCCACCGCCACAGCCAGCCTTCCAATGTCAGCCCTCCTTGTAGATCGCATGTAACCGATTACAGACTGGTGACACAGGAGGGACTCGTACCATGGCTATCACCCGCATCTCGCTTCTGCGTGCATTGCTTCTTGGGGTGTCCAGCGCGACGGTGGTGACCGCAGGCGCGGTCCCGGCATCGGCGCAGACCGCCACCGCGTCGATCAGCGGAACCGTCCGGGACTCGGCAGGCGCGCCGGTAGCAAACGTCACGGTGACGGCCCGGAACGAGGGCACCAACCAAACCGTCACTGCGCAGACAGATGCGACTGGCGGCTACACGCTCGCCGGCCTCCGTCCGGCACCCTACACGATCAGCGTTCCGGTGGCTGGCGCCACCATAAGCGATCGCGTCATCGTGGCGATCGGTCAGAGCGCGACCTTGGACCTTCCGGCGGCGAACGTCTCGCCCGATCAGGCCGGACCAGTTGCGGGTAGCGGAGAGATCGTGGTTACCGGCCGCCGCCTGGTCGAAACCCGGACCAGCGAGGTTGCGACCAACGTCAGCCAGCAACAGATCCGCTCGCTGCCGCAAACCGACCGCAATTTCCTGTCGTTCGCTGCGCTGGCACCGGGCGTTAAATACAACGACAGCGAGACCGACAAGAGCTTTACCTCCGGCGCGTCGACCGCCAGCCAAGTCAACGTCTTCATTGACGGCGTATCTCTCAAGAACAAGCTTCGTGAAGGCGGCGTCGCCGGGCAGCAGAACAGTCGCGGCAACCCGTTCGGCCAGCTTGCGGTGCAGGAGTTCCGGGTGCTGACCCAGAACTACAAGGCCGAGTATGAGCAGGCCGGAGCCGCGATCATCACCGCCGTCACCAAGTCGGGTACCAACGAGTTCCACGGGGAGGTGTTTGGTCAATATACCGATCGGCGACTGACCCAGAAATCATATATCGACAAGCGTCGCGGCAATGCCGAGCCAGCCTTTGAGCGCAAACAATATGGTCTGGCACTCGGCGGGCCGATCATTCGCGACAAGCTGTTCTTCTTCGGCACTTACGAGGGCAACGATCAGGATCGAGCCTTTAACGTTTTCGCTGGCACCAACTCCGCCCGACGCGCCGACTTCGAGCGCATCACCGGCCGTCAGCTGAGTGAGTTCGAAGGACCGTATGTCAGCCCGTTCCGTGGCGACTTCTACTTCGGGAAGTTGACGTTCACACCGACCGACAATCAGGTCTTCGACCTTTCGTATAGCCGGCGCGAAGAGAGCGATATCCAGGGTTTCGGTAACAACGTCGCTTACAGCGCCGCCGAGAACAAGCTCAACACGGTGCAGACCACCCTTTTGAAGTGGACGTATACGGGGAACAGCTTCGTCAACGAAGTGAACGCGAACTACCTCGACTACGTGTTCAACCCGTCCTCACTTAACCCCGACCTTCCGCAATTTGAATATATCGACGTCATCACCTTCGGCGGCAAGGATTCCACCCGCAAGGAAGTGCAGAAGGGTTACACCCTGCGCGACGACCTGACTTACAACGGCCTGGACGGCCACACCTTCAAGGCCGGTGCGCGGGTTGAGTTCACGAAGATCGAATTCGACAATCGCTCGTTCGTCCAGCCGCGCTATACCTTCTTTCCAGGTCCGGGTGACGGCCTGAGCTTCGCCTTCCCCGCGGAGGCACGCCTCGGTCTCGGCAACTCGCTGATCAAATCGTCCAACACACAGGTCGGATTGTACGTTCAGGACGACTGGGAGGTGACCGACAAGTTAGAACTCAACATCGGTGTTCGGTGGGATTATGAAACCAACGGTTTCGCCAACAAATACGTCACTCCGACCAACGCCGCCGCGGCGCTACGGGCGTTGCCGAGCACCTATTACTTCGACCCAGAGGATTACATCACCGACGGTAATGACCGCTCCCCGTTCAAGGGCGCATTCGCGCCGCGGTTAGGCTTTTCATACGACATCAATGGCGACCAATCGACCGTGATCTTCGGAGGCGTCGGTCGTTATTACGATCGCAACAACTTCAGCAACACGGTCGACGAACTGGCCCGCCAGCGTAATCCGGTTGGAGTGTTCCGCTTCTCGGCGGACGGCTTGCCGCGCAACGGCCTTCCCACCGTGCGGTTCGATCCGAGCTACCTGACCCGTGAAGGGCTGATCGCACTGCGCAACACTTCTACGGCAGGGCTTCCCGAGCTGTTTGCCGTGAAGAACGATGCGAAACCTCCGCGAACGGATCAGGCGAGCCTGGGCGTCCGCCAGCGCTTCGGCGCATGGCAGGCGTCCGTGACCGGATCGTACATCCGCGGCAAAAACGGTTACACCAACCTGTTCGCGACACGGAACGACAACGGGCTGGGTGGCTGTTGCAACACCGCGCCGGTGGTGCCGTTCGGCTATTCAAACGTGCTGATCGGCTACGACGGGCTCGATACGAAGTACAAGGCGCTCTATCTGACGCTCGACCATAACTACACGCGCGCCTCAGGTTACGGCCTCAACATTGCTTACACCTTTTCGAAGGGTGAGCAGAACGGCAACGACCTCTTCAGCCTCGATGGCCTGACACCCGACGCCTACGGCTTCCGTCCCCGCAACGGCGACGAGCGGCACCGGCTTGTTCTGTCGGGCATCCTTGATCTCCCGGCCGGCTTCCAGCTATCGACGCTGAGTACATTCGGCAGCGGCTCGGCCTATTTGGTGACTGACGCGACCCTCGGCTTCGGTCCGGGGCAGCTTCGGCAAACGGCAGCCTATCCAGTCAGGAATTGCATTTCGGGCATCTTCGCCTTCTGCGAAGTCAATCTGACCCTGGAAAAGCGGCAGAAGTTCTTCGGCACTCACGAAGTCAGCCTGGCCGTCGACCTGTTGAACGCCTTCAACAACAAGAACCCACGCGATTTCGATGGTTTCTTCAGCGCAACCGATCCGTTGGTTCCTGGCGATGCTCTCACCGGCGGAAATTCGCTGACCCTGCCCCGCCGCGTACAGTTTCGCGCTGCCTACAGGTTCTAGTCAAGGCCAAGTGCCGGTCCGCTCGGATGCGGGCCGGCACCGGCGTAGAAGGAAGCGTGATGCGGGTGGGAGCCATGCTGCTGGGTGCTGGGCTGGTGGGCGTCGGCACCGCTCTACCGGCGGCGGTGCAGCAGCGGACGACCATCAATCCGGTCGACCTCGATTACCGCTACAATTTTGAACAGATCAACGACGGGGCTTCCTACCGAACCGGCGCCGACCCGGCGATCGTGCGCCATAAGAGCGCCTTTTACATGTTCCAGACGCTGGCCGATGGCTATTGGCGATCGAGCAACTTGGTCGATTGGCGCTTCATCAAGCCCAGCCGCTGGCCGTTCGACAGCGTGGTCGCGCCCGCCGCCTGGTCCGATGGCGAGAAGATCGTTCTTCAGCCCTCGATGATGGAGCCCGAATCCATCCTGTACAGCACCGAACCGGAGACCGGCCGGCTTGAATTCCTGGTCCGCCGTATGCCGCCGCTGCCCGGATCGACCAACAAGCCAGCCGAGGAGATGAAGAAGGGGGAGGTGCCGGCCGGTCCGTGGGACCCCGCCCTCTTCAAGGACGATGACGGACGCTGGTTCATGTACTGGGGCTCGTCCAACGTCTTCCCCCTTTACGGCATCGAGATCGAGTTCCGCGAAGGCCGCCTCATCTACAAGGGCAAGGCCAAGCCGATGCTGGGCATGGTACCAAGCCAGCATGGCTGGGAGCGGTTCGGGCAGGACCATTGCGCCTGCTGGGGTCCGGGAAGGCCGAGCCCATCCTACATGGAGGGCGCGTGGATGACCAAGGTAGGCGGCCGCTATTACCTCCAATACGGCGCGCCAGGATCCGAGTTCAACGCGTACGCCAACGGCACCTATGTCTCTGACAAGCCGCTCGGGCCTTTCAGTTATGCACCCTGGAATCCCGTCGCGTATCGCCCGGGAGGATTCGCCGAGGGCACCGGCCACGGCTCCACCTTCGCCGACAATCATGGCAACTGGTACAACAGCGGCACCTCCTGGATCGGTCATAATTGGGGGATGGAGCGGCGGATCGTCATCTATCCCGCCCGCTTCGAGCAGGATGGGCAGTTCCACGCTTCAACACGGTTTGGTGATTGGCCGCGGCTAGTGCCGACCGCTCAGGTCGCCGATCTCGACAGCCTTTTTCCCGGTTGGATGCTGCTTTCGTACCGCAAGCAGCTGACCGCCTCGTCGACCCTGGCCGACCATGAAGCAGTCCGCGCCGGCGACGAGGATCCGCGGACCTTCTGGGTCGCCGCATCGACCAAGGCGGGCGAGACCCTGACGATGGACCTTGCTGGACCCCGAACGGTGCGTGCGGTGCAGGTCAACTTCGCGGACTACAAATCAGGCATCTTCGCCGACGGGCCGGAGGTCTATACCGAGTTCGAGCTGCAGCACTCGCGCGATGGGCAGCGCTGGCTGCCGCTGGCACGGACCGAAGCGCCCCGACGGGACCGTCCCAATGCCTACTTCGAGCTGTCCCAGCCGGTGCGGACGCGCTTTATCCGCTACGTGCACGGCCATGTCGGCGCCGCGAATCTGGCAATCAGCGACCTTCGGGTGTTCGGCCAGGCGGACGGACGCTCCCCGGCCGCTCCAGCCCTTGTTCAGGCGATCCGGCACCAGGATCAGCGCAATGCGACCGTGCGCTGGGCCCCGGTGTCGGGGGCGGTAGGTTACAACATCCGCTGGGGTCATCGGCGCGATCGCCTGACCCAGACTTACCAATTATGGGCCGACGAGCTTGGCGGCGGGCCGCAGCTGGAGAAGCAGCTTCGCGCGCTCAACCAGGGGGTGCCGTACTGGGTCGCGGTGGAAGCCTTCAACGAAACGGGCGTGTCTCGCCTCAGCCGGATCGTGCCGGCCCGCTAGCGTTCGAGCCAGCCGCCGCGAAAGCCGGCGCGCTGTAGGCCGAGCCGAAGCGACGGCTCACTCCGCATGACGCGCCAGACGAATTCATCGCGATGGTTGGCGGCTTGCAGCACGATTGGGCCCTGGTCGATGCCGAGATAGTCGCGCCCGACCCAGCCGTGCTGCGGATCGACTGTGCCGCTCCGTGACGGCACGTCCGGGTAACGGAAACTCGGGTTGAAGCTGTCGAGGAAGCCGTAGCGTGAGTAGATCCGGGCGCCGTGCTCCCGAAGCAGCGCATCGGCGCACGGGAGCACGATCTCGGGCGCGAACGGCAAGGATCCCAAGGCTGCGGTCGGAGCGATGGTACCATCGTCGCGCCCATCCGGTTGATCGGTCGGCCCACGCGCCGAATAGCTGAAGAAGGTTCTGTGCTCGCCCTTGTAGGGCAGGGACACGTCGGCGGGGCCGTCGCAGGCGGTCAGGCCCCAGATCTCGCCGGAATAGCCTGTCCAGCCATGCGGGTTGGCCGCGCAATAAGCACGGTTGGCGTAGGTCGCCCGGCGGCTGTTCTCAAAATAGTCGAACCCGGCGGCGCGCATGGCTGCGTCCTGAATGCCACGAAAATCGACCCAGATCTGGCTATACTGATGACCAAACAAAGGCCCGAAAGCGAGGTGCCGAGCCTTGTCCTCACCTCGCCAGGAGCGCGGATAGGATCGGGTCCATTCGGCCCAGCCGTCCGGTGCGATGGCGTGCACCGGAGCGCCAAGTGCGAGCAGGTAGACTGCCATGCCTTCGTTGTAGCCGTCCCAGTTGCGGGCGATCAGCCCGGTCTCGGGATGCCAGCCCATCGATAGCGCCGCACGGCCATCGTGCTGGAAGAAGGTCCAGTCGGCGCGCGCGTAAATGGCGGCCGCGAGCGAGCGAATCTCGCGTTCCGCACGATCGTTGCCGTTGTAATAACGACCGGCGAACAGGATACCGAGCAGCAGCAGCGTGGTGTCTACGCTCGACAGCTCCGTTGCGCGAAACCGCGTGCCGGTCTGCATGTCGAGGAAATGGTAGAAGAAGCCCCGGTCGCCGCTGACCCCAACTGCGGCAGGTCCCTGCGGCGCGTTCCAGAAGAAGCGAAGGGTGGTTAGGGTGAGATCACGGGCAGCGCTTCGGCCAATCCAGCCTCGCTCAACTCCGACCGGGTACGCTGTAAGGGCAAAGCCGACCGCGGCGATGCTCGCAAAGGAAGGCGTCGGCCAGCGGTCGGGCACCAGGCCGTTGGCCCGATTCGCGGTCTCCCAAAAGAACGCAAAGGTCCGCTGCTCGATGTCGTCGTAAAATGCCGGCAGGCCGGCTGCCGGCCGCAACGTCGCACAACCGGCCAGCGCTCCGCCGGCGAGCATCGCCGAACTCTTCAGCAAAGTGCGCCGATCGAGCATCATGCAGTCGGCACCGTCGAGCCGCGGATCACCAGCTCCGGGGCATGCCGTTCCAATACCGACGCCTTGCTGCTGTCGTTGAGGCTGTCGACCAGCAGCGATAGTGCCCGCGCGCCAAGTTCGGCCATTCGAACCTGGACAGTGGTCAGGTGCAGGTGAACGGCAAGCGGCACATCGTCGAAGCCCGCAACGGCGACATCCTCGGGAATGCGCAGGCCCGCCTCCGTCAACGCCCGCATTGCGCCGATCGCCATCATGTCGTTGGCGACGAACAGCGCGTCGAACGCAGCGCCTGAAGCGAGCAGCTGGCGCACCGCCGCTTCGCCAGATTCAATGGTGAAATCACCTTGTGCGACGATGTCAGCGTTCCCGGTTGCGGCCGTAAACGCCTCTAACCGCTCCAAGGCGTCGAGGTTGCCCGATGGCCCGTTAACGTAGCCGATGCGCGATCGGCCAATTGCGCGAAGATGGCCAACCACGGCGGTTGCTCCTGCCTGATTGTCGATGCGAATATTGGAATGGCTGCGGACCTCGCCCGGGGCGTTGATGAGCACGGCCTTTATCGAAGCCGGAAGGGCGCGGGTGATCGACTCCTCATCGAGGTGCGGCGCCATGACGACCAGACCATCGACCCGGCCCCGCATCGCCCGCATCGCCGCTTCGGCCTGCGCAGTTCCGGCATGAAGGTTGGAGAACAGCAAGAGATAGCCGCGCCGGTTCGCTTCCGCGTCCATGCCGCGCAGAATCTCGGAGAAGAATTCGCCGTGAAGATCAGGAAGAAGAACCCCTACAGCGTGCGTCCGCGACAAACTCAGGCTGCGCGCGCCGGCGTGCGGAACGTAGTCGAGGTCACGAATGGCGTCTTCAATCCGCTCGCGGGTCTTGGCGCTGACGTTGCCGAGACCGTTCAGGATGCGCGACACGGACGCGACCGACACCTGGGCCTTCGCGGCCACGTCGCGGATGGTCGTTTCGCTCATGTCCGTACGCTGGCCCACTTGCTGCCCGCAGGATAGCTAACCGCCGTTGATGCGCTTTGCCAGTGTCAGCCAATCCTGTAACCGGTTACGGCCAAGGTAACCAGACCGGCAACTGGCGGGGTTGGCGCGAGGAGGAAGATAGTCGATGGAAGAGATGCGGATCTCGCGACGTGCGGCGCTGATGGGCGCGGCATCGGTCGGAGCCTGGCTCGCAAGCCCGGCGCGGGCGCTGCTGCAAGCTGGGCCTAAGCAGTCCGTTCCTGCCTTTGTTGATGCGCTGATCGGCCGCATGACGCTGGAGGAAAAGGCCGGACAGCTCAGTCTGATGGCGGCTGCCTGGGGCGGCAGCAAGGCGATCGCGCTTAATCCGCCGAGCGAAGGCCCGAGCTTCGAAGCGCAGGTCGAGGAAGGGCGCCAGGGGCAACTCACCGGGGTCTTCAACGGCAACAGCGCACGCATGGCCCGGATCATGCAGACTGCCGTGATGACCGGATCGCGGCTCAAGATCCCATTGGTCTTTGCAGCCGACGTCATTCACGGCCACCGCACCATTTTCCCGGTGCCGCTGGCAGAAGCTGCGAGCTTTGATCCGGAACTCGCCCGCCGGACAGCCGAGATGGCGGCGTTCGAAGCGACCGGTGCCGGGATCGACTGGAATTTCGCGCCGATGGTCGACATTGCCCGCGATCAGCGCTGGGGTCGCGGTGTCGAGGGCGCGGGCGAAGACGTCCTACTCGGCTCCTTGTTCGCCGCCGCGCGGGTTCGCGGCTTCCAAGGCGACAGCCTGCGATCGACCGCGCACCTGCTGGCCACTGCCAAGCATCTTGCCGCCTACGGCGCGGCGGAAGCTGGTCTCGACTACAATACGGTAGATGTTTCCGAGCGAACGCTCCGAGAAGTCTATCTGCCGCCCTTCAAGGCCGCCTTTGACGCCGGCGCGCTGTCGACCATGGCGGCGTTCAATGAACTGTCTGGTATTCCTGCGACTGGCAATCCGTGGCTGATGCAGCAACTGCTACGCGGCGAATGGGGTTTCCGCGGCTTCGTCGTGTCCGACTACACCGGCGACGAGGAAATGATCGCTCACGGCTTCGCCAAGGATGCGCGCGATGCGACCAAGCTCGCCTTCCTAGCCGGCGTCGACATGAGCATGCAGAGCGGCTTCTATCGCCAGCACCTGCCCTCCTTGGTGCGGAGCGGCGAAGTGCCGCAAGCACGAGTCGACGAGTCTGTCCGGCGAGTGCTTGCGATGAAGGCGGCGCTGGGCCTATTCGACGATCCGTTCCGGCGCATCGATGAGCGCCGCGAGGCCGCGCGGTCGATGACTCCCAAGGCACGGGCACTCGCTCGGGAAGCCGGCCGCAAGTCGATCGTGCTCCTGAAGAACGACGGCGACCTGCTGCCGCTGCCGCGCTCGGGCAGGCGGATCGCGCTGATCGGCCCGTTCGCTGCCGGGTCGCAAAACCTGAACGGGCCTTGGGTCATCTATGGCGACGATTCGAAGTCCATCGATCTCGCAACCGGGATACGGGCGGCGATGCGCTCGGGCCAATCACTAGTGGTGGCCGCCGGATCGGGCGTCGAGGAAGCGCTTCCCGGTGGCATCGAGGCGGCGCTGAGCGCGGCCCGTCAGGCCGACATTGTCGTGCTCGCGCTCGGCGAATCCTTCAACATGTCGGGTGAAGCGCAGTCGCGGGCCCAGATCGTTGTCCCCGAGCCGCAGCAGAAGCTCGCGGAAGCGGTTGCCGCCCTTGGTAAGCCGATGGTGGTGGTGCTCAAGAACGGTCGCGCGCTGGCGCTCGACGGCGCGGTGGCGGCAGCGCCGGCCATTCTCGTGACTTGGTTCCTCGGGACGGAGACGGGCCACTCCATCGCCGATGTCTTGTTCGGTGACTATAGCCCCTCGGCCCGGTTGCCTGTCAGCTTCCCGCGCGCCACCGGCCAGCAGCCTTACCATTATGCGCACAAGGCGACCGGCCGGCCGAACCCGCCGGGCTCATCACAGGAGTATAAGGCGCGGTTCCGCGGCATGACCAACACGGCTCTCTACCCCTTCGGTCATGGGCTCACTTATGGGCGGTTCGAATATGCCGACCTGAGGGTCGACCGCGGTACTGGCGAACAGGTCACGGTCACCGCCCGGGTCCGAAACGTCGGCCGACGCCCGGCCGAAGAAGTGGTCCAGCTCTATGTTCGCGATCGCGTCGCCAGCGTCACCCGGCCCGTCCGTGAGCTCAAGGCATTCCGCAAGCTTGCGCTATCGCCCGGCCAGTCGAAAAGTGTTCGCTTTGTGCTCCGCCGCAGCGATCTCGCCTTTATCGGACGGAATAACCGGACGGTGGTGGAGCCCGGCGAATTCGACATCTGGGTCGCGCCCTCTGCCGAAGCGGACGGCATCAAAGGCAGCTTCACGCTGAGCTAGGACAAGGAGCCTCGCTCGCACGAATGATGCGGTACCTTCCAGGCACCAAGATCGTGATTGCAAATACTGTCATCGGCACGCTCGCATTTCGGCGTCTGAGGATTTGCTCTTGAAGGCGATGACGAAGCGTACGCCATCAGGTGTGACGGTGCGCTCAAGCTCCTTGTCTATCTTCGTGGTCGTGTGAAAAGAAGGCACCCCCACCGGTTTCTCGCTTGTAGGCTGGGGGACATTCCGCGACCCTCCACGGCCTTGCAGGCGCACATGCCCAGCCGTCGAAAGGTCCCCGCTCGGAAGTAGGGTCGTGAAACTACCCAGTTGGAAACGCCCACTTGCGTCATCCTAAGCCGCAAGGCGATACCATTCGTCCGGGGTAGCGACGTATCGGAACGACCCCAAGGAGCAAACACGATAGAGCATAACATGAACCTGGTAATTGCGCGGCCATGCGAGAAGCTTGAAAAACGCCAGGCTAAGCTGACGCTCACGTGTTCGCTAGCGCGGATCACCCGCTCCCAGCGCGGCTAGTGGCCGTAAACTCCCGGTCCGGTACTTCTCGTATCGGCAGGCTTCTCAGACCTTCGTTCAAGTAGCCTTTGCGTCTCCGACCCGCTCGACGACAAATACTTGATCGTTGTGGAACTACGCCAGCCTCAAGCCCGGTCTTGTCGTGGAGGGCGAACTTGTCGACGATGTCGGCGCTTGCGCGATTGTAGCCTATCGTCGCGACGGTACGCCCCTCTCGCCGCAAGCGCGCCACGATCTTGTCAAGGGCGCCCACCGCGGAGATGTCCCAGAAGTGAGCGGCCGTCACATCAATCAGCACGTCGTTAGCTGTTTCGTCGAGTTGGAAGGCTCGGATGAAACGGTCCCCCGATGCAAAGAAGATCTGCCCGGACACATGGTAAGTAGCGGTCTCACCATCAGGCGAGAGCGTCCGTTCGACCGCGAACATCCGCTGGACCTTGCCCGCAAAGAAGATGCCCGACAGCAATACTCCGGCGAGCACGCCCATGGACAAGTCGTGGGTAGCGACGACGACAAACACGGTGGTCAGCATGACCACTGATGAAGGCCAGGGGTGATGGCGCAGGTTTAGAATTGAGTTCCAGCTGAAGGTGCCAATCGATACCATGATCATCACGGCGACCAGCGCAGGCATCGGTACTTGCCCGACGAAGGGGCCGAGTACTGCAAGCAGGAACAAGAGAAACGCGCCGGCCGTGAGAGTTGATAGACGACCCCGCCCGCCCGAGGTCACATTGATGACCGACTGGCCGATCATCGCGCAGCCGCCCATGCCACCAACAAGTGCCGCGGCCATGTTTGCCGTTCCCTGGCCTGCACACTCGCGACGCTTGTCGCTGTCCGTGTGGGTCATGTCGTCGACAATCCGTGCCGTCAGCAGCGATTCCAGCAGGCCTACCGCTGCCATGGCAAGCGAGTATGGCAAGATGGTCTGCAGGGTCTCCCACGTCAGCGGAACGTCCGGGAGCACGAGGCTTGGCAGACCCTCTGGCAATTGCCCCATGTCGCCGACACTGTTCACCGGCGCTTGCGTCCATATGGAAATGAAAGACAGGGTCAGGATTGCCACCAGCGGCGAGGGCACCGCCTTGGTGACGCGCGGCAGAAGGTAGATGATCGCCAAGCCTGCGGCGACCATGGCGTAGGCCTGCCACGTGACGTCGGTCAGTTGCGGCAGCTGGGCCATGAAGATCAGGATCGCCAGAGCATTGACGAAGCCGGTGATCACCGAGCGCGACACGAATTGCATGAGCAGATCTAGCCGGGCGAAGCCTGCCACGATCTGGATCAAACCCATCAGTATTGTGGCTGCGAACAGGTACTCGACCCCATGATCACGAACGAGCGGGGTCACGCCGAGCACCTGCCGAGCAAGGGCCAGATCGCGCTGTCCGACCGCAGCTGGTACAATCGCGCAGGTGTCGAGAAGGTCATCGGCTTTGCGACCTTTGCGGAGCGCCTGTCGGACCCGCTGAAGCGCTGGAAGCTGTCGCCAATCGATGAAGCGGCACGCCTTCACTAGGCCGCGGGCGAAGCGGCGTTGCCCTGTCCGCCAGCCGAGCCTCACCCCGCCGAGTGAAGGCTTATTCCCTCACGATCAATTGAAACCCAGCAAAGCACCAATGAAGACCGGCGCCATCAGGAACAGCGCAATCAGGAGTATGACCAGCATCAGCAGCCTTCCCAGGCAGCCGCCACCTCGCCGCCGCCTCGGTACCACCTCCTCGTAATCCGGGCGATCCGTCCGAGCCGACCGGGCGCGGGCCGCTGCGGCCATTGCGCCCAGCAGAATGCGAAAGGGATCGGGACCGACCGCGGATCCGCGACTGCTGTCCACTTCGGCCGGCGCTTCGGTGTGCCATGGCCCGGTCTCGTCGGTTTCGGGAGGGCGAGTTGCCCGTGGCCGGGAGGGCACGCGGAACTCCGCGGGATCGGCACTCGGCGCGGCCGGTCGAATGGGCTCCGCCCGCGCCGGTGCGGGATCACCGAAACGAGCGCCGCATTGCGGGCAGGATGTGCCCTCAAGCCAAACTCCAGGGGTATGGTTGTTGCAGAAGTACCGGACCGAGGCCTCGTGACAAGCGTCGCACTGGCCCTCGCCGGACTGGATCGTGCCGCAATTGGGGCAGCGGAGAACAACCCCGCTCAAGCGCCGCACTCCCCGGGCGGCGAAGTCGTCGATCCCGCTTCAGGCTGTGGAAATACGGACTTCACCAGCTCCGCAGGGATGTGGAGCCGGTGAACCTCCGGCAGTTGACCCGGGACGTAGCGGGCCAGCGTGGGGACCCGCTCGTAAGAACCGAACGACTCGCGCGGGAGCCGACGCGACAGCGCCACGGTAGTCAGCAGCGGGTGAGCCGCGTAGGCCGGGTAAGTGATGTAGCGATCCTCTCCGTGATCATGGCCGCGCACCATGTGCGTCACCAGCCGGCCCATTCGGGCGCTGACCGCGCAGAACGCAGCGAAATCCTCGCGCCCGAACTGGCTGCCGCGGGTGAAGCGGTTCGGCATCTTCTTGCGCGCGGTCGGGTGAGCACGGGTCCAGGTGAAGTCCGACAGGCACGCCGGATCGTTCCAGTCGCCGGTCTCCTCCAGCTTGGCGTGGAGGTCACTGAGCGGAAAGCCGGCATGGGCGATGAGGAGGCCGTCGGGCAGGAATAGGGCGTGGGGTGCTTGTTCAAAGAACCGCACGGCCAGCTTGCCGGCCCGCTCGACCCACTCGTGCGCGAGGTTGGCGTTGAGGAAGTCGGCGAAGTCGCCGGGCGAGACGGCGGAAGCGAAGCGAACCCCGTCATAGCTCAAGGCTTCGTCGTGATTGCCGACCAGGAGGCAGATCCTGCCAGGTGAGGCGAGGATAAGCTCGAACACGCGCAGGAGAAGTTCGAGGCCGAGGCCCTCATCGTCGAACAGATCGCCGAGCATGACGATCTGGGAACGAGGTGCCGATGGGTCCTTCGCGTCCTTGTCGATCAGCGCGAGTGCGGCTTCGAGCGCAAGCAGGTCGCCGTGCAGATCACCGATGATCCACAAGGGCAGTGTGGGGTCGAGCTCGCCAACCTTGATGGTCTGGTCGTCGGGCTTGGCCCGGTCACGATCGAACAGCAGGCCGGGACCACCCCCCTGGTCGAGCAGGGCTTCGAAGCCTTCCACCGTGGCGCGGATCCGGGATCGATCCTTTGATTGAGCAACGGCTTGCCCGACCGCAGCCCAGTCGAGATCCTCCACCTCGATCACGGCCGGGATCGCCGCCGGTACTGGATCGACAGCAGCCGCTGGCGTTTCCGGGGCTGCCGCGACGGGAACGGGTGGTTCTTCCAGAACCGGGTTTTGCTGCTCCGGTTTTCCGCCGGGGATGAGGGCCGCCTCTGGCTCGTCGCCGATCATGCCGGACGCACCGTCAGCGGCAGCTTGGCCAGCTTCTTGGCTTCATTTCCGACGGCGATCTGGTCACCGGCCCGCAAGAGCTGGGGAGCCGTCAGCGCACGACCATTCACCAGCGTCTGGTTGGTGGCCGCTCCGGCCGGCTTGACGCTCCATTGCCCGGCGGGGGTCCGCTCCAACACGCATTGGTGATCGTCCCAAAACTCGGCTTCAGCGCCAAATCGCCGCACCAGGGCCTTGCCGACTTCGGTGCGAATGCGAAGCTGCAGGCTCGCTCCGCCAGCCGCAAGCAGTTCGATGGCTTCGGAAACCAACGGCGCCCGGGCGGGTCCACTGGCGGCCACCGGCGCCGACGCGGCGGACGCTGGGCTTGGCTTGGTCACGGAAGCGGCCGCAGGAAGCGGCGGAGGGGCCGGCTTCTTGTTCCGGCCACTCAGGACCGCACGCAACTCGGCGGCGGTTGGGCGATTGGCCGGATCGGGATCGAGGCACCGGTGAAGGGCGGCGCTGACGTCGGCATTGCCTGCGGGCCAGGGCATTTGCCCCAACAGCGCTGGCGGCTCGGCCTTGTAGCCCTGCACCAGCTGGGCATAGTCGGCCTGATCTTCCGACCAGTACGGGTGCCGGCCAGCCAGCAGCTCATGGAGGATGAGGCCGCAGGTAAAGACATCCGAAGCGAGCCCCGGCACGGCGCCTTTGATCAGATGCTCGGGCGAGCGATAATTGTCGGTGCCGACGTAGCCCTGGTGTCCGTGCCAGGGAGGTCGTCGATCGGCCAGCAAGGAGAAATCCATGTCGATCAGCTTGAGCTGATACTCGGCAGCGATCGTCGGGTCTTCGATCAGGTAGGCGTTGGCGGGCTTCAGGTCGGCATGGACGATCTTCACGTCGTGAAGCGCGGATACCCCGGCAACCAGCACCTTTGCCCAAGTGACATGGCGGGCCCAGATAGCCGGATCGCTAGTCGGGGCTCGCTTGGTCGCGCGATGAGCTTCGCGTTCCTTGTCGAGGACCTGCTGGAGGTCCGCGCCATTCTCCACGAACTGGTAAGCCTGGAAGTAGCAACGACCACCCCAGACTTCCTCGAACGAGTCCACATGCCCGACCGCGAAATTATCGGCCTTTCCCCGGACGACGCGCTCGGCCAGTTCTTTCTGGTAGGCGACGAAGTCCCGGTACCACACAACCGTCGGCGCGGGGGATTTATACTGTTTGAAGAACACCTTCTGGCCGCTCGGCGCCTGTGCAGCGTAGGAGATCGCCATCATCCCGGGGCCGAATACCTTGAGTATGCGATAGCCCCGGATGGTGTCTCCGACCTTCAGCTTCTTCGCCATGGCTGTCCCCCTACGCCCGGTGCTTGAGCGTCAGAGCGCCACCGTCTCGGCGGACCGGGATACGCTGGCGGCAAGCTGCTTCAGCGTGTTGCGGAAGTTGACCGGGTCCGACGTAAACTTCTGCAGCGCTTCCTGGGCATTGAGGCCTTCGACCTCGACCACTTCCCATTCCGATTTGTCGATCTGACTAAGCCGGTCATAACCTTCGAAATTGGGCGCGAAGACGCTGAGGATGATCCGGTTCGCCATGACCACGTTCGCCACGTCCTGCAGCGAACCGCCCTTTGCCTCGGGGATGCTCATGGTTTCCTTGAACGAGGCGTCGGTGAAGACAACGACCACCCGGGCCGCGTCGCTCCGGTAGCGCCACTTGCCGTTCTCGATCGTCTGCGCGCCCTTGGCCGTCGCCTCCATGGTCGCGACCTTGTACAAGGTGTCGAGCAGGGACTCGGGCTCGTCACCACCGCCGTTCGCCTGCAGCGCGGCGAGCTGCGACTTCAGTTCGGCAGGATCCCGCACGAACTGATTGTCGACGATCCACGGCAAGCCCTCGCTTTCGGCGGCTTCGATGTCGCGATAGCCGACCACCTTCGCGCGCCAGTCCTTGACGGGCGCGGCATTGTTTGCGTCGCCGCTGCTCAAGCTCCCGACGAAGGTCTCGATGTTCTGGCGAAGTGCGTCGATGCACGGCGCCATGCTGCCGCTGACGTCGACCACGAAGACGATGTCGGCCACGCCCTTGGTCTTCTCGCGACCTTGCGGAGCTTGCTGGCCGGTGGCGATTTCCGCCACCCCGCCGGAAGCCGGATCTTCGACCGCCGTCGCCGGACCATCGGGCGCCAGCGGCGTCAGCAACGGATCGGACGCCGTGCCTGCGTCAGGGGAGGTCGGGCTTGGCGCGAACGGCTCCGGCACAACCGTCGGATTGGTCGGCACTACGGTCTCGGCACCCTCAGCGGCAGGGGTCGTTGGATCGGTGCTGCTCATCTCGTTCTCCGTGTAAAGCTTGGCCGTCGGAACGCCACGTCAACGGCAGAGCGAACGAGGCTTTTAAATGATCGTTCCGACAGCTCGGCCATGACCATCATCGCGGCTTGAAGGCTGGGGACGTTCAGACCCCCTCAAAGGCCTTGCAGGCGCAGATGCCCAGCCGTCGGAAATTCCTCGCACAAGAGGCAGGTTCGTGAGGTTTCCGCACCTGGGAACGCCTACTTGCCCACTCTCACCACCATCCCCCCCCTTTTTTGGAGAGGAGGCCCTGTCGCCCCACCTTCCGCACCGATCCTCACCTGCTGGTGGTGGGCGGGAGTCGATTGCACACGTGCCTACTTAACCTACTTGCGGGAGCTGCCCTTGGCACCCGAGGCTCGGGTGATGATCAGAGCACCTTGCTGATTCACTGCTCCAGGAGCTTAGCAATTCGAACGCGCGCTGATACCCAAGCCTTCGACTTCGTCCTCGCTCATCCGGTTAACGCTGAGCACGGACCGGCAGGCTATTGGCTAGAGCGGTTGCGCCGCGGCCGCTGGGCGCGGTGACCAGCCCAGCCCCGGCTTTGCTGACAGGATGCGCTAAGCCGATCGCAGCGTTGGCGTCGTGAGCGACCGAGCCCGCTCTCTCCGATAGCATCGATCATCACGTTGTTGCTCCCGTCAGTTCCGTGGGCTGGCACGAATGGATCGAGGTGGAAGTAGTTGATGCCGGGCTCGATCAGTTCTTCGATCAAGGCGGCGACTATCGGACGGGTGGTAGCAAGTCGGGCCGAAGGGCCGGACGTCGCCGGCTTCAGGCAAGCGCTTTCAACAGCAGCACTGTGGACAAACAGCCGGCCTCTGTTGTTGTTTTCGGACGCCCCTTGAAGAAGGCCCTTAGGCACCTCGGCCTGACGCAGCGCTTGGCGAAACATGTTTCTGGTGATCTGATCGTAGGGAAAGGCGCGCCTAGCGTCCTCAAGCAAGGTCACCTCATTATCGGACCTTTCTGGGCCCCAATTTCATCCCTGATCTAGCTTACCACCCGCCGTCGCAAAGCGCCCGGCACTTGCTTGACGGTGATGGGATTTCTCGGGCCGGCACCGGCTGATCCTCACATGATAGAAGTGGAGTTCCGGTCCACCCACCCAGTACGCCTTGTCCTGAGGAAATTTCAGTGCAACTCAGGCCGGAGCTTTGCTGGGATGGAGGCAGGCTCAATAGAGCTGTTGGTGAAACCTTCTCCAGCGAGTTCACCCCAACACAAGCCGATGTAGGATCCTCGTGCAAAGCTCGACTTGCATTGCACGGCAGAGGCGATGGTCGCGCTCGTATTCAGCTCCTGGAGCGCCTAGGATCCACATGGCTGGCCACGCGGCTGCTAGCTTGATGCGATCGTACTCAGCAGCTTCTGCAGGCGTTGCGACGAGACCCAACAGGTCGTGCAAGCGTGATGACGAACAGTTCGCATCTCACCGAGTGGCCTCGCATGAGGAGCCTCGGCCGAGTTTCACCTGCTTTGTAGCTGCTGCGCGCAAGCCTTCCGATGCGAACAGGTTTCTGACGCAACGAGGCAGAGCAGGGCTGCGACCGCACCGAGAGCGGACCTTCGAGCCTCCTTGGCTGGGAAAATCTAGTGTGCTGTCGCGTTCCCTGCATTGCCAGCAGGCATCGTGACCGGATAGGTCAAACGGCGCTTATCGAACGGGGGACTCATTGGGTACCGAAACAAGTGCGGCCGCTCCGATCACCGAAAAAGAGGGTGCCCAGTGGACCGCGGCGAAGGTTGGCGGTGAGCGTATCTTGCGCAGCTTCGGTCTCACTCGGATTTCGCTGCTGATCTGCGTAATTGCTGCCCTTCTGCCGGTCTGGGCCGTGTCTCGCTTCCCTTCGGTTGACGGTCCGGTCCACCTGTACATCGTCTTCGTGCTTGATCAGCTTGCGCAACCGGGAGTTGACGTCTTTGAGCGAGTGTTCGCGCGCAATCATCATCTTGAGCCCAATCTAGCTGTCTACGGAATACTCTGGCTACTCTCGCGTGTGTTTCCCATGCTGGTCGCGGAGAAGCTATTCGTTTCCGGCTATTTCTTGCTCTTCGCCGGATCGGCTTATTATCTGATGAGCTCCTTTCGACGGCAATCAGCGTCGCTCTGCCTGCTCATGCTGCCCTTTGCACTTGGGTACTTTTTGCACTGGGGTTTCTATAATTTCGTGCTGAGCCAGGCCTTGTTCCTGCTGGCGGCGGGCTATGCGGTTCGCCATCAGGAAAGGCTTGGCTGGCCTCAACTCGCGATTCTGTCCGTCCTGATGCTGGGATTGGCGCTTACCCATCTTGTCGGGGTCGCCATGTTCTTGCTGTTCATTGGCCTTTTTCGGGCCGGCATTGCTTTGCGGGAGGTTCTGACATCAACTTCCGAGCGGCGCTGGGCCGAGCCCATTCGCTCGCTGGCTAAGGACGCACTGCGGCTGTTGCTGGCGGCTCTTCCGGCGCTTGCCATCGTGGCCAGCTTCTTGATCCGGCGAGTGTTGTCGGACGCTGACCCCGCCCCCGTTCTCAGTCTCGTCAAGAAAATCTGGTATGTTGCTTCAATCTCGCCGATCTTTTCAGTCGACAAGCGTGAGGCCATCGCTCTTGCTCCATTCACGCTCGTGTTCTGGGCACTCGCACTGAAGCTCAGTATCGATCTGTCACGGGATAAGCAGCTCCGTCTCGCCGCATTGCCGGTGTTGTTGCCGGCCGCTTTTCTGGCGATGGCCGTTACGCTTGGCTCGCTCGGCTTCGCTGGGTTTGACGCACTTCCCCGCCTCCTACCATTCGCCTTCTTTATTCTAATTATGGCTTTTGGCACGCTGCGACTTAATAAGTTGTGGCAGGGCGCGATCTTTGCGAGCGTTGTCGGTGGCCTGATTGCTACCTCGGCTATGCACTTGGTGTTTTATCGCCAGGTCAACGCACTCTACGATATATTCGCAGCATCTAGGCCCCCTCCGCCGCCCGGATCAGCCATTGTCGCCTTCAATGTGACTACATCCAAGCGCCAAGTAGGCGGTTACTCGACCGGCTGGCGAATGAACGTCACTGATCACTTCCGCGAGACCTACGCGCGGGAGAACAAGCTTGTGATGCTGAACATCATTCAACTCGCTCCGCAAATCTATGGCTACTTTCCTGTCTCATATGCTCCGAGTTCAACTTTGTCCGCCGCGTACAAGGCCGACATGTTCCGTGCCCCGGCGTTGCCGCTCCTCGCGTTCGAACAATCAGTTCGCATCCCCGTTCGCGAGGTGTCTTTCTGGCCGGAAATCATTGGCGAGCCCGAGGTGAAGTGGGCCAAAGAGGAGCGGAAGATCCTTGTCCGGAGGGAACTTGCGCGTGATTGGAAACTACTGCCGCGGACTTCGAGTATGGCTCCATTCGTCTACGTAAAAAGAAACGCTCCCGCCGAACCGCTTCAGCAGACCGGGCCTGAGCAGAATCGATCTTCGGCCCACCCTTAGAATCGAAAGAGGACCTCGTCGGTGATCCCCAGAAGACTTGCCTGCTGCTCGATAAACCCGCGAGGTGCTGATCTATCAAGAGAAGCAGCCATGGCAGGATGAGCGACATCGTCGGTCCCTCGTCATCAGAATTCACCGCCGCAGTTTGCTACCTCCGAGCGGCTTGTCAGCAAATGCACGATGGAGTGCATATCTACGTCCCAATTGGGCCCGGTCCCTTGACAGCTGACTCGACGGCCATTCGCATGATCGGCAACTCTGGGCAGATCAGGCAGATTGGGAACTGAGCGATCTGCAGGCTGAGCAGATCAAGGCCAGGGCGGTACGGCGGCCGATGCATGCCGCCGGACCAGGTCAGCGAGCAGACTTATTATTGCTGGCGCAACGAGTATGGCGGGCTGAAGATGGATCAGGCTCGGCGGATGCCGAGCTGTCCGTCGAGCGGGGTTCACCAGCGCACATCAGGTCGGATGATGGGAGCGGGCTCATCGCCACCGCGGTCCAGAAGTGCCGGGGGCAGATCGGCGTGGAGGCTCTACAATACGCCGGACTCCCAATTTGCGGGTGAGCCGCATTTCCGGCACGCTGCTTTTGCGATGACGCCGCTACGGACAATTGCAACGATCATGCTCTTCGGCTTGGGCTTGCTCGCATGGTGCTACTGGACGGCCGTATCCGATCCTGTCGTGCGCGTGGCAGAACTTGAACTTCTTCCGACGGCAGGCGAGACGAACGAGCTTCGGGTCCTACTCATCTCGGACATTCATGTGGCGGGGCCGGACATGTCGCCCTCCAGGCTCCGACAGATAGTCCGCCAGGCCAACAAGCTGAGGCCGGACCTAATCCTCATTGCGGGCGATCTGGTAAGCGACAAACGAGTTTCCACGCGAACTTATTCGCTAACGGACGCGGTTGCACCCTTGCGGGAATTGAAAGGTCGGCTCGGTGTGTTCGCCGTGCTGGGCAATCACGATCATTGGCGGAATGCCGCTGCCGCCGGGCTGGCGCTGAAGGATGCCGGCATCCACATGTTGGACAACAGCGCTGCACGAGCGGGTCCCCTGGTCGTCGGCGGTCTGGACGATCCGTTCACTCGCCATGACGACCTGCAAGCCACCCTTCAGGCCATGCGAGAGCTTGGCGGAGTTCCGATCTTGCTGAGTCACAGCCCAGACCCATTTCCCGCCGTTCCCACTGATGTGGAGCTTATGGTGGCAGGACACACTCATTGTGGGCAGATTAGGCTGCCCCTGATCGGTGCCCTCTCATACATGTCCGAACATGGTGACCGCTACGCCTGCGGACTCATCAGAGAATCTGGAAAGGTTCTGGTTGTCAGTGCCGGACTCGGAACGAGCCTGCTGCCGCTTCGCCTTGGAGCAGTCCCCGACATGTGGCTGCTGCATCTCAAAGTGCGACGACCAGCAGCTACCAAAAGTCGAGCGTCTGCTGTGGGTCGAAAGCAGCCATTCGCTCAGCGGCTAAACCAACCTGAGACACGACCCATCAGTAGCAGCAATCGCCAGCTCGGATCTTAGCGCGCCAGCCCATCAACCTAGCGGCAATCCAGGCGACAGGACGTGCCAGCCGCGATCAACGAGGTTGATGAGATTGTCATGGCTGAACGCACCGCTGCTCAAGCTGTCCCACCTTGTGAAATTGCCTTCATTGTCGCGCCATATCAGGTCGCCTCGTCCATCGCCGTTGTAATCACCAACGCCAGCGACTTGCCACTGAGTTCCCATCGGCACCAGCGCGGCGCCGTTGGCGACGTATCCCCCCGTTGAGGTTCCAAGCCAGTCGGTCACTGTGCCGTCCTGGTGTCGCCACAGGATGTCGGCGCGGCCATCGCCATTGAAGTCGCCCGTCCCTGCAATGCGCCATTCGCTTGGGATCACCGCATAGACGTTCGTGGCATTGGGCGCGAACGCACCCGTGGCTGATCCAAGCCAGTTGGTGACCGTTCCATCATTGTTGCGCCACAGGATGTCGGAACGACCGTCGCCGTTGAAGTCGCCTGTGCCTTCGACATGCCAGACCTGCGGCACCGAGGCCCAGAGTGTGCCGCCATTCTGGCTGAAGGTTCCATTGGCGTTTCCGAGCCAGTCCGTCAGGGTATCATCGGCATTGCGCCACAGGATGTCACCACGACCATCGCCGTTGAAGTCGCCGGTCCCCTCGACTTTCCAGCTGGACGGCACCTGTTCCCAAAATACGTTGCCGTTGGCAGTGAAGCCGCCGCTGGTGGTCCCTAGCCAATCGGTCACCGTGCCCTCTTCATTGGTCCACAGCAAATCGGCTTTGCCATCGCCGTTGAAGTCGGCGGTGCCCACCACCGACCAGCTAACGGGTACCGCCGCGAGTGCATTGCCGTCGTTCGCGACAAAGCCGCCGCCAGCGCCTCCAAGCCAATTGGTGATGGTGCCATCCTGATGCCGCCAGAGGACGTCGCTGCGGTGGTCTCCATTGAAGTCGTCGTGCACGGCCGCCGGTGCGAGCGTAAGCTGCACGCCACCACCCACCACCGCCGACGCCACGATCCTCCCGACCGGCACGTTGCCAAGGTTCAGCGTTCCTCCACTGAAGGATAGCGCGTTGCCCAGCACGGAGTAGGTGAAGTTGTCGATCGAGACGTCCGAGAAGACGATTGAATCACCGAACTGAAAGTCCGTGACCCGGTCGCCAGCATGCCCGGCCCGTGTGTCTACAAAGACGTCGTTGCCCGCGCCACCAGTAAGCGTGTCGTCGCCGAGGTTCCCGGTCAGACTGTTGCCGACGGCGTTACCGATGATCACATCGATGCCGCTGCCGCCGATCGCATTCTCGATGAAGGTGCCGCGGCCGATCGCGAGTGTGTTCCGGTAGCCGTTGACCGAGGAAAACGATTCAGGATTCAAGTTGATGCTCTGGAAGCCTCCAAAACCCGAATAATCCAGCGTGTCGATCCCACTGCCGTCGACAATGGTGATTTCCGCCGAGCGGAAGGCATTCGCATCGTAGACGCCGCCGACGTTTGAATGGTAGCCATAAACACTGTTGCCGGCGTGGCTGCTCGTGGAAGCGCCGTAAAGCGCCTGCGCCGCAACGATGTCCGCGACCATGGGCGTCAGGACGTAAGCGAAGTCGAATCCGTTATCCCGGAAGTAACGGCTGTCCTCCTGATCGAAGTAAGACATAATCGTCAGCGGCCAGCCGTCGTTCGCGAATAATGACCCGATCTGATAGGTTGCCTCGACATTGTAGTTCCCGGGATGACCCAACCCCAGTGCATGGCCGATTTCATGAACATAGGTCTGGTAGCTGTAGCTGTTGAGGCTCGTGCCGTAGGCGTTCACCCACGAGCTCGAAATCTGAATATGGGCCGAGCTTATAATCCCATTGGCCCAGGACGCGTCGGTGCCGGCGATCGGGCCACTCGGATCTTCAGTATGATCAAACACGATCATAGCGCCGCCGCTGACCTCTCGGAAAGTCACGGCGATAACGTCTGACCAGGCTTGGAGAGCTGCCCGGGCAAGACCTTGTTCCGTGCTGGTCAGGGAACTGACATCAACGGTGATGGTGCCGCCTGCGGCAACATTGAACCGGTGCGTGTCGCCGTCCCAGAAGCCGGTGGTCAGCTGTACCGCGATCTGGTCCAGCGTCGCGACAGGCAATGCTTCCACGCTGATCTGGGTACCGCCACCCGGAGCGGCGCTGACCACAAGCTTGCCTGCAATCACGGTGGCAATGTCGAGCTTGCCGCCAGCATAGCTGAGGGAGCGTCCGTCGTAGCTTAAGTTGAAGGTGCGCGGGTCAGCATCGGTGATCACGATTTTGTCACCGACGTCCAAACTGGTGATTATGTCTGTGTTGAGTTCCGCCGCCGTTCCGCGGAAGGTATCGTTACCATTTCCTCCGGTCAGCCGATCCGATCCCCGACCGCCGCTCAGGACGTCGTTGCCGTCTCCGCCATTAATCCAGTCCACGCCGACCGTGCCGGTCACAATGTCGTCACCGCCATAAGCGTCGATGTACAAGTCGGATCCGTTGTTAGTGGCGCCGGCGATGATGTTATCGCCATATCCGGTACCGACAATGTTATTTACATATTCGATTCCGGTCAGCGTCGCGCCGCCGACGACGATCGTTCCTCCGTTCGTGAGCTGAAGAAAATTGGCGTTGATGCCCTGGCTGGCGCCGTAAGCATTGAAATAGAGTTGGTCAGTACCCGCGCCACCGTCGATAATGTCAGCCCAGCCGCCGGTGATCGTGTCGTCGCCGCTTCCACCGATCAGAATGTCCGGCGATATGTTACCCGCACCGCCTGCATCGCCGTCGCCGACTATGTTGTCGTTGCCGTCCCCGCCATCCACGCGGTCGGAGCCGGCGCCGCCAAGAAGTGAGTCGTTACCGCTGCCGCCCGTGATGATGTCGTCGCCACCACCGCCGTAGATCGTGTCGTTCCCGCCACCGCCATCGAGCTGATCGTTTCCGTCGCCAGTGAACGAGTATTGGCCATCGTCACCATAGATGACGTCCGTTCCTTCGCCTGCCACGATGATGTCGTTGCCGACCCCGCCGGTCAGCTGATCGTTCCCGACCCCGGCCGAAATCGTGTCGTTGCCAGCGCCAGCCGCGATTTGGTTCGATCCATTGCCGACCGACAACCGGTCATTACCGGCACCCGCATAGATGTAATCGTCGCCTGCGCCGGTGGTGATCAGGTCGTCACCGCCACCGCCGAGAAGCTGGAACAAGTCAAACCCGATGAATCCAGCCAGGCTGCTCGACACGGTCGCGCCTTCTAAAACGAACGTCTGCCCGGAGGAAAGCGCCGACCAGTCCAGATGCAACGTGTCCTCACCCGAGCCGCCGTCCATGGTTCCGTTGAAGCTGGCCAATCCGGAGATCGCAGTGAAGGTAACATGATCAGCACCGCCGCCGGCATCGATGCTCCCACCGGCCGAGTTCACCTCGATCGAGTCGTTGCCCCCACCGGTGCTGACACGATCGAATCCGCCGCCGGTGAGGACGTAATCGTCTCCGATGCCGGTTGTTATGCTATCGTTGCCCGATCCCGCCCTAATCGTGAAGACTTCGAGGTTCGAGAAGCTGCCAAGGGTGCTGGCGACAGAGGTGCCGCCAACAATAAACGACTGTCCTGTGCCGAGCCTGGACCAGTCAAGCCGGAGCTGATCCTGCCCGGCTCCGCCGTCCATGAGAACCGAAAGGCCGCTAGTCGTTGGGCCAAGCCGGAGCCAGAAGCTGTCGCTGCCCAACGATCCATGAAGATCGACATTCTCGACGTTGAACACCGCCATCGACGTGAATGGGTCAGCCCTGAAGTCGACATTGAAGTAGCTAGCGTTGTATTCGTCACCAACGTCGAAGGACAGCGAGCTTGCAGTAACGAGTTGGATACGCAGAGTGTCGACCCCGCCGAGGGCGTTGAATCTTGCGACCGACCCTGGAGCTGCGTCCACGACGATCAGGTCGTCACCGCTAGTGCCGGCCAAGGTGCCTACTGGATTACTGTAAGTTCCCACTCGCTACGCTCCGAAACGATCTGCAAGCCGTCTTGAGTGACCGAGCAGCGAGGATCACGCGCGCCAGCCGCACTTCAAGATTGCTCAAGGGTTACTCACGGCCGAGCAACCGCGAGTACTTAAAGCTTAATCGGTTCGTGGTGATCTGCAAAAGAATTCGACGTCCCACGCTGGCACAAGCTTCCGGGCACTTCGCTGCAGCTGAAAGCCTCAGCCTCGCAGCTTGCTTCCGGATGTCCAGGCTGAACGTCTGCTTGTGGCCCATCGCAAACATTCCTGACGGTCCCTTGTTGTTCACGTGTTCTATCAGTAGCCTTCCTCGGGCAAAGCCGTCGGAGCGGTCCCTACAATGGCACAACAAGGCGACTGGCTGACTGCACTCGGGCCTGCTCTTAGCTGCAAGGCACCTCTGACTAGGCCAGAGGCTCTCGCGTCACTCACCACATGGATTAAAGGACCGCTCACGACCGCATCTTAAGGGCGGCCGTCCGTTCACCTGAAAACGCTACAGCTCGCCCCGTGATGCTGGAGCGGCGCCTGGAGCAATGCCGCCAAGTTCGTGCAGGCAGCTCCTATCAGGAGACACGCGATTCACAGAATGCAGCTCTCGCGTCTGCGATGCACGACTAATCAGGAAAGCTGATCCTTTGGGCGCAGCACAGCCACGTTCATCACAACAGCTTGGGGTAGAACTCTTCCATCGATGGGGCAGCACCTCAAGCAGCGTTACGGCGAGGCCCTTTACACCATTGGTGTGTTTGCGGCGGGAGGCGAGGCAGTCGACAGCTTGGGGATCGACAACATTGGTGGGCCAAGCCTTATTCTGGCGCTCGCTCCACGGAAAGTTCCGGCTAACGACCGCTTCGAGGTGGAGAAGCGCCTCGCGCAGCTTTCAGCCAAGGACTTTTTTCTAGATTTGCGCTCGGCAGGTGCGGAGTGGGGGGTGCTTCCAGAAGCAGACTGGAAGTTGATGGCTCAATGCAGACATCTCTCGCCCGCGACTTTGACGGCGCCATCTTGCTCCACCAGGTAAGCAGGGCAAGGATGAACTTCCTTCCTCCAGCCTTTCAGTCGCTGGTGGACGTAGTTGCTTCCGCCCGTCGGCACCCCATTGTAGCGCTGCTCGCCACATGGTCCTCGCCTCGGGCAATTTCTTGCTTGCGAGACGGATCATTCGAAGGTTCAGGCGTCGCAATCCTCGTGCGCTGTCGGTATGACTTGCGGTGGGCTGACGGTGTTCCCAGCGGGGCCATCTGCCCACCATTAGCGGCTCGATACGCTCGTCGCGCGATTGGCTGCATCAACGCGCCTCATCGTTCGTCACTCATTTGTGGGTGCGAGTCAGATCACAGATTAGCGCCCGAGCTAATGTCCGCTTTCCACCTGTTGCGGACAATCAAGCAGCTTGGTTCGATGGACGGCTGCAGGCTCGCGGAGGGGAAGCGTGCCTGATCGACGGTCACTAACCGACCGTCCGTGAATGTAAGCGAGAAAATGGATCGGCGAATGCGTGGCCGGCTGCCGTGGCAGCAGGAACAGCGCTGCCCAGCCAATCAGCATGGGCACATGAACCAAGGAAGGACGGTGCTCACCGTCGCAAAAAGGTCAGACCGGCAAGCTTCTGCTCCCACCCTTGCGGCGTCGATGCGTCGCGCGGAAGAAAGACCTTCATCACGTAACGACCATTGCCGTAAGGCAGGGCAACTGCCTGACCTTCTGAGGTCGCCGGTACTGCACGGGGCGACCCACTCCATCAGAGTGATGGAGTGGGTCGCCCCGTTACCGGTGATGAACGGTCTTTCGGCACTCTTGTCGAAGGGTGCCTGCCAGCCCAGCATCGTCCGCATCGCCTCAGCCATGCGGCCACTTGCTCCGAGCCAAGCCAATCCGAACTCCTGCGAAAAATCGACGGGGCGCGGACCTGCCGCCGGACCAGTTGGGAGATGAGCGCCGGAAGCAGGATGTAGAAGACCACCGGCCTTCGTCAGATCAACAAGTTGTTGAGCCGAGCGCGCCAAAGACGTGGCAGGGTCGTGGCTCGGCTCAGGAGACGGATCTTCGCATCCGGCAAGAGCGGATGCTCGCCAGAAGTGCGCCGCCTGTGCCCTGGAAGAGCTGCTCGACCGGCAGCTTGAGGCGGCGGCGCCAGTTCGGCCGTTCAAGGTTTGTACCCGGCATGTTTACGGCACGCTCCTCAAGAGCGAGTTCCTCGGCCTGAACCATGACCAGTGCGCTGCTGCCGGCGGCGAGCGCCGAATGAACATCAACCGTGATTGTCTCAAGATCACTGGCTTCGGCCTCCTGCTGGGAGGTCGCGAGCAGGGCTTTCTTCTCGCTCGCCCTTGCGGAAGTGGCGACGTCCAGGTCCGCGAGCAGACCAAGGTCATTTCGCTCCTGGAGGTCCGCGCCCTTCCACCACCCCGCGAACGGCGGTAGATCGTGGCTGGTCAGGCACGCAAGCGACAACCTCGGGTAGCTGGATGGATCGGCGAAAGCATCACCGTTCCTCGCCAGCAGCATGACCCGGTAAGTCATGATGTCGGCCGCGGCGAGCGCCTCTTCGAAGCCCTCCGGAACAGTGCCGAGCGCTTCGGCGACAAGCATGCAGCGGGATCGGGCGCTCGCGAGCAAGGTCTCCCCAAGGATATCCCGGAACGGGTAGGAGACGTAAGCACCGTCCTTGCCCTCGGCTCCGTCCGGAACCCAGAACAGCCGGGACATCGACATGGCGTGGTCGATCCGAAGCGCGCCGGCATGTTTCATGTTGGCAGCCAACAGCTCGGCGTACGGATCGTAGCCCGCCGTCGCGAGCGCATGCGGATCGAACGGGGGAAGATTCCACACCTGCCCCTCCGGGCCAAGCGGATCAGGGGGAGCGCCGATCGAGACATCCGACGCGAGCAGCTCCTGCCAGGCCCAGGCCTCGGCCCCGTCGGGCGCGGCGCCGACCGCCAGGTCGCGATAAAGACCAACCGCCATGCCCGCCATCGGTCTGACCGCGTCGGCGAGCTGCTCGTCGCAGAGTTGCTGGAGAAAGGCGTGGAAGCGGACTTCGCTCTTATGCTCATCGGCGAAGCGGCGCACGGCGGCATTGGAAGGGTCGCGGAACTCGGCCGGCCATTGTTGCCACGGCGCTGCTTCGAAGTGGCGGCTGAGAGCGCAGAAGGTCGCATAGGTCCTGACGGCGGGAGACGCTTCGGGCGCCGGCTGCTCGCGGGCGAACCGCTCGAGCAGAGCGGCGTGCTTGACACGCCACGCCTCGGGATAGTCGATCAGCTCCCCGGTCGGCGACGCCCGGCTTGGGCCGACGTCTAGATAGAGGGGATCGAGGAAGCGGCGGTCCGAGGGCGAGTAAGGACTGCATTGGTCACGACGTTCCCCGAACAGCGCATGAAGTGGGTTGATGCCGACGGCGTCAGCCCCAGCCGCCACGCCCTTGTCCGCCAATTGAGCCAGGGTAGTGAAGTCACCGATACCCCCGTCCCCGTGGCGCCTCAGAGAGTAAAGCTGAGCGGCGATGCCGAACAACTTCTGTCCCGTCCGAATGCTTTCCGGAAGCCAGGCACGGTCCGGCACTACGGTGAGGCGGCACGGCGAGTCCGGCGCGTCCTCCCGCACGAGCCGGTAGCGGCCGATGGCGAGTTGTTCGTCCGTGACCTGCCGGCCATCATCACACTCGATGTGGAGCGGCCCTCCGATCGGCAATGCCTGTCCCTCCCGCAGTACGAGCACCGGGGGCAGCGGACGCCGCTCGTAGAGCTCTGCGAGCTGATCGAGCGAGTCCCGGGCTTCCCCTTCCGAGTCGGCCGGGAGGCGCATGGCACGAAGCAGATAGCGGGTCGTATCCTCACTCACCTGGTGCCGAATGCCGTCGACACTCCACCACTCCGGCTGCACGCCTGCCTGGTCGGCAAGGCAGCGGAGCGTCGTAGAGCGAACGGATCGGTTCGGGCCCGCCGTGACGTCCTCGGCCAGTAGGACGACGCACCGCGGCGGAAGCTCCAGTCTGGCCGAGGCGAGCGGGCCGGGGTCGTTCGAGCCGCTTCCGATGAGGATCCGCCAATCGCCGTCCGGCAGCTGAAAACGGCAGGGCCGGACATCGCGGTGAACGAGCAGTGCGAGGCGGCCGCTTGCGCCTTCGAGCACCATTGCCAGCGAGCCGGCGTCCGGTGCTTCCCAATCCGCCGGCGTCATCGGCTCGCCGGCGGGTGTCAGCCACGACACGTCACGGTCTTCGAGCACGTGATCGTGGCGGAGCAGCGGGTGGGTGCGTCGAATGGCCAATAGTTTTGAAGTGAAATCAAGTAGCGTGCCGTCCGCCCCGCCCCAGTTGAGCCAGCTCAGCTCATTGTCCTGGGCATAGCAATTGTTGTTGCCGCGCTGGCTGTGGCCGAGCTCGGCGCCCATCGACAGCATCGGCGTACCGCGGGACAACAGCAAGGTGGCGAGCAACGCTCGCTGGTCCCGTGTCCGATCCGCCCGAACGGACGGGTCGGCGGATTCCCCTTCATGGCCACAGTTCCAGCTGAAATTCTCGGCGCTGCCGTCGCGATTGTCCTCGCCGTTGGCGTGGTTGCGACGCTGCTCATGACCGACGAGATCGGCGAGCGAGAAGCCATCGTGCGCGGTGATGAAGTTGATGCTGCGAGAAGGTGGCCGACGGCGCCCGTAAAGGTCGGCCGAACCGGCGAGCCGCGTCGCCACCGCGCCGAGCCGGTGAGAGTCGCCGCGCCAGAAGCGGCGGACATCATCGCGAAAGCGATCGTTCCACTCACCCCAGAGACCCGGGAAATTGCCGAGTTGGTAACCGCCCGGGCCGATGTCCCAGGGCTCGGCGATGAGCTTCAACCGGCGGAGTTCAGGATCCTGGTCGATGGCGGCGATCAGCGGCGCGAGTGGATCGAAGCCGCCTTCGCGACGGCCAAGGCAGGTGGCCAAGTCGAAGCGGAAGCCGTGCACGCCCGCTTCGCGGACCCAGGTGCGCAGGGCGTCCATCGCCAGGCGGACCACCGGCGGCCGGTCAAGCGCAAGCGTATTGCCGCAGCCACTGTCATCGACGTACCAGCGCGCGTCGTCGCCCCTGAGTCGGTAATAAGAGGCGTTGTCGAGACCACGCAGCGACAACGTCGGCCCAAGCGCGTCGCCCTCCCCACTATGGTTGAGGACCACGTCGACGATCGTCTCGATACCCGCCTCGGCCAGCGCGGCGACCGTGCGCCGTATCTCCGCCCATCCACCGGGCGCCAGCCGCGGCTCGGGCGCCATCAGGGCCACGGGATTATAGCCCCAGTAATTGGATAGACCGAGCCCGGCGAGGTGTCGCTCCTCGATCCAGGCCGCGGGGGGAAGAACCTCGACGCTGGTCACGCCGAGCTTCACCAGATGCTCGACCGCCGCCGGCTCGCCCAGGCCCGCAAAGGTGCCGCGAACGGCTTCGGGCACGGCAGGATGAAGCTTGGTGAAGCCTTTTACGTGGAGTTCGTAGAGGACGGTCTCGCCCCAGGGCACGAGCGCGCGATGCGTCGCTGAGCCGGCCGGCGCGGTGACGATCGCCTTCGGCATGACCGCAGCGCTGTCGCTGCTATCGAAACCGAGGTCGTCGCTTCCTTGCGGATAGCCGAACATCGCTCGATGCAGACGAAACGGGCGGTCGAGCAGCTTGGCAAATGGGTCGATAAGCAGCTTGGCAGGGTTGAACCTGTGGCCTTCGTCCGGCGCAAACGGGCCGTGGGCGCGCAAGCCGTAGCGGGCCCCTTGACCAACTCCGCCGATGAAACCGTGAAGCACGTCTCCGGTTCGCTCCGGCAGGCGGATGCGTTCCAGTTCGCGGCCGCCTTGCTGGTCGAACAGGCAAAGCTCGACAGCGGTCGCATGCGCCGAGAAAACGGCGACGTTGATGCCTCCGGGGGCCAGGGTGACGCCGAGCGGCTCGGGCGAGCCCTCATTGATGCGACGGCTCACAGCAGTTCCCGATAAAGCGCCGCATAGGTTTGCGCGGGGCCCCGCCAGGAGACGTCCGTCGCCATGCCATTCTGCTGGAGCCGACGCCAGGTAGGCTCGTCCCGGTAGAGGGAAGCCGCGCGACGGATCGAGGCCTCGAGCGTCACCTCGGTGACGGGCGAGAAGAGCACGCCGGTTGCTACCCCACCGGACAGCGCGACCGGGCTCGAATTGATGATCGTGTCGGCAAGCCCGCCGACGCGTGCGGCCACCGGGACCGCGCCGTAACGCAGCGCACACAGCTGGGTGAGGCCGCACGGCTCGAACCGCGAGGGAACCAGCAGTGCATCGCACCCACCCTGGATTAGGTGAGCAAGCGCTTCGTCGAAGCCGATGACGCAGCCGATGCGCCCGGGGTGTTCGGCAGCAGCGCGGCGGAATGCTTCCTCCAGGTCGGGATCGCCAGCCCCGAGCAGGGCCAACTGGCCGCCCTCGCCCAGCAGGACGGGCAAAGCGGCAAGCAGCAGGTCGAGACCCTTCTGCCAGCCCAGACGTGAAATGACTCCGAACAAAGGCAAACGCGGCTCCACCGCGAGCCCCAGCCGACGCTGCAGGGCAGCCTTGTTGCCGGACCGCGCCTCGAGGCTCGAACCGTCGTAGTTCGCCGGAATGCGACTATCGGTGGCAGGGTTCCAGACGGAAGTGTCAATGCCGTTGAGAATGCCGCGCAGCACGTCGGAGCGGCCGCGCAGCAGGCCGTCGAGGCCCATGCCGGCTTCGCCCGTGCAGATTTCGGAGGCATAGGTCGGGGATACGGTGGTGATCCGGTCGGCAAGCCGGAGGCCGGCCTTCAAGTAGCCGATCTGACCATGGTATTCGATTCCGTCCACCGTCATGGCAGTTTCGGGCAGGCCGAGGCGGGTCAGTAGCTCGGCCGGAAAAACGCCCTGAAAAGCGAGGTTGTGAACCGTGAAGACGGTCTTCGGGCGCCGCCCCTCCACCTGCGCGAGGTAGGCCGGGACGAGGCCAGCCTGCCAGTCGTGGCAATGAAGCACCGATGCGTGGAAGCCGGGAACGAGCCCGCGGCCTAGTTCGGTTCCTACTTTCGCAAGGGCGGCGAAGCGGAGGGCATTGTCGGGGAAATCGACGCCCTCGGCACTCAGGTAGGGATTGCCCGACCGGTCGAAGAGATGCGGGGCGTCGAGCACGAACAGGTCGAGCTTCCTTGCCCGAACCGCGAGCAAGCGCGCCGGCCCGCCGAACAGGTCATCGAACGCGTGCACCACCTCCGCCCGCTTCGCTTCGGCGATCACGGCGGGGTAGCCCGGGACCAGGGTGCGGACGGCGAAGCCTTCCTTGGCGAGCGCACCGGGCAGCGCGCCGGTGACGTCCGCCAGGCCGCCGGTCTTGATGAGCGGATAAACCTCGGAAGCGATCGACAGGACTGTCTGGGACGTCATTTCTCCAGCCGGTCGATCATCGGCTGGGTGATCAGGCAAACTCCGCCCTGAGTGCGGCGGAAGCGGGCTGCATCCTCCTCCGGATCCTCGCCCGCCACCAACCCTTCCGGAATGCGAACACCGCGGTCCACGATCGCGTTGGTGAGGCGGGCATGGCGACCGATCTCGACCCGCGGAAGGATCACCGTCCGGTCAACCTCGGCAAAGGAATGAACCCGCACGCCGGTGAAGAGCAGGCTGTTCGACAGCCGGCCGCCCGAGACGATGCAATCACCGGAGACGAGCGAAGTCACCGCTTCACCCCGGCGCTCGCCGAAATCGTGGACGAATTTCGCCGGCGCGGTCATCTCGCTGTAAGTCCAGATCGGCCAGTTGTGATCATAAAGATCGAGGTCGGGAGTGATGGTGGTAAGATCGATGTTGGCCTGGAAGTAGGCGTCCAGGGTTCCGACATCGCGCCAGTAGCAGGGCGCCTCGCCGCGTGAGCGCAGGCAGGAACGGCTGAACTGGTGCGCGTAAGCCTTGCCGCGCTTAACCAGCTTGGGAATGATGTCCTTGCCGAAGTCGTGGCTGGACGTGGGATCCGCAGCATCCTCGCGAAGCACATCGTACATGAACTGCGTTCTGAATACGTAGATGCCCATGCTGGCGAGCGAGGTGTTTGGATTGCCCGGCACGGCGGGCGGATCGGCCGGCTTCTCGAAGAAGTCGATGATGCGATCATTCTCGTCGATGTGCATGACGCCGAACTCGGCGCCTTCCATTCGCGGCACTTCGATGCAGCCGACCGAAACCTCGGCATTGTTGGCAACATGCTCGCCGAGCATGATCTCATAGTCCATCTTGTAGATGTGGTCGCCGGCCAGGATGACCATGTACTCGGGTGCGTAACTCTCGATGATGTCGATGTTCTGGTAGACGGCGTCAGCCGTACCGAGATACCAGAGATCCTCCGACACGCGTTGACTGGCGGGCAGGATGTCGAAGCTCTCGTTGCGCTCGGTTCGGAAGAAGGACCAGCCGCGCTGCAGGTGCCGAATAAGGCTGTGCGCCTTGTACTGAGTGGCAACCGCGATGCGTCGAATGCCGGAGTTCAGCGCGTTCGAAAGTGCGAAATCGATGATCCGCGTCTTGCCGCCGAAGAAGACCGCGGGCTTGGCTCGAACATCGGTCAACTCCATGAGGCGACTGCCGCGCCCCCCGGCAAGGACATAGGCCATTGCATGACGAGCGAATGGTCCATGAAGACCTGGATTCGTCTCCATCTCCTAAGTTCCTCCTGTTGAGCGGTGAGCAGGACCAGACGATGCGGCTGTCGCCTGACCGTGCCTCAGGTACACAGTTGCAAGGGGTGGCAGCGTGATTTCGGCGGAGGCCGGGAAGCCGTGACTTGGCCGTGGGTGCGCCATGACCGATCCGAGGTTGCCCACGCCCGAGCCGCCGAATTCGCGCGCGTCCGAGTTGAAGATCTCGGTCCACATGCCGGCTTCGGGCAGGCCAATCCGGTAATTGTGTCGCGCCACCGGCGTGAAGTTGGAGATCACCCCGACCGGCGGATCGCCCGGCAGACCACAGCGGAGCCAGGCAATCACCGACTGGTCGGCGTCGTCGGCGACGATCCAGCGAAACCCCTCGCGCTCGCAGTCGCGCGAGTGAAGTGCAGGTTCGCTGCGGTGCAGGCGGTTAAGTTCGCGCACGGTCTTCTGGATGCCAATGTGCAGCGGCTGGTGCAGCAGCGGCCAGTCGAGCTCCGCCCTGAAGTCCCACTCGCGAAGCTGACCGAACTCCTGGCCCATGAACAGCAGCTTCTTGCCGGGATGTCCCCACATGAAGCCGTAATATGCTCGGAGATTGGCAAAGCGCTGCCAATCGTCGCCGGGCATCCGCCCGAGTATCGAGCCTTTTCCATGCACTACCTCGTCGTGACTCAGCGGCAGGATGAAATTCTCGGAGAAAGCGTAGTCGAGGCCAAAGGTGAGCTGGTGGTGATGGTAGCGCCGGTGAACGGGTTCGCGCGCCACATAGTCGAGCGTGTCGTTCATCCAGCCCATGTTCCATTTGAAACCGAAGCCCAGGCCGCCAGCATGGACGGGTGTCGTGACGCCTGGCCAGGCGGTGGATTCCTCCGCAACGGTCATCCGATCGGGGAATTGCCGGTAGAGGACCTGGTTGAGCTCACGCAGGAAGGCCTCGGCCTCACGGTTCTCGCGTCCCCCTTCGGCGTTGGGAATCCATTCCCCATCCTGCCGTGAGTAGTCGAGGTAGAGCATGGAGGCGACCGCGTCGACACGAAGACCGTCCACCCCGTATTCCTCGATCCAGAAAAGTGCGTTGGCAACCAGGTAGTTGACCACTTCGCGGCGGCCGAAATTGTAGATTGCGGTACCCCAGTCCGGGTGGAAACCGGCGCGTGGGTCTTCATGTTCGTACAGGGCGGTTCCGTCGAACCGGGCAAGGCCGTGGAGGTCGGTCGGAAAGTGAGCGGGCACCCAGTCGAGCAGCACGCCGAGCCCTGCCTGGTGCGCGCTTCGCACCAGCCTCGCGAAGCCGGCCGGGTCGCCGAAGCGACGCGTCGGCGCAAACAGACCAATGGGCTGGTAGCCCCAGCTGTCGTCGAGCGGATGCTCGCTGACCGGCAAGAACTCGAGGTGGGTGAAGCCGAGGTCGGCGGCGTAAGGCACCAGGCGCTCGGCGATCTCGTCGTAGCTTTGGAAGATGCCGTCGGGTCGCCGCTGCCAGGAACCAAGATGAACCTCATAGATCGACATCGGCGCGCGGCGCGGATCGGCTGAAGCGCAGTAGCCCGGGACCGGCTGCGGGGGCGGGCCAAGCGGCTCGACGACCGAGGCTGTCGCGGGCCGGTTCTCGGATCCGGAGCCGAACGGGTCAGCCTTCAACGGCAGGTGAGTGCCGTCAGGGCCGGTGATCTGGTATTTGTAGACTGCACCGGGCTGCAGATCGGGGATAAAGATCTCCCAGATGCCGCTGTCGACCCGCTTCCTCATGCCGTGGCGACGACCGTCCCACTGATTGAAATCGCCGACCACGGCCACTCGGCGGGCGTTCGGCGCCCACACGGCGAACGCGACCCCCTCCGTTCGGTCGCGCACCGACGGGCGTGCGCCGAGGCATTCCCACAGGCGGTGGTGGTTGCCCACGACAAAGAGCTGCTCGTCCATCGGGTCGAGCACCGGTCCGAACGAATAAGGGTCGGCGAACTCCCACCGATGCTGGCCGGCCGAAGCTCGAAGCCGGTAGGGGCCAGGGTGCTCCGTCAGCGCCCCTTCGAACAGCCCATCGGGATGAACCTGCTCGAGCTCGACGGGCGAGCCGGTTGTAAGCAGCTCCACCCGCTCGGCGCCGGGAACCAGCGCCCGGAGGACGAAGCCTCCGTTCGAGCGGTGCGGACCCAGAACGGCAAACGGATCGCCGTGCCGAGCGGCGAGCAGTGCTTCGATTTCCGGACGGCCGAGGGTCACGCCCCCAGCGGCACCTTCCAGATCTCCTCGGCATATTCGCGCACCGCGCGATCGGAGGAGAACCAGCCCATGTGTGCGGTGTTCAGAACCGACGAGCGCCACCAGGCCCGTCGGTCAGCCCATCGCTCGGCAACCTCCGCCTGCTTTGCGGCGTAAGCGTCGAAGTCCGCGGCGACCATGAAATAGTCGTGGTTCTTCACGGCATCGACGAGGTCGCGAAAGCGGTCCGGTTCCTCCGGCGAGAAGCAGCCCGACGCGATCTCGTCCAGTGCTTCCTGCAGGGCGGGGGAGGCCGCGACCGACTCCTCCATCCTGAGGCCCTTGCTGCGCTGCGCCTCCACCTCTTCCGCAGTCATGCCGAAGATGAAGATGTTGTCGTCCCCGACACGCTCAAGGATTTCGATGTTGGCGCCGTCGAGAGTTCCGATGGTGAGCGCACCGTTGAGGGCGAGCTTCATGTTCCCGGTGCCTGAAGCCTCCATGCCGGCAGTGGAGATCTGCTCGGACAGGTCCGATGCGGGGATGATTGCTTCGGCGAGGCTGACATTGTAGTTCGGGAGGAAGACGACCTTCAGTCGGCCACGAAGAGTTGCATCCGCGTTCACGGTCCGAGCGACGTCGTTGATCAGCTTGATGATGAGCTTGGCCTGGTGGTAGCTCGCAGCCGCCTTTCCGGCGAAGATCTTGACCCGCGGGGCCCAATCGGTGGTCGGATGCGCCTTCATGGCGCCATAAAGCGCCACCGTCTCGAGGATGTTGAGAAGCTGGCGCTTGTATTCATGGATGCGCTTGATCTGAACGTCGAACATGGCGGAAGGATCGACCTTCACCCCCACTCGCTCCTGAATCAGCGAGGCGAGCGCAACCTTGTTCCGTTGACGAACCGCCCCCAGCCGTTCGTGCAGGGCTTGATCGTCGGCGTGGGCGGCAAGCGACCCGAGCGCCTCCGGGTTATCGAGCACGCCCTCGCCAACGACGTCGACCAGCAGCTTGGTTAGTCCCGGGTTCGCCCCGTGCAGCCATCGCCGGAAGGTGATTCCATTGGTCTTGTTGACGATCCGCTTGGGGTAGAGCGTGTGGAGATCGCGAAAGACCGTCTCCTTCATCAGCTCGGTATGCAGCGCGGAAACGCCGTTCACCTTGTGCGAGCCAAGAAAGCTCAGGGTGCCCATCCGGACGCGCCGGGCACCCCCCTCGTCGATCAACGAAACGGTCGCCAGCAGCGCCTGATCGCCATGCCCTTCCTCCCGTAAACGATCGAGATGTAGCGCGTTGATGAGGTAGATGATCTGCATGTGCCGCGGCAGCAACCGCTCGAGCAACGGCACGGGCCAGCTTTCCAGCGCCTCGGGCAGAAGCGTATGGTTGGTGTAGGAGAAGACGCCCGTCGTGATCCGCCAGGCTTCTTCCCAGGCAGCGCCATGCTCATCAACGAGCAGGCGCATCAGCTCGGCAACGCCGATCGCCGGGTGGGTGTCGTTCAGCTGGACCGAAACACAGTCGGGCAGCGACGCGAGCGTACCGTCATTGGCGAGGTGCCGCCGAAGCAGGTCCTGAAGCGAGGCCGACGCGAAGAAATACTCCTGCCGAAGCCGAAGCTCCTGCCCGGCCGGCGTTTCATCGCTCGGATACAGGACCTTGGTGATGGCTTCGGCGCGCGTTCGAGCCGCCAGCGCGCCGACATGGTCGCCGCGATTAAAGGCATCGAGCCTGATCGGATCGGGCGCGCGCGCCGACCACAAGCGCAAGGTGTTCACATGCCGGCCGCGCCAGCCCACCACCGGCGTATCGTAGGCGACGGCATCCACCGTCTCGGCGGACACCCATTTCCCCGGCGCGTAGGGCGACTCCGCGTCAACGGCTTCAACCACGCCCCCGAAGCTGACTGGATACGACACCTCGGGCCGTTCGAACTCCCACGGATTGCCGAAGCTCAACCAGTTCTCCGGATATTCCTGCTGCCGTCCATCCTTGAACACCTGCCGGAAGAGCCCGTGGTCGTAGCGGATGCCATAGCCATGGGCCGGAACCCCGACGCTTGCCATCGACTCCATGTAACAGGCGGCGAGGCGGCCCAGACCGCCGTTGCCCAGAGCGGGGTCAGCCTCGATGGTGCGCAGTGCCTCGAGATCCACTCCAAGCTCGGCAAGGGCGGCGCGCATTGTTTCCGTCAGCCCCAGGTTGTGGAGCGAGTCCATCAGCAGGCGGCCGATCAGAAACTCCAGGGACAGATAGTAGACCCGCTTCTTTTTCTCCGCCTTCACCGTGCGGGTGCTGGTCATCCAGCGGTCGATCATCCGATCCCGCGTCGCCAGCGCCGTCGCTAGATACCAGTCCCGCGCACTGGCGGCGACCGGGTCCTTGCCCACGCCATACGCCAGTTTGGCGACAATAACTCTACGCAACGCGGCCACATCGGCATCTTCCGCGGGAAGCGCTAGCTGTGCTGCAATTTCCCCATCGACGAGGCTCGGGGCAAGTTTAGTATGGGGCATGAGCCTCCTTCGGCAGGCAGTATGACGACGTCAAGAGCGGCTTCGAACGCCTAATGCCTCCTGAGGTGCCAACGCACCGTTAAGGGACGCAATGGCAGCCGTAATAAGCGGACGTTCCCTCTGCTCGTAGAACATCGCGGCGCCAGCTGGCTCGCGCGTCGCGGTCGTCTTCAAGGTTCCGGTATTAGGTGCGCTTGGCTCCGCCCCAGACCGGCACGCCGAGCACTGGCCGATCGATTATGAGCGAGAGGACCATGGACGTGCCCAGCGACGATTTGCCAACCCCACCCGGTGCCACGACCGCGGTCACCGTACCGCTCAGGAGCCGTTAGCGGTACACCCATGGTCGTTGCGGTATGGACCGGCCGTCACCTCAAGCGAATGGCGTGGCCTGGATCGCGTGGCCGTTGGCTTGACCAGCCCTCTACGGCCGAACGAAAGCTCAGCAATGCGGATGCTGTCGGGAAGCTGCACCGTGATCCCACGCGAGCGCAGGGATCGGATTTATCAGCGTGAGACCGTATTTATTCAGTGAGTTGCCGACGCAGGTGTGCCTGCTCAGATTGAGTTGCCTCGACCTTAGACGGCCGAGCACTCGAGACAGTAATCGCGATGAAATAAAGCCCGCATCGTCCGGCTCTTCGAGCCTGACTCTGAGGGTTAGATAATCCAGAGGTGGGTGTCGATTGGCACCGGCTGCGGGCCAAATTGAGAGCTGAGACCCTCGGCTACCCACTAGTCCCGCTTTCAGTTTCCGCAGCGCGCTGCGTGCAGCCTTGCGCCATAGAACCGGATAAGCCTGGAGTTGCTCGAAGGGAAACATCGGCCCACCCTCTGAGTCGACGTGGTATAATCCCCTTGTGGCTATCGGGCCGAGCCACTGCCACTCAGCCGGTTGAAGTAGGTGCTCGAAAGCCACAGACAGTCGCAAGGAACGGAACATAATGCATCTACCGGCGGCGGCTGAAAGGTACTCAGAATCGCTTGCATGAGACATTGCACATCCGACGAGCGAATAATTGCGCGGTTAAACGCACTTGCCTCAAACGTCGCGCAGGCGCAGGTGCAGTATCGGTGACAAAGTACCAGCTCCCTTGCCGCCATCGAATGTCGTTGATTGCGGCGCGAAGGAGCTGCCGCCCGTTAATATCGTAAAGAACTGGCTAGCGCCGGAACAATTGACGAATTATCGGGGCTTATGTTTGGCATTTCCGACCGGCTTGCGGCTGGCAAGAGCACGATCGGACGAGTCCTGATAGCCTTCATGGCGCTGGGCTTTGGCAGCCTGCTAGCCGCGGGCATCGCGGCAGCCTGGATCACCCTACGCAACCAGCAGCATACCGACTGGGTCAACCACACGTACGAAGTGGAATTGACCGTGGCGAGTGCGCGCCAATTGGCCGAACAAGCCGAGACCGCACGCCGCGGATATCTGTTGACAGCTGATCAGGGGTATCTGGAGGTTCATAACGAGGCCAGCCGCAAGCTTCCCGGTGTGCTCGCCAGATTGGCAACGTTGACCAGCGACAATCCCCGCCAGCAGGCAGCCATAGCAGCGCTTCGGCCGCGCCTTGCCGGGCTTGATGCAGCGCGCGAGCGGTCCTTGAAGTTCGTGGCAGCAGGCGCTCTGAACTCAGCGGTCAACAGCTTTCGTGCCGAGACCGGCGCGTCAAGCGTGCGCGACGTTCGGGCTCGCTTTGAAGCAATGAGCAACGAGGAACGACGCCTGCTCGCAATCAGGGATGCCGAACAACGCGCCAGCGCCCGCACCTTCTACATCGTTCTTGCGGTCGCAGCGCTGCTGCTACTGGTGGTCGCCGTTACATCGCTATCGACCGTGCTGCGCTACACGCGCGATCTTGCCGCCTCGCGCGACCGCCTTCATCAGCTCAACGGCACCCTGGAGGAGCAGGTTGCCGAGCGCACATCCGACCTCAGCCGGGCCAACGACGAGATTCAGCGGTTCGCGTACATCGTCAGCCACGACCTGCGCTCGCCGTTGGTCAACGTGATGGGCTTCACGGCCGAGCTGGAAGATGCGACGAAGCAGCTTACGTCGCTCGTTGATCGCGTCGAGGAACAGGCGCCGGATGTCCTGACCAAAGAGGCTCGTCTCGCCGCCCGCGAGGACCTTCCGGAAGCCATCGGCTTCATTCGCACTTCGACGCAAAAGATGGATCGGCTCATTAACGCCATCTTGCGTTTGTCACGCGAAGGTCGGCGGGTGGTGACGCCGGAGCCGCTGGACGTTGCGGCGCTTACCGAGAGTTCCATTGCAGCGATGCGCCAAGTGATCGATGATCGCGGAGTCGAGGTGAGGGTGCAGCGGCCAATGCCGGCGCTGGTCAGCGATCGGTTGTCAGTGGAGCAGATCATCTCCAACCTGATCGAGAATGCCACAAAGTATCTCCAGCCGGGGCGCCCCGGGCAGGTCACCGTTTCGGCAACGCCGCTGCGCAACCGGGTTGTGATAGCGGTGGCGGATAATGGACGTGGCATCGCGGCCAGCGACCACGAGCGCATCTTCGACCTTTTTCGTCGCTCGGGCATGCAAGATCAACCGGGCGAAGGGATTGGACTCGCGCATGTGCGCGCGCTTGCCTATCGTCTAGGCGGGACCATCGATGTGGCCTCAAGCCCGGGCGAGGGCGCGACCTTCCGCCTTAATCTACCGGCCGAACTCCAGACCGTACAGGAAACCGCATGAACGAGCACCAGACCGTTGGCATCGTCATGATCGAAGACGACGAAGGCCATGCGCGGCTGATCGAGAAAAACATTCGCCGCGCCGGTATCCTCAACGAGATTCGCCACTTCACGGACGGCGGGTCAGCGATCGCGCATCTCTTCGAGGCGCCCGACGGCCCCGCCAAGAATGGTCCGGCGATGATCCTGCTTGACCTCAACCTGCCCGATATGAGCGGGACGGAAATCCTTCAGCGTATCAAGGCGGAGGATAGCCCCCTTCGCCGAGCGCCGGTGGTGGTGTTGACCACGACCGACGACAAGGTGGAAATACAGCGCTGTTACGACTTGGGTTGCAACGTCTACATCACCAAGCCGGTCGATTACGAGAACTTCGCCAACGCCATCCGACAGCTTGGGCTGTTCCTCACAGTCATTCAGGTGCCAAACGTCGAGGCCGACGGGTGAGCGACACTGGCATCCCGGTCTTGTACATCGACGATGACGCTGGGATCTGCCGGCTGGCGACCCGTGCCCTGGCCCGGCGCGGCTATGATGTAACCTGCGCCGAACACGGTGAGCAAGGTCTCGAGTTTGCTTCCACGACGGCGTTCGAAGTCGTTGCAGTTGATCACTACATGCCTGGCATCGATGGTTTGGAAACGCTTGAGCGGCTGCGCCTGCTCCCCGACCCGCCGCCCGCGGTGTATGTCACCGGCTCGGATGAGGGCCGGATTGCCATCGCTGCGCTCAAGGCAGGGGCGGCTGACTATGTCGTCAAAACCGTCGGCGGAGACTTCTTCGACCTGCTCGCCGCTTCGTTCGATGCTGTCCGTGGGCGTGCCGCTCTAGCCCGGGCGAAGGCAGAAGCAGAGGAGAAGCTGCGCTCCAGCAACGCTCGCTTGGAGGCGCTGCTGCGGGAGGTAAACCATCGCGTCGCCAACTCGCTTCAACTGGTCTCGGCCATGGTGCTCCTGCAGGCAAATGCCTTGTCCGACCCGAGCGCCCGCGCCGCACTGGACGACACGCAGCGACGAATTGGCGCGATTGGTCAGGTGCATCGTCGTCTTTACACTTCAAATGACGTCGAGTGTGTTGAGATGCGCGAATATCTAGGCGCCCTGGTCGACGAGATGGATGAAGCCTGGAGCACCGGCACCGGGTCACGTCGGCTACTGTTGGCTGCGGACCCAATCCGCCTACCGACGGACAAAGCAGTATCCCTCGGCGTCATCGTCACTGAACTGGTCACGAATGCCTTTAAGTACGCCTATGCCGACAGTCGAGGCGAAGTACGCGTGGCGCTGAAGAAAGATGGCGATAACCTCTTCCTGCTCGCCGTTGAAGACGATGGCTGCGGTATCGACCCCGACACACCCCCTCGCGGCACGGGTATTGGCACGAAGCTTATCTCCACGATGGCGCAAAGCCTTCAGTCGACCCTCGAATACGATCCGTTACACCGAGGCTGCCGTGTGACAGTGCGGGCTGCTCTTCAATAGTGCGGGCTGCTCTTCAATAAGGAGCAGGTTTCAAGGAACAGTCTAGCGCTTCAAAGGAAGCGCTTTTCCCCAAGCCCAAGTTGGTCGCGAGCCGAACCTTAGCCAAGATGCACCGCTCGCATGCGCTGCGGGTTGCAGCGCCTTCTACAGATCGGAACTAGCAGTGATCAGGACACGCGAGCAGCTTATCCACATCCTCACCGAGGCGGCGGAGATCGAGCACAACCTGCTCTGCTCCTATCTTTACGCCGTGTTCAGCCTGAAGCGAGCAGGCGAGCCCGAGGTAACAGAAGCACAGGGTGCCGTCCTTGAGCGCTGGCGCAGGGGCATTCTCGGGGTCGCGCTGGAAGAGATGGCGCATTTGGCCTGCGTCAATAATCTGCTGATTGCGGTCGGAGGAGCGCCACATTTCGATCGTCCAAACCTGCCGGTAGCTCCAGGCTATCACCCCGCGGAGCTTGTTGTACGGCTTACCCCTTTCGACCGTGCAACGCTGGACCACTTCATCTTTCTTGAACGCTCGGACGGGGTCGTGTGTGAAGACGGTGCGGGCTTCGTCGCGAACGGAAGTGAGCGGCGGACGGTGGTGCAGCACGGGCTGACTCCTTCCGCTCAAGATTACCGAACGGTCGGTGCGCTATACGATGCCATAGCGGAAGGTTTTCGTGAGTTGGCCGAGCGCCTAGGCGAAGCAGCCCTGATCGACCCGGAGGGCCGCTCGCAAGTCGATAGTGAACTGGTTGGGTTGCCCGACATCTCCAAAGTCACGGATCTGGAGACTGCGCTTACCGTTATCTCCCACATCAAGGAGGAAGGCGAAGGCTCCACGGGCGAACACGTCCACAGCCACTTCACCCGGTTCTGCGCCATTCGTGCCGAGTGGGACAAGATCGAATTGGAGTATCCGTCCTTCAGTCCAGCGTGGCCGGTTGCGCACGACCCTGTGATGCGGCGCCCAGCGGATGAGGGCGCCAGGGTGTGGGTGACAGAGCAGAAGGCGGCGGCCCACCTCGACTTGGCGAACGCCCTCTACGGCACGATGCTGAGCCTGCTTGCGCAAAGCTTCGGCGGATCGAAGCGGGAGGAGCAGCGGGTGCTGATGAAGGCGTCGGTCGAACTGATGGAGGCGAGCGCTGCGGTCTCGGTAGCCCTTGCCCGCATGGCAGCCAATCCGGCCTACCCGGGTGTGAATGCCGGCATGACGTTCGCCGTTCCGAGAAATGTCGCTTACCGGCCGCTCGCCACCAAGGCACGCATGCTGTTCCTCGAGCGGTTGCTTGAGCTTCGCGCAAGCGCCGAACTGATGCTGGAAGGTCAGACGGCCGAGAAAGCCCTGCGCCGGATCAACGCCGCTGCGGACATGATCAAGAAGGCAGGCACCGAGTAGAATGGCGAATTCGATTACCGAGCTGGGACAACATGTGAGCTACTCGGAAACTGAATAGCATCGCTCACGTTCACATGCCGATGGTACTCCTTTCCACACCTGACAAGCCGTCAGGGACGCCTGCCTTCAAGGGTGATCCACCGACCGCTGCCTTGCAGATGGTACTGCCTGATCGCCGCGAGTTGGCGCTGGTGGCCGTTGAGCGCACGCGAATGCCGATGGTAGTTACCGACCCCCGGCAGGACGACAATCCGATCGTGCTTGCCAACCAAGCCTTTCTCGACCTCACCGGCTATGCCGCTGACGAGGTAATCGGTCGCAACTGCCGCTTCCTGCAGGGGCCCGACACGTCACCTGACGCGATTGAGCGGGTTCGCCACGGGCTGGAAGGCGGAGGCCACGACCTTGAGCTGGAGCTGCTCAACTACCGCCGCGACGGAACGACCTTCCTGAACCAGCTGGCGATCAGCCCGATCTACGATGATGAGGGGGTGCTTCTATACTACTTCGCTTCCCAGAAGGACGTCACGAGTCGGCGCCGCGCGGAGGAGCTCGAAGCGACCGAGCGCCTGTTGCTGATGGAGGTCGATCACCGCGCGATGAATGCCTTGGCGCTGGTGCAAAGCGTTGTCCGGCTGAGCCGAGCCGACAACGTCCGGGAGTTCTCCGCCTCCGTGACCGGCCGCGTCGATGCACTGGCCCGCGCCCATCGGCTCCTGTCCCAATCCAATTGGGCTGGCGCCGAGCTCGTGGAACTTCTCAGGCTGGAGATCGCCTCTCCCGAAACCGGCGCCGTGAAGCTCCACGGCGAACCCGCCTTCCTGCCCGCCTGCCTGGTTCAGCCCTTGTCATTGGTGCTCCACGAACTGATGACCAACGCGGCCCGTCATGGCGCGCTGTCTCGGCCCGACGGCGATCTGCAGCTCAGCTGGGACCAAGTCGATCACTGCCTGGCCATCGACTGGACCGAGCATTCCGACCAGCTCCGCCTTTCCTCGCCGGAGCATGGGTTCGGCCTGACCATGGTGAAGGGAGTAGTCGAGCGGCAACTCGGCGGCCGTTTCGAGCCGGTCTGGCAGGAACAAGGATTACGCGCCCGCCTCTCGATACCCACCAGGGAATAGCCTCCGTCAGACATTGCTCGCGGGTACTCCGGCCTTTGAGGCCATAGGAGGACTTGACCTGTCGCAACACCTGCAGATGCCCTGTCCGCCGGGCGTTAGGACCTTGGTCCAGCGCTTGCTCGCCTCTGCGCGCCGGCAGCCGCTGCAGCGCAAACCGGTCGACATCGACGCGCTCGTGTCGGGCATGGCCGAACTCGGCTCCAGCACGACCGGGCCGCAGATCAAGGTAGCGGTGGACATCGCCGCGGACCTGCCGACGGCGGTTGCCGATTCCAGCCAGGTGGAAACGGCGATCCTGAACCTCGTGAAGGCGGATGCGATGGACAGCGGCGGGCCGCTCCGCATCTCGGTCGGCCGCAAGACTGTCGGCGCCGGGCACCGCTCGCGTCTGCATCCGGGTAGCTACGTTCGCGTCGACGTCGCCGACACCGGCGCCGGCATGGACGAAGCGGCCTGCAGAGCCGGCGCGTGGAAAGCGAGGAAGCGCGCATCGCGCTGAGCGACGCGGCCGAGCGGGTCGCCGTCCGCGCGCGCGCGCGCGGCGATCACCCATCAACGCGAGCCCAATCTGGAAATGGCGCTGAGGCACGTCTGCGAAGCGCTTCAGCCTTACGCCGACGCGCGCTCGATCCGGATCTCGTGCCGGGTCGATCAGCCGGCGAGCGGCCTGACGGCGGAGCAAATCACCAGCGTTGCGCTGGTCGTCAACGAACTCGTCACCAACGCCATCAAGCACGCCTTTCGCGATAGCGTCGGCGGCCGCATCATCGTCGCCATCGGCCGTAGCGCCGGCGGTGATCTGCTGGTGACCGTCGAGGACGACGGATTGCCTTACCCGGACTTCTCCGCCCGGGATGGTCGCGGGCTTGGGCTTGGGTTCGCCACGCGCTTGATTGCATCTGTCGGCGGCCGGCTCGTCCCTCCGGCCGGAGGAGCCCAAGGTCTTCGAGCTTACCATACCGGCCGCCGACGCCTAGTCATCGTCGAAACTCACCTCGCCATCGCCGCTCACGCAGCCCGCTTGACGGTGATCACCTCGGAGATCGCTCGGGCAAGCTCCTGCTCCTTGAAGGGCTTTCCCAGTTTCGGGACCGACGTTCCGGCGCCGTGCGGCAGGCTGGCATAGCCGGAGACCATCAGGACTGGCAGCTCGGGCTGGCTGGCAAGGACCTGTTGCGTCAGCTCTTCGCCCGTCATCCCGGGCATCGCATAGTCGGTGATGATCAGGTCGACACTGCGCCCGTCGAGGATCCGGAGCGCCTCGGCGCCCGAGTTCGCCGGCAGCACCGTGTGTCCCAGCTCCGTCAGCATGGCTGTTGTGTTCTCGAGCACCAGCGGATCGTCGTCGACGGCCAGGATCACCAGCGGCGCACTGCTCGCCTTCAACTGGGGCTCGGGAGCGTCCAGCCTCGCCTCGCCGCCCGGCTCGTCGGAAACGCGCAGCCAGATCTCGGCGGTGGTCCCTTCGCCCTTGACGCTGTTAAGCACGAACTTTCCGCCTGACTGCTGGGCCAGCCCTTGCACCATCGGCAGGCCCAGTCCCGTTCCCTTGCCCACGCCCTTGGTGGTGAAGAACGGCTCGGTCGCCTTGCTCAGGATGTTCGGGTCCATTCCTTCACCCCGGTCGGTGACGCACAGCCGGATATAATTGCCCTGGCCCAGGCCATCGTCGGGCGCGGCGAGGCTTTTGCGCTCGGCCGCGACGATGATCGTTCCGCCGTTCGGCATTGCGTCCCGGGCATTCACCGCCAGGTTCATGAGCGCGAGCTCCAGCTGCCGGGCATCCGCGTGGACCGGGGGAAGGATCAGCGGAAATCTCGTGTCGATCGTCACTCCGGGCCCGATCGTCCGCTGCAGAAGCTCTGCCATGCCCCGGACCAATTCGGAAAGGTCGACAGCTTCCAGCACCAGCTCCTGCTTGCGCGCAAACGCCAGCATCCGCTGCGTCAAGGATGCCCCCCGCTCCGCCGCTTTGATGGCGTTGCCAATCAGGCCGGACACATCCCCGCCGTTCTTCATCCGGCGCTGGGCCAGGCTCAGGCTCCCAAGCACGACGGACAGGAGGTTGTTGAAGTCGTGCGCGACCCCACCGGTCAGCTTGCCAATCGCCTCCAACTTCTGAGATTGAAAGAACGCCTCCCTGGTCCGTTCGAGTTCCTCTTGGGCCTGCTTGCGCTCCGTCAGGTCACGGGTGATCTTGGCAAATCCGATCAGCCTTCCGTCCGGATGCCTGATCGGATCGATGACCACATTGGCCCAGAACCGGGTGCCGTCCTTGCGGATCCGCCACCCCTCGGCCTCGAACCGTCCCTCACGCTCCGCCGTCAGCAGGGCAGTTGCGGGCAGGCCCGCCGCCCGGTCCTCGTCGGCGTAAAAGCGCGAAAAGTGCTCGCCGATAATCTCATCGGTCGCATAGCCCTTGAAGCGCTCGGCTCCCGCGTTCCAGCTGCTGACCTTGCCTGCGCGGTCGAGCATGTAGATCGCGTAGTCCGTCACGCTCTGGACGAGCAACTCGAAGCGGTTGGCGCTGCTAGAGGGATGTTCTGCCTGGCTCATTTACTTGCCACCAAACTGGTATTATCAGGAGCGTACGAGCATTTTGCTTCGCCGGGCGCAATCTCGTTGTGTGGAAAGTGTCCGCTATGATGCTCTCCTGAGACTGCTGCGAGGTTGGCGGGGTCTTAATAGGTGATCCGGCGCACGCCTTCCGCGATCCAGATCAACGGGTACACTGGCGGGGATTGCCGGGAACTCCAGCCCTGACTGTCCGCAGTGACCTTCTGGCCTAGTGAAGATCGCTTGAAGGGACTTCCGCTACCGAGTGCGGTTAGGCTGCAGCGATGGTCTTAAGCACGGCTAATGTCCGCAAAGGTTGGAAAGTGGACATTCGCCGTGGCTTAATTTCCGGATGGACCGCTCTGTATCCGCGTGTCTCGCGATGTGCTCGATCGCCATAGCCTCGGCGACAGTCTGCTAACGGTGTTGCGCTGCCGCTTGCTGCTTCAACGTGTCCTTGTTGCGTTGGAACACGATCGGCAAGCTGAAGGTCATCGGCCGCACCTCGTCTGAAGCTGGACGCGACGAGGATGCCACGGAAGCGGGCCGCCGGCTGGGTCGGCAATGTGCTCACCGGCAGCGTGCGCCGTTCGGCTGAGATGATTCGGGAAAGCGCGCAGCTCATTGACGGCAGCGACGGCGCGCAACGCTGGACGGAGACCTACGATCGCCCGGCCGGAGATGCACTGGCCGTGCAGGCGGACATCGCCGAGAATGCCGCGCGGGCGCTCAGCATCACGCTCGGTCAGGCCGAGCGCAGGGCGCTCACCGCCGGCGGCACCGAAAATGCCGCAGCCCAGGACCTCTATCTCAAGGCAAGGTCGGAATTGGCTTCCGCTAGTAGCGAACCGGCGATACGACGTAAAAACGCGCTGCTCGATGCGGCGCTGGCGCTCGATCCCAGCTTTGCGGAGGCTGCGGTGCAGAAGTCGAACTTCCTCGTCGACGTTACCACTGGATACGCCAGCGACGAAGCGGCGGCCACTAGTGGGTTCGCGCAGGCCGAAGCTGCCCCAAAGCAAGCTTTGGCGAGTGCCCCAGAGCTGGCTGCGGCTTTCTCCGCGCTCGGGAACACTGCGCGTGCTAGGCTTGATGGTAGTACCGCGCTCACCATATTCGAAGGCGGGCGCTCGCTCGGCGGGAACGACGCCGCGACTTTGAGCAATTTCGGCGTCTTCCTGGCGTCCCTTGGCCGGCGCGCTGAGGCGCTCCGGCTGGTCGACCAGGCGGTCGCGCTCGACCCGCTCGATCCAATCAGTCACGACCGACGAGCGAAAGTACTAGGGTTTGCTCGCCGCTACCCCGACGCGATCGCATCCGCCCGTCGCGCGTCACAGCCCGCACCACAGCGCCAATATCCGCACAAACGAATGAGCGACGATTTCGCGCTGCTCAGAAGGCCTCAGGAGGCCCTCGCCGAATATGCGAAGATGACAGATGACGAGTTCTTCCGGCTGACTGGCCAGGCGATCGCGTAGGCAAAGCTAGGCAACCGTGCCGCATCCGGGTCGTTCGCGAGACTGCGCGAGGTTGGCGGCGATTCCGGGCACTTTCAGTAAGCCAAGGTTCATGCGCAGCGTGGAGCGATTGACGAAGCCTTTGCTTCGCTCGAACTCGCGTCGAAGTTCCGTGACCCAGGCCTGATAGAAATTCGGGGCGACCCGTTCGTCTATCCACTTCGGGGCGACCCCCGGTTGGCCGCCATCCAACGGCGACTGAAGCTCCCCTGAGTGCTCAGCCGAACCCTGTTTGCACTGGTATTCCAAGATTGGGACGCGGCTGGAAGCAGTGGTCAACATCTCTGCAACGCAAGTTGGCGCTTGTGGGTGGGGCGACGGCAATTTGGAAAGGTCTGTTGCCTTACTCTCAGATCACGACAGCGGACGTTAGCAACTTAGCTAAGATCTGCTTCCGGGATCCAAGGGCAAAGGCCAGATCGTCACTAGCAGCCAGTCGTCGCCACTCGCGTCGAAGGCTGAAGCCTCGTTCAAGTCGACGGCGCCGTCTAGTCGCCCAGCAGGCGGTGGAGGAAAGCGGCGCTGTCGGCAAGGGCTGGGGTGGTCGAACGGAACGGTCGGGAGAGCGACTTGGCAAGGTCGACGTGACTCTTGCCGGGGTAGATCTTGAGCTCGACCGGGACGCCCGCCGCCGCGAGCTTGGCGGCGAGTGCCTGGCTGTTACGCGGGTTGACAATGTCGTCGGCGCTGCCGGTCGCAAGCAGCATCGGAGGTGCCGAGCGCGTCACGAAGTTGATCGGCTGCGTCTCGGCGGGACGTGACCATGTGCCGAGCGCGTCGCGGCCACGCTGCTCAGTGAAGGGGTAAAAGTCGTAGGGACCGGAGAGCAGAGCAGCGGCCTTGATCGTTCCCGGCGGCACCCCGGCGTCGCGTAGAAAGTGCGGGTCGAGGGCGAGCATTGCGGCGTTGTAGGAGCCCGCCGAATGGCCCGCGACGGCGATGCGAGCGGGGTCGCCGCCGAAGTGGGCGATGTTGTCGCGCGCCCATTTGATGGCTAGCGCCCCGTCCTGGACGAAAGCTGGAAAGCGCACCGTCGGAACCATCCGATAGTCGGGAACTACGGTCACGAATCCTTGGCCCGCATAGGCAGATCCGGCGAACGCATACCCACCGCGCGTCCCGCCGACCCACCCGCCGCCGTAGAGGAAGATGACGACGGGGAGCTTGTGATCAGCGCGGCGCGGAGACCAGACGTCGAGCTTGAGTCCGCGGTCCGGCGCAAAGGTAACTCCTTCGGCAACGCGGTGCGCGCCGGGATCACCGGGTACGAACCGGTTAAGCGAACTCAGCAGTCCTGGCGGCGAGCAGGCGGCGAGCGCTAGAAACGCGACGCTGAGGCAGGCTTTCTTCATTCTTGTACTACGCGGCAGCGCCGCTGGTGGACGCAATGCCCTGTCTGCCGACGGCTCCCGCTCTGCAGACTCGAGAAGAAGATGGCGCTGAGGGTGAGGGACATCGCAAGCTTAGGCTGCTCCGGGAACGTCCAGCGGACCTCTATAGGAACGTCTGTTTCAACCTCGCAGATACGTCCATGTCTTTTCTGCGAAGCGCCGGAACAGCGCCTTAGCTTCAGCAGTGTAGTCGCGACGCTCAATCGGCGCAGTATGGACAGGAAGCTAGTGTCCGCAAGGGTTCGCGTTGCCGCATCTGCGCAGCATCGATGATTTAGGTGAACCTAGATGACCACAGTCGAGCCTTGCTCACTTTCATTGCGGCGGCATCCATTCTGACGCTTACCCCCGACGTGGGTACAGCGATGGTTTCGCGGTCGGCTGCGTCCGGTGGCCCGCGCCCTGCGGCCTACGCCACAATTGGCATTGCTCTCGGATGTTTGGTTGGGGGTGCGGCAGTTTCGGTTGGGTTGGGTGCGCTGATTGCTGCGTCAGAAGTTGCTTTCACGGTCGTCAAATGGGTAGGCGCATCCTACTTGCTGTACTTGGGTACCAAACTCATTCTACCTCCCCGCGTGAACTTGGACACTTCCGAACTCGGCTCTCCTAACCTCGATCCGTGGAAGTCGCTGCGGCAAGGATTGCTGACCATTATGCTTAATCCGAAGGTCGGCGTGTTCTACATCACTCGCCTGCCGCCGTGCATTCCAGCTGGCACAAGCGTTGCACTGTTCTCGTTTCTTCTCGCGACCTTCCATGTCCTATTGAGCGTTGTTTGGTCCGCTGTTCTCATCACGCGACGGTTCCGATGCGGCGCTTCCTTCACCGCCCACGCGTCGTCAAAAGACTGGACCGGGCAACAGGTGAGATCTTCATCGCATTGGGAGCGAAACTAGCGCCGTCGAAGTAGCGGCGAGGTCTGCTTCCGGTCAGTTTCGGACAGCGGCCCGGATGTCCGGAATGGGTGGTAAGACGACTTCAGAAAGTCGCCAGCACTAGGCGGCCACGATCTGGCAGGTGGTTCAGCTTAATCTTCAACAAGCTCCTGGACTACCGCAACTGGCCGCGACTTTACTTCATCGAAAATGCGGCCGATATATCACCCAATATCCCGATCGTGAGGAGCTGGACCCCGCCAAGGAAAAGCGCGCCTAGCGCAATTGTGGCGAGGCCGGCTCCTTCCGGGAGCCTTCCCGTGAACCGCCACACCAGCACGATCAGCGCGCCCGCAAAGGCAAGTGCGGCGGAAGCGATGCCGGCCAGGACGCTATGCGAAGCGGCACGTGCAAAAAAGGAGACCATTCCGTCACCGGCGAGGCGCATAAGCTTGCCGAGCGTATAATGCGAATTGCCTGAGAACCGCTCGCCACGCGTGACCACATGGGCGATTGAGGTCGGACGGACGATCCTGAAGATCGGCATCCATCACGGCGACGGCGCTGCCGCGCACATGCTGGAGCCCGACCGACACGGCCGGCTGGTGGCCGAAGTTCCGGCTCAGCAGCACGCCTCGTACGCGAGGGTGTTCGCGGCAGAGCGCCCGAATGACTTCAGCGGTGCCATCGCAGCTGCCATCATCGACAAACACGATCTCGTAGCGGATGCTGGCCGGATCAAGCGTGGCTGCGAGTTCCTGTACAAGGCAGAAAGATTTGCCTCTTCATTGTAAGCGGGCACCACTACCCCGAGGTCGATGTCGCCGCTCCTGTGCTGTTGCATCGCCCTCCGCCCCACTCCTGTCAGCCGACTAGGTCGCTCGCAGCACGCCGCCACAAGCTGCAGCCCCTACTCACGGTCACTTTCCTTAAGCGCGCGTCCCGCGATATTGCGGCATCCAACTCTGGCCCACAGGAAGCCAGCAACGGCGACTGAGGCACTTCCACCATCGGTGCCTCCCAATCCAACTCGATAGGTCGCCTCCACCGCTGCACGGCGACGTCGCGAGCGAACAATAACGGCGTGTTGTACCGATACGCGTTGGCGATCGCGAGACGCTCCTCTCGCGCGATTTGGCTACTCGCCAGGATCTCATCGACAAATGCTCGGTACTTCTCGGCATCTGCAGGAATGCCTGCATCGTTCTCCCGAAAGAGCGGCTTGCCCCCACGAAGTTCAACCGCCAGGACGCGGTACGTCGAATAACCAACAAGCATCGCAACTGCGGCAGCGGCGGCTACCGCCCCAGCGGCCGCCTTCCAGCAGTATGAAGCCCATGCGCGATCAGCAGGCCGACACAGATCGCCGCCACCGGATAGAAGGATGCATCGTACCAGTGGAACTTGGTTTCCGACAAAGATTTGACGAGCAGAAACTCGCCGAGGTAAATGGCGGCATAGCGTGGGAACGGGGCCCTCAACAGGAACGATAACGGGAGCAGGGGGAGCCAGGGCCAGAAGCGATATTCGAAAAGTGCCTCGAGATAATAGAAGGGACCCCGCGGGGTCCCTCCCTGTACCAGGCTGCCGAAACGACCCCAGAGCTCGTTATCGCCCACGGTACCGAGGTAACCCGGTTGTGCGACCTCGGTGAGGCCATAGACGATACCGATCGGCAGCAGGGCAAGCAGTCCTGCGGCAATTACCGATGGACGGATCAACAGGCGTCGCCGTTCGCTTGTCAGCAGGAAGTAGAGGCCGACGCAGGGCACTGGCAGCACCGCAGCTATCCCCTTGGTGATCAGAGCTAGCGCCAACGCCGCTGCCGCGAGCGTCAGACCCCGCGTGCGGCCGGACTGTGCGAACCTAAAGGCCGCCAGCGCAAAAACCGTTATGAACAGACCAAGGAGGGCGTCGTAATCCCCTCCGCGGGCAACGTGCTCTCCAATGAAGCCAACAGAAGTACACAGCACCATGGCAGCCGCGAAGGCCGCCAGCCGACTACCGAGAACAGGGGCAGTGAACAGCCAGACGGAAAGCACCGTCGCCGCCGCCGCCAAGGCCGACGGCAGGCGCAGGGCAAACGGTGTCGGCCCGAACAATGCCATGCTAGACGCGACCAGCCCGTTCAGCAGGGGCGGCTTGGTGTTGATGAAATTGGGCTTGCCGCCGAAGTACTTGGCGAACGGCTCGCCGCAAACCAACATCTCAATCGAGTTCGCGGCGATGCTTGCCTCGTCCCACTGGCGGATCGGATCGTTACGCAGGCGCCAGAAGGAGACGAAGAAGACAAAGGCCGCGAGTGCAACACCGGCAGCAGCAGCGCCGAATCTCTCGAAGCTGCCCCTAAGTTCGAGCCCCTCGAGTCTGGAGAGGTGTCGGTCACGAACGGTCCTGTTGTAGATTGAACGACCGGGCGATGTTCGTCGTCTGATCATGATCTACCTCCGCCAGCGACCGACCCACTGGATCAAGCTCTTCGCAGGCGATCGCGATAGACGAAACGGCTGCTTAGCAGGTAGTTGAGGATGGTCGTGAAGGCGGTGCAGAGTATCTTCGCTCCGATGTCCGGAAGACGTCGTACAAGCAAGGCCATGACCGGTGTGGAGGCGGAGAAGGAAAGAGTGGTGGCCAGCACGAAGCGGAACTGTGACTGCACCGAAAGAAGGCGTACGCCCCTGTCGCGGAATGTCAGTAGTCCGTTCGCAAGATAGCCGTGGAGCATACCCAGCGAGTAGCCGATCACGTGAGCCAGGATGGGCTGGACTGCGAAGATGCGGGTGAGCAAGAGATAGATAAGAAAGTCGACCGCAGTATTCGCGACACCAACCAACGCAAAAGCAGCGGGCGCGACCTCAGGTAGCGAAACCCCCGACGCAGCAAGGAGCCCGGGTCTGGCCTCGCGTTATCCCCTGGCACCAGCTTCAATCGACCTCCGCAAAATGCCAAGTCAGCGTGCGGCCCTCGCGCCAGCCGGTGTAAGCGCTCCACCTGAGCCCGACTCCAGCAACCCGGATCACGGCTGGCTCCTTTGTTGCGCATGGGGGCAAGTCAGGCAAGCTGCTCCAGGGCCCGACCTTAAGGGAAGATCGGGTCACCTTGAGGGTAGCGGCAAGACGACCCTGCTTGCCGGCGTATCTGCTTTTGGGAAATAGCCTGAATGTCTGCAATTGGTCGAAAGCAGACGTGAGGATCATGACTTCCTAACAGCCGCTTCGCCGCTCAAGCCGCGGAGACCGCGTTCTGTTTTCAGCCAACTCTTGTCCCGATTAGCTCCGCTCGCGGACGGCGCTAAAGTTGATTCCTGGCCAATCTTGCTGGTAGCGCTCAAACTCCCAAGTATTGCGCATCAGCAGTACGGGTACGTCGTCTTGGTCGTTTGCCATATTGGAACGAAGCGTCTCGATCAGCTTCTTCAGCAGCGGCGCGTCCTCCGAACGAACCCAACGCGCCACATCGTATGGTGAGGCCTCGAAATCGAGGGCCACTCCATATTCTTGATCAAGCCGGGTCTGAAGAACATCAAGCTGCAGCTCTCCGATTACCCCGATGATCCATTGAGAGCCAATTACCGGCTTGAACAGGCGCATCACGCCTTCTTCGGCGAGATCTGACAGTCCCCGCCGCATCTGCTTGACCTTCATCGGGTCGCCGAGCCGCACCCGCCGCAGGATCTCCGGCGCGAAGTCAGGCAGCCCGGTAAACGTCACGTCGCCTCGTTCGGTTAGCGTATCGCCGACGCGGAGGGTGCCGTGGTTCGGAATGCCGACGATGTCACCGGCAACAGCTCCATGCGCAAGTTCGCGGTCACGGGCGAAAAAGGTGACCGGATTGTGCAAGACCATGGGCTTGCCCTGCCGGGTATTCAGCACCTTCATGCCACGCTGGAGCTTTCCCGAGCAGATTCTTACGAACGCGATCCGGTCGCGGTGGTTCGGATCCATGTTCGCCTGCACCTTGAAGACGAAACCGGTGAGCCGCGGATCGTCGACCGACACCGGGGCCGGTCTGGCTGGCTGTGCCTGCGGCGGCGGTCCGTCAACGGCGAGTACATCGAGGAGCTGCTCGACCCCGAAGCCTCTAAGTGCGCTGCCGAAGATGACGGGCGTGAGATCGCCCTGCCGGAAGGCAGGGAGATCGAAGGCAGCATAGGATGCCAGAGCCAGACCGCCGTCCTCTCTCAGGCACTCGGCCGCAGGTGTCGGGATGGCCTCGGCAATCGCCGGATCGTCGATGCCGCTGGTCTCGATCCATCGCCCGGGAACGATACCATCGGTGCGACCGGCGACCAGCAGCTGAGCCCGCCGCAGATCGTATAGGCCGTGGAATAGTCCGCCAATGCCGGTTGGCCAGTTCTGAGGGCTGACATCAAGCTGAAGAACTTCGGCAATTTCGTCGAGGAGGGCGAACGGGCTGAGCCCCTCCCGATCCACCTTGTTGATGAACGTGATGATGGGAACGTTGCGAAGTCGGCAGACCTCGAACAGCTTGCGCGTCTGCGGCTCGATGCCTCTAGCAGCGTCGATGACCATGATCGCGCAATCAACTGCGGTCAGCGTCCGGTAAGTGTCCTCGGAGAAGTCCTGGTGCCCAGGTGTGTCCAGGAGATTGAAGAGGATCTTTGAGCGCTGGAAGGTCATAACAGAGCTGGTGACGGATATGCCGCGCTGCTGCTCGATCTTCATCCAGTCAGACCTCGCCCGGCGGCGATCACCACGCGCCTTCACTTCGCCAGCTTCGTGAACGGCACCGGCGGCTTGCAGCAGGCTCTCGGTAAGCGTGGTTTTACCGGCGTCGGGATGCGAGATAATCGCAAACGTACGCCGCTCCAGATCGCTGAACGGCGTGCCATCGCATGTCGACCTGTCGGTGCTCGCGCTTACGGTCCCGTCGAGCGTGGTTCTTCCCAGATTCAAGATGGACTCCTGCCAGGCGGAAGTTTCGCCGGGTGACACTTCGACGCTCGCTTAAAGCAGAGTCGCGCTTTCGCGAAGCGCTCGCGAGGGTAGCAATCGGCAACAATCGCCGCGGCTGAAGTGTCTACTTCAGGTCGAAAGCAGACTTAAGCTTCGCCTCGATTAAACATCCGCCTCGAGTGCCGCCAACATCATCTGGCAAAGGGGATGAGGGGCGCGTTGCGGTCATTCTCACTGCTACACGCACCTACGCAGCTTTACGCGCCTTCAAATTATGAGCACTGTCTAACGCTCTACCCTCTTCTTTGCTCTGGCACCTTCCTCCTCTCGTTTACAGGGACTTAGCCTGATTGTGAGGGCCTAGCGGTGTCGGGCGCTTCGGTAGGTTAGTCGGGCTCGAAGGAGCATTCGAAGCCTGGCTGAACGAGGGTCCGACTTCCGGACCTACTAAGCGAGTCAGGAACGGCCACATGTGGGGCATCGTTGAGGCAAGGAGTCCAGGTCGGACTCGCGAGGGCTAGCACTTAACCACTGTTAAGCAATAGAGATAAGTAGTTGTTGAGAGCCAGCCTCTCAATCGTGGCGCCTCATCATCAGGTAATTAGTTCGAAAGATTCGGTGCTTACCTCCCCCATTTCAATACGAACCCGGGGGGGATCGACGATGTCTACTATTGGCCTCAACATCGCAGGCGGCGAGTTCGGCGGTACTGCCGGAACTCACAACTATCAGTACCACTATCCCACTCTGTCGGAGCTCCAGTTCTACAAGGACCACGGCGTAGATTTGGTTCGCCTTCCTTTTCGCTGGGAGCGCGTTCAGGACGCACTCGGCGGTGCGCTCGACGTGTCCGGCGACCTTGCACTGATCAAGCAGGTTCTCACCAACGCGGCTTCGTTGGGCATGGATGTTATCCTCGATAACCACAACTACGGTCGCTACAAGGATGTCGCGCTCGGCGCAGTCGGCGGGCCGACGGCAGCTCAGTTCGCGGACTTCTGGAAGAAGATGGCGGCCGAGCTGAAGGACTTTCCGGCCCTTCTCGGTTACGACCTCATGAACGAACCGCATGACATGCCGACGACGACCATCTGGAAGGAGTCCGCACAGGCGGCGACCGATGCCATCCGCCAAGTCGATATGGGTAACGTCATCTACGTCGAAGGCACCGGCTGGTCGGGTGCACACAGCTGGTTGCGTTTCAACAGCGATCTCATCATCGATGATCCGGCCAACAAGATCGTCTACCAGGCCCATCAGTACTTCGACGACAATAACTCGGGCACGTACGACGGGACCTACGATGGCGAGAACGCCTACGCGATGGTCGGCGTCGATCGCCTCGGACCTTTCGTTGAGTGGCTGGAAGCTAACAACCTCAAGGGTATGATCGGGGAATTCGGTGTTCCCAGCAATGATCCGCGTTGGCTGGAAGTGCAGAAGAACGCCCTCGACTACATGCAGGCTCATAACCTCGACGGCACTGCCTGGGGCGGCGGAACTTGGTGGAGCACGACATATTCGATGTACGTGGCCAAGCCGGGCCAGGCCGACTCGGCCTACATGAACCTGCTCGAGAAGTACTTTGGCGAGTACAAGGACGTGTTCGGCACGAGCCCTCCGCCACCCGTTCCTACTGCGGCAGCGCCGACCGTTGTCGTAAACAACGTTTCGGCTAACGAAGGTGACGGCATGCTAGTCTTCACCATCGCTCGCACGGGTGATCTTTCGGGCGCCTCTTCAGTCAACTACGCGACCGCCGACGGTACTGCGACCGCAGGTTCGGACTACACGTCGGCCAACGGCACCGTCACCTTCGCAGCTGGGCAGGCGACAGCAACTGTCACGGTGAGACTCACCAACGACACGCTGATCGAAAACCCGGAGAGCCTCACGCTCGGATTATCTGGCGGCACCAACGTGGCCATCTTGGACGCGCAGGGCGTCGGCACCATCAACAGCGACGATGTCGCAACCAGTCCGACCTTCTCCGACGGGTTCCCGACCACTCCGACCATCTCGGGCAGCGATGGTAACGACAACATCAACGCCAATGCTTCCCGCATCGACTATGTCGATGCCAAGGGCGGGGACGACTTTATCACCGGTGTCGGCAGCGCCGATTATATCAACGGCGGTACGGGCACTGATACGATCAGCTATCACTGGTCGGGCGCCCGGGTCGACGTGGACCTTCTTCGCGCAACCCAGCAGAATGGCGATGCCAGCGGCGATGTCCTTGTGAATGTTGAGAACATCAAAGGCAGCGGCCACAACGACATCCTGCGTGGCGACGACCTAGCCAACGTCATCAATGGCCTTGGTGGTCAAGACGTGATGTCGGGCCGCGGCGGCAGCGACAAGTTCGTGTTCAACTCCGCGGCGGACGCGAATGGTGATTTGATCACCGACTTTTCGTCGGAAGATGCACTCGACTTCAGCGCATTCAACCCAAAGTTCCTGTCGCTCACGAACGATGGCGCGAAGACGCGCATCGTCGGCGACACGAACGGCGACGGGGTGGGCGACTTCACCGTCACGCTCAATGGGGTGCACACCGACGTGAATGGCGTCGCCGTCGCGTCGCCGCCACCGCCGCCGCCTCCGACAGTTGCGATCAACGACGTGACCGTGGACGAGCGCGCGGGAACGGTGACCTTCACCGTCACTCGCTCGGGTTCGCTGACCGGTGCTTCGTCGGTAAACTTCGCAACTGCCAATGGCACCGCAACCGCAGGGTCAGACTTTGCGGCGCTCAATGGCACGGTGAGTTTCGCCGCCGGCGAGACGACCAAGACCGTTACGGTGGCTGTGCTCAATGATACTTTGATCGAGAACCCGGAAACGTTCACCATCAATCTGACGGGCGGGACCAACGTGACCATCTCGGACGCGCAGGGTGTGGGCACGATCAACAGCGAGGACGTCGCCGCTCCTGTCATGCCGGCCGTTGCCGTCAACGACGTTGCCGTTAACGAAGCCGGCGGATTGATGGTTTTTACCCTGACGCGGTCGGGTGATCTATCGGCCGCTTCATCGGTCAATTACGCTACGTCCAACGGCACTGCCACTGCCGGCTTGGACTACATCGCCGCCAACGGTTCGGTGAGTTTCGCAGCGGGTCAGGCTAGTGCAACTGTGACAGTCCAGATTAGTAACGACACGCTGGTCGAAAACCCGGAGACCTTCAACCTTACTCTGTCCGCTGGGACCAACGTGAGCATCTCTGATGGGTTGGGCACCGGCACGATCAACAGTGATGATGTTGTTGCGCCTCCTCCCCCGACTGTTGGCACCATCATGGGCACGGATATTAGCGAGACCCTCAACGGCACCTCCAACAGCGACATCATCAACGCTCTGGGAGGTAACGACGTGCTGAATGGCCGCGGGGGTGCGGACCGACTCACTGGCGGCAGCGGCAGTGACCGCTTTGTCTTTGACAACACAGCCAGTGCCAACGGTGACGTGATCACTGACTTCAGCACCAATTCTGATAAGCTCGATTTCCGGCTCATCGATGCCGATATCATCCGCAAAGGCGACCAGAAGTTCACGTGGCTGGACACTGCCAACTTCACCGGCAGGGCCGGCCAACTTCGAGAGTACAATTCAGACGGCCACCACTTTGTGGCTGGTGACACTAACGGTGATGGCATCGCCGACTTCACACTCGAAGTTCTTGGTTCAACGAACCTGACGCAGACGGACATCTACCTCTAAGTTTTACTGCAAGTTAGAAGTGGCGGCGGGCAAGAGAAAGCTCGCCGCCAAACTCGGCACCGATTTAAGCTGCCACGACGGGTGACACGGGTGCGTCATCGTGCTTGGAACGCCCATCTAGGGTGGTTCCTAAATCACGGCATGTGCAGACAAACAGAGTCCTCCTTATGCATGCCGCTGAGCAGAGATCGAAGAACATAGTGCAACGTGTATTTCCGTCCGCGCTGTCGCTTGCATCCGCGACGCTCAAGCACCTCAGCAGCATGAAGTTGTCGAGCTCAGCCAGAAGCTTCCGATAAAACTTTTTGGCTCGCATCTGGGAAGCCAGGGAGCAAACGCGATACAAGTGGTACAACACGCGCTTATCGGCTGCATTGACGAACAAGCATCAAAGCTCACCTGAACCGCGCCCACTGCTGATAACCTCGGTCCGGAGACAACGGGGTGCCGACTCTCATATGAAATCCGGACTTGCATACCTTTCAGTGCCGCCCGCAACCACATCTTCAGATACCGGACATTCGCGGTTGCCCAAACGATTCCTGATATCCGACGTTAGTTCAGGTGCCTTTCGGCCGCCGGAGTGGAGCCGTTCACTGCTGAACGGCGTTAACGCTAAGTAAATTGCATTGCTGATGTTCGTTCAGCGAGCTTCTGTCAGCTAAGGGGCAGAAAAACCTCGTCGGACTTTGGTTGAGCTGTTGTCGCTACCTTCCGCACTTGTGCGCCAGAACGGACCGGCTTTTCCCAGCGCTTTCAATGCGACTTCTGCTTCGCCCAACCAGCTCAGTTCCTCCGACTGCTCGCCCAACCATCCGCTGCCCTCGCCACTGCTGATGGTGCGGGCGGTCGCCAGGTCGTTGAGCTTGCCCAGCGCCTCTTGCAGTTGCTCGACGGCCACGCCGAAGCGCTTCTTGACCTTGGTTTCGGGGTGAAGCCGATGGAAGAATTCAACGGCGTAGCGCATCTTCTTGATCTGGATCCGCAGCTCGTGCCGGCTTTCCTCCGTCATGCGCGCCAGACTTCGTCCGGTCGGCTCCACCGTTCCCCACAACCGATCCAGGCGCTTGTCGGCGAAGGCGCCGATCGGCTGCTTTGCGCGCTTGGAATGCCGCCAGTCACCGATCGCGGCCCAGGCGGTCAGGTCGATCACCAGCAGCCGAGAGCGCGGCTCGGTCATCGCCGTCACGACCTGGTCGTAAGCTCCCTCACGCCGGTTGGACGCATCCGCTTGTTCGTCCGGCGGCAAGTCGCGCGTCAGAAAGACGTCGAGGTTGCGGGCGTCGCCGAGTTGGTTGGTGAACCAGCGCAACTCTTCCCGAAGCTCCTGAAAATGCGGATCGCCGCCGATTGCTGGCTTGAACAAGGTAAAGGCCGAGCGCAACCGCCGAAGCGCGACCCGGCCCTGGTGCAGCGCCGTGGGATCGCGTTGCTCGATCACCACCTCCTCATTCAGGCGGTAGTGCCGCAGGCAGGCGTGGACGATGGCGGCAAAGGCCTGCGCCACAGTAAGCTCGCCGGTCACCGCCACCGGGGACGCTCTAACCGGAGCGCCCAGGGTGCCGTCCATCAGCGCAGCGCCGCGATCAGCCTTGCTCAGCACGCCCAGCCGGGCCGGCACCTGCTCGGCCACCTGCCGGCCGAACTGCACCACCGCCTCCGCCGGACCGTCCAGCAGCTCGAACTCGACCTCTTCGACCCGAGTGCTGTTGTTTCCGGCTGTCAGCGTGCCGACGTCGAGGTCGACCTGGACCCGGCTGCCTTCGGCATCGACCTGCCAACTGGTACGCTCGACTTCCGACTGCAGGGTGGGCTCCAGCTTGCGGGCGAGTTTGTCCGGTGAACCAAGTTCGACCGGCACTTCGGCCAGCCGTTTCAGTTCCGGCCGGTCGCCGGCCACCGCCCACTCCCATTCGCTCCGTTCGAACAGTCCACCGGCCGCAGTGGTCAGCTTGACCGTCTGGATCCATTGCTCCTCGACCAGCCGCAGGCGGAGGGTGCAGCCCTGTTTCGCCAGCTTGCGGCCTGGCGTATCGAAGTAGATGGACAATTGCCGCTTCGTCCGCGTCGGCGCCCCCGACAGCAAAGGAGAGGAACGCACAGCCGCTTCCGCTCCCGCCGCAAGGTCCAGTTTCAATTCGGTTTCTTCGCTCATTGGGGGTCCTTGCTTACCCGCACCCAACGCGTCACCGGTCCGAGCTATCCAGGCTTGAACCGGCGCGTCGCACTTGCGTTGGGTGGTGGTGGCTGTTCTTCCGATCCAGACCGGTGCCCTGCCCTGGCGACAGGCTGGCGACGGCCGCCTGGAGGTGCTGCTGGTCACCGGGCGGCGCTCGGGCCGTTGGCTCATTCCCAAAGGCTGGCCCATGCCGGGCCGCAGCCTGGCGGAGGCCGCTGCGCAGGAAGCGTTCGAGGAGGCCGGCGTCGAAGGGCGGATCGAGCCCGATCCGCTCGGCTGGTTCGAACATAACAAGCAACACGTGCTGTTCGGCTCCGTCATCGTGCGCATCGCCGTTCACCGCCTGGCGGTGGACCGTGAACTCGCCAGCTGGCCCGAGGCCGGCCAGCGCAAACGCTGCTGGTTCGGCCTCAAGAAAGGGGCCGAGCAGGTCCACTCACCGGACCTCGCGCGCATGATCCGGCAACTCAAGAGCGTCAACGACCAGGCGAAGCCATGACCCCCATGACGCAATCCAGCCAAGCTCCGGGCTTACGGCATGCATCGGCGGGAGTCCCTTGGTGATCATCGCGGTTTATAGCGCCAAAGGTGGGGTCGGAAAGACGACCCTCGCCGTGAACCTTGCTTGGGCCAGCGCTACACAGTCCACCTATCGAACCCTGCTGTGGGATCTTGATGCCCAAGGGGCCGCAAGCTTCATCTTCGGCGAACAGACCGGACCGGGCAAGGTGCAGGAAGGGATAACCGGCAAGCGCGACCTGCGTGAGTGGGTGCGCCCGACCGCCATCGATCGCCTGTCGATCCTGCCGGCGGACTACTCCCTGCGCTCCCTGGACCGGGCTTTCGACGAACTCGGCAAGCGCAAGCGGCTCGCCAAGGTGCTTGCTCAGCTTCAGCCCGAATACGATCGCATCCTAATCGACTGTGCTCCGGGCATGGGCAGCACATCCGAGCAGATCCTGCGAGCGGCCGATCTGATCGTAGTGCCCGTCATCCCATCGCCGCTGTCGCTTCGCGCGCTGGACGAGGTAAAGGAACATCTCGTGGCCAGCAGCGGGCCCGCCCCGCGCCTCGCGCCGGTATTCTCCATGGTCGACCGCCGCCGGCTCCTGCATTGCCGGGCGGTCGAAGATCAGCCCAGCTGGCCGGTCATCCCGATGTCGAGTGCCTTTGAACGGGTCAGCGACGAGCGCCAGCCGGTCGGCGCCCTGCTGCCCGCCAACGCGCCCGCCGTCGCCCGCATCGTCGATCTGTGGCGAAGGCTCGACCAGGCGCTTGGCGCCCGCCCAGGGGCAGGATAGCGGCGCGCGGTCCCAGGGGTTCAGCTCGCCGGCTGGCCAGCGCAGTCACAGAGAGGCTGCCGCGCGGGCTCGGCTCACTGCGCGGCACCGATGGTCAGAACTCCATTAGCCAATCACCCACAGGTCGGAGCCTGCCAGCGAGTGGCTGGTGAAGCCGCCATCGACGAGCGCCACCTTGGTCGGCGCCATCGCCTGCTGCGACACGGTCTGGACGCCGGTCAACGAGGAGACCCCGAGCAAGGTGACCAAGCCGCCGCCGGTAAGCGTCAGGCGAAGGTCGGTCACGCCATCGCTGTTCCAGTCGGCTGTCTGGGTAGAGCGGATGGCGATGTTGTCGAACTGCAGGCGGTCGTCCGCAACGTCGAAGTCGCGGACGACATCGTTGCCCCCCTTGGCGCCGAAGATAAACGTGTCCCGGCCGAGGCCACCTTCGAGGATGTCGTTCCCCAAGTCGCCAAGCAGGAAGTCGTTGCCGACCCCGCCGAACAACTGGTCGTTCCCCGCCCCGCCGTCGAGCCGGTCGTGACCGTCAAGCCCGACCAGGCGATCGTTCCCATTCTGCCCCGACAGGTTGTCCTCGCCCGCCGTGCCGGTCAGCATGTCGTCGCCGTTACCGCCAGCGCGGCTGATACCGTCGGTGATCCCGGTCACCGACACCGAAACGGTGGCGGTGCTGGTCAGGCCGCCGCGATCGGACAGCGTGTAGGTGAACGTATCAACCGCGGCCGCCCCCGGCGCGAGCGCATCGAACGCATCGTCGTCGGCGACGTAGCGCAGGATCTGCGTGGCCTGGTCGAAGACGATGCTGCCGAGCGTACCGCTGCGATCCACCCCGGTGATGGTCAGGCCGTCGCCCCGGTCCGGATCGCTGTCGTTGCCGAGCAGCTGCGACCACAGGTTGGTGGTGGTCGCATCCTCGTCGACCGCCACGTCGTCGTGCTGCGCGAATGGACGCTCGTTGACGTCGCCGACCGTGACGGCAACGGCTTTCTGCGAGCTCAGCCCGGCGCTGTCGGTCACTCGGACCAGCAACTGGTAGGCGCTGGCTTCCTCGAAGTTGAGCGCCTGTGCCGTCCGCACAACCCCGCTCACCGCATCCACGACGAACCGGCCACCGGCGTCGTCGACCAGCTGATAGCGGAGGGTGTCACCCGGCGTGTCGGTGGCCGACAGGGTGCCGACGATCGCGCCTGTAGCAAGGCTCTCGTCCACGGTTCCACCGCTCAGCACGGTGTCGTGCGGCGTGATCGCGATCTGCAGCAGCGCAACCTGCGGATCATGGTCGGTCGGCCGGCTGCCGGTGAACTCCGCATTGATGTGAACGGCATCGTACCGGGCGCCATCGAGCAAGCCTCCCGTCACCAGCATGTTGTCGATCAGCTGCGAGTTCCCTTCGAACAGGTAGCTGTAACGCTCCTCCTCCGGCAGCAGGGTGGCGAGATTGGTGAACACGCCGTCCGAAGTCAGCTGAGTCTGCGCCTCCTCGAAGTAGAAGCCGTTCCAGTCGCCCAGCAGCACGAACTGGTGCGACGGGTCGTGCACCAGGAGATCGGACACATACTCGCCCACCGCCGCCGCCTGTGCGATGCGGGAGCTACCGCCGCCCTCGCTTGGGGGCTGCGCATCGCCCCACAGCGGATCGGAGCCGAGCCGGGAGGTCAGGTGCACGTTGACCGTGCTGAACTCCTGGCCGTTGAAGGACCAGGTGGCGACGACCGGCTTGCGCGAACCGTTGAACGCCCCGTCGGTGATCAGCCCTAGGCTGCCTTCGACCAGACTGACCCGGTCGGCCTGATAGAGGTAGCCGTTGCGGATGTTGCCGTTGGGCTCCCCGCCGGTTGAATTGACGCTGGTCGGCGCGACCTCGACATAGGTATAGCGAACGCCGCTCTGCGAATAGATGGCGTCGATCAGGCCTTGGACGTTGGTGTCGCCAGACAGGTTGCTGCCGGTGCCGGCACCGTCCGCGTCCTGCACCTCCTGCACACCGACGATGTCGGGCGCTCCCAGGCTGTAGACGACGTCGTGCGCCAGGATGTCGTACTTGCCGTCGGTCGGATCCAGATTCTCGAGGTTGTAGGTCGCGATCGACAGGTGGTTGGCGTCACCCCGCAGGCTGGTATCGTCGTCGGTCAGCGTCCGGTCGGTCGTAACTGTCGCGGTTTCCGTGGCGAGCAGCTCGTACCGTTCGAAGCTGTAGTTGACGATGCCCGTGACCGAGCTCAGCTGGTCGCCGATGCTGAGGTTCGGCTGGCTCGCCAAGCGGTCGTCGAGCTGCAGGGTTTCCGCATTATAGTCGCCCGCGCTGATCGTGATCCCGCCGCGCTCGTTGACGCCAGTCGCGCCCACACCGGCGGAGGCGACGATGTCCGTTTCGCCATATTCGTTGGTGTTCGACACCGCGAGCGGCGTGTCGACCCTCACCCGCATGCCTTCCAGGCTCTCCCAGAAGTCGATGCCGTCCACGTCGGGGTTGAAGCTAGACAGGGCATCGCTGTCGATGCTTTCCGTCGGCGCGAGCAGGCCGCCGATGCCGATCGCCACCGCTTGCGGAAGCGGATTGCCGCTTGACGTCACGGCCAGCGAGGAGGCGGTAATCTGGGTGACGGACAAGCCGGTCTCGCTTGGCTTGTACTCGCCCACCACGCCGGTCAGCTGCAGGGCGTCGCCAACGCTGACGGTCGGAGCGGTCGCAGTCCGGATGAAGACGGCGTCGGAGGTGCGGCTGTTGCCGTCGCCCGTCGGGTCCTGCAGGTAGAAGCCGCTGCTGTCCACTGCCGTGACGATGCCGGTCGTTATCACCGGCTGGCCTACATAGTCGGAGACATGGCCCTCACCCTGGATGGCCATGATCGAGCGCTCGACCGGGTCGTCGTTGAGGATCACGCCGCGAGCGCTGCCGTCCACCACCGCGGCATTGCCCGACACGGTCCCGAGGTTCACGGTGAAACCCTCATTGTCCTCGCCGAGGCTGTCGGTCGCCACCGGAACGGTGATCGTGCGGGTGTATTCACCCGGCGCAAAGGTGACGGTTCCGCTCGTGGCCGCACCCGCGGCAAGGTCGCTCCCATCGGCTCCATTGTCGAAAGCGATCGACCAGGCGACGCTCGCCTCGGTCGCAAAGCCACCGGCGCGATGGACGGTGAAAGTCAGGCCGGACGTGCCGCCCGTCCCTTCCACCACCCCGGCGTCGTCGATCCTGATCTGCCCCGCGTCGGTGCCCGACAGGAATGACTGGCCGTTGTTGGCACCGCCAGCGGTCGACGTCACGTCATAGGCCCAGGTGAAGTCGGATGCGCTGGAGCCGGCGCCGACCAGCTGCAGGCTGGTGCCCACCGGAGCGCTGGCCTGGAACACGCCGATGTCGGTCGAGGTCAAGCCGTTGGCCGGGCCGCCGGTGCCCGTCATCAAGCCTTCGTAGCTCAGGAACTGGATGACCCGCCCGTTGGGATCGACCAGGGCGATGCCGTCCGGCGCTCCATTCTGGATCCCGTTGGTGGGATAGCCGATGCTGCGGAACCCGAAGCCGTTGGCGCTGTCGGCCAGTACGCCGCTAAGGGCCTGCGTGTTGTAGGCCGCGCCGCCGTTGCCGTTGTACAGCACCAGCGACCAGCCGGTCAGGTCGGTGCCGGACAGGCCGGCGATCTCGATGAACTCGCCGGTGTCGGTCCCATCCGGGTCGTAATTGATCTCGTTGATGAACACGTTGGCCGGCGGCGGCAGGTCGTCGTTCACGATCGTGCCAAGGCCGCTTGCGTCGCCGAGGACGGCGCCGCCCGTCGGGTCCGACAGGACCACCGAAAAGGTCTCGTTCGGTTCTCCTGCCAGGTCGCCGACGACCGGGATCCGGATCACCGCGGAGGTCTGCCCCGCTTCGAACGACACGGTGCCGGTCAGGGTCGAGCCGAGGTCCGCGTTCGATGCGGTTCCGGTCAGGGCCACACTGTAGCTAGCCGACACGGCGCTGTCGTTGCCGCCCGTCCGGGTAACGGTGAAAGCCATCTCGCTGACCCCGGCATTGCCTTCGACCAGGCTCGCATCGCCGACCGACAGGATCCCCGGTGACACGGCCTGGTGGGGCTCGCTGCGCACCGCAATGTCATCAATGCCGATCCACTCGTCGTTGCCGACCGCGTTGGTGGTGATGATTCGGATCTGCAGTTCGGCCTGGTTGTTCGCTTCCGCGGGCAAGGTCACCGTGACGTTGGTGCTCGCGGACGCGAGACCGGGACCGGTCGACACGTCGGCGATGGCTCCAGCGGGAAGGTTGATCCACGTGCCGCTGTCGCCAATGCGGTACTGAACGGCGATCGGCTGGATGGCGTTGTCCGCGCTGCCGTCGATGTCGCGCGCGGTGAAGCTCAGCGCCACGTTGTCGCGGCCCGTCGCATCCATGAACAATGCGAGATAGGGCGCGCCGGCCGTGCCGGACCCCTGGAGCGCAACGGTCGGATTGGCAATTCGGAACTCCGCCACCCCACCGGACGTCAGCGTGTTGGGGTTGGTCTGGTTGGCTAAGACGTCGACATCGACGCTGTTGCCGATGACGGTGCCGGGATTCACCCCGGTGCTGCTGCCGACCATGCCATTGCCGAGGTAGCCGACGATGCTCGGCACCGAACTCCAGTCGTCATTGGTACTGACCAGGCTTGGATCGCTCCAGTCTTGCGAAAAGTCACCCGATTCCAGGCTGAAGTACGTCTTACCCATTTCAACAGACCCTCAACGCATGCTGGCTAAAGCTCTCGCAAGCAGCGAGTCCCTGAGCCGATGTTGCAGAAACTTGTTTCCGATAGCCGGAGCCGTTGCCGGATATCGGTTACAAGTTGCTGACAATTTGGAATAATTTCGCTGCTGGTGATTGCGCCGCCGATGTTGACGGCGGAATCGGCTTGGGTACGATGCTGGCACCGGAAGTCGGGTGGGGACTCATACTAGCCCATTCACTTACGGGCGGCTCGGCCGATCCGCACATGTCCAGCACGGGGAGCTGCTGATCAAGCGCATGCTCAACACTCAAACACTCGGCGCCTTTGAAGCGAAAGTCGTCCTTAGCGAAGTGACTTGCTGGTTGGATGAGGCTGCCTCTTCGACAGAGCGCCTCTCAGCTGCACGAGTCGGCGACACTTGTTGTCCTGCCTTACCCATCAGTAGCAAAAACACACAAATGAGAGTGGCGCCGCCTAGGGTCAGGACCCATTGATGTGAGCGTCGCGATCTGATTCAGGCTCCGTGAGGAGACCGCATGTGAGCGAGCTGTACTGGCTGTCGGATGAGCAGATGGAGCGTCTGCGACCGTACTTTCCCAAGAGCCATGGCAAGCCGCGGGTTGATGACCGGCGGGTCCTGAGTGGCATCGTTTTGGTCAATCGCAACGGGTTGCGGTGGTGCGATGCGCCAAAGGATTATGGTCCACACAAG